>POVV01000004.1_pt1 | contig 699423 bp, 631 predicted proteins | sample 1560271 | NCBI WGS metagenome assembly POVV01 (sample SAMN08337232, study PRJNA429181) | Bioreactor metagenome, whole genome shotgun sequencing project. | biome: cows' rumen and soil; feature: anaerobic; isolation source: anaerobic chemostat enrichment culture, galacturonate as sole carbon... | reverse complement strand
TCGAGGCCGGCGTCGACGGCGTCGATACCGCCATCTCTTCCATGAGCGCCACCTACGGCCACCCGGCCACCGAGGCGCTGGTGGCGACGCTGGCAGGCACAAAACATGACACCGGGCTGGATATCCTCAGGCTTGAGAGCATTGCGGCGTACTTCCGCGAGGTGCGCAGGAAATATCACGCCTTTGAAGGCCAGCTGAAGGGCACCGACAGCCGTATCCTCGTGGCCCAGGTGCCGGGCGGGATGCTCACCAACCTTGAGGGCCAGCTGAAGCAGCAGAACGCCGCCCACCGTCTGGATGAGGTGCTGGCGGAAATCCCCCGCGTGCGTGAGGACCTCGGCTTTATCCCGCTGGTCACTCCGACCTCGCAGATTGTCGGCACCCAGGCGGTGCTTAACGTGCTGACCGGCGAACGCTACAGAACCATCGCGAAGGAGACCGCCGGGATACTGAAGGGCGAGTACGGCCACACTCCGGTGCCGGTGAACGCGGCATTACAGGCGCGCGTGCTGGACGGAGCAGAGGCCATCACCTGCCGTCCGGCGGACCTGCTGAAGCCGGAGCTGGCGCAGCTGGAAGCCGACGTGAAGCGCCAGGCGCAGGAGAAGAATATTCAGCTGGCCGACAACGCCATCGACGACGTGCTCACCGTGGCCCTGTTCCCGCAGGTCGGCCTGAAGTTCCTTGAGAACCGCCACAACCCGGCGGCGTTCGAGCCGCTGCCGCAGGCTGAAGAGGTCAAACCGGCGGTGAAAGCAGAGAAACCGGCCGCCTCCGGCGTCTACACCGTGGAAGTGGAAGGTAAGGCCTTTGTGGTGAAGGTCAGCGACGGCGGCGATATCAGCCCGCTGACGGCAGCGACCCCCGTTCAGGCCACGGCCCCCGCAGCCGCCCCGGCAGGCGCCGGCACCCCGGTGACCGCGCCGCTGGCGGGCACCATCTGGAAGGTCATCGCCGGCGAGGGCCAGGCGGTGGCCGAGGGCGACGTGCTGCTGATTCTGGAAGCCATGAAGATGGAAACCGAAATCCGCGCCGCGCAGGCCGGGACCGTGCGCGGTATCGCGGTGAAATCCGGGGACGCGGTGGCGGTGGGCGACACCCTGCTGAGCCTGGCGTAAGGAAGAGGACGCGAAATGGAAAGTCTGAACGCCCTGATTCAGGGCATGGGGCTGATGCACCTCGGCGCCGGCCAGGCCGTCATGCTGCTGGTGAGCCTGCTGCTGCTGTGGCTGGCCATCGCCAGGAAGTTCGAGCCGCTCCTGCTGCTGCCGATTGGCTTCGGCGGCCTGCTGTCGAATATCCCGGAGGCCGGGCTGGCCCTGACCGCCCTGGAGAGCCTGCTGGCCCACCACGACGCCGGGCAGCTGGCGGTGATTGCCGCGAAGCTCCACTGTACGCCGGATGTCCACGCCATCAGGGAGGCGCTGGCGCTGGCCCTGCCGTCGGTGCAGGGGCAGATGGAGGAGCTCGCCGTGGATATGGGCTACTCCGCCGGGGTGCTGGCCATCTTCTATAAGGTCGCCATCGGCTCGGGTATCGCTCCGCTGGTGATTTTTATGGGCGTCGGGGCGATGACCGACTTCGGCCCGCTGCTGGCCAACCCGCGCACCCTGCTGCTGGGGGCGGCGGCGCAGTTCGGCATCTTCGCCACGGTGCTGGGGGCGCTGACGCTGAACTACTTCGGCATCATCAGCTTCACCCTGCCGCAGGCGGCGGCCATCGGCATCATCGGCGGCGCGGACGGCCCGACGGCGATTTATCTGTCGGGCAAGCTGGCGCCGGAATTACTCGGGGCCATCGCGGTGGCGGCGTACTCGTATATGGCGCTGGTGCCGTTAATCCAGCCGCCGATTATGAAGGCGCTGACCAGCGAGAAGGAGCGGAAAATCCGCATGGTGCAGCTGCGCACGGTGAGTAAGCGGGAAAAAATCCTCTTTCCGGCGGTGCTGCTGCTGCTGGTGGCGCTGCTGCTGCCGGACGCGGCGCCGCTGCTGGGGATGTTCTGCTTCGGCAACCTGATGCGCGAGAGCGGGGTGGTGGAGCGCCTGAGCGACACGGTGCAGAACGGGCTGATAAATATCGTGACCATTTTCCTCGGGCTGTCGGTGGGGGCCAAGCTGGTGGCGGACAAGTTCCTGCAGCCGCAGACGCTGGGGATACTGGTGCTGGGGGTGATTGCGTTCTGCGTGGGGACGGCGGCGGGGGTGCTGATGGCGAAACTGCTGAACCTGTGCAGCCGGAACAAAATCAACCCGCTGATTGGCTCGGCCGGGGTGTCGGCGGTGCCGATGGCGGCCAGGGTGTCGAACAAAGTGGGTCTGGAGTCGGACGCGCAGAACTTCCTGCTGATGCACGCGATGGGCCCGAACGTGGCGGGGGTGATTGGCTCGGCGATTGCCGCCGGGGTGATGCTCAAGTACGTGCTGGCGATGTGAATCGTTACCTTTCCCGGAGGCGGCGCGCTGCGCCTGTCCGGGCTACCGGATCGCAGACGGCTGTAAACCTGTAGCCCGGGTAAGGCGTCAGCCGCGACCCGGGGATTATCCCGGAGGCGGCGCTTAACGCGCCTTGTCCGGGCTACCAGACTGCACGGACCCGTAGCCCGGTCAGCGCAGCGCCACCGGGAGATTTCCTATAAGGAGGCTTTGATGAATGAAACCATAACATTACGCCCCGAAAGCAGGGCATCGACAAAAGATGTCATTATCGATTACATGCTGGCATCAGTAGATGAAGTTGAACAACTGCAGCCCGCGCTTAACCTGTTAGCGCAACCATCAGTTGCCCGCGGAGGCCATGATTTTTTTGTCCATTGCTATGAGGCGGGTACGCAAAATAAAGCAGCTGAAACAGAACCGGCGCTACCTGATGTGGTATTTCGGGACTCCACGCCGTGGATGCAAAGAAGTGGGCTGCTGTGTGCCGCAGCGGGTCGCCTGAACGCCCTGGGCCAGCCGCTGACGCACAATCGTCTATGCGATCTGGCCGGTCAGTATTGCGCCAGCGTGGCGGATGCTGATGCCGAAACCCGCAGCGGTTTTTATACCGTACGCAGCATATCGCTGCCGGTTTACCGGCGGCTGCTGCGGGATAAGCATCCTTCTGGCATCTGTCTGCAGCAGGCGCTGCTGCACCTGCTGGCCTGGAAGAGCGATTCCCCCTGGGCCCGGCAGCAGGCTCAACGGTTGCTCTGGCAGGGCGGCGTTCTGGGGGATAAAGGCGAGTTTGCGCTCATGACGCTGGATGACGAGCTGCGGGAGCGCCAGTTTGCGTGGCCTGACCTGCGGTCGCTGCTGGCCATAACCGGGTTTCTGGCGACATTCCCGGCCGGGCCGCTATTTGCTGATTGAAAGGTGCTCCCCCGGCGGGGGAGCCTGTTAATTGGTTGCCGGATATTCCTGTACGGCGATATGCAGCGTGATTTTTTTATCGTCGCGCATAATCACCACCGGAATTTCCGAACCCGGACGAATCTCTGCGACCTGATCCATGGTTTCGAGGGCGGAAACGGCGGGCTTGTCGTTAACGGAAATAATCACGTCGTTGGCGCGGATACCCGCCTGGGCGGCCGGGCCTTCCGGCGCAACATCATTCACCACAATCCCCTGCAGCTGATCGATACCGCCGCCGCCCTGCGCATGCATCGGCGCAATTTCGCGGCCGCTGATCCCTATATAGCCGCGAATTACGCGGCCATCGCGGATCAGCTTATCCATAATCTTGGTTGCCAGCTGGAAGGGGATCGCAAAGCCGATGCCCTCCGGCGTTTCGCCGTCGTTGCTTTTATCAAATGACAGGGTGTTGATACCCATAAGCTCGCCCAGCGAGTTCACCAGCGCGCCGCCTGAGTTACCGTGGTTGATCGACGCGTCGGTCTGCAGGAAGTTCTGGCGCCCGGTGGGGTTCAGGCCGATACGGCCGGTGGCGCTGATAATACCCTGGGTAATTGTTTGCCCGAGGTTGTACGGGTTGCCAATCGCCAGCACGACATCACCGATATGCGGCACGCGTTTCGGATTAATCGGAATGACCGGCAGACCGCCGCTGGCGTTGATTTTTAATACCGCCAGATCGGTGAGAGTATCGGATCCGACCAGCAGCGCTTCAAAGACCCGGCCATCCTGCAGGGCAACAATAATCTGGTCGGCATCGTTGATAACGTGCTTATTGGTCAGGATATAGCCGCGCTGGTCCATGATCACGCCGGAACCGAGCGTTAGCTGGTTATGGCTGGTGCTGTTAAGGGCGCGGTTATAGACGTTCACGACCGCTGGGGCGGCGCGGCGAACGGCGGAATTATAGCTGGCGGGGAATTCATCCGCGCTATCGTACTGCGTGGTCGGCGAAAGCTGCCACTGGCGCAGCGAAGGCATAACGGCCAGCAGCAGGCCGCCGACAATCAAACCGATAAGTATCGAACGTAAAAACTTTCCAGGCATGATGCAGATATCGTTGATGGATAGACAGGCGCAGCATAACACGTCTTGTCCGGACATCGCACTGCACGCGATGCCCGGAAGGCGAGTTAACGCAGTAGCAGATAGATGCTTTCGCTGCCGCGAATGACGTTCAGCGCAATCACCGTCGGTTTGCTTTCGAGCACTTTGCGCAGTTCGGCAATGGAGCGCACGCGCTCGCGGTTGAGGCCAATAATGATATCGTCTTTATGCAGGCCCGCCTGCGCGGCCGGGCTGCCTTTATCGACATTATCAATGACGATGCCTTTGGTTCCGTCTTTCATCTGACCGTCGCTTAACGATGCGCCCTGCAGGGCCGGTGCGATAAGCTCGGCGCTGGCGGAAGAAGAGGTGCTCTTGTCCAGAGTGACTTCCACTTCAACGGGTTTTCCTTCGCGCAAGAGTCCTAGCTTCACTTTGGTGCCCGGCTCGGTCGTGGCGATGCGTGAACGCAGTTCGGCGAAGCTGTTGAGCGGTTTACCGTTGAGGCTAACGATAACGTCGCCAGATTTAATTCCCGCTTTGGCCGATCCGGAGTTTGGCAGGACCTCGCTGACGAACGCGCCGCGCTGGACGTCAAGGTTCATCGCTTTGGCGATATCCGCGCTCATTTCCATACCTTTAATACCCAGCAGGCCGCGTTTGATTTCACCAAACTGAATAAGCTGCTGGGAGAGGATTTTCGCCATATTGCTGGGGATCGCGAAGCCAATGCCGACGCTGCCGCCGCCCGGGGCCAGAATAGCGGTATTGATACCAATCAGCTCGCCGTTGAGGTTCAGCAGCGCGCCGCCGGAGTTGCCTCGGTTGATTGAGGCATCAGTCTGGATAAAGTTCTCCAGTCCCTCAAGGTTCAGGCCGCTGCGGCCAAGGGCTGAAATAATCCCTGAAGTGGCGGTCTGGCCCAGGCCAAACGGGTTACCGACGGCGACGGCGAAATCGCCCACCCGCAGTTTATCGGAGTCGGCGATCGCGATTTGCGTCAGGTTGCTGGGTTTTTGCAACTGCAGCAGGGCGATATCGCTCTGCTCGTCGCTGCCGACCAGTTTGGCATCGAACTCACGCCCGTCGTTGAGCTGGACGCTGATTTTCTGGGCCTGATTAATGACGTGATTATTGGTCAGCACGTAGCCTTTTGCGGCGTCAATAATGACCCCTGAGCCCAGGCCTTCAAAAGGCTGCGCCTGCTCTTGCGGCGCGTTGTCGCCAAAGTACTTCTTCAGCTCTTCCGGCATATTTTGCGCGGGTGACGCGGTACCCTCAACCTGTACGCTCACCACCGCCGGCAACACTTTCTCCAGCATCGGCGCGAGGCTTGGCAACGCGCCCTGACCGGGAACCTGTGTCGGTAAAGACGCTGCTGCCGGAGGTAAGGCGGACAACGACAACCCAATGCTTAACGCTAACGCACTCAACAGCAAAGTCGGTTTATTCATTAGTTGCTGGCTCTCGTAACCTATGGTGTATGGGAAACGTCCCGAATGGCCCGATGTTATTGAATTTTCGACCCGGTAACAACGTGGGCAATCGTTAAATTGTAGCTGGGATGGAAGGTGGAAACGGGCGCAGAGGGTGCGCCCGGAAAATATTTTTACTGTCGTTGCCGGTTTAGTCGCGCTTTACGCCGCCGCGCAGCAGACCGGATGCGCCTTCAGAGTAGTCGCGAGGCATCTGGACCGGGGCCTGATCGTTGCCCGCTTCGGATTCTTCCAGACGATTGCGGAACGGGTTGGCGTCCGCCATGCTGTCCGGCAGCAGGTTGTTGGAGCTTTTCGCCATATGCTGATACAGCTGGCGGTAATCATGCGCCATGTTATCCAGCAGCTCTGCGCTCCGGGCAAAATGGCTCACCAGCTCTTCGCGGTACTCTTCCAGCTCTGCTTTATTCTTTTCCAGTTCGAACTGCAGCGCCTGCTGTTGGCGTAATTTGCGATTGCCAAAACGCATCGCGACGGCGCCGATAATGATGCCGACAACTAGCCCAATTAGCGCGTATTCCCAGGTCATGAACATCTCCCGTTGTTTTGTGGTTCCGTAGGGTGGCTGTGAGGCTCTCCGCCTGCGCCCGATAGTGCCACTATAACCGCTAATTCCACAGAAGTGGAATCCTGGCGTATCATCACGTAGTGTAGAGCGGCCTTTTTTTCGTCAATCGTGAGCTACGGCATTACGGTTTTCAAGGAATAACAATTAGATCATGCAAAGCCTGTCCCCAACATCGCGTTACCTTTCCTCTCTCAAGGAGGGGAGCCATCAACCTGACGACGTCCAGCGAGAAGCGGTCAGCCGCCTCGATACGATTTATCAAGAACTGCAGAATAAACCTTCGGTCGCGCCGCAAACCGGCGGCGGTCTGCGGGCCAAATTCGGCAAACTGCTGGGCAAGCGCGAACCCGTTGCCGAAGCGGCTGCCGTTCGCGGCCTCTATATGTGGGGCGGCGTCGGCAGAGGAAAAACCTGGTTGATGGATCTGTTCTATCAAAGTTTGCCGGGAGAACGTAAACAACGTCTGCACTTTCATCGCTTTATGCTGCGGGTTCATGAAGAGCTAACGACGCTGCAGGGGCACAGCGATCCGCTGGAAATCGTCGCGGATCGCTTTAAAGCTGAAACCGATGTGCTCTGCTTCGATGAGTTTTTCGTTTCTGATATTACCGATGCAATACTGCTGGGCGGCCTGATGAAAGCGCTATTTGCCCGCGGCATAACCCTGGTGGCGACGTCGAATATTCCGCCTGACGAGCTGTACCGCAACGGCCTTCAGCGCGCTCGTTTCCTGCCCGCCATCGACGCCATTAAACAGCATTGCGATGTGATGAATGTCGACGCCGGTATTGATTACCGCCTGCGCACGCTAACCCAGGCGCATTTGTGGCTGTCGCCGCTGAACGCTGAGACGCAGCAGCAGATGGATAAACTGTGGCTGGCGCTGGCGGGGGCGAAGCGCGAGCAGATGCCAACGCTGGAGATCAACCATCGCCCGCTGCCGACGCTGGGCGTTGAGAACCAGACGCTGGCGGCTTCCTTCGCCACGCTGTGCGTGGATGCGCGTAGCCAGCACGACTATATTGCGCTCTCGCGTCTGTTTCATACCGTGATGCTCTTTGATGTGCCGGTGATGACCGGGCTGATGGAGAGCGAGGCGCGGCGCTTTATCGCCCTGGTCGATGAGTTCTATGAGCGCCACGTCAAGCTGGTGGTCAGCGCGGCGGTGCCGCTGTATGAGATCTATCAGGGCGAGAGATTAAAGTTCGAGTTCCAGCGCTGTTTATCGCGCCTGCAGGAGATGCAGAGCGAGGAGTATCTGAAGCGGGAACACCTGGCGGGGTAAAACCGGGGACAAATCACATAAAGGGGTCGATCTTTGACCCCGACTTCTCTATAATCTTGCGACCCCACGTTACGAGAAGGTTTTTTTCCCAAAACTTTCTATGTGCCGGCATAGGCTATTCGAAGGGGTAGGTTTGCTGGACAATGTCGTGTGAACCTCAACTGACTAAACGTTTGGGTGTTCACCAACGTGTAACTTATTTATTTGGGTAAGCTTTTAATGAAAACTTTTACAGCTAAACCAGAAACCGTAAAACGCGACTGGTATGTTGTTGACGCGACCGGTAAAACTCTGGGCCGTCTGGCTTCCGAACTGGCTCTGCGCCTGCGCGGCAAGCATAAAGCGGAATACACTCCGCACGTTGATACCGGTGATTACATCATCGTTCTGAACGCAGAAAAAGTTGCTGTAACCGGCAACAAGCGCGAAGACAAAATGTACTACCACCACACCGGCCACATCGGTGGTATCAAAGAAGCGACCTTTGAAGAGATGATTGCCCGCCGTCCTGAGCGTGTGATTGAAATCGCGGTTAAAGGCATGCTGCCAAAAGGCCCGCTGGGTCGTGCTATGTACCGTAAGCTGAAAGTTTACGCGGGTAACGAGCACAACCACGCGGCACAGCAACCGCAAGTTCTTGACATCTAATCGGGATTATAGGCAATGGCTGAAAATCAATACTACGGCACCGGTCGCCGCAAAAGTTCCGCAGCTCGCGTTTTCATCAAACCGGGCAACGGTAAAATCGTTATCAACCAGCGTTCTCTGGAACAGTACTTCGGTCGTGAAACTGCCCGCATGGTAGTTCGTCAGCCGCTGGAACTGGTCGACATGGTTGAGAAATTAGATCTATACATCACCGTTAAAGGTGGTGGTATCTCTGGTCAGGCTGGTGCGATCCGTCACGGTATCACCCGCGCTCTGATGGAGTACGATGAGTCCCTGCGTGGCGAACTGCGTAAAGCTGGCTTCGTTACTCGTGATGCTCGTCAGGTTGAACGTAAGAAAGTCGGCCTGCGTAAAGCACGTCGTCGTCCGCAGTTCTCCAAACGTTAATTGTTTTCTGCTCACGCAGAACAATTTACGAAAAAACCCGCTTCGGCGGGTTTTTTTATGGATAAATTTGCCATTTTCCCTCTACAAACGCCCCATTATTACCACTTTTTCAGCATTTCCAGAATCCCCTCACCACAACGTCTTCAAAATCTGGTAAACTATCATCCAATTTTCTGCCCAAATGCAGGTGATTGTTCATTTTTTGTTTGGATGACGAACGAAATGAAGTCACGCAAATGGGGTTTTTACATCTGGCTGGCCATGCGTGGTCGGCAGCAGTACAAAAATTCTGAATATACCTGGAGGTTTTCATGGCTGTCGCTGCCAACAAACGTTCGGTAATGACGCTGTTTTCTGGTCCTACTGACATCTATAGCCATCAGGTCCGCATCGTGCTGGCCGAAAAAGGTGTTAGTTTTGAGATAGAGCACGTGGAGAAGGACAACCCGCCTCAGGATCTGATTGACCTCAACCCGAATCAAAGCGTACCGACGCTTGTGGATCGTGAGCTCACTCTGTGGGAATCTCGCATCATTATGGAATACCTGGATGAGCGTTTCCCACATCCGCCGCTAATGCCGGTTTACCCGGTGGCGCGTGGGGAAAGCCGTCTGTACATGCACCGTATCGAAAAGGACTGGTATTCGTTGATGAATACCATTCAGACCGGTACCGCTGCGCAGGCTGATACTGCGCGTAAGCAGCTGCGTGAAGAACTGCAGGCGATTGCGCCAGTATTCACCCAGAAGCCCTACTTCCTGAGCGATGAGTTCAGCCTGGTAGACTGCTATCTGGCACCGCTGCTGTGGCGTCTGCCGGTTCTCGGCGTAGAGCTGGTCGGTGCTGGCGCGAAAGAGCTTAAAGGCTATATGACTCGCGTGTTTGAGCGCGACTCTTTCCTCGCTTCTTTAACTGAAGCCGAACGTGAAATGCGTCTCGGTCGGGGCTAAATGATGGATGTATCACAGCTGACGCCGCGTCGCCCGTACCTGTTACGAGCGTTCTATGAGTGGCTGCTGGATAACCAGCTGACTCCGCATCTGGTCGTTGACGTCACTCTGCCGGGCGTAATGGTCCCGATGGAGTACGCTCGCGATGGGCAAATTGTTCTCAATATTGCCCCACGTGCTGTCGGTAACCTCGAACTGGCCAACGACGAAGTGCGTTTTAACGCGCGCTTTGGCGGCGTGCCGCGCAATGTCTCCGTGCCGATGGCGGCCGTGCTGGCGGTTTACGCGCGCGAGAATGGTGCGGGAACCATGTTCGAACCAGAAGCGGCTTATGATGAAGATGTCACTAGCCTGAACGATGACGAAGAGCTGCCTGACAGCGAAACGGTCATGTCGGTGATCGATGGCGATAAGCCGGATAATCACGACGACGATCCCGACGATACGCCACCGCCTCGCGGCGGGCGTCCGGCGCTGCGCGTCGTTAAATAATGTTTATCAGGCCCTTCGGGGCCTGTTTTATGATCTCAGCAAAATTCCTGTGTTAAAATGGAGCAGCCGTCACGTGCTGTCACAAATCACACAATGGTCCCTATGAGCGCATTTGATCCACAAGCCGAAGATACCCCATCCTCCATTGGCAACACTCTGGGCCGCCGTCCTCTGGCGCGCAAAAAGCTGTCTGAAATGGTGGAAGAAGAGCTTGAGCAGATGATTCGGCGCCGGGAGTTTGCGGAAGGAGAGCAGCTACCGTCGGAACGTGAGCTCATGACGTTTTTTAACGTGGGACGTCCATCGGTTCGTGAAGCGCTGGCGGCGCTGAAACGCAAGGGGCTGGTGCAGATTAATAACGGCGAGCGCGCCCGCGTGTCGCGGCCTTCTGCAGATACCATCATTGGTGAGCTCTCCGGCATGGCGAAAGATTTTTTATCGCACCCGGGCGGAATAGCGCACTTTGAACAGCTGCGCCTGTTTTTTGAGTCGAGTCTGGTGCGCTATGCCGCAGAGCATGCCAGCGAAAAGCAGCTTGAAAAACTCGCTCAGGCGCTAAAAATTAACAGCCAGTCGCTTGATGACAATGCCCTGTTTATCCGTTCTGACGTTGAATTTCACCGGGTGCTGGCGGAAATCCCCGGTAATCCAATCTTTATGGCTATTCATGTGGCACTGCTGGACTGGCTAATCGCGGCCCGGCCTAAGGTGCCAGAACGTGAGCTGCACGAACATAACAGCGTGAGCTATCAACAGCATATCGCTATTGTTGACGCCATTCGTCGTCGCGATCCTGATGAAGCCGATCGCGCCCTACAGACCCATCTCAACAGCGTATCCGCTACCTGGCACGCCTTCGGTCAGAAAGCTCAGCCCCGCAAACGATCCCCTCGCTCATGACGAGCGTTTAGTGAAGCAGATCGCATTATAAGCGATCTCTGTTACTATGCTTATTAAATGATCTGGTATAACAGGTATAAAGGTACATAGTTAATCGTAAAAGTTCAGATGAGGTCGTTATGGCAGTTAATTTACGTGGGGTTATGGCGGCGTTGCTTACGCCATTCGATAGTCAACAAAAACTGGATAAAAACAGCCTGCGTCGGCTGGTTCGTTTTAATCTGAGCCAGGGAGTTGATGGGCTATATGTGGGAGGCTCGACCGGTGAAGCCTTTGTTCAGAGCGGCTCAGAGCGCCAGGAAGTGCTGGAGATCGTGGCGGAGGAGGCGAAAGGTAAAATGGCTCTCATTGCCCACGTCGGCTGTGTGAGTACCCTCGAAAGCCAGCAGCTGGCTCGGGCTGCTGCAGGCTATGGCTTCGATGCCGTATCCGCCGTAACACCGTTTTATTATCCGTTTAGTTTTGAAGAACACTGTGCGCATTATCGGGCCATTATTGAGTCTGCTAATGGTTTACCGATGGTGGTGTACAACATTCCGGCGCTCAGCGGCGTTAAGCTGACTCTCGAACAAATTAATACGTTAGTGACTTTGCCTGGCGTTGGTGCGTTAAAGCAGACTTCGGGAGATCTGTTCCAGATGGAGCAGATCCGTCGAGCGCATCCGGATCTGGTGCTGTACAACGGTTACGATGAGATATTTGCCTCTGGCCTGTTGGCGGGCGCCGATGGCGGAATTGGTAGTACTTACAACATTATGGCCTGGCGTTACCAGGGCATTGTACAGGCGTTGAAAGAGGGTGATGTTAGCAAAGCGCAGCAGTTGCAAAGCGGATGTAACAAGGCAATCGATCTGCTGATTAAAACCGGCGTATTCCGTGGATTGAAGAGTGTGCTGCACTATATGGATGTTATTGCTGAGCCGCTGTGCCGTAAGCCTTTTGGTCCGGTAGATGAAAATTATCTGCCGGAGCTGAAAGCGCTGGCGCAGCAGCTAATGCAGGAACGCGGCTGAACGGTGGTCGGGTGGCGAAAACGCTATCCGCTCAGCGATTTACCTTTTCCTGACCGGGTAAGCGAAGCGCTCCCGGAATGACAACGAAAATCGTCGGGAGAGTAAAATGAGTGCAACGACCCAGAACATCCCGTGGTACCGCCATCTCAGTCGTCCTCAGTGGCGTGCGTTCTCTGCTGCCTGGCTCGGATATTTGCTTGATGGTTTTGATTTTGTATTAATCGCCCTGGTACTTACCGAAGTTCAGGGGGATTTCGGCCTGACAACCGTTCAGGCTGCCAGCCTCATCTCAGCGGCTTTCATCTCTCGCTGGTTCGGCGGCCTGATGCTCGGCGCGATGGGAGATCGTTATGGTCGACGCCTGGCTATGGTCAGCAGCATTATACTTTTTTCCCTTGGTACTCTGGCCTGCGGTTTTGCGCCTGGCTATACCACCATGTTTATTGCTCGTCTGGTTATCGGTATGGGCATGGCGGGAGAGTATGGTTCCAGCGCCACTTATGTGATTGAGAGCTGGCCCCGACATTTACGTAATAAGGCTAGCGGTTTTCTCATCTCTGGGTTCTCTGTAGGCGCTGTGATTGCTGCTCAGGTTTACAGTCTGGTGGTACCCGTTTGGGGTTGGCGAGCGCTGTTTTTTATCGGCATCGTACCTATCGTATTTGCTCTCTGGCTGCGGAAAAACATTCCGGAAGCTGAAGACTGGAAAGAGAAGCATGAGGGCAAAGCGCCAGTACAGACCATGGTCGATATCCTTTATCGGGGCAAACATCGGGTTATTAATATTCTAATGACCATAGTGGCAGCGGTTGCGCTATGGTTCTGCTTTGCGGGCAACCTGCAAAACGCCGGTATCGTGCTACTGCTGGGCGTGATGTGTGCCGTGATATTTATCAGCTTTATGGTGCAGAGCAGCGGCAAGCGCTGGCCTACGGGCGTGATGCTGATGGTCGTGGTACTTTTCGCCTTCCTTTATTCATGGCCTATCCAGGCACTGCTGCCGACTTATCTGAAAACAGAGCTGGCCTATGACCCCGCGACTGTGGCGAAGATTCTGTTTTTCAGCGGCTTTGGTGCGGCGGTCGGCTGCTGCGTGGGCGGGTTTCTCGGTGACTGGCTGGGAACGCGTAAGGCCTACGTTTGTAGTCTGCTGGCTTCACAGCTGTTGATTATTCCGGTCTTTGCTATCGGCGGCACAAACATATGGGTCCTTGGGCTGCTACTGTTTTTCCAGCAGATGTTAGGGCAGGGGATCTCCGGGATCTTACCGAAACTGATAGGGGGTTATTTCGACACCGATCAGCGTGCGGCCGGTCTTGGTTTTACCTACAACGTGGGGGCGCTGGGCGGCGCGATCGCGCCAGTGCTCGGCGCCCTGATCGCCCAGCGTCTCGATCTGGGCACCGCGCTGGGTTCACTCTCTTTTGGCCTGACGTTCGTCGTGATCCTGTTGATTGGTCTGGATATGCCGTCCCGCGTACAGCGCTGGATCCGTCCGGAAGCGATACGAACTCATGATGCAATCGATGGTAAACCACTGAGCGGTGCGGCGCCTTTTAGCGGTGACAAAAGCGGATTAGTTAAGACCAGATAGCGACAGACCGGCGGTGGTGCCGGGCGAACAAATTTATCAGGGAGCGAGTATGTCTTTGCTTAAAGAACTGGATTTACGCATTAGCGCAAACGGCGGTCTTATTGTTTCCTGCCAGCCGGTACCCGGTAGCCCATTGGATAAGCCGGAGATCGTGGCTGCGATGGCGCTGGCGGCGGAGCAGGCCGGCGCAGTCGCGTTGCGCATTGAAGGTGTAGAGAACCTACGCGCGACCCGGTCGCGGGTGAGGGGGCCTGTTATCGGCATTATTAAACGTGATTTAGATGATTCACCGGTACGCATCACGCCATATCTGGAAGATATTGATGCGTTGGTGCAGGCCGGCGCCGATATTATCGCCGTTGATGGAACCGAGCGTGAGCGTCCTGTGCCCGTGTCAATGCTAGTGGCGCGTATTCATCAGCACAATCGGGTAGCGATGGCCGACTGTTCTTCTCTGAAGGATGGCCTGGCCTGTCACTCTCTCGGCGTGGAAATCATAGGCACTACGTTATCGGGCTATACCACGGCATATACGCCGGATGAGCCAGACCTGGAACTGGTAAAAGCGCTGACGGAAACCGGCTGCCGGGTAAATGCAGAAGGGCGTTATAACACGCCAGCTCAGGCGGCTGAAGCTATGCGCCGAGGGGCGTGGGCGGTGACCGTCGGTTCAGCGATTACCCGTCTTGAACATATTTGCCAGTGGTATAACGCGGCGTTAAAAGAGGCTCAGCCATGACTACGCTGGCGATAGATATTGGCGGTACAAAGCTCGCTGCAGCGCTGGTGGCTGATGACATGCTGATCCGCGACCGCCGCGAACTTTCCACCCCTGCCAGCAAAACGCCGGATGCGCTACGCGCTGCATTAGCAATGCTGGTTGGGCCTTTATACAGTCGGGCGAAGCGCGTTGCGATAGCCTCGACGGGTATTATTCGTGACGGTCATCTGTTCGCAATTAATCCGCAGAATCTGGGTGGACTTATGCACTTTCCGCTGGTGCAGGCATTAGAGGAGCTAACGGACCTGCCGACGCTGGCGGTGAACGATGCGCAGGCGGCTGCCTGGGCTGAATACCGGGCTATTGCTGGTAAGGTCAGCGATATGGCGTTTATTACCGTCTCCACCGGGGTTGGCGGCGGCGTGGTGAGTAACGGAAGGTTGCTTACCGGTGCCGGCGGTTTGGCTGGGCATCTGGGCCACACGCTGGCCGACCCTGACGGACCGCTTTGCGGCTGCGGTCGGGTAGGCTGCGTGGAGGCGATTGCTTCCGGGCGAGGGATTTCGGCAGCCGCGCGGGGCGCGCTTGCCGGCTGTGATGCGAAAGCCATCTTTACCAGCGCGGCTCGCGGGGATGCGCAGGCCCTGGGGCTGCTTGAACGCTCTGCGCATGTCGTAGCGCGACTGATCGCCGATATAAAAGCAATAACCGACTGTCAGCATGTGGTGGTCGGCGGCAGCGTCGGCATGGCTGCTGGTTATCTGGAACGGATACGGAAGTACCTGGCCTGGGAACCATCGGTGTATCACGTAACGCTGAGTACGGCGCACTATCGACATGATGCCGGATTGCTGGGAGCGGCGTTGTTAGCCAGAGGAGATAAATGATGCTGATGGGAGATATCGGGACGCTGGCGGATACAGGGTTGCATCCGGTGCTGGCGGAAGCGTTAACGTTGGCATTAGCCGCCAGGCCGCAGGACAAGGCACCGGGCCGCTATGAACTGCGTAGCGAGAATCTCTTTATGAACGTTATGGCGTTTGTCCCCCTTCCTCCGAAAGGGAAAAAAGCGGAACTGCATCAACGATATATTGATATTCAGCTGCTGCTGACAGGTGAGGAGCGGATTTTTTATGGGACGATTGGCTCTGCGCGGCAATGCGACGAATGGCGCGCGGAGGATGATTATCAACTCTGCGCGGAGATAGCTCATGAGCAGTCTGTGACATTGAAGCCAGGGATGTTTTTGGTGTTTATGCCGGGTGAGCCACACAAGCCTGGATGCGTAATAACAGAGTCCGCAGAGATTAAAAAAGTGGTGATTAAAGTGCGCTCTGATTTGTTAAGCGCATAAATAAGCCCGATGGGATTACCATCGGGCTTAGCGTCATTTAGCCGGATAACGCTGCTATCCGGATTTTCGCATTACACTTCCAGGTAGTTCAGGATGCCGTCAGCTGCCTTACGGCCTTCGGCAATCGCCGTCACTACCAGATCGGAGCCGCGAACGATATCGCCACCGGCGAAGATTTTCGGGTTGCTGGTCTGGAAGGCGTTGTCGCTGCCTTCCGGCGCAATCACGCGGCCCTGAGAATCGAGCTCGACGCTGTGCTTCGCCAGCCATTCCATGCTGTGTGGGCGGAAACCAAACGCCATCACCACGGCATCGGCGGGCACCACATGCTCAGAACCGGCCACGATTTCCGCGCGGCGGCGGCCTTTTGCATCCGGCTGGCCCATCTCCGTACGCGCCATCTTCACGCCGCAGACTTTACCGTTGGCATTCACTTCAATGCCCAGCGGTTGAACGTTGAACTGGAATTCCACGCCTTCTTCACGCGCGTTTTTCACTTCGCGCTTCGATCCCGGCATGTTCTCCTCATCACGGCGATAGGCGCAGATGACGTGGGCGGCGTTCTGGCGGATCGAGGTGCGCACGCAGTCCATTGCGGTGTCGCCACCGCCGAGAACCACGACGCGCTTGCCTTCCATGCTAACGTACGGTTCATCCGCCGTTTCACCAAAGCCCATGATCTGCTTGGTATTGGCGATGAGGAACGGCAGCGCATCAAAGACCCCGCTGGCGTCTTCGTTTTCCAGCCCGCCGCGCATAGACTGATAGGTTCCGACGCCGAGGAACACCGCGTCGTAATCTTTCAGCAGATCGTCGAGCTGTACATCGCGGCCCACTTCGATATTCAGTTTGAACTCGATGCCCATACCGGTAAAGATCTCGCGACGACGGGTCATCACCTCTTTTTCCAGCTTAAAGGCCGGAATACCAAAGGTCAGCAGGCCGCCGATTTCCGGATGGCGATCGAAGACCACCGCCTTCACGCCGTTACGGGTCAATACGTCGGCGCACGCCAGCCCCGCCGGGCCCGCGCCGATGATGGCGACGGTTTTACCGGTTTGTTTTACGCCGGTAAGGTCAGGACGCCATCCCATTTCGAACGCTTTATCGTTGATATAGCGCTCAATATTACCGATGGTTACCGCGCCGAACTCATCGTTCAGCGTGCAGGAACCTTCGCACAGGCGGTCCTGCGGGCAAACGCGCCCGCACACTTCCGGTAGGGTATTGGTCTGATGCGATAGCTCCGCCGCTTCAAAAATACGCCCTTCGTTGGCCAGCTTCAGCCAGTTCGGGATGTAGTTATGAACCGGGCACTTCCATTCGCAGTACGGGTTGCCGCAGGACAGACAGCGGTCTGCCTGCGCTTTAGCCTGGCCTTCTGAAAACGGCTCGTAAATTTCCACAAATTCAATTTTACGGATCTTCAGCGCTTTCTTTGGCGGATCAACTCGCTGTAAGTCGATAAATTGATAGACATTCTGACTCATCTTAACCCCTTACTGCGCCTGCACCCGCAGCTCAGCTGCGGAACGACTACGGTGACCCAACAGTGCTTTAACATCGCTGGACTTCGGTTTAACCAGCGCAAACTTCGCTGAGAAGGCCGGCCAGTTAGCCAGAATCTCTTCACCGCGCTGCGAACCGGTAAGCTGCACGTGCTCGGTAATTAAACCGCGCAGGTGCTCTTCATGGATGGCCAGAGAGTCAACGTCCAGCACTTCTACCAGCTCAGGGTTCACGCGTTTGCGGAAGTCGCCGTCTTCATCCAGAACGTAACCAAAGCCGCCGGTCATGCCTGCGCCAAAGTTGACGCCAGTTTTGCCCAGCACGCAGACGATACCGCCGGTCATGTATTCACAGCCATTGTCGCCAATGCCTTCGACGACGGTGATCGCACCGGAGTTACGTACCGCGAAACGCTCGCCTGCACGACCCGCAGCATACAGACGACCGCCGGTCGCACCGTACAGGCAGGTGTTGCCGATGATGCTGGCCTCATGGCTACGGAAGGCCGAGCCTACCGGAGGACGAATGGCGAGCAGGCCGCCGGCCATCCCTTTACCCACATAGTCGTTCGCGTCGCCGGTCAGATGCAGCTCAACGCCGCCGGCATTCCACACGCCGAAGCTCTGACCCGCGGTACCGCTAAAGTGGGCGATAATCGGATCGGCTGCCAGGCCCTGGTCACCGTGGGTCTGGGCGATATAGCCGGACAGCGATGCGCCAACGGAGCGGTCGGTGTTGCGGATATCGAACCAGAAAGTTTTGCTCTGCTTGCTGTCAACGTACGGTTTTGCCTGCTGCAGCAGCTGAGCATTGAGTACGCCATTGTCGAACGGCGGATTGTTCTCTGTGCAGTACAGCGCTTTGCCGGGATGCGGCTCCGCGGTTTCCAGCAGCTTGCTCAGATCCAGCTTCTGCTGTTTGGCGGTAAAACCGTCCAGCTCTTTCAGCAGGTCGGTACGGCCAATCAGATCCACCAGACGCTTCACGCCCAGTTGCGCCATCAGCTCGCGCGTTTCGCGGGCGATGAATTCAAAGTAGTTGGTGACCTTAAACGGCAGACCGTGATAGTGGTTCTTACGCAGTTTGTCATCCTGAGTCGCTACGCCGGTTGCGCAGTTGTTCAGGTGGCAAATACGCAGATATTTACAGCCCAGCGCGACCATCGGGCCGGTACCGAAGCCGAAGCTCTCAGCCCCGAGGATGGCCGCTTTGATGATATCAAGGCCGGTTTTCAGACCGCCGTCCACCTGCAGACGAATTTTGTGGCGCAGCCCGTTGGCAACCAGCGCCTGCTGGGTTTCCACCAGTCCCAGTTCCCACGGACAACCCGCATACTTCACGGAAGAGAGCGGGCTGGCGCCGGTGCCGCCGTCGTAGCCGGCAATGGTGATCAAATCCGCATAGGCTTTGGCTACGCCGGTGGCGATAGTCCCGACGCCCGGTTCAGAAACCAGCTTCACGGAGATCATCGCTTTCGGGTTAACCTGCTTCAGGTCGAAAATCAGCTGAGCCAGATCCTCGATAGAGTAAATATCGTGGTGCGGCGGCGGGGATATCAGCGTTACGCCGGGTACGGAATAGCGCAGCTTGGCGATATAGGGGGTGACTTTATCACCCGGCAGCTGGCCGCCTTCGCCGGGCTTCGCGCCCTGAGCGACTTTAATCTGAATAACGTCGGCGTTAACCAGGTAAGCCGGGGTCACGCCGAAGCGGCCGGAGGCGACCTGCTTGATGCGCGAGACTTTATTGGTACCGTAGCGCGCCGGGTCTTCACCGCCTTCGCCGGAGTTGGAGTTACCGCCGATGCTGTTCATTGCTTCCGCCAGCGCTTCGTGCGCTTCCGGGCTCAGCGCGCCGATAGACATCGCCGCGGTATCGAAGCGTTTGAACAACTCGCTCGCTGGTTCAACATCGTCCAGGCTCACGGTAGTTCCGTCCGGCGTTACGCACAGCAGATCGCGCAGCGTTGCCGCCGGGCGCTCGTTAACCAGCTTCGCGTACCGCTGGTAATCGCTGTATTCGCCGCTTTGTACGGCTTGTTGCAGCGTGCGCACCACGTCAGGGTTATAGGCGTGATATTCGCCACCGTGGACGTATTTCAGCAGGCCGCCCTGATCCAGCGGTTTACGCGCCAGCCAGGCACGTTTCGACAGGTTCAGCAGATCCTGCTGGAAATCCTCGAAGCCCGCGCCGCCGATACGGCTGACGACGCCCTGGAAGCACAGGTCGGAGACTTCGCGATGCAGACCGACCGCCTCAAACAGCTTCGAGCAGCGATAGGAGGCAATGGTCGAAATCCCCATCTTCGACATGATCTTATACAGACCTTTGTTGATGCCGTTACGATAGTTCAGCATCACCGCGCGGTACGCTTTGTCGATGGCTTTGTTATCCACCAGCTTCGCCAGGGTTTCATAGGCGAGATACGGGTAGATAGCCGTCGCGCCGAAGCCGAGCAGCACGGCAAAGTGGTGCGGATCGCGGGCGCTGGCGGTTTCGACAATAATGTTGGCATCGCAGCGCAGGCTCTTATCGACCAGTCGGGTCTGGATCGCGCCTACCGCCATCGGAGCCGGTACCGGCAGTCGGTTTTTGGCGATGTTGCGGTCAGAGAGCACCAGCAGAACGGTACCGCTGCGCACCATTTGTTCGGCTTTATCGCACAGCGCCTTCACGGTTTCAGCCAGCGTGGTTTCGGTGGCATCAAAAGTGATATCCAGGACGTCGGCGCGATAGTGCTCCTCTTCCATGGTGGTCAGCTGTTTAAAATCGGAGTACAGCAGAATCGGCGACTTGAAGCTCAGGCGGTGCGCCTGGCCTTCCGCTTCGCAGAAGACGTTCATTTCACGGCCGATGCTGGTGGCCAGCGACATGACGTGCGCTTCGCGCAGCGGGTCGATCGGCGGGTTGGTCACCTGCGCGAACTGCTGGCGGAAGTAATCGTAAATGATACGCGGCTGGCTGGAGAGCACTGCAAATGGGGTATCGTCGCCCATTGAGCCGACCGCTTCCTGGCCGTTTTCACCCAGTACGCGCAGGACGGAGTCCAGCTCTTCGGCGCTGTAGTTGAACTGTTTCTGGTAGCTGGCGAGGGTATCATCATCCAGCTGGCGGCTACCGACTTCTTCATCCGGCAGCTCTTCGAACGGCACCAGACGACGGACGTTTTTCGCCATCCACTCTTTATACGGGTGACGGCTTTTCAGATCGTTGTCGGTTTCCGCGGAGTGCAGAATACGCCCCTCGCGGGTATCGATAACCATCAGCTCGCCCGGGCCGACGCGGCCTTTTTCAACCACTTCATCCGGTTGGTAATCCCAGATACCGACTTCGGAGGCGCAGGTGATGAGCTTATCTTTCGTGATCACATAGCGCGCCGGACGCAGGCCGTTACGGTCGAGGTTACAGGCGGCGAAACGACCATCTGACATCACGATGCCCGCCGGGCCGTCCCACGGCTCCATATGCATGGAGTTAAAGTCAAAGAACGAACGCAGCTCAGGATCCATGTCCGGGTTGTTCTGCCAGGCTGGCGGAACCAGCAGGCGCATCGCGCGGATAATGTCCATCCCGCCCGCCAGCAGCAGCTCCAGCATGTTATCCATCGAGCTGGAGTCAGAGCCGGTTTCATTGACGAACGGCGCGGCGTCGTGGAGATCCGGGATCAGCGGCGTCTGGAACTTATAGGTACGGGCGCGGGCCCACTGGCGGTTACCGGTGATGGTGTTGATCTCGCCGTTGTGCGCCAGATAGCGGAACGGCTGCGCCAGCGGCCAGCGCGGCACGGTGTTGGTGGAAAAGCGCTGGTGGAACAGGCAGATTGCCGACTCCAGGCGCAGGTCCGCGAGGTCCAGGTAGAAGCGCGGCAGATCCGCCGGCATACACAGACCTTTATAAATGTTGACCAGGTTCGACAGGCTGCAAACGTAGAAATCTTTATCTTCCTGCAGACGCTTTTCGATACGGCGACGCGCGATGAATAAACGGCGTTCCATATCGCGCGGACGCCAGCCAGCCGGGGCGTTCACAAAGATTTGTTCAATACGAGGCAGCGAGGAGAGGGCGATTTCACCGAGAACGCCTTCATTGGTCGGCACATCGCGCCAGCCGACGATAGACAGCGTTTCGCGTTGAAGTTCTTCTTCGACGATGCGGCGCGCCGCTTTGGCCAGTTCAGGATCCTTATTAAGGAACAGCATCCCAACGGCATAATTTTTGGCTAAACGCCAGCCGCGCTCTTCCGCAACAATTCGGAAGAAACGATCGGGTTTTTGTAGCAGCAAGCCACAACCGTCGCCGGTTTTTCCATCGGCAAGAATCGCGCCGCGGTGCTGCATTCGGGCCAGTGCGTGTATAGCGGTTCGCACTACCTTGTGGCTAGGTTCGCCTTCTATGTGGGCGATCAGGCCGAAACCACAGTTATCCCTCTCAAGGGATTTATCGTACAACATATCAGTGAACCTCCCCAGGCTCTACGGGACACCCTCCGATACCGATTGCGCACGGGCACAGAAAGAGCATGGCGACGGGGTTTACACCTCGCATTCGCCCTCTTTAAATCCTTTTCGCATCGGTACACAAGTTTGAGGACTTGCTGTTAAGAGGGAATCTCAATTACTGCATAAATATGATGAGCAGAGCACTCATCCAGAAAGCTTCCAGCGGATTCCCAACTTATCGGGAATCCACACATACGTCAAATGGCAATCTTATTTATACAAAAATGTGCTATACAACACCTAATTTAATGATTTTTAAGAAAATAATGGCATTTTAAATGCCAGGGAAACGTACCGGTCGTCATAATTGAGTGTGATCTGTCTCACTATATCGACGGCGAGACATTATCCTTCTGTGCTGAATTGTTTTTTCATTGCAGTTTTTTAAACTGGTTTTTGTTTGATTTGCGGTGACTGATACTGTTTTATGCCCTGGTAAAGATAATGGCAAATCAGCGGCTATATATAAGGAAAACTCATTACCATAAGGATGAATTAAATTGCAGTTATCTTGAGTGTTTATGCAATGAGATAGGCGGCCGCGTTGACGATTGATCCAGGTCATCGCCGTCGGTAGCTAAAAATGGCAGGCTTGGCCCCTTTCTTAAGGCCAGTCTATCAGATTATGCAGTTACAAAAATTAGTCAATATGTTTGGTGGGGATCTTATGCGCCGCTATGGTGAAAAGGTTCATAAACTGACGCTGCATGGTGGATTTAGCTGCCCAAATCGCGATGGCACTATTGGTCGCGGCGGCTGTACGTTCTGTAATGTCGCCTCTTTTGCCGATGAAGAGCAGCAGCACCGCTCGATTGCTGAACAGCTGGCCCATCAGGCGCAGCGGGTGAATCGCGCAAAGCGCTATCTGGCCTATTTCCAGGCTTATACCAGCACTTTTGCCGAGGTGCAGGTGCTGCGCGCCATGTATCAGCAGGCGGTCAGCCAGGCGAATATTGTCGGGCTATGCGTAGGGACTCGCCCGGACTGCGTCCCCGGCGCGGTACTGGATCTGCTGACTGAATATCGGGAGCAGGGGTATGAAGTCTGGCTCGAGCTGGGGCTACAGACCGCGCATGATAAAACGCTGCACCGAATCAATCGCGGCCACGATTTTGCCTGCTATCAGCGAACCACCCGTCTGGCACGCGAGCGCGGCCTCAAAGTGTGTAGCCACCTTATCGTGGGCCTGCCGGGCGAAGGGCAGCGTGAATGCCTGGAGACCTTAGCGCAGGTGGTGGAGACCGGCGTAGACGGCATTAAGCTGCATCCACTTCATATTGTGAAGGGCAGTATTATGGCCAGGGCGTGGCAGGCCGGCAGGTTAAACGGTATTGCGCTGGAAGCGTATACGGTCACCGCAGGAGAGATGATTCGCCATACTCCGCCAGACGTGATTTATCACCGTATCTCCGCCAGCGCCCGACGCCCGACGCTGCTGGCGCCGCTGTGGTGTGAGAACCGTTGGACCGGGATGGTTGAGCTGGATAAATATCTCAATGAATACGGCGTGCAGGGGTCAGCCATCGGGCGTTGCTGGATCTCTCCGGCTGCTGCCGAATAACGTCATTTCCGGCTGACGGCTCTCCACCGTCAGGCGCGTAACTACAATCCTTCCCGCATTTTTGGCACAACTTACAGCGTCTTGCTCAGAATTGAGTATTATTGTGCGAAGTTGTCGCGAAGGAATCCCTTATGAAGCAAATCCGTATGCTGGCGCAGTATTATGTTGACCTGATGATGAAGCTGGGTCTGGTGCGCTTTTCAATGCTGCTGGCCTTTGCGCTGGTGGTGCTGGCGATCGTTGTGCAGATGGCCGTGACGATGGTGCTGCACGGCCAGGTGGAAAGTATTGATGTGATCCGCTCCATCTTCTTTGGCTTGCTGATTACCCCGTGGGCGGTCTATTTCCTGTCGGTGGTGGTTGAGCAGTTGGAAGAGTCCCGGCAGCGCCTCTCGAGGCTGGTGGAGAAACTGGAGGAGATGCGCGAACGCGATCTCAAGCTGAATGTGCAGCTTAAGGACAACATCGCCCAGCTTAATCAGGAAATCGGCGAACGTGAAAAGGCGGAAGCGGAACGTGAAACGACGCTTGAGCAGCTGAAAATTGAGATGAAAGAGCGTGAAGAGGCGCAAATTCAGCTGGAACAGCAATCCTCCTTCTTGCGCTCCTTCCTGGATGCCTCTCCGGACCTGGTTTTCTATCGTAATGAAGATAAAGAGTTTTCTGGCTGTAACCGAGCGATGGAACTGTTGACCGGTAAAAGTGAAAAGCAGCTTATTCATCTTAAGCCGCAGGATGTTTACAGCGAAGAGGTGGCGGAGAAAGTGCTGGAGACGGATGAGAAAGTCTTCCGCCATAACGTATCGCTCACCTACGAGCAGTGGCTGGATTATCCGGACGGGCGCAAGGCCTGCTTTGAAATCCGCAAAGTGCCTTATTATGACCGCGTCGGTAAGCGGCGCGGCCTGATGGGGTTTGGCCGCGATATTACGGAGCGTAAGCGCTATCAGGACGCGCTGGAGCGGGCCAGCCGTGATAAGACCACCTTTATCTCAACGATCAGCCATGAGCTGCGTACGCCGCTTAACGGCATCGTAGGCCTTAGCCGAATCCTTCTGGATACCGATCTTACCGATGAACAGGAAAGATACCTGAAAACCATCCACGTCTCAGCGGTAACGCTGGGTAATATCTTCAATGATATTATTGAGATGGATAAGATGGAGCGGCGTAAAATTCAGCTGGATAACCAGCCGGTGGACTTTACCGGCTTCCTGGCCGACCTGGAAAACCTCTCCGGCCTGCAGGCGCAGCAGAAAGGCCTGCATTTTGTGCTGGACCCCACGCTTCCGCTGCCGCATAAAGTGATCACCGACGGAACGCGTTTGCGCCAAATCTTGTGGAATCTTATTAGTAATGCCGTGAAATTTACTCCGCAAGGCGGGAATGTGAACGTCCGCGTGCGCTATGACGAAGGCGATATCCTGCACTTTGAAGTAGAAGATTCAGGGATTGGCATCCCTGAAGCGGAACAGGATAAAATTTTCGCCATGTATTACCAGGTGAAAGATAGCCAGGGCGGCAAGCCAGCGACGGGCACCGGCATCGGCCTCGCCGTATCGCGGCGCCTGGCGAGGAATATGGGCGGTGATATTTGCGTTACCAGCCTCCCGGGTAAAGGCGCGACTTTTACGCTTACCGTACACGCTCCGGCCGTGGCTGAAGAGGTCGAGGACACGCTGGCGGAAGATGAAATGCCATTACCTGCGCTGAACGTGCTGCTGGTGGAAGATATTGAGCTCAACGTGATCGTGGCGCGCTCGGTACTGGAGAAGCTGGGCAACAGCGTGGATGTGGCGATGACCGGCAAGGCTGCGCTGGAGATGTTTGTACCCGGCGAGTACGATCTGGTTCTGCTTGATATTCAGCTGCCGGATATGACTGGACTCGATATTTCTCGTCAGCTGAAACAACGCTTTGCCGCCGATGAGCTCCCGCCGCTGGTGGCGCTTACCGCTAACGTGCTGAAGAACAAGAATGAGTATCTGGATGCGGGAATGGATGATGTTCTTAGTAAGCCATTATCGGTTCCGGCATTAACTGCGATTATCAAAAAATTCTGGGATGCGCCGGAAGAAGAGGAGAATGCAATGCCATCTGTAGATAGCAGTAAATCGGCTTCTGTACTGGATATTCCGATGCTTGAGCAGTATATCGAACTGGTAGGGCCGAAGCTGATTAATGACGGTCTGGCCGTTTTTGAAAGAATGATGCCGGGCTACCTGGCGGTCCTGGAATCCAATTTAACCGCTCGCGACCAGAAAGGCATTGTCGATGAGGGTCATAAGATTAAAGGGGCTGCGGGCTCAATCGGTTTGCGCCATATCCAGCAGTTAGGGCAGCAGATTCAAACGCCGGATTTACCTGCGTGGTCGGATAACGTGGGTGAATGGGTTGAAGAGATGAAATCAGAGTGGCAAAACGATGTCGCGGTGCTGAAAGCGTGGGTCGCGGCGGCAGATAAAAAATGACCCCGGATAAACCGGGGTGCGCGAATACTGCGCCAACACCAGGGAACTGGTCGTTACGCCAGAATCATTTGAGTGATTTTTTTACACGGCGCAACCTGAGGATTTGGCTTACTCGCTCATTAAGATAGCAAACCTTAAATAGTTTGTTACATGAAACAGTAAAATATGTGAAGCATAGCGAGTAATTCAAAATTTTTGACTGCTTTCATAAACTTGTACTAAGGGGCTGATGTGATGAAGAAAATTGGTGTGGTGCTGAGCGGCTGCGGCGTTTATGACGGAAGTGAAATTCATGAAGCCGTCATTACCCTGCTGGCAATAGCCCGCAGCGGCGCTCAGGCCATCTGCTATGCGCCAGATAAAGTGCAAACCGATGTTATCAATCACCTGACCGGCGAAGCGCAGGCGGAAAGCCGTAATGTGCTCGTGGAAGCGGCGCGTATCGCACGCGGAGAGATTCAGCCTTTGGCCAATGCCCGAGCGGATGCGCTGGATGCGCTGATCGTCCCCGGCGGTTTTGGTGCAGCAAAGAACCTCAGCAGCTTTGCTTCACAGGGGAGCGAATGTGAAGTCGATCGCGATCTCAAGGCGCTGGCGCTGGCGATGCATCAGGCGGGTAAACCGTTGGGCTTTATCTGTATCGCTCCGGCACTGTTGCCGAAAATATTTGCTATACCGCTACGCGTGACCATTGGTACCGATCTTGATACTGCCGACGCGGTTGAGGAGATGGGGGCTGAACACGTGCCTTGCCCGGTCGACGATATTGTGGTGGATGAAGACAACAAAGTGGTGACGACCCCCGCGTATATGCTGGCGCAGAACATCGCCGAAGCGGCGAGTGGCATTGAAAAACTGGTCTCTCGCGTATTGGTTCTGACGGCATGACATTTCGCTTTTCGCCGTTGCGGTTAATTAAGCGCTTCGTGCTGAGGCTATTGTTGGCTTGTGCGGTGCTATGGGGCGGCGGGATTGCCCTGTTTAGCTTCGTACCTGTTCCTTTTTCGGCGGTGATGCTGGAGCGACAGGTCGGCGCCTGGCTTTCAGGGGATTTTCATTACCTCGCCCATTCCGACTGGGTGGACATGGATGAAATTTCGCCGTGGATGGGGCTGGCGGTTATTGCCGCAGAAGATCAGAAATTCCCGGAACACTGGGGATTTGACGTCACGGCCATTGAGAAGGCGCTGGCGCATAATGAACGCAATGAGAACCGCATTCGCGGCGCCTCAACCTTGTCGCAACAGACGGCAAAAAACCTGTTTCTGTGGGACGGCCGCAGCTGGCTGAGAAAAGGGCTGGAGGCGGGACTGACCGTCGGCATTGAGACAGTATGGAGTAAAAAGCGGATCCTCACGGTCTATCTCAATATCGCTGAATTTGGTGAGGGGACGTTTGGCGTTGAAGCCGCGTCGCAGCGCTATTTTCACAAACCGGCCAGTAAACTGACGGCTTCCGAAGCCGCGCTGCTCGCTGCGGTGCTGCCTAACCCAATACGCTTCCGCGCCGATGCGCCATCGGGTTATGTTCGCAGCCGTCAGGCGTGGATCCTGCGCCAGATGAGGCAGTTAGGTGGGGAAGGGTTTATGCAGGCGAATAAGCTGCATTGATGATTTCACAACCGGTAACCCGGAAGGCACGCTGCCGCCGGGGGAATGAAAGCTAATCCTCATCAAACCCGGCGTTGAACAGCGCGATAACCGCTGCCAGCGCCTCCACTTCCTGTGGGCCGTTGGCTTCAATCTCGATCTGACGCCCTTTAGCTGAATCGAGCATCAGCAGCGCAATCACGCTATTTGCTTCCGCTTCGGTACCTTCATCATTACGCAGCAGCACCTCGGCATCATAGTTCTGCATTAATTCAAACAGCTTCATCGCCGGGCGAGCGTGCATGCCCAGCTTATTGGTGATTTCAACGGTTTGCTTAACGGTCATGATTTGCGTTTTTCCAGCGTCCGATGACGAGACTGCACGTTCTTACCGCGCGAGCGGAAGTAGTCAGCCAGCTGTTCGGCGATGTAAACCGAACGGTGTTTACCACCGGTACAACCAATGGCCACCGTCAAATAGCTGCGGTTATTGGTCTCCAGCATAGGTAACCATAGCTCAAGATAGCTGCGGGTCTGGTAGATAAAATTGTGAACTTCCGTGTGCCGGTCGAGGAAGGCGGCGACGGGCTTATCGAGGCCGGTCATGGGACGCAGCTTCGGATCCCAGTGCGGGTTCGGCAGAAAGCGCACGTCAAAAACGTAGTCGGCATCGATAGGTATACCGTGCTTAAAGCCAAAGGATTCAAACACCATCGTCAGTTCGCGCTCGCGTTTGCCTAATAAACGCGTGCGCAGCATTTCTGCCAGCTCATGCACCGACATTTCTGAGGTATCGACGATCAGGTCGGCGCGGGAACGCAGAGGCTCCAGCAGGTCGCTCTCTTCATCGATGGCGCTTTCCAGCGACAGGTTTTTACTGGACAGAGGATGTAAACGACGCGTGTCGCTGTAGCGGCGAATCAGGGTGTTACGATCGGCATCCAGGAACAGCAGCTGAGGTGAAAATTCTGCGGGCAGATTTTTCATCGCCTGCTCGAAGATTTCCGGCGACTCGGGCATGTTACGTACGTCAATACTGACGGCTGCCGAGATGTTTCTGTCGGCGAGCGAGCGCGCCAGCTCGGGCAACAGCACAACCGGCAGGTTATCGACGCAGTAAAAACCCATATCTTCCAGCGCTCGCAGGGCGACGGATTTCCCCGACCCTGAACGGCCGCTGACGATCATCAGTACCATGTACCGTTTCTCCTCAGTACGAAAAAGAGTAAGGTGCGACTTCCGTTACGCCTCATTATTACTTCCCGCTTCAGTAATGATTTCATACAGCTCTTCATCACTTTGCGCAGCGCGCAGGCGGCGGCAAATAGTTTTATCTGCCAGACGTTTCGCCACCAGCGAGAGCGTATGCAGATGCGTTTTAGTTTGATCGGCCGGGACAAGAAGGGCAAACAGCAGATCGACGGGTTGATTGTCGATAGCATCGAAGGCAATTGGGGTTTCCAACTGAACAAAAACGCCCACGGCCCGCAGCGTATCCTCTTCGAGTTTACCGTGTGGGATCGCAATACCGTTGCCAATCCCGGTACTGCCCATTTTCTCACGGGTAAGGATCGCCTCGAAGACGATCTGGGGCGGTAAGCCTAGCTGCTTTGCCGCCAGCTCGCTGATGATTTCCAGCGCGCGTTTTTTGCTCTGGCAGTGAACCTGGCTACGGGTACATTCCTGGTTAAGGACATTGCTCAGTTGTAGAGCCGAATCGTTATTTATCATAATTTCACCTGAGCTCTCCTGGCCAACCGCCTGCGGGCGGTTGGCGTAGGCTATTGCCCGGACAATTAGTGTTGTTTCAGTTTATCTTTATGTTTTGTTAGCTGTCTTGCCAGCTTATCGATAAGACCATCGATCGCAGCATACATATCCTGCCCTTCCGCACTGGCATGGATTTCACCACCGTTGACATGCAGATTGGCGTCCGCTATTTGCGTCACCTTCTCCACTTTTAACACAATGTAGACCTGGTTGATCCTGTCGAAAAACTGCTCCAGTTTGCTGAACTTCGTGGTAACGAAATCGCGCATCGCGGGGGTTATTTCAACGTTGTGTCCTGTAATGTTGAGCTGCATAGTGTCTTCCTTATCGGTTGGGTCAAACCAGCTGCTTACGCTGATTTGACGGCGGAATGGATAAAGACTCTCGGTACTTAGCAACGGTTCGCCGCGCCACCATAATACCCTGATCGGATAGCAGGGTGGTGAGCTTACTGTCACTCAATGGTTTCGCGGGGTTTTCCGCGGCGATTAATTTCTTCACCAGCGCACGAATGGCCGTCGACGATGCTTCGCCGCCGCCTTCGGTGTTTACATGGCTGGAGAAGAAATACTTCAGCTCAAAAATACCGCGCGGACTGTGCAGGTATTTTTGCGTAGTAACGCGTGAAATGGTGGATTCATGCATTTCGACGGCCTGAGCGATGTCCGCCAGCACCATCGGTTTCATAAACTCTTCACCTTGTTCAAAAAAAGCCTGCTGCTGTTCGACAATGCAGCGGCTGACGCGCAGAAGGGTGTCGTTGCGGCTCTCGAGGCTCTTGATAAGCCAGCGCGCTTCCTGCAGGTTGCTGCGGATAAACTGGCCGTCAGCGTCATTGCGCGTACTGTTACCCATGGCGGCATAGTGCTGGTTGATCTTCAGGCGCGGAAGGCTATCTGAATTGAGCTCAACGACCCAACGATCGTTCACTTTACGCACCAGAACGTCAGGAATGACATATTCTGGCTCGCCAGTCTGGATCGACTGGCCCGGGCGCGGATCCAGCGATTGGATCAGATTTACCGCTTCCTTTAGCACGTCTTCTTTGAGGCGGGTCACGCGCATCAGGCTACGGAAGTCGTGATTGGCAAGCAGATCAAGGTGATCGCTGATGATCAGGCGAGCTTCATCAATCCACGGCGTCTCTTTGGCAAACTGTGAAAGCTGCACCAGCAGGCAATCGCGTAAATCTTTTGCCGCCACGCCGACGGGATCGAAACGCTGAATGCGCTTGAGAACCGCTTCTACTTCTTCAAGCCCGATTTCATCATCGCCAATACTTTCCACGATGTCTTCGACAGGAACGGTCAGGTAGCCAGTATCATCAACGGCATCGACGATAGAGGTCGCGATCGCGCGATCGGTATCGGTGAAGGGCGTCAGTTCAACCTGCCACATCAGATAATCCTGCAGGCTTTGCGTGGTCTCGCCCTGGTAGACGGGCAGTTCATCATCCTGATAATCAACGCCGTTGCCTGACGGCGTTCCGGCGGTGTAAATCTCATCCCAGCTGGCATCAAGCGGCAGCTCTTCGGGCATGTCTTTCTGCTCAAGGGCGTCGACGGTATCCAGAGACTCACGATCTTCGGCCTCTTTGGTTTCTACCTCATCGTGAAGATCGGTTTGCTCCAGCAACGGGTTGCTGTCCAGCGCCTGCTGGAGTTCTTGCTGGAGTTCTAACGTGGACAGCTGCAGTAGACGAATCGCCTGCTGCAGTTGTGGCGTCATGGCAAGCTGTTGGCTTAGCCTTAATTGCAAACCTTGCTTCATATTCAGGGCCAATATCTCCGGCTAAAACGTCTGTAACCTCTACCCTATCAGAGTCTGAAGTCTTCCCCAAGATACACGCGCTTAACCTGCTCGTCTTCAAGGATTTGCTGTGGCGTACCGTGAGCTATCAGGTGGCCCTGGCTGACGATATAAGCACGCTCACACACGGCCAGCGTTTCCCGGACGTTATGGTCGGTTATCAGGACGCCAAGACCGCTGTCGCGCAGGTGTTCAATAATGCGTTTGATATCAATGACGGAGATGGGGTCCACGCCGGCGAAGGGTTCATCCAGCAGGATAAATTTCGGGTTAGCGGCCAGCGCGCGGGCGATCTCGACGCGGCGGCGTTCACCACCGGAGAGCGCCTGGCCGAGGCTATCGCGCAGATGCTCAATGTGAAACTCCTCCATCAGCTCTTTCGCCCGGTCTTCACGCTGCTCGTTGCTCAGGTCGTCGCGAATCTGCAGTACCGCCATCAGGTTATCGTAAACGCTCAGGCGGCGGAATATGGAGGCCTCCTGCGGCAAATAGCCGATTCCGCGACGCGCGCGCGCGTGCAGGGGTAGCAGGCTGATATCTTCATCATCGATGATAATGTTGCCGGCGTCGCGCGGTACGATACCAACGACCATATAGAACGTGGTGGTTTTACCGGCACCGTTCGGACCGAGCAGACCAACAATCTCGCCCGAATTCACGGTCAGGCTGACGTCTTCTACAACGCGGCGGCCTTTATAGGCTTTAGCAAGATTCTTTGCAGTTAATGTTGCCATAACGAATTACTTACCCTTCTTTGACTGATCGCTACCCTTGTCCTGCAGCTGCGAAGGAACCAGAACCGTGGTCACGCGCCCGCCTTTATTGCTGAAGGCCTGCATTTTTTGCTCTTTCACCAGGTAAGTGATTTTGTCGCCCTGGATATTGCTATCGATCTGTTCCAGATGCGCATTGCCGGTCAGGACGACAAAGTCGTTTTGCAGTTCATAATGCATTTTCGACGCGCGGCCTTTTACCGGCTTACCGTTGTCCTGCATCTGGTAGAAGGTGGCCGGGTTACCGTAGCCATCAATAACCTCTTTGCCTTTCTCTCCACCCGGACGGGTCACAACAACTTTGTCGGCGTTGATTTTGATCGTTCCCTGAGTGACGACAACATTCCCCGTAAAGGTGACGACGTTGCCCTGCATATCCAGCGACTGCTGATCGGATTCAATGTGAATCGGCTGATCGGTATCACCTGTCTTTGCCTGTGCCGACAGGCTGGCGGCCAGTAAGGCGCTGGCGAGCGCAATCTTAAGGCTGAGTTTGTTTGTTCTGAATTTCATATGAGGTTCTAACCTTTTCAATCAGCTCGGCATTTTTACTGCGCAGGTTCCCGCGCATTTTCAGGCCGCTGGAATTAAATGTTGTTCCGTACAACGTCACCATGTCATCGGAGGTAACATCCTGCGTCACCAGGTTTATCTGGGCGTTATCCGTCGTAATTTTGCGCAGTTGAGAATCCGCCGTCAGCGCATTTACCTCAACGTGCCCGTAAAGATACAGCATGCGGTCATTCGTCAACTTAGCTTTATCCGCTTTGATAGACCAGGTTGGTACTTTATTGGTATCAAAGGTGGTCATCACCGGTTTTGTGAACCACGAGAGCTGCTGTTCGGAAAAATACTCCACGTGTTCCGCGATGAGCCGGTAGTTAAGCGCTCCTTCGGGGCTATACACGACGGTATCAGTATGCTCGCTGGTATACGTTGGATCGTCAGGATTGATCGCTTGCTGGGTGGTATCGTCCGTACTCGCCAGGTTCAGGCCGATCAGGATCAGCGCGACCAGCGACAGTAAAATGATAACCCAACGTCTGGTTTTACTCATATAGATTGCCCTTTGGCCTCATCCAGCTTGCCCTGCGCCAATAGTAGCAAATCGCACACTTCGCGTACCGCTCCGCGACCCCCGTTGATACGAGTAACGTAATCCGCGCGCGGGAGCAGCAACGGATGCGCATCGGCTACCGCTATGCTTAAACCCACTTCAGCCATCACCGGCCAGTCGATCAGATCGTCGCCAATATAGGCGACTTCATCCGCGCTAACGGCCAGTTTATTGAGTAGTTCACGAAACGCCAGCAGCTTATCCGACTGCCCCTGGTAGAGATGCGTAATGCCCAGCGTTTGGCAGCGATCTTCCACCAGTTTAGCGTTTCGCCCGGTAATTATCGCCACTTCAATATCTGAAGTCAGGGCGCAGCGGATACCGTAGCCGTCGCGCACGTTAAACGCCTTCAGCTCTTCGCCGTTGTTACCCATATAGATAAGACCGTCGGACAAAACGCCGTCTACATCAAGTATCAATAAACGGATCTTCGCCGCCCGGTCAAGAAAGTCCTGGCTTACCGGCCCGTAGCAGGTCGCTATCAGGGCATCAGCATTATTCATTATTTTTTCCTTACTTACACTACGCCCGCGCGCAGGAGATCGTGCATATGTATCACACCTACCAGACGGTCGCCATCAGCAACCAGCACGCAGGTGATATGACGGGACTGCATCAGGTTCAGCGCATCAACGGCCAGCGTGCCGGGACGGATGCGGATTCCGCCTCGCGTCATCACTTCGGCAATACTGGCGTTACGCATATCAATGCCGGTATCAAATACGCGGCGCAGATCGCCATCGGTGAAGATGCCGATGATATTCATTTCATCATCGCAAATGGCGGTCATGCCTAAATTTTTGCGCGTGATTTCCAGCAACGCATCGCGGAGCGTGGCCTCCAGGCCAACGTGCGGAATTTCATCGCCGGTGTGCATGATATCATTGACCCGCAGCAGTAGCTTACGGCCCAGAGCGCCGCCGGGGTGCGATAGCGCAAAATCTTCAGCGGTAAAACCGCGGGCTTCCAGCAGCGCTACGGCAAGGGCATCGCCCATGACCAGCGCGGCGGTGGTGCTTGACGTGGGGGCCAGCCCTAACGGGCAGGCCTCTTTGGGCACCTTCACGCACAGATGAATATCCGCCGCGCGCGCCATGCTGCTTTCCGGTCGGCTGGTGATACAAATCAGCGCCACCTGCTGGCGCTTAAGCACCGGAATCAGGGCGAGGATTTCATTTGACTCGCCCGAGTTGGATAGCGCGATCACCACGTCGCATGGAGTTACCATGCCTAAATCGCCGTGCGCGGCCTCACCGGGATGAACGAAGAAAGATGACGTTCCGGTACTGGCGAAAGTGGCTGCCATTTTTCGCCCGATATGGCCGGATTTCCCCATTCCCATCACCACAACTTTACCGGTACAGCGGAAAATGGTCTCACAGGCACGGGTAAAATCTTCATTAATGTATTGATCGAGCTGGGCCAGACCTTCACGTTCAATGTCCAGAACCTCGCGGCCTGCCCGTTGAAAGTCAAAATCCGCTGGCAAATCTATTTGCGACATAATGTTATCCCGAATCATTCAACGAAGAGCGGCGCTGTCCAGTACAGCATCGCTAACCAAAGCACAAAACCACCCAGCAGCAGGGCACCGGCAAGGCGACCGGGCTGCTGCTTACGGCGCCAGCACAGCGCGGCGAAGATCAGGCTGACCAGCAGCATGACGCCATAATCGCGGGTAAAGGCCTCGGCGGCAAAGGTGCCTGGCGCAATCAGCGCGGGGAGCCCGAGGACCAGTACAATATTAAGAATATTAGCGCCAATGATATTGCCGATAGCGATGTCATTTTCGCCTTTTCGCGCTCCGGCGATGGCCGTGGCCAGTTCGGGCAGGCTGGTGCCGATAGCGACGACCGTTAAGCCGACGGTCAGTTCGCTGATAGCAAAAAAGTTTGCCAGCACCGTGGCGTTATCGACCACCATCCGCGTGGCCATCGGCATCACAATCATCGCGACGCCCAACCAGAGCAGCGCGACGGGAAGCGAGCCTTCTCGCGGCAGCTCCGCCAGCTGTTCACGGGTCAGGCTGTCGTTACCCTGGCGTTCCGCAAGGCGGGCAATTTTAAGGGTAAACAGCAGCCACAGAATGGCCAGCGCCAGCAAAAAAAGGCCGTCTATCCGCGTAAGCTGGCCGTCGTACAGCACAAATCCTGCCAGTAAACTGACCAGCAACATTAACGGCAATTCGCGGCGCAGGATATCAGAATGCACGGTAAAAGGTTGAAACAGCGCGGTGAGGCCGAGGATCAGCAGGATATTGGTGATATTCGATCCGAGAGCGGTGCCGATCGCCAGATCGGTTTGCCCATGCAGGGAAGCGGCGGCGGAAACAATCACTTCCGGCAAACTGGTACCGATGCTGACTACCGTCATGCCAATGATCAGGGGAGGGATCCCCAGCATACGGCAGAGTATTGAAGCGGCGTAGACCAGACGATCGGCGCTGTAGACAACCAGCAATAAACCAATAATTAACAGAGCCGTCGCTAAGAGCATCTAAAGTCCTTTCTTCAGGTATAATCGTTGCCTCGCTGGCCGTCCGTAGGCAGCGTAACGAATTCTTAATTTTGACTTTATGTGTGCCAAAAGTAAAACAAATGCCAGCTTTCGCTAACCCGGGCGGGTAAGATTCTGTAAAAATGTTGGGTTTGTGGTGAAAGAAAGCGCCATGCTTAGCCCGACGGGTGTCTAGTAAGGATGATTTTATGAGCCAGAGTTCGGCGAATCTAGTCGAAGTGCGCGGTATTCGCTTCTCGAGGGGCGATCGCGTGATCTTCGATGATATCTCGCTATCGGTACCCCGCGGCAAGATCACCGCGATAATGGGGCCATCAGGGATCGGCAAAACCACCCTGTTACGTCTCATCGGCGGTCAAATCCCGCCCGATAAAGGCGAGATCCTGTTTGATGGTGAAAACGTACCGCAGATGTCGCGTTCGCGCCTGTATACCGTCCGCAAGCGCATGAGCATGCTGTTTCAGTCCGGCGCGCTGTTCACCGATCTGAATGTGTTCGATAACGTCGCTTATCCGCTGCGCGAGCATACGCGTTTGCCGGAAGCGCTGCTGCACACCACGGTGATGATGAAGCTGGAAGCCGTCGGGCTACGCGGAGCCGCGAAGCTGATGCCTTCTGAGCTTTCCGGCGGCATGGCGCGCCGTGCCGCCCTGGCGAGGGCGATTGCGCTCGAACCTGATTTAATCATGTTCGATGAGCCCTTTGTCGGGCAGGACCCCATTACGATGGGGGTACTGGTGAAGCTGATTTCTGAACTCAATAGCACCCTGGGTGTCACCTGTATCGTGGTTTCGCATGATGTGCCGGAGGTGCTCAGCATCGCGGACTTTGCATATATCGTGGCGGACAAAAAGGTCGTAGCGCATGGGAGCGCGCAGTCGCTGCGTGAAAATGCCGACCCTCGGGTCCGTCAGTTCATTGATGGTATCGCCGACGGCCCGGTGCCGTTCCGCTATCCGGCGGGGGATTATCATCATGATTTATTGGGCAAAGGGAGTTAAGCGACTCATGTTGTTAAATGCGCTAGCCGCGCTTGGGCATCGCGGTATAAAAACTATCGCGACGTTCGGGCGTGCTGGATTAATGCTCTTCAACGCGGTTGTGGGCAAGCCTGAGTTTCGCAAGCATGCGCCGCTGCTGGTGCGTCAGCTATACAACGTTGGCGTGCTATCGATGCTGATCATCATTGTATCGGGGCTGTTTATCGGTATGGTGCTGGGTCTGCAGGGCTATCTGGTGTTGACCACCTATAGCGCCGAAACCAGTCTGGGCATGCTGGTGGCGCTGTCGCTGCTGCGTGAGCTGGGGCCGGTGGTCGCCGCGCTGCTGTTTGCCGGGCGTGCCGGCTCGGCGCTGACTGCTGAAATTGGCCTGATGCGCGCAACGGAACAGCTCTCCAGTATGGAGATGATGGCGGTCGACCCGCTTCGCCGCGTGATCTCTCCGCGTTTCTGGGCGGGGGTGATTTCACTGCCGTTGTTAACGATTATTTTTGTGGCGGTCGGCGTATGGGGCGGCTCGCTGGTTGGTGTCAGCTGGAAGGGCATCGATGGCGGCTTCTTCTGGAGCGCGATGCAAAATGCCGTTGACTGGCGGATGGATCTGGTTAACTGCCTGATTAAGAGCCTGGTTTTCGCCATTACGGTAACATGGATCGCGTTATTTAACGGTTATGACGCTATCCCCACTTCCGCCGGGATTAGCCGGGCGACGACGCGTACCGTGGTGCATGCGTCGCTGGCGGTTCTGGGGCTGGATTTTGTGCTGACTGCGCTGATGTTTGGGAATTGAGTTCATGCAAACGAGAAAAAATGAAATCTGGGTAGGGGTGTTTTTACTGGTTGCGCTGCTGGCCGCGCTGTTTGTCTGCCTGAAGGCGGCAAACGTAACCTCTTTACGTACCGAACCGACTTATCGGCTCTATGCCACTTTTGACAATATCGGCGGTCTGAAAGCGCGCTCTCCGGTGCGGATTGGCGGCGTTGTCGTTGGACGCGTGGCGGATATTACGCTCGATCCTAAGACCTACCTGCCTCGCGTCGCGCTCGATATTGATGAGCGCTACAACCATATTCCGGATACCAGCTCGCTGGCGATCCGAACTTCCGGTCTGCTGGGCGAACAGTACCTGGCGATGAACATCGGGTTTGAAGATCCTGAGCTGGGAACCACTATCCTTAAAGATGGCGGTACCATTCAGGACACCAAATCCGCAATGGTGCTGGAAGATTTGATAGGCCAGTTCCTTTATAACAGTAAAGGTAGCGACAATAAGAATTCTGGCGATGAACAGGCTGCTGGAGAGAGTCATACTGACGCTACGCCGCCAGCCGGCACGACGCACTAATTTCAGGAGAGTTAAGATATGTTTAAACGCTTACTAATGGTCGCCATGCTGGTGATTGCACCTTTGACTGCGGCCACCGCCGCGGATCAGTCCAATCCGTACAAGCTGATGGACGAAGCGGCGCAGAAAACCTTCGATCGCCTCAAGAACGAGCAGCCGAAGATTCAGGCTAATCCGAACTACCTGCGCGATATCGTCGATCAGGAACTGCTGCCCTATGTTCAGGTGAAATACGCCGGCGCGCTGGTGTTAGGTCGTTATTACAAAGAAGCGACCCCGGCGCAGCGTGAAGCCTATTTTGCCGCCTTCCGCGAATATCTGAAGCAGGCCTATGGCCAGGCGCTGGCGATGTATCACGGTCAGACCTATCAGATTGCCCCTGAGCAGCCGTTGGGCAGCGCGACCATTGTTCCTATCCGCGTCACCATCCTTGATCCGAATGGCCGTCCGCCGGTGCGCCTGGATTTCCAGTGGCGTAAAAATACCCAGACCGGTAACTGGCAGGCGTACGACATGATTGCGGAAGGGGTGAGCATGATCACCACTAAACAAAACGAGTGGAGCGATCTGCTGCGTACTAAAGGCGTTGATGGTCTGACGGCGCAGCTGAAGGCAAGCTCAGCGCAGCCGATTACTCTGGAACAGAAAAAATAATGACCGGGCAGCTGAGCTGGGCTCGCGATGGTGAGACGCTGGCGCTGCGCGGAGAGCTGGACCAGGATCTTCTGGTCCTGCTGTGGGAAGCGCGCGCGCAGGCGACGGATGGCGTGTCTGCCATCGACCTGAGCGCCGTGACCCGCGTGGACACCGCCGGGCTGGCGCTATTAGTGCATTTTATCGCACTGGTTCGTCGGCAGGGTGGGGAGGCTAAATTGACCGGGAAGAGTGAAAATCTGCAAACCCTGGTCAGGTTGTATAACCTTCCTGCTGATATGATCCCATAACTTTTTCAGTGCCTTAGTGCTGAAGCTATTCTGAAAGCCCCATCAAACTTTTCGATGGGGCTTTTTGCTTGTTTAAGACGGCGCCACTTTCCTCTAAGATGTTGGGCTGTTTTCACTATCAGATAAATGTAGCCCATGGAAAATCATGAAATTCAGACCGTGCTGATGAACGCACTCTCCCTTCAGGAAGTCCACGTCTCTGGCGATGGCAGCCACTTTCAGGTTATTGCTGTGGGTGAGATGTTCGACGGCATGAGTCGGGTCAAGAAGCAACAGGCTATCTATGCCCCGCTGATGGAATATATTGCCGATAACCGCATCCATGCTCTGTCGATTAAAGCGTTTACTCCGCAGGAGTGGGCGCGAGACCGCAAACTTAATGGCTTATAAGCTGTGGGGATGTTCCCCGCAGCGTATGTGAATTCTTAACAGAGAACAGAATCAATGGATAAATTCCGTGTTCAGGGGCCAACTCGTCTTCAGGGCGAGGTCACCATTTCCGGCGCGAAAAACGCCGCCCTGCCAATCCTCTTTGCCGCGCTATTAGCCGAAGAGCCGATTGAGATCCAAAACGTACCGAAGCTGAAAGACATCGATACCACCATGAAGCTGCTGAGCCAGCTGGGCGCGAACGTTAAGCGCAACGGCTCCGTATGGATCGATGCCGGCCCGGTCGACGTTTTCTGTGCTCCGTATGACCTCGTCAAAACCATGCGCGCGTCTATTTGGGCGCTGGGACCGCTGGTGGCGCGTTTTGGCCAGGGGCAGGTTTCTCTTCCCGGCGGCTGCGCCATCGGCGCGCGCCCCGTTGATTTACACATTACCGGCCTTGAGCAGTTGGGTGCGGAAATCAAGCTGGAAGAGGGTTATGTCAAGGCGTCGGTTAATGGACGTCTGAAAGGCGCGCATATTGTGATGGATAAGGTCAGCGTTGGCGCTACCGTGACCATCATGAGCGCTGCGACGCTGGCGGAAGGTACGACCGTTATCGAAAACGCCGCGCGCGAGCCGGAAATTGTCGATACCGCGAACTTTCTCAACACGCTGGGTGCGAAGATCAAAGGTCAGGGTACCGATCGTATCACCATCGAAGGCGTAGCGCGCCTCGGCGGCGGCGTCTACCGCGTTCTGCCGGATCGTATTGAAACCGGGACGTTCCTGGTGGCGGCGGCGATTTCTGGCGGTAAGATCCTGTGCCGCAATGCCCAGCCGGATACCCTTGATGCGGTTCTGGCCAAGCTACGCGACGCCGGTGCGGATATCGAAACGGGCGAAGACTGGATTAGCCTGGACATGCACGGCAATCGTCCGAAGGCCGTCAACGTGCGTACTGCCCCACACCCAGGCTTCCCGACCGACATGCAGGCTCAGTTCACCTTGCTGAATCTGGTTGCCGAGGGCACCGGCGTGATCACCGAGACGATCTTCGAAAACCGTTTCATGCATATCCCGGAACTGATCCGTATGGGCGCGCATGCGGAAATCGAAAGCAATACGGCGATTTGCCACGGCGTGAAGCAGCTTTCTGGCGCCCAGGTGATGGCGACGGATCTGCGTGCGTCAGCCAGCCTGGTACTGGCGGGCTGTATTGCGGAAGGTACGACGATTGTCGATCGTATTTACCACATTGACCGCGGCTACGAACGTATCGAAGACAAGCTTCAGGCGCTGGGTGCGAATATCGAACGCGTCAAAGGCGAATAAGCCATATAAGCCTGTAGCAGCAGCCCTCTGACGTTTGTCCGGGGGCTGTTGTCTGCAACCTCGCTTTACTTGTTGTTCTTCCTTGGGCGCATCATTTGCGTTCTGTCGATAAACTGATGGGTATGGGGATCGTGATAGCGCGATGGCCATATTACCCACGGATCGGTTTCCAGCGCGTTAGCAATAATCAGCTCGCCCTTGGGCCAGGGCCGGGTCAGCGCATTGGCGAGCGTTGAAGAACTTAAACCATTACGCCGCGATTCAGCTGCCAGCGACGTCCCTTTTTTGCGTAATCCGGCAATAATATCCGCCGGATGCCAGTCGATGAACTTATCCATAAATTCTCCTGGTAATAAACATGCCTGGCGTCCTTAATGGACGACAAAATGACTATACCGCGGGTTCCAGTAATGTTCTAACAAGTTCTTTTAATGGGTTTGATATTAGGAATATATCAAGGGATACGGCTGGATCTTGGCTTTTTGACGCTTACTGGAACTTTCCCGCGGTTTGCGCGGGAAAGCAAGAGGAGGGGTTAGTGATCGCGTTGCACAGCGATGTGGGCAAGACCGATTAGCGCTTCACGCCACGGAGAATCGGGAAGGACCTGAAGCGCGGCAATCGCTTTATCAGCCTCTTCCTCCGCGCGTTTTTGGGTCCATTCCAGCGAGCCGCAGGTTGCCATCGTTTCCAGTACGGCGTCGAGAAGATGACGGCCATTACCCTGCTCAATCGCCCCACGGATCATGGCGGACTGTTCTGCGTTGCCGTGTTGCATAGCATGCAGCAGCGGAAGGGTGGGTTTGCCTTCATTCAGATCGTCACCGACGTTTTTACCCAGACGCTCACCGTCTGAACTGTAGTCAAGCAGATCGTCAATCAGCTGGAAAGCGGTACCCAGATAGCGTCCGTAATCCTGTAACGCTTTTTCTTGTTCCGCGCTGCAGTCGGCCAGAATGCCGGAGCACTGGGCTGCGGCTTCAAACAAACGTGCGGTCTTGCTGTAAATGACCCGCATGTAGTTTTCTTCAGTGATATCCGGGTCGTTAACGTTCATCAGCTGCAGGACTTCCCCTTCGGCAATGACGTTAACGGCTTCTGACATCACTTCCAGCACTCTCAATGACCCAAGGCTGGTCATCATCTGAAAGGCGCGGGTGTAGATAAAATCACCGACCAGCACGCTAGCCGCATTGCCAAAAGCGGCGTTTGCGGTGGCTTTTCCCCGGCGCATATCAGACTCATCGACGACATCATCATGCAGCAGGGTGGCGGTATGGATAAATTCGATCAGCGCGGCAATGGCGACGTGAGCGTTTCCCTGATATCCAACGGCACGCGCGGCCAGTACGGCGATCATCGGGCGAATGCGTTTACCGCCTCCGCTAACAATGTAATAGCCTAACTGATTGATAAGCTGAACATCAGAGTCGAGTTGCTCAAGAATTGTCGCATTGACGCCCGCCATATCCTGCGCGGTTAACTCATTGATTTTTTCTAAATTCATCGCAAAAGCCGGGCCAAATGTCCTGTTACCGCGTATCCGAATGGGATCACAGAAGGATTAAGACAGAATTAAAAGAAGCTATGATTGTACTGAAAAATTGCCGTAGTTAAACGCTGGAGTGAAAGTTGTGTTTTTTTTCTGCGTTGATCGCTGATCGCTCTTGTCAAAGGCTCGCGTTTTGCGTAATATTCGCGCCCTATTGTGAATATTTATAGCGCACTCTGAATCATACGAAGAGGTGCGCGGAAGCGGAGTTTTATATGTACGCGGTTTTCCAAAGTGGTGGTAAACAACACCGAGTAAGCGAAGGTCAAACCATTCGCCTGGAAAAGCTGGACATCGCAACTGGCGAAGCTGTTGAGTTCGCAGAAGTGCTGATGATCGCAAACGGTGAAGAAATTAAAATCGGCGTTCCTTTCGTTGAGGGCGGCGTAATCAAAGCTGAAGTTGTTGCACACGGTCGTGGCGAGAAAGTTAAAATCGTTAAGTTTCGTCGTCGTAAACACTACCGTAAGCAGCAGGGCCATCGTCAGTGGTTCACTGATGTGAAAATTACTGGCATCAGCGCCTAAGACCTGAGGAGAGATTTAAATGGCACATAAAAAGGCTGGCGGCTCAACTCGTAACGGTCGCGATTCAGAAGCTAAACGCCTGGGCGTTAAGCGTTTCGGTGGCGAATCCGTTCTGGCGGGTAGCATCATCGTTCGTCAACGTGGTACCAAATTCCACGCTGGCACTAACGTAGGTTGCGGTCGTGACCACACTCTGTTTGCTAAAGCAGACGGTAAAGTGAAATTCGAAGTTAAAGGCCCGAACAACCGTAAATACATCAGCATCGTTGCTGAGTAAGTTTTTCGTGGTCCGGTAACGGATTAAAGCCCCGCAACGTGTTGCGGGGCTTTTTACATTGAAACCCCGGAAAATTTTCTGCAGGGAAAACGGGCATGAAGCAGCAGGCCGGCATCGGCATTATTTTAGCGCTCACCACGGCGATGTGCTGGGGTGCCCTGCCGATAGCAATGAAGCAGGTTCTTGAAGTGATGGAACCGCCGACGGTGGTGTTTTACCGCTTTTTGATGGCAAGTTTTGGTCTTGGCGCTATCCTCGCCATGAAAAGAAAGCTGCCCCCGCTGCGGATTTTTCGCAAGCCGCGGTGGTTGGTACTGCTGGTTATTGCGACAGCGGGTTTGTTCGGTAACTTCATTCTGTTTAGTTCTTCCTTGCAATATCTCAGCCCCACCGCTTCCCAGGTGATTGGCCAGCTGTCTCCGGTCGGCATGATGGTGGCCAGCGTTTTTGTCCTTAAAGAGAAAATGCGCGGCACTCAGGTTGTGGGAGCGCTGATGCTGGTGAGCGGTCTGGTGATGTTTTTTAACACCAGCCTGATCGAGATTTTTACCCGCCTGACGGACTACACGTGGGGGGTAATTTTCGGCGTAGGTGCGGCGACGGTGTGGGTGTGCTACGGCGTCGCGCAAAAGGTGTTATTGCGCCGTCTGGCATCACAGCAAATCCTTTTTTTGCTGTACACTTTATGTACGATATCGCTATTGCCATTAGCGAAGCCTTCGCAGGTGCTGGCATTAAGCGACTGGCAGCTGGCCTGTCTGGTTTTTTGCGGGCTCAATACCCTGGTCGGCTACGGCGCCCTGGCGGAAGCGATGGCGCGCTGGCAGGCGGCGCAGGTGAGCGCGTTGATTACCTTAACGCCGCTGTTTACGCTGCTATTTTCAGATTTATTATCACTGGCCTGGCCCGACGTTTTCGCCAGACCGCTGTTGAACCTGATGGGTTATCTCGGTGCGTTTGTCGTGGTTGCGGGCGCGATGTATTCCGCCGTCGGCCACCGTCTTTGGGGACGGTGGCGTAAGCGAGAAGCGGTTGTGCCGCTCCCCCGCTCAGGCGAATGATTTACGGAGAGTAAAATGAAGTTTGTTGATGAAGCAACGATCCTGGTCGTAGCAGGTGATGGCGGCAATGGTTGCGTTAGCTTCCGCCGCGAAAAATATATCCCGAAAGGCGGCCCGGACGGCGGTGACGGCGGTGACGGCGGTGACGTCTGGCTTGAGGCGGACGAAAACCTCAACACCCTGATCGACTACCGTTTTGAGAAGTCTTTCCGCGCTGAGCGCGGGCAGAACGGTCAGAGCCGTGACTGTACCGGTAAACGCGGTAAAGACGTAACGGTGAAGGTACCGGTAGGGACTCGCGTCATCGATCAGGGCACCGGCGAGACGATGGGTGATATGACCAAGCATGGTCAGCGCCTGATGGTCGCCAAAGGCGGCTGGCACGGTCTGGGTAACACCCGTTTCAAATCGTCCGTTAACCGTACTCCACGTCAAAAGACGATGGGGACGCCGGGCGATAAGCGCGATCTGCAGCTGGAGCTGATGCTGCTGGCGGACGTCGGCATGCTGGGAATGCCGAATGCGGGTAAATCGACCTTTATTCGTGCCGTTTCCGCCGCGAAGCCTAAAGTCGCTGACTATCCGTTTACTACGCTGGTGCCGAGCCTCGGCGTGGTGCGTATGGACAACGAGAAGAGCTTCGTGGTGGCGGATATCCCGGGGCTGATTGAAGGCGCCGCTGAAGGCGCGGGTCTCGGTATTCGCTTCCTGAAGCACCTGGAGCGCTGCCGCGTGCTGCTGCATCTCATCGATATCGAGCCGATTGACGGATCCGATCCGGTGGAGAACGCGCGGATTATTATCGGTGAGCTGGAAAAATACAGTGAGAAACTGGCTTCTAAGCCGCGCTGGCTGGTCTTTAACAAGATTGACCTGATGGACAAAGCTGAGGCGGAAGCGAAAGCGAAAGCTATCGCGCAGGCGCTGGGCTGGGAAGATAAGTTCTACCTGATTTCGGCGGCCAGCCAGCAGGGCGTAAAAGACCTGTGCTGGGACGTGATGACCTTTATCATCGAAAACCCGATTGTGCATGCGGAAGAAGCGAAGCCTGCCGAAAAAGTCGAGTTTATGTGGGACGACTATCACCGCCAGCAGCTTGAAGAAGCTGAAGTGGAAGATGATGAAGACTGGGATGATGATTGGGATGAAGACGACGAAGAAGGCGTTGAATTCATCTACAAACGTTAATCCTGAACAAACGAAAAGGGCCGCCAATGATGCGGCCCTTTTTGCTTTAATTGTTCTGATAGAGGTCTTTGTACAATCGGCTTTCGAACCGCACCAGTGGAATGCGGCGATTACGCTGGTCGGCCGGAGGCACGGCGTAGCCAGACAGGTATTGCACGAACGCTATCTTCTGCCCGCTGGCCGTCGTGATGAAACCGGCCAGGTTATACACCCCCTGCAGTGAGCCCGTTTTCGCCGAGACTTTGCCATCGACACCTGCCTGATGCAGCCCTGCGCGGTACTGCAGAGAACCATCATGGCCGGCCAGAGGCAGCATCGAGATAAAGTTGAGTTCATTATCGTGCTGGGCGATGTACTGCAGCACCTGCATCATCGTCGCGGGTGCGATGAGGTTATGGCGCGACAGACCTGAGCCATCGGCAATGATGGTATTCCCGAGATCGACGCCGGCCTGCTGACGTAAGATCTGCCGTACCGCATCGGAACCGGCTCGCCAGGTACCCGGTACGCTGAAGCGAGCGTGCCCAATGGTGCGGAATACCGTATCGGCGATCATGTTGTCCGATTTTTTCAGCATAATACGCAGCAGATCGTGCAGCGGCGCAGATTGTGTACTTGCCAGGACGGTACCCGGATCGTTTGCCAGCGTCTGGCGCAGCAGCGTACCGCTCCAGGTGATGTCGGCGTCGGTCAGCTCAGCTTTCAGAATCGCACCGGCGTAGCTGGCGCCATCCTGAATGGCAAAAGCCAGCGGCAGCGGCTCGCTGCGCTGCGGCAGACAGCCGGTCAGGGTGTAACGGTTCAGATCGCCGGGAACCACGTCAAGCTCACAGTACTGTGCTTCAGAAGAGCCCCGGGGCAGCGTACGCACCTGGCTGAACATGGTCACCGGGTAGTAAGACGCCACGCGAATAAACGCCAGATCGCCCGGCTTTTGCGCGCTATAGAGCGAGATGGAGAAGCAGTTCCGATCGACAATCGCCGCCGCCGGCGGGGCGCTAAAGCACTGCGTCATATCGTTCCATGGCCAGCCAGGCGCTTTGTCATGGCTGGCGAAGATGGAGGTATCGATCAGCACATTACCTTCAATTCGCTGGACGCCTGCTTTCTTCAGCGTGGCCACCATATTACGAATATCCTGACGCCTGAGGGTAGGATCGCCGCCAAAGCGCGCAATGAGGTCGCCTTTCAGGACGCCGCCATCGAGGCTGCCTTTCGTTTCCAGCGTCGTGGTGAAGCGGAAGTCCGGACCCAGCTGCAGCAGCGCAGCAAGCGCGGTTATCACTTTTTGGGTGCTGGCGGGGAGCGCCATCTGCTGGCTATGGTAGTCTATCTCCGGCGTCGGGGATCCCACCTTCTGCGCCATAAAGGCAAGGTTTGCGCCCGCAGGAAGCTGATTGATGTACTCGTCAATATTCGCCGCCTGAGCGCTAAGCGCTATACCGGCAGTCAATCCGATGATAAATCTGGAAAATCGCATAATCTCGCGCTAACAACCTGAAACCAGTCCGTCATACTACGGTGCATCGCCCTGTAAAGTAAACGATGACCCATAGTGAACTTCAGGGTAAAATACGTATCAAATTGAAAATTGCTGCTGGCCTGGGGATGACTTTCCGGGTCGGTTTTCTTTTGCTCCGGCCCTGCTCAAGTCTTGACCGGCTGCGGAGCGGCGTTGTCTGCTCCATGAAGGAATGAAAAAGAGGTATAACAAATGCAAGCTATTCCGATGACCTTACGTGGCGCTGAAAAACTGCGCGAAGAACTGGATTTTCTGAAGTCCGTACGTCGTCCTGAAATCATCGCGGCCATCGCTGAGGCCCGCGAGCACGGCGATCTGAAAGAAAATGCTGAGTATCATGCTGCCCGTGAACAGCAGGGCTTCTGTGAAGGTCGCATTAAGGATATCGAAGCGAAGCTGTCGAACGCGCAGGTCATCGATATCACCAAAATGCCCAACAATGGCCGGGTGATTTTTGGTTCGACGGTCAGCGTTCTGAATCTCGATACGGATGAAGAGCAAACTTATCGTATCGTTGGCGATGACGAGGCGGATTTTAAGCAAAATCTGATTTCTGTAAACTCGCCGATTGCACGTGGTTTAATCGGTAAAGAGCAGGACGATGTGGTGGTTATCCGTACACCGGGCGGGGAAGTCGAATTCGAAATTCTTAAGGTTGAGTACCTTTAATTCGAATTTAACGCTACGATGTTGATGGATTGTAAAGAAAGGAAAAAGGCCGCGTAGCGGCCTTTTATCAGCGTCCGGAGCATGGCATTTTGCTCGTCTACCCGCAGAAAACCCTCGATTTACACAAAGTTGTGTCGATAACCAGGATATTCTTAGCGTGGCAGCGAGATTTTACGCTCTTTAGTCGGGCGGTACAGAACCAGCGTTTTACCGATGACCTGTACATTACAGGCGCCGGTTTCGCGCACGATAGCTTCCACGATCAAGGTTTTAGTTTCGCGATCTTCCGAGGCGATCTTCACCTTGATAAGTTCATGGTGCTCTAACGCTTGTTCAATCTCGGCCAGTACCCCTTCGGTCAAACCATTGTTGCCAAGCATAACTACCGGCTTGAGCGGATGTGCCAGACCTTTCAGGTGCTGTTTTTGTTTAGTACTCAGATTCATCGTATTTTTTTGCTTACGTTGGGATTGAAAACGGTTCATTCTACCGCCATCTCCCATATATCGCCAAACTACCGCGTCGATTTTTACGTCGCGAAGTACGATGAACCCGAAATGGGAATGTTAAATGACAGGTAAAAAGCGTTCTGCCAGCTCAAGTCGTTGGCTTCAGGAACACTTTAGCGATAAATATGTTCAGCAGGCACAGAAAAAGGGGTTACGTTCCCGTGCCTGGTTTAAACTTGATGAAATACAGCAAAGTGACAAGATTTTTAAACCGGGGATGACGATAGTTGACCTCGGCGCTGCACCCGGTGGCTGGTCGCAATACGCGGTTACGCAGATCGGTAACAGCGGCCGCATCATTGCTTGCGATCTTTTACCTATGGATCCAATCGTTGGTGTGGACTTCCTTCAGGGCGACTTTCGTGATGAATTAGTCCTGAAAGCGTTACTTGAGCGTGTAGGTGACAGTAAAGTACAAGTTGTCATGTCCGATATGGCGCCAAATATGTGTGGAACACCGGCGGTGGATATTCCCCGGGCCATGTATCTGGTGGAACTGGCGCTTGGAATGGCTCGTGATGTATTAGCGCCAGGTGGTAGTTTTGTAGTGAAGGTGTTCCAGGGCGAAGGCTTCGATGAGTATCTAAGAGAGATTCGCTCCCTGTTTACGAAGGTCAAAGTTCGTAAGCCGGACTCTTCTCGCGCCCGTTCGCGTGAAGTGTATATTGTAGCGACCGGGCGTAAACCATAACCGGCAGATTTCAAACGAAAGTTTGAAAGACGCTGGATATAGAGTATCCTGACGCTGTTTTTAACACAGTTGTAATATGAGGTTAATCCCTTGAGTGACATGGCGAAAAACCTAATACTCTGGCTGGTCATTGCCGTTGTGCTGATGTCAGTATTCCAGAGCTTTGGGCCCAGCGAGTCGAATGGCCGCAAGGTGGATTATTCTACCTTCCTGCAGGAGGTCAATCAGGACCAGGTTCGCGAAGCGCGTATCAACGGACGTGAGATAAACGTTACCAAGAAAGATAGTAACCGTTACACGACCTACATCCCGGTGAACGATCCTAAGCTGCTTGATAACCTTCTGACTAAAAACGTCAAGGTGGTAGGTGAGCCGCCAGAAGAGCCGAGCCTGCTGGCTTCTATCTTCATCTCCTGGTTCCCGATGCTGCTTCTTATTGGCGTCTGGATCTTCTTTATGCGCCAGATGCAGGGCGGCGGTGGCAAAGGCGCCATGTCGTTCGGTAAGAGCAAGGCGCGTATGCTGACGGAAGACCAGATCAAAACCACTTTCGCCGACGTCGCCGGTTGTGACGAAGCGAAAGAAGAAGTTGGTGAACTGGTTGAATACCTGCGCGAGCCGAGCCGTTTCCAGAAGCTGGGCGGTAAAATCCCGAAAGGCGTCCTGATGGTCGGCCCTCCGGGCACCGGTAAAACCTTGCTGGCAAAAGCCATCGCGGGTGAAGCAAAGGTGCCGTTCTTTACGATTTCCGGTTCTGACTTCGTTGAAATGTTCGTCGGTGTGGGTGCATCCCGCGTGCGCGACATGTTTGAACAAGCCAAGAAAGCGGCTCCGTGCATCATCTTTATCGATGAAATCGACGCCGTGGGCCGTCAGCGTGGCGCTGGCCTGGGCGGTGGTCACGATGAACGTGAGCAGACGCTGAACCAGATGCTGGTTGAGATGGACGGCTTCGAGGGTAACGAAGGTATCATCGTTATCGCGGCAACCAACCGTCCGGACGTTCTTGACCCTGCGCTGCTGCGTCCAGGCCGCTTTGACCGTCAGGTTGTGGTCGGTCTGCCGGATGTCCGCGGTCGCGAACAGATTCTGAAAGTGCATATGCGTCGCGTACCGCTGGCGCCGGATATCGACGCGGCAATTATCGCCCGCGGTACGCCTGGCTTCTCCGGTGCTGACCTGGCAAACCTGGTGAACGAAGCTGCGCTGTTTGCCGCTCGTGGCAACAAGCGCGTTGTATCGATGGTTGAATTCGAGAAAGCGAAAGACAAAATCATGATGGGTGCGGAACGTCGCTCCATGGTGATGACGGAAGCGCAGAAAGAGTCCACCGCGTATCACGAAGCCGGTCACGCAATTATTGGTCGCCTGGTGCCGGAACACGATCCGGTGCACAAAGTGACGATTATTCCGCGCGGTCGCGCGCTGGGTGTCACCTTCTTCCTGCCTGAAGGCGACGCGATTAGCGCCAGCCGTCAGAAGCTGGAAAGCCAGATTTCTACTCTTTACGGCGGTCGTCTGGCGGAAGAGATTATCTACGGCGTAGAGCATGTTTCTACCGGTGCGTCGAACGACATTAAAGTCGCGACCAACCTGGCGCGTAACATGGTGACCCAGTGGGGCTTCTCTGACAAACTCGGCCCGCTGCTGTATGCCGAAGAAGAAGGTGAAGTATTCCTTGGCCGCAGCGTTGCGAAAGCGAAGCATATGTCCGATGAAACGGCGCGTATCATCGACCAGGAAGTGAAGTCACTGATTGAGCGTAACTACAATCGTGCACGCCAGCTTCTGAACGATAATATGGACATCCTGCACGCGATGAAAGATGCGCTCATGAAATATGAGACCATCGACGCCCCGCAGATTGATGACCTGATGGCTCGCCGCGATGTTCGCCCGCCAGCTGGCTGGGAAGAACCGGGCTCGTCCAACAATTCTGACAACAATGGCACGCCTCGTGCGCCGCGTCCGGTCGATGAACCGCGTACGCCAAACCCGGGTAATACGATGTCAGAACAGCTGGGCGACAAATAAGTTAGCCGTTATTGATGCTGTTGTACTTTTCTAAAACCCCTGAGCGTTTGCTCCGGGGTTTTTCTTTTTCAATCTTTCTCTGACTCAGGGATTTAGCGATGAAACTTGTAGCCCAGGGCTCAACCCTCGATCTCTCTCACCCACATGTGATGGGTATTCTTAACGTTACCCCGGATTCGTTCTCTGATGGCGGGACCCACAACACGCTGGTCGAAGCCGTGAAGCATGCCAATCTGATGATCAATGCCGGGGCGACTATCATTGATATCGGTGGGGAATCGACGCGTCCGGGGGCGGCAGATGTCAGCGTCGAGGAAGAGCTGGCGCGAGTCATTCCGACGGTAGAAGCGATTGCCCAGCGCTTTGAAGTCTGGATTTCCGTTGATACCTCAAAGCCGGAGGTGATCCGCGAGTCAGCGCGTGTTGGCGCGCATATCATCAATGATATCCGCTCGCTGACCGAACCGGGAGCGCTGGAGGCGGCGGCTGAAACGGGCTTGCCGGTGTGCCTGATGCATATGCAGGGTCAGCCGAAGACAATGCAGGATGCCCCGAAGTACGCGGACGTGTTTGCTGACGTTGAGCGCTTTTTTATCGAACATATTGTGCGCTGCGAACGGGCCGGTATCGCAAAAGATAAATTGTTGCTCGACCCGGGATTTGGTTTCGGTAAAAATCTTTCTCATAATTATGAACTGCTTGCCCGACTTGGAGAGTTCCATCATTTTGGTCTTCCGCTGCTGGTAGGCATGTCACGTAAGTCGATGGTAGGTCAGTTGCTGAATGTCGGGCCGACGGAACGCCTGAATGGCAGCCTGGCTTGCGCAGTCATTGCTGCAATGCAGGGCGCGCAGATTATTCGCGTCCATGATGTCAAAGAAACGGTAGAAGCGCTGCGCGTGGTGGAAGCTACCCTGGCCGCTAAGGAAAATAAACGTTATGAGTAACCGCAAATATTTTGGTACGGATGGTATTCGTGGCCGCGTAGGCGATGCGCCAATAACGCCAGAATTTGTATTAAAGCTGGGCTGGGCGGCGGGTAAGGTGCTTGCACGCCACGGTTCACGGAAGATTATTATTGGTAAAGATACCCGTATTTCAGGGTATATGCTGGAGTCCGCGCTGGAGGCTGGACTGGCCGCCGCGGGATTATCCGCTTCTTTTACCGGCCCGATGCCAACGCCGGCAATTGCCTATCTGACGCGCACCTTCCGCGCGGAAGCCGGGATTGTGATTTCCGCTTCACATAATCCGTTTTATGACAACGGCATCAAATTCTTCTCTATCGAAGGTACCAAGCTTCCGGATGAGGTAGAAGAAGCCATTGAAGCCGAAATGGAAAAAGAGCTGACCTGCGTGGATTCCGCCGAGCTGGGTAAAGCCAGTCGTATCGTCGACGCCGCCGGTCGCTATATCGAGTTTTGCAAAGGCACCTTTCCGAACGAGCTGAGCCTCAATGCTTTGAAGGTGGTAGTCGATTGCGCTCACGGGGCGACTTATCATATTGCGCCGAATGTTTTCCGCGAGCTGGGCGCTCAGGTTATAGCGATGGGCTGTGAGCCTGATGGCCTCAACATCAATGAAGAGGTCGGGGCGACGGACGTTCGTGCTCTGCAGGCGCGCGTGCTGGCGGAGAAAGCCGACCTGGGTATTGCCTACGATGGCGATGGCGATCGGGTCATCATGGTGGACCACGAAGGCAACAAAGTCGACGGTGACCAGATCCTCTATATCATTGCCCGTGAGGGGCTACGCCAGGGGCAGCTGCGGGGCGGCGCCGTCGGGACGCTCATGAGCAATATGGGCCTTGAACTGGCGCTCAAACAGCTGGGCATTCCTTTCGTTCGCGCGAAGGTGGGCGACCGCTATGTGCTGGAGAAGCTGCAGGAGAAAGGCTGGCGCATTGGCGCAGAAAACTCCGGTCATGTGATCTTACTGGATAAAACCACGACGGGGGATGGGATTGTCGCCAGCCTGCAGGTGGTGGCGGCGATGGTGCGTAACCATATGAGCCTGCACGACCTGTGCAGCGGAATGAAAATGTTCCCGCAGCTTCTGGTTAACGTTCGCTTTACTGAAGGTAGCGGTAACCCGCTGGAACATGAGCACGTAAAAGCGGTAACGGCTGAAGTGGAAGCGGCGCTGGGCAATCGGGGGCGCGTACTGCTGCGTAAATCAGGCACAGAGCCGCTGATTCGCGTTATGGTGGAAGGTGAGCACGAAGAGCAGGTGCACGAATTTGCCCACCGTATCGCCGATGCCGTAAAAAGCGTTTAATTTCTCTTGCTAAGTGATTAAAAAGGCGACGCTTGCCGCCTTTTTAATCGACAAAAAATCGCTTTTTGCTGTTTTTTTCCGCACTTGATACAATGCGCTGAAATTGCCCTTGCGAAGGTCATTCGCTTTGGTTAGTATTCACACCCGCTTCAGTGGGAAACGTTAAAACGTCCCGCTTTATTGGTCGAAGCACTTGGTATGCGGCAAATCCGCAAGGAACAGGTTGATTATGTACGAAGCTCTTTTAGTTGTTTTCCTTATTGTGGCAATTGGCCTTGTGGGTCTGATTATGCTGCAGCAAGGTAAAGGCGCTGATATGGGAGCCTCCTTCGGAGCAGGCGCTTCCGGCACTCTGTTTGGATCCAGCGGTTCTGGTAACTTCATGACCCGTATGACTGGTATCCTGGCTGCGCTGTTCTTCATCATCAGTCTGGCGCTGGGCAATATCAACAGCAACAAGACCAATAAAGGAAGTGAGTGGGATAATCTGAGCGCGCCGAAAACTGAGCAAACTCAGCCGACCGCGCCGGCGCAGCCGAGCAGCGACATCCCGCACTGATAAGCAGTATCCGTACCGAGGTGGTGGAATTGGTAGACACGCTACCTTGAGGTGGTAGTGCCCTAACGGGCTTGTGGGTTCGAGTCCCATCCTCGGTACCAATTTCCTGAAGAAAGACGCTGAAAAGCGTCTTTTTTTTCGTCCCCAAAAAGTTGAGCAGCAGCATTAGCGGCAGATATGTCCGGTTGGGTTCGGGATTTTTCTGCATAAAAAAGGCCGCGTTAGCGGCCTTTGCGAATTTCTCTGCAGCGTTACTTCGCTTTATTTTCCAGGTTTTCCACCTGCGGCAGGCCAGTGGCGGAAGACGCGGTCAGCAGTCCGGACTGCGCGTAGCCAAACAGCTTATCGCGAGTATCGGTGATATCCAGGTTGCGCATCGTCAGCTGGCCGATACGATCCTCAGCGGAGAACATCGAGTCACCTTTTTCCATCGTCAGACGCTCTGCTTTATAGGTCAGATTATCAGAGACGGTATTCAGGATGGAGTAGTCGTTGCCGCGACGCAGTTCAAGCGTCACTTCGCCGGTAATTTGGCTTGCTACCCAGCGCTGCAGGCCGTCGCGCAGCATCAGCGCCTGGGAATCGAACCAACGCCCTTGATACAGCAGCCGACCCAGCTGACGACCGTGCGCGTGGTATTGCTCAATGGTATCTTCGTTATGAATACCGGTCAGCAGACGCTCATAGGCAATATGCAGCAGCGCCATTCCCGGGGCTTCATAGATGCCGCGGCTCTTCGCTTCGATGATACGATTTTCGATCTGATCGCTCATACCCAGACCATGGCGTCCGCCGATGCGGTTAGCCTCCAGCATCAGTTCAACGTCATCGCTAAAGGTCTGTCCGTTCAGCGCAACCGGATGGCCCTGTTCAAAGCGAACGGTGACTTCTTCCGCAGGGATTTTGACGCTTTCATCCCAGAACTTGACGCCCATAATCGGGTTCACAATCTTGACGCTGGAGTTCAGGAATTCAAGATCTTTAGCTTCGTGCGTCGCGCCCAGCATATTGGAGTCGGTTGAGTAGGCTTTTTCAACTGACATTTTATAGTCAAACCCGCAGGAGATCATAAACTCTGACATCTCCTGGCGGCCGCCTAACTCGTCGATAAAGTCGCTATCCAGCCACGGTTTGTAAATTTTCAGCTCAGCGTTGGTCAGCAGGCCGTAACGATAGAAACGTTCGATATCGTTGCCTTTATAGGTACTCCCGTCGCCCCAGATGTTAACACCGTCTTCCTTCATTGCGGCGACCAGCATGGTACCGGTCACTGCGCGGCCCAGCGGCGTGGTATTAAAGTAGGTCAACCCGCCGGTGGTGTTATGAAATGCGCCGCACTGGATCGCGGCAATGCCTTCCGCAACCAGCTGCTTACGGCAGTCGATCAGACGAGCCCCTTCAGCACCATACTCTTTGGCACGACGAGGAATGGTCTCGTAATCGTCTTCGTCTGGCTGTCCCAGATTGGCGGTATATGCATAAGGGACTGCTCCCTTTTTACGCATCCACAGCAGCGCGGCGCTGGTATCCAGCCCACCAGAAAAAGCAATACCAATACGTTGGCCAACCGGGAGATGCTTGAGAATCGTCGTCATAAAATAAAACCCTGCTAGATAGACTGTGGTGAGTTTGACTCAACAATCTTTATTGCATGTTTATGCATTAATTGTGAGTTTTCATTTAATCATCTTTTGCTGGCGACAGGAAGAGGCTGAGCCGCTTTTTGCCAAAAAACCCAGAAATACCAGCATGAACCGAAACCTGGCAATGTGAAATTCATGTTGACAAAATATATGAAGTATCAATACAATTCACTACGATTTTATGTCCCGTCTCTCGGTACCAAATCCCAGCAGTATTTGCGTCTTTTACTCAAAACGAGTAAAATATGCCACGTTTCAGGCGCGGGGTGGAGCAGCCTGGTAGCTCGTCGGGCTCATAACCCGAAGGTCGTCGGTTCAAATCCGGCCCCCGCAACCACTTTCCCATTAAGTACTTTTTCAAATATACTGTGAGGACCGGGTCCTTCGTAGACGAATTTGAAAGAATTCTTCTGGAAAGTGTTCCAGATCGCAGTTGCGATCTCAGGGTTCAGTTATCTAAAGCCCCGATTTATCGGGGTTTTTTGTTATCTGACTTCAGAATAACTGGGCTATACGCCCTTTTTTTATGTCTTGGGGGTGGGTTTGTCCACATTAGAGCAAAAATTAACAGAGATGCTCACAGCGCCAGTTGAAGCGCTTGGCTTTGAGCTGGTCGGCATCGAATTTATTCGCGGTCGCACGTCCACACTGCGCATCTATATTGATAGTGAAGATGGCATCAATGTTGATGATTGTGCTGATGTGAGCCACCAGGTCAGTGCTGTTATGGACGTAGAAGACCCGATTACAGTCGCTTATAACCTGGAAGTTTCTTCTCCAGGTCTCGATCGTCCTATGTTTACCGCCGAGCACTATGAGCGTTTCATCGGCGAAGAAGTTTCGCTGGTTTTGCGCATGGCGGTACAGAACCGACGCAAATGGCAGGGCCTTATCAAAGCGGTAGACGGTGAGATGATCACGGTAACCGTCGAAGGCAAAGATGAAGTGTTCGCGCTGAGTAACATCCAGAAGGCGAACCTGGTTCCCCACTTTTAACAGTCTGGATTGAGGTGAAAGGCCCCGATGAACAAAGAAATTTTGGCTGTTGTTGAAGCCGTTTCCAACGAAAAGGCGCTGCCGCGTGAGAAAATTTTCGAAGCGTTGGAAAGTGCGCTAGCAACGGCTACCAAGAAAAAATATGAGCAAGAGATCGACGTTCGCGTAGAAATCGATCGTAAAAGCGGTGATTTCGACACATTCCGTCGCTGGCTGGTTGTTGAAGAAGTGACCCAGCCGACTCGCGAAATCACGCTGGAAGCTGCGCGTTTCGAAGATGAAAGCATGAATCCTGGCGATTACGTCGAAGACCAGATTGAATCTGTCACCTTTGACCGTATCACTACGCAGACCGCGAAGCAGGTTATCGTACAAAAAGTACGTGAAGCCGAACGCGCAATGGTCGTCGATCAGTTCCGTGAGCACGAAGGTGAAATCATCACGGGCGTAGTGAAGAAAGTGAACCGCGACAATATTACGCTGGATCTGGGCAACAACGCTGAAGCCGTGATCCTGCGCGAAGATATGCTGCCGCGTGAGAACTTCCGTCCGGGTGACCGTATCCGTGGCGTACTGTACGCAGTTCGTCCGGAAGCGCGCGGCGCGCAGCTGTTCGTGACTCGCTCCAAGCCGGAAATGCTGGTTGAACTGTTCCGCATTGAAGTGCCGGAAATCGGTGAAGAAGTTCTCGAAATTAAAGCGGCGGCTCGCGATCCTGGCTCTCGTGCCAAAATCGCGGTTAAAACCAACGACAAGCGCATCGATCCGGTTGGCGCCTGCGTCGGTATGCGCGGCGCGCGCGTTCAGGCAGTCTCGACTGAACTGGGCGGCGAGCGTATTGATATCGTGCTGTGGGACGATAACCCGGCGCAGTTCGTGATTAACGCCATGGCTCCGGCTGACGTCGCATCTATCGTGGTAGATGAAGACAAGCACACCATGGATATCGCAGTAGAAGCGGGCAACCTGGCGCAGGCCATTGGCCGTAACGGTCAGAACGTCCGTCTGGCGTCTCAGCTGAGCGGCTGGGAACTCAACGTCATGACCGTTGATGACCTCCAGGCTAAGCATCAGGCTGAAGCCCATGCAGCGATTGATACCTTCACTAAATATCTTGATATCGATGAAGATTTCGCCACGCTGCTGGTTGAAGAAGGTTTCGCCACTCTGGAAGAGCTGGCCTATGTGCCAATGAAAGAACTGCTGGAAATTGACGGTCTGGATGAAGCGACCGTTGAAGCACTTCGTGAGCGGGCGAAAAACGCGCTGACCACGCTGGCGCTGGCCAAAGAAGAGAGCCTGGGTGACAGCAAACCTGCCGACGATCTGTTGAATCTGGAAGGTTTGGATCGCGCTCTGGCATTCACCCTGGCCGCCCGTGGTGTTTGTACGCTGGAAGATCTCGCCGAGCAGGGCATTGATGATCTGGCTGATATCGAAGGCTTGACCGACGAGAAAGCCGGAGAACTTATCATGGCCGCTCGTAATATTTGTTGGTTCGGCGACGAAGCGTAATAAACTGTAGCAGGAAGGAACAGCATGACAGATGTGACCATTAAAGCGCTGGCCTCAGAGATTCAGACCTCTGTGGATCGCCTGATACAGCAATTTGCTGATGCAGGGATCCGCAAATCGGCTGATGATTCTGTGACCGCGCAAGAGAAGCAAACCTTGTTGACGCACCTGAACCGTGAACACGGCTCAGCGCCCGACAAGCTGACGCTGCAGCGCAAAACGCGCAGCACGTTAAATATTCCGGGTACCGGTGGAAAGAGTAAGTCGGTACAAATCGAAGTCCGCAAGAAACGCACCTTTGTGAAACGCGATCCGCAAGAGGCCGAACGCCTTGCCGCGGAAGAGCAGGCGCAGCGTGAAGCGGAAGAGCAAGCCCGTCGTGAGGCAGAAGAAGCTGCCAAACGCGAGGCGCAATTAAAAGCTGAACGTGAGGCCGCAGAACAAGCGAAACGTGAACTCGCCGATAAAGCGAAACGTGAAGCCGCGGAAAAAGACAAAGTGAGCAATCAACAAACCGACGATATGACCAAAACCGCCCAGGCTGAAAAGCAACGCCGCGAAAACGAAGCTGCGGAGCTGAAGCGCAAATCGGAAGAAGAAGCACGCCGCAAACTTGAAGAAGAAGCGCGCCGTGTAGCGGAAGAAGCACGCCGTATGGCTCAAGAAAATGAAAAGAACTGGACTGAAGCGCCAGAAACCCCTGAAGAGACCACTGACTATCACGTAACGACTTCTCAGCATGCACGTCAGGCTGAAGACGATAACGATCGTGAAGTTGAAGGCGGTCGCGGCCGTGGACGTAATGCGAAAGCGGCGCGTCCGGCTAAGAAAGGCAACAAACACGCTGAATCGAAAGCCGATCGTGAAGAAGCCCGTGCGGCCGTTCGCGGCGGTAAAGGTGGCAAGCATCGTAAAGGTTCTGCTCTGCAGCAAGGCTTCCAGAAGCCGGCTCAGGCGGTTAACCGTGATGTTATCATCGGCGAAACCATCACCGTTGGCGATCTGGCCAACAAGATGGCCGTCAAAGGTTCTCAGGTCATCAAAGCGATGATGAAGCTGGGCGCCATGGCGACGATTAACCAGGTCATCGACCAGGAAACCGCACAGCTGGTTGCCGAAGAGATGGGCCACAAAGTTATCCTGCGTCGTGAAAACGAGCTGGAAGAAGCGGTAATGAGCGACCGTGACACCGGCGCTGCGGCTGAACCGCGCGCACCGGTTGTGACCATCATGGGTCACGTTGACCACGGTAAAACCTCTCTGCTGGACTACATTCGTTCAACGAAAGTGGCTTCTGGCGAAGCGGGCGGCATTACCCAGCACATTGGTGCGTACCACGTCGAAACCGACAACGGCATGATCACCTTCCTGGATACCCCGGGCCACGCCGCGTTTACCTCTATGCGTGCTCGTGGTGCGCAGGCGACGGATATCGTGGTTCTGGTTGTGGCGGCAGACGACGGCGTAATGCCGCAGACCATCGAAGCTATCCAGCACGCGAAAGCGGCGGGTGTGCCGGTCGTGGTTGCGGTGAACAAAATCGATAAGCCGGAAGCGGATCCGGATCGCGTTAAAAACGAGCTTTCCCAGTACGGCATTCTGCCGGAAGAGTGGGGCGGTGAAAGCCAGTTCGTCCACGTGTCCGCTAAAGCGGGTACCGGCATCGACGAACTGCTGGACGCAATCCTGCTGCAGGCTGAAGTTCTGGAGCTGAAAGCGGTTCGTAAAGGTATGGCGAGCGGCGCGGTTATCGAATCCTTCCTCGATAAAGGTCGTGGTCCGGTTGCCACCGTTCTGGTACGCGAAGGTACGCTGCATAAAGGCGACATCGTTCTGTGCGGTTTCGAATACGGTCGCGTTCGTGCGATGCGTAACGAACTGGGTCAGGAAGTGCTGGAAGCGGGTCCGTCCATTCCGGTGGAAATCCTTGGCCTGTCAGGCGTACCGGCTGCCGGTGACGAAGTGACCGTCGTTCGTGACGAGAAAAAAGCACGTGAAGTTGCGCTGTATCGTCAGGGTAAATTCCGTGAAGTTAAACTGGCTCGTCAGCAGAAATCTAAGCTTGAGAACATGTTCGCTAACATGACCGAAGGCGAAGTTCACGAAGTGAACATCGTCCTCAAAGCGGACGTGCAGGGCTCAGTGGAAGCGATCTCCGACTCCTTGCTAAAACTGTCTACCGACGAAGTGAAAGTGAAGATTATCGGTTCCGGCGTAGGTGGTATCACCGAAACCGACGCGACCCTGGCGGCCGCATCCAACGCGATTCTGGTTGGCTTCAACGTACGTGCTGATGCATCCGCACGTAAAGTTATCGACGCGGAAAGCCTGGATCTACGCTACTACTCCGTCATCTACCATCTGATCGACGAAGTGAAAGCAGCGATGAGCGGCATGCTGTCTCCGGAACTGAAACAGCAGATCATTGGTCTGGCTGAAGTCCGTGATGTGTTCAAATCGCCGAAATTCGGCGCCATCGCAGGCTGTATGGTTACCGAAGGTACGATCAAGCGTCATAACCCAATCCGCGTCCTGCGCGACAACGTGGTTATCTATGAAGGCGAGCTGGAATCCCTGCGCCGCTTCAAAGATGACGTTAACGAAGTTCGTAACGGTATGGAGTGTGGTATCGGCGTTAAGAACTACAACGACGTTCGCGTTGGCGATATGATCGAAGTGTTCGAAATCATCGAGATTCAACGTACCATCGATTAATCGTTTAGTAGGCCGGGGAAGCGCAGCGCCACCCGGTTATACAAAATTAAAGGGGGCCGCGTGGCCCCCTTATTTGTCTGGAGAATTTATTATGGCGAAAGAATTTGGTCGCCCGCAGCGCGTGGCCCAGGAGATGCAAAAAGAGATCGCAATCATCCTGCAGCGCGAAATTAAGGACCCGCGTCTGGGCATGATGACGACCGTTTCAGGCGTTGAAATGTCCCGCGACCTGGCCTATGCCAAAGTGTTTGTGACCTTCCTGAACGACAAAGACGAAGCCGCCGTGAAAGCGGGGATCAAGGCTTTACAGGAAGCATCTGGTTTTATCCGCTCGCTGCTGGGCAAAGCGATGCGCCTGCGTATCGTGCCGGAACTGACCTTCTTCTACGACAATTCATTAGTCGAAGGGATGCGCATGTCGAACCTGGTGACCAGCGTGGTAAAACATGACGATGAACGTCGTGTGAACCCGGACGACAGTAAGGAGGACTAATGAGTCGTCCTCGTCGTCGCGGCCGTGACGTGCATGGCGTACTGTTGCTGGATAAACCGCAGGGCGCATCCAGCAACGACGTGCTGCAGAAAGTTAAGCGGCTTTATAATGCTAATCGGGCAGGGCACACCGGGGCGCTGGATCCGCTGGCGACCGGTATGCTGCCGATTTGCCTCGGGGAAGCGACAAAGTTTTCCCAGTATCTGCTCGATTCTGACAAGCGCTACCGCGTCATTGCCAGGCTTGGCCAGCGCACCGATACCTCTGATGCCGATGGCCAGGTGGTGGAGGAGCGTCCGCTGACGTTTAGCCCGGAGCAGCTGGCGGCAGCGCTCGACGGCTTCCGTGGCGAAACCCAGCAGGTACCGTCGATGTATTCGGCGCTGAAATACCAGGGGAAAAAGCTGTACGAATATGCCCGACAGGGGATTGAAGTACCGCGTGAATCCCGGCCGATTACGGTGTACGAGCTGCTGTTTATTCGCCATGAGGGGACGGAGCTTGAGCTGGAGATTCACTGCTCGAAAGGCACCTATATCCGCACGATTATTGATGACTTAGGCGAGAAACTCGGGTGCGGCGCGCACGTCATTTTCCTGCGTCGCCTGGCGGTCAGTAAATATCCCGTCGAACGGATGGTGACGCTGGAGCAGCTGCAGGCGCTGGTCGAACAAGCACATGCGCAGGATATTCCCGCAGCCCAGCTGCTGGACCCGCTGCTGATGCCGATGGACAGTCCGGCTTCGGATTACCCGCTGGTGAATATTCCGGAAACTTCAGCCGTCTACTTTAAAAACGGTAACCCGGTGCGGATATCGGGCGCGCCGCTGCAGGGGCTGGTTCGCGTTACTGAAGGCGCTGAAGAGAAGTTTCTTGGTATGGGTGAGATGGATGATGAAGGCCGCGTGGCGCCTCGTCGTCTGGTGGTTGAATACCCTGTCTGAGCGCTTTCCTTGCGATAAAAGGCTGCTGCGAGTAGAATATCGCCGCTTAACGTTCGCCAACGTGTTTTAACATTTGCGAGCGTTATATCAGGGGTTGCTGAATTAGAGATCGGCACCCTTTCTTTCTTTTAATTTTGGAGTTCGAAAATGTCTCTAAGCGTTGAAGCTAAAGCAAAAATCGTTTCTGAGTTCGGTCGTGGCGAAAACGACAGCGGTTCTACTGAAGTTCAGGTTGCACTGCTGACTGCACAGATCAACCACCTGCAGGGTCACTTTGCAGAGCACAAAAAAGATCACCACAGCCGTCGTGGTCTGCTGCGCATGGTTTCTCAGCGTCGTAAACTGCTCGACTACCTGAAACGTAAAGATGTTGCACGTTACTCTGCTCTGATCGAGCGTCTGGGTCTGCGTCGCTAATTCTGCGAGTTTCAGAAGAAGGGGCCTCACGGCCCCTTTTTTCGACCGGGCGGCAGCAATTCATTAAAAACTCATGTATTGTTGCTATTAATGATCTTCATGCAGAGGTTCGCGCGGCTAATGAGAGGCTTGACTCGCAGGGGCGGGTAAAGGTTGTCATTAGTCGCGAGGATGCAGAAGATCGGGTCATACGATGTCTTATCGTGGATTTGACATCATCTATAGATAAAAGGATAGAATTTTGCTTAATCCGATCGTTCGTAAATTCCAGTACGGCCAACATACCGTAACGCTGGAGACCGGCATGATGGCGCGCCAGGCAACTGCCGCCGTTATGGTTAGCATGGATGACACCGCGGTATTCGTTACCGTTGTGGGCCAGAAAAAAGCGAAGCCAGGCCAGGATTTCTTCCCGCTGACCGTTAACTATCAAGAGCGTACCTACGCTGCAGGTAAAATCCCGGGTGGTTTCTTCCGTCGTGAAGGCCGTCCGAGCGAAGGCGAAACCCTGATCGCGCGTCTGATTGACCGCCCGGTTCGCCCGCTGTTCCCGGAAGGCTTCGTTAACGAAGTTCAGGTTATCGCAACTGTGGTTTCCGTTAACCCGCAGGTTAACCCGGATATCGTCGCGATGATCGGCGCTTCCGCAGCGCTGTCCCTGTCTGGTATTCCGTTCAACGGCCCAATTGGCGCCGCTCGCGTTGGTTATATTAATGACCAGTACGTGCTGAACCCGACCCAGGAAGAGCTGAAGTCCAGCAAACTGGATCTGGTTGTCGCGGGTACCGAAGCCGCAGTACTGATGGTTGAATCCGAAGCTGAACTGCTGAGCGAAGACCAGATGCTGGGCGCGGTCGTGTTTGGTCACGACCAGCAGCAGGTGGTTATTCAGAACATCAACGATCTGGTGAAAGAAGCCGGTAAGCCGCGCTGGGACTGGCAGCCGGAAGTGGTTGATGCGGCGCTGAACGCGCGCGTTGCCGCGCTGGCTGAATCTCGCCTGAGCGATGCTTACCGTATCACCGACAAACAGGAGCGCTATGCTCAGGTTGACGTGATCAAATCTGAAACTATCGCGACCCTGGTTGCGGAAGATGAAGCTCTGGACGCTAACGAACTGGGCGAAATCCTGCACGCAATCGAGAAAAACGTGGTGCGTAGCCGCGTACTGGCCGGTGAGCCGCGTATCGATGGTCGTGAAAAAGATATGATTCGTGGTCTGGACGTTCGTACCGGCGTTCTGCCGCGTACCCACGGTTCCGCACTGTTTACCCGTGGCGAAACTCAGGCGCTGGTTACCGCGACCCTGGGTACCGCACGCGACGCGCAGAACATCGATGAACTGATGGGCGAGCGCACGGACTCCTTCCTGTTCCACTATAACTTCCCTCCGTACTCCGTAGGCGAAACGGGAATGGTCGGTTCTCCGAAGCGTCGTGAAATTGGTCACGGTCGTCTGGCTAAGCGCGGCGTACTGGCCGTGATGCCGACTATCGAAGAGTTCCCGTACACCGTTCGCGTGGTTTCTGAAATCACCGAATCTAACGGCTCCTCCTCCATGGCTTCCGTCTGTGGCGCTTCTCTGGCGCTGATGGACGCAGGCGTGCCGGTGAAAGCCGCCGTTGCGGGTATCGCAATGGGTCTGGTGAAAGAAGGCGACAACTTCGTCGTACTGTCTGACATTCTGGGCGATGAAGATCACCTGGGCGATATGGACTTCAAAGTAGCGGGTTCCCGCGAAGGTATCTCTGCTCTGCAGATGGATATCAAAATTGAAGGTATCACCAAAGAGATCATGCAGGTTGCTCTGAACCAGGCTAAAGGTGCGCGTCTGCACATCCTGGGCGTGATGGAACAGGCGATTAACGCGCCGCGCGGCGATATCTCTGAATTCGCACCGCGTATCCACACGATCAAGATCAGTCCGGACAAAATCAAAGACGTTATCGGTAAGGGCGGTTCCGTTATTCGTGCGCTGACCGAAGAAACCGGCACCACTATCGAAATCGAAGATGACGGTACCGTGAAGATCGCGGCAACCGACGGCGACAAAGCGCAGCACGCGATTCGTCGTATCGAAGAGATCACCGCTGAGATCGAAGTTGGCCGTATCTATAACGGTAAAGTGACCCGTATCGTTGACTTTGGCGCGTTTGTTGCCATTGGCGGCGGTAAAGAAGGTCTGGTTCACATCTCTCAAATCGCCGACAAGCGCGTTGAGAAAGTGACCGACTATCTGCAGATGGGTCAGGAAGTGCCGGTTAAGGTTCTGGAAGTTGACCGTCAGGGCCGTGTCCGTCTGAGCATCAAAGAAGCAACTGAACAAACTCAGCCTGCGGCTGCGCCGGAAGCTCCGGCTGCCGAACAGCAGGGCGAGTAAGGTTGCCGTTTGCCCTCCGCATTGCGGAGGGCGCATTGCGGGCAGGACGCCCTGTTTGCAGCCGGGGAACTGGACGTTCATCCAATCGTTGTCTTCGGGAGTGGGAAATGAAGCCTTTTTTGCGCTGGTGTTTCGTGGCGACAGCTCTCACGCTGGCAGGATGCAGCAACTCTGCCTGGCGTAAGGACGCAGTCCTCGCGGTGCCATTGCAACCGACTTTGCAGCAGGAAGTGATTCTGGCGCGCATGGAACAAATTCTTGCCAGTCGGGCTTTAACCGATGACGAACGCGCACAGCTTTTATATGAGCGCGGAGTGTTGTATGATAGTCTCGGTCTGAGGGCATTAGCGCGAAATGATTTTTCACAAGCGCTGGCAATCCGACCGGATATGCCTGAAGTATTCAATTACTTAGGCATTTACTTAACGCAGGCAGGCAATTTTGATGCTGCCTATGAAGCGTTTGATTCTGTACTTGAGCTTGATCCAACTTACAACTACGCGCACTTAAATCGCGGTATCGCCCTGTATTACGGCGGTCGCGCTAAGTTAGCGCAAGATGATCTGCTGGCGTTTTATCAAGACGATCCCAATGATCCTTTCCGAAGCCTGTGGCTTTATCTCGCCGAGCGTCAGCTCGATGAGAAGCAGGCGCTTGAAGCACTGAGACAGCGCTTAAACAAGTCGGATAAAGAACAATGGGGATGGAACATTGTCGGGTTCTACCTTGGCGACATTAGCGAAAAAGAGCTAATGGACCGTCTGAAGGCAGACGCAACGGATAACACCTCGCTCGCTGAGCATCTCAGTGAAACCAACTTCTATTTAGGTAAGTACTACCTAAGTCTGGGGGACAAGGACAGCGCTACGGCACTGTTCAAACTGGCGGTCGCAAACAACGTTCATAACTACGTTGAGCACCGATACGCATTGTTGGAATTATCGCTCTTGGGCCAGGAGCAAGATGACCTGGCAGAATCGGACCAGCAATAGCTGACGAACACATCAGCCCTTTTTTGATTGCCATCACCTTTGCGGGTGAGGGCGTTGTTGTTCGTTAATACACCTACTTTGAGCCGGTTCACACTTTTCAATGAAAATTACCGTAAATTTTCACGATGAGTTATGTAGACTGGCCGCCATTAATTTTGAGGCACACGTACTACATGGCTGAATTCGAAACCACTTTTGCAGATCTGGGCCTGAAGGCTCCCATCCTTGAAGCGCTTAACGATCTGGGTTACGAAAAACCATCTCCGATCCAGGCTGAGTGCATTCCGCATCTGCTGGGCGGCCGCGACGTTCTGGGTATGGCCCAGACGGGTAGCGGTAAAACCGCAGCGTTCTCTTTACCGCTGCTGAACAACATCGATCCTGAGCTGAGAGCACCGCAGATTCTGGTGCTGGCGCCGACCCGCGAACTGGCGGTACAGGTTGCTGAAGCAATGACGGAATTCTCTAAACATATGCGCGGCGTAAACGTGGTTGCCCTGTACGGCGGCCAGCGTTATGACGTGCAGCTGCGCGCGCTGCGTCAGGGGCCGCAAATCGTTGTCGGTACCCCGGGTCGTCTGCTGGACCACCTGAAACGCGGTACGCTGGATCTCTCTAAGCTGAGCGGTCTGGTTCTGGATGAAGCTGACGAAATGCTGCGCATGGGCTTCATCGAAGACGTAGAAACCATTATGGCGCAGATCCCGGAGGGTCATCAGACCGCTCTGTTCTCTGCCACCATGCCGGAAGCCATTCGCCGTATTACCCGCCGCTTTATGAAAGAGCCGCAGGAAGTGCGCATCCAGTCGAGCGTAACAACTCGCCCGGACATCAGCCAGAGCTACTGGACTGCTTACGGTATGCGTAAAAACGAAGCGCTGGTGCGTTTCCTGGAAGCGGAAGATTTTGATGCGGCGATTATCTTCGTTCGTACCAAAAACGCGACCCTGGAAGTGGCCGAAGCGCTGGAGCGTAGCGGTTATAGCAGCGCTGCGCTGAACGGCGACATGAACCAGTCCCTGCGTGAGCAGACTCTGGAGCGTCTGAAAGATGGTCGTCTGGATATCCTGATTGCAACCGACGTTGCGGCCCGTGGCCTGGACGTTGAGCGTATCAGCCTGGTGGTTAACTACGATATCCCGATGGATTCCGAGTCTTACGTTCACCGTATCGGCCGTACCGGTCGTGCGGGTCGTGCTGGTCGCGCGCTGCTGTTCGTTGAGAACCGCGAGCGTCGTCTGCTGCGCAATATTGAACGTACGATGAAGCTGACCATTCCGGAAGTTGAACTGCCGAACGCAGAACTGCTGGGCAAACGCCGTCTGGAAAAATTCGCGGCGAAAGTTCAGCAGCAGCTGGAAAGCAGCGATCTGGATCAGTACCGTGCGCTGCTGGCGAAAATCCAGCCGTCTGCCGAAGGCGAAGAGCTGGACGTGGAAACGCTGGCCGCCGCGCTGCTGAAAATGGCTCAGGGCGAACGTCCGCTGATCCTGCCGCCGGATGCGCCTATGCGTCCTAAGCGCGAGTTCCGCGACCGTGACGATCGTTTCGAACGTCGCGGCGACCGTAACGATCGTGGCCCGCGCGGCGATCGCGGTGGCGAAGAACGTCCGAAGCGTGAGCGTCGTGACGTTGGCGATATGGAACTGTACCGCATTGAAGTGGGCCGTGATGACGGCGTTGAAGTTCGTCACATCGTTGGCGCAATTGCTAACGAAGGCGACATCAGCAGCCGTTACATCGGTAACATCAAGCTGTTTGGTTCTCACTCCACCATCGAACTGCCGAAAGGCATGCCGGGCGAAGTGCTGCAGCACTTTACGCGTACCCGCATCCTGAACAAGCCGATGAACATGCAGCTGCTGGGCGATGCTCAGCCGCGTCCTGAACGCAGCGGCGAACGTCGTGGCGGCGGCGAGCGTCGTGAAGGCGGTCGTAGCTTCGGCGGTGGTGAACGTCGTGAAGGCCGTGGTTTCGGCGGTGAGCGTCGCGAAGGCGGCCGTGGTGAAGGTCGTCGTTTCAGCGGCGAACGTCGTGAAGGTGGCCGCGCGCCGCGCCGCGATGATGCTTCAGCTCCGCGTCGCGATGACTCCGCAGGTCGTCGTCGTTTCGGTGGCGATGCATAATTAGCGCTTTCCGCTAACGTAAAGTAAACGATACAGCCCCGATCTTTATGATTGGGGCTTTTTTTATTCCCTTTGTACTCGTGTACTGGTACAGTGCGTCACGTTGATAACAAGAAAAGTATTTTCGACTGGAGATTTCGGCAAATGGCGACACTTACCACTACGGCAACCCGACCGTCCTTGTTTGGCGGCGTAGTGATTATTGGCGGGACGATTATTGGGGCGGGCATGTTCTCACTGCCGGTTGTGATGTCCGGCGCGTGGTTCTTCTGGTCTCTGGCGGCGCTGGTTTTTACCTGGTTTTGTATGCTTCACTCCGGGTTAATGATCCTCGAAGCGAACCTGAATTACCGGATTGGCTCGAGCTTCGATACCATTACTAAAGATCTGCTCGGCAAAGGCTGGAATCTGGTTAACGGCGTGTCGATCGCCTTTGTTCTTTATATTCTGACTTACGCCTATATCTCCGCCAGCGGCTCGATTCTGCACCATACGTTTAGCGAAATGTCGCTGAACGTACCGGCAAGGGCGGCAGGTTTCGGTTTTGCGCTGCTGGTGGCGTTTATCGTCTGGTTGAGCACCAAAGCGGTGAGCCGCATGACGGCCATTGTGCTGGGAGCTAAGGTCATTACCTTCTTTTTGACCTTTGGCAGCCTGTTGGGGCACGTCCAGCCGACCACTCTGTTTAACGTGGCTGAACAAAATGCCTCGTATATGCCCTATCTGCTGATGACGCTGCCGTTCTGCCTCGCGTCCTTCGGCTATCACGGCAACGTGCCGAGCCTGATGAAGTACTACGGCAAAGATCCGCGCACAATCGTTAAGTGCCTGGTTTACGGTACGCTGCTGGCGCTGGGTCTGTACGTAGTGTGGCTGCTGGTGACGATGGGCAATATCCCGCGCCCTGAGTTTATCGGTATTGCGCAGAAGGGGGGCAACATAGATGTCCTGGTCCAGGCGCTCAGTGGGGTACTGAACAGCCGGAGTCTGGATCTGCTGTTAGTCATCTTTTCGAACTTTGCCGTTGCCAGTTCATTCCTTGGCGTGACGCTCGGTCTGTTTGATTATCTGGCGGATCTGTTCGGGTTCGATGACTCCGCGCTGGGACGCTTTAAAACCGCGCTTCTCACCTTTGTTCCGCCGATGGCGGGTGGCCTGCTGTGGCCGAACGGATTCCTCTACGCGATCGGCTATGCGGGGCTGGCGGCGACAATCTGGGCGGCAATTGTACCGGCGCTGCTGGCTCGCGCATCGCGCAAACGCTTTGGTAGCCCATTGTTTCGCGTTTGGGGCGGAAAGCCGATGATTGCTTTGGTTCTGCTGTTCGGGCTGGGTAACGTTATCGTGCATTTCCTGTCGAGCTTTAACGTATTACCCACCTATCACTAATTGAAAATGCGGCAGAAATGCCGCATTTTTCACTATCCGAGAAGCTCTTCTTTCACCTGCATCGCCAAATCAAATGAATGCAGGCGCGCCTGATGATCGAAGATTTGGCCGTTGACCATGATTTCATCGGCCTGGGTTTCCCGCAGGATCGACTCCAGCCCGTGACGGATTTTCGCTTTATCGCCGACCAGCGACATGCTCAGCGCTTTTTCGACGCCGTACTGCTCTGAAGCGGACCACAGCTGATGCATATTTTGCACCGGCGGCGGCAGCTGTCCGGTCTCGCCGCGGCGCAGTTTGACGAACGCCTGCTGCATGGACGTAAACAGAAATTCCGCATCTCTGTCGCTGTCGGCGGCAATAATGTTAATGCATACCATCGCGTACGGCTTCGCTAACCGCTCTGACGGCTGGAAGTGGGTGCGGTAGAGGTGCAGGGCCTGAAAGAGCATATCCGGGGCGAAGTGCGAGGCGAAGGCAAACGGCAGCCCAAGCTGCGCCGCCAGCTGGGCGCTGTACAGGCTTGAGCCGAGCAGCCAGACCGGGATCTTCTCGCCATAGCCGGGAACCGGGCGCACGTGCGGATTAGGATCGCGGGCGTCGAACCAGTCCACCAGCTCCGCGACATCGCGCGGGAAGTTATCGACTTCACCGCTCATATGGCGACGCAGCGCGCGCATGGTTGGCTGATCGCTGCCCGGCGCGCGGCCAAGGCCGAGATCGATGCGTCCCGGGTAGAGCGTATTGAGCGTACCGAACTGCTCGGCAATCACCAGCGGCGAATGGTTCGGCAGCATCACGCCGCCGGAGCCCAGATGCAGAGTGGTGGTATTCGCGGCAAGGTAGCCAATCAGGACGGAAGTCGCCGCGCTGGCGATACCGACCATATTATGGTGTTCGGCCAGCCAGTAGCGGTGATAGCCGCGCTTTTCCGCCAGCTGCGCCAGGTCTAAAGAGTGGGAGAAGGCTTCCTTTGCGGAAGAACCTTGCGGGATCGGCGCCAGATCGAGCACCGAGAACGAAACAGATTTGTCAGTCATAAAGGCTCACTTTGCTACAGCATCGTCATCAGATTGAAGGTCTTCTTCCAGCCTGGCGTATCCAGGATACGCCAGCCAGAAAAGCTGCATCTTTAATAGTGCATTAAAAAGCAGCGATAGCCATTAACAAAGTGAGCGGTTAATCAGCTCTGCAATTCCAGCCCGGCCAGTCGTCGCCAGTAGCCGTTGCAGTCGCTGTTCGCCGTCAGCGGCAGCGGCGCCGCGCCGTTTTCATTCGCCCGGAAGGCGTCCAGCATAGAGAAGGTCTCGCTACCCAGCGGCGACAGGCGAACCATATCCACCAGCCCGGTCATGGCGCTTAGCTCATTCCCGAGGTTGTAGACGTAGCCGCTCATGGTCTGAATGCCGTTGAGGACGAACACCTGCTGGTTCTCCTGCGAAAGCACGTCGCGCCCGTTAGGGTATTTTATGCAGCAGGTTTCACACTCGTCTTTCGGCCGGTCTTCCGAGCGCGCGGTAAAGCAGCGGGCGGAGTAGGCCAGCGGCAGATGACCGTAGCTCAGGACCTCCACCTCAAACCGGCCGCGAATGCCCAGCTCGTCGCACTGGGTCAGCAAATTCGCCAGCCAGTCGCGGGAAAGTTCGACCGGCATACACCAGCGCACCATGCCCTGCTTGAGCAGCAGACGCAGGGTGACGGCGTTGTAGCAGTTAAGCGCGTGCCCGGCGACGAACGGCAGCTTACGTTCCGCGCACAGATTAACGACGCCGAGATCGCTGGCTTCAATCAGAAATTCGCCGTTATCGACATAGCGCTTCAGTTCGCCCAGCTCCGAGGACGCCTGCACCAGCGCGAGGGTGGAAAGCACCACCTGTTTACCGCTTCCCGCCAGCGTTTTTGCCATGTCGATCCAGTCGCCGACTTTGGTGGCGCGACGTTTGCTGCATACCGCTTCGCCGAGGTAAATCGTGTCCGCGCTGCAGCTTGCCGCCTGCTGGTAAAAATCTTCCAGCGTCTCTTTTGACCAGTAATAAAGCACCGGCCCTAATGAATATTTCATTGCTGTTCTCACTGCCATTTACGGTGATAGGCGCCAAGGGTGGTTTGCGTACCTTCGGACATGGAACCGAGGGTCTCCATCCACGCGGACTGCGGTACGAAGTTTTGCGGATCGGCTTTGCAGCGATCGATCGCCTGACGCCAGACTTTCGCCACCTGGGTAACGTACGCCGGGCTGCGCTGGCGCCCCTCGATTTTCACCGAGGCAATATTGGCCGCCATCAGTTCCGGCAGCAGCTCCAGGGTGTTCAGGCTGGTGGGCTCTTCCAGCGCGTGGTAGCGTTCGCCGTCGACCAGATACCGCCCTTTACAGAGGGTGGGATAGCCGGCGTTTTCACCGTCCCGATAGCGGTCAATCAGCACTTCGTTAAGGCGTGATTCCAGCCCCTGCGGCGTTTGCTGCCAGCGCACGAAGCGCGCCGGCGAACAGGCGCCGACGGTATTCGGCGATTCGCCGGTCAGATAAGAGGAAAGGTAGCAGCGGCCTTCCGCCATAATGCACAGGCTACCGAAGGCAAAAACCTCCAGCGGCACCGGCGTGGCGCGCGCCAGCTGTTTGACCTGGTGAATCGACAGCACGCGCGGCAGCACCACGCGGGCGACGTCAAAATTGCGATGATAAAACTTTACCGCCTCTTCGTTGGTGGCCGAGGCCTGGACGGAAACGTGGCGCTCAATATGCGGATAACGCTCGGCGGCGTATTCCAGCATCGCGATATCGGCGAGGATCAGCGCGTCGGCGCCCAGCTGCGCCGCCATGTCGACCGCGCGCTGCCAGCGGGCATAACCATCAGGATGCGCGAAGGTGTTAATGGCAATATGCAGTTTGCGACGATGCTGGTGCACAAAGCTGACGGCTTCCTGCAGTTTCTTTTCGGTGAAATTAAGGCCGGCAAAGTGGCGGGCGTTGGTGTCATCTTTCAGCCCGATATAGACGGCATCGGCGCCGTTTTCGATGGCCGCCTTAAGCGCCGGAAGGTTACCGGCTGGGCAGAGCAGCTCCATAATTTTTCCTGAAAAACGCGGCCCGTCAGGGACGCTGGATGGTTAATGAGCTGGGATTTTAGTTAACCTTTTGGTGACAATTTTTGATTTGAGGCAGTTAAAAGCGTATTGGCGGGATCAATACCTGCGGCCCGGCATCGTGATTTTGTTGATTTACGCCGCTATGTCGTTTATTTGATATGGCACAATAGAGGAACTATTGCATTCATGGAGTAAAGCTTGTGTTGGATAAACTGCGTTCCAAACTGGTTCACTTTGGCCCGTCGATGATGAGCGTGCCGGTTAAGCTGGCGCCATTTGCCCTCAAGCGCCAGGTGCTGGAACAGGTATTAAGCTGGCAATTTCGCCAGGCGCTGGCGGATGGGGAACTGGAGTTTCTCGAGGGGCGCTGGTTAAGTATTCATGTGCGCGACATCGGCCTGCTGTGGTATACCTCGGTGGTGGACGGTCGTCTGGTGGTCAGCCCTGCGGCTGAAGCGGACGTCAGCTTCAGCGCCGACGCCAGCGACCTGCTGATGATCGCGGCGCGTAAGCAGGATCCGGATACGCTGTTCTTCCAGCGTCGCCTGGTTATCGAAGGCGATACCGAGCTGGGACTGTATGTAAAAAACCTGATGGATGCCATTGAGCTGGAGCAGATGCCAAAGGCGCTGCGTATTATGCTGCTGCAGCTGGCGGACTTTGTTGAAGCTGGCCTGAAAGGCCCGCAGAAACCTGAACAGACATCGGTAGGTGAGGCATGCTGATTCGAGTAGAGATTGGGATTGATGCGCCGGGTATCGATGCTCTATTGCGTCGTACCTTCGGCGGCGACGCGGAAGCGCAGCTGGTGCACAGTCTTCGTGAAGATGGCCTGATCACGCTGGGCGTGGTGGCGACGGATGACGAAGGTCAGGTCGTAGGCTACGTGGCCTTTAGCCCGGTCGCCGTCGAAGGCGAAGAGCTGCAGTGGGTTGGACTGGCTCCGCTGGCGGTCGATGAAAGCTACCGCGGTCAGGGCATCGGGCGTCAGCTGGTCTATGAAGGGCTCGATTCCCTGAACGAGTTTGGCTATGCCGCCGTCGTGACGCTTGGCGATCCGGCGCTCTATGGCCGTCTGGGCTTTGAACCCGCGGCGCGTTTCGATCTGCGCTGCCGCTGGCCCGATAGCGCTGAGGCTTTCCAGGTGCATCGTCTGGCCGATGACGCGCTGAACGGCGTGAGCGGGCTGGTCGAATATAGCGACCACTTTAATCGCTTCTGAGGCTTTCCAGCAGCGCCTCAAATGAACCGTCCCCGGCAACGAGGCGCTCTTTCTGGCGCTTCGTTAGCTGCTTAATACGATACTCAAGCCGTAGCGCTAGTGAGCGTTCACCAACTTCCTGACTGAAGGCCAGCTGAAGCTCGCCTTTTCCACGCAGCGCTTTCGCGCCCTTGCCAGTCTGGTGCTGGCAAAAGCGGCGTGCAACATCGGTGGTAATCCCGGTATAAAGGCGATTATCGGCGGTACGAATCAGATAGAGAAACCAGCACACGGTACAGAGGTCGCTATGTTAAGGTGTGAGCACCATAACATACTGGAGAGTAAAGATGGATACGCTCGCCGCGATCGGCCGCTGGCTGGGTAAGCAGCACGTCGTGACCTGGTGCGTCGCCCGCGATGATGAGCTGTGGTGCGCCAATGCTTTTTACGTTTATGACCCGGAGAAGGTCGCATTTTATCTGCTCAGCGATGAAAAAACGCGCCACGGCCAAATGACCGGGGAAAGCGCCAACGTGGCCGGGACGGTCAACGGCCAGCCAAAGAGCGTGGCGCTGATCCGCGGCGTACAGTTCAAAGGTAAAATTCGCCGCCTCACCGGGGAAGAAGAGGCGGCGATGCGCAAGCGCTACGTCAGCCGTTTTCCTGTCGCCCGCATGCTATCGGCATCCGTCTGGGAGATTCGTCCCGATGAGATCAAGTTCACCGATAACACGCTGGGCTTTGGGAAAAAGCTGCACTGGCTGCGCGAATCAGGCGCCGAGCAGGCGTAAGGCTTCACGATTAAAGGCCGGCAGGTCGTCCGGGGTTCTGCTGGTCACCAGCTGTTCGTTGTCGATAACCACTTCCTGGTCATAGAATTCGCCACCGGCGTTTTTCACGTCGACGACGATAGGCTTCACGGCCGTCAGCTTGCGCCCGCGAATCACATCGGCGCTAATCAACAGCTGCGGACCATGGCAGATGGCGAAGACCGGTTTGCCGCTGTTGACAAAATCGCGGGTGAAGGTGACAAAGCGTTCGTCGCCGCGCAGCGAGTCCGGTGAATATCCGCCCGGCAGCAGCAGGGCGTCGAAGTCGGCAGGGCTGACGTCATCAATGGCTTTATCGATAACGACTTCAGCTTCCCCTTTTTTCCCTTTTACCTTCTTCCCCGCCTGTTTTTCAATGGTCACCACCTTGTGTCCGGCCAGACGGTAGGCGTCCGCGGGTGAGGTGAACTCGGAGTCTTCAAAGTCGTCGGTAATTAAAACGGCTATCTTCTTACTCATTCTTCCTCCAGTGTTTCGGTGTGGAATGAGGCATTTCCCTGATGATGATGGATAATTACCTCGTAGAGTATTAAGTCTGGAACATGAGGCTGGGATCGCAACATAGAAAAATCTGCAAAGGAGTTTCGATGAGTCAGGTACTGTTAACGGGGGCAACCGGGTTAGTTGGTGGTCACTTACTGCGAATGCTACTCAACGTACCGGATATTAAGTCCATTGCTGCGCCCACGCGTCGGCCGCTGACCGATATCTCCGGCGTATTTAACCCGCACGATCCGCAGCTCACGGACGCGCTGGCGCAGGTGGTCGATCCGGTCGATATTGTTTTCTGCTGTCTGGGGACTACCCGCCGGGAAGCGGGTAGCAAAGAGGCGTTTGTGCATGCCGATTATACGCTGGTCATTGATACCGCGCTGGTGGGAAAAAAGCTGGGCGCGCAGCATATGCTGGTCGTCAGCGCGATGGGGGCCAATGCGCATTCGCCCTTTTTCTATAATCGCGTAAAAGGTGAGATGGAAGAGGCGCTGATTGCGCAGCAGTGGCCGCGCCTGACCATTGCCCGCCCGTCAATGCTGATAGGCGAGCGCGAAAAAAAACGCACCGGCGAAACGCTCCTTGCGCCGCTTTTTAGCCTGCTGCCGGGAAACCTGAAATCGATAGACGCGCGGGACGTGGCAAGCGCGCTACTCGCGGAGGCGCTCTCGCCCGCGCAGGAAGGCGTCCGCATTCTCTCCTCGTCGCAGCTGCGCGAAAGGGCCGCGCGCGCGGGGGATTACTGATTTCCAAAGTTTCCCCGGAGGCGTAGTATTCATGTCCTCAATTTATCATGACACTCCCTGGGGAATGCTATGGCTGGTCAGTCTTCATCTCAGGCGGCAGCACCGTTTCAATGGTGGAAGCCCGCGCTGTTTTTTCTCGTCGTTATCGTTGGTCTGTGGTTCGTTAAATGGCAGCCCTATTACGGCAAAGCCTTTACCGCCGCTGAGACGCACAGTATCGGCAAATCCATTCTTGCAAATAGCGACGCGAATCCTTTCGCTGCGGCCTGGGATTACGCGCTGGTCTATTTCCTGGCGGTATGGAAAGCGGCGGTATTAGGCGTGCTGCTGGGATCGCTCATTCAGGTGCTGATCCCGCGTGACTGGCTGCGGCACACGTTAGGGCAATCGCGTTTTCGCGGTACGCTGCTGGGGACCGCGTTCTCTCTGCCGGGGATGATGTGCACCTGCTGCGCCGCGCCGGTGGCTGCGGGAATGCGTAAACAGCAGGTATCCATGGGCGGCGCGCTGGCATTCTGGCTGGGCAATCCGCTGCTCAACCCGGCGACGCTGGTGTTTATGGGCTTCGTGCTGGGCTGGCAGTTTGCGCTGATTCGCCTGCTGGCGGGACTGGCGACCGTACTGGTGGTCGCCACGCTGGTTCAGAAATGGGTGAAAGAAGCGGCGACGCAGCCGGTTCCCGTGCCTGAAATGTCGGTCACAACGGGGCAGGACGGCTTCTTCAGCCGCTGGCTGCGCGCGCTGTGGACGCTGTTCTGGAATACCATCCCGGTTTATATTCTGGCGGTTCTGGTGCTGGGCGCCGCGCGGGTGTGGCTATTCCCTCACGCCGATGGCGTGGTGGAGAATACGCTGTTCTGGGTGATTGCCATGGCGATTGCCGGCTGCCTGTTTGTGATACCGACGGCGGCGGAGATCCCGATTGTGCAGACCATGATGCTGGCAGGAATGGGCATGGCGCCCGCGCTGGCGCTGCTGATTACGCTGCCTGCTGTCAGCGTACCGTCACTGATTATGCTGCGTAAAGCGTTCCCGGCGAAGGCGCTGTGGCTGACCGGTGGGCTGGTGGCGCTGTGCGGCGCGGTGGTCGGGGGAGTCGCTTTACTGTGATGATCTTCCCGGAGGCGGCGCTGCGCGCCTGTCCGGGCTACCGGCCCACAGCCAACGGTGAACCCGTAGCCCGGCTCAGCGTAGCGCTGGCCGGGAGGCAGAGACGCTTACTTGATATAGGTAAAGGCGGTGGTGACGCGAGACACGCCGCTCACCCGGCTGGCGATATCCGCCGCCGCGCGTCCTTCACGGTCGGTTACCAGACCCATCAGGAACACTTCACCGTTTTCGGTTGTCACCTTCACGTTGGAGGATTTCACCTGGTCGGTACCCAGCAGCTGGGAGCGGACTTTGGTGGTGATCCAGGTATCCGAAGACGCGGTTCCTAAGCCGATCGGCTGGCCCTGACGCACTTCGTTAAACACCTCCGTCGTACCTTCTACGCCCATAGCGATTTGCTTCGCGCGCGCGGAGAGATCGGACGTTGGGGACTGCCCGGTCAGCAGAACTTTGCCCTGGTAGGCGGTCACGTTGATGCGGGCCTGTTTCTTAATTTGTTCATCTTTCGACAGCGCGCTGTTAACGCGCAGCTCCAGCGTGCTGTCGTCCACCTGAGTACCTACCGTACGCGGGTCCGTCGCGGCTTTAGTGCCGACTGCTGCCGTTCCGACTACCGCGGCAGCAACGCATCCCTGAAGCAGTAGCGCAGACAGCAGAATGGCGAGGGGCGAGAGAGCCTTCATGTGTTCTCCTTAATCGTCCTGGTGTGGAAAAAGCGTGTTATCGATCAAATCGCACAGACAGTTGACGGTGAGCATGTGCATTTCCTGAATTCGCGCGCTGCGATGCGACGGAATGCGGATTTCGACGTCCTGCTGCCCTAACAGGCCAGCCAGTTCACCGCCGTCATAACCGGTTAACGCCACGATAGTCATATCGCGGGTGACCGCCGCTTCCACGGCTTTCACGATGTCCCGGCTGTTGCCGCGCGTAGAAATCGCCAGCAGCACGTCGCCGGCGTGTCCCAACGCTCGCACCTGCTTAGCATAGATTTCGTCATGCAGGCGATCGTTGGCAATTGCGGTTAAGACCACATTATCGGTATTTAGTGCAATGGCGGGTAAACCAGGACGCTCTGTTTCAAAACGGTTAATCATACTGGCAGCAAAATGCTGTGCGTTGGCGGCGGAAGTGCCATTACCACAACAGAGGATTTTGTTGCCGTTCAGCAGCGACTGAACGAGCGTCATCGCCGCACGTGAGATGGCGTCCGGGAGTGCTTCCGCTGCTGCAATTTGGGTTTGAATGCTTTCGGTGAAGCAGGCTTTGATTCTGTCGAGCACGGGATCCCTTAATTCGTTTACGCTATTCGCCAAAGGCGTTTTTTAGCCATTGGATGTCGTTTCCGGTGAAGGCTACCACATCGAAACGGCAATCCACAGTCTCAAAGCTCCCATTCTGTCGGCAGAGCCACAGGCGCGCGGCTTTGAGCAGTCTTTGTTGCTTTTGCGGCGTCACGCTGGAGGCGGCATCGCCGTAGTTTGCGCTGCGACGATAGCGTACTTCGACAAAGACGGTGACGCTGCCGTCGCGCATGATGAGGTCTATCTCGCCGCCGCGCTCGCGGACGTTGGCGGCGATAAAGCGCAGACCCTGGCTCTCCAGCCAGCGGCGCGCCTGGGTTTCCCAGGCATCGCCGGTCTGTTTACTTAGTTGGCCGCGACGATTTGCCCACCCTGGTATTTGAGCCATGACAGTTTCCTGTTGATCACGCAATCCTGCGTGGCCGTAAGATCGCCGGTATTGCCGTTCAGCTCAAAGCCGGGAACCTGGCGCATCTGCGAGAAATGGTTGGCAAGGGACCAGGCGTCGGCGCCCATGGCGTACAGGCGCGCCAGCGAGTAGTCGTTACGAACGGCGGCCAGCGCCTGCTGCTGCAGGGCAGGGTTACTTCCCGCCAGCATCGGGATCTCGCTATATTGCAGACCTTCCATCTCCAGACGGAAGTCCGGTCCGGAAGTCCCCTGGGCGCTGCGGGAGCTGGCGTAGAGCGTTACGCCGCTCTGGCTGCCGTTACGCAGGGCGATCATCGGTTTGATGTAAGCGATTTGTTCCGGCGTGGCCAGGATATACGCGGCGTCGACGCCGCCGGTGCTGCTGACCGGCACATCGCTCGGGCTACCCAGGGCGCTGTCCTGCGCTGACGGCAGGGTTGAGACCGGCGTACCGCTTAGCGAAATACCGCTGTTGACGCTGCCGCGCAGCTCGGCGGTGGAGCCCAGGCGCTGTTGCAGGACGGTACCGCCCCCCAGCTTCAGCCACTCGTTGGCGAAGGCGGTAACCACCCGATCGCCCAGGGCGCCGCGAGGCACCAGCAGCAGCGGAGTCTGTTTGCCCTGATCGTGAATGTGATGCGCCGCGTCGCGGGCTTCGTCTTCCGGCGAGAGGGCGAAATAGCAGATATTGGCCCGGCTTTCGACTTTTTCCGGCTGATTGAGCGCCAGCACGTTCAGCGAGGTATTGCTCTTGATGACATCTTCGACATTATCTTTCAGCAGCGGGCCGACGACGATGGTCGCGCCATCCTGCTGTACCTGGGCCAGCAGCTGGCTCATTGGCTGAGTGGTGGTGTCGTAGATTTTCAGTTCTGCGGAAGGGTTGGCTGGCGTTGCGGCGACTGCCTGAGCCTGCGGCGCTTCCGCCGGCTGGCTGGTGGCCTCCGGCGTCGGGGCTTGTACTGCCGCCGGCGCGGTGACCGGCGCCGCGGTTTGCGCCTGGTCGGCCGCTGGCGCCTGTACCGGGGTCTGAGCGTTATTGGTGGTCGTCAGATCGGTGACCTCCGCCTGCGATGGGCTGACTACGGCGCTTTCGGCAACGTTCGCCGCCTGGGCGACCTGGGCGGGTACTGCGCTTCCTGCAACGGCAGGCGCGCCGTTCTTCGCCGCTTCAAAGCCCTGCTGGATCGTGCGGCCAAAAATCGCCGCCTGGCCGTTTAACGGCAGCAGCAGGGCGATTTTATTGGTCGATGCGGCCTGGTAGTTCTGCATATTCACTAGCTGCGTCGGCAGCATTTTCGCCCCCGGGTTTTGCGGGTAGCGAGTCTGCCAGTCTTTCACTCCCGCCTTGAGCATCGTCGGATCGCTGCGGTTATCAAACCACATGCGCTGCAGATCCAGCCAGCCCTGCAGGACGTTCTCATCGGCGTTAATGACCAGCGCGTTGGCCTGATCTTTGGTCATGGCGGTGAGCGCTTTCCAGGTCGCGTCGATGTTTTTCTGCTTTTGCGCAGGCAGGCTTAACAGCGACTGTTGGGCAATCAGGGCCCGCAGCAGGTTCAGCGAGGGTTGACCCTGGCTGGCGTCAATTTGCGCCTGCCAGTAGCGGGGCAGTTGGTTCTCCTCAAGGCTTGCCGGGTCGAGCTTGCTGAGCAGTGTCTGCGCGCCCTGGAAATCGTTCTGCGCCAGCTTCACTTCCACCGCCAGCAGCGACCTTTCGCGGCTTTGCGCACCGTTGAGATTAGACGGTAGCTGGTTGAACAGGTCGATCGCCTGCGGTTTCTTACCTTCCTTCAGCAGTGCACGAATGGCGAGTAATTGCCAGTTGGTCTTGCTATCATTCGTGCTTTGCTGCATCTGTTGCAGATAGTAACTGGAGTCTGCCTGAGCCGTACCCTGCAAATACGCCGTACTTTGATCCGGAGTATGGGTACCGCAGCCGGCAAAGATCAGCGCGGCCAGCAGTACGGGCAGACAACGCACGGGTTTAGAACGAAGAAATGTTGACGGTACCATATGTGTCCAGTGATATTTTTTTGGCTCAATGCTCAATATTAATTCGGCAATACGGACGAGACAATGAAACAACACGAATCAGCAGATAATTCTCAGGGACAGCTCTATATTGTGCCCACTCCGATAGGGAATCTGTCTGATATCACGCAACGCGCGCTGGAAGTGTTGCAAGCCGTTGATTTAGTTGCAGCGGAAGATACCCGCCATACCGGTTTGCTGCTGCAGCATTTTGCGATCAACGCCCGTTTATTCGCGCTTCATGACCACAACGAGCAGCAAAAGGCGGAAACGCTGGTGGCGAAGCTTAAAGCGGGGCAAAACATCGCGCTGGTTTCCGACGCCGGAACGCCGCTGATTAACGATCCCGGCTATCATCTGGTGCGCACCTGCCGTGAAGCTAATATTCGCGTGGTGCCTCTGCCCGGCCCCTGTGCGGCGATTGCGGCGCTGAGCGCGGCGGGTCTGCCTTCGGATCGCTTCTGCTATGAAGGCTTTCTGCCTGCCAAATCCAAAGGGCGTCGTGACACGCTGAAGGCGCTGGAAGAAGAGCCGCGGACGATTATTTTTTATGAGTCTACCCACCGCCTGCTGGAAAGCCTGGAGGATATCTGCGCTGTGCTGGGGGAGTCCCGCTACGTGGTGCTGGCACGTGAGCTGACCAAAACCTGGGAATCGATTCACGGAGCGCCGATCGGCGAGCTGCTGGCATGGGTGAAAGAGGACGAAAATCGCCGTAAAGGCGAGATGGTGCTGATCGTAGAAGGTTTTAAAGCGCAGGAAGAGGCGCTGCCGGCGGTAGCGCTGCGTACGCTGGCCCTGCTGCAGGCTGAGCTGCCACTGAAAAAAGCCGCCGCGCTGGCTGCGGAAATCCACGGCGTGAAGAAAAACGCCCTGTATAAGTATGCCCTGGAGCAGCAGGGAGACTAATCTCATGAGTCATTACCAGCCGCCGTTTAGCATTACTCCTGCCATTCTCAATCTGGTTGTTGAGATTGGTGAGCTGTTAGGGCACTGGTCAGCTCAAACGGGACGAGCCTCCCCCCTTCTGCGAAAAGAGAATCGTATTCGTACGATTCAGGCGTCTTTGGCGATAGAGCATAACAGCCTGAGTACCGATCAGGTCACTGCGCTAGTGGAGGGTAAACGTGTTCTTGCGCCAACAAAAGATATTCAGGAAGTGAGAAACGCTCTTCTGGCATATGAAAAAATGCCTACATGGAAAAGCCACCGGTTAACCGATCTTTTGACCGCCCACCGGACGCTGATGATAGGGCTGGTTGATAACCCCGGCCAGCTGCGTGACGGTGATTTAGGGATCTTCCGGGATACCAGACTGGTTCATATGGCTCCCCCCGCCTCTCAGGTCGAGCGTTTGATAAACGAGTTGCTGCTATGGCTGAAAGTCACTGACATTCATCCGCTTATCGCTGGAGCTGTCTTCCACTACGAATTTGAGTTTATCCATCCATTTGCCGATGGTAATGGCCGAATGGGACGCCTGTGGCAAACCTTAATTCTTAGCCAATGGCGCGCGGAGCTTGCCTGGCTACCAGTTGAAACGTTGATGCATTATCAGCAGGAGCGCTATTACCAGGTTTTAGGGATGTGTGATAGCCAGAGTGACAGCACGCCGTTTATTGAATTTATGCTGGAAAATATGGTTATCGCGTTGAAAGATGGCATAGGACAAACAGCTTCTCTGTCGGAAGAAATGTCGGAAGAAAAAGTGGAAATGCTGGCGGCCGTTGAGGAACGGATCCTCAAGCTTTTGTCTAAAGAACCCACGCGCACCGCGAAAGACATGGCTCAGGAAATAGATGTTTCTGCCAGAACCGTTGAGCGGTATCTGAAGACGCTGCAGCAAAAGGGAAGATTACAGCGGACCGGCGCAAAAAAAAGGGGAGCCTGGCGCATTCTTTAGCGGGTTATCAGCGTACAAAACGTGATGGTCAATAGGGCAGATGTCACCGCATCTGCCTTATTTTCTATACGATGTGTAACTCAATCCCGGTACTTTTTAATGCCTTCCGATGTTCTTCATTTATTTCGCTGTCGGTAATCACGCAGTTTATTTTCTCCATCGGTAGAACTTGATTGAACCCGCGGCGATTGAATTTGCTGGCGTCCAGCACGGCAATGACCTTATGTGCCGCGGCGGCCATGACGCCGCTGATGGAGTAACCTTCGTTGAAGGTGGTGATGCCGTTGGTGGTATCGATGCCGTCTGCGCCGACGAACATCAGATCGGCGCTGATGCCCTGAAGAGAACGTTCGGCGATGGTACCGTGCATGGAGTGTGTTTTGTGGCGTACGGTGCCGCCGCAGACCACCAGGGTGATATCTTTGTTTTCGGATAGCGTAAACGCCGCGGGCAGGCTGTTGGTAATCACCGTGATATTGGTCATACGTACCAGCGCCTCGGCAATCAGTAGGGTAGTGCTGCCGCTATCCAGGATCACCGTCATGCCTTCGCTAATCATCGCCGCCGCGGCCTGGGCTATCCGTTTTTTCGGATCGCTGGCCAACTGATAACGATCTTCAAGCACCACTTCCAGATTATCTCCTTCGGTCAAATTGCTGCCGGGCCTTGCGGCACCGCCGTGAAAGCGGGTGAGTAACCCTTTTTCTTCCAGTAAACGGAGATCGGCCCGGATTGTCACTTCGGAGATGCCAAAGAGATTCGAAAGGTCCAGCACCAATACGCTACCCTGCGCATTGACCATTTCGACAATTTTATTCCTTCGCTCGAATGAGTTCATATTAATTTGCCTGATAATTAACTGATCTTAGTGTAATCGAAGGGTAATGAAAGTTGAACGATAATTTTCGAAAGGTTATGTGAGCCAGCTCTGATTGCTGGCTCAGTTGGTCAGGAGAGTTTAAGCAGGATTTTCCCCTGCATCGGCGCACCGTTGAGCGCCTGGACTTCGCGGGCAAAGCTTTCGGCATCGCCGATGTGGGTGATAAGCGGGGCAAGCTGAATGCGTTTTTCCGTCAGCAGGCGAACCGCCGTTTGCCACTCTTTTCCAGGCCACGGGCCCGAGTAGTTCATCCAGCTGCCGACAATAGTCAGCTCTTTTCGAAGAATCTGGCCAAAGGTGGCGAAAGGCAGCGTTAAGTCATGGTGCAAGGTACCCACCAGCGCCAGCTGCGCGCGCGGTCCGGCGACCTCAATGCCCAGCGCCACGGTTTGCGGCGTACCGGCGGTTTCCAGCACCAGCTGGTCGAACTGAATCTCTTCCAGCGCCGTTTGAATCTGTTTGCCGCTCATCTCCTTGCTGTTAAAGACGTGCGTTGCGCCGAGCGTTTTTGCCAGCGCCAGCTTCTGCGGGTTGATATCGATTGCCGTAATGCTTTTGGCGCCCAGTTCGCGGGCGCACTGCAACGCCAGCAAACCGATTGTGCCTGCGCCAATAATAATGACGTTTTTCCCTTCGCAGCCCTGAGCCAGATGGAAGGCGTGCAGGCCGACGGTCATCGGTTCAATAAACGCGCCGTCATCAATCGGCATCTGGTCCGGCAGACGGAACAGGTTGGCGCGTTTGACCACCACGTACTGCGCATTTCCGCCTTCGCTGCGCGAACCGACAAACTGGTACTGTTTGCAGAGAGAGAAGTATTCGCGCTGGCACTGGGGGCAGTTAAAGCAGGGGAGCAGAGGCACGCAGGCTACCGCGTCGCCCGGCTGCAGGTCGGTCACCGCTGAGCCGTAAGATTCAACATAGCCGCTGAACTCATGACCCAGGGTGATGGGATAGTAGTGGGCGCCTTTGGCGAAGATGCGCGGAATATCGGAACCGCACAATCCGGAGCTGACGACTTTGACCAGGACATCGTTTTCCGTTTGTAGAGTCGGTATCGGGCGTTCTTCAACGCGCACTGTCCCCTCAGCATGGATAACCACTGATTGCATAATATTCTCCAGAAATGTCCGGGGAGCGGATGCTCCCCCTTGAGATTAAGAAACGCCCGGGCTTTGTTGCGCGACGGCGGCTTTCTCTGCGGCGGCGAAGCTGCGCGCCCGACGCCACGTCAACAGCACGCCGGCAACATAGATGACGCCGATAACCACAAAACCCACCACGTTTTGCCAGGTGAAGAGCTGAATGAGCAGCCAGGTAACCGGTGAACCGCCCTGGTCCATAGAGGCCACAAGGCCGCCCGTCTTCAGAGCCCCGGCGTTAGCCGCCAGCTGGGTATGCAGGCCGATGGTCTGCGTGGCAATCCATAGCGTTATCCCCATCAGGATGATCCCGGAAATCAGCGTGCGGAACAGGTTCCCCTGGTGTACCGCCACCGCCATGGCGACAAAGAATCCAATGGTCGCGAGATCGCCGAACGGCAGGACCTGGTTGCCCGGCACCACAACCGCGATCAGAATAGTTAGCGGAATAAAGATCAGGCTGGCCGATACGACCGAGGTATGACCAAGCAGCAGCGCCGGATCGAGACCAATCAGGAAATCCTGGCCGCCAAACTTCGCCTGCAGACGTTTACGCGCCTGTTTGGCAATCGGGTTCAGGCCATCCATGATAGGTTTGATGACGCGCGGCATCAGCAGCATGACGGCCGCGGTTTTCACCGCCAGCTGGAGGATGCCCTTCAGGTCGTAGCCCGCCAGCGCGCCGATGACCAGACCCATTACAAAACCGACGGTGACCGGTTCGCCAAACGGACCGAAGCGTTTCTGGATGTCGTCAGCGCTGAAGTGGATGCGGTTCAGGCCGGGAATTTTTTCGATAATCGTATCGACCAGCACCGCTATCGGCCCTAAATACGCCGAGCTACCGTGCGGAATAGCAATACCATCGAGGCCGAAAAAGTCGCGGGTATCCTTCGCAAACCAGTCGCCGAGCTTGTAGACGAAAGCCGCATGCACCACTACGCCAAGAATCCCAATCCAGTAAGAACCGGTCGCGATATGCAGCATTGCGCCGGTAAAGGTCATATGCCAGATGTTCCAGATGTCGACGTTCACGACGCGAGTCATTCGGGTGACCAGCATGAAAATGTTGACCGCGATGGCGATGGGAATCGCCACCAGCGCGATTTGCGAGGCCCAGGTCATCGGCGACGACCCCGGCCAGCCAATATCAATCACGTGCAGGTTAATCTGGAAATGCTCCGCCATCGCTTTCGCCGCCGGGCCGATGGAGTCGAGCATCAGGCCGATAACCAGGCCGATACCGACGAAACCAATCCCGATGTGCAGGCCTGATTTAAAACAGTCCCCGAGCTTCATCCCCAGTATTTTGGAGAAGATGATGATCACGATCGGCAGCATCACCGTTGGACCAAGGTCGAGGATATAACGCATGATTTCGCTAAACATGGGCGTTACTCCGTCAGGATGTTCAGGATTTTTTGCTGCAGTTCTTCAATGCCTACGCCAGAAATGAAAGGCATACCGTGAACCACCGGAATGTCGCCAAAGGTTCTGTCAACCCGGGCGGTGGTGCAGATGAGGTGCGCGCCGTCCATATAGGTTTCGATTTCATTCACCCGACACTGCACCAGGTCCAGCTCGATGCTGTGGTCCGCGCACAGATCTTTGATCTCTTCTGCGGCCATGGTCGAGGTGGCGACAGCGCCGCCACAGGCGACGATTACTTTACGTTTCATAGGGTACCCCTTTTATTATCAGTCTGTTATAAAGCCTGAGCGCTGGGCTCTGACTCAAGGATAGAGTGCCGAAACAGCTCGGGCAGCTGCTCCTGTGAGGCAGCCAGCAATGCTTCAAGCGTGTTCGGGTTCTGTAGCTCACTAAATAACCGGCGCAGCAGCTGTAGCTGTGCAGTCGGATTTTCTACAATCAGCGCGATGATTAACGAAACGTCGATTTCGCCGTCGTCGTCAGCTCGCTGAAAAGGGACCGGGTTGTCCGGGCGAATCAGGTAGATAGCCGGAGACTTCGCATGTACCGCCTCGCAGTGGGGAATCGCGACCGCGTGCTGCTCCAGCGCAATGCCTGTGGGGAAAGTTGCTTCTCGTTCGAGCAGCGCCAGTGGATAGCTGTCGTGCACAACGCCGCGCGCCAGCATCTCTTCGCCAATGTGCTCCAGCGCCTGCCGGCTGGAACTAAAATGAATGCCGGTACGAACAAACAATTGACTCATAAATCCTCTTTACTTCAGGCGATTTCGGATGAACAGCCGTAACGGTAGGCACGCAGCACATCCTGAATTTTGTCGAGGATGAGGTCGTGCGGCACGGCGGCGAGTTCGTTTAACGACAGTCGTTCAAACTGCACGGGCATATACTGGCTGATAAGGCCCAGCGGCAGCTTAGTTTCGGTCAGGTTTGCAATTAACTTTTCCACGCTCTGGCGAATACGCGGATGCGGCCAGTAGTAGCGAATGCGATCGGACAGGCTGAAGTGGATATCCACCATTGCCTGGCTCCAGGTCGGGCGGTAGTACTTCTTCCAGTAGCCCGGCTCGTTAAGCATTACTTCATCAATCACTTCCATCACGCGGCTGCGGGATTCCGGAGCGATCAGCTCATTTTCCATTTGCGCGAGGGCAAAAATGGCTTCGCGCAGCGCGAAGGTTAGCGCCGGGCCAACTTTCAGGATGGCGTAATGGTCGCGCACCAGCGCCCGGTAGGCCTGACGAGACTGGTAATCAGTCGAGTGCGCTTCGTAGACCATCGGCGTGCCTTCGATCCACGCGGAGAGCGCTTTGGCGGCCTCTGGCTGGTAATGAATAATTTGCGTATGGTCGAACTCAACGCCGGGCTGTACCACGATAGCGATGACGCGTTCCAGCGCTGCGTTAAGACCCAGCTTGCGGAAAGCGGCTTCATGGGTTTCCAGCGTTGCCGCCGCATCCTGGGCGCGGGTTACGTGGACGCTGCCGATGGTGCTGGCTTCGCCGCCGGGAACCGGAACTTCGGTGCCGATGACGTAGGTCAGATGGCGTTTCTGCGCGTCGGTTGCCGTCTCTTCCGCGGCCTGGCACAGGCGAGCGGCACGTTCGGCGACGACGGCCGGGTCCAGCGGTACCGGATCGTCAGCGCAGGACATTGAGGCATCGAGATGGATTTTGCTGAAGCCCGCGGCGACGTAGGCTTTAATCAGATCGACCGATTTTTCCATCGCTTCGGCGGCGGGTTCGCCCTGCCAGCAGTTTGGCCCGAGATGGTCGCCGCCAAGGATGATGCGATCTGACGGGAAACCGACTTCGTGGGCAATTTTATTCACGAAATCACGGAAGTCCGCAGGCTGCATTCCGGTGTAGCCGCCAAACTGGTTAACCTGATTAGAGGTTGCTTCGATAAGAACCTTGTTGTTGGTATGCAGATCGAAACGTAACGCGGCTTCGATAACCAGCGGATGCGCGGAACAAACTGAGCAGATGCCGATGTGTTCGCCAGCTTTGTGGCGGGAAATAATATCTTTCATTTAAAACCTCCGTTTTCTTTCGAATATATTCGTTATGTTTTGTTTTGCCCGCAAACTCCTTTGTTTTGATTTGTGATCAATCTCGAAAAAAAGAAAGATAAAACGTAATGTTACGAAAGTTAAAGATAAAAAAACGCTCTGGCGATGACGGCAGAGCGTTTTTAATTTATTGAAATTTAACTAAATATTCGTGAAATCCAGCTCCGTTTAGGCTTTTCTGCTGGCTGAACGACCTGCTGCGGTTGAGCGGCAATTTCGCCTAATCCGGCATTAAAGGCCGTACCGATAGCCTCCAGCGCCTGATGGGCATCTTCCCCGCTGGCCATAAAGTGCAGCCGATGTCCCTGTTTTGCGCCGAGAGAAACCACCCGCATCAGATTTTTGGCGTCAACAATAGCGGAACGGGTGTCGAGATTTTCCACCCGAATTTGCGATCGCCACTGCTTCACCGCTTTCACCAGTACAGCGCTTGGCCGCGCGTGCAGTCCATGGGGATTGCGCAGGGTAAAAGTCGCCTCTTCATCGAACGCCGGGGGCGGTTCCATCTCTTCCCCTTCGGCCGGGAAGATATTGCCGGCCAGAATCTCCAGCACCGCCTGCGGACTCTCAGCGCGCGATAGCGCTGCAGGTACGCGTTCGTCGCTCAGGGCGTGGGTAAGCTGGCGAAGAATATCAAGGTGTTCGTTGTCCTGCGCGGCGATCCCCACAATCAGATAAGCCGCTTGTTCTTCTCCCCAATCCACCCCCTGCGGGCAAGCCAGTACTTTGACACCGGTTTTCAGTACCGCATCGCGGCTCTGCGGCGTGCCGTGAGGAATGGCAATACCGTTGCCAAGATACGTGCTGATTTGTCCTTCGCGTTCGCGCATGCCGTTCAGATAAGCGGGCGTGGTATGCCCGGCTTCGGTTAATCTGCCAACGACGCGTTGCAGCGCTTCATCTTTCGTTTTGATCGCGCGATCGAAATGGATATCTGCGCAAGTCAGTTGCATAAATAGCTCCTTATTTAATGGCACCGGCAAGCGTCGCTGCTTCCTGGGTCCGTTTTTGCCATAGCCTCCAGCATCCCAGCATGACCGCGCCGCAGGCGGAACCGGCGAGAATACACAGCACCCACATTAGCGGTTTACTTACCAGCGGCAGGATCAGGAAGCCGCCGTGCGGAGCAGGAACCTGGATTTGCAGGCTATAGCTGAGAATCGCAGAGATGGAAGAGGCGATCATCATCATGGGGATGACGCGTAAAGGATCTTTCGCGGCGAATGGAATAGCGCCTTCAGTAATATGGGTGCAGCCGAGGATATAGTTGACCATCCCGGCGGCGCGCTCTTCTTCACTGAAGCCTTTCGGGAAGAAGGTTGTCGCCAGCGCGATAACCAGCGGCGGCGTAATACAGGCGGCGGAAACCCCGGCCATAAAGAAGTAGTTCCCCTGGCCAAGCAGCAGCGTACCGGTGACGTAGGCGGCTTTATTCACCGGACCGCCGAAGTCGAAGGAGCACATCGCGCCTACCACAATGCCCAGCAGAATCGGGTTTGCTTCCTGTAATGAACTCAGCCAGTTCATCATCGCGTTGTTGATGGCGGCGACAGGTTGACCCAGCAGCACCATCATCACGCCTATTACCAGCACGCCAACGAGCGGCATAATGAAGATCGATTTCAGCCCTTCATACTGACGCGGCAGGCCGTTGAGCATATTGCGGATCAGCAACATAAAATAACCGGCGGCGAAACCAGCGATAATCCCGCCGAGAAAGCCTGCGCCGGTCGCGTTGGCCAGTAAGCCGCCGACGAAGCCCGCAACCATACCGGGGCGGCCGGAAATAGACCAGGCGATATAAGCGGTAAAAATCGGCACCATGATTGAGAAGGCCTGCTGGCCTACTTTCATCAGCGTCGCGGCAATAACGTTATACTGCGGCGAGTTCGGATCGGCTGAGTAGATACCCCACAGGAAGGAGATGGCAATTAAAATCCCCCCGGCAACCACAAACGGCAGCATGTTGGACACGCCGCTCATCAGGTGCTTATAAACCTGGCGTCCGAAAGACTCTTGCGCGTATTTCTCCGGTGACTCCGGCGAGGAAGAAATACCCTGACGGCGCGACGCCTGGCCGCCGATCACTTTATTAATTAAATCGACCGGATGATGAATGGCTTCTTTAACCGGAACCTCAATGACCGGCAGACCATTAAATCGCTCGGCGTTAACGTCTTTATCGGCGGCAATAATTACACCATAAATATCTTCTAAATCCGCGGGGGTAATGGCATTTTCAACGCCGGAAGCCCCGTTGGTTTCCACTTTAATGTCGACATTTAATTTCTTCGCTGCGGTTTTTAAGGCTTCTTCAGCCATAAAAGTATGCGCAATACCCGTAGGGCAGCCGGTAACTGCAATAATTTTTTTCATAATCGGACCTTTATAATTGAACGACCTGAATTTGCTGTAATAATTCTTCTGTGCGTTGTAAATTTCCTAATCCGGCGGAACCGGCGACGTCGGCGCCGGTCGCGCTGGCTAGTGCCAGGGCGTGAGCGACATCGTCTTCGTTAATCCATTTACTGAGAAAGGCGCCCAGCGCGGCGTCGCCGGCGCAGGCGGAGCTGACCAGTTCAATTTTCGGTGCGGAGCAAAACCACACGCTTGCGCCATCGGAAAAGTAAAGGCCCTCCGCGCCCATCGTCAGCAGCACGTTGCGAGCGCCCAACTGATGCAGGGTACGCATAGCTTCGCGTACCTGCTGATGGTTGCTGACGTCGAGACCAAATATTTCCCGCAGCTCGTCATCGTTGGGTTTGATCAACAATGGCCGTAATTCCAGCAGCTGGCGCAGAACCGGATGGCTGATATCGAGGATAATCTCGCAGCCTTTCTGCTGACATAATTCAATGATCTCGCTATAGAACCGGCTTTCAATTCCCGGCGGCAGGCTGCCGCTGATCGCTAAATAATCCCCGGAGGTGACGCATTGCAGATGATGAATAACCTGCTGTTTACACTCGTCATCAATTTTTGCACCGGGGTTAACGAGCTTATATTCCTCTGCGCCGTCATTTATAAAAATATTAATTCGGGTTGGCTCAGATACCCATGTCGGCGTCACTTTAATTTTTTTCTGACGTAACTCTTCCACGATATAACGGCCAGTGAAACCACCGAAAATACCCATAATGTGAGTGGGTTGCTGATAGTGATTTAATATCAGCGAAACGTTCACTCCTTTGCCATTCGGGCAATATTCGGTGTGCCGGGTTCGGTTCACTGCCGACGGCTTCAGCGGATCGCAAAAGATATTCATATCGATTGCCGTATTGAGTGTCAGGGTATGGATCACGACATTGCTCCTTCGATCCGAAAATTACAGTTGTCCTTCACAGCCACAAACGTGAATGACTTTGCGTACGATATCCTTCATCGCCGCTTTGGCCGGTTTCATGTAATGACGCGGATCGTTAGCGTCCGGATTTTCCTCGAAGTACTGCTTCAGGGCATCGGAGAACGCGATTTTCAGCTCGGTAGCGACGTTGACTTTGCACACGCCCAGAGAGATTGCCCGGCGGATATCGCTATCGGCCAGCCCGGATGCGCCATGAAGAACCAGAGGGACGTCAACGCGATCGCGAATGGCGGCGAGGCGCTCAAAATCGAGTTTGGGTTCTGCGGCGTACATGCCGTGCGCCGTACCGATAGCCACCGCCAGCGAGTCGATGCCGGTGCGGGTGACAAATTCGCGCGCCTGTTCCGGGTTGGTATACAGCGCATCTTTTGCATCGACCACCAAATCATCCTCCACGCCGCCCAGACGGCCGAGTTCGGCTTCAACGCTGGCATCATAGCGATGGCTCAGTTCAACCACGCTCTTGACTAACGCGACGTTTTCTTCAAAAGGCGAGTGTGAACCGTCGATCATGACCGAGCGGATACCGGCCTGCACTTTATGCATGATATCGGTCAGATCTTCATGGTGATCGAGGTGGACCGCTAAGGGAAGATCCCAGTATTTAGCCAGATCGCGAGCGATCGCCACCACGTTCCCGGTTCCTGCATAGCTATAAGTTCCCAGGGTGCCGGCAAGGATCAGCGGAGAACGCAGTTCGGCGGCGGTTTCTACCACCACCTGCATCGTTTCCAGGTTGTGGATATTAAAGGCGGGAACGGCATAGCCGTGGCGCTGAGCTTTCAACAGCATGTTTTTACTCGAAATAATGTACATTCGTTCTCCTTTACTTTCATGTTGTAAGTACTTTTGTGTTTTGAATCTTCATTTTGAAAGTAATGTAGCGATCGTCTCGACGTATTGTTGTGATCAATCGCACACAACAGTGATGTAATTTTAAAAATGAAAGTTATATAGTCTTGTTTGTTTTCTTTTTTAAAAGTATCTTAAATGACGATGTTTTATGTAACTTACTGAATTAAATGTTTTTAAATCGACGTGAAACAGGTATGGAAGGCCTTGCGTTTGACAATGCAGCGGGGAAATTTAAAAATGAAAGTTATTCTGGGAGAAAATAAGAAGGCACAACACTGTGGCAAAACCGTCTACAAGTCTGCTGAAAAGGCGCCTGGACATCGCGGAGATCGTGCGCAAGAACGGAGAGATCAAAGTCGACGATCTGGCTGAAATGCTGGCTGTATCTGGGGTAACGATCCGTAATGACCTGAACTACCTTGAACAGCAGGGCTACCTTAAGCGCTCGTTTGGCGGCGCAATTTACACTTCCCAGGCCGGCGCTCCGGTCGCCCTGGCTCAGGAAGCCCCGGTTGCCACGGACAAAGCGCTGGAGACCGAAATGGCGCGCCAGATCGCTGCGCAGATCGAAGATAGCGAAACGCTGTTCCTGGGGCAGGGATCAATCTTACGCAAAGTGATCCCTTTCCTTGCCGGTTATGACGAGCTCTGCCTGCTATTAAACGACCTGGCGCATGTGCCGCTGGCGCAGGAGTTCCTGAATGGAGAAACCGTGCTGCTCGGCGGTGTGTTGGGGAGTAGCGGCAAAATAGTCGAAGGCGATCTGGCGCTGAGCGCGCTGGGTCATTATCGTCCCTCGCGAGCGCTGATCGCTGTCGACCACATTGCTGAAGATGGCACCTTAAGCGTCAGACAGGAAGCCAGCGCCCGCCTGCTGAGCGAAGCGGTGGCGCAAAGTGAGAGGGCGATTGCGGTCGTCGCGCATCGTCCGGTGTATGGCGACAAGCGCTACCCGATTGGCGATTTGCAGCAAATTAGCGGCATCGTGACGCCGCAGATTGTCGCCGCGGAGTATCATGCCCGCCTTCTCGCCGCTGGCCTGACTAACAGCTATACCAATAACGAGTGCCTGACATGGCTCAACCCTGCTTTGCAAAAGGCAAAGTAAAGGAGCGATGATGAATGTGACCATTTGCACCATCGGCGAACTACTGGTGGAGTTTCTGGCAAAAGAAGAGAACCAGGGCTTTTCGCGCCCGGGAGAGTTTTGGGGGCCATATCCCAGCGGCGCGCCGGCAATTTTCGCCGATCAGGTGGCAAAGCTGGGGTTAGGGTCGGTGCTTTTTAGCTGCGTTGGCAACGATGCGTTTGGTGAAATGAATATCGCGCGGCTGGAAAGCGACGGCGTGAATATTAATGGCATCGCCATACTGCAGAAGGCGACCACCGGCAGCGCTTTTGTGAGCTACCGCAGCCAGGCGCAGCGCGATTTTATTTTTAATATGCCGAACAGCGCCTGCGGCCTGCTAACCGCTGACCATATTGACGATACTCTGCTTAGCCAGTGCAACCATTTTCACATTATGGGCTCTTCGCTGTTTTCGTTTCGCATGATCGACGCGATGCGTAAAGCGATTGAAAATATCAAAGCGCGCAACGGCACGGTTTCGTTCGATCCGAATATCCGTAAAGAGATGCTTAATATCCCTGAAATGTCGCAGGCCTTTGAGTATATCCTTGATTACACTGATATCTTTTTGCCCAGCGATGGCGAACTGGATTACTTTGGCCTCAACCCGGGGCGCGATGAACAGGTGCTGGTGGATAAGCTTTTAAAGCGCGGCGTTAAGCACGTGGTGATTAAACGCGGCCCGCGCGGAGCGAGCTATTTCAGCGCCCGGGAAATGCATCATGTTGCCGGTTTTCATGTCCCGGTCGTGGACCCAACGGGAGCTGGCGACTGCTTCGGTGCGACCTTTGTCAGCCTGTTCCTGTCCGGCGCATCGCCGCAGGAGGCACTGAGATGGGCCAACGCCAGCGGTTCTCTGGCGATTTCCCGCCGTGGCCCGATGGAGGGAACGTCCACGAAGGCGCAGATAGAGGCCTTTCTTAACGCGCATCAATAGCAGAGGTATCCCGCCCGAAGCATCACGAGCGGGATAAATTGCTGATTCGATCACGTCACCGGCGCCGGGTTAAACACCGCCAGCTGATTGTGCAATCCCCACTGATCCGAGAAGGTCTTCTTGCGGCCGCTGGCGACATCAAGAATAAATTCAAACAGCTTCAGCCCAACCTCTTCGATGGTTTCTTCTCCGGTGGCGATGGTTCCCGCGTTGATATCCATTAAGTCATACCAGCGGTTTGCCAGCTCGGTACGCGTCGCCATTTTTATGACCGGCACGGCGACCAGGCCGTACGGCGTACCGCGACCGGTAGTAAAGACCTGCACCGTGATCCCGGAAGCCACCTGCTGAGTACCGCAGACAAAGTCGCTCGCCGGCGTCGCGGCGTAAATCAGCCCGCGTTTGGTCGGGCGCTGCCCCGGAGAGAGCACTTCGGCAATCGCGCTCTTCCCGGATTTAGCGATAGAGCCCAGCGCTTTCTCGACGACGTTCGCCAGGCCGCCTTTCTTGTTGCCCGGGGAGGGGTTGGCGCTGCGGTCGGTTTTGCCCATATCGAGATAGTTATCGTACCAGGCCATCTCCTCCAGCAGGCGTTTTCCGACTTCTTCGTTGATGGCGCGCGGCGTCAGCAAGTGGATCGCATCGCGCACTTCGGTGACTTCCGAGAACATAACGGTCGCCCCGCAGCGCACCAGCAGATCGGATGCGTAGCCCACCGCCGGGTTGGCGGTGACGCCAGAAAACGCATCGCTGCCGCCGCACTGCATACCGACAACCAGCTCGGAGGCCGGGCAGGTTTCACGCTGGCGCTGGTTCAGCTTCTCCAGGTGGCGCTCGGCGACCTGCAGAATGTCATCCACCATTGATTTAAAACCAACGTGCTTCTCATCCTGCAGGCTGACGATGCTGGCGCTATCCACGGGGATACTTTTCACATCGTCGGTGCCTTCCAGCAGGCGCTCCGGCTGCAGTTTTTCGCAGCCAAGGCCAATCACCATCACTTCGCCGCCGAAGTTTGGATTGAGCGCCAGATTATGAATGGTGCGGATCGGGACGACCGCCGCCGGGGCGTTAATCGCCACGCCGCAGCCATACAGGTGGTTCAGACCCACAACGCCATCGACGTTGGGATACTTCGGCAGCAGATCGCGTTCGATAATTTTCACCACGTAATCGACGACGCCCGCCACGCAGTGCACGCTGGTGCTAATGCCGAGCAGGTTTTTGGTGCCCACGCTACCGTCGGCGTTGCGATAGCCTTCGAAGGTATAGCCTTCCAGCGGCGGCAGCGGCGCCGGGACTTTGGTCGCCAGCGGTAGGGTATGCAGCGGCGGCGCTTTCGGTAGTTCGACCAGCGATTCGTCAATCCAGCTGCCCTGCGGAATATCGCGTACCGCATAGCCAATCACTTCGCCATAGCGGATGATTTCACCGTGGACGGGAATATCGACCAGCGCGACTTTGTGGCCTTGCGGGATATGTTCAACGAGCGTGAGCCCGTCGGGGAAACGCGTTCCGGCCTTTAAACCTCGATCGTTAACAATAATCGCCACGTTATCCGTTTCGTCTACTTTTATATAAAACGCCGTTGGCGATTCTTGTCTAATTTCAATGTCAGCCATTGTCCAGTATTCTCCAGCAAGGTGCGAATAATAAAATAAAACGTTTATATCCGTCATATTTCAAGCTGCATGTGCGCTGGATTTCCTCGCTCACCCCAGTCACTTACTTTAGTAAGCTCATGGGGATTCCCTGCGTTGCCGCCTTCATGCAACTCGAAATATTTAGGGTATATTCAATTTCTGATGTGCAGATTTGTGAAATAGAGAATGTCAGGTGTTTGAATCTGAAAATGTGATCTAAATCACCCATTGCTGCGCGGGCGAATACGTTAAAGAGGGAAATCGCTGGAACTGTGGAACAGCGCCCACTGATTATTGCATTTGCACAACAATAACGATAATTAAACGCCATTTACAGGTTATATGCACAGTGTTTAACGCTCGCAAGCTGATTATACTGAGTCATGCTTGCAATGCGCCGGATAAGTAAATCGATACCTTCTGATATTGATTTCTGAATAATAAAGAATCACACCAAAATAAATAATGGAAGGTGTGTTGTACCTGAGGAATATTAGATGAGTCTGGATGCAACGATAGAACAGAAAAAGGAAGTGCCAACTCGATATTTAATTTTGTTGATCATTTTCATTGTTACCGCCGTTAACTATGCCGACCGGGCGACGCTCTCGATCGCCGGTACAGAGGTGGCGAAAGAGCTGCAGCTGAGCGCGGTCTCGATGGGCTATATTTTCTCTGCTTTCGGCTGGGCCTACCTGCTGATGCAGATCCCCGGCGGCTGGCTGCTCGATAAATTTGGCTCGAAGAAAGTCTACTCTTACAGCCTGTTCTTCTGGTCGCTGTTTACCTTCCTGCAAGGCTTTGTGGATATGTTTCCACTGGCGTGGGCGGGTATCTCAATGTTTTTTATGCGCTTTATGCTGGGTTTCTCTGAAGCGCCATCTTTCCCGGCAAACGCCCGTATCGTCGCGGCGTGGTTTCCGACGAAAGAGCGCGGGACCGCATCGGCGATCTTTAACTCCGCGCAGTATTTCTCCCTGGCGCTGTTCTCGCCGCTGCTGGGCTGGCTGACCTTCGCCTGGGGTTGGGAGCACGTCTTCACCGTCATGGGCGTGATTGGCTTTGTGCTGACCGGTCTGTGGATAAAACTGATCCACAACCCCACCGACCACCCGCGCATGACGCAGGAGGAGCTGAAGTTTATCTCCGAGAACGGCGCCGTCGTTGATATGGACCATAAAAAGCCCGGCAGCACGGCGGCCAGCGGACCTAAACTGCACTATATCAAGCAGCTGTTGACCAACCGCATGATGCTGGGCGTATTCTTCGGCCAATATTTTATCAATACCATCACCTGGTTCTTCCTCACCTGGTTCCCGATTTATCTGGTGCAGGAAAAGGGCATGTCGATTCTGAAAGTGGGTCTGGTCGCATCGATTCCGGCGCTGTGCGGTTTTGCCGGCGGCGTGCTGGGCGGGGTGTTCTCCGACTATCTGATTAAACGCGGTTTTTCCATCACCGTGGCGCGTAAGCTGCCGATCGTCCTCGGAATGCTGCTGGCTTCCACCATCATTCTGTGTAACTACACCGATAACACCGCGCTGGTGGTGACCCTGATGGCGCTGGCTTTCTTCGGTAAAGGGTTCGGCGCGCTGGGCTGGCCGGTGATTTCCGATACCGCGCCGAAAGAGATTGTCGGCCTGTGCGGCGGCGTCTTTAACGTATTTGGTAACGTCGCTTCCATCGTAACCCCGCTGGTTATCGGTTACCTGGTGAGCGAGCTGCACTCATTCAACGCAGCGCTGGTCTTCGTCGGATGCTCAGCCCTGATGGCGATGGTTTGCTATCTGTTTGTGGTCGGCGACATCAAACGCATGGAACTGCAGAAATAATTAACGGTTAAGTGACAAGGTATAAACGATGAACAACGATATCTTCCCGAACAAATTTAAGGCGGCCCTGGCGGCGCATCAGGTTCAGATTGGCTGCTGGTCCGCGCTGGCGAGCCCGATTAGCACCGAAGTTTTAGGTCTGGCAGGTTTCGACTGGCTGGTACTGGACGGCGAACATGCGCCGAACGACATCTCAACCTTTATCCCGCAGCTGATGGCGCTGAAAGGCAGCGCCAGCGCGCCGGTCGTTCGCGTACCGACCAATGAGCCGGTGATTATTAAGCGTCTGCTGGATATCGGTTTTTATAACTTCCTGATTCCGTTTGTCGAAACGGAAGAGCAGGCGGTTAACGCCGTCGCCTCAACCCGCTATCCGCCAGAAGGCATTCGCGGCGTATCCGTCTCGCACCGCGCCAATATGTTTGGCACCGTGCCGGATTACTTCGCGCAGTCGAACAACAACATCACCATCCTCGTGCAAATCGAGAGCCAGCAGGGCGTGGATAACGTTGATGCGATAGCCGCCACGACGGGCGTTGACGGTATTTTTGTTGGCCCAAGCGATCTGGCCGCTGCGCTGGGCCATCTGGGCAATGCTTCCCATCCGGAAGTGCAGAAAGCTATCCAGCACATTTTTGCCAGCGCGAAAAAGCACGGTAAGCCGAGCGGCATTCTGGCGCCGGTTGAAGCCGACGCGCGCCGCTATCTGGAATGGGGCGCGACCTTTGTTGCCGTCGGCAGCGACCTGGGCGTTTTCCGTTCTGCCACGCAGAAGCTGGCTGACTCCTTTAAGAAATAACCACCACCGAAACTAGAGAGATAAAGACATGACAATGAAAGTTGGTTTTATTGGCCTCGGTATCATGGGTAAACCAATGAGTAAAAACCTCCTCAAGGCAGGTTACTCGTTGGTGGTTGCTGACCGTAACCCGGAAGCGATTGCCGAAGTGATTGCCGCAGGCGCAGAAACCGCCGCGTCAGCGAAAGCGATTGCCGAGCAGTGCGATGTGATCATCACCATGCTGCCGAACTCCCCGCACGTGAAAGAGGTGGCGTTGGGTGAAGGCGGCATTATTGAAGGCGCGAAGCCGGGCACCGTGCTGATCGATATGAGCTCCATCGCGCCGCTGGCGAGCCGCGAAATCAGCGAAGCGCTGAAAGCGAAAGGCGTCGATATGCTGGATGCGCCGGTCAGCGGCGGCGAACCGAAGGCCATCGACGGTACGCTGTCGGTGATGGTGGGCGGGGATAAAGCGATTTTCGACAAATATTACGATCTGCTGAAAGCGATGGCGGGTTCGGTGGTGCATACCGGCGAGATCGGCGCGGGCAACGTGACCAAGCTGGCCAACCAGGTGATCGTGGCGCTGAACATTGCGGCGATGTCCGAAGCGCTGACGCTGGCGACCAAAGCGGGCGTGAACCCGGATCTGGTATATCAGGCCATCCGCGGCGGGCTGGCCGGGAGTACCGTACTGGATGCCAAAGCGCCAATGGTGATGGACCGCAACTTCAAGCCGGGTTTCCGTATCGATCTGCATATCAAAGATCTGGCGAATGCGCTGGACACTTCTCACGGCGTGGGCGCCCAGCTGCCGCTGACCGCCGCGGTGATGGAGATGATGCAGGCGCTGCGCGCCGACGGTTTGGGTACCGCCGACCACAGCGCGCTTGCATGCTACTACGAAAAACTGGCGAAAGTGGAAGTCACTCGCTAACAAGAAGGGCGCGGATGCGCGCCCTGTAATTCTTGCCTCGCGCGGCACTGTCAGGCTACATAACTATGAAAATCGTAATCGCCCCAGACTCTTATAAAGAAAGCCTCTCGGCCACCGAGGTTGCTCAGGCTATAGAAAAAGGTTTTCGGGAAATTTTCCCCGATGCGCTCTACGTGAAGGTTCCTCTCGCCGATGGCGGAGAAGGTACCGTTGAGGCGATGATTGCCGCGACGCAGGGAACCGAAATGAGCGCCTGCGTGACGGGGCCGCTGGGTGTTCCGGTTAATGCCTGCTGGGGGCTCTCCGGCGACGGCAAAACCGCGTTTATCGAAATGGCTGCGGCCAGCGGGCTGGGGCTGGTGCCGCCCGCTCAGCGTAACCCGCTATTGACGACGTCGCGCGGTACCGGCGAGCTGATTTTGCAGGCGCTGGATCATGGGGCGAAAAATATCATCATTGGCATTGGCGGCAGCGCCACCAATGACGGCGGCGCGGGGATGGTTCAGGCGCTGGGCGCGCGTCTCTGCGATGCCAACGGCGTGGAGATTGGCAACGGCGGCGGTAGTCTGTGTAGCCTCAATTCGATAGATCTCTCCGGTCTTGATGCGCGACTGCATGATTGCGCTATTCGGGTCGCCTGCGATGTCACCAATCCGCTGACTGGCGATACTGGCGCATCAAGGATATTTGGTCCGCAGAAAGGGGCTACCGAAGCGATGATCCGCGAGCTGGACAGCAACCTGGCGCACTATGCGGACGTTATTAAGGCCGATCTGCATGTCGATGTGAAGCAGGTTGCCGGCGCGGGCGCGGCGGGCGGTATGGGCGCAGCGCTGATGGCGTTCCTGAACGCTGAATTACGCAGCGGGATTGAAATCGTGACCCAGGCGCTGAATCTGGAAGAGCATATCCTCGATTGTTCGCTGGTGGTGACCGGTGAAGGCCGGCTGGATAGCCAGAGTATTAACGGTAAAGTGCCGGTTGGCGTGGCGAACGTGGCGAAAAAGTATCATAAGCCGGTAATTGGCATTGCCGGTAGTCTGACCCGGGACGTCGGCGTGGTTCACCAGTATGGGATTGATGCGGTGTTTAGCGTACTGACCAGCGTAACGACGCTCGAAGAGGCGTTTCGCGGCGCGGCGGACAATATTTATCATGCGTCGCGTAATATTGCGGCGACATTGCAGGTTGGGATGGCGACGGAAGGATGACAACCGTCGGTAAACCCTCTATACTGCGCGCCGAAGCTGACCAGACAGTCGCCGCTTCGTCGTCGTCCTCTTCGGGGGAGACGGGCGGAGGGGAGGAAAGTCCGGGCTCCATAGGGCAGGGTGCCAGGTAACGCCTGGGGGGCGCAAGCCCACGACCAGTGCAACAGAGAGCAAACCGCCGATGGCCCACGCAAGTGGGATCAGGTAAGGGTGAAAGGGTGCGGTAAGAGCGCACCGCGCGTCTGGTAACAGTTCGCGGCACGGTAAACTCCACCCGGAGCAAGGCCAAATAGGGGTTCATAAGGTACGGCCCGTACTGAACCCGGGTAGGCTGCTTGAGCCAGTGAGCGATTGCTGGCCTAGATGAATGACTGTCCACGACAGAACCCGGCTTAACGGTCAGCTTCCTCATTCAAAGAAAACCCTCGTCAGCAATGGCGGGGGTTTTTGCTTCATACGGCAGGTTGAAACACAGGGCAGATGAATGCCAGTCCACGACGCTATACCCCAAAAGAAAGCGGCACAATGGAGGAAACAGGTCTGCCATCAACCGCATTATGACTCATGCGGTTATGCGTCCTTCTCGCTTAATTAATATATTTAAAATAAATGAATTCAATTATAGCATTCATGTTTATTATGTATCTCCTGATTTAACTACATTTATGCGAACTATTTTTTACATTTCGTCATCGGCTTATGAAAAATAATAGCCAGCCACATCGGTGATAATTAATCAGGATAAAACAAAAAATGAAATTAATGACTCGCATTGCAGTGACAACCGTCCTCGCTACGGGCTTCTCAATGGCGGCACAGGCTGCGGATGTTAACGCTGCGCCAGCCCCGGCGCAGGATCCGATTGTCCAACACTTAAAATTGACCCAGGATCAGGTAACGAAAATTAAAAGCCTGCACCAGCAGCTGGAAAAAAACGTTCAGCAGATCTCCCAGAAGGATATTAAAGACGGCGTATTATTTGATGTGATTGATTCCGGAAAATGGAATGAAAAAGCGGTCAAAGATCAGCTGGCGGCGTTTAGTAAAGTCGAACAGCAGGTCCGCTATTATCGCGTGAAGTACTATTTTGATGTGAATCAGGTCCTGACGCCAGAACAGCGTAAGCAGGTCCAAAAAGATTTAGCTCAGGCGCTGAGTGAGTAAATCTATCGGCCCCGGCCGGGGCCGATATTGACGTCAGGCGACGCTTTCTTCTTCCTGGAGCCGTATCTCCGCTTCTGCGACGATCGCCTCCAGTTCGCTCAACATCTCTTCATAACCAAAGCTAACCGTTGTCATGGTTTCTGGCTGCGGCTGCGATGCTGCCAGCACCGCTTTTTTTGTTTTCTTCTTGCCCACTGACACACTCCCTTACTGCCGTTGTTACACAGGTAAATCTATCAGCAAAGCGCGCAGCGGCGTATCGGCAACGAGGGTAATGTTAGCTTCGTCACGAATAAACGCGCCATCGCCGCAGGTCAAAGCCTGTTTCTCTTCTTCCTGCACTCGCGCATGTACCGTGCCGTGAATCGACTGCAGGTAGGCGCGCGGGCCGTGGAGCTGCACGTTAAGCTGCTCGCCTTTCGCCAGATTGATATGGTGGATCCATACCTGCTGGCGCAGCTGGAGACTGTTCTGGCTGCCGTCCGGCGAAGCCAGCAGCTGCTGCGCTCCCTCGGCGATAGCGATTTTTTGCACCAGCGGGTTTTCATGCTGCGGGCAGGCGTCCAGCCACAGCTGGATTCGCGTCAGCGAGCTCTCTTTGCTCAGGTTGTGCTCGCTGTAGCTCACGCCGGGCTGGGTGGATATCAGCAGCGCTTCGCCAGCTTTAGCCTGGATATGGTTGCCATCGCTGTCGCGGTATTCCGCTTCACCTTCCAGTATCAGGTTCAGAATGTCGACTTTCGGATAGGTACGCGGCTGGAACGACGCGCCGGGCGCCAGGACTTCCTGGTTGAGCACGCGCAGCGACGCGTAACCTAGCAATTTCGGGTCGAAGTAGTGGCCAAAGGAAAAGGTGTAGCGGGCCTGCAGCCAGCCGAAGTCGGCTTGACCGCACTGTTTGGCTGTTCGGGTTGTAATCATCTTCTTGACCTCTCTTTACACTAAATCAATGGTAAAGGTATGGACGCTGTATTGTTAGCCAGATATTCTGCCCGGTATGTTCAAATTTCCTGAATGAGAGAACGATGGCTAAAGAGAGAGCATTAACGCTGGAAGCGTTACGCGTTATGGATGCGATTGACCGGCGCGGAAGCTTTGCGGCGGCGGCTGATGAGCTTGGTCGGGTGCCTTCAGCGCTCAGCTATACCATGCAAAAGCTGGAAGAAGAGCTGGATGTCGTTCTGTTTGACCGTTCAGGTCATCGAACAAAATTCACCAACGTTGGCCGAATGCTGCTCGAGCGCGGGCGCGTTCTGCTGGAAGCGGCGGATAAGCTGACAACCGATGCCGAAGCGCTATCGCGCGGCTGGGAAACGCACCTGACCATCGTCACCGAGGCGCTGGTACCTACCACCGACCTGTTTCCGCTAATTGAAAAGCTCGCGACCAAATCGAACACCCAGCTGTCGATTATTACCGAAGTGCTGGCCGGAGCATGGGAGCGTCTTGAGCAGGGGCGGGCGGATATTGTCGTTGCGCCGGATATGCATTTCCGTTCCTCCTCGGAAATTAACTCCCGTAAGCTCTACTCGGTTATGAGCGTCTACGTTGCCGCCCCCGACCATCCCATTCACCTCGAGCCTGAGCCGCTTTCTGAAGTCACGCGCGTGAAGTATCGCGGCGTGGCGGTGGCGGACACCGCCCGCGAACGTCCGGTGCTGACGGTGCAGCTGCTTGATAAACAGCCGCGATTAACCGTGAGCTCGATCGAAGATAAACGCCAGGCGCTGCTGGCAGGGTTGGGCGTCGCCACGATGCCCTATCCGCTGGTTGAGCGGGATATTGCCGAAGGGCGCCTGCGGGTGGTCAGCCCGGAATACAGCAACGAGATCGACATTATTATGGCCTGGCGCCGGGACAGCATGGGTGAGGCAAAATCATGGTGTCTGCGGGAAATCCCGAAGCTATTTATGGCCAGATAAAACAAAATGCGCCCCTTTTTGACGAGGGGCGCATGGTCAGTAAGAGGTCGGTTTCGGGTCCGGCCCGAAGCGGTTATTGCCGGGAGTGCCGTTCTGGCAATTGAAGACCAGGATCACCAGCCAGCCGATCACGGGGATCAGCAGCAATAACAGCCACCATGCCGAGCGGTCGGTGTCGTGCAATCGACGAAACTGCACCGCCCACCACGGTAAGAATATCAGCACGCCATAGATGGTCGTCAGAATGCCTTCCCCTCCGGCGCGCTGCCATCCGAGCATTTTATCAATAATGCTGAGTACGCCGGTCAGGATGATGTTGACCAGAATAAACATCCAGTACTCTTTGCGCCGGGCGCGGCCGCCAAATCCAATGTAGTTTTTTAATACTTTAAGATACCAGTCCATTTTTACGCCTCGATTAACCGTCAATCACTTGTTTTTAAAGCGATCGAAATAAGAATAGACGTGAATGAAATGCTGGTAAATATTTGTTTTGTGAATTATTGGGCGCGGTAAATGGCGCCCAACGGATTAGCGGAAGCGAAGATCGCGGCCGTGCGGTTCGTTAAGATCCTGCTGCGGGCCGACGGAGATAATCCCGGTTGGGTTGATCGTCTTATGGCTACGGTAGTAATGGTTGCGAATATGGGCAAAATCCACCGTTTCCGCCATGCCCGGCATCTGGTAGATATCGCGCAGGAAGCCATAAAGATTGAGATAATCGCTGATGCGGCGTTTGTCGCATTTAAAGTGGGTCACATACACCGGGTCGAAACGAACCAGGGTGGTCCACAGACGAATATCGGCCTCCGTCAGCTGGTTACCGGTCAGGAAGCGGTGTTGACCAAGGATTTGTTCCAGACGCTCCAGAGACGTAAATACCCCATCGACCGCTTCGTCATAGGCCTGCTGGCTGGTGGCGAATCCGGCTTTATAGACCCCGTTGTTGACGTTGTCATAGATCCAGCCGTTCAGCTCATCAATTTGCGCGCGCAGCTCAGGCGGGTAGTAATCTCCAGCGCGGGCACCCAGTCCGTCAAATGCGGTATTCAACATGCGGATGATTTCCGCCGACTCATTGCTGACGATGGTTTGCTGCTTTTTGTCCCACAATACCGGCACCGTGACGCGCCCGCTGTAGTGGGGATCGGCATGCAGATAAAGCTGATAAAGAAATTCGTGCTGGTAGAGGGTATCGCCCGTCGCTGCCGGGAAGCTATCGTCGAAAGTCCAGCCGTTCTCGAACATCAGGGGGTTGACCACGGAGACGGAGATAAACGGCTCCAGTCCTTTCAGGCTGCGCAGGATCAGGGTGCGATGCGCCCATGGGCAGGCCAGAGAAACGTACAGATGGTAACGGTCTTTTTCCGCAGCGAACCCGGCTTCGCCGCTTGGGCCCGGCGCGCCGTCGGCGGTTAGCCAGTTGCGAAAGGCGGACACAGAACGCTTAAATCGCCCTCCGGTGGATTTGGTGTCATACCAGGTATCGTGCCAGACGCCGTCAACTAATTGTCCCATTATTTCCTCCTTCAGATAGCAAAAGCGAGGAGAAGTCCCCTCGCTTTTTTATTTACTAGTATAGTGCGCTTACCACTTTTTATTCAGGACGCGGTCAATACTAAAGGCGCCTGGACCGGTGATAGCCAGCAGCAGGAAGCCGCCTGCGATGCTCAGGTTTTTCATGAACATCAGCGAGTTCACGCCCTCAGCAAAGTTGCTGTGGAACAGAAACGCGGTCAGCACGGTGAAGCCTGCGGTGAACAGCGCGGTGGTGCGGGTCAGGAAACCGAACAGAATCGCCAGACCGCCGCCGAATTCAAGCAGGATAACCAGCGGCAGCATAAACCCAGGGACGCCCATGGCTTCCATATATTGTTGAGTACCCGCATAACCGGTGATTTTTCCCCAACCTGCGGTGATAAACAGAATGGGCATCAGAATGCGCGCTACCAGTACACCAACATCTTCTAATTTTTTCATTTCTTACTCCAGAAAACCCAAAGGGCGGCGATTTTGTTTTTTGGTGCAATCCTGCGTAGTTACGCGGGCTTGCTGTCGATGGAGAGGATATTAGCGAGGATGAGATGTGATTGTTAGCAAGGAAAACTGTAGATCTTCTTCAAAGTTTCTGAGTAATTATTGATAAAGGACATGAATGTAAGTGGGGCTGTAGCGGGTCGTACAGGCGGTGCTGCGCAAAATGACGGCAGACGCTGAAAGGCGAAAGCGGTCTGCTGGTGAGCAAGAAGAGGGGCAAACCTGACGGGGACAGTGGGGATTGAGGGATGCCGGGCGGCGGCTGGCGCCGGACCCGGTCATTAGCCTTAGCGCGAGGTGGCCTGACGCAGCAGATTGCGTGCCATCCGCCAGGTGCTCCAGATACCGAGGCTGCGCTTTGCCCAGCGCATCAAAAAGCGCGGATGGCGAACGGACCATATTGCTACGATGCCGCTGCCGACCATCGCCCATGAACGCAGATTGAGGAAGGTGTTCCAGCCGCGATCAATGGGCGCGGTCGCTTCAATCCAGTGGCGGTGGCTGGCGCTAAGGTCCAGCCGCTGCTGTTGGATCAGGCGCAGCAAAAGCGCTTTTTGTCGTTCGCGTTCCTGCTGTTCGCGGCTCATGGCTTATCGTCCTCCAGCAATGCGCGGTCGTTAGCCAGCTCCTGACGCGTGAAGCGCAGGAACGTTGAACGTCGGGCTTTGCGTAAGGTCCAGATACCGCCAATGAGCGCTGCCAGCAGCAGGATAGCGGTGGTGGCGATCATCACGTTGAGCCGATACTGCGCATCGACGGCCCAGATGATGAGCACCAGCATGCTCATCAGCCCGAACGCGGCAAACAGCAGCGTCAGCCCGAGCATCAGGAACAGCTGGAAGAGATTGGCTTTCTCCTCTTCCAGCTCCACGACGACCAGGCGCAGGCGCGTTTCCACCATCTCGACCAGCAAAGTGACTATTCGCTGACCGATGCCGAAAACGCTTTGCCCAGGTCCTTGCGTGCTTTTAGAGTTCGCCATAATTAACGACGCGTCAGCAGGACACCCAGTACCAGCCCGACGGCAGCACCAATTCCCACGCCGGTCCAGGGGTTTTCACGGACGTATTCATCTGCACGCGCAGCGGTTTCTCGCGTTTGCTTCAGGAGAGCATCGCTGGTTTCACCCAGTCGAGCACGGCTTTCCTTCAGCGCGCTTTCGGCTTTACTGCGCAGCTTACCAATCTCTTCTTTCGACTTATCCGTGGAGGAGTTCAGCACTTCTTCCAGGGTATCAGCCAGCGTCTTCAGTTCCGCACGCAGGTCTTCTGCAACGTTATCTTTAGCCATGTTTATCTCCTGTTAAAGTGGTCCATATTGGTCTTGCTTAATCGATTAGTACTCGCGAGACTGCAGCTCTTTCAGTTCCTGCTGCGCTTCATCAAGTTTACGTTGACGCTTGCTGATTTTGTCAGCATCGCCTTTCTGTTCGGCTTCGCGCAGGTCGTTCCGACGTTCGGTAATTTCTTCCTGCTGTTTGGCGATTTTTTTCTGGTGATCGGCTTTGAGCTGGCTGTCGCTGCAGTGCGCTTTTACTTCGCTCAGCGCCTTTTTCAGACCGTCAATACGGTGCTGGTTATGATGCTTTTCTGCGTAGCTGATCTCCCGCTGGATATCCTGCTCTTTTTCCTGGCAAGGGGAGATGGCAAAGGCGCTGGCGCTCAGTGATGACAGAACCAGGATCAAAGCGATGCGGTGTTTCATGGATACGACCTTCCATTGTGTGGGGGAATATCTCAGGATATCCCCTATCCAGTTGAGTAACGTGAGTCTGGTGACGCCCGCAAACTTAATGATAGTAAGTAAACCGGGAAATCACCAAACAGGGTGAATATATTCGGAATTTTCGTGGATTACCCGAATCTGTGCGGCGTATCGCGCAGGCGCGAAATCCAGGCGGTAGGCGAATCATCGTCTTCCACTAAAGCGATAATATAACCATGCGGTAGAGCGCGGCCCAAAACTTCTTTTGCCGCAGCGCCCTGAGCGCTGGAGTCAAACTTGATAAGCAAACCGTCATTCTGCGGCGTAATGCTTTTAAAACGGATACCGTTAGCGTCGAGATGGTGCCAGACGGAAAAACCGTCCGGCATGCTGATACCCTGACTAACGGGACGAATAGCCAGCGTGGATTCCTGCTGTTGCACGGTGAGCCAGAGCCAGAACAGGCCGCACAGGAGTAGCGAACCGCCCAGCACCCAGCTTATCTGACGCAGAGAGGAGCGTGTCATCTCCATTGTTAGCCCCGGCTTCTGTATTTTTTCTTCCACAGGACAATCAGCGAACCTATCAGGCCAAACACCAGCAGCGCGACGGGCAGCAGCATCAGGCAGGACATCAGCTGATCTTCATACTTCAGGAATACCGGCGTTTTCCCCAGCAGGTATCCCAGCGAGGTCAGAATCAGAACCCACAGCAGCCCGCTCATCCAGTTAAAAAACTGGAAGCGTGTGCTGCTCAGGCCTGATAGCCCGGCGATGGTCGGCAGCAGCGTACGAACGAAAGCAATAAAGCGGCCAATCAGCAGTGCGGAAAGCCCGTGCTTATGGAACAGGTGATGCGCGCGCTGATGATAGTGCGAAGGGAGGTGCGATAGCCAGTTTTGTACGATTCGCGTATTGCCCAGCCATCGGCCCTGAATATAGCTCAGCCAGCAGCCGAGACTTGCCGCCGCGGTGAGCAGCAGCAGCGTTTCCGGAAAGCCCATCGCGCCTTTAGCTATCAGGACGCCGACCAGCACAAGCAGGCTATCGCCGGGCAAAAAGGCGGCGGGCAGCAAACCGTTCTCAAGGAACAAAATCATAAATAAGACAAAGTACAGCATGCCAATCATGGAGGGATTAGCGAGAGTTTCGTAATCCTGAGCCCACAAGGCGTTCAATAATTGGGTTAATAGTTCCATTCACGATTCCTGGTACATCGGTTAACGGCACGTCTGAACGCGGTATATGCACGGCGACATAGCTTTTTATTAGATTATGGTCGCTACTGCGCTCTGAACGGTTCCCTGTTTAAAAGTGAAGTAAGCCAAAGCTTACTCTCAGAACGACAAAATGCATCTAATTGTAACAAACCCGCTGACTTTACGTCATAGAAATTGCAGTTTGTTGCATTCTGATTTTGCTGATTGCGAAGGAGGGTGGCGAGTGTATTTACACAGGCTGACACTATATATGCTTTGCTTACCCTGAGGCTTTGCGGGCAGCGGAGGAATCGCTGCCCTGCAGAAGGAGAACGTCTATTTTACGCCGTTGGCGGCCGTATCGAGATGAACCACGGGATTATCGGCAAACAGGTAGCGATCGGCATTGAATTCAAAGTCGTCGCTGGTTTCGTTGAACAACATCAGCTTGGTATTTTCCAGATGCTGCCACATCGCCAGCTTAGCCGCATGCGGATCTTTGCGAATCAGCGCTTTAAGAATTTGGTCATGATCGTCGCACCAGTTATCGACGGTACGTGAGTCGATATGGTCGTGCAGTTTTTTCCAGTACGGGTTATGCACGCGCTGGGTCCACATTTTTTCGACGATAGCGGCTAACGCCGTATTTTGCGTCGCCAGCGCGACCTGGACATGGAACTGAAGATCCCATTCGGAATCGCGGAAGCACTTCTCTTTACGCGCTTTTTCCTGGATTTCCATCAGCTTCATGATGTCCTGCTTGGTCACCTGAGTCGCCGCGAATTCGGCAATATTGCTTTCTATCAGCTGACGGGCCTGCAACAGCTCAAAAGGACCATAATTGGCAAATTCCAGCGATTCGTCGGCAATTTGCTGATGTTTTGGATGATTAGAGATGACGTGGATGCCGGAGCCTTTGCGGACCTCAACGTAGCCTTCAACTTCCAGCATAATGATGGCTTCGCGAACCACGGTACGACTTACGCTTTTTTCATCCGCGATAAACCGCTCTGCGGGTAGCTTATCGCCCACAAGGTAGACACCTTGTTCAATGCGCGTTTTAAGCTCAGCAGCAAGCTGCTGATACAGACGACGCGATTCAGTGATTTCCATATTCGCTCCCGGGAGATGGCGACAATATTGGATTTGTTATACCACTTTTACGCGCTTCTCACCATAAGAAGAGACGAAAAAGCCGCCTTAATCAAGGCGGCTTTCGGAGAGGATAACTCGCGTGCGTCTAACTTTGCGTGGCGGGTTTACTCGTTTCCAGCGGCGTCGTGTCGTCATCCGCCGGTTTATTTTTCAGCACGGTCCAGATAACCACGGCGCCCAGCACATCGAAAACCGCCAGCACGGCGAACAGCGGGCTAAAGCCGATAGTGTCCGCCAGCGCGCCAACCACCAGGGCAAACATCGTGCTCGCCAGCCAGGCGGCCATACCGGTCATGCCGTTCGCCGTCGCTACTTCGTTACGCCCAAACACGTCGGAAGAGAGGGTAATTAACGCACCGGACAGCGCCTGGTGAGCAAAGCCGCCGACGCACAGCAGGGCGATAGCGACAAACGGGCTGGTGAACAGACCGATCATCCCCGGGCCAATCATCAGCACCGCGCCCAGGGTGACGACCATTTTGCGCGAAACGATGAGGTTAACGCCAAACCAGCGCTGGAACAGCGGCGGCAGATAGCCCCCAACGATACAGCCAAGATCGGCAAACAGCATCGGCATCCACGCAAACATCGCGATCTCTTTCAGGTTAAAGCCGTAGACTTTAAACATGAACAGCGGGATCCAGGCGTTGAAGGTCCCCCACGCCGGCTCGGCAAGGAAACGCGGCAGGGCGATACCCCAGAACTGACGGTTGCGCAGAATCTGCCACGGCGACATTTTCTTGCCGTTGTTGGTCTGATGCTGAGATTCCTGGCCGCCGATAATGTAGTCGCGTTCTTCTTCAGTTAATTTTTTCTGATCGCGCGGGTGTTTGTAGAAAATCAGCCACGCCATCGCCCAGGCAAAGCTCAGAACGCCGGAGATAATAAACGCCATCTGCCAGCTGTGCATCACGATGGCCCAAACCACCAGCGGTGGGGCAATCATGGCGCCGATCGAGGAGCCGACGTTGAAGTAGCCGACGGCGATTGAACGCTCTTTTGCCGGGAACCATTCGGAGCTGGCTTTCAGGCCCGCAGGGATCATTGCCGCTTCGGCGGCACCCACCGCGCCGCGCGCCAGCGCCAGACCGCCCCAGCTTCCCGCCAGCGCCGTAGAGCCGCAGAACACCGCCCATGCGATAGCAAAGAAGGCATAGCCGATTTTAGTGCCTAAAACATCCAGCACGTAGCCGGCAACGGGTTGCATAACGGTGTAGGCAGCGGAATAGGCCGCGATGATATAGGAATACTGTTGGGTGGAGATGTGTAACTCTTCCATCAGAGTCGGCGCAGCTGCCGCCACAGTGTTACGCGTTAGGTACCCCAGCACGGTACCTAACGTCACCAGTGCGATCATGTACCAACGTAACCCTTTAATTTTACGCATGTAAACCTCATCGTTTGTTATATATCCGCAGCGGGTGCGGCTATCTTCCAGCCCTGTAACTGAGGCGAAGAAGGTGAAACGGAGGGTTCAGGAGAGGAAACCTCGTATGGCCCGAACCTTGCCATTAACTGTTGTGTCTAATTCGGTGTCCATACCGGTAAATCCGACGTGATAGTTCGTCGGTAATGCATTCCGTCGGTTTATATGTTTCGACGGCAGCAAGATAACTTGTCATACAACTTCAAAAGTTGAGTGACGTCACAAAAGTGGGAAAGTTTGTGTGGGCATTCGTTCATGCGAAAAAGGCCAGAGCTGGCGCGCTCTGGCGGGGCGTTTACTCCTTTCATGGTACTTTTTTTGTCATCGTTTATTGATCTAACTCACGAAAAATACTTCGGCCTGTGGAAATTGGTGTGATAACTTTGTCAGCATTATAGTCAATCATCTGATGGGCTCCCCAGGGGGCGAAGAGGACACGAAAATGACACCGTTTATGACCGAAGATTTTCTGCTTGATACCGAGTTTTCCCGCCGCCTGTACCACGATTACGCGAAAGACCAGCCGATTTTTGACTATCACTGCCACCTGCCGCCGCAGCAGATCGCGGAGAATTATCGTTTCAAAAATCTGTATGACATCTGGCTGAAAGGCGATCACTATAAATGGCGCGCGATGCGTACTAACGGCGTAGCCGAGCGTTTGTGCACCGGCGATGCTTCCGATCGCGAGAAATTTGACGCCTGGGCGGCCACCGTACCGCATACCATCGGTAACCCGTTATACCACTGGACGCATCTTGAGCTGCGCCGTCCTTTTGGTATTACAGGTAAGGTTCTCTCTCCGGCGACGGCGGATGAAATCTGGAATCAGTGCAACGATCTGCTGGCGCAGGATAGCTTTTCCGCTCGCGGCATCATGCAGCAGATGAACGTGAAAATGGTCGGCACCACCGACGATCCGGTCGATTCGCTGGAACATCACGCCTCCGTCGCTAAAGACAGTTCATTCTCCGTGAAAGTACTGCCGAGCTGGCGCCCGGACAAAGCCTTCAATATCGAACAGGCCACCTTCAACGACTACATGGCGAAGCTGGGCGAAGTGTCTGACACCGACATTCGCCGCTTTGCCGACCTCCAGTCCGCGCTGACCAAACGTCTGGATCACTTCGCCGCTCACGGTTGTAAAGTTTCTGACCACGCGCTCGACGTGGTGCTGTTCGCCGAAGCCAACGAAAGCGAACTGGATAGCATCCTGGCGCGTCGTCTGGCGGGTGAAGCCCTCAGCGAGCATGAAGTCGCGCAGTTCAAAACGGCGGTTCTGGTCTTCCTCGGCGCGGAATACGCCCGCCGCGGCTGGGTGCAGCAGTACCACATCGGCGCGCTGCGCAACAACAACCTGCGCCAGTTCAAACTGTTAGGGCCGGATGTAGGGTTTGACTCCATTAACGACCGCCCGATGGCGGAAGAGCTGTCCAAACTGCTCAGCAAACAGAACGAAGAAAACCTGCTGCCGAAAACGATCCTCTACTGCCTGAACCCGCGCGACAACGAAGTGCTGGGTACCATGATCGGCAACTTCCAGGGTGAAGGCATGCCGGGCAAGATGCAGTTCGGTTCCGGCTGGTGGTTCAACGATCAGAAAGACGGTATGGAACGTCAGATGACCCAGCTGGCGCAGCTTGGCCTGCTGAGCCGCTTTGTCGGGATGCTGACCGATAGCCGCAGCTTCCTCTCCTACACCCGTCATGAATACTTCCGCCGCATCCTGTGCCAGATGATTGGCCGCTGGGTTGAAGCGGGAGAAGCGCCGGCGGATATTCAGCTGCTGGGCGAGATGGTGAAAAACATTTGCTTTAACAATGCGCGTGACTACTTCGCCATTGAACTGAACTAAGACCAGAGGTCGGTTGATATGCAATACATTAAAATCCATTCGCACGATAACGTCGCGGTAGCGTTGGCGGATATGGCGGCAGGCACGGTAGTCACCATTGACGGCGATACGGTCACGTTGGCGCAGGATATTGCGCGCGGGCATAAGTTTACGCTGCGCGGCATTGCGAAGGGAGACAACGTCATTAAGTATGGTCTGCCGATAGGGCATGCGCTGGCGGATATTGCGCCGGGGGAACATATCCACTCCCATAATACGCGTACTAACTTAAGCGATCTCGACGCGTACAGCTATCAACCGGATCTGATCGAACCCGCCGCGCAGCCGGCGGATCGCGACATCCAGATTTATCGTCGCGCCAACGGTGAAGTCGGGGTGCGCAACGAGCTGTGGATCCTGCCGACCGTCGGCTGCGTTAACGCCATGGCGCGCCAGATGCAGAACCGTTTTCTGAAGGAAACCAACGACGCGGAAGGTATCGACGGCGTTCATCTCTTCAGCCATACCTACGGCTGCTCACAGCTCGGTGACGATCACATCAACACCCGTACCATGCTGCAAAATATGGTGCGCCACCCGAACGCCGGGGCGGTACTGGTGGTCGGCCTGGGCTGCGAAAACAATCAGGTTGATGCCTTCCGCGAAACGCTGGGCGAGTTCGACCCTGACCGCGTCCACTTTATGATCTGCCAGCACCAGGATGACGAAGTGGAAGCCGGGCTGGAGCATCTGCGCCAGCTATATGAAGTGATGCGCCACGACAAGCGCGAGCCGGGTAAGCTGAGCGAACTGAAGTTTGGTCTTGAGTGCGGCGGCTCTGACGGTTTGTCCGGCATCACCGCAAACCCGATGCTGGGCCGCTTCTCGGATTATCTGATTGCCAACGGCGGCACCACCGTGCTGACCGAAGTGCCGGAAATGTTCGGCGCCGAGCAGCTGCTGATGAGCCACTGTCGCGATGAAGAGACGTTTGGCAAGCTGGTGACGATGGTTAATGATTTCAAACAGTACTTTATCGCTCATGACCAGCCGATTTATGAGAATCCATCGCCGGGCAACAAAGCGGGCGGTATCACGACGCTGGAGGATAAGTCGCTGGGCTGCACGCAGAAAGCGGGCTCCAGCCAGGTGGTCGACGTCCTGCGCTATGGAGAGCGGCTAAAAGTGCACGGCCTGAACCTGCTGAGCGCCCCGGGCAACGATGCGGTTGCGACCAGCGCCCTGGCCGGCGCGGGCTGCCATATGGTGCTCTTCAGCACCGGTCGCGGCACGCCGTACGGCGGTTTTGTGCCAACGGTGAAAATTGCCACCAACAGTGAACTGGCGGCGAAGAAAAAACACTGGATCGACTTCGATGCCGGTCAGCTGATTCACGGTAAAGCGATGCCGCAGCTGCTGGAGGAGTTTGTCGATACCATTGTGGCCTTTGCGAACGGTAAGCAGACCTGCAATGAGCGTAATGATTTCCGCGAACTGGCGATATTCAAAAGCGGCGTCACCCTTTAATTACTCGTCATCTTTCGCACCACCGCTGCGGCGTGAAATCTTATTGAGTAATAAATGGAGTCGTTTCAAAAGCGGCGTTTCAGAGTATGATGCGCCGTTTTGTCTTATACCCTAAATAATTCGAGTTGCAGGAAGGCGGCAAGTGAGCGAATCCCCGGGAGCTTACTGAAGTAAGTGACCGGGGTGAACGAACGCGGCTAACGCACATGCAACTTGAAGTATGACGGGTATATAAGGACTTTTCATGACCGCGTATTGGCTTGCCCAGGGCGTCGGCGTTATCGCCTTTCTGATCGGGATTACGACCTTTTTCAACCGCGATGAGCGTCGCTTTAAGCTACAGCTGGCCGTCTATAGCGCCACCATTGGCGTGCATTTCTTTTTGATGGGCGCCTGGCCGGCGGGAATGAGCGCCGAGCTGAATACCGTCCGCACCCTGATCTCCATGCGCACTCGCAGGCTGTGGGTGATGGCTCTGTTTATCGTGCTCACCCTGGTGCTGGGGCTGGCGAAGCTGCAGCACGCCATGGAGCTGCTGCCGATTATTGGCACCCTGGCCAGTACCTGGGCGCTCTTTCGCTGCTCGGGTCTAACCGTCCGCTGCGTCATGTGGTGTTCGACCGCCTGCTGGGTGATCCACAACTTTTGGCTGGGCTCGATCGGCGGCACCCTGATTGAAGGCAGCTTCCTGTTGATGAACGGTCTGAATATCATCCGATTCCGGCGGATGCAAAAGCGCGGTATCGATCCGTTTAAAGCGGAAAAGGCGGGGCAGAAAGAGAACCCCTCCGCGCGTTAGCGGAGGGGAGAGGAGAGATTAACTGCGCAGGGCGTTTTTTGCCAGCTGTTCGTCTTCAGCGATACAGGCGGCGGCGGTGAACAGCGCATCGGTCGAGGAGTTCAGCGCGGTTTCGCAGGAGTCCTGCAGAACGCCGATGATGAAGCCCACGGCGACCACCTGCATGGCGATATCGTTCGGGATACCAAACATATTACAGGCCAGCGGGATCAGCAGCAGCGACCCGCCCGCCACGCCGGAAGCGCCGCAGGCGCACAGCGAGGCGACCACGCTCAGCAGCAGCGCGGTCGGCAGATCGACCGGAACATTAAGCGTGTGTACGGCCGCCAGGGTCAGAACCGTGATGGTAATCGCCGCCCCGGCCATGTTAATGGTCGCGCCCAGCGGAATAGAGACCGAATAGGTATCGCGATCCAGATTCAGCTTTTCGCACAGGGCCATATTCACCGGAATGTTGGCGGCGGAGCTGCGGGTAAAGAAGGCGTATACGCCGCTTTCGCGCAGGCAGGTCATCACCAGCGGATACGGGTTGCGGCGGATTTTCCAGAACACCAGCAGCGGGTTAATCACCAGCGCCACCAGCAGCATACAGCCAACCAGCACCAGCAGCAGCTGGGCGTAGCCCCACAGGGTTTCAAAACCGGTCGTCGCCAGCGTGGAAGCGACCAGGCCGAAGATACCCAGCGGCGCAAAGCGAATCACCACTTTAACGATAAAGGTGACCGCGTGGGACATGTCGTTAATCAGATTTTTGGTGGTTTCATTGCCGTGGCGCAGCGCGAATCCTAAACCGACGGCCCATACCAGAATCCCGATATAGTTGGCGTTCAGCAGCGCGTCAATGGGGTTAGAAACCATGCTCATCAGCAGCCCGCGCAGGACTTCGACGATACCCGACGGTGGGGTGATGCTCTCTGCCGCCGCGTTCAGGTGCAGCGTTGACGGAAAGAGGAAGCTGAACAGCACCGCGGTTAACGCGGCGGCAAAAGTCCCCAGCAGATAGAGGAACAGAATCGGGCGGATGCTGGTTTTCTGCCCCTGCTGATGGTTGGCGATAGAGGCCATGACCAGCATCAGTACCAACACCGGCGCCACCGCTTTCAGCGCGCCGACGAACAGCGTACCCAGCAGTCCAACCGCCACGGCGGCCGGTTTTGAGACCGTCGCCAGCAGCACGCCGAGTACCAGACCAATTAAAATTTGTTTGACCAGACTGCCCTGAGCCAGTCGCCGTAGCAGGGTCGATCGGGGTGATGGGGTTGCCATAATTCATTCCTTCCAGTGATGTCGCTGTCCGTCCCGGCTACGTATTATTTGTAACGTTTATGTCCGGATGTAAATAGATGTTTGCCTGGTTGAGTATACGGAAAGAACGCTTCTGGGGAAGGGTAAAATGCTGTTTATCGCGCTGGGATCTTATTTTTTAACTATGTATTAACTATTTTGTGACATGAGTAAGAATAATGCGCGGCAAACGTTGCCGACCGGGTGAAACGGGTCTTCACCCGGCCGTTTACGTCTTACTGCAGCTGTTTTTTCCGATCGTTCTGCTTATTGACCCAGGCGTTGATCAGCAGCGTCAGCACCAGAATACCGCCGACCACGCCCAGCGAAATGCCGATGGGAATATGGTAAAAATCGACAATCAGCATCTTGATGCCGATAAACACCAGAATCACCGACAGGCCGTACTTCAGCATGGAGAAACGCTCCGCGACGCCCGCCAGCAGGAAATACATCGCGCGCAGGCCGAGAATCGCGAACAGGTTTGAGGTCAGCACGATAAACGGATCGGTGGTCACGGCGAAGATGGCCGGAATGCTGTCGACGGCAAAGATAACGTCGCTCAGCTCGACCAGAATCAGCACCAGCAGCAGCGGCGTGGCATAGATAACACCGTTTTTGCGGGTAAAGAAGCGTTCACCTTCGATTTTATCCGTCATGCGCAGATGATTGCGGATCCAGCGCACCAGCGGTTTATCGCCGATCCCGGAATCGTCCTCTTTCGCCAGCGCCATCTTCACGCCGGTAAACAGCAGAAATGCGCCGAAGACGTAGAGCAGCCATTCAAACTGAGAAATCAGCCAGCTGCCGGCGAAGATCATGATCGTACGCAGCACGATCGCGCCCAGTACGCCGTAAACCAGCACTCTGCGCTGTAGCGCAGGCGGAACGGCAAAGTAGCTGAACAGCATCAGCCAGACGAAGACGTTATCCACGGCCAGCGCTTTCTCGATCAGGTAGCCGGTGAGGAACGCCAGCGCTTGCGGGTCGGCCACGGCGCGACCTTCGGTCTGCACCAGATACCACCAGAAAGCGGCGTTAAACAGCAGCGAGAGGGTAACCCAGAGAATGGACCAGCCAGCGGCCTGCTTCATGGTCATGCTATGCGCACCACGCCGTCCCTGCAGCAGCAGATCGATAGCCAGCATGATGACCACGACCGCTGCGAATCCGCCCCATAACAACGGTGTGCCGACAGTATTCATTACTATTTTCCTTACATAAAAACAAAACGGCTGACGTCGGAAGACGGCAGCCGCTGCGCTTTTATGCATAGACCTCGCCTTCCGGCAAGGTCTCACTTACAACAAGAATCTGTTGCCCGGCGACCGGATGCGGTTTTTCACGCATCGTAATGACGATCGGCCGGCAAGGAAGTTACTCCCCTTTGCGCGTAACAAAGTATTACAGGTTATAAATGGCGTCAATGGAGGCCGACGGACCATTTACACAGCTTTACGCCACAGGTTGACTATCCGCCGGGAAGACCACGCCGGTCTGGCGACGAATTTCGCTCAGCAGCTTCGCCGTGATGCGGCTCACTTCCAGACCCGGATGAGCCACCTCGTTGGCTTCGACCAGGCGAGCGAACTCCTCCGCTTCATACAGCATCGTATTGATATGCTGCGGCTGGGTGAGATCCTGAGGCTTGCCGCCGCGCGGCACGAAGCACACTTTCTGGCATTCGGAGATTTTTTCGATTACCAGCGCGCCGGCTTCGCCCTGAATTTCGCTGGGGATGGCGGAATCGCTGACCTTCGAGTGGTGCAGGGTGACATCGAAATCCCCGTAGCTGAGTACGACCGTGCCCTGGCCATCGACGCCGCTCTCCAGCAGGCTGGCGGTTGCGTGCACCGCGCGGGGCTCGCCCCACAGCGCCACCGCGGAGGCCAGACAGTAAAAGCCGATATCCATGATCGAGCCGTTAGAGAAGGCCGGATTGAAGGTGTTGGGATTTTCGCCGTCGAGATAGCGCTGATAGCGGGAAGAGTACTGGCAGTAGTTAATAAAGGCTTTGCGCAGCTTGCCGATCTTGTCGAACGATTGTTTAAGCAGCAGGAAATTTGGCAGGCTGGCGGTTTTGAACGCTTCGAAGAGCACCACGTTATTTTCCCGCGCCGTTTTGATTGCGGCTTCAACTTCCTGCAGGTGCGAGGCCAGCGGTTTTTCGCAAATCACGTGCTTTTTATGGCGCAGGAACAGGCGGGTTTGCGGGAAGTGCAGCGAGTTTGGGCTGGCGATATAGATCGCGTCAACGTCAGGGCTTTGCGCTAAATCTTCCAGCGAAGTGAACAGATGTTCGACGGGATAGTCGCTGGCGAAGGCCTGGGCTTGCTCAAGGCTGCGGGAGTAGATGGCGGTGAGTTTATATTTGCCGGTTTCATGGGCGGCATCGACAAACTGCTTGGTTATCCAGTTTGTGCCAACAACTGCGAAACGTATCATAAACGTTGACGAACTCCGTAAAAGGGACCTTTCGTCACTGTAGCACGCCATCATGACAAAACCAGTGCGCTATGGCGCAGAACGCTCTAACGAAAGCTGGGTCAGCCACAGGCGGGTATCAAACTCCAGCTGATGGTACTGTGGCTCCATATGGCAGCACAGCTGATAGAACGCTTTGTTGTGCTCTTTTTCCTTCAGGTGCGCCAGCTCGTGCACCACGATCATCCGCAGAAAATCCTCCGGCGCATCGCGAAAGACGGTGGCGACGCGAATTTCGGCTTTGGCCTTCAGCTTGCCGCCCTGAACGCGGGAGATGGCGGTATGCAGGCCGAGCGCGTTGTTGAGCACGTGGATCTTGTTGTCGTACATCACCTTATTGATCGGCGCCGCGCCGCGCAGAAAGCGGGACTTCAGATCCTGGGTATACTGGTACAGCGCTTTATCGTTGTTGATATCGTGACCCTGCGGATAGCGCTTTTTCAGCACCTCGCCGAGACGGTTCTGTTCGATTAACGCGGTGACCTGCGCCAGCAGGGATTCAGGGTAGCCCTGGAGATAGGTTAAAGTGCTCATGCGGCCTGTTTGCGTAATTCAGCGACAACAGCCGCGGATTCTAGCACCCCGCGCGGGCAGGATGCCAGAAAGGCAGCGTTACTCGATTATCGCGTCTTCGACCGCCCGGTAGCTAAAGAAGTCAAACAGCGCCTCTTTACGATGCAGCATGCTATCCACGCAGGCCATGCCGACAAACGCGCCGGTAAACTCGCCATAGCGGCTGTATTCATCGGAAAAACGCGAGGTGTCGTAGACCGCGCCGATGTTGAGGTATTTTTCGCCATCCACGGACCACGAGCACTGTATCTCCCGGCCATTAATCGCCATCGCCAGATAGATTTCCCCCTCCGTAAGGCAGATTTTCTGCGGGTCGTCGTGACGCTCACCGTTGTCCATATAAATAATGGCCAGCTGCGCTGCGCCGGAGGCTTCATCCCAGGTTTTATGCAAAAACAGATAGTTCATATTGTCGTAGTAAATCGCCAGGCCCGCGCTATGCTGATAAATCTCCGGGCTGAAATCCATTTTCGTGGTGATGGTGGCGTATACCGAGGTGAGCTTTTTCGCCAGCAGGCTGACTTTATTCAGCGAGCTCAGCGATTCCTGACCGCGTAAGGCAAGGTAACCCGCTTTACGCTCAAGGCTGGTAAAGCGCTGAAAGCGGATCCTCGGCGCATAGAAGGCGTTATCCAGCGCTTGCCCATCAAAATCATCCCTGTCTGGTTTAACCGGAAACGGCTGAGAAGGCAGATTAGACTCTTCCACCTGGTGCTGAGCGAGGTTCCCCCCGGCCGCCATGCGCAGCCAGCCATCGTCGCTCCATACCATCTTTTGTATCGCCGTCTCGCGGCCCAGCGGGCAGCGCAGCGCCTGGCGGAAGGGTCTGCTGCAAAGATGAGTTAACCAGACTTCGCCCGTCGGGGTCTCGACGTAGCTGCCGTGCCCGGCTTTTTGCAGATAGGTTTGCGGATTGAAGTAGTGTGGTTTGAGATGGTCTGCGTCGTGGCGCGCGTTAAAGTTCTCCGGCCAGGAGGTGACGATGGGGTTTTGCGGATCGCCTTCATAGGGGCCGGCGACCTGCGTTGCGCGCGCCATGGTGACCGCATGGCCGTAGCCGGTGCCGCCTTCGGCGACCATCAGGTAGTAATAGTCGCCGCGGCGCGTCAAATGCGGTGCTTCAATACAGCCGCGATCGGTACCGCCGCGCCAGATCCGCTGCGGATAGCCGACAACGCTTCGCGTTTGCGGCGAATACTCCACCAGGCAAATGGCGCCCGGTTTTTCGTAACCTTCGCGGGTTTCCCACTCCAGGGAAACGATCCATTTTTTTCCGTCGGTGTCGTGGAAAATGGAGGCATCGAACCCGGCAGAGTGGAGATAAACCGGCTCACTCCACGGGCCGGTGATTTCACTGGCGGTAATAAGATAGTTATCTACATCGAAATAACGTGAATTCATGGAATTCATCACGCCATAAATAACGTAGAACAGCTTTTCCTCTTCACACCAGGTCAGGCTCGGTGCCCAAATGCCTTTGGCGGAGGGCAGCTTTTTTAAATCCGGATTATTATCATCGGTAAGAACGTGGGTAAGTAGTTGCCAATGTTTTAAATCCCTCGAATGATAAACTGGCAGACCGGGAAACCATTCAAAGGAAGAGACCGCCACATAATAATCATCGCCGCGCCGACAGATACTGGGGTCAGGATTAAAACCTTTAAAAACAGGATTCTGAATCATCGTATTTACCCTTAATGCGCAAAATATAGCGATGATTGTAAATAGGCGATAGCGACGGGGATATATAGACTCTGGCTATTTATATAATAAACGTCTACTTATCCGGTGATGCGGCTCACAAAAACGCGTTATTTCTCCGCCTGACGCCCTACGGCATCGGTGCTTCTGACTTTGTGACGGAAGGCCAGCGGGGTGTCGTTCATCATCTCTTTAAACTTGAGGCAGAAGTAGGCGCTGTCGGTGAAGCCGGCGCTTTGCGAGATATCGCTGATCTTCAGGTCGGTGTTGGTCAGTAGATTGATAGCGATATTCAGTTTGCGCAGCAGCATAAATTTTTTGAAGCTGATGCCGAAGGCGGATTTAAAGGTGCGGGAAAACCAGGATTTCGACCACCGGCAGCGGCGGGCGGCTTCTTCGGTTGTCATCTCAAAATTTTCATTTTCATCAATAGATTGCAGAAGTTCGATCAGCTCGCTCAGATAGCGATGGTTGGTGCGTTCGGTAATGGGGACGGAATCTTTCAGGCTATTAAAGGCGTGCAGCAGTACGCTCTGCATCAGGGAGCGAAACAGCGAATCGGTAAAGTCGCTGAACTCGCCGCACCAGCTCAGCAGCAGCTCCAGGCGCTCGGCTTCCTCGCCGGAAAGGTAAGCGACCGCACCGCAGTGGGCGGCGGGGAGCGACAGGTCGTATCCCTCGAGCCACTCTTTTTCGAATTGCATAAGATAACGCTTGTGGCTGGCGGCGGCCGGGAGCGTCATTTCATGGATCAGTAAGGCGGGGACAAAAATCAGAGTATTGTTTTTTATCGTAAATTTCTCATCACCAATCGAATAGCTGCCCTCCGACTCTCGGAACCACATCAGTTCGTCCATCATATGAAAATGCGGGACTACGTTTATGCCATTGAAATCGTTTATGTTATCTACCCGCAGGGTAAATAGCTCGCCGGCGCCCACGGGGATCTTTTCGAAAACGGGAGATTCATCACTCATCGAGTACACTCTTCTTATATTTAACAGGATGATTTATACATAATCGGTAAGCCCTAAGCAATAACGTACAGAGGACAAATATTAACGATCTTTCTGGCGGAGGCGCGATGAACACTGCCCGTATCAGTATTAAAGAAAAATTTAGCTATGGGTTAGGGGATACCGGCTGTAATTTAGTCTGGCAGACGGTGATGCTGTTTATGGCCTGGTTTTATACCGACGTATTTGGTTTAAGTCCGGCGCATATGGGGACCATGTTTCTCGCAGTCAGGGTATTAGATGCGGTCACCGATGTATTAATGGGGGCGGTGGCGGATCGTACCCGGACTAAATATGGGCAATTCCGCCCTTATATTTTATGGTTCGCGATTCCTTTTGGCGTACTTTGCTGCTTAACGTTTTATACGCCGGATTTCGGCTATACCGGCAAGCTGATTTACGCCTATGTTTCTTATACCTTATTATCGCTGGTCTATACGGCGATTAACGTTCCGTATTGCGCGATGATCAATAATATCTCTAACGATTCCCGCGAGCGCGTTTCGCTTCAGTCCTGGCGCTTTGCGCTCAGTACGCTCGGCGGTCTGATTGTCTCGCTGACCGCGCTGCCGCTGGTGGCCTGGCTGGGTCAGGGTAATGTGCAAAACGGCTATTTTTACACCATGATTGTGATGGGTTGCCTGAGCATCATTCTGTTCTTTATCTGCTTCGGCCTGACGAAAGAGCGCTACACCACGGATATCGCGGTCAACAATCAAAGCAGCATTCTTGATGATCTGAAAACCCTGCTCGCCAACAAGGACTGGCGCATTCTCTTCGCGCTCAACGTCGTTAACCTGATTGCGGTGCTGTTTAAAGGCGGGACCACGCTCTATTACGTCAACAATATTATGGGGCGGGCGGATCTGGGCAGCCTGCTGCTGACCACCACCCTGGCTTCCGGCGTGCTGGGGGCGATGCTCTCCCCGTTTATCTTTAAAAATATTGATAAAGTGAAAGGGTTTAAAATCTCGATGGCCATCGAGGCGGCGCTGCTGATAGGCATGTACTTCGTCCCGGCGGGGAACGTGGCCGCTATCTTTGCGCTGGTGATTATCATCAATATTATTCAGCTGGCCGCCACGCCGCTGCAGTGGAGCATGCTGTCCGATATTATCGATGCGGAAGAGAAACGCAGCGGTAAAAAACTCAGCGGGATCGTTTTTTCAACAAACCTGTTTGCCATCAAGCTGGGGATCGCCATCGGCGGCGCGCTGGTGGGCTATATGCTGGCATGGGGCGACTACGTTGGCGGCGCAGCGCAGCAAACCGACTCCGCGCTGCAGATGATCGCGCTGCTGTTCACCGTCTTCCCCGGGGTACTGGTGGCGCTGCTGATTGTTATCATGAGCAAGTACAGCCTGGACGATAAACGCCTGTCGCGCCTGGCGCAGGACGACCTCCCGGCGTAACGGACCGTCGCCCGGCAGATGGAGATAATCGGCGCATCTCTATTCTACTGGGCGAAGTTTGCGTATAAACTCGCGGGTTTTAGAGTTCCGGAGGCACAAAGGCGATGAGCCAGGTAGAGTTAAACGGTGAGTTATTCACATTAGAGCGGTTCCCGCCGAATGCTGAAGAGGAAGCGCTTCAGGCGTGGGAAGCGGCGGATGAATATCTGCTGCAACAGGTGAATGACGTCGACGGCCTGACGCTCATTTTCAATGACAGCTTTGGCGCGCTGGGCTGCGCGCTGGCGGAACGCAACCCGGTCAGCATCAACGATTCCTACGTATCTGAGCTGGCGACCCGCTACAACCTGCGGATGAACGGCATTGATGAAGAGAGCGTACGTTTTCAGGATCCCCTGAGCGAACTGCCTGCCGCGCCGGCGCTGGTGCTCATTAAGGTTCCGAAGCAGCTGGCGCTGCTGGAGCAGCAGCTGCGCGCGCTGCGCGAGGTTGTCACGCCGGAAACCCGTATCATCGCCGCCGCGAAAGCGCGGGATGTCCACAATTCCACCCTGGCGCTGTTTGAGAAGATCCTCGGCACCACCACCACATCGCTGGCATGGAAAAAGGCGCGGCTGATTTTCTGTACCTTTACCGCGCCTGAGGTGGCCGATGCGCCGCAAACCTACAGCTGGCCGCTGGACGGTACGCCGTGGACGATTCACAACCACGCCAACGTGTTCGCCCGCAGCGGCCTTGATATTGGCGCGCGCTTCTTCCTGGAGCATCTGCCGGCAAATATTGAAGGCGAGATCGCCGATCTTGGCTGCGGCAACGGCGTGATTGGCCTGAAAGCGCTGGCTTTAAACCCGGACGCCCGGGTGATGTTTACCGATGAGTCCTATATGGCGGTCGCTTCCAGCCGGCTGAACGTCGAAACCAATATGCCGGATGACCTCGAGCGCTGCGAGTTTGTGGTGAATAACGCGCTGTCCGATATTGAGCCGGACCGCTTCGCCGCCATCCTCTGCAACCCGCCGTTTCATCAGCAGCATGCGATCACCGATCATATTGCCTGGCAGATGTTTAACGACGCCCGCCGCAGCCTGAAGTACGGCGGCGAGCTGTATGTCGTCGGCAACCGCCATCTCGATTATTTCCGCAAGCTGAAGCGCGCGTTCGGTAACTGCACGACGATCGCCACCAATAATAAATTTGTGGTGTTGAAAGCGACAAAGATGCGCAAACAGCGTTGAGCGTTATCGGCTTTCCCGGTTTCCCCGGCTTGCGGCTGACGCCTTAGCCGGGCTACCGGCTGACGCCTTAGTCGGGCTACCGGCTGACGCCTTAGTCGGGCTACCGGCTGACGCCTTAGCCGGGCTACCGGCTGATACCTTAGTCGGACTACCGGCCGGGTTTTCTTTCCCTAAATCGACAGCGCCAGCCGGGTGCCCTGAGCGATTGCCCGCCGGGCATCCAGCTCCATCGCCACGTCGCAGCCGCCAATCAAATGCACCGTTTTACCCGCCGCCTGCAGCGGATCGGCCAGCTCGCGGCGGGGATCCTGACCGGCGCAGATAATCACATGATCAACGTTAAGCACCTGAGATTCGCCGCCGATCGTCACATGAAGGCCGGCATCATCGATCCGTTGATAGCTGACGCCGGGGATCATTTTGACGCCGCGGGCCAGCAGGGTAGCGCGATGGATCCAGCCGGTAGTTTTCCCCAGCCCGTCGCCGGGCTTGCTGGTTTTGCGCTGGAGCATCACGATCTGGCGCGGGCTTTTAGCCAGCTGCATCCCCTCCGGGCGTAATCCGCCCGCGCTCTGCAGGCTGGTATCGATCCCCCATTCCGCACAGAACTCGTCGATATTCTGGCTGGTGGCGATGCCGGACTGGCTGAGGTACATAGCGGTATCAAAGCCGATCCCGCCGCAGCCGATAATCGCCACCTTCTCGCCGACCGGCGCTTTATCACGCAGGACATCGAGGTAGCTCAGCACCTTCGGATGATCGATCCCGGCGATATCCGGCATCCGCGGGGCGATCCCGGTGGCGAGGATAATCTCATCAAATGCCCGCAGATCGTCGGCCGTCACCCGGGTTTTAAGCCGCAGCGCGACGCCGGTAAGATCCAGCATCCGGCGGTAATAACGCAGAGTCTCATGGAACTCCTCTTTGCCGGGGATCTGTTTGGCGATAGTAAACTGGCCGCCAATCTCATGGTGCCCGTCAAAGAGCGTCACCTGATGCCCGCGCGAGGCGGCGTTAACGGCAAAGGCCAGGCCGGCAGGACCGGCGCCGACTACCGCCAGCCGCTTCGGTGCGGTCGCGGGCGCTATCGGCATCAGGGTTTCATGGCAGGCGCGCGGGTTGACCAGACACGAGGTGACTTTACCGGCGAAGATCCGATCGAGGCAGGCCTGGTTGCAGCCAATACAGGTATTGATCTCATCCGCCCGCCCGCTCTGTGCTTTAGAGAGAAATTCGCTGTCGGCGAGGAAAGGGCGGGCCATCGATACCATGTCGGCGTCTCCGCGGGCCAGGATCGCCTCCGCCACGGCGGGATCGTTAATCCGGTTGGTGGTGACCAGCGGGATCGACACCGCGCCTTTCAGCTTGCGGGTGACCCAGCTAAACGCGCCGCGCGGTACCGGAGTGGCGATGGTGGGAATGCGCGCCTCGTGCCAGCCGATGCCGGTATTGATAATCGTGGCCCCGGCGGCCTCAATCGCTTTCGCCAGCGCGGTGACCTCCGCCAGGGTGCTGCCGCCGCTGACCAGGTCGAGCATCGACAGGCGGTAGACAATAATAAAATCGCTGCCCGCGCGCTCCCGCACGGCTCTGACCACCTCTACGGCAAAACGCATGCGTCGGGCGTAGTCGCCGCCCCACTGGTCGTCGCGCAGGTTGGTGCGCGCGGCAAGAAATTCGTTAATCAGATAGCCTTCCGAGCCCATCACTTCGACGCCGTCGTACCCGGCTTCCCGCGCCAGCTGGGCGCAGCGGGCAAAATCATCGATCAGCTGTAAGATCTCTTCGTGGCTCAGTTCGTGAGGCGTAAAGGGGTTGATCGGCGCCTGCAGCGCGGAAGGAGCCACCAGCTGCGGCTGGTAGCTGTAGCGCCCGGTATGCAGGATCTGCAGCGCGATTTTGCCGCCCTCCTCGTGTACCGCATCGGTGATATGGCGGTGATGAGCGAGATGGCTGGCGTCGTTAAGCACCGCGCCGCCCGCCATGGTGACGCCGGAAGGCGCCGGGGCAATCCCGCCGGTGACGATCAGCGCCACCCCGTGGCGGGCGCGCTCGGCGTAAAACGCCGCCAGCCGCTGTGCGCCGTCCGGCAGCTCCTCCAGGCCAGTGTGCATCGAGCCCATCAACACGCGGTTTTTGAGCGTTGTGAACCCCAGGTCAAGCGGGGCGAAAAGCGACGGGTAGCGGCTCATAATCTCTTCCAGTGTAAAATTATTGTTATGTGGTCGGATGAGTTACTAATTTAGCCGCCGCGGGCGAAAAGGGAAAAGGGGAGTGCGGCGATTGTGATGGGATTCAAAGAACGGCGGAAGGTTCTCCCTTACCCCGGCCCTCTCCCTCCGGGAGAGGGAGAAGGGCGGAATGGCGCCGGGGCCAGTTATGCCCGGACGGTTTCTTCTCCTGTAGGGGAGAGGCTTAGGGTGAGGGGGCAACAGGGGCACGGCGCGTCAGCCCCGGCGCCTGCCACATCGAGGTCGTTAATCCGCTGTCCACCAGACCGAGCTGCTCGGCGTACACCGACTGCCATTTGATCATCATCTCGTGATACAGCTCGCGATGCGCCGGATTGGGCGTAAATTCCCGGTGCCAGCTCACCAGCTTCTCGCCCGTCGCCGCCATATCGCCGTACAGCCCGGCACCGGTGCCGGCGGCGATCGCGCAGCCCAGCGCCGTCGCCTCGCGGACCTCCGGCACCCGCACCGGGAGGCCGGTGACATCGCTGAGGATCTGGCTCCACAGCGCGCCTTTTGAGCCCCCGCCCGCAAAGACCAGGCTGTCAAACTGCACGCCGGAAAACTGCGAAATTTGCGCCAGATTACAGGCAGAGACAATCGCCGCGTTCTCTTCCAGCGCGCGGAAGAGGGTGGCCTTATTGCATTTTTCCGGGTCGATGGAGAGGTTAATAAACGATGGTGCAGCGTGGTACCACTGCTTAAAGTGCATGGCGTCAGAGAAGATCGGCATCACCCCGTGGGAACCCGCCGGCACGCGGCTGGCCATCTCTTCGAGCAGGCTGTAGGCGTCGACGCCGAGGCGCCCGGCAATCAGCTTCTCCTCCGCGCAGAACGCGTCGCGGAACCAGCGCATGGTCAGGCCGGTGAAGAAGCTGATGGACTCCGCCTGCGCCATGCCGGGAATGACGTGCGGGTTAACGCGAATATTCATCTCCGGGTCAGTTCGGACTTCCGGCAAATTAACCACCTGCTGCCAGAAAGTGCCGCCGAGCACCGCCGTCTGCCCGGCGCGCACCACGCCGAGGCCCAGGCAGCCGAGCTGGACGTCGCCGCCGCCCATCACCACCGGCGTGCCCGCGTGCAGCCCGCTTTGCGCCGCCGCCGCGTCGGTCACCGCTCCCAGTACGCTGCCGGTCTCTTTGACCGGCGAGAGAATATCGGCCCGCAGCCCGGCCATATCCAGCAGCGCCGGGCGCCAGTCGCGGCTGAAGAGATCGAGCATGCCGGTCGTTCCGGCGTTAGAAGGGTCAACCGCCAGTTCGCCGGAAAGCTTTGCCGCCAGCCAGTCGCTGATCATGGTGATGGTCGCCGCTTTGCGGTAGATATCCGGGCGATGATGGGCCAGCCACAGCAGGCGCGGCATGGCGCTCAGCGCCAGGGTCTGCCCGGACACGCCGTACACTTCGGATTCAAAACGGTCGTCGTGGATCTCTTTGAGCTCCGCCACCTCGCGGCTGGCGCGGGCGTCAACGTTGGCGCAGGCCCAGATGGCCTCGCCGTTGCGGTCGTAAAGCACGATGCCTTCACGCATCGAGCAGCAGGCTACGGACTGAATATCCGCCGCAGAGAGATGGGCGGCGGCCAGCGCCTGACGGATACACTGACAGGCCAGCTGCCAGTTGGTGCCAAGATCGAACTCCATCGAGCCGGGGACATTGTCCACGCTCAGGTGCTTCCATTCGGCCTGGCCGACCGCCATCTGGCGGCCCTGGAGATTGAATACGACCGCCCGAATGCTGCCGGTCCCGGCATCTAACGCTAACAGGTAACTCATGACATGCGCCTCGCTCGTGTTGCGCGGCGCAGGGCCGTTATGAGGCCAGCGTCAGCACCGCGCGTGCTGTTGTCTCTTCCGTTACCAGGCCATTAATCCGCTTGCCGATAAGGGCCGCGTAAATCGCCTGCGCTTTTTCTGTGCCCCCGGCGACGCCCACGATGGTCGGCAGCTGCGCCAGTTCATCAAGGGTGACGCCGAGCAGTTCCCGATGGATCTCCAGCCCTTCAACCGGTTTGCCGTCGGCCTGCAGGAAATAACCTAAAATGTCGCCGACCGCGCCTTTGCGGGCGTACATTAGCTGTTCGCCTTCGCTGATATAGCCGGAGCGCAGGATGGTGGCGTCCCGGCGCTGGTCAATGGCGCCGATACCTACCACCGCCGCATCCGCCGCCGTCGCGGCCAGGATCACGTCGCGGACGCTCGATTCCCGGCGCAGGATCTCCGCCACATCCGCCGATGACACCCGCAGCGGCGCGGGGATCATGCTGACGCTACAGGCGGCATCCAGCTGGCCAATGCCGGTCATATACGGGCCCACGCCGCCGGAAAGCGTCACCAGCCGAACCTGCTGGGAGCCGATAAACCCGCTCAGGTGCTGCAGGCAGCTCATGGTGGCTTCGCCAAAGCCCACCGCCAGCAGCTGTCCCGGCTCCAGCACGCCCATTAACGATTGCGCCGCGCCAATCCCCAGGCGGGTGTTCATCGGCGGGGTATTCAGCGCCGGCAGCACGCGGGCAATTTTCAGACCGAAACGCTGCTGAAGTTCGGTTTCCAGCGCCAGGCAGCCCTCATAGCGCGAATTAATCTGGACGCGGATCACCCCCGACTGGCGGCCCTTCTCCAGCAGGCGGGAGATCTTTAACCGCGGCAGCCCTAAACGCTCGCCGATGTCGTTCTGCGTCAGTCCGTCGTGGTAGTAACACCACGCCACCCGCGCCACCAGCTCCTCCTCGGCTAACGCCAGCCCGGCGTAGCGGCTCTCTTCCGTAATGCGTTTTTCGCTCATAAATTGAACTCTTATAAAAATTTAGATCATATGTTCGTTATTGCGCGGTCGGAAAATGTGAGCCGACTGGCAAAACGGATCTTTCGTTGTCCGCTGGTTTTCTTCAAACGATCGAAAGCATAAAACTGTGATCGTTGCACGGTTGTAAATATAGTTCACCGTCTACGCTTTTGAACATTATTAATTTAAAAAATCTTTTGTTCAAAATGAGGCGCGATGATGAAGCCACTGCTTGAAGCTCGCCAAATCGGCAAACAGTTCTCCGGCGTCACCGTGCTGAAGCAGATTGATTTCACGCTGCTTTCCGGCCAGGTGCACGCGCTGATGGGCGGTAACGGCGCCGGAAAATCGACGCTGATGAAGATTATCGCCGGGGTAGAGACCCCCGACAGCGGTGAGCTCATCCTCGGCGAACGTACATTTGCGCGCCTTACTCCCGCCCAGGCCCATCAGCAGGGCGTGTATCTGGTGCCGCAGGAACCGATGTTATTCCCCAATCTGACGGTGCGGGAAAATATTCTTTTTCGTCTGCCAAAGCGGGCGGATACCGAGGCCCGCCTGCAGGAAAAGCTTCAGCAGCTTAGCTGCCAGCTTAACCTTGAGGCGGCGGCCAGCACCCTGGAAGTCGCCGACCAACAAATGGTGGAGATCCTGCGCGGGCTGATGCGCGACGCGCAGATCCTGATCCTCGATGAACCCACCGCCTCATTGACGCCGGGGGAAACCGAGCGCCTGTTTCGCCAGATCCGCTCTTTGCAGGCGCTCGGCGTCGGGATCGTGTTTATCTCGCACAAGCTGCCGGAGATCCGCCAGGTCGCCAGCCACGTCTCGGTGATGCGCGACGGCGCGGTGGTGCTGAGCGGGGAAACCGCGCACTACGGCGACAATCAGCTGATCGGCGCAATGACGCCCGTCAGCCGCGATCGTGCGCTGAGCGACACGCAAAAGCTGTGGCTGGCGCTGCCGGGCAATCGCCGCACTCAGGCGCAGGATTTCCCGGTCCTTAGGGTTGAAGATCTGACCGGAGAAGGTTTTATCGATCTCAACCTGGAGATCCGCGCCGGGGAGATCGTCGGCCTCGCCGGGCTGGTCGGATCCGGGCGCACCGAATTTGCCGAAACGCTCTACGGTCTGCGACCGGCGCGCGCCGGGCGGGTATGGCTGGAAAACCGCGATATCAGCCGCGACAGTACGCGCGCCAGGCTGGCCTGCGGGCTGGTCTATCTGCCGGAGGACAGGCAGGTTTCCGGGCTGTTTCTCGATGCGCCGGTGCGCTGGAACACGGTGATGTTTAACCAGCCGTCGCTGTGGCAGCAGAACAGGCGCGAAGCGGCGGTGGTGGAGCGCTATCACCGGGCGCTGGGGATCAAAATGGCCGATGGCGATCGCCCGGTGCGCACGCTCTCCGGCGGTAACCAGCAGAAGGTACTGCTGGCGCGCTGCCTGGAGGCTAACCCGCTGCTGCTGATCGTCGATGAGCCGACCCGCGGCGTGGACGTTTCCGCCCGCGCCGACATCTATCAGCTGTTGAAAAGCGTCGCCGCGCAGAACGTGGCGGTATTGATGATCTCCAGCGATCTCGACGAGTTCGTTGGCCTGGCCGATCGGGTGCTGGTGATGCATCAGGGCAGGCAGAGCGGCGAGCTGGCGCAGCAGGCGGTCAGCGTTGACCGGATGATGACCCTGGCCTTCGGAGGACAGGCATGAAAACGTTATTAAAGAATCGTGAACTGAGCGCCTTTCTCGCCATCGTGGTGCTGTTTGCCGGGCTGGTGGCGCTCAACCCGGCTTATTTCAGTTTGCAAACCCTGGCCATGATCTTTGCCAGCGCGCAGATCCTTTGCCTGCTGGCACTGGGGGCGACGCTGGTGATGCTGACCCGCAATATAGACGTTTCGGTAGGCTCCACCGTCGGCCTGAGCGCTATCGCGACAGGCGTGGCACTGAATAGCGGGTATGGCCTGATGACCGCCATCGCCTTCGCGCTGGCGATCGGCGCGCTGGCCGGCGCCTTTAACGGCCTGCTGGTGGTGGGGCTGCGCATCCCGGCGATTGTCGCCACCCTCGGCACCCTCGGGCTTTATCGCGGGGTGATGCTGCTGTGGACCGGCGGTAAGTGGATTGAAGGCTTGCCGAACAGCCTGAAGGCGCTGTCGGAACCGGCGTTCATCGGTATTTCGCCGCTGGGCTGGCTGGTGCTGGCGCTGCTGCTGGCGGGCGGCTGGATACTGTCGCGCACCGCCTTTGGCCGTGATTTTTACGCCGTCGGCGATAACCTCGCCGCGGCCCGCCAGCTCGGGGTGGCGGTGAACCGCACGCGGATGCTGGCATTTACCCTTAACGGCATGCTGGCGGCCTGCGCCGGGATTGTGTTCGCCGCGCAGATTGGCTTTGTGCCCAATCAGACCGGCAGCGGCCTGGAGATGAAGGCCATCGCCGCCTGCGTGCTCGGCGGGATCTCGTTGCTTGGCGGTACCGGCACGCTGCTGGGCGCTTTTCTCGGCGCCTTCTTCCTCACCCAAATTGACACCGTGCTGGTGCTGTTCCGTCTCCCGGCGTGGTGGAACGACTTCATCGCCGGCCTGGTGCTGCTCGGCGTACTGGTGCTCGACGGGCGTCTGCGTCAGGCGCTGGCCCGCCATCAGCGGGCGCTGAAGTACAGCCGCTTTCAGCCCGGTAATAAAGGGGGCAAGCGCGTGGCCCCGTTTCCCGAACGCAAAAACAAAGAGGTGGCGTAAATGAAGCTCAACTGGGAAAGCGCGCTGCTGGCGCTACTGGTGCTGGAGATCCTGCTGTTTGGCGCCCTGAATCCGCGCATGCTGGATCTCAATATGCTGCTGTTCAGCACCAGCGACTTTATCTGCATTGGCATCGTGGCGCTGCCGCTGACGCTGGTAATTATCAGCGGCGGGATTGATATTTCGCTCGGTTCCACCATCGGCCTGTGCGCCATCGCGCTGGGGGTGATGATGCAGGCGGGCTGGCCCATGAGTCTCGCGATCCCCCTGACGCTGCTGCTCGGCCTGCTGTGCGGGTTGCTGAACGCGGCGCTGATTCATTACACCGGCATTAGCCCGCTGGTGATTACGCTTGGCACCCTTTACCTCTACGGCGGCGGCGCGCTGCTGCTTTCTGGCATGGCCGGGGCAACCGGCTACGAAGGCATCGGCGGATTCCCGGATAGCTTTACCGCCTTCGCCAACCTGACCCTGTTCGGCCTGCCGATACCGCTGGTGCTGTTCGCCGTTATCACCTTTTTCTTCTGGCTGCTGGCCCACCGCGGGCGCTTTGGGCGGCACCTTTTTCTGCTCGGGCAGAACCCGCGCGCCGCGCGCTACGCCGCGCTTTCCGTTAACGGGATGCCCTACGCGCTGTATGGCCTGGTGGGCGTGGCGTCGGCGGTAGCGGCGCTGGTGATGGTCTCCTATTTCGGCTCGGCGCGCTCGGACTTAGGCCGCGACCTGCTGATGCCGGCGCTGACCGCCGCGGTGCTCGGCGGGGCCAATATCTACGGCGGTTCCGGCTCGATCGTCGGCACGGCGCTGGCCGCGCTGCTGGTGGGCTATTTACAACAAGGTTTGCAAATGGTCGGCATCCCCAACCAGGTGTCGAGCGCGCTGTCAGGGGCGCTGTTGGTTGTGGTGGTGATGGGGCGTTCGCTGAGCCTGCACCGTGAATGGGTGCGGATGAGCTGGCGGCGTCTTTTCTCGCGTAAAACAATCGGAGCATAAAATGAAAACAAAACTGATCGTGCTGGCGATGGCGCTGGGTATGGCATCGGCCCAGGCGGCGGACCGTATCGCCTTTATTCCTAAGCTGGTTGGCGTCGGCTTCTTTACCAGCGGCGGTAACGGCGCGAAAGAGGCGGGCAAAGCGCTCGGCGTGGACGTCACCTACGACGGCCCGACCGAACCGAGCGTCTCCGGGCAGGTGCAGCTGATCAACAACTTCGTCAACCAGGGCTACAACGCGATTATCGTTTCCGCCGTATCGCCGGACGGGCTGTGCCCGGCGCTGAAGCGGGCGATGCAGCGCGGGGTGAAGGTCCTGACCTGGGACTCCGATACCAAACCAGAGTGCCGCAGCATCTATATCAACCAGGGGACGCCGCAGCAGCTCGGCGGCCTGCTGGTGGAGATGGCGGAAAAGCAGGTGACGAAGCCTGGCGCCAAAGTGGCGTTTTTCTACTCCAGCCCGACGGTGACCGACCAGAACCAGTGGGTAAAAGAGGCGAAGTCCAAAATCGAAAAAGCGCATCCGCAGTGGGAAGTGGTGACCACGCAGTTTGGCTATAACGACGCCACTAAATCGCTGCAAACCGCCGAGGGGATCTTAAAAGCGTACCCGGATCTCGACGCCATTATCGCCCCGGACGCCAACGCGCTTCCGGCGGCTGCCCAGGCGGCAGAGAATCTCAAGCGCCAGGGCGTGGCGATTGTCGGCTTTAGTACCCCGAACGTGATGCGCCCCTACGTGGAGCGCGGCACGGTAAAAGCCTTCGGCCTGTGGGACGTGGTGCAGCAGGGCAAGATCGCGGTTAACGTCGCCGATCGTCTGCTGAAAAAGGGCGATCTTAACGTCGGCGACAGCGTTGATGTGAAAGATCTCGGCGCCCTGAAAGTCGAGCCCAACAGCGTGCAGGGCTATCAGTATGAAGCGAAAGGCAACGGCATCGTGCTGCTGCCGGAGCGGGTGGTGTTCACCAAAGAGAATATCAATAACTACGATTTCTGATGGAGGATGAGATGGCTGATTTAGACGATATCAAAGAGGGAAAAAACTTCGGCTTAGACCGTCCGCAGCAGAATACGCTCTATACGCTGAAGGGCTGCGGGTCGCTGGAGTGGGGGATGCAGTCGCGGCTGGCGCGTATCTTCAACCCGCAGAGCAACCGCACGGTGATGCTGGCGTTCGACCATGGCTATTTTCAGGGGCCGACCACCGGGCTGGAGCGTATCGATCTCTCTATTGCGCCGCTGTTCGAAGAGACCGACGTGCTGATGTGCACCCGCGGCGTGCTGCGCAGTCAGGTGCCGGCGGCGACCAACAAACCGGTGGTGCTGCGCGCTTCCGGCGGCAACTCGATCCTCAGCGAACTTTCCAACGAGTGCGTGGCGGTGGCGATGGAAGATGCGCTGCGCCTGAACGTCTGCGCGGTGGCGGCGCAGGTCTATATCGGCAGCGAGCATGAGCATCAGTCCATCAACAACATTATCAAGCTGGTGGACGCCGGCAACCGCTACGGTATGCCGGTGCTGGCGGTAACCGGCGTGGGCAAAGAGATGGCCCGCGACGCCCGCTACTTCTCGCTGGCCAGCCGCATTGCCGCCGAAATGGGGGCGCAGTTCGTGAAAACCTACTTTGTTGAGGAAGGCTTTGAGAAAGTCACCGCCAGCTGCCCGGTGCCGATCGTCATCGCCGGGGGTAAAAAGCTGCCGGAGCAGGAGGCGCTGGAGATGTGCTGGCGGGCGATCGACCAGGGGGCTTCCGGCGTGGATATGGGGCGGAATATCTTCCAGTCCAGCGCGCCGCGCGCGATGCTGAAGGCGGTGAAAAAAGTGGTGCATGAGAACCTGAGTGCCCGCGAGGCGTATCAGTTCTGGCAGGAGGAAAAACAGGGAGAGCTGCAATGAACGTAACGCTGGTGGAAATCAATATCAAACCGGAACGGGTCGACGAGTTTCTTGAGGTGTTCCGCGCCAACCACGAAGGGGCGCTGCAGGAGCCGGGCAATCTGCGCTTTGACGTCCTGCAGGACCCGGAGGTGAAGACGCGCTTTTTTATTTATGAAGCCTATAAAGATGATGAAGCGGTGCTGGCGCACAAGAAAACCCCGCACTATCTGGCCTGCGTGGCGAAGCTGGAGGCGCTGATGTCGCAGCCGCGGCAGAAGCGCAGCTTTATCGGCCTGCTGCCGGAGGTGTAAGACGAGCCCTCACCCCGGCCCTTTCCTGAAGGGCTGAGGTACCCCAGAAAAATGAAAAGCACGGTGAAGTGCGATCTGCTGGTTGCGCTAACAAAACAGCAGAGACTTCATCGTGCATTTATTACAGTCTGCCAGAAGCGCTTTTCCACATCTCTACACGGTATCCATTCCTTCCGTACTAATGTGCTTACTGATATGGCTACGGCTTGTTGTCATGTCGACTTTTTGACATACGGCCACAGGATGGACAGGCACGTTTACGGCCATCGATCCGGCTATCGTTATTCTCGGTAACAGGCCGCATTCGCCAGTGGCGACATATAGATGGATTGTCGAACAGATTTATGGTGCACTGAAATAACAACGAAAAAATGAAAAGGGACTCAACAGAGTCCTTTTTTTAATTATAAACTGCTTGCAATATAAACCCTACTATCATTGTAGGTATGGAAATAATCCATAAAACTGCTTCTATTTTAAAACCAATAGTCAATTTTTTTGGTAAATTGTTTATATAATCATATTGTTCTTTTGTCATATCATGATTGGATATTTTATTATATGGCAATGTTAATGTTTCTATAATGAATCCAATTTTTGCAAAATATGCACCTGGCGTGACTATTAAACTAGCCTCTTTTGCTAATGCTGCTGTTATTGGTAGCCGTGAATATTTATTAATATAAAGCGAAACGATTTTTCTGTAGGCAATCTTATTAATAAATGAAATTATCATAATTAATAACATGCCAAGCATAGAAAATGCCACCAGATAAACAATGAAATTCGGATTGCTATTTAAAAAGTTTCTCATAAAGAATATCCCCTCCAAAAGATTCACCTAAATCTTCTGCTCCTCCTTCAACTAGCTTTGCTGCTCCTAGCGAAGCTCCCACTCCTGTAACTAAACATAAGCCAGCGCCTAATGCGCCAACTTCAGAAGTTACTATTCCCAGTATCCACATACAGGCTCCACGGGCAGCCCATCCACTTGCACTACCAACAGCAGCACTTCCAATTTGCTTAAACCCAAATTTACTATATTCAGTAATAGCTGCCTTACGGCATTCACTTTCTCGCCCCTTCGAACATGCATCATAAACATTTGAAGTATAACTTGCAAAATCTAAACCTATGCCCACATACCCTACTGTTTTCATAATCTTCATAAGTTTAGCTGACTGTTCAATATATGTTGCATATCCTTCTATATTATCAACACCTGTTCTATCCCAGCGGTGCATAATAGATCTTGTTGACAAGCCTAACACTCTTTTAATGCTCTGATATTCGCCTAAGTTTAACTGTGCTTTTGAGAATTTAGTTAAAACCAAATCAAGTTGTTTGAATAACCTTGTCCTTTGACCAAAAAACTCTTGACCTGAAATAATACCTCTGTTGCGATTGTAAGTGTTTTTATATAAATCTTCAATCTCAACCAAAATTCTATTGATTTCATCATAATAACTTTTTCCTATTTCACTGATATAGCCTAATCCATCACCAGCTTTACCTAAATTATCGGCAAAAAGCTGATATGAAAATGCATCTACCGCCCCTCTGTTATCATGCAATAACTTTGCTTCCTGAACTGTCAGAGGGGCCAATGCTGCATCAATTCTGTCTCTTGCTCGCTGTAGCGTCTCAACCTGTTCTGGTTCCTGCTTTTCAGGATCCACCACGATTAATATCGAACCAGGCTTTTTCTTCATTTCTGGATTCAGTTGATAATAGAGTTCTCGTGTTCCCGCTGGAGGCGTAGTGAAAAGATACGGTTCATATGATGCGGGAGTCGCGCCATAGGGCAGTACGCAAAAGCCTGCATCTACGGGGTCACGCTTTTCCTGCGGTTTTGTAGGCGCTTCAGCAAGTTCTACAACGGGTGTAACGGGTTTTGGTGCTGGTGATGATTCTGATAATGATTGTGAGTGTATGGGTGAAGTGGGCCGGGTAGCACTCGCAGTACTTTTAATAGTTTCAGATTCATATCCATAAATACAATCAGTAAAAGAATTTATAAAATAGCATTTGCAAGCACATGTCCCTCTGCTATGTGCAGTTCCAGCTGCTGCAACGCCATGTATAAAATAATTAGGTATGCCTCCCGCAATATGATATATTTTTTTATCAACTCCACATATATATTTATCACCATTACGTGCTGTGGCCTGACCGTGTATAGAATGATTATCACATCCTTCTATAATACTACCACCACAGGTTGTTCTATTACCACGCACTAAAAAATAGCCAATGCCCATAATGACCTCATTTAATCAAAGTTAAATTTTCTGGATTATTAAAAATCCAGTTGTTTTTCCATGTGGTAATATATTGGCAGTCTTCTATACTGTTAGATTCAATTAAGCTTAAATTATTGTATGCAAGTAAGGCTTGTTCCTGAATGATTTCATTATTCGAACCTGCAAGGAATTCAGTATAATCTTTAAAATCTGCAAATCTTGATTTCCAGTATTTTTCAAAGTGTTCTATGACGTTTGATGGTATTCTTAATATGGCATGACCATTTTCATTTGCTACAGCATTGGAGTTATAAGTAATCGGAATCGTAACCTGTACAAGATGATGTCCTGAATACATTAATTGATTATCTTTATTAGCCCAAAAACCTGCACTCAGCAATACATTATAATCTTCACTTTTTTTAACACGCTGATTATGAATCATCATTTCTTTAATGTTAAATTCATTCAGGGAATAAACTGCCCATTTTTCACTGAATTTTTTCTCCAGATGTATACTGTATATTGTAGCTTCTATTCTGGATAAAAATACCATTACCCCCTCTAAATTTGCATTGTATTTTCTCCAAAGCGGCTCTAACATTTTTTCTTTTTTGTTTGTATTGCTGTTATATAGATCAACAACGCGCCCTGGAACCCATAATTCGTGCTGACATATATACTGATGGATGTTTTTATCTTCCTGGAGAAAGTACATGCGTGATTCACCACTCTAATGAAAGACTGAACATCACACATTTTTATAATTAAATAATGCGGTCGTGATCACATAAATAATAAAAGGAATCTGAATTTCTTCAATGAAATTCAGACCAGGAATTCATATTTAGTTAATAATTATCTGGTGAATGATTCAGCGAAACTTTTGATGCTTAACTAGCATTTCAATTTCTTTAAGCCCATTAACTGATAACAATAAATTTAAAGCTTTATCTTTTTACTCAGTGAGTTATAACAAGTCCGCGATTAAATTATAGTCAATGATTTTGAATACCCCTCTCCCTGTGGGAGAGGGGTAGAATGAGGGCAATATTCTATGGCTTACGGAAAAACTCGTTATACAGCATGTACAGATGCGCCGCGCTCCAGGAGAAGTTCGGCGCGCCCTGCTGAGCGCCGGTGAGCGGATTGTAGTTCTCCTGAATCGGGCCATCGGAGGTTAACCCCCGGGCGTGCCTGAAGAAGGCGTCCGCCAGCTGCAGCGCCTCTTCGCGGTGGCCGTAGCGCTCCATCCCTTTCAGGCCGAACCAGAACTGGTCCACCCACACGCGGCCGCGCCAGTAAATATCCGCGCCAAACGCGGGATTCGTTAATGCGGCGGTACCCAGCGGTACGAAAGTATTGAACTCTTTGTTGTCCAGCATCACCGAAATGACGTCATCGGCATGCGCCTGAGTGGCCGCGCCGTTGAACAGCGGCGACCAGCCCTCCGGTCCTTTGCCGCGCTCGACGATCGGCTTACCGGCACAGCCGTTTGCCAGCGGCTGCGCTTCAATGCGAATGTCGTAATAGAATTTGCTCTGCGGGTCGAACATGCAGGTGTTGATATAGTCGGCGAGCTTTTGCGCCAGCGCCCGGTAGCGTTTTGCCTCCTCCGGCTTGCCGAGAAGGGTCGCCATCTCCGCCAGATAGTGGTTGTCGCTGTACATATAGCTGGCCTGATCGACCGACTCCTGCAGCAGCGAATAGCCGAGCAGATTGCCGCTTTTATCCCGGTTTTCAGCAAATTTCACCGTCCAGTCGCTGCGTTTGCCGCCGTCGGCGATGTATTTATCCAGCTGATCTTTATCGATAAAGCCGAAGACCGCCGCGTCGTCGCGCCCCGACTCCCAGGAGGCGGCCACCTGTGCCGGGATCTCCAGGCTGTCGTAATCGCCCTTCGCCGTCACCTGCTCGTAGGTTTTCAGGCCGGAAAGCGTCCGTTCTTTATCGCCCTTTTTCACGGTAAACAGCATCGCGCCATCGGCGGTGTTGTGCGCTTTATCGCGGGTCGCACCGTACTCCGGCACGCCGTTGCCGTTGTGGTCGCGGTTGCGCAGCCACCAGTCATGGTAGGCCACCAGCTTCGGGTACATTTCCGCCAGCCAGGCTTTATCTTTCGTGACGTTATAGACTTCCATCACCGACCAGGCCGCCAGGCTCGGTTTGGTATTCCGCTCGTTCCAGTTGCTGCCGTCGCCGCCGCGCTCCGGGCTCAGGTTCCAGGCGATCAGATCCGGAATGAACCCGGCATCCTGCGGCCGCACTTTATCGTCGGCGGCAATCTGCCAGGAGAAGACGGCGCGGATGTTCTCTTTCGCGATCTCCGGGTTGAAGTGGGCCATGGCGTAGGCCTGCTTCCAGGTATCCCACGGCCAGGTCTGGTTGCCGGAGAACCAGCGCCCGGTTACCGACGGCGTGACGGTGTTGTGCTTAACGGCACCGCCCGGCGCGCGCCAGTTGCCGTTAAGGGTTTCGATCGCTTTCACCGCCACCCGGGTTTGCTGCGCCGTGGCATCAGGATTGGTCAGCCCCTTTTGCAGATAGCCGTTCCAGCGCGCCTCGGAAGCGCGCAGATAGTGCGCCGGTCGCGCCAGAATATCGCGGATTTGCGCTTTCTCAAGGCGCACCTGCTCGGCGTTCAGCAGGTGCGAGTAGGTGGTATAGAGCGTGGTCGAGCCGTTGATTTGCGCGCTGCTGGTGAATCGATGGCCATCGATTTGGGTGACCGTCGGCAGGGAGCGATGGATCTGATACTGCGATTCGCCGGAGGTCATTAAATCCGATGCGGAACGGACTTTACCGAAGCTGACCGTCAGTCCGTCGTGGGTCGCGCTCAGGCGGCGCTGATAGTCCGGGAAGGCCTGGTCGATGGTTTGCGTTGACTGCGGTTTCCCCTCTTTGGCGGAGAGCGTCTCCAGCAGCTCGCCGTCCCAGACCAGCTTAAGCGGACCGCTGCTGGTGATTTTAGTCTCCAGTAAAGAGGTGTGCGCGCTGGCAAAGCGCAGGGTCATCTCGATCTGTACGCCGGGCGCGGAGAGCGTTTGCACCAGCGCCCCGGGCAGGCTCCAGGCCTGCATGGTGAAGGCCACTTTTTTGCCGTTCTGGTACACCGTCAGGCGATCGAAATGGGTCGCCATAAAGTTGATGTACTCCTCGGTGAGCAGCGCGGGCCCCGGAAAGCTGCCCATGGTGGCTGGACCGTCCGGCAGCAGATGCCCATGCCATGCGCCCAAATCGAAAAACGGGTTGAAACGCTGGTGGTCGTCGCCATCGAAATCCTGCATCGCCTGCGGCGCGCCGCTGCGGTTGATAACATTTTTAAAGTCATCCGCGGTCAGCGCGTGGGCGGAAAAGCTTAGCAGCAGGGCGCAGGCCAGCGGCGTCAGAGTGGTGATGATTTTCACGGTATTGATATCCCTTTTTACCAATAGAAATATTGCATCAGGAAAACCTGGTCGCTCGGGTCTCCGGAGGCGTTTTTCATGTAGAAGCGGCTGTCCGCGGCGGTCGCGAACCGTCCGCCGCCGTATTCGTACCAGATGCCGAACTGCATAAACGAGGTGGTTTCCTCGGCGGCGCGATCCGGGCGGTGTTTGGCGTAGCTATAGGCGGTAGAGAGATATACGCCCTTGAGCGCTTCATACATGGCGCTGGCCATAAAGCCGGTCTCCGTTCCCGGCACGTTTTGCCCCCTGGCGCGCCCGGTATGGTGCCAGGCGCGGGCGGCGAGATTGGGGGTGAGAATACCGGTTAACAAGAGCTGACCGGTACCGTCGGTCAGCTCAAGACCGTTCATCCAGGTGACCTTTTCGGCAATATCGTACTGGACGTAGCCGTTGACCATCGCCGGGTAGGTATATTTATCGTCGTAGCGGTCGTATTTGCCGAAATGGAGCCACGCTTTGCTTTCATCGTGGTGCCCGGCGGGCGTGGCGGTCACGCTGTAGCGAAAATCTCCCGCCAGGTTCTGCACCTTGAGCGCGTACATAATATCGCGCGTATTGGGGATCACGTAGCCGAGGTCGGGTGTGAAATCGCCCCACCACTGCAGATCGTCGAGCGATGAATCCTGGCGCAGGCTGAGCATAATCTCGGTGCTGCTATCGGTTTTATATCCGCCGTAGAGGCGGTTTATTCCACCTTCGAATCCGCCCCAGCCGTGATCCGGTACCCAGGCATTCCCCTGACGATCGGCCTGGACAGTCCAGCCTTCGCCATAAATTAAGCCAAACCAGCTGCCGTGCTTTATTTCCAGCCCGCCTTCAATATAGGTGCCATCGCTATATTTATGTTTATCCTCGCCTTCTAAATCCATATATCCGCCGACCCCCAGTTCACCGTAAAAACGATAGGAAGTGGTGCTCAGTTCAGGCGTTTTCATATCATCATGTTCCGCCGGGTGAGCAACATCAGCCGCTATGGCAGGTGTGCAGAAGGCCAGGGCGGCAAGCGCCCCGTAAATCAAGTTATTCTTTTTCATCGCATTATTAAGAGATATTGTAATTTATTATTTTAGGGAAAATGGCTTATGACGCGTCGGAAGCCGGCGCCGCTTCAATTATTTTTTCTTCTGCCGTTAATCCCTTCACGTATTTGCTGTATTTCCACCACGCAAATCCGAGGAAGATAACAATGCCGCCGACCTTATAGAAAATAATGGTCAGAATATTGCCGCCGGTGGGAAAGGTTGAGGCGACGAAGCCGATAGCGAAAATAACAATCAGCATCGAGACCACCGTAATACCGGTGGTGCGTGAGCCCATTTTAAAATCGCGCGGCAGATGATCGAGCCTGCGGCGCAGGTTGAGATACGCCAGCATGATAAACAGCGGCGGCAGCATCGAGGCGGCGGCGGTCATGTTGATGATGGTGTTCATTAAATCCTGCACGGTACTGGAGCCCATCATCGGGATAATCATCAGCGGAATCACAATCAGGAACTGGATCCACGCCGCGCGCGCCGGTACGCCGTTTTGATTGAGCTCGACGGTTTTTTTACCAAATATGCCGGCCGGGATTTCGGAGAAAAAGATTTTGACCGGCGTCGCGGTCCACATTAATAACGAACCAAACATGGCGGTAAAGGAGACCAGGCCGACAAAACGGTTGACCACGATTTCCGGCAGGCCAAACCAGACCGCCATGCCGTGGAAGACCTGTACCGATCCGCCGGTATATTTCAGCTCTTTACTGCTGATAAACACGTTAATCAGCACCGAGGAAATGGAGTACAGCACGCCAATCACGATCCCGGCGAGGATAATGACCTTAACAAATGATTTCGATCCGCCTTTCACGTCATTGACGTACACCGCGACGGACTCCGCCCCGCCGGCCGCCATAAAGATCCATGTGGTGATGCCGAGGAACGCCCAGTTAAAGTTCGGGATCATTGCATCCACGGTAATCGGATCCGCTGGCTGAATACCGCCCACCAGCGCGCTGCCGGAAAGCAGAATGTAGGAGAGCGTCAGCAGCAGCATTAACGACGAGGTCACCGAGGTAATAGGACCCAGCATTTTTGCGCCGTTGGTGGACACCCAGGTCGGCAGGGCGAACAAAGCCATGCTCAACATCGTGGTGGCGACGGGCGTCAGAATGTACTCGTAGCCGAGGAAGGCGTAGGAGGCATACGCGATGACCCTCGGCAGCAGCGAGGTGAAAAAGAACAGATTCACGAACCAGTAGGTGTAGGCGGTAATAAAGGCCCAGCGCCCGCCGAGGGAGCTTTTTACCCACGCATAAACCCCCGCTTCGGAGTTTTTATTCAGCGAAACGAATTCCGCGATGATCAGGCAGAAAGGAACGAAGTAGAGCAGGGTCGCGAGGAAGAACATCGGCGCCGACGCCAGCCCCAGCTCAATATTGTTATTGATCACGTTGTTAAAACTGAAGACGGCGGCGAAGGTCAGCGACAGCAGGCCGAACTTGCCGATGGTATTACGTTTGATATCAGACATAACACATCTCCACACATTGTCCTTCAGAGAATGGCCGAAGGGGATTGTGTTGTTTGTAGGGTAGAGGTAGTTAAGTATTGCGGTTAATTTTAGTAAAAATTTTAGTAAATAAAAGCGGTAAAAATGAATTGCTTTAACTCGATCACGAAAATGGTTGAGCGTGAGATCCCGGCTGGCGGGTAAAAAAATCCCGCCAGGCGATTTAACGCTGGCGGGAGGAACGGTCGCTTATTTCACCGGATTTACGGCTGATTTCAGCACCGATGGTTGGCTCTTGCGCTGTTTTTTCTCAAAGCGGGTTATCCACCACCACGCGAGTCCGGAGAAGACTGCGGTCATAAAGACGTTAATGAAGAAGGCATTCACCAGATCGACCCCCGGCGGGAAAGCCGAGGCGGTCATGCTGACCAGGAAAATCACCATCAGCATCGACACCACGGCCATCCCAACCTTTCGTGACCCCATGCGGAAGTCGCGCGGCGTGTCGTCGTGTTTCCAGCGGAAAACAAAGTAGGCGGCCATGATAAACAGCGGCGGTAGCATCGCGGTACCCGCGGTCAGGTTGATAGCGGTGTTCATCATTTGCTGAACGCTGGCGGAGCCGAAACCGTTCACGATGAGCATCAGAAAGACGAAGACAAATTGCCACCAGGCGGCGCGCACCGGCACGCCGTGGACGTTCAGCTCGGTGGTTTTTTTGCCATAGATGCCGGCAGGAATTTCAGAGAAGTGAATTTTTACCGGTGCGGCGGTCCACATCATCATGCTGCCGAAAATGGCGATAAACAGAATGATGCCGACGAAGCGGCCCATCAGCGCTTCTGAAATATGGAAATAGGCGCCGAGGCCGGTGAAGATTTCCACCATGCCGGCCGCATAGGTCAGATCTTCACGTGCCACAAAGACGTTGACCAGCAAAGAGCCCAGCGCGTACATGCCGCCAATCAGGATCCCGGCGGTGATGATGACTTTAATAAACGATTTCTGCCCACCTTTGGTGTCGTTCAGGTACGCGGCGACGGTTTCAGCCCCGCCTGCCGCCTGGAAAATCCAGCACATGATCCCCAGCGTCGCCCAGTTGATGGTAGGCGCCATGGCGTGCAGCGTAATCGGCTGCGCGGGGACATGGCCCGCGCCCAGCGCGGTAAAAGCGCCGACCACGTAAATCGCAAATAGCGCGAAGACGCCATACGCCACGCATTCGGAGATTTTCCCCAGCCAGGTCGCACCTTTAGTGGAAATGTGGGTGGCCATGGCGAACAGGACGATAGAGATCAGCGACGTGACCATCGGCGAGAAAGGAATGGCGTAACCCATAATGGCGTACGAGGCGTAGGCCACCACGTTCGGCAGCAGCGACAGGAAAAAGAACAGGTTCACAAACCAGTACAGGAACGAGCCGAGATAGGCCGCGCGGGTACCTAAAGGCTGCTTCAGCCAGGCGTACATACCTGATTCGGAATTCTTATTCGCTGACACGAATTCGGCGATGATAAACACAAATGGAATAAAATAGACCACCGTCGCAAACAGAAAGATAGGGGCGGAGCTGAGCCCTAACTCGATGTTGTTATTAACAATATTTCGTACGTTAAATACGGCGGCAAACGCCATCGACAGCAGGGCGAATTTACCTATTTTGGCACGAACTGATTCGGACATAAGTCCTCCGAAAAATTATCTGGCCCGCATTGAGGGTTAGGGCCGGGAAGGCCAGCGAGTCAACCCGCTGGCCTCATCTTGCTTCACGCGGGCTTACTTATTCAGGAAGTAGCCGTCTTCGATAGTTACTCTGAGCACCACCTTTTTGACCGGCGAGTCGCAGATAAAGCGATAGGCTTCATGGGTGTCGCAAATCACCATTTGTCCTTCGTGAACCTGCACGGTTTCACCAATGCCTTTCAAATATTCACGGTCGGTTTCATCGCGATAGCAGGCCACGGTCTGCAGCTGCTCTTTGGCGGCAAACTCAATTTTTTGCTGACCCTGAAGGTAGTAATGCACCTCGAAATAGCGGCGGTTGCCAACGAACAGCGCATCCGTGGTGCTGTCGCTTGCCACGCGATAGGAGAGCGAATCGCCGATAGAGTGGGCCACCCCGGGCCGAATATTGTCGATGTTATTAATCGCTTCTACGCAGCGCTGCCATTTACGCCCACTGTGATAAATTTGCTTAAACTGTTCTAAGTTATCGAGAATTCTCATTTTTCAGCCTCGCTGTGTGAATCGGAGGAAAAGAAACCGGCGCCAAAGCTATGATTCGCCAGCGTCTGCGAGGAAGCGCTCCCGCCTTCCAGCGGCAGCAGCGTAAAGCCATAGTTGAACGGTTTGAGCCACACCCGCCAGCTATCCAGCACCTCGCTCCCCCAGGAGTTAGAGCCCAGGCCGAGCAGTTGGGCGTCGATATTCAGGGTGATGTCATCGCTGCGACGCAGTTCGTTACAGTGCTGCGCGGCGTGCAGATTCTCCGCCGTATAGTGCCAGGCGCTGATGTTGAGCGGATCGCGCGGGACCACCATCAGACCGCTGCCGTGACGGTCGGTAAACGCGGCCCAGCGGACGTGCTGGCGGTTGCCGTTGTTCTGCGGGAACGGATAGTTCACGAACATGTCGTCCACGGTGGTGCGCCAGAGGTCAATGATGTTGCTCTGCTGGCTGTCGGCGTAGTTTTCGCCGGGACCGCGACCGTAGTAACCCACCTGTTCAAACTGACCGTTAATGCCCAGCATAAAACCGATGCACGGCACGATGTGCGGATAGTCGCCGTAACGTTCGCCCGCAAGCTCAACGTTAATATGGCCCTGCGGGGTAATCTGCCAGCGATAGGTGCAGCGCATGCCGAAATCGAAAACCGGCGGGGCGATGATGCTGCGGGCGGTGATAATCACCGTATCGCCGCGCTGCTCGGCGCTGAATTCGCGCAGATGCTCCTGCATGATTTGCAGATGATTGGGCTGCCACAGCCCTTCGTATTCCTGCTTGTGGTTATCAATCATTGGCTTGAAGAAGTTAATCTTCGGCTCACGGGTCACCTGGTCTACGCCGTTCACCTGCCATTCGCTCAGTTTGCCGCTGACTTTAGAGAAGACCACGCGGAAGTTATGCCCGGTGATGCTGTAGCTCAGTCGTTCATCGGCAATGTGCAGCGAGGTGGCGCTGGTGTTAATCAGCGGTGTTTTTGCTGCGGTCTGCTCTTTGAGCTGGAACTGGTAGACGGCGATTGGGTGGTTGGCTTCGCTGTACGGCGTACGGGAATCTTTGGTCACTATGATGTTGACGAAGGTTTCGCGGTCGTCGAGCGCCGGCAGGTCGATTTTGATATCGCGGCCGCTGTTTGGCGCAAGATCGCGCACCTTAAGCTGCTGGCTGGCAAGCGTAGCCCCCTCGGCGCGCACTTCCACGCGCAGGGTGTAGTCATCGAGGGTCGAGAACCAGAGCTTATTATCGATGCGCAGCTCGCCGCGGGCGATGTCGGTCGCCTGAACTTTTACCGGGGCGATAACCTGTTTGTACTCTCTGAGCCCGGGTCCAGGCGTCTGGTCGGAGAAAATCAGCCCGTCGAGGCAGAAGTTGTAGTTATTGGGATAGTCGCCGTAGTCGCCGCCGAATTTGTACCATACCGCGCCGCTGTCGTCGGTGGCCTGGATTCCGTGATCGCACCACTCCCATACGTAGTGGCCCTGAATACTGTCATGCTGATAGAACACGTTCTGGTATTCGCTCAGCCCGCCTGGACCGTTGCCCATCGCATGGGCGTATTCGCAGATAATCCGCGGCTTGGCATGCGGATATTCCCCAAATTCGTTCATCAGCGGTACGCGGGTATACATGGTGGAGATGATATCCACCACCTCCGCGTCGCGATCCTCTTCGTAATGCACCAGCCGGGTATCATCGATCGCCTTAGCGGCGTGATACATCGCGCGAATGTTGCAGCCGTAGCCGGACTCGTTGCCCAGCGACCAGATGACGATCGACGGATGGTTTTTCTGCGCGTGGACGTGGCGCACGATCCGCTCAACGTAAATATGCTCCCATGCCGGGTCATCGGTGATGGCGCTCAGGTTGCCGACGTTGGCGAAGCCGTGGGATTCGACATCGGTTTCCGCCATCACGAACAGGCCGTAAATGTCGCACATCTCATAGAAACGCGGGTCGTTGGGGTAGTGGGCGGTACGTACCGAGTTGATATTGTGCTGCTTCATCAGCAGCAGATCTTTCTCAACGCGATCCATCCCTACGGCGCGGCCCTTCAGATGGTCGTTGTCGTGACGGTTAACGCCGTGCAGCATCACGTAGCGGTTATTGATATAGAACAGGCCGTTGCGCACTTTGATATCGCGAAAACCGACGCGCTGCGGAATGACTTCGATAATCTCCCCGGCGGCGTTTTTCAGCGTCATCACCAGGTGATAGAGCCAGGGATTTTCCGCCGACCACTGCTGCGGCGCCTTCACGTCGATCGCAAAGTCGACGTTCAGCAGCTGGCTGACGCTCAGGCGCGGCGTTGCGCCTTCATACAGCACCTTTTCGCCGTCGAACAGCGCGTATTCCAGCGTCGCTGCGTCCGGCTGCGCGGCGAGATTTTCCAGCACCAGCTGGCAGGAGAGCGTGGCGTCGACGTAGTCATCGTTAAAATCGGTGCGCAAAGTGAAGTCCTGGACGTGAAGCGGGTTTTTGCCCATCAGATACACGTCGCGGAAGATACCCGCCGACCACCACATATCCTGATCTTCTATATAGGTGGAGTCCGCCCACTGCATGACGCGCACGCAAAGCAGGTTGTCGCCGATTTTTACCGCGTGACTAATATCAAACTCCGCCGTCAGGCGGCTGCCTTTGCTGAAACCGATGTACTGACCGTTAACGTACACTTCAAAATAGGTTTCGACGCCATCAAATTTAATCAGGGTCTGCTGGCCCTGCCAGCCCTCGCTGAGGGTAAAGATGCGCTGATAGGCGCCGGTAGGGTTGTCGGTCGGCACGTAGGGAACGTCAATCGGGAAAGGAAAGCCTTCGTCGGTGTACTGTAGCTGGCCGTGGCCTTCCATCTGCCACATTCCCGGTACGGTAATCGGCCCCCAGTCGCTCATGTATTGCGAGGTGAACGCTTCCGGCACCCGCAGCGGGTTGTTAAAGAAGCAGAAGTTCCACTGTCCGCTAAGGGACAAAAAGCGGCTGCTGGTTTCACGGGCGAAGGTTCGCGCCTGGGCCAGCGAATCGTAAGAGAAGAAATAGGCGCGCGGAGGCAGCCGGTTTTCATGAGTGAGTTTAAGATTTTCCCAGCGATTCATATCGCCTCCCTGAACGGACTAAACGGATAGAGGTTATTTTAGTAAAACTTTTACTAAATAAAATCACCGGGAGCGATTTACTTTAACTCGATCACAAAATGAGCGTTACCGGGCGCCTGCGGTTGGCGTCGGGAAGGGGACATTCCCGGAGGCGATGCTGCGCATCTGTCCGGGCTACCGGCCTGCAGACGGCGGTGAACCCGTAGCCCGGGCAAGGCGCGTCAAGCGCCGCCCCCGGGAGCAGAGCGCAGAGAGGTGGAGTTTCCCGGAGGCGATGCTGGCGCATCTGTCCGGGCTACCGTTTGGCAGACGGCGGTGAACCCGTAGCCCGGGCAAGGCGCGTCAAGCGCCGCCCCCGGGAGCCGGGCGCAGAGAGGGGGATTTCCCGGAGGCGATGCTGGCGCATCTGTCCGGGCTACCGTTTGGCAGACGGCGGTGAACCCGTAGCCCGGGCAAGGCGCGTCAAGCGCCGCCCCCGGGAGCCGGGCGCAGAGAGGCGGAATTTCCCGGAGGCGATGCTGGCGCATCTGTCCGGGCTACTGTTTGGCAGGCGGCGGTGAACCCGTAGCCCGGGCAAGGCGCGATAAGCGCCGCCCCCGGGGGCCGGGCGCAGAGGATTTAGCGTCAGAAACGGGATTAGCGGGTGGTGCCGCGCAGCTTCAGCACGCTGGGGACAAAGACGTTTAGCGGCAGCGCGCGGCCATCGCGGGCTTTCTCAACCAGCAGGTTGACGCCCTGGCTGCCCATCATTTCTGAATGAATGCGCACCGTGGAGAGCGGCGGAAAGGTAAAACGCGCGGTGGGGATATCGTTAACGCTAATGAGCGAAATATCTTCCGGGATCGAGAGACCGCGTTCATGAATGGCGCGCAGCACGCCGATGGCGATAGAGTCTGATGCGACGAACAGCGCGGTGGGGAAATCCGCCTTTGCCAGCATCGTTTTTGCCAGCTCATAGCCGGAGGAACTGGAAAACCCGCCGCGCCAGATATCTTCTTCCGAAACCACTCCCTTCAGGCGGCCATATTCGACGAAGGCCACTTCGCGGATGTCGGCTTTACCCGGCTCATCCTGGCCACCAATAAAGCCGATGCGCCGCGCGCCCTGGGCGATAAAAAAGTCGATAACTTCTTTGGCGATACGCACCAGATCGATGTCGACGGCGTCATAGCCGCTGCCGGGTTCATGGAAATCAATAAAGCAGACGTTGTCGGTTAACGCCGTGGCGGCGTCGCGAATTGCCCGCGAAGGCTGGCCGACAATCAGAACGCCGGTCACTTTTTTCAGCTCGGGTAGCGCGTTGTTAAAGTAGCAGTTGGTCAACTCGATACCGAGCTTTTCGCATTGCGTTTCGATGCCGTGGCGGATCGCCAGATAGTAAGGATCGTTGATTTCCAGATCCTGCTGGTAGCTGTAGATGGCCAGAATATGGTGGTGGCCGACGGTGTGAACCTGAGCCTTACGCGAGCTGGTACTTTTATATTCCAGCTTTTCCGCCACCTCAAGAATGCGATGTTTTGTCTCTTCTTTCACGTTCAGAGTGGGGTCGTCGTTTAAAACGCGGGAAACCGTCGCCAGTGAAACGCCTGCTTCGGTCGCGATATCTTTTAGTGTGGCCATTGTTTTCCTTATCTGACGTTGCCCCATCGACGCAAACCATTGTAAAGCAAGCGCGGGCAGCTGCATCTCTTTTCAGTAAATTTCCGCCGTATTATTCATCCCCACCGCAGCGTTTCCAGCGCGCAAAAGAGTGATGAATCTAACATTCTTCGCACTATTATGCGGAAACCTCGCCGACATTTGTTATCTTTTACTAAAATTTTACTTGAGAGGTGCAAGATGGAAACGGTGCTTTATGCTGATTTTGCCAGACTGGAAATGCGTACGGGAAAAATTGTGGCGATAAAACGACATGAGAATGCCGACAAGCTCTATATTGCCCGGATTGATGTTGGCGATCGCACGCTGCAGACGGTAACCAGCCTCGTGCCGTACTACAGCGAAGAAGAGTTGCTGGGAAAAACGGTCGTGGTCCTGTGTAATCTGGCGAAAGCCAAAATGCGCGGTGAAACCTCGGAGTGCATGCTGCTTTGCGCCGAAACCGACGATGGCAGCGAAAGCGTACTGCTTACGCCGGAAAGGGCGATGCCTGCTGGCGTGCGGGTGGTATAACGCAATGCCCTCTCCCTGTGAGGGAGAGGGCAGGTCACTACGCCTCTTCCACCGAAACCCGCAGCGCCGCCAGCGCCAGGCGGGCCGCTTTTAGCACCTGTTCACACTGCTCAGGGGTCAGCGTCAGCGGCGGTTCAATGCGGATCGTCCTTGCGTTGTTGAGCGTTCCGGCCACCAGTACGCGCTGGCGGAACATCTCGCTGGCAAAGTCATAGCCGATTTCGTTATCGACAAACTCAATGGCCATCAGCATACCTTTGCCGCGCACGTCATTCACCAGATCCGGATATTCGCGGGCCAGCTGGCGGAAGCCGTCCAGCAGCATGTCGCCTTTCTGCTCCGCCTGCGCGGGCAGGTTTTGCGTCAGCAGCACATTGATGGTCGCCAGCGCCGCCGCGCAGGCCAGCGGGTTGCCGCCGAACGTGGTGGTATGCAGGAACGGGTTATCGAACAGCACCGAGAATACCTCTTCGGTGGCGACCGTTGCGCCAATCGGCATGACGCCGCCGCCCAGCGCTTTGGCAAGGCACAGAATGTCCGGCTGGACGTTTTCATGCTCGCAGGCGAACATCTTGCCGGTGCGCCCCATGCCGGTTTGCACTTCATCGAGGATCAGCAGCGCGCCAAACTCGTCGCACAGCTTGCGCACCGCGGGCAGATAGCCCGGCGGCGGCAGAATCACCCCGCCTTCGCCCTGAATAGGCTCAAGGATCACCGCCGCGACGTCATCACCGGTCTTTTTGCACTCGCTCAGCAGGGTGCGCATCGCGTTGATATCGCCAAAAGGCACGTGACGGAATCCCGGCAGCAGCGGCATAAAAGGCTTACGGAAAGTCGATTTCGCGGTGGCCGAAAGCGCGCCCAGCGACTTACCGTGAAACGCGCCGCTGGTGGCGACGAAGGTAAACTTGCCGCGCGGAGACTGATAAGCCTTCGCCAGCTTTAACGCCGCTTCGACCGATTCGGTACCGCTGTTGCTAAAGAAGCTGTATTTCAGTTTGCCCGGCGTTAAGGCCGCCAGGGTTTTAGCCAGCATGGCCCGCAGCGGGTCCAGCAGTTCCTGACTATGAAGGGGTTGTTTAGCGAGCTGATTTTCGACGGCGGAAACGACAACTGGATTACGGTGCCCTACATTAAAAATCCCAAACCCACCCAGGCAGTCGATAAACTCCTGTCCCTGAGTGTCGACAAGCGTATTTAACCCTCCCGCTTGCCACTCTACGGCTCCGTAATCCCCGCCAGCAGTGACCGATTTTCGATACGCTAAAAACCCCGGGTTCACATGCTCTTTAAAGTATTCCCTGACCTCCTGGTTAAGTGATTTCATCTCCTCATGATCGAGCGTTCGCTTCTCAATGAGATTCAGTGCGTGTGCGCTGCAGGCCAGAGCCGATGCGCTGGAAGGTAACCTGTTCAAAATATGCTCCTGGGCGGGGCGTATCACATGATACTGAATTAAGTATTGCAGGGATTACGCCACTTCGGCGCGGGCCAGGAAAATCGGGATAAACGCAACGTGAAATTGCGGTTGAGCAAAATTTAATCTTATCGCGAAATTATTGGCATGTTTTACTCCTGAAGGCGTGAAACCATGCGCAGAAGGGGTCCCGCCGCGTGCTTCGCGGCGGTGCAGGCTGCCCGGCGATGGAGCAGAGGGCTAGTCGAGCTGGGAGATTTCCATTGCCGCGCGGTCAATGACGCCGACGATCTGCTTTAGCTGAGCTTCGGTTATTTCCTGCTGGTTAACCCTTAAATCCAGTACCGCCTTAAAATTCTCCAGCGCGCGCTTCATCTGCGGATTTTTACGGAGTTCACAGCCCACCATGCGCGCCTGCAGCCTGGTCTGAATATGCTCCAGCTGCTCCAGGTTTTCCGCGTGCAGCTGACTGCCTTCGGCGGTAATGGCGATTTTTTTGCGGCCGTTTTCGTCAGCCACGCTGATTAATCCCTGATCCTGAAGTAAATCGAGCGTCGGGTAGATGACGCCGGGGCTCGGGCTGTAGTTGCCCTGGGTCAGGGTTTCGATCTCTTTAATCAGTTCGTAACCGTGGCTGGCATTGCGGGTGAGGATGTCCAGAATCACCAGGCGCAGCTCGCCGTGACCAAAGAAGCGCTGCCGGCGTCCGCCGCCTCTGCGACCGTGCTCGCCGTGTTCGCTATGTTCCCCGTGGCGTCCGCGTGGGCCACGGCCTTCTTCGTGATGGTGTCTCATGTTTTGCTCCTGTGATTATTTGATATATCTAATTTATATCTAAAAATAATAAAGTAGCAACAAAGTAGTGAATGTATTTTTTATTTAATTGATATTTAACGTTTTAATTTTTGATTTTGGCTTTTGTGGCGTTTTTCTATGACTATATCAAAAAACGCTTGCATTCTTTTTTAATGGCAATCATTATCATTTGCAATATTTTTAGATATATCTATTCCGTTCACGAAGGCTATGAAAGATGACAACGACCAGACACCCCAAATACCCGCAGCGCGTACGTAATGAACTGCGCTTCCGTGAGTTAACCGTATTGCGCGTCGAGCGTATCGGCAGCGCATTCCAGCGTGTCGTGCTGGGCGGAGAGGCGCTGGAAGGCTTTGTTTCCCAGGGTTTTGACGACCACACCAAGCTCTTTTTCCCGGCCGCGGGCGCTGCGTTCACGCCGCCGGAGGTGACGGATGAAGGCATTAACTGGGGCGATGGCGTGCGTCCGGCGACCCGCGACTATACGCCGCTGTACGACGCCGGGCGTCATGAGCTGGCGTACGACTTTTTTATTCACGATGACGGTATTGCCAGCAGCTGGGCGCTGGCGGCGAAAACGGGCGATAAGCTGGTGATCGGCGGGCCGCGCGGTTCGCTGGTGGTGCCGGAAGATTACGCCTGGCAGCTGTATGTGACCGATGAGTCAGGCATGCCCGCGCTGCGCCGCCGTCTGCTGGGATTGCAGCAGCTTCCGACGCGCCCGCAGGTCACGGCGATCGTCACCATTGGCGATGAGTCTTATCAAGATTACCTGGCCGATCTCGATGGTTTTCATATCGAGTGGGTGGTGGGACATCACTCCACTGCCGCGGCCGAGCGCCTGGCGCGAATAGCGGTGCCGGCTGAGGATTATTTTATCTGGCTGACCGGGGAAGGGGCGGTGGTGAAATCGCTGCTGGCGCGCTTTGAAGGCCCGGAGATTGATCCGCAGCTGGTGCGTTCGCAGGCCTACTGGCACAGCAAATAAGCGCGGAGAAACCCCGGGTTGCGGCTGGCGCCTTACCCGGGCTACCGGACCGCAGACGGCTGTTAACCCGCAGCCCGGGCAAGGCGCGTTAAGCGCCGCCCCCGGGAGCAGAGCGCAGAGTAGCTGAATTTTCCGGAGGCGATGCTGTGCATCTGCCCGGGCGACCGGTCCGCAGACGAGGGGGAACCCGTAGCCCGGGCAAGGCGCGTTAAGCGCCGCCCCCGGGAGCAGAGCGCAGAGTAGCTGAATTTCCCGGAGGCGATGCTGCGCATCTGCCCGGGCGACCGGTCCGCAGACGAGGGGGAACCCGTAGCCCGGGCAAGGCGCGTTAAGCGCCGCCCCCGGGAGCAGAGCGCAGAGTGGCCGATTTTCCCGGAGGCGATGCTGCGCATCTGTCCGGGCTACCAGACCCGCAGGTGGTGGTGAACCCGTAGCCCGGGCAAGGCGCGTTAAGGGCCGCCCCCGGGAGCAGCGCGCAGAGTAGCTGAATTTTCCGGAGGCGATGCTGCGCATCTGCCCGGGCGACCGGTCCGCAGACGAGGGGGAACTCGTAGCCCGGGCAAGGCGCGTTAAGCGCCGCCCCCGGGAGCAGCGCGCAGAGTGGCTGATTTTCCCGGAGGCGATGCTGCGCATCTGTCCGGGCGACTAGCCCGCAGACGAGGGTGACCTGTAGCCCTGCTAAGCGCAGCGCGAGCAGGGGAGACTATTTCTGCGCCAGCGCTTTAAATACCATGGCCACCGCGTGGGCGCCGGGGTCCATATTGCCGCGCAGGCTATCGCTGTTCAGATACGATGCGCGCCCGGCGCCCGCTTTGCTGGCGTGAAGCGTACGATCCGCGCCCGCCTGGGCCGCGGCGAAAGCCGCCTGCAGGTTATCCGGTTCGGCCAGCAGCGCCGTGAGCGCCGGCTGCAGGGCGTCAATCATGGTCCGGTCGCCTTCATCCGCACCGCCGTAAAACTTCATCTGCGCCAGACCGGCGTTTAATGCTTCGGCGACGCTTGCCCCCTGTTCCAGCTTCTGCCCGGCGGCGGTAAAGAAAATCGACATCAGCACGCCGCTGGAGCCGCCCATCACAACCGTCAGACGCTCGCCAATCAGGGCAAACAGCGTGGCGAGGTTAGCCAGCGGCAGCTGACGACGCTGAAGTAAGTCGGCGATGTCGCGCGCGCCGGCGGCGAAGGTGGAGCCGGTATCGCCGTCGCCGACTTTCGCATCCAGCGCGTTAAGGTCTGCTTCCAGCCCGGACAGCGTGCCGGTCACCCGTTCCACGTAGCCCGCAACTTCGCTGTTCTCCGAGGGCGCAAACTCCACCCGCGTACTGCGCAGCGATGATGGCATCACGCTGACCGCGCGCGGCTGTACCGGCGTCTGCCAGCCGGCGGTTTCTACCGCGGAAAGCAGCGCCTTCTCAATGCTCTCTTCCAGCACGATGGCGGTGAGGGAGAAGCCTTTCATATCCAGCGCGGTGACCAGCGACGCCGGACCTATCAGCCAGTCGATACGCTGATGCAGCGCAGTATTGGCCAGCTCGCGGGTCAAAATCGCCATTTCGGCAATCGACACGCCGCCGAGATTATTGATCATCACCGCCAGGCGGCCGGTTTCCGGCAGGGCGGCGCTGAGCTTCTCTACCATCAGCGTAACGATTTCCGCGCTGTTCTGCGTAGCGATAACCGAAGCGCCCGGTTCGCCGTGGATCCCCATCCCCAGCTCGGCCTGGTCCGGATGATGGCGCGGAGTCGTTTCCGCATCCTGCGGCAGATGACAACTGGAAAGGGCCAGGCCGAGGCTGAAGGTGTGTCTGGCGGCATACTGCGCTTCGCGCAGCACGGTTGCCAGATTGTGGCCGCGTTCGGCGAAGTAGCCGGCCACTTTATGCACCAGAATCGTCCCGGCAATGCCGCGCGGATGTTTGTTATCCGGCAGTGAAATATCATCGCCAACGATCAGCATCTCGACGTTATAGCCCATACGGCGCGCTTTCTCCGCGGCGAGGCCGAAGTTCAGACGATCGCCGGTGTAGTTCTTGACGATCAGCAGGCATCCGGCATCGCCGGTCACGGCCTGGATGGCGGTCAGCACCGCATCGACGCTCGGCGAGGCAAACAGATCGCCGCAGACGGCGGCGGTCAGCATGCCTTTACCGACAAAGCCCGCGTGGGCCGGTTCGTGACCGGAACCGCCGCCGGAGATTACCGCCACGTTGTTTTTGTCGAGATCGCGACGCACCACCACGCGAATGGCGGGATCGCTCTCCAGCCGCGCCAGGTTGTTCCACGGGCTGGCGATAATGGTCCCTTCAATCACTTCGTTGACGAGGTTGGCGCGCTGATTAAAAAAGAATTGAGACATAACGGATCCTGAAAGTTAAGCGAGTTCCCGGAGGGGACAGCCTCCGGGGCGGAAAGGTTAGGGCAGGTTAGCCGCGAATCACGCGTTTGCCGGGAATATCAAGGATGACGTTCTCGCCATCTTGCAGCGTCAGGGCATCGCTCTGCTGGCACAGCATCGCAATACCTGCCTGGCGGGCGATAATGGCGCCGTGAGAGAGCTCGCTGCCGGCCTGCAGGCAGATCCCCTTCACCTGCTCTGCGTTAAGCTGCAGGACGGTAGAAGGGAAGATATCGTCGGCAACGAGGATCGAAGGCGCGCTAAACTGCGGCAGCGCTTCATTGCGCTCGTTAAGGTGACGCAGCGTGCGGTGCAAAATATCTTCAATATCAATATAGCGCGCCTGCAGGTAAGCATCGTCGAGATGGCGATATTGTTGGCTTAAATCGCTCAGCACCTGTTGCCAGGCCCACGCCGCGCTGCACTGCTCGTCGCGTATGATGTCGCACGCCGCTGCGTATAAATCAGGGTCATCGAGCAGGGTATGATGCCCGGAGAAGATCGCCGCGATGTCGGCGGAAAACGTCGCCTCTGCCAGAGTCGTCAGCGCGCTAAGGTCTTCCAGCGTCCGGTCGATGGCCCGTTTCAGCCGCAGCTGCTGCTGGCCGATGGCGGCGCTCGTTTCCCGCGAGATCCTGTCCTGCGGCTGGGGATAAAGCACGACCTTACCCTCAACGCGGTCGGCGCTGGCGGGCCGACGCGCGGGCGCCGCCTCCGTTGGCTCGCCGAAGTTCTCCGCCGCCAGCGCCTGGAACGCCGCCAGCGCGGCGTCGGCGTCCGGGCCGCGGGCAAGCAGCCTTAAGGTATCGTTTCGGCGCACCTGAAGCAGGGCGATTTGGTTGAGGCTGTCCGGCGTGACGCATTTACCCCCTTTCTCCAGCACCAGGTCGGCATTGAATCCCGCCAGCGCGGCGACCAGCTTTGACGCCGGGCGAACGTGCAGTCCGTTGTGGTTTTGAATCACCACGGAAACCGAGCGCGCGTCGCGGTCGTCGACCGGCGCGGCGGTCAGCGAAGCGTGTTGCGGTTGCGATGGTAACCCCAGCTGTACGCGTTTTGCCTCCAGCGCGTTCATGGCGTCTTCGATCACCTTGTCGATGCCGGCTCCGGCGGCGGCGCTCACCGTCGCCGCCAGAGTCCCTTCTACCAGCGGCGCCGCGCACAGGCGAACCTTAGCCGCAATGGCCGGATCGAGGAGATCCAGCGCGGTTTCGGCGCTCAGCAGGGCGCTGCCGATATCCATCATCACCAGGATATGATCGGCGTCGGCGACGGACTCGATAGCTTCCATAACCTTAATGGGATCGGTGCCGATCGGACTGGCGGGATCGTCAATTCCGGCGGCGATCGCCAGCTTACAGCCATCGTTCATTAACATCTGCCGGGCCAGTTCTCCGACACCTTCGCCCAGACGGGCGCTATGAGAAACAATAACCAGGTTTACCATCGCGTTTTCCTTACTCTTTGGCCGCTGCGGCCAGCATCTGAACCATCAACATCACCGAGGTCGCGCCCGGATCCTGGTGCCCGATGCTGCGTTCGCCCAGGTAGCTGGCCCGCCCTTTGCGAGCCTGCATGGCGATTGTGGCGTGGACGGCGGCTTGCGCCTGTTCGCAGGCAGCATCAAGGGCGCCTGGTATCGACAGGTGCTGTTCGCTGGACTGGCGCAACGATTCCACCACCGGCAGCCAGACGTCGCACATGGTTTTATCGCCAGGCTCGGCTTTGCCGCGATTCACCACCCCTTCCGCGCCTTCGCGAAAGGTCTGATAGAGCTCCTCCAGGGTCAGGCTCTGGTGGGCCTGGGTCACCTGAGCGGCGCGAATAAAGAAGGTGCCGAACAGCGGGCCGCTGGCCCCGCCGACGTTGGAGAGCAGCGTCATACCGGTATTTTTAAGAATAAAACCAATGTCTTTATCGGCAATCGACGGCAGCTTTTCTACCACCTTGCTAAAACCGCGATGCATATTCAGGCCGTGGTCGGCATCGCCGATTTCCCGGTCCAGACCGGTCAAAAAATCGCTCTCTTTGGTGAAGATATCGCCGCAGCGATAGAGCCAGTCTACGATTTGCGTTCTGCTTAATGACATGTCGTTGCTCCTTATTTGCCCCAGTTCAGCGCCGGGGTGTGGACCGGGGCGTCCCATAATGCCAGCGTCTCTTCATCGGCCTTTAGCAGGGTGATGGAAAAGCCCACCATATCCAGAGAGGTACAGTAGCTGCCGATAAGGTTGCGCGCGATAACGATACCGGCCTCCTCGCAGCGCTGCGTCAGACGGTTATAGACGCCGTAGAGTTCGGACAGCGGCGTGGCGCCGAGGTTGTTGACCAGCGCGATAACCCGATCGCCTTTTTGCAGCGCCTGCTTGGTCTGCGTGACCTCCTGCCACGCGCCTTTCACGTTGTCCCAGTGGCGCAGCGTGCGGCTATAGGCGCCGTTTTCCAGCAGGGTATCGAACATTTCGTCAACGGTGCGATCGAGAGAGGTGAAGCGGCGGCGGTCGATGCCCGGTTCGCCGTGAATGCCGACGCCGAACTCCATCTCATCGTCCTGCAGTTCGAATGAGGGTTGCCCGGCGGCCGGAACGGTGCAGGCGCCGAGCGCGATGCCGATAGAGTGGCCGAGGTTGTTGAGCTTGCGCCCCAGTTCGGCGCAGGCTTCCAGCGAGTCGCCGCGTTCGGCGGCCGCGCCCACCAGTTTTTCAATCAGCACGGTATTCGCCACGCCGCGCCGCCCGGCGGTATAGAGGCTGTCCTTCACCGCCACGTCGTCATCGACTACCACGGTGGTAACCTTGACGCCGCTTTCGTGCAGCAACTCGGTGGCGGTTTCGAAGTTAAGAATATCGCCGGTGTAGTTTTTGATAATCAGCAGCACGCCTTCGCCGCCGTCGATGGTCATGGCGCACTCAAACATTTTATCCGGCGTCGGGGAGGTGAAAATTTCTCCCGGGCAGGCCCCGGAAAGCATGCCCTGGCCAATATAGCCGCAGTGCATCGGCTCGTGGCCGCTGCCGCCGCCGGAGAGCAGCGCCACTTTCCCGGCCACCGGCGCATCGGCGCGGGTGACGTAGACCGGATCCTGGTGTAGCGTCAGTTCAGGGTGGGCTTTTGCCAGGCCAGCCAGTTGTTCACTCAGGACATCTTCGACACGGTTAATCAGTTTTTTCATTGTTTATGCTCCGTCGGAGTTTCGATGCGGCCTCTCTGCTGACGGAGGCGGTCATCGTGTAGGGGTACCGCCTGACGATATGCGATATCGGGCGATGTATTGATTCTGGCTGAGTTGGCGGGAAAAAAAATCGCCATAAAATGAGTTTCATTACGAAACGTAATTATTAATTTTTGTTCCTTAATGAAACATTTTTGCGCAAGGAAAGGGAAAAATGCGAAGTAAGGCGCCTCTTTCACCTCGCTTCATCAGCGTGGAAAGCCCGCTCAGAGAAATAATTTTGCCCCTTCTTGCCGCCCGTGGTGGTGAAAAACGTCGACGATCGTCCGGTTGGTGACCTTCTTTTGCGCCAAAGGGGCGGATCGAGATCGCAATCCCATCGTTTCACATGAATTCATGTTTCAATATGAAACAATAAAATTTATGTCCTGTTTCATATCGGGACAAAAAGGGGAAAGATTTTTTTGCCCGCGGCTCGCCCTACAGTGATGGCATCGCTCAGGTAGCGCTTTCGTCCCCGCCTTTGATGTAAGGCCGGACGGAGAAACACCGGGGCTCATCATGTCAAAACATGCACTTATTTGAGGGTGAACGGAATGCTAAAAGTTATTCAATCTCCAGCCAAATATCTCCAGGGACCAGATGCATCCACGCTGTTTGGGCAATACGCCAAAAACCTGGCGGACAGCTTTTTCGTGATTGCCGATGACTTCGTGATGAAGCTGGCGGGAGAGAAAGTGCTGGAAGGTTTGCACAGCCATAATATCAGCTGCCATGCGGAGCGCTTCAACGGCGAATGCAGCCACGTTGAGATCAATCGCCTGATCGCCATTCTGAAACAGCACGGCTGCCGCGGCGTGGTGGGCATCGGCGGCGGCAAGACGCTCGATACGGCGAAAGCCATTGGCTACTACCAGAAGCTACCGGTGGTGGTGATCCCGACGATCGCTTCCACCGATGCGCCAACCAGCGCGCTGTCGGTTATCTACACCGAAGCCGGCGAATTTGAAGAGTATCTGATCTACCCGAAAAACCCGGACATGGTGGTGATGGATACGGCGATTATCGCTAAAGCGCCGGTGCGCCTGCTGGTAGCCGGGATGGGGGATGCGCTTTCAACCTGGTTTGAAGCCAGGGCCTGCTATGACGCCAGAGCCACCAGCATGGCGGGCGGTCAGTCGACGGCAGCGGCGCTGAGCCTGGCGCGCCTGTGCTATGATACGCTGCTGGCGGAAGGCGAAAAAGCCCGCCTCGCCGCCCAGGCCGGCGTGGTGACCGATGCGCTGGAACGTATCGTTGAAGCGAATACCTACCTCAGCGGTATCGGCTTTGAAAGTAGCGGTCTGGCCGCCGCGCACGCCATTCACAACGGTTTCACCATCCTCGAAGAGTGCCACCATCTGTACCATGGTGAGAAAGTGGCGTTTGGTACCCTGGCGCAGCTGGTGCTGCAAAATAGCCCGATGGAAGAGATCGAAACGGTGCTGAACTTCTGCCATACCGTCGGGCTGCCGGTTACGCTGGCGCAAATGGGCGTTAAAGAGGGCATCGATGAGAAAATTCAGGCAGTCGCCAAAGCGACCTGCGCGGAAGGTGAAACCATTCATAACATGCCGTTCCCGGTCAGCGCGCAGAGCGTGCATGCGGCGATTCTGACCGCCGACCTGCTCGGACAGCAGTGGCTGGCGCGCTAATTTAGCGTCGATCTGCCCCGTCTCATTTTAGCGATGAGACGTTTTCTCCCCCTCTGGCGGTAGCCGCCGGAGGGGTTGTCGTTTATGAAACAGCGGATAGGGATATGACTGCGCAGACTCAGAGCTTTCCTTTGGTGATAACCCAGTCGTGGCATCGCTGCAGCAAGTTTATGCAGCGGGAAACCTGGCAGACGCCGCATCAGGCGCAGGGGCTGACGTTTGAATCGATTTGTCGGCGCAAGACCGCGCTGTTGACGATTGGTCAGGCGGCGCTGGAGGATGCCTGGGAGTTTATGGATAACCGCCCCTGCGCGCTGTTCATCCTCGATGAGTCCGCCTGTATTCTTAGCCGCTGCGGCGATCCGCAGACCCTCGACCAGCTGGCGGCGCTGGGATTTCGTGACGGCAGCTACTGCGCGGAAAGCATTATCGGCAGCTGCGCGCTTTCGCTGGCCTCCATGCTCGGGCAGCCAGTCAAAACGACGGGCGAGGAGCATTTTAAACATGCGCTGCACGGATGGTCGTTTAGCTCCACGCCGGTGTTTGATAACCACGGGCGTCTGTTCGGTTCCATTTCCCTGTGCTGTCTGACGGAAGAACAGGCTTCGCCTGACCTCTCCCTGACCCTGGCTATCGCCCGGGAAGTCGGCAACTCGCTGCTCACTGATAGCCTGCTGGCCGAGTCGAATCGCCATCTTAACCAGATGTACGGTCTGCTGGAGAGCATGGATGACGGGGTGATGGCGTGGAACGAGCAGGGGATTTTGCAGTTTCTGAACGTGCAGGCCGCGACGCTGCTGCACCTTGATGCCCAGGCCAGCCAGGGGAAAAACATCAATGAACTGGTGACGCTGCCGGCCCTGCTGCGTCGTGCCATTAAGCACGCGCGCGGGCTGAACCATGTGGAGGTCACCTTCGAAAGCCAGCATCAGTTTGTCGACGCCGTGATTACGCTCAAGCCAATCGTTGAAGAGCAGGGCAACAGTTTCATTCTGCTGCTGCATCCGGTCGAGCAGATGCGCCAGCTGATGACCAGCCAGCTTGGCAAAGTGAGCCATACCTTTGAACAGATGTCGGCGGACGACCCGGAAACCCGGCGGCTGATTCACTTTGGCCGCCAGGCGGCGCGCGGCGCTTTCCCGGTGCTGCTGTGCGGTGAAGAGGGGGTGGGTAAGGAGTTGCTCAGCCAGGCGATTCACAATGAGAGCGAGCGGGGCGGCGGGCCGTATATCGCGGTCAACTGTCAGCTGTATGCCGACAGCGTCCTGGGCCAGGATTTTATGGGCAGCGCGCCGACGGACGATGAAAACGGCCGCCTTAGCCGTCTTGAGCTGGCCAACGGCGGGACGCTGTTTCTGGAAAAAATCGAATACCTGGCGCCGGAGCTGCAGTCCGCGCTGCTGCAGGTGATCAAGCAGGGGGTTTTAACCCGTCTGGATGCCCGCCGCTTGATTCCGGTAGACGTTAAAGTGATCGCCACCACCACCGTCGATCTTGCCAATCTGGTGGAGCAAAACCGCTTTAGCCGCCAGCTTTACTACGCGCTGCACTCCTTTGAAATCGTTATCCCACCGCTGCGCGCGCGGCGTAACAGTATTCCTTCGCTGGTGCACAATCGCCTTAAGAGCCTGGAAAAGCGCTTTTCCTCGCGGCTGAAAATGGATGACGATGCGCTGGCGCAGCTGGTGGCCTACTCCTGGCCGGGCAACGATTTTGAGCTGAACAGCGTGATTGAAAATATCGCCATTAGCAGCGATAACGGCCATATCCGGCTGAGTAATTTGCCGGAATATCTGTTTGCCGAGCGGCCCGGCGCCGACGCGGGCTCCTCGCTGCTGCCCGCCAGCCTGACCTTTAGCGCCATTGAGAAAGAAGCGATTATCCATGCCGCCCGGGTGACCAGCGGACGGGTGCAGGAGATGGCGCAGCTGCTGAATATTGGCCGCACCACGCTGTGGCGAAAAATGAAACAGTACGATATCGATGCCGGCCAGTTTAAGCGCGGACGTATGGAGTAGTTTCCTGTGAGGAATGGTACGAAATAGTCGAGCAGAAAAGCACCACGCAAGCGTTTAGCTGCGGTCTGAATCAAAGAAAGGCAACGATCTCTTTGATATCCCGGCGAAGATGGGTCCATAGTGTCATCATGTTCATTACGTGGTTAATTTTAAGGATAAGAGTATGCCAACAGCAATCGATAAAGCCCTGGATTTTATTGGTGGTATGAACACATCGTTGTCGGTGCCGAATACTATGGATGAAAGTACCGCTAAGGGAATTTTGAAGTATTTGCATGAACTGGGCGTACCGGCAAATCCTGCCGACGTCATGGCCCGGGGTGAAAAGGAGGGATGGGATGCCGGGTTCACGGAAAAAGTGGCCGGCTGGGCGGAAAAAATTGCCTCCGGTAACCGGATCGTCATTAAAAACCCGGAATTCTTCACCGTCTATATGCGCGAACAGCTGCAGGCGCTGGTGTAAGCCGCCTGTCGCGAACCTCACGTTAAGCTGCGGCGCCCCGAGGGGGCCGCACAATGCAAAAGGGCTGACGATTTTTCGTCAGCCCTGCTGTATCTGGTGGCCCCTGCTGGACTTGAACCAGCGACCAAGCGATTATGAGTCGCCTGCTCTAACCACTGAGCTAAGGGGCCGTGGCGAGGGATTATAAAGTAACTGTTCCCCGCAATCCAGCCTAAAAATCACGCCTGCTGTTTTTATAAACAACGCATTTTCAATCCTTTATAATTACCTTTTAGGCATTGAGCTGGGGAAAACATGATCAACGATATTCTGGCGCCGGACCTGCGGGTGGTCTTTTGCGGTATCAATCCGGGGAAGTCTTCCGCCCATACCGGTTTTCATTTCGCCCATCCGGGCAATCGCTTCTGGAAAGTGATTCACCAGGCCGGCTTTACCGACCGTCTTCTGAAACCCGAGGAGGAACTCCAGCTGCTGGATACCCGCTGCGGGATCACGATGCTCGTCGAACGCCCGACGGTGCAGGCCAGCGAGGTTGAGCTGCTGGAGCTCCGCGATGGTGGCCGTGAACTGGTCAGAAAAATGGAAGAGTATCAGCCGCGCGCGCTGGCGATCCTGGGTAAACAGGCCTTCGAGAAAGCGTTTCAGGTGCGCGGCGTAAAATGGGGCAAGCAGCAGGTGACCATTGGGGCGACGGAAGTGTGGGTGCTGCCGAATCCCAGTGGCCTCAACCGGGCGACGCTGGATAAACTGGTGGAGGCCTACCGGGAGCTTGACGAGGCGCTGGCCACGCGAGGGCTTTAATGCATTTCCGACGACAAAGGGGTTACGGCTTTCACCCCGGTCGTCGGCGGCTGGCTTAAGCCTGAGGCTTTAGTCAGCTTTTTCGCAATCGCTAATATTCCCTTTTTCTATCATGAATAAGAGGGCGTCAAAAGCGAAGTCGAGAAAGGCTTTACGGTCTTTCTCAAGGCGACGTAAAAGACATTCTTCTCTGTACGAGGACTTTTCCACTAGCCCGGTCAGGCAGAGCCAGAACAGCATCATGACGTCCGCGACGGGAGCACTTAATCCAATCTCTTTTTTTTCGGCGGCGTCTGTGATTCGCTTTGCGATAATCTGGTGGATCTGTTCTCCAGTCATAGCGATATTTTTCAACGCTTTATTGTTTTTAGTGATTTTTTCAGAACAGGCGATCTTCCCGGCTATCGCGGAAAAGTAGGCAAGGCTTGTTTCGTGGAGAGCCATCAGCGCATGGCACAGCTCGCGATAAAATTCGCGAAATGAATTTTGCCTATTGGCGATTGGTATGAGCTCCTGATAGAAACGCGCCATTACCTCCAGGATAAGATGATCCAGAATATCCTTTTTATTGTCGAAATAGGTATAAAGCGTGGTTTTACTAAAACCGGCTTCATGTGCGATCTCATCCATGGTGGTACTTTCTATTCCACGGCTTAGAAATAATGTATTAGCGGTGGTTAAAATAACCGTTCTATTAAAATCAGCCAGCTGAATTTTACGCTTGCTATTCATTTCATTTCCCTATGATTTGCCTGCGGTTTTAGGCGTAAATACGCTCCATCAACCAACCAATAGTACAATCGTAAAACTATGAGTCCAGCGGTTTAATGGCACATAAATAAATAATAAGAATAAGACCTGGATATATATTGATGGGTTTTATATTGGGGTTTTAATATTTATTAAATAAATGGTTTCTGCTTAGGCATAAAAAAAGCCAGTCATGTGACTGGCTTTTCAGGGGACGCGGCGATAATTAATCGTCGAGGAAGCTACGCAGCACTTCAGAACGGCTCGGATGGCGCAGTTTACGCAGCGCCTTCGCTTCGATCTGACGAATACGTTCGCGGGTTACGTCAAACTGTTTACCCACTTCTTCCAGCGTGTGATCGGTATTCATGTCGATACCAAAGCGCATACGCAGGACTTTCGCTTCACGGGCGGTCAGGCCAGCCAGAACGTCGTGGGTGGCGGCGCGCAGGCTCTCGGTGGTGGCAGAGTCCAGCGGCAGCTCGAGGGTGTTATCCTCGATGAAATCTCCCAGATGCGAATCTTCATCGTCGCCAATCGGCGTTTCCATGGAGATAGGCTCTTTGGCGATTTTCAGCACCTTACGAATTTTGTCTTCCGGCATCAGCATGCGTTCGGCCAGCTCTTCCGGCGTCGGCTCGCGGCCCATCTCCTGCAGCATCTGGCGGGAAATACGGTTGAGCTTGTTGATAGTCTCAATCATATGCACCGGAATACGGATGGTGCGCGCCTGGTCTGCGATAGAGCGGGTGATCGCCTGACGGATCCACCAGGTTGCGTAGGTGGAGAACTTGTAGCCGCGGCGGTATTCAAACTTATCAACCGCCTTCATCAGACCGATGTTGCCTTCCTGGATCAGATCGAGGAACTGCAGACCGCGGTTGGTGTATTTCTTGGCGATCGAGATAACCAGACGCAGGTTCGCTTCAACCATCTCTTTCTTCGCACGGCGCGCTTTCGCTTCACCGATGGACATACGACGGTTGATATCTTTTACCTGCTCGATGGTCAGGCCGGTCTCTTGTTCAATCTGCTGCAGTTTCATCAGGCCGCGCTGAACGTCTTCTTTCACGTCAAGCAGCTTCTCTGACCACGGCTTGTTCATGGCGATGGCCGCATTGAACCAGGTTTCGCTGGTTTCGTTGCCGGTGAACAGAGTGATGAAGTTTTTCTTCGGCATTTTGCACTGCTCAACGCACAGCTTCATGATGATACGTTCTTGAGTACGAACGCGATCCATCATGATACGCATGCTGTTAACCAGGTAATCGAACTGCTTCGGTACCAGACGGAACTGTTTGAACACTTCGGACAGCTTGAGGATCTCTTCCTGCGCTGCGGCGTGGCTACGACCTTTCGCTTTGATGGTGTCGCGGGTCAGTTCGTACTGCGTACGCAGCTCGGCGAATTTCTCGCGCGCCAGCTCGGGGTCGATGCTGTTGTCGTCATCGCTGCTGTCGTCGTCTTCTTCTTCATCTTCGTCTTCGTCGTCATCCATCTCTTCCTGAGAGAGTTCAGAACCGACGTGCGTCGCCGTTGGCGCCATATCTTCTTCGGCGTTCGGGTCGACAAAACCGGTGATCAGATCGGACAGACGCGCTTCTTCCGCTTCAACGCGATCGTACTGCTCCAGCAGATAGGTGATCGCTTCAGGGTATTCAGCCACCGAGCACTGAACCTGGTTAATACCGTCTTCGATACGTTTAGCGATGTCGATTTCGCCTTCGCGCGTCAGCAGTTCGACGGTACCCATTTCACGCATGTACATGCGCACCGGGTCGGTTGTGCGTCCGATTTCAGACTCAACGCTGGAGAGAACCTGCGCCGCAGCTTCTTCCGCATCTTCGTCAGTATTGTTGTTCGTTTCAGCAAGCAAAAGATCATCGGCATCCGGTGCTTCTTCCATCACCTGAATGCCCATGTCGTTGATCATTTGGATGATGTCTTCGATCTGGTCGGAGTCGACGATATCTTCCGGCAGATGGTCATTGACCTCGGCATAGGTCAGATAGCCTTGCTCCTTACCACGTTGGACAAGAAGCTTCAGCTGTGACTGCGGGTTTTGCTCCATAAGACGGTATCCACACTTAATTCGTTTGATTGGTGTAAGCAGGCGAACTGCCAACATTTAAAGCGAGGGCGTACTTATATTATTGCCGCTGCGCCTCGAGCGGCTGTCGGGGTCTTCCCGAACGATATTCGGCACTTAAGCCGTTCAATGCGTTATCTTTCAAGTTGTCTCTGCGTTAGCTACGTTCTCTCATCCTGGTCATGTGCTTGTGCGCACTCCCGGGGATTCGTTCTCTTGCTGCTTTGATACAACTTGAATGAGTTCGTCTTTCGTTTATTTTTTGGCCAGTTCCTGGCTGATGGTCCAGAGTTCCCGGCGCTCTTCACTGCTTAAGCCGTGCGTGCGGTCGCGAGCTATCAACTCTTCTTGCCGCAGCTCCAGCAGTGAATCAAACATATGGTTGAGCGAGTCGGTGAAGGTTTTTTCAGCAATATCCTTATCTGCTATATCGTCCCACATCGACAGTTTTTCAAGGGTTGCGGCCTCATTTGTGCCGCGATACTGCTCTAACAGCAGCCCGGTGGTCAGGCCCGGCTGTGCCAAACAGGTTTTAACCAGTTCGTTGAACAGCCCAAGCCCCGGCATTTTACGCGGGTCCAGCCCTTCCAGGGGCGGTACCAGCGGCGCCAGATCCGGGTTTTGTACCAGTAACCCTATCAGTATACGCATGGTCGTGCGTTTTAGCTGCGGAGCAGGGCGCTGGATGCCATTTTCAGACTGTTTTGGCATTAAACGTTCAAGCTGCGCATCATCTAAAATCCCCAGCTTATTGCCTAACTCCTGGCGCAGGTAAATGCGCAGCGTTTCACCCGGCACCTGGGTTATCAGCGGCAGCGCTAAGGTACTCAGCTGCGCGCGGCCGTCCGGGGTGCTCAAATCCACCTGCGGTAGCAGGCTGTTGAACAAAAACGTGGAGAGCGGCTGAGCCTGCTCCATCCGCGCTTCAAATGCGGCTTTCCCTTCTTTGCGCACCAGCGTATCCGGGTCTTCGCCATCCGGCAGAAACATAAAGCGCAGCTGGCGCCCGTCGGTCATATACGGCAGCGCCGTTTCCAGCGCGCGCCAGGCGGCATCGCGGCCGGCCCGGTCTCCGTCGTAGCAGCAAACCACCTGATTGGTGACCCGGAACAACAGCTGAATATGGTCAGCGGTCGTCGACGTCCCCAGCGATGCAACGGCATAGTTAATGCCGAACTGCGCCAGAGCCACCACGTCCATATAACCTTCGACCACCAGCAGGCGGGGCGGTTCAGCGTTATCCTGCTGCGCTTCATAAAGACCGTACAGCTGGCGGCCTTTATGGAAAATATCGGTCTCCGGGGAGTTCAGGTACTTCGGCATGGCGTCACCCAGCACGCGACCACCAAAACCAATCACCCGGCCTCGCTTATCGCGGATGGGGAACATCACCCGTTCGCGGAAGCGGTCGTAACTGCGCCCCTGATCGTTAGTGACCAGCATGCCCGCATCAATCAGCGACTGGCGGTTTTCTTGATTACCGCCAAAACGTTTTAAAACGTTGTCCCAACCGGGAGGGGCGTAGCCAATCGCGAAGCGCGTAATCACCTCGCTGCTTAAGCCGCGTTTTTCCAGATACTGGCGCGCGGGGCCGGCGGCGGGTTGCATCAGAGACTGTTGATAAAACGTGTTCAGACCATCCATCAGCTGATAGAGATTTTGCCGCTGATGGCGCTCAATCTGGCTGGGTCCGCTACCTGCTTCATACGGCACGTCTAGATTATGCATGGCAGCCAGCTCTTCAACGGTTTCCACGAACTCGAGCTTGTCGTAGTTCATCAGGAAGTCGATAGCGTTGCCGTGCGCACCGCAGCCGAAGCAGTGGTAAAACTGTTTTTCACCGTTGACGGTGAAAGAGGGGGTTTTTTCGTTATGGAACGGACAGCACGCGTGAAAATTTTTGCCCTGCTTTTTCAGCTTTACCCGGGCATCGATCAGATCGACGATATCGGTGCGCGCCAGCAGGTCATTGATAAATACTCGTGGAATTCGTCCAGCCATATGCCCCGTTTTATACACGTTACCCTTCAAGCTGCCTCTGCGCTGGCTTCGCTCGTTCACCCCTGTCACTTACTTCGGTAAGCTCCGGGGACTCACTCCCTTGCCGCCTTGATGCATCTTGAATGATTGGGTGTATATGCTAATGCATAAACGAAAATAAGCCGCGCATTCCTTTCGGAAGCACGGCCTTACAACTACAACTCGGTCTGAATTGAGAGCGTGGCTCCCAACAGATTAGTACAGACGAGTGCGGCGTGCGTTTTCGCGAGCCAGTTTCTTCGCGTGACGTTTCACTGCGGAAGCTTTAGCGCGTTTACGTTCGGTAGTCGGTTTTTCATAGAACTCACGACGACGAACTTCCGCCAGAACACCTGCTTTTTCGCATGAACGTTTGAAGCGACGCAGCGCTACGTCGAACGGCTCGTTTTCACGTACTTTAATTACCGGCATGTAACTCTCACCTTTGATAAATTCGGTTTGCCGCTGGCATCAGCGCCAGCATATTTCAAAATGGTGCGGAATTTTACTGCAATTGCTGCTGCTTTGTAAAGCACCGACGCGATTTTTGAAAGGGACTTTTATAAGGACAGGGAGTATACACGAAGTGAACGCCAGGGGTGAGGAAAGTTTTATACCCGTCGTCTTTCAGCCCGCAGGAGCGTTGGCTTTTCTCGCTTACCCCAGTCACGTACTTTCCGTACGCTCCGGGGGATGCGCTGCGTCGCCGCCTTCCCGCGACCTGAAATTCTTAGGGTATACATCAACCCGCATTGGTCCTACACTGCGCGGTATTGAAACGAGGTAAAACTAGCCATGCGTGTACTGGGAATTGAAACATCCTGCGATGAAACCGGCATCGCCATTTATGACGACGAAAAAGGTCTGTTAGCCAACCAGCTGTATAGTCAGGTGAAATTGCACGCTGACTACGGCGGCGTGGTGCCCGAGCTGGCCTCGCGCGACCACGTACGTAAAACCGTCCCCCTGATTCAGGCGGCGCTCAAGGAAGCCGGGCTGACGGCAAAGGATATCGATGCCGTTGCGTATACGGCGGGCCCCGGCCTGGTGGGCGCGCTGCTGGTCGGCGCAACGGTTGGCCGTTCGCTGGCGTTCGCCTGGAACGTGCCGGCGATCCCGGTACACCATATGGAAGGGCATCTGCTGGCGCCGATGCTGGAAGATAATCCGCCGCAGTATCCTTTTGTCGCGCTGCTGGTTTCCGGCGGCCATACCCAGCTGATCGGCGTCACCGGCATTGGCCAGTATGAACTGCTGGGCGAATCGATTGACGACGCGGCGGGCGAAGCCTTCGATAAGACAGCGAAACTGCTGGGGCTGGATTATCCCGGCGGCCCGATGCTGTCGAAGATGGCCTCCCAGGGCACCGAAGGGCGCTTTGTCTTCCCGCGCCCGATGACCGACCGCCCCGGGCTGGATTTCAGCTTTTCTGGCCTCAAGACCTTTGCCGCGAACACCATTCGCAGCAACGGCGATGACGATCAAACCCGCGCCGATATCGCCCGCGCTTTCGAAGATGCGGTCGTGGATACGCTGATGATTAAGTGCCGCCGCGCGCTGGATCAAACCGGCTTTAAACGGCTGGTGATGGCGGGGGGCGTCAGCGCTAACCGTACGCTGCGCGCGAAGCTGGCGGAAATGATGAAAAAGCGCGGTGGTGAAGTCTTCTACGCTCGTCCTGAATTCTGTACCGATAACGGCGCGATGATTGCCTATGCGGGGATGGTCCGTCTGCGCTCCGGCGCTAAAGCGGAGCTCGGTGTCACCGTTCGTCCGCGCTGGCCGCTGGCTGAGCTTCCGGCGGCATAACGTCTGATATTTCACAGGCCGACGTCCTGTCGGCCTGCCTTCGCGACTTATTCCATACTCTTACACAGCGAGCAAATCGCCCCCTGGTGCTTGTGCGAATGCATCACGTCAGGACGTTCGTACTCTTCCCGGCAGCTCAGGCAGCGGTAAACGGTGATCGACGCGTTACCCTGCGCATCGTAGCGCGGCTCGGCAATACCATCATCGTGCTGTTTAATGTAATAGCGCCCGCGGGTGGCGATCCCCATGACCGGCGTCATCACGAAAGCCACCGCCAGCGCAATCAGCGGCGAGAACGGCGCCAGCGTTTCGCCCAGCAGGCCGAAGAAGGCGCTAATCGAAAGGCCTGCCGCTAGGGCAAAAGAGACTACGCCTACCGGGTTGACGTTGTAGATCATCCCGCGGCGATACTCCGGCTGCGCCGGCGCCAGCTTCAGCACCCCTTTGTTGACGGTGATGTCGGTGGCGACCACCACCACCCAGGCGATGGCAAAGTTAGAATAGAAGCCGAGGATCCACGCCAGAGCGCTAAACATATCGCCTTCCATCAGGGCAAGGGCAATCGTCAGGTTGACGATGACGAAAATAATCCGCCCCGGATAACGTTTGGTGGTGCGCGTCCAGGCGCTGGTCCACGCCAGCGAGCCGGAATAGGCGTTGGTGACGTTAATTTTAATCTGCGAGATAACCACCAGCACCACCGCGAGGGTGAGCGCCAGCCAGCCGGGGACCAGGTTATCGAAGACGCTGACGAACTGTTGCACCGGTTCGGTGTTGTGCACCGCCGGGAAGCGGGTCAGCAGATAGAAGCCGAGGAAAGCGCCGATAATCTGTTTAATCGCGCCTAATACGACCCAGCCCGGGCCGGCGGAGAACACCGCCAGCCACCAGCTTTTGCTGTTTTCCGCGGTCTTCGGCGGCATAAAGCGCAGGTAGTCGATCTGCTCGCCAATCTGCATGATCAGCGACAGGCACACCCCCGCGCCGAGCATAATGGCGGTTAAATCTACCGTTGAGGCGTTGTTTTTACCGGCGAAGTTCATAAAGCCGTCCACCAGATCCGGGTCTTTGGCGATAAGCCAGACCACCGGAACCACCATCAGGACCAGCCACAGCGGCGTCGTCCAGACCTGAAGGCGAGTCAGCGCCTTCATGCCGTAGACCACCAGCGGCAAGACCATCAGCGTGGCGATGAGGTAGCCCATCCACAGCGGGATCCCCAGGCCCACCAGCAGCCCCTGCGCCATGATCGAGCCTTCAAGCGCGAAGAAGATAAAGGTAAATCCGGCGAAGATAATGCTGGTGATCACCGAACCAAAGTAGCCGAAACCGGCGCTGCGGGTGATCAGGTCGAGGTCGATGTTATAGCGCGCGGCGGTAATCGCCAGCGGAATACCGGTAAGAAAAATAACCAGCGCCGCCAGCAGGATCGCGTAAATCGCATTGGTGGTGCCCCAGGCCATGCCGATGCTGGCGCCGATAGAAAAGTCAGCCAGATAGGCGATGCCGCCCAATGCGGTCACCGCGACAACCCCCGGTCCCCAGCGGCGAAAGCTCAGCGGAGCATAGCGAAGGGTATAATCTTCCAGCGTTTCTTTGGAGCCGGAGGCACTGGTTTGCGCAGGTAAATCAGTTTTTATATCCAGTGATGACATAGTCATTCCTTAATGGTTAGGCATGACTGGAATTAGCAAACCTTATGCCACATCGCAGGGCAGGCGCTATCAGGGCTTCATGAAGGGGATGGCTAAAGAGAGGGCAGGGTATGCACCATCCCGACACCTCTGCGCCGGGATGGTGCAGGGGTTACTTGCCGAGCATGCCTTTGTCTTCGATAAAGGCGATGATATTTTGCAGGCCGTCGCCGCTTTTCAGGTTGGTGAAGCTCCACGGGCGTTCGCCGCGCATGCGCAGGGTATCGCGCTCCATCACTTCCAGAGACGCGCCCACGTACGGTGCAAGATCGGTTTTGTTGATCACCAGGAAGTCGGATTTGGTGATCCCCGGTCCGCCTTTGCGCGGGATCTTTTCCCCTTCCGCCACGTCGATGACGTAGATGGTGAGATCCGCCAGCTCCGGGCTGAAGGTGGCGCTCAGGTTATCGCCGCCGCTTTCCACAAATATGAGATCGAGATTGCCGAATTTCTCGCTCAGCGCTTCCACCGCGGCAAGGTTCATCGACGCATCTTCCCGAATAGCGGTATGCGGGCAGCCGCCGGTTTCGACGCCGACAATGCGTTCAGGCTCCAGGGCGCCAGCCTCGGTGAGAATGCGCTGATCTTCTTTGGTGTAGATATCGTTGGTCACCACCGCCAGCTGCCAGGTGTCGCGCATGGCTTTGCAGAGGGCTTCCAGCAGCGCGGTTTTTCCGGAGCCGACCGGGCCGCCGACGCCGACGCGCAGCGGTTGCTTAATCATGTTCATACCTTCTCCTAAGAACGGAATAATCGGGAATACTGGGTTTCGTGCCGGGCGGAAGCGATAGCCGCAAGCGGCGTCGCCGAACCGATGGCGTCGTCCGGGGTCGCCAGGGCGCTGTCCATGTCCGCCGCGTAGCGGTCGCACAGGCGAAGAATCAACTGCTGGGCCGCCTGCTGGCCAAAGGGCACCAGCTTGACGCCCGCCATCACCGCGCTTTCAATCCAGCTATAGCCAAGGCTCAGGGCCAGGTCAGGAATGGCGATTTGCCAGCGTACGCCGAGCCACGCCATGCCGGTTAGCTGACTTTGCTGGCACAGCTTGCGCCACTCGGGCGGGCAGTCCGGCTGCCAGTCGGCCAGCAGCCGGGTGAAGGCCGCGCCGCGGTTGCGCTCTTCATCGCGCAGCTCGCGAGTTTCCCGGCAGGCGAGCAGATAAGCGGTCCAGCGCCGGGCGCAGGCCAGATCGCCCGCTTCGCAGGCCCGGTAGAGGCGGGCAAACAGCGGCAGGTCGACGGTAAAAAAGCTCTGCTCCATTTGGCGCAGCTGCCAGCGCTCAAAGGCGGCGGTATCCGCTACCCAGCCCGCTTCCACCGCCCACTCCAGCCCCTGGGACCAGCTGTAGCCGCCAACCGGGAGGCTGCTGCTGGCAAGCTGCATCAAGCGCAGACGTTTTTCCGGCGTCGGCATTTAGTGGCTGTGCTCACGATCGTGATGGTGGTGGTGATGGCCGTGCGATTCGCTGGCGTAGGCGCCGGCTTCCGGTTCAAACGGCAGATGCGCGAAATCCACGGCCAGGCCAAACTGGCGCAGCATATCGTCCAGGACGTGATCGTGATGATAGCGCAGCTCGCCGGGCATAATCTGTAGCGGCACGTGGCGATTGCCAAGGTGATAGCAGGCCTTCGCCAGCATAAAAGGATCGGCGCAGCGTACGACCGAAACGGCTTCATCAGCGGCGATCACTTCAATGAATTCGCTACCGTTTTCGTTACTGAGAATGTCGCCGCCGCGCAGCAGCAGACCGCGCGGCAGCAGCAGGCCCGCCTGACGGCCATCGTTAAGCGTGACTTTAATGCGGCTTTTTACCCGCACGTCAATCGGCAGGGTAACGCTGGCCGTGGCCTGCGCCGGGGTCTCCACCCGTTGGGTCAAATAAAGCATTTGCGCTCCTTAAAACAGGAAATAACGTTGCGCCATCGGTAACACGTCCGCCGGTTCGCTGGTTATCAGTTCGCCGTCGATGCGCACCTCGTAGGTTTGCGAATCCACGGTAATAGTGGGCAGCAGGCCGTTGTGGTGCATATCGCCTTTTTGTACCGTGCGGCAGCCTTTAACCACCGCCGTCGCGCTGTGCAGGTTCAGCCGTTCAGCGACGCCGTTTTCCGCCGCCGCCTGCGACAGAAAGGTCAAACGGCAGCGGTGGCGAGCGCTGCCCAGCGCGCCGAACATCGGGCGATAGTGCACCGGCTGCGGCGTCGGGATAGAGGCGTTGATGTCGCCCATCGGCGCCATCGCGATCATGCCGCCTTTGACGATCGTCGCCGGCTTCACGCCGAAGAACGCCGGGGACCACAGCACCAGATCCGCCAGTTTCCCCACTTCAATCGAACCGACTTCATGGGCGATACCGTGGGTTAACGCCGGATTAATGGTGTATTTGGCGATATAGCGCTTCACACGGAAGTTGTCGTTATCGCCGCTCTCTTCCGCCAGCGGGCCGCGCTGGACCTTCATCCGGTGCGCCACCTGCCAGGTGCGCAACACCACTTCGCCGACGCGGCCCATCGCCTGCGAATCAGACGAGGTGAGGGAGAAGGCGCCCAGATCGTGCAGGACGTCTTCCGCGGCAATGGTTTCCCGCCGAATGCGCGATTCGGCAAACGCCACGTCCTCGGCGATATCCGGGTCGAGATGATGGCAAACCATCAGCATATCCAGATGTTCGTCAATGGTGTTGACGGTATAGGGCAGCGTCGGGTTGGTCGACGAGGGCAGAATATTGGGGTGCGCGCAGGCGGTAATAATATCCGGCGCATGGCCGCCGCCCGCCCCTTCGGTATGGAAAGTATGGATAGTGCGCCCGCCGATGGCCGCCAGGGTATCCTCAACGAATCCGGACTCATTGAGGGTGTCGCTGTGCAGAGCGACCTGTACGTCCATTTCGTCGGCCACCGTCAGCGCGCAGTCGATTGCCGCCGGGGTCGCGCCCCAGTCTTCGTGAATTTTCAGGCCGATAACCCCGGCCGCGACCTGCTCACGCAGCGCATCCGGATTCGAACCATTGCCTTTACCCAGCAGGCCAATATTGACCGGCAGGCTGTCCGCGGCCTGCAGCATCCGCGAGATGTACCACGGCCCGGGCGTGCAGGTCGTGGCGTTGGTGCCCGCCGCCGGGCCGGTCCCGCCGCCGATCATGGTGGTGACGCCGGAGACCAGCGCCTCTTCCGCCTGCTGCGGACAGATCCAGTGAATATGCGTATCGACGCCGCCGGCGGTGACGATCTTGCCTTCCGCCGCAATAATTTCCGTGGCCGCGCCGATCGCGATCGTGACGTTTGGCTGAATATCCGGGTTGCCGGCTTTGCCGATCGCGAAGATCCGCCCGTCTTTGACGCCGATATCGGCTTTGACGATCCCCCAGTAATCGACGATCAGGGCATTGGTCAGCACCAGATCCACGCACCCGGCGGAAAGCATCTGTCCCTGGCCCATACCGTCGCGGATCACTTTGCCACCGCCGAATTTGACCTCTTCGCCGTAGGTGGTCAAATCATCTTCGACCTCGATCCACAGCTCGGTGTCCGCCAGGCGAACTTTATCGCCGGTGGTGGGGCCGAACATGTCGGCATAGGCCTGACGTGAAATGTCACTCATCGTTTGCCTCCAGCGCGCCCATAACGTCTCCGCGGAAACCGTACACCGCGCGGGTTCCGGCCAGCGCCACCAGCTCCACCTCGCGCTTTTGGCCCGGTTCGAAGCGCACTGCGGTGCCGGCGGCGATATTCAGGCGATAGCCGGTCGCCTGCTGGCGATCGAACTTCAGCGCCGGGTTGACCTCGGCGAAGTGGTAATGCGAGCCGACCTGAATCGGCCGGTCGCCGTGATTTTCAACGATAATGCAGCAGGTGGCGCGGCCGACGTTAATCGCTATCTGGCCGGGTTTTACCTGATATTCTCCTGGGATCATCGCGCTACCTCAGATTATCGGGTTATGGACGGTAACCAGCTTCGAGCCGTCCGGGAAGGTGGCTTCGACCTGGATATCGGGGATCATTTCCGGCACGCCTTCCATGACCTGGTCGCGGCTCAGGACGTGGCGTCCCTCTTCCATCAGCTCGGCGACGCTTCTGCCATCGCGCGCGCCCTCCATAATAAAGGCGCTAATCAGGGCCACGGATTCGGGATAATTGAGCTTCAGACCGCGGGCCAGGCGACGCTCCGCCACCAGCGCGGCGGTAAACAGCAACAGCTTGTCTTTTTCTCTGGGTGTCAGTTCCATAGCGTTCTCTTAAGTCAGCCAGATTCGGGGGAGTACCGGAGATTTGCCGGTCAGGTGCGGGCGCATAAATTGCCAGATATCGCGCATCGCCCGCTGGCAAAGCAGATTATCGTCACTTAGAAAGCGTACCGTCAGCAGGCCGTCGGTGAGCGTCGCGCCGGCGTAGTTTGCCAGCGGCGTAAGTTTTTCGCGTACGCCTTCGAGCAGCGTTTCGTTCGCCGGGTAGAACAGCATCGTTCCCACCCACGGCTGCTGCGCGACGCAGGCCAGCTGTCCATCGGCCAGGCTCAGGCGCTCAATCAGCAGCGGAGAGCCGTCGACCCACACCTCCAGGCGATTGGCGAGCGCGCCGTGGCTAAAGGCTTCGCCGATGACCGGCCGGCCAAGGCACAGCAGGTCCCACGCCAGCAGCGTGCTGGAGGCGGAGAGATGAAAGACGGTAGACAAAGCGGCGTTGGCGCCGGGAAAGAAGATGGCGTCCTGCGGCAGCCACTCGAGCGTTGAGTTTTCGGCCAGCGTCAGGGTTTGCTGAAGACGCGCCTGCGCGCCGCTGCTGCGATAGAACTTGCTGGCGCCGGGCATGGTGATCAGCGTGTGGCACCCGGGATCCAACGTCGCGCTAATGGTGAGCTCATCGCCGCCGACGATACCGCCGGGCGGATGAAGCAGATAGAGGTGGCAGGTCTCTTCTTCGGGATAAAACGGGCGCTGAACGGTGAGGGGACCGACATGACGACGGGAGGCGAGCGTGGTTTTCCCGCCGAGAAATTGAAACTGGAGGTCCAGCGAGGCCTGCCAGCCTTTTTTATTCTGTGGTAACACGGTGCCGTGCAATGTCGCGCCCCTGCAAAATCAAGATAAAACAGCAGCGAAGAGTATTGATCGGGGGCCAATCATCCCGGTCATATGAAAAGCTTATGCCCGTCATACTTCGAGCCGCAGCCGCGTTGGTTCACCTTAATCACCTGGGACTCACTTGCCGCGAGTTGCGGCGCAGCAAAGGTTATTTCTGCTCCGGCGTTTTTTTCTTCTTTTTGAGCCGGGTCCAGATGCGGGTTTCCTGACGACGCCACAGACGCTGTATGTTGTCGTGATGGCGCAGCAGAATCAGGCATGACAGCATCGAAACCGGGAAAGTGTACTGCGGTTTGAACCACCAGACATAGAACGGCGCAATCAGCGCGCTCACGATAGCCCCCAGCGAGGAGTAGCCGCTGAGCAGAATCGTCAGCAGCCAGGTTCCGGCCATCACGCCGGTGAGATCCCAGCCGATAGGAGCAATGGCGCCGAAAGCGGTGGCCACGCCTTTACCGCCGCGAAAGTTAAAAAATACCGGCCAGATATGGCCCACGCAGGCGGCGATCGCCACCAGGCCGAGCCAGAACGGCGTCAGGCCTAACGCCCACGCGCCCCAGACCGGCAGCATCCCTTTCAGGACGTCAAAAATAAGCACCGCTACGGCTGCGCCCTTGCCGCCAATTCGCAGGACGTTCGTCGCCCCTGGATTGCCGGAGCCGCTGTCGCGAGGGTCGGGAAGGCCAGCGAGGCGGCAAACGAGAATGGCGCTGGAGATTGAGCCGCAGAGGTAGGCGAGGATAACCAGTCCAGGCGCGATTGCACTCATCAGCTGTTCCATTTTGAAAGTGTCGTTTTATCCCCTGCGCACTGCGCGTTGTCCGCGCATTGGCTCGCCGGGACCCATAGCGACGCTATGCTCCTGGAGCCTTGCCGCGTCACTGTCTTCCTGCAACGCAAATTATTTAGGGGATGTCTTTGCATCTGTGGATAATACGCATAATTGGCCGGAAGTGGTATCCGGTTTAGCCAAAAAGCAGGCAGGTCGTGATGGATATTGTATTTATAGAGCAACTTTCGGTAATCACCACAATTGGTGTTTACGACTGGGAACAGACCATCGAACAGAAGCTGGTGTTCGATATCGAAATGGCGTGGGATAACCGCAAAGCGGCGGCCAGCGATGATGTCAGCGATTGTCTCAGCTATGCTGATATCAGCGAACTGGTAATCAGCCACGTCGAAGGCGGGCGTTTTGCGCTGGTGGAACGCGTGGCGGAAGAAATTGCCGACCTGCTGCTGGAAAAGTTTCAATCTCCATGGGTACGTATTAAAGTCAGCAAACCTGGGGCGGTAGCCCGGGCGGCTAACGTCGGCGTCATTATTGAACGTGGCCTTAATCTGAAACAAAACTTTTCAGGTCATACTCGTTAAACAAATTGCGTTTATACCGGTCATAGAATCCGGCCATCAGGCTATTTTCTTTGCCGTTTTGCCCTGTGACAGCGCTCGAAATCCTTACGTACAACCTGTACGCTCACTTTTCTGCGCGCTGTCTGTGGCCAAATAAGCACGCCTGATAGCTCGGTTCTTCGTTCCTGGTTTTTTTCATTTTACTTTTTAAAGGGTTTAATTGGATGAGCGATATACACTCGCTGCTGATAGCGGCAATATTGGGTGTGGTTGAGGGGTTGACAGAATTTTTACCTGTCTCCAGTACTGGTCATATGATTATTGTCGGTCATCTGCTGGGTTTTGAAGGCGATACTGCGAATACGTTTGAAGTCGTCATTCAGCTTGGTTCCATTCTGGCCGTTGTGGTGATGTTCTGGCGCCGCCTGTTTGGTCTTATCGGCATTCATTTTGGCAAAAAGCCCGAGCATGAAGGCCAGGGCAGCGGTCGCCTGTCGCTTATCCATATTCTTTTGGGGATGATCCCGGCGGTGGTGCTGGGGCTGATTTTCCACGATACCATCAAATCGCTGTTTAACCCGATAAACGTGATGTACGCGCTGATTGTCGGCGGCGTGCTGCTGATCGCGGCGGAGGTGCTGAAGCCAAAACAGCCCCGCGCGGTGGGCATTGATGATATGACCTATCGTCAGGCGTTCGTCATCGGCTGCTTCCAGTGTCTGGCGCTGTGGCCGGGCTTCTCGCGTTCCGGGGCGACGATTTCCGGCGGGATGCTGATGGGCGTCAGCCGCTATGCGGCCTCTGAGTTCTCGTTCCTGCTGGCGGTGCCGATGATGATGGGCGCAACCGTACTGGATATGTACAAGAGCATTGGCTTCCTGAACGCCGGTGATATTCCGATGTTTGCCGTCGGTTTTATCACGGCGTTTATCGTCGCGCTGATTGCGATTAAAACCTTCCTGCAGCTGATTAAACGTATTTCGTTTATCCCGTTCGCCATCTACCGTTTTATCGTTGCGGCAGCGGTCTACGTGGTCTTCTTCTAAGCGTCCGCCCTCAGTCCCGCGGCTGAGGGCAACGCTTTTCTTTCCAGCGGGCGACGGCCTGAATCCGCCGACGCGTCAGCTCTTCACGAATTTCAACGCCCTGAAAACCTTCCGCCACCACCTCTTTTGTTGAAACCGACCGGGCAACGTCCCAGGCTTCCAGCAGCAGGCGACCCTGCGGATAATCGCAGGCTTCAAAGCCGGTGCGCCCGCGCACGTCGGCCTCGCTGGTTAACGCGATTTGCCTGACACGATGCGGCTTGCGCCAGGCGTCGATATTATCGAACAGCTTGACCAGCGTTTTCGGCTGCAGGATGGGCAGGGTATGAATCAGATCGTGAAATTCGGCGACCAGTTTTGCCAAGTCGCGCAGCTCGTTTGGCACCCGCAAACGGGCGCAGAGCTGCTCGACCAGCTTAACGCCAGCCGGACCGTGACCATGATGGCGCGGCCAGAGCGCTTTCGGCGTTAGCCCTTTCCCGAGGTCGTGGCATAGGGTGGCAAAACGGACATCCACTTCGGGCGAGAGCATCGCCGCCATGGTGACGGTCATCAGCGTATGCAGGCCAGTGTCGATTTCCGGGTGCCATTTAGCCGGGGCCGGTACGCCATAAAGAGCGTCGACTTCCGGGAACAGCACCTTGAGCGCGCGGCAGTCGCGTAATGTCTGGAAGAAGACCTGCGGATTGCGGGTAGAGAGGGCGCTTTCCGTCTCTTTCCACACCCGCTCGGGCGTGAGGTGCGCCAGCTCGCCAGCATCGGCCATCGCCCGCATCAGCGCCATGGTTTCATCGGCGATGCGGAACCCCAGATGCGCGTAGCGGGCGGCAAAACGCGCCACGCGCAGGACGCGTAGCGGGTCCTCGCTAAAGGCGGGCGAGACGTGGCGCAGCAGGCGCTGGCGTAAATCAGCCTGGCCGCCGTAGGGATCGATAATCTGGCCGTCGGCGTCCTGGGCCAGCGCGTTGATCGTCAGATCGCGGCGCAGCAGGTCTTGCTCAAGGGTGACGTCAGCGGCGGCATAGCAGGTAAAGCCGGTGTAGCCGGAGCCGGACTTGCGCTCGGTGCGCGCCAGCGCATACTCTTCGCGGCTTTGCGGATGCAGGAACACGGGAAAATCACGGCCTACCTGCTGGTAGCCCGCGTCGAGAAGTTGCTGAGGCGTGGCGCCAACCACGACCCAATCTTTGTCTTTAACCGGTAGCCTTAATAACGCATCTCGTACTGCACCACCGACCAGATAAACCTTCACGCCTCACTCTCCCGTCTTTATTTTCTTACGATGATACGTAAGTCTGGCAGAGAAGACGAATTAGTTCATCCAGCGGTCTTTGCGTTTGCGGCTCGGTACCAGGTGCGGCAACACCAGTCCGAGGATCAGGCCGACGCCCAGCACGCCGCCGCCGTACATAAACCACTGCATGATAATGGTGCGCTGTTTGTCATCAAGCTGCAGATTTGCGGCGTTTACCTTTTTCTGCGCGACAACCAGCTCATTTTTCAGCTTTTGGTTCTCTTCTTTCAGACCGTTTATCACGGCGTCGCTACCGGCGACTTTCTTCTGCATGTCCGCCGTGCGCTGATTCCAGGTGGTGTCGATGTTGTTGAGTTTGTCGGTCAGGGTTTTGACCTGGTTTTCCAGATCCGGCACGCGGGTGCGCAGGCTGGGCTCGTTGCTCAGCTCTTTCAAGGGGATCCAGGCGGTACGGCCGCTGTTGTCGCGTACCTGAGCATAGTTCGTGCTGTCGTTGGTTTGCAGCACCGCGACTTCTTCACCGGCGTTGATGGTGCCCACGAGACGATAGTTATCGCCCGGACCGCTGCGCACCCAGGTATTCAGTTCATCTGAAACGTAACGTTTTTCTTCCGCGTGAACCGCCGTGGCGGCGCTCAGCGCCAGCAAAGTCAATGTAATAAGGCGTAATTTTGGCATCAGGTCATCGTTTGGTCATAAAAAGTTGAACGATAGTAGTGGCATCGCCGAAGCGACGCAAAGTTTTCCGCCACAATCGGAATCATCCAGGAGGTGGCCCGGCAAAATGCGCATTGCATGGCGATTCGCCGCAAAATACTATTTACTGACAAGAAATATCGTTGTTAGTTCGCCGCAATTTCCCGGCACAGCATATAAGCGGAAGAATTCAGTCATGGCTCAAGAAATCGAATTAAAGTTTATCGTCGCTCAGGATGGCGTTGACGCGCTGCGTCAGCACCTCAACGCGCTGGAGGCAAAGCATACGCCAGCGGGTCAATTGCTGAATATTTACTATGAAACGGCGGATAACTGGCTGCGCCGCCACGACATGGGGCTGCGCATTCGCGGCGACCAGGGGCGCTATGAAATGACGCTGAAAATTGCCGGGCGCGTCGTCGGCGGCCTGCATCAGCGTCCGGAATACAACATTCCTCTGGACACGCCGGAGCTGGCGCTGGAGAAACTGCCGGCTGAGGTCTGGCCGCAGGGGGAACTGCCGGCGGCGCTCGCACAGAACGTACAGCCGCTTTTCAGCACCGATTTTGAGCGTGAAAGATGGGTGGTCAAAGAAGGCGACAGCGAAATTGAAATTGCGCTTGACCGCGGCGAAGTTAAAGCCGGCGAGCATCAGGAACCGATTTGTGAACTGGAGCTGGAACTGCTGTCCGGTACTACCCAGGACATTCTGACCCTTGCCCGTCGCCTGCTGGATACCGGCGTACTGCGTCAGGGCAGCCTGAGCAAGGCGGCGCGCGGTTATCATCTGGCGCAGGGCAATGAAGAACGTCCGCTGACCGCGTTAACGATCCTTCGCGTCGCGCCGAAGGCCAGCGTCGAGCAGGGTCTGGAAGCGGCGCTGGAAAGCGCGCTGGCGCACTGGCTGTATCATGATGAACTCCTCAATCGCGGCAATGCAAAAGCGAAAGCAGAGATTTTGCACGCTATTGCCCGCGTGCGGCACGCGCTGGTGCTGTTTGGCGGTATTGTCCCGCGCAAGGCCACCACGCTGCTGCGTGAGCGTCTGAGCGAAGCTGAGGCGGCGCTGGCGGAGGCCGAAACCGCCCAGGCGGCGCTTTTCAGCGTGGCGACCGTCAGAGCCAAGCTGACGCTCACCGATCTGCTGATAAACCGCGGCTGGCGTCCCTTCCTGAACGCAGCCGGAGAGCAGAAAATTGCCGGTTCGTTTAAACGCTTCGCGGATATTCAGCTCTCCAGAGCGGCGGCGGAGCTGAAAAACGCCTTCCGCCAGCCGTCCGCTGACGGTTATGTCGATCAGCTTCCGCGCCTGACCCGTGAAATTGACACCGTTCAGCTGCTATCCGGTGCTTATATCGACGCTGCCGCGCCGTGGCTGGAAAACTGGCAAGAAACCCGCCGGGCGATTGCGCATAACGACAGCAGCGTTATCGAATATTTTCGTCGCCAGGCGCTGGCCGCGGAGCCGTTCTGGCTGCATAGTGGAAAACGATAATTTCAGGCCAGGGAGCCCCTAAGATGCCGCTTTCTTCGCAATTACAGCAGCACTGGCAGACGGTCGCAGGCCGGCTACCAGCGGATTTTCCCGTATCGACGTTGAGCGATCGGGCGCAATCGGTCATGGCCTTTAGCGATTTCGTCGAACAGAGTCTGATCGCGCAGCCGCAGTGGCTGGCGGAGCTTGAAAGTGCGCCTCCCGAGGCGCAGGAGTGGCATCACTATGCCGACTGGCTGCAGGTTCGCCTGGCCGAGGTCAATGATGAAGCCGCGCTGATGCGCGAGCTACGCCAGTTTCGCCGTCGGATCATGGTGCGTATCGCCTGGGCCCAGGCGCTATCGCTGGTCAGCGAAGAGAGCAGCCTGCAGCAGCTAAGCGCGCTGGCGGAGACCTTAATCGTCGCTGCGCGCGACTGGCTATACGCCGCCTGCTGCCGTGAATGGGGCACTCCGTGTAATGCTGAAGGTACGCCGCAGCCGCTGCTGATCCTCGGGATGGGCAAGCTCGGCGGCGGCGAGCTGAATTTCTCCTCCGACATCGATCTGATTTTCGCCTGGCCGGAGCATGGCGCCACGCGCGGCGGCCGTCGCGAGCTGGACAACGCCCAGTTTTTTACCCGCCTCGGGCAGCGCCTGATTAAGGTGCTGGATCAGCCCACCCAGGATGGCTTTGTCTACCGCGTGGATATGCGCCTGCGCCCGTTTGGCGACAGCGGCCCGCTGGTGCTGAGCTTTGCCGCGCTGGAGGATTATTACCAGGAGCAGGGGCGCGACTGGGAGCGCTACGCGATGGTGAAAGCGCGAATCATGGGCGATAACGATGGCGTTTACGCCAGCGAACTGCGCGCCATGCTGCGGCCGTTTGTCTTCCGCCGCTATATTGATTTCAGCGTGATTCAGTCTCTGCGCAACATGAAGGGAATGATCGCCCGTGAGGTGCGCCGTCGGGGACTGAAGGACAATATCAAGCTCGGCGCGGGCGGCATCCGCGAAGTGGAGTTTATCGTCCAGGTCTTCCAGCTGATTCGCGGCGGACGCGAACCGATGCTGCAACAGCGGGCTTTGCTGCCGACGCTGGCCGCCATCGAAGAGCTGCACCTGCTGCCGGAAGGGGATGCGCAGAGGCTGCGCGAAGCCTATCTGTTTTTGCGTCGCCTGGAAAACCTGCTGCAAAGCATCAACGACGAGCAGACGCAAACCCTGCCGCAGGATGAACTTAATCGCGCCCGGCTGGCCTGGGGGATGGGGGCTGCCGACTGGGATACGCTCAGCGCGCGGCTGGCGGAGCAGATGGCCAACGTGCGGCGCGTGTTTAATGAATTGATCGGCGACGATGAAACCCAGTCGCCGGATGAACAGCTTGAAGAGTACTGGCGCGAACTGTGGCAGGACGCGCTGCAGGAGGATGATACCAGCCCGGCGCTGGCGCATCTCGCCGACAGCGATCGCCGCAGCGTGCTGGCGCTGATCGCCGATTTTCGTAAAGAGCTGGACCGGCGCACGATTGGCCCGCGCGGCCGTCAGGTGCTCGACCAGCTCATGCCGCATCTGCTCAGCGAAATCTGCTCGCGCGCGGATGCCCCGGTGCCGCTGGCGCGCATTACGCCGCTGCTCACCGGGATTGTCACCCGCACAACCTATCTGGAGCTGCTGAGCGAATTCCCCGGCGCGTTAAAGCACCTGATTAGCCTGTGCGCGGCGTCGCCGATGGTCGCCAGCCAGCTGGCTCGCCATCCGCTGCTGCTGGACGAGCTGCTGGACCCGAATACGCTTTATCAGCCGACGGCCACCGATGCCTATCGCGATGAGCTGCGCCAGTATCTGCTGCGCGTACCGGAAGATGATGAAGAGCAGCAGCTGGAGGCGCTACGCCAGTTTAAGCAGGCGCAGCTGCTGCATATCGCCGCGGCCGATATCGCCGGAACCCTGCCGGTGATGAAAGTGAGCGATCACTTAACCTGGCTGGCGGAGGCGATGATTGACGCGGTGGTCCAGCAGGCCTGGCTGCAGATGGTGGCCCGCTACGGGCAGCCGACGCACCTGCACGATCGCCAGGGGCGCGGTTTTGCGGTGGTTGGCTACGGTAAGCTGGGGGGCTGGGAGCTGGGCTACAGTTCCGATCTCGATCTGGTGTTCCTCCACGATTGTCCGATGGAGGTGATGACCGACGGCGAGCGCGAAATCGACGGTCGTCAGTTTTATCTGCGGCTGGCGCAGCGCATCATGCATCTTTTCAGCACTCGCACCTCGTCGGGCATTCTGTACGAAGTGGACGCTCGCTTACGTCCTTCTGGCGCGGCGGGCATGCTGGTGACCACCGCCGATGCCTTTGCTGATTATCAACAAAATGAGGCATGGACCTGGGAGCATCAGGCGCTGGTTCGCGCCCGCGTAGTGTATGGCGATCCTGAGCTACAGGCGCGCTTTGACGCCATTCGTCGGGATATTCTTACTACCCCGCGAGAAGGCGAAAAACTGCAGACCGAAGTGCGGGAAATGCGTGAAAAAATGCGCGCTCACCTGGGGAATAAGCATCACGATCGCTTTGATATTAAAGCCGATGCCGGGGGTATCACGGATATTGAATTTATTACCCAGTATCTGGTCCTACGCTATGCCAGTGATAAACCGAAGCTCACGCGCTGGTCCGATAACGTCCGTATTCTGGAACTGCTGGCGCAGAACGACATTATGGACGAGGCAGAGGCGAGGGCGTTAACTCACGCTTACACCACGCTGCGCGATGCGCTCCATCACCTGGCGCTGCAGGAGCAGCCGGGGAACGTGGCGCCAGAAGCGTTTAGCCAGGAGCGTGAACAGGTCAGCGCCAGCTGGCAGAAGTGGTTGATGGCTTAACTAAAAAACCGGGTGTGCTATTATCGCGCGCAAAGTTTGCGTCTCGCAGGAGAGAGGAATGAAAGTAACGCTGCCAGAGTTTGAACGTGCAGGAGTGTTGGTGGTTGGCGATGTGATGCTGGACCGCTACTGGTATGGTCCCACCAGCCGTATTTCGCCGGAAGCGCCGGTGCCGGTGGTGAAGGTGGAAAATATCGAAGAACGTCCTGGCGGCGCGGCAAACGTGGCGATGAATATTGCGTCGCTCGGCGCGACCTCTCGTCTGGTTGGCCTGACCGGGATTGACGATGCCGCCCGCGCGTTAAGCAAGGCGCTGGCCGACGTCAACGTGAAGTGCGACTTTGTGTCCGTCCCGACCCATCCGACGATTACCAAACTGCGCGTGCTGTCGCGCAACCAGCAGCTGATTCGTCTCGATTTTGAAGAGGGTTTCTCCGGCGTCGATCCTCAGCCGATGCACGAGCGTATTCAGCAGGCGCTGAGCTCCATTGGCGCGCTGGTGCTGTCTGATTACGCCAAAGGCGCTCTGACCAGCGTCCAGACCATGATTAAGCTGGCTCGCGACGCGGGCGTTCCGGTGCTTATCGACCCGAAGGGCACGGATTTTGAACGCTATCGCGGCGCCACCCTGCTGACGCCTAATCTCTCAGAGTTTGAGGCGGTCGCGGGTAAATGTAAGGATGAAGAAGAGATCGTTGAGCGCGGGATGAAAATCATCGCCGATTTTGACCTCTCGGCGCTGCTGGTGACCCGTTCCGAGCAGGGGATGACGCTGCTGCAGCCGGGGCGACCGCCGCTGCATATGCCCACTCAGGCCCAGGAAGTCTATGATGTTACCGGCGCGGGCGACACGGTCATTGGCGTGCTGGCGGCGACGCTGGCCTCCGGCAACACTCTGGAAGAGGCCTGCTACTTTGCCAACGCGGCGGCGGGCGTCGTGGTGGGCAAACTCGGTACCTCTACCGTTTCGCCTATCGAACTGGAGAACGCGGTACGCGGGCGTTCCGAGACCGGTTTTGGCGTGATGAGCGAAGAAGAGCTGAAGCTGGCGGTTGCCGCGGCGCGTAAGCGCGGCGAGAAAGTGGTGATGACCAACGGCGTGTTCGACATTTTACACGCGGGCCATGTTTCCTACCTGGCTAACGCCCGCAAGCTGGGCGATCGGCTGATCGTTGCGGTGAACAGCGACGCGTCAACCCGGCGTCTGAAAGGCGACTCTCGCCCGGTCAACCCGCTGGATCAGCGGATGATCGTGCTGGGCGCGCTGGAAGCCGTCGATTGGGTGGTCTCTTTTGAAGAGGATACCCCGCAGCGGCTGATTGCCGGAATTCTGCCGGATCTGCTGGTAAAAGGCGGCGACTATAAGCCGGAACAGATCGCCGGTAGCGAAGAAGTCTGGGCAAACGGCGGCGAGGTGCTGGTGCTCAACTTTGAAGATGGCTGCTCGACGACCAACATCATCAAGAAGATCCAGAAAGATAACAAACAGTAATGTTTTCTCTTCGCACCGTAGCGGCGGTATGTCCGGAATTATCGCGCTAACCGAGGCGTAACCGGCGATAACGCTGCAAAACAGGACAAAAGAGGCCCGCGATCGCCTAATCGCGGGCCTCTTTTTATTTAATGACGGCATAAATGATTTGGCTCAACAAATCGCCATTTGAGGCGCATTTTTCGTACAAAAAAAGCTAAGGTAAGGATAAATACTGAAGTCAGTAAAAAGCATATGACCAATCAGAAGACCAACGGCTGAAGGAGTATGCGTATGAAGAAAAACGATATGTATTTAATGAAGAATTTTGATTTTCTGGCCCAGAGCTTCGCCAGAATGAACGCACAAGGTCAGCCCGTCGATCTTCAGGCCATTGTTGGTAATATGGATGAAGCGCATCGCGAATGGTTTTGTCAACGCTATGAACTTTACTGCCGCCAGGCGAATAAAACCATGTCGCCAGAAGCGGAGCTGGAGCACTAATCTACTTACCGCAGTACAGATACGACAACGGGCCTGACGGCCCGTTGCTTGTTTTACGGCTTCTCTTCGACGTCCGGCGCTGCCGGCGCGCTCGGCGAACGGTTTTCCAGATCGTTAAGACGCTGCTCCAGAAGCGCCAGCTTTTCACGCGTGCGCAACAGCACCTGCGTCTGCACGTCGAACTCTTCGCGGCTTACCAGGTCCAGGCGAGTTAACTGCGACTGGAGCACCTGACGGATTTTTTTCTCCACGTCTTCCCCCAGATCGCGGAGCCCCTTCGGCATTGATTCATGAACCTGACGGGCGATTTGTTCAATTTTTTTCGGGTCAATCATGGTGGTTTCCTGCTCTGGTCGGTTATCCGCTCATTGTAGTGCGATCGTCGGCGCCTATAAACCATAAATGTTTGAAGCTTATGCATTGCCGACGATAGTCAATAGCGTTATAGTTGCTTTGCTTATTCTCAGGGCGGGGCGAAATTCCCCACCGGCGGTAAATCAACCATAGCGTTGAAAGCCCGCGAGCGCTTTCTGCAAATGCAGAAAGGTCAGCAGATCCGGTGTAATTCCGGGGCCGACGGTTAGAGTCCGGATGGGAGAGAGTAACGGCTCAGCCGGGTTTGTACCCGCTTGCGTTGACTTTTGCCGCTAAACCGGCGCTCCTAAGACTGCCCTGATTCTGGTAACCATACAATTAATGAGGTTTTTTTTACCATGAATCAGACGCTACTTTCCTCTTTTGGTACCGCTTTTGAACGTGTAGAACGTGCTCTGGATGCACTGCGCGAAGGCCGCGGTGTGATGGTGCTTGACGATGAAGACCGTGAAAACGAAGGCGATATGATTTTCGCCGCTGAAACCATGACCGTTGAGCAGATGGCGCTGACCATTCGCCACGGCAGCGGCATTGTCTGCCTGTGCCTGACGGAAGATCGCCGTAAACAGCTCGACCTGCCAATGATGGTTGAGAACAACACCAGCGCCTACGGTACCGGTTTTACCGTGACCATCGAAGCCGCTGAAGGCGTGACCACCGGCGTTTCCGCCGCTGACCGCGTGACCACCGTGCGCGCGGCAATTGCCGATGGCGCGAAGCCGTCCGACCTGAACCGCCCTGGACACGTTTTCCCGCTGCGCGCGCAGCCGGGCGGGGTTCTGACCCGCGGCGGCCATACTGAAGCAACCATCGATCTGGTCACCCTGGCTGGCCTCAAACCGGCGGGCGTACTGTGTGAACTGACCAACGACGACGGCTCTATGGCGCGTGCGCCGCAGTGCATTGAGTTTGCTCAGCAGCACAATATGGAAGTGGTCACGATTGAAGATTTAGTGGCCTACCGTCGCGAACACGAGCGTAAAGCCAGCTGATTGCAGTTGTTGCGCTCATAAACAGTATCCTCCAATATAGTCGGAGGATACTGTTCGTTGTGTGGGTAAAATTGGTCTACTGATAGTTTATTTTTATGATTAAATCTTTACTGAAAGGCCCTTCCACAAGACTTTTTGTTGGATGCTTCGTCAACTCAGCAATGTAGTTATGGGTTACCGTTGCAGCGCTACCTGGAATATAGCTTGCAAAATTTGCATATTGGTTATACACGATATCGCTGTTAATTGTTTTGTCGTTAATTCGCATCAGAAGACCATTTCCCATATCCAGATGAGTATTATCGTATAGCGTATCATTAGTATAAAAACTGGTTTTGACATCAAATTTATCGGTACATCCCGCAGCTTCATTTTTAATAGTGGATATGCTAAATGGTTTCTTTGCTGGTTCTTTCAATATAACACTATCAGATATTTGACCGAAGTCGACAATTTGTGATTCGGGATAAATTTTAATATCTACGCTACAATCTAAAAAATGAATGTTTGAAAGCCCGTCAATATCATAGTGCAAGTTTTTAGCATGCGCCAGCCGGTTTATTCCTCCAGAACCATCAAAGGCTAATACGGTGACTGCAGGAAAATTATACTCTATCTGTGAAGGTGGAATTGATTTTAGCTTAACGTATAAGCGAAAACGAACGGTAAATGTCGTGTTTTTCTGGATTGTATGGCCATTACATGCCTTATGCTTATATGACTGGTCAAAGTCACTCATTTGATCAAGGCATGCGCCTGTATTGATTTTTGTGTTCGGTATGTCGTAATCCACACCATTATAGGTTACACCAAATGCCAGATAAGAATTATTGGTAACCAGGTTATCGGTGTTATGGAAGCTATCCAGAATATAAGCATAAACGTTTTCTGACCAAGGCGATTTGGGATCTTTATTGTTATGTGAGGCTTCATCACAATAAACGGTTACAGTAATATCGCCGCTTTCCCATATTTTTTTTCCAACAGGTGCGTCTGCGGGGACAGTAAATGGCGGCAGTGATGTGGTAACGAGATGGTCTCCACCGTAGTTATTTTGATAACAGTCGATTGCCCAGGATGATGATGAAAAAAGGCAAATCAGCAAAATAAAAAAAATGAATAATTTTTTCATTATTAGCCCCTTTTCACTGGTTCAGACTGACATACTATTTGTACCGAATTACAGCTAATTTTAAACATATTCAGACCACCATAATCGCCAATAAAGCCCACCTGGAAATTAGCAGGCAGGTCTTTAATCTCCTGCGACGCCTGGCCAAACGGTTCAGCCATCATGCTGGATGTTTTTGGCAGCAGCGTTTTGCCATTCGTGCCGATATAACCAACGGTGATAAAATAGGGGGAGTTATTCTTTAACGTTAACCCGCTGGCCGTTCGGCTAATATCGAATTTACCGGTCAGATTCACCTGTCCGTTCTTCACTTCGACAGCCTTTGGTCGCCAGAAAATTTTAATGCGGCTCTGCATGGCGATTTGCATGACGTTTTTTTGTTCCGAGCGAGGCGGAATCTCGCGCACATTGAAATAAAACAGCGATTCCCTGTCTGCCGGAAGCTGCGTCAACGTTGGCTGAGGAATCAGGCGTACCTGTACTTGCTCACCCGCCTCCAGGCGCACCATTGGCGGAACAGCAGTAATATAGTTTCGGGATTTTTTATTATCCTTGTCCTCAATCCATGATTGAGCAAGGAAAGGGATTGTTGTGCTCTGGTTGGTCAAGCGCACGGAGACGCTCTTATCCGACTGGTTAAGAATAATGCGGGTTCTGTCGGGCGACACGGCGGCATTTACCGCAAAGCTGGTACCCAACAGAAATAATAGTCCTTTCGCAAACGTGTTAATTTTCATCATCATTCATCCTGAATTAATGTGCGGGTTTACATGGTAAAATAATGGCCTGGCCGTTGATGTTGCTATGGTTAGGCGGCGTCATATCACACACGTTGTCGTTCCATTTTAGCGTCAGGATGCTGTTTTCCTGTATTCCGCTCAGATACACAAAGCCGTCATCAGCGACTAAACCTATATCGCGACCGGTTGCTTTGTCGGTTACGGTCACGCCCAGCGGTGGATAGCGTCCGTCTTCCAGGCGGATAACGCCGATGATCTGATAGCCTTTGGTCGCGCTCAGGGGCATATAGCCAATAGCACCTTCGGTCAGCGTGGTGCGGATAACGGAGTTGGTAACATCCACGCCATCCGGCAGGTTGTTATTGTTCACCATTACCGTCGCAGTTGTGTAGTTACCCACTGACGGAACCACGGAAATACCAAACATATTGGTCATACTACGGTTATTGTTCACCTCAACACCGGCTATTCCATCCGCATCCACCATTACGCGAGAACTGTTGCCTGTGTTGTAGTCATGCAAGGCCGCACCGTAACGGGTTGCCGTAAATGAGCCGTTCCAGCCAGCGCTGAACGAGCGATAGCTGCTCGGCTTCACGCTACCGTTTACATTCAACCGGCCATAGGGTGAATAGTGCTGATAGTACCCGCGCATGGCCGCTTCGCCATCGCCAAACTCTTTATCTGTGCCTGAAACGGACATATTCCACGGGTTATTACGATCTGAACCATCGTACCAGGTTGCCGTTTGCGTCGTTGCGTCGTCGCCATAGCGCTGCAGGCTGTACATAATATTGCGATTATTTTCTAGCGGCAGAGAGAGTGAAAGGTAATATTGATTTTCTTGATTATTATTCCAGCTCACACGGCTCATCGCCAATGAAGCTGAAATATTTTTAAACGCGGCAATATCAAAGCTACGGCTCAGAGAAAACGAGTAGTTCGTATTGGTTTGACTGTTCCAGTAGGTATTACGTGTGATACTCAGATAGGTATTTAGCTCCAGCGGCGCAACGTACTGGTTAAAGGAGAGCACATAGCTCTCTTTCTCATTGGAACTGGAGTCGGAACCATCGCGCGAGCTGATATATTCGCTCATCGTGACGTATTCTTTATCTGAGAATCGGTAACCCGCGAAGGTTACCTGACTGTTTGTTTCTTCAAAACGTTTGGCATAGTTAGCGCGATAGCTAAAGCCGCGCTGTTTACCTTGATCGTCATTACGTAGATTGGCCTCGGCGCGGGTAATATCAAGGGAGAATGAGCCAAAACGGTTAAGGTTAAAGCCAACCCCACCGGTTGCCGCCTGATAGTCATCGGCGGTGACGATAGCGCCGCCGTAGAGAGAGATATCACTCAACCAGCCCCAGGAAGCCTCCCCGGTCCAGAAAAGGGGGTTATTCACATCGTTGTGAGTCGTTGATGTGGGTTTACCCAGTGAACTTTTATAACGTACCTGCCCTTTACGCGTCAGGTAAGGGATAGAGGCGGAACCAACCTGAAACGTACTTTTGCGTCCGTCTTCTTCCTCGATCGTAACATCCAGTTGCCCCTGCAAGGTCGTGCCCAGATCGGCGATGGTGAATGGCCCGGGGGAGACGGTCGTTTGATAGAGCGTGCGGCTGTTTTGCGTAATGGTGACCTTAGCGTTGGTCTGTGCAATGCCGCTTATTTGCGGCGCATAGCCGCGTAAATCCGGCGGAAGCATTTGTTCATCACTTTCCAGAGAGGCGCCGGTAAAGTGGAAAGTATCGTAGAGGCCTGAGCTCAGGTCGTACTGGCCCATTGTGAATTTTGACGCCAGGGACGGAATCGGGCGGAATAAATAGGTACGCGGCAGGCTACTGCTGGTTCCCGTTGATTTACGCTCAATAAACGATTGATCGTATTGATAATCGCTACGTAAGCGCCATGCGCCGAGATTGAAACCCAGGGTGCCATATGAGTTGACGCTCTGGTTGCTGTCGCCGTGGCTCGGCGTGTACTGGCTGGCGTACAGGTTATAATCCAGCATAAGACCCGCGATACCGTCGTCCCAGTACTCCGGTGGCGTCCAGTTTTTAGCCTGATATTTCATCCATGCCTGAGGTACGGTTAACGTCAGCACCATGTTCGCTTTATCCAGACGAATAATCAGTTCTGGCTGATGGCTGAGATCGAGACAGCCTTTTTGAGCCCACACGTGTAGTGGCTCAATAAACGCGTCGGCAAAGCCGAACTCTGCCAGGCGCTCTTTAGTCAGGCAAAGCTGAGAACCGCTTTCGTTATCGGCTTGTACCCACTCCAGGTGATAGGCTTTTGGTAAGGTGTTTTTGTTGATCTGTATGCGCACCAAATAGGTGCCGACAGGGATATAACCTTTTTTTTCAAATTGTGAGAGATCGATATTTTCCCTGTCCTCTGCATCAATCATATCGGTATTGAATTCTAGTGCAGAAAGCGGCATTGATAGCGATGCGATAATAGCTACTGAGTATAGGGTATGCTTTATTAAAAGGGATAGCTTTCCTGGCGTTAAACCGCTATGAATGATAGTACGCATAAAATCCGTTTCTTTTAATAAAATAGACCGGGAAAGCCGGTGAATCCCTCACCGGCCTGAATCAATAAAAATTAAGCGAAAGCGATAATTATTTATAAGCCAGGACGTAGTTTGCCTGAGCGTAAACATCACCCTCGGTCGCATTTTTACCTTTAGATTCCATGCGGGCGTGGAAGTCCAGATTCTGCGTCGGGTTGGTATCGGTAAACACTACCGGTACTGCGGAGCCCAGGGTTACGGTGTTGTAACCTGCGTCCATGATACGTACGCCAACGCCGGTAGCGCCACCGTAGTTGCTTTCTTTGGTATTCACCATCAGGCTGGCGTCGCTGCTGTCGACGTTGGCAGAAGTGAAGGTGACGCTCACTTTATCCGTTGTCGTTTTAACGCCTTTATCATCCGTTGTGCTCAGAATACAATCGCGCAGTTTGATAGAGAAATCTGCAGGCTGAGAGTACTGGCCGCCGTTCAGTACGCTATCGGCAACCTGCCCGAGATCGACATCAATCTGAGCGCTTTCCGGTGTCACAGAGCAAGGGGAGGTAATAACGGTACCGGAGAAGGTGACAATACCGTGGCCCTGATCTTCTGCGCTGGCATTAAAAACCGTCGCAGAAAAAACAGCGGTGGTGGCAACAGCAAGCAGCGTTTTTTTAAACATGGAATATAGTCCTTTATAGATGATCAATATTAAATATGAGGTATACGACAACTGGTATGGGATTGGTTTTGCTTGAATTAATATTAATTCAACGCGTAAAAAGTATCATGCTGCTCACTGTTACGCATGTTAATTGTAATTAAAGGTAACTCGCAGTTTTCCTTAATACATGTATTTCAATGCGCTTTTTTTAGGGTTTTTCTCAACACACACTCTCTTTTAACGGTGGTTTTACGTATGTTTATTGTTTGTGTGAATGAATTTTCGTGTGATACCCGAAAAATTACGTTAAGTTAATGCCAAATAAATGGAGGGGCGCTGTAAAAACGCTATTTATGTAGGGTTTTAATTGACTAAAAGTTAAATCAAATATCTATTCTCAATCCATCATTGTGATGAATTTATGTGATAAATTGACAAGTGAAATATAGCGCTGCAAATAATTGGCGCATTGGCTCAGCCAATGCCCACCGTTTGCAAAACCACCAGGCTTAATCCCATCACTGACATCCCGCACAGCACGCCGTAGCTCGGGTTGCTTTGCGGATCGAGCTCTTTCGCCAGCGGCATAAGCTCATCAACCGACAGCGCAATCATGATACCGGCAACCGCGGCCATAACGGCGCCCATCATCACCGGGGATATCGCGCTGCCCAGCACCAGCCAGGCCAGCACGCCGCCGAAGATTTCCGCCATGCCGGAAAGACCCGCCCAGAACACCGCTTTACTTCTGGAGCCCGTAGCGGCATATACCGGTCCGGCTACCGCCAGTCCTTCCGGGATGTTATGTAGCGCAACGGCTAACGCGACCCCCATGCCCAGCTCGAGATTATTGCTGGCCGTCACGAAGGTCGCAATGCCCTCGGGGAAGTTATGCAGGCTGATGCCTAAGGTCAGTAAAATCGTCGTACGGCGCAGGTTACGCGGGCGGGAAATGCCGGGAGACATCAGATCCTGCGGGTGGGCGTGAGGCAGCATGCGGTCAAGCGCAAAGTAGCCAAGAAGGCCGATAATAAACATGCCGTAGCCTAGCAGGGGAGACATGCCTTCGGTAGCCAGCGCGGCGGGCAGCATCTCCATCAACGAAATCAGCAGCATGATCCCGGCGGCGAATCCCAGCGAGAATCCCAGTAAGCGATTCGAGGGTTTCTGCCCGATAACGCCGAAAATGGCGCCAATAAAGGTAGCGCTCCCTGCCAGCAGGGTCAGAATGACGGGTGAGGACAACATTCACCTCCTTATGAAAATAATTCTTATTAAGAGTATCGTGTTCCATTGACGATCGCGAGCGCGCGGATTCACTCTTTACCGCCGCTTACATTCAAATTTTCTGACGATCATCATCATGCTTATCTGAGTTTATCCTCCATAGAAAGAGCGTAATGTAAATACATCAACTTTCTTAATAAAGGATATCACTATGTCCCGTACCCGCATGCCCGCGCTGTTTTTAGGTCACGGTAGCCCGATGAACGTGCTGGAAGATAACATCTATACTCGCGCCTGGCGGCATCTGGGCGAGACGCTGGCGCGGCCTAAAGCCATTGTGGTGATCTCCGCGCACTGGTTCACTCGCGGTACAGGAGTGACCGCGATGGAGGCGCCGAAAACGATTCATGATTTTGGCGGTTTTCCCCAGGCGCTCTACGATACGCATTATCCGGCGCCGGGTTCGCCTGAACTGGCCCAGCGTCTGGTTGAGCTGCTGGCGCCGGTGCCGGTGACGCTGGATAAAGAAGCCTGGGGCTTTGACCATGGTTCCTGGGGCGTGTTGATTAAAATGTATCCCGATGCCGATATTCCGATGGTACAGCTGAGTATTGATAGTACGAAGCCCGCGGCATGGCATTTCGAAATGGGGCGTAAGCTGGCCCAGCTGCGCGATGAGGGCATTATGCTGGTGGCAAGCGGCAACGTGGTGCATAACCTGCGTACCGCACGCTGGCACGGCGAAAATACACCTTATCCCTGGGCGGCGTCGTTTAATGACTACGTGAAGGCGAATCTGGACTGGAAAGGTCCCGTAGCGGAACATCCGCTGGTGAATTACCTGGCGCATGAAGGCGGATCGTTATCGAACCCGACGGCCGATCACTTTCTGCCGCTGCTGTACGTGCTGGGCGCCTGGGACGGTGAAGAGCCGATTACGATCCCGGTTGAAGGAATGGAAATGGGCTCCCTGAGCATGCTGTCAGTGGTCATTGGCGCCTGAAAATAGATAAACCCCGGCAGTAAACGATGCCGCCGGGGTTCGATGTTACTCGACGAAAATGTGCGGATAAAAGCGCGACAGATCCTGAGTGATCAGCGCCCGGTCTTCGCGAATGCCAATACCCGCCGGCTGGTCGTTAATCAGCCAGCTGCCGATGAGCGTGTAGCTGTCGCCAAACTTCGGCAACGGATAGAACGCCTGCACGATGGTGCCCTCTTCGCCGTACGGCCCTTCTACCGCCTCCAGCACTTTGCCATTTTCCACGATAGAGACGTTAGCGCCCTCGCGGGAGAAGATCGGCTTGATAACGTACTTCTCCAGCTCCGGATGCGCATCTTCGCTGAAATAAGCGGCCAGCAGGTTCGGATGGTTGGGGAACATCTCCCACAGCAGCGGCAGCAGCGCTTTGTTGGAGATAATGCTCTTCCACGCCGGCTCCAGCCAGCGCACGCCGGCATCTTCCAGCTTGGTGGAGAACACCTCGCGCAGCATGTACTCCCACGGATAGAGCTTGAACAGATTACCAATCACCTGATCCTGCAGATCGGTAAACTGGCCTTTTTCTCCGAGACCAATATCTTCGATGTAGAGGAACTCGGTTACCACGCCCGCTTCTGCGGCGCAGTCCTGCAAATATTGCACGGTACCGCGGTCTTCAACGGTATCGCGACAGCAGGCCATATGCAGCAGCTGGAAGCCGAACTGCTCGCGCAGCTCGCCAAAGCGATCGATCAGCTTCTCCTGCAGGCTGTTGAACTGATCGCTGCCCGCCGGCAGCTGACCGGCGTTCAGCTGATCTTCCATCCAGATCCACTGGAAGAATGCCGCTTCATAGAGAGACGTCGGCGTATCGGCGTTGTTCTCCAGCAGCTTCGGCTCACCCACGCCGTCCCACGCGAGATCGAGACGCGAATACAGCGAGGGCTGATGGGTTTTCCACGACTGGCGTACGAAGCCCCAGGTGTGTTTGGGGATGCGAAATTTGGCCATTAACTCATCGCTGGCGATGACTTTTTCCACCGCCTGCAGACACATCTGATGCAGCTCAGCGGTGACGTCTTCAAGTTTCTCAACCTGCGCCAGCGTCAGTTTGTAATAGGCTTCTTCGCTCCAGTACGGCTCGCCGTACATGGTGTGAAAGTTAAAGCCATACTCTGTCGCCTTTTCGCGCCAGTCCGGGCGCTCGTTAATGCTGATTCTTTCCATGTCGCTTAGCCGCCCATCGAGCGTGAAGAAGAGGAGCTTGCTGAGCTACGCTGCATGGTTGATTGCTTAGCGACCGAGTCGCCAAACCCGCCGCGCGTCACGGTGCTGGTGGTGGCTGGTTTTGGCGCCATCGCGGTTTTCGGCACGGTCATGGTACGGCCCGGCTGCGCTGCGCCGTAGCTCTTACCGCCCGCGTCGGTGTATTTACCATAGGCCGGGCTGGCCGGGTTTTTTGAGCTGAACAGCGGCTGCTGAGCGCCCATTCCGCCGCCCATCATCCGGCCCATCATGTAGCCAGCCATCAGCGGCATCCAGAAGCTGCCGCTGCTTTGCGCCTGGGCCTGGTTTTCCGGAGCCATGCCTGCCTGAGCCGGCGCCTGCTGGCACTGACCCTCACCGAATTCGGCGACACAGTCTTCACGGGAGGCGTATTTTGGCGCGGTACGCTCCGCTTCTTTGAGCGCGTTGTTGTAAGCGGTGGTGCACTCTGCGGATTTACTCGGGTTAGCGGCAGAGCAGTCATCGGCGTTTTGATACAGAGAAACCGTTTCATCGCTTTGTTCACAACCGGCGAGCATAAATACCGCCGTCACGGCGAGCGCAACGGGAGTTAAATGACGGGCGCTCCAGCTTTTGCGGAAGGAGGCGTGTTTAATATTTTTTGTCCGTTTCATGTTTGTCTTCCTGGACCCAGTGGTATGCGTTTTGTTAACGCTCAGGATAGAGGATGAGTGGTGGAAAATGAAGCGAATAGGGGCGGAAAGCGGGGGATCTTTACGTTGCCTTACGTTTAACGCTTCGCTTACCCGGCGGGTAAGCGAAGCGCGGACTGCGCAAGCTTGATTACTGGCGGAACGGATTGCTGCCGCTGGTGCTGCGGGCTGATGCCGGTTTTGCCGCGGCGGTGTTGCTGTAGCCGTCAGCGCTGGCATCCTGCTGCGGGTTCTCCGGCGCAACGCTATCCGGTGAAGTCGGAATAGACTTGCCCAGCGTATTGTTCAGCGCAACCAGGTCCTGCTCGTTCAGCGTACCGAGCGCGGATTTGATGTTCAGCTCGTTAATCAGGTAGTTATAACGCGCGTTGGACAGCTGCTGTTTTGCGTTATACAGCGTGGTGGTCGCATCCAGGACATCGACGATGGTACGCGTACCCACTGAATAACCGGCTTCCATGGCATCCAGTGAACTTTGGGCAGACACCACGGCCTGTTTGTAGGCATTGATGCTGCTGATGGACGCGTTCACGTTGTTAAAAGAGGAACGAACGGTTTGCACCACGCTACGATGTGCGCTTTCCAGCTGCTCGCTGGCGCCGACAAAGTTGTACTGCGCCTGTTTAACCTGGGAGTTCACCATCCCGCCCTGATACAGCGGCAGGGAGAAGTTCAGGCCGATTTGGTTCTGCCCGATATCTCTGTCCTGCGTGGTGTTTTTAGAGCCACTGTAGCTGTTATTAGATACGCTACTGGACGCGTTTAAATTCAGGGTCGGCAGATGCCCATCCTGCGCCTGGCGAATTTGCTCGCGCGCCAGGTCCTGGCTGAGCCGGGCCTGCAGCAGCGACAGGTTACGGTTTTCCGCTTCTTTCAGCAGCGCGTTCACCGCCGACGGTTTAGTGGTTTTAAAACCATCAACGTTCAGCGAGGCCAGCTCCGGATAGTAGTTGCCGGTCACCTGACGCAGCCCTTCTACGGCGTTATCGAGGTCGTTGCGCGCGGTGACTTCATTCGCCAGCACGGCATCGTACTGCGAACGGGCGTTCTGTACGTCAGTAATCGCCACCAGGCCAACGTTAAAGCGCTGGGTGGTCTGATCTAACTGGCGGTAAATAGCCTGTTTCTGCGCTTCGGTATAGGAGAGCGTATCGATCGCGGCCAGCACTTTAAAATAGGCCGTCGCGGTGTTCAGAATCAGCGTTTGCTGATCCGTCTGATAGGTGACGTCCTGAATGCCGGCGTTCTTTTCCTGCAGCGTCAGCGCACGCCATTTCGACATATCAAACAGAACCTGCGTGAGCTGCAGCGATCCGCTGGTGACGTCGGAATTCTGGTCTTTAGCATCACGGAAGCCGCTGGTATAGGTATAATCTGCACCCAGACCGAGCTGTGGCAATAACGGGCTACGCGCTTCGTTGATCTTCTCGAATGCGGCATCACGATCGGCTGCTGATTTACGCAGATCAGGGTTGCTGACACGCGCCTGCTGATAAACCTGCAGCAGGTTTTCAGCCTGGCTCATGGCGCTGAAGCCAGTCAGGCCCAGGCCGATAAGGATGGGAAAGAGTTTCTTCATTTGCATTCCTTGTTGTGAAGCATTTAGCGCTACTCAAATTCTAAAAATAATCACTGATTGTATAGAGTCTGTTACCGTAAAAAGTTGGCGTTATGTGCCATGGGGCGGTAATTTGCACCAATCTAGCATACGAGCCGTAAAACGGTAGCCACACCGCCTATAAATTCATAACTTCATGTTCTACAGGATATCGAAATGAGCGACGTCAATCAGCAGGGGATTACCTTCTCTAAAAACGATGTAGAAATTATTGCACGCGAAACGCTTTATCGCGGTTTTTTTTCGCTCGATTTATATCGTTTTCGCCATCGCCTGTTCAACGGTGGGATGAGCGGCGAAGTGACCCGCGAAATTTTTGAGCGCGGCCACGCCGCAGTCTTGCTACCCTTTGACCCGGTACGTGATGAAGTTGTGCTCGTCGAGCAGATCCGTATTGCGGCGTATGATACCAGCGCGAGCCCGTGGCTGCTCGAAATGGTCGCCGGTATGATAGAAGAAGGTGAGTCTCCTGAAGATGTCGCCCGTCGTGAAGCGGTGGAAGAGGCCGGGCTTATTGTTGGCCGGGTGAAACCGGTGCTGAGTTACCTGGCCAGCCCCGGCGGCACCAGCGAAAGGCTGTCTATTATGGTGGGTGAAGTCGATGCAACGACGGCAAAAGGAATTCATGGACTGGCCGACGAAAACGAAGATATTCGCGTTCATGTGGTGAGCCGGGAACAGGCTTACAGATGGGTGGAAGAGGGGAAAATCGACAACGCAGCCTCTGTCATCGCGCTGCAATGGCTGCAACTGCATTATCACAATTTACGAAACGAGTGGACAAAATGAAGCGTTATACGCCTGACTTTCCTGAAATGATGCGCCTGTGTGAAACCAACTTTGCCCAGCTGCGCCGCCTGTTGCCGCGAACGGATGCAGCGGGAGAAAAGGTGAGTTACCAGGTGGGCAACGCGCAATACCGATTAACCATCATCGAATCGACCCGCTACACTACGTTAGTGGCGATTGAACAGACTCTGCCTGCGGTGAGCTACTGGAGTCTGCCGTCAATGACGGTACGGCTCTATCACGATGCAATGGTCGCTGAAGTGTGTTCAAGTCAGCAGATCTTTCGCTTCAAAGCGCGGTATGATTATCCTAATAAAAAGTTGCATCAACGCGACGAAAAGCATCAAATTAATCAGTTTCTGGCCGATTGGCTGCGATACTGTTTTGCACATGGAGCGATGGCGATTCCGGTTTGTTAGCGTCGTGAAACCTAAGGACACCATTTGGAAAGCCTGTTAAACCTACCTTTGGCTGGTGAGGCCAGAGTCAGGATATTACAAATTACCGATACTCACCTGTTTGCTGAAAAACATGAAACGCTGTTAGGTATCAATACCTGGGAAAGCTATCAGGCCGTACTGGATGCGATCCACGCCTCACAGCGAGAGTGCGACCTGATCGTTGCTACAGGCGATTTGGCGCAAGATCACTCTGCCGCGGCCTACCAGCATTTTGCTGAAGGCATCGCGAGTTTTACTGCACCCTGCGTCTGGCTACCGGGTAATCATGATTTTCAACCGGCAATGTACAGTACGCTGCAGGAATCCGGCATCTCTCCCGCTAAACGCGTATTGCTGGGCGAACACTGGCAAGTATTGCTGATGGATAGCCAGGTGTTCGGTGTGCCGCACGGCGAGCTGAGCGATTTCCAGCTGGAATGGCTTGAGCAGAAGCTGACCGAAGTTCCGCAGCGGTATACGCTGCTGCTGTTGCACCATCATCCCCTGCCGTCAGGCTGTAGCTGGCTGGATCAGCATAGCCTGCGCAATGCCGGGGCGCTTGATTGCGCGCTGGCCGCTTTTCCTCGCGTTAAGCATCTGCTCTGCGGCCATATTCACCAGGAGCTGGACCTTGACTGGAACGGACGGCGCATGATGGCCACGCCATCCACCTGCGTGCAGTTTAAGCCGCACTGCGCGAACTTCACGCTCGATACCGTCTCCCCAGGCTGGCGCTGGCTGGAACTGCATCCTGACGGCACATTGACCACTGAAGTTTGCCGCCTCGAAGGCGTGAAATTTCACCCGGATATCGCTTCAGAAGGATACTGATGTCTACGCTTCTCTATCTGCATGGTTTTAACAGCTCGCCTCGGTCGGCAAAAGCGACTGCGCTGAAAGCGTGGCTGGCGCAGACCTATCCTGACATCTCGATGGTGATACCGGAGCTCCCGGTTTATCCCGCGCAGGCGGCTGAGCATCTGGAGTCTATCGTGCTGGAGCATGGCGGTGAACCGCTGGGCGTTGTCGGGTCGTCGCTGGGGGGATATTACGCGACCTGGCTATCGCAGTGCTTTATGCTGCCCGCCGTGGTAGTGAACCCCGCGGTGCGCCCGTTTGAGCTGTTGAACAATTTCCTTGGCCCCAATGAGAATCCATACACGGGGCAGCAATATGTGCTAGAGTCTCGCCATATTTACGATCTCAAGGTCATGCAAATTGACCCGCTGGAAGCGCCGGATTTAATCTGGTTATTGCAGCAAACGGGTGATGAAGTGCTTGATTACCGCCAGGCCGTGGATTATTTCGCCTCCTGCCGACAAACGGTAGAGGAGGGCGGTAATCACGCATTTGTTGGCTTTGAAGATCATTTCACTCAGATTATCGATTTTCTGGGCCTGCGCTGAGCGGTTCGGAACGACCTACGAATACACACCATGACGCAATCTTCATATAACGCTGATGCCATTGAGGTACTCACCGGGCTAGAGCCGGTTCGCCGCCGTCCGGGAATGTACACTGATACCACACGTCCAAACCATCTTGGTCAGGAAGTTATTGATAACAGCGTGGATGAGGCCCTGGCCGGTCACGCGAAACGCGTGGAGGTGATTCTCCATGCCGATCAGTCGCTGGAAGTCATTGACGATGGACGCGGAATGCCGGTGGATATCCACCCTGAAGAGGGGGTTCCGGCAGTTGAACTGATTCTTTGCCGCCTGCACGCCGGGGGGAAATTCTCCAATAAGAACTACCAGTTCTCCGGCGGCCTGCACGGCGTAGGGATTTCGGTGGTCAACGCCTTATCGAAACGCGTTGAGGTGAACGTGCGCCGCGACGGCCAGGTCTACAGCATCGCGTTCGAAAACGGCGATAAAGTAGAAGATCTCCACGTGACCGGTACCTGCGGTAAGCGCAATACCGGTACCAGCGTGCACTTCTGGCCGGACGAAAGCTTTTTCGATAGCCCGCGTTTTTCCGTCTCGCGCCTTTCTCATTTATTAAAGGCCAAGGCCGTTCTCTGCCCGGGCGTAGAGATTGTTTTCCGCGATCTGGTTAACGACAGCGAACAGCGCTGGTGCTACGCCGATGGTCTGACCGACTATCTTAGCGAAGCGGTTAACGGCCTGCCGCTGCTGCCGGAAAAACCGTTCGTCGGCACCTTCTCCGGCGATACCGAAGCGGTTGACTGGGCGCTGCTGTGGCTGCCGGAAGGCGGTGAACTGCTGACCGAAAGCTACGTCAACCTGATCCCGACGATGCAGGGCGGTACCCACGTTAACGGCCTGCGCCAGGGGCTGCTGGACGCCATGCGCGAGTTCTGCGAATACCGCAATATTCTGCCGCGCGGCGTGAAGCTGTCGGCGGAAGATATCTGGGAGCGCTGCGCCTACGTCCTGTCCGTGAAGATGCAGGACCCGCAGTTTGCCGGGCAAACGAAAGAGCGCCTCTCTTCCCGTCAGTGCGCCGCGTTTGTTTCCGGGGTGGTCAAAGATGCCTTCAGCCTGTGGCTGAACCAGAACGTTCAGTCGGCAGAGCTGCTGGCGGAAATGGCGATCTCCAGCGCCCAGCGTCGCCTGCGCGCGGCGAAGAAAGTGGTGCGTAAAAAGCTGACCAGCGGTCCGGCGCTGCCCGGTAAGCTGGCGGACTGTACCGCCCAGGATTTGAACCGAACCGAACTGTTCCTTGTGGAAGGGGATTCGGCGGGCGGATCGGCCAAGCAGGCGCGCGATCGCGAGTATCAGGCGATCATGCCGCTGAAAGGTAAAATCCTGAACACCTGGGAAGTCTCTTCCGATGAGGTGCTGGCTTCCCAGGAAGTGCATGATATTTCCGTCGCCATCGGTATCGATCCGGATAGCGACGACCTGAGCCAGCTGCGCTACGGCAAGATTTGTATTCTGGCGGATGCCGACTCCGATGGCCTGCACATCGCGACGCTGCTTTGCGCGCTGTTCGTCAGGCACTTCCGCACGCTGGTTAAACAAGGTCACGTCTACGTGGCGCTGCCGCCCCTGTACCGTATCGACCTCGGCAAAGAGGTGTATTACGCGCTTACAGAAGAAGAGAAAACCGGCGTGCTGGAGCAGCTTAAGCGCAAGAAAGGCAAGCCGAACGTGCAGCGCTTTAAAGGGCTGGGCGAGATGAACCCGATGCAGCTGCGCGAGACCACGCTGGATCCGAATACCCGCCGTCTGGTACAGCTGATTATCAACGATGAAGACGAGCAGCAGACGACCGCCATGATGGATATGCTGTTAGCGAAGAAGCGTTCTGAAGATCGGCGTAACTGGCTGCAGGAGAAGGGCGATCTGGCGGAGCTGGACGGATAATAAAAAATCGGCCGGGAAACCGGCCGATGTCGTTTGCTTGCTTAAATACCCGCTTCAAGAATACGAATATTCATTTCCAGTACGTCGCCTTTCACGGCTTCGCCGTAGGCTTTCATGTGCGGCGTCTGCAGGTGCGCTTCAAGATGCGCGACGCTTTCCCACTGCTCGACCATCACGATAGAATCCGGTGAAGTAGTCTGAAAACTGACGCCAGCGGCGTGATCCACCAGCGGCGCATAGCCGTGGCAGCCTTCTTCCTGGAGAACGGTCGGGGTAATTTTTGCGAACTGATCCAGCACCGCCTGACGATGGTGTTGGCCCGGACGAGTGCGAATTTCAGCGATCACTGTCAACATGGTTAACTCAACTCCTTCTGTATATTCTCATCATACTTCAAGCCGCCGCTAAAATGAGCCGCGCTTGTCGTCTTTTCATAACTCACTACAGTTAACCAAAAATTTCCGCCAGATGCTTGCGATATTCTGCCGTATAACGCGGAACATCGGGCATTTTGATCACATCGTTGGCGATGAAGGTGGGCAGGGCGCTCATCCCAAGGAACTGGTTGGCCTTATGAAATGGCAGGTACACGCCGTCGACGCCAACGCCGTGGAAGAACTGATCTTTCCCGGTGAACGCTTCCATCGGCGCGTTCCAGGTCAGGGACAGCATATATTTTTTCCCCTGAATCAGGCCGCCGGAACCATATTTCTTACTGGCGTCGGAGCGGGTGCGGCCATCGCTGGCATACAGCGCGCCGTGACCTTCGGTAAAGACATCATCAATGTATTTTTTCACCGTCCACGGTGCGCCCATCCACCAGCCCGGCATCTGCCAGATAACCACGTCTGCCCAGAGAAAATTCTGCACTTCTTCTTTGATGTCGTAGTCGCTCTCGGCGCGGACGACCTTAACATCATGCCCGGCGTCGCGCAGATAGCCATCCGCGACCTCGGTCAGGGTGTCGTTCAGCTGGCCGTTAGAGTGGGCGAATTTTTTCGCACCGTTAATAATCAGGATGTTGCTCATTTTTTATCCTCAACTTTTCAATTTTGAGGCTAATTTTACCCCGCAGGGCAGAGCGGTAAAATGAGCAAAATGTGCAAAGTCTTTTGCTTTTTTCGCAATAATGCCGCTACCAGCGAATGCGCGCCTCGAATCCGCCGTCCCGGGCGTTGTCGAAGCTGGCCGTCATCCCGTGCAGCGCGGCGATGCGTTTGACGATGGAGAGCCCAAGGCCGCTGCCGGGCTGCTCCTGGCCGGGAGGGCGATAAAAGCGCTCGCCGATGCGCGTCAGGGCCTCGGCGCTGATGCCCGGGCCGTTGTCGCGTACGCGAAATTCACCCGCCTCAAGGATGATGTCGACCTGGCGTCCGGCGGCACTATAGCGCACGGCGTTATCCAGAAGATTGCGCACCAGCAGGCTCAGCAGCAGCGGCTGGCCGGTGCGCATGATGTTTTTCGCGTTCAGGTGCAGGCGTAGCTCAACGCCGGCCTGCTGGGCGGGGTGGTACATCTCCATGACCGCCGACTGCAGCAGTTCATCAAGGGCGATAGTCTGGAGATCGTCCAGCTGCGCCAGCGAATCCAGACGCGACAGGGTGAGCAGCTGGTCGACCAGGCGAGTGGCGCGATCGATCCCCTGGTGAAGCTGCGCCAGCGCTTTATCCAGCCCTTGCGGATCGTCCGTTGAGAGCTGGGCCACTTCGGTCTGCACCTTCAGCGCCGCCAGCGGGCTGCGCAGCTCGTGGGCGGCATCGGACGTGAAGCGACGCTCGCGGATCATGGTGTCATGCGTCCGGGTAAAGAGCTGATTTAGCGCGTCGACCAGCGGGCGAACTTCGCTGGGTACGTTCTCGCTATTTAGCGTTTCGGCGGAGTCCGGCGCCCGGGCGCGCAGCGTGGTGGCCAGCTTTTTCAGCGGCGCCAGCTCCCGGCTCAACAGCACGATGAGCAGCAAAAACATCAGCGGCAGCGCAACCAGCCAGGGCGTAAGCTGGGAGGTGACGATATCCAGCGCCATCTCGCGGCGGTAATCCCACTCCTGACCGACGGCGATACGATGGCGACCATCGCGGGTGGTAAGCCACAGGAAGCGCCACTCGTCATCGTCGCCGCGCAGGTAGCCATCGCTGAACCCCTCCCGATGGTTACCCCACTGGATATCCTGGCCATTTTCGCCATCGTTAAGCACCATTTTGCCGTCGGCGGTAAAGATAGCGAAAGCCAGCGCATCGTCATCGAGATGGCCATGTTTGACCTTTTTCTGCTCCCGTACCTGCGGAGCGAGGGTATGGAGTTCGTCAACATTCATCGCGCTCAGGCGGCGGGCGAACAGCAGCTGCTGGGTATCGAACAGCTTATCCAGTTTGTCGGCGGTTTGTTGCCAGGCCACAAGGCTGGCAATGCCCCAGGCGGCGCTGGTCAGCAGCAGGAAAAGCAGCGTCAGGCGGACGCGCAGGCTTAGTCTACCCAGTCGTTTCATGCGTCCCCCAGGGTATAGCCGATGCCGTGCACGGTGCGAATGAAGCCGCTGCCGAGCTTACGGCGCAGATGATGAACGTGTACTTCTACCGCGTTGCTGGAGACATCGTCATCCCAGCTATAGAGCTTTTCCTCAATCAGCTTACGCGGCAGCACGCGTCCGGCGTTGCGCATCAGGAGTTCCAGCAGAGCAAACTCCTTTGGCTTGAGCGGCAGGCTCTCGCCGTTTAGCGTGGTCGTGAGTCGGCCCGGATCGAGAACAACATTGCCGTGCCGCAGCTCGCTGCTGCTGTGGCCGTGGGCGCGACGCATCAGCGCTTCCAGACGCGCGGCGACTTCAACCAGTGCGAAAGGTTTGCAGAGGTAGTCATCGGCGCCGAGACGTAACCCTTCAACGCGCTGGCTGAGCGCGTCGCGGGCGGTGAGGATCAGTACCGGTTCGTGGCGGCCTTTGTCGCGCCATTCGCGCAGAATATCCAGCCCATCGATGCCGGGCAGGGTCAGGTCCAGAATAATGGCGTCGTAAGGGGCGTGGTACAGCGCGGCTTTGCCCTCTTCGCCGCGGGTAAACCAGTCGACGCTGAAGCCCAGCTTGGTCAGTCCGGTTTTAAGGCCGTCGCCGATCAGTTTGTCGTCTTCCACCAGTAAAATGCGCATTTTCTGCTCCTGTGTCCCTCGGATATTCCCGCAGTAAAGCGCGTTGCGGCGCGCGCTGTACAGGAATGAAATTTATTTTTTCCGCTTAAGAAGTCGTTAAGTTTTGCCCGGTGTAATAGTGACGATATAAACACAAAGGGAGAACACATCATGAAGAAAATCGCCGCAATGACCGCTATCATCGCCTTAGTTTCCATGCCGGTACTGGCCGCCGGGCAGGGCGGATTTTCCGGACCCGGCTCGACGCAAACCAGCCAGACGACCACGCAAAACGGCGGGTTCATTGGCCCGAACGGGAGCGTAACGACGGTTGCGAATGCGAAAAGCCTGCGTGACGATACCTGGGTGACCCTGCGCGGTAAAATCGTGGAGCGTATTTCCGACGACCTGTATAAATTCCAGGACAGCTCCGGCACCGTGAACGTCGATATCGATCACAAGCGCTGGAACGGCGTGACCGTAACCCCGCAGGATACGGTAGAGATTCAGGGTGAAGTGGATAAAGACTGGAACTCAGTGGAAATCGACGTAAAGCAGATTCGTAAAATCGCGCCATAATTTTCTTATCATCTTAAGCAAGATCGGTCAGGAACCGCACTCCTCGCTCTGTCAGAGTATGTTTCCGGGAGGATGCGATGAACGATACTCAGGTAAGCCCGGCCTTTGCCGGGCGTTTTCAGCAAGTGTGCTTGTACATTGAACGCCATCTGGACACGCCGCTGTCGCTGGAGACGCTTAGTGCGATAGCCCACAGCTCGCCGTATCATTTTCACCGGCAATTCAGCGCCTATAGCGGGGTACCGCTCTATCGCTATATCCAGTGGCTACGTCTGCGTCGCGCCTGCTGGCGACTGGCGTTTAATCCACAGGAAAAGATTATCGATATTGCCCTTGATGCGGGGTTCCAGAATCCTGAGTCGTTCAGTCGTGCCTTCCGCAGCGCTTTCGCGCAAAGCCCCAGCCAGTTCCGTCAACAGCCGGACTGGCTGGAATGGCATCGACGCGTGCCGAAACATACGCTACAGGAGCAACACCCGATGGATGTTAAAATAATCCAGCTACCTACCACTCAGATCGCGAGGCTGCGGCATCGCGGCAACCCTGATTTAGTCAATGAGACCGCCGCGAAGTTTATCGCCTGGCGCAAGGTGAGCGGTCTGTCCCCGGTCGCCAGCTGCGCAACCTGGGGAATCTCCTGGGACGACCCCGCGGCCACGCCGGCTGACGATTTTCGTTTCGATATTGGCGGTACGGTCAGCCAGCCGGTGCCGGAAAACAGCTTCGGCGTGGTGAATGGCGAGATCCCCGGCGGACGTTGCGCAGTGGTGCGTCATCACGGCTCTCTGGACACGCTCGCGCAGAGCATCTGGTTTCTTTATCGCGACTGGCTGCCCGCATCGGGAGAGTCGCTGCGCGATTTCCCTGTTTTCTTTCGCTACCTCACTTTCGTGCATGAAGTCGGTGAACATGAGCTGCAGACGGACGTTTATCTTCCGCTGAAATGAAGGATGTCCACTGAATTCCTCAACCAGCCTAACGCCCTGTGACTCAGGGCGTCAGATAGGGTATTATCGCCGGTAGTTTTGCCGTCCGAACGGCCGGTACGCAGATTGAGGATTCACGATTAATGAGCGATATGGCAGAGCGCCTTGCGCTGCATGAATTTACGGAAAACGCCTACCTGAACTACTCCATGTACGTCATCATGGACAGGGCGCTGCCGTTTATTGGCGATGGCCTGAAGCCGGTCCAGCGTCGCATCGTCTATGCGATGTCTGAGCTGGGTCTCAACGCCAGCGCCAAGTTCAAAAAGTCCGCCCGCACCGTCGGCGACGTGCTGGGTAAATACCATCCGCACGGCGATAGCGCCTGCTATGAAGCCATGGTGCTGATGGCGCAACCCTTCTCTTACCGCTATCCGCTGGTTGACGGTCAGGGGAACTGGGGGGCACCGGACGATCCTAAATCCTTCGCCGCGATGCGTTATACCGAATCCCGTTTGTCGAAGTATGCTGAACTGCTGCTGAGCGAACTGGGGCAGGGCACCGTTGACTGGGTACCAAACTTCGACGGCACTTTGCAGGAGCCGAAGATGCTGCCTGCGCGCTTGCCTAATATTCTGCTCAACGGCACTACCGGCATTGCCGTCGGCATGGCGACGGATATTCCGCCGCACAACCTGCGTGAAGTCGCTCAGGCGGCCATTACCCTGATTGAAAAACCGCAGACCTCGCTGGACGATCTGCTGGATATCGTACAGGGGCCGGATTACCCGACCGAAGCGGAAATCATCACCCCCCGCGCCGAGATCCGCAAAATCTACCAGAATGGCCGCGGTTCGGTGCGGATGCGCGCGGTGTGGGCGAAAGAAGACGGCGCGGTGGTGATCAGCGCGCTGCCGCATCAGGTTTCCGGCGCCCGCGTGCTCGAGCAGATCGCCGCCCAGATGCGCAACAAAAAGCTGCCGATGGTGGATGACCTGCGCGACGAATCGGATCACGAAAACCCGACTCGCCTGGTGATCGTCCCGCGCTCTAACCGCGTGGATATGGAGCAGGTGATGAACCACCTGTTCGCGACGACCGATCTGGAAAAGAGCTATCGTATCAACCTGAATATGATCGGGCTCGATAACCGTCCGGCGGTAAAAAACCTGCTGGAAATCCTCTCGGAATGGCTGACTTTCCGCCGCGATACCGTGCGCCGTCGTCTCAGCTACCGTCTGGAAAAAGTCCTTAAGCGCCTGCATATCCTGGAAGGTTTGCTGGTGGCGTTTCTGAATATCGATGAAGTTATCGAAATTATCCGTCACGAAGATGAGCCTAAGCCGGCCCTGATGTCGCGCTTTGGCATCAGCGAAACCCAGGCGGAAGCGATTCTGGAGTTAAAACTGCGCCATCTCGCCCGGCTGGAAGAGATGAAGATTCGCGGTGAGCAGAACGAGCTGGAAAAAGAGCGAGACCATCTGCAGGCCATTCTGGCGTCTGAACGCAAAATGAATAACCTGCTGAAGAAAGAGCTGCAGGCCGACGCCGACGCCTTTGGCGACGATCGCCGTTCGCCGCTGCGCGAGCGTGAAGAAGCGAAAGCGATGAGCGAGCACGATATGCTGCCGTCCGAGCCGGTCACCATCGTTCTGTCGCAGAGCGGCTGGGTGCGCAGCGCCAAAGGCCACGATATCGACGCGCCGGGGCTGAACTATAAAGCGGGCGACAGTTTTAAAGCCGCAGTAAAAGGGAAGAGCAATCAGCCGGTGGTCTTTATTGACACCACCGGGCGTAGCTACGCGATTGACCCAATCACCCTGCCGTCCGCACGCGGACAGGGCGAGCCGCTCACCGGTAAGCTGACGCTGCCGCCGGGGGCGACGGTAGAACATATGCTGATGGAGGCCGATGACCAAAAACTGCTGCTGGCTTCCGACGCAGGATACGGGTTTATTTGTACTTTCAACGATCTGGTCGCGCGCAATCGTGCCGGTAAGACGTTGATTAGCCTTCCGGATAACGCGCACGTAATGCCGCCGCTGGTGATTGAGGATGAGTCCGATATGCTGCTGGCCATTACCGCAGCCGGCCGCATGCTGATGTTCCCGGTGAGCGACCTGCCGCAGCTGTCGAAAGGCAAAGGCAACAAGATCATCAGTATTCCGTCGGCGGAAGCGGCTGCGGGCCAGGATGGCCTGGCGCACCTGTTCGTTCTGCCGCCGCAAAGTACGCTGACGATTCACGTCGGCAAACGGAAAATCAAACTACGCCCGGAAGAGCTGCAAAAAGTCACCGGCGAGCGCGGCCGCCGCGGCTCTCTGATGCGCGGATTACAGAAAATTGACCGGGTGGAGATTGATTCACCGCGTCGCGCCTCCGCGGGCGATAGCGAAGAGTAGGAGCATCCTCCCCCGCGGTTTGGCGGGGGAGGTTAATATTTACCGCAAAATCGTTGTTTATTCAGGCATTGCGATGAACAATATCCGCCAGCGTCATTCGAGATGCGCAACGCGCTTTGCAATGATGCCCGATGCCTGCAATCTGCGAAACAGCGAGTATAATTCTAAGCGGTTTGGGTTTCAGAGGTAGCTATGCTATTTATTTTTCGACTAATTATCGTTGTCATCTATTGTATTCTGGTCTGCATCTTCGGCTGTATTTATTGTCTGTTCAGCCCGCGTAACCCTAAGCACGTCGCCACCTTCGGCCACCTGTTTGGCAAACTGTCGCCGGTCTTCGGCCTGAAAGTCGAGCTGCGCAAGCCAGCCGACGCGGAAAGCTACGGCAACGCTATCTATATCGCTAACCACCAGAATAACTATGATATGGTGACGGCATCAAATATCGTGCAGCCGCCGACCGTGACCGTGGGTAAAAAGAGCCTGGCGTGGATCCCCTTTTTCGGCCAGCTCTACTGGCTCACGGGGAACCTGCTGATCGATCGCAATAACCGGGCAAAGGCGCATGGCACTATTGCCGAAGTCGTGAACGCATTTAAAAAGCGCAATATCTCTTTTTGGATGTTTCCGGAAGGGACTCGCAGCCGCGGCCGCGGTTTGCTGCCTTTTAAAACCGGCGCTTTTCATGCTGCTGTCGCGGCTGGCGTGCCCATTATTCCGGTGTGCGTGTCTAATACATCGAATAAAATTAATCTCAATCGCCTGAATAACGGTCTGGTGATTGTAGAAATGCTGCCGCCGGTAGATACCAGCCAGTATGGAAAAGAGGGCGTTCGCGCGCTGGCCACGCACTGCCGCGAGCTGATGTCCGCGAAAATCGCTGAGCTGGATAAAGAAGTTGCCGAACGCGAAGCGGCCGCAAAGAAATAACACAGGAAACGCCGCAAACAGCGCGCGGATTGCTGGCGGGAAACGAATTCCCTTATTAATTAGTCAGTATTTCATGGAGTTAATATGTCACTCAGTCGGCGTCAGTTCATTAAGGCTTCAGGCGTAGCGCTGTGCGCGGGCGCCGCGCCGCTGAAGGCACAGGCCGCTGGCCAGCAGCCTGCGCTGCCGATCCCCCCTCTGCTGGAGTCCCGCCGCGGGCAGCCGCTATTCTTGACGCTACAGCGCGCGCACTGGTCGTTTACGCCCGGTACCCGCGCCTCGGTGTGGGGGATTAACGGTCGCTATATGGGGCCAACCATTCGCGTCTGGAACGGCGACGATGTCAAGCTGATCTACAGCAACCGCCTGACGGAAAACGTGGCGATGACCATCCGTGGTCTGCAGGTCCCCGGTCCGCTGATCGGCGGCGCCGCGCGCATGATGTCCGCTAACGCCGACTGGGCGCCGGTACTGCCAATCCGCCAAAGCGCGGCGACCCTGTGGTATCAGGCTAACACCCCAAACCATATGGCAAAACAGGTCTATAACGGCCTGGCGGGAATGTGGCTGGTGGAAGATGATGTCAGTAAGAATCTGCCGATCCCCAATCACTACGGCGTGGATGATTTTCCGGTGATTATTCAGGACAAGCGTCTGGATAACTTCGGTACGCCTGAATACAGCGAGCCCGGTAGCGGTGGTTTCGTGGGCGATACGCTGCTGGTGAACGGCGTACAGGGGCCTTTCGTTGAGGTGTCGCGCGGCTGGGTGCGCCTGCGCCTGCTGAATGCGTCCAACTCCCGTCGCTATCAGCTGCAGATGAGCGATGGCCGATTGCTGCACGTGATTTCCGGTGACCAGGGGCTCCTGCCCGCGCCGGTTTCGCTGAAACAGCTGTCGCTGGCGCCGGGCGAGCGTCGAGAAATTCTGGTCGATATGACCAACGGCGATGAAGTGTCTATCACCTGCGGGGAAGCGGCAAGCATCGTCGATCGTATTCGCGGCTTCTTCGAGCCGTCGAGCATTCTGATCTCCACGCTGATTCTGACATTGCGCCCGACGGGCCTGCTGCCGCTGGTGACCGATAGTCTGCCCGTGCGTTTGCTGCCGACGGAAATTCTGGCCGGCGCGGCGATTCGCAGCCGTGAGATCACCCTTGGCGACGATCCGGGGATCAACGGTCAGCTGTGGGATCCGCAGCGTATCGATATTACGGCGCAGCAGGGCACCTGGGAGCGCTGGATTGTGCGCGCCGACCGGCCGCAGTCGTTCCATATTGAAGGCGTCATGTTCCAGGTGCGTAACGTCAACGGCTCCGCGCCGTTCCCGGAAGATCGTGGCTGGAAGGATACCGTTTGGATCGACGGCCAGGTTGAGCTGTTGGTCTATTACAATCAGCCCTCCTGGCCGCACTTCCCGTTCCAGTATTTAAGCCAGACGCTGGAGCTTGCCGACCGGGGCTCCATTGGCCAGATTCTGGTGAATCCGGCGCCGTAATGTATTCTGTCCCGGCCCCTGCCGGCCGGGATCGGAAAAACCTCCTTCATTTCTTCCATCGTTCCGGCTTATAATCGCCGCCCTTTTTGATTATTTTTTTATCATTTCCCCGGAAGCAATATGAGCGCAATATCCCTGATCCAACCGGATCGTGACCTTTTCTCCTGGCCGCAGTACTGGGCCGCCTGCTTTGGCCCCGCGCCGTTCTTGCCGATGTCGCGAGAAGAGATGGATCAACTTGGCTGGGATAGCTGCGACATCATTCTGGTTACCGGCGATGCCTATGTCGATCACCCGAGCTTCGGCATGGCGATTTGCGGACGCATGCTGGAAGCGCAGGGATTTCGCGTGGGGATTATTTCCCAGCCGGACTGGAATAATAAAAACGATTTTATGCGCCTGGGTAAACCGAATCTGTTCTTCGGCGTCACCGCCGGCAACATGGATTCGATGATCAACCGCTACACCGCCGACCGCAAGCTGCGTCATGACGATGCCTATACGGCGGGTAACGTTGCCGGTAAACGCCCGGATCGCGCCACGCTGGTCTATACCCAGCGCTGTAAAGAGGCGTGGAAAGATGTCCCGGTGATCCTCGGCGGTATCGAAGCCAGCCTGCGCCGTACCGCGCACTACGACTACTGGTCTGATACCGTGCGTCGCTCGGTTCTGGTGGACTCCAAAGCCGATATGCTGATGTTCGGCAACGGCGAGCGTCCTCTGGTGGAAGTGGCGCACCGTCTGGCCGCCGGCGAGCCCATCGGGCAAATTCGTGACGTACGCAACACCGCCATCATGGTGAAAGAGGCGCTGCCGGGCTGGAGCGGAGTGGATTCCACGCGTCTGGATACGCCGGGGAAAATCGACCCGATTCCGCATCCGTACGGTGAAGATTTGCCGTGCGCGGATAACAAAACCGTCGCACCGCCAAAACAGGAAGCGAAGCGCGTTACCGTGCAGCCCCCGCGTCCGAAGCCGTGGGAGAAGACCTACGTCCTGCTGCCTTCCTTTGAGAAGGTGAAAGGCGACAAGGTTCTCTACGCGCACGCGTCGCGTATTCTGCACCATGAAACCAACCCCGGCTGCGCCCGCGCGCTGATGCAGAAGCACGGCGAGCGCTATATCTGGGTTAACCCGCCCGCCATCCCGCTCTCCACCGAAGAGATGGATAGCGTGTTTGCCCTGCCGTATAAGCGCGTTCCGCATCCCTCATACGGCGATGCCCGCATTCCGGCCTACGAGATGATCCGCTTCTCGATTAACATTATGCGCGGCTGTTTTGGCGGCTGTTCCTTCTGCTCAATTACCGAGCATGAGGGGCGTATTATTCAGAGCCGTTCCGAAGATTCGATCATCAATGAAATCGAAGCGATTCGCGACACGGTTCCCGGCTTTACCGGCATTATTTCCGATCTTGGCGGCCCGACGGCCAACATGTATATGCTGCGCTGCAAGTCGCCGCGCGCCGAGCAGACCTGCCGCCGCCTGTCATGCGTTTATCCGGATATCTGCCCGCATATGGACACCAACCACGAGCCGACGATTAATCTCTATCGCCGCGCCCGTGACCTGAAAGGCATCAAAAAGATCCTCATCGCTTCCGGCGTACGTTACGACATCGCCGTTGAAGACCCGCGCTATATCAAAGAGCTGGCTACCCACCACGTTGGCGGCTATCTGAAGATTGCCCCGGAGCATACGGAAGAGGGACCGCTGTCGAAAATGATGAAGCCGGGTATGGGCAGCTACGATCGCTTTAAGCAGCTGTTTGATACCTATTCGAAGCAGGCCGGTAAAGAGCAGTATCTGATCCCATACTTTATTTCCGCCCACCCCGGCACGCGGGATGAAGATATGGTGAATCTGGCGCTGTGGCTTAAACAGCATCGTTTCCGCCTGGATCAGGTGCAAAACTTCTATCCGTCGCCGCTGGCGAACTCGACCACCATGTATTACACCGGCAAGAACCCGCTGGGTAAGATTGGCTATAAGAGTGAGGATGTGGTGGTGCCGAAGGGTGACAAACAGCGCCGCCTGCACAAGGCGCTGCTGCGCTATCACGATCCGGCCAACTGGCCGCTGATCCGCCAGGCGCTGGAAACCATGGGTAAAAAGCACCTGATCGGCAGCCGTCGCGATTGCCTGGTACCGGCGCCGACGATCGACGAAATGCGCGAAGCGCGTCGCCAGAACCGCCATACCCGTCCGGCGCTGACCAAGCATACGCCGATTGTGCACCAGCGCTCGAACGGCGGGGAAACGGCGAAGAAGCCCGTAAAACGCGGTAAGGTCGCCGGTCGTTAATTTGACTGCATTGCCCGCTGGCGCTTCGCTGACCGGGCCTGATAATTTCGGGCCCGGGCAGCCGCTTGCCAAACGGCAAAGCAAATTCTATGGCTATGCCTCTCTGATTCTGGCCGCCAGCGCCGCCAGCTTTTCATCATCCGCCCGCTCATGATCGTGGGAGGAGAGATAGCCTTCATATTGCGCAAAAAACTTAGACTGACGCGACTCGATAGGCCGCCATTGGGTCATATCCCCGGTGCCGTGCATCGGGCTGAGTTTGCTGTGGACATGATCAACGCCATAGCCTTCAAAAAACATCCCCGTACGGCCCACGTCATCAAAGGCTTTATCCAAAAGCTTCGCCACCTTCTGCGTCGCCAGCACCAGATCGGCCAATGCCTGCGGCGGCATATCAAACGCATAGCTGGGGTAGTGCTTCTTCGGGATCACGACCGTAAAACCGTCGGTATTAGGGAAAATAGAGAGAAAGGCGAGGTGGTGTTCATCTTCCCACACCTTATGGCAGGGGGCTTTCCCCTCAACAATTTGGCAGAAAATACAGCTCATCAGCACGCATCCATTTGATTGCAATAAACTCTGAATGTACGTGGTTTTAGCCAGATAGCAAAGCGATGCTCCGCCGGAAGCCGACGGAGCGGGAAAGGTTAACCGCCGAACTGATCCGGGTCTGGCCCCAGGCGTTTGTTCTGGTCCAGTTTAGTGATTTCACTCAATTCATCTTTATCAAGACGGAAGTCCCAGACGTTAAAATTCTCGGCAATGCGCGATGGCGTCACCGATTTCGGGATCACCACCAGGCCGCTGTCGAGATGCCAGCGGATAACGATCTGCGCCGGGGTTTTACCGTATTTATCCGCCAGTTGACGAATAATTTTCTGATCGAATACCCCTTCGCCGCCCTGCGCAAGCGGGCTCCAGGACTCGGTCTGGATCTTATGCGTCGCATTCCAGGCGTGAAGCTGGCGCTGCTGCATCAGCGGGTGAAGTTCAATCTGGTTTATCACCGGAGCGACGCCGGTTTCATCGATGATTTTTTGCAGATGATGAACCTGGAAATTACAGACGCCGATGCTTTTTACCAGCCCCTGCCGCTGCAGCTCAATTAAGCTTTTCCAGGCGTCGACGTAATGGTTAGTTGCCGGAACCGGCCAGTGAATGAGGTATAAGTCGACGTAGTCGAGCTTCAGTTTTTTAAGGCTTTCCTGCAGCGCTTCTTTGGGCTGCTTTTGATCGTCATTCCACAGTTTCGTGGTGACGAACAGCTCATCGCGGGCGACGCCTGCGCTGCTTAACGCATTGCCGACGCCGGTTTCATTCTGGTACACGGCGGCGGTGTCAAACGAGCGATAACCGACTTCCAGCGCCTTATGAATGGCGGAGACGACTTCCTCGTTGCCTGCTTTCCACACGCCGAGCCCCAGCTGCGGCATCAGGTTGCCGTCGTGTAGTTTTATAACGGTTGGATGTGTCATGCCTTCCTCCTGTTAATGAACTCAGCGGAATAAATTCCGCCGAGGGGTAGCATTAAGTCTGGACGAAATAGCTAAAAACGGTAGTTAAACTCCTCTCCTTTGCGCGAGTTTACGCGTCGGAGAGGGCGTTGATTAGCGCGCAGCCTCGTAAATACGGCGGCTGACGTCCAGCGTAATATCCTGATTTTCACCGAGCTGGGTCATGCCGTGCTCTTCCAGTTTCGCCAGCAGCGCCGGGATGGAGCTGCCATCCAGACCGTAGGCGGAAAGGCGCGTCGGGACGCCCATCTGTTCGAAGAAATCACGCGTTGCGGCGATGGCGGCGTCAATGCGCTCTTCCTCGGAACCTTCGGTGATGTTCCAGACGCGGGCGCCGTACTGCAGCAGCTTGGCGCGTTTAGCATCGCGTTTTTCATTCCACAGGGCCGGCAGAACGATAGCCAGCGTCTGGGCGTGATCGAGACCGTGCATGGCGGTCAGCTCGTGGCCGAGCATATGGGTCGCCCAGTCCTGCGGCACGCCTGCGCCAATCAGGCCGTTCAGCGCCTGGGTGGCCGCCCACATAATATTGGCGCGAACGTCGTAGTTTTCCGGCTCTTTCAGCGCTTTCGGGCCGTCTTCCACCAGGGTCAGCAGAATACCTTCGGCAAAGCGGTCCTGGATTTTGCCGTCGACCGGATAGGTGACGTACTGCTCAACGGTATGGACGAATGCGTCAACGACGCCGTTAGCCACCTGGCGCGGCGGCAGGGTGTAGGTGTAAACCGGATCCAGAATAGCGAACACCGGCTGGACGTGGGTGGACATAAACGCGCGTTTGTCGCCGGTGGTTTTACGCGAGATCACCGCGCCTTTATTGGATTCGGAACCGGTCGCCGGCAGCGTCAGCACGGAGCCCATCGGGATAGCGCTGGCCACTTTGCTGCCGTAGGTTTCGAGAATTTCCCACGGATCGATACTGGCATCGTAGTGGGCCGCCGCGGCGATGAATTTGGTGCCGTCGAGAACGGAGCCGCCGCCCACCGCCAACAGGAAAGTGATCTTTTCATCACGCGCGATTTTCACCGCGTTCATCAGCGTTTCGTAGGACGGGTTTGGCTCGATGCCGCCAAATTCCCGAACGTCAATGTCGTTCAGCGCGCTCAGAACCTGATCAAGCACGCCGGTTTTCTTCACGCTACCGCCGCCGTAGGTGACAAGCACGCGTGCATCCGCCGGGATTTGATCGCGCAGATTTTCAATCGCGCCTTTACCGAACAGAATGCGGGTTGGGGTATGTAGGTCGAAATTATTCATGGCTGGTGCCCTCAAATAGATAAAACCGCCAACAGAGACAATACCTCTGCCAGATGACGGACATTGTGTTCCCGCGGGCCGTTCCCCTCAATGCACATTCCTGCCGTTGTCTTGCCCATTTCTCCTTGGGGCTGGAGAAATTCGCCGGAAGTGCGCACAATGCGAAGGTATAAAAACGTTCGGAGAAGCACGATAAATGAACCGCGCTGAGATATGCCAGCTATTAACGCATAAGGTTAATCAGCTGAAAGATAAAGAAGAAATGCTTAATGCTCTGCTGCCGGATATTCGCCTGCTGTACGGTACCCAGCCGGGGACGCGCACGCCGGTTATGTATCAGCCGGGGATCGTTTTTCTCTTTTCCGGGCATAAAATTGGCTACATTAACGAGCGCACCTTTCGCTATGACACCAATGAGTATCTGCTGCTGACGGTACCGCTGCCGTTTGAATGCGAAACCTTCGCCACTCCGGAAGTCCCGCTGGCGGGGATTCGGCTGAACGTCGATATTCTTCAGTTGCAAGAACTGCTGATGGATATCGGGGAAGATGAGCAGTTTCAGCCGTCCATGGCGTCGAGCGGAATCAACTCTGCGGTACTGTCCGAAGAGATATTGTGCGCGGCGGAGCGCCTGCTGGATGTCATGGAGCGCCCGCTGGACGCGCGCATTCTTGGCAAACAGATTATCCGCGAAATTCTCTATCACGTGCTGACCGGGCCGTGCGGGGGTGCGCTGCTGGCGCTGGTCAGTCGTCAGACCCACTTCAGCCTGATTAGCCGCGTATTGAAGCGTATTGAAAGCCAGTACACAGAGAACCTCAGCGTCGATCAGCTGGCGGCAGAAGCGAATATGAGCGTCTCGGCGTTCCACCATAACTTTAAATCAGTCACCAGCACCTCCCCGCTGCAGTACCTGAAAACCTATCGCCTGCATAAAGCGCGCATGCTGATGATCCACGATGGTATGAAGGCCAGCGCGGCGGCGATGCGGGTGGGGTATGAAAGCGCGTCGCAGTTCAGCCGCGAGTTTAAGCGTTATTTCGGCATGACGCCGGGGGAGGATGCGGCGCGTATCAGAACGATTCAGGGGATGTGACGAACGATGTAAGGGCGGCGAATCCGCGCCGCCCCGGTAAACGATCAGGCGTTACAGTATTTCTTTTTAATCACCACGATAACCGTACCGAGCAGCCCGGCGATCAGCAGCGCGATAGGTAGAATCATCAGGCAGGTCATAACCTGATCTTCATGGCGCTTAACGAAGGGAATCATGCTCAGCGCATAGCCCAGACCGGTGACTACGCCAACCCACAGCAGCGCGCTCAGCCAGTTGAAGAACTGGAAGCGGCGGTTTGGCAGCCCGGAAATGCCCGCCATGGTGGGCAGCAGGGTGCGAACAAACGCCAGGAAACGCCCGGCCAGCAGCGCCAGCAGGCCGTGTTTGTCAAACATGCAGGTTGCCCGCTGATGGTACTTATGCGGCAGATGCCCAAGCCAGCGCTTAACCGTAACGGTGTTACCCAGCCAGCGCCCCTGGATATAGCTCAGCCAGCAGCCGAGGCTGGCAGCGGCGGTTAAAATGGCGACCGTAGGTACAAAGTCCATTACGCCTTTGGCGATGAGCGCCCCGGCGAGCAGCAGCAGGCTATCGCCCGGTAAAAATGAGGCGGGCAGCAGACCGTTTTCCAGAAACAGGGTTGCGAACATGACCAGATATACAACGCCCACAACGTGGGGGTTTGCCAACGCGGCAAAATCATGCTGCCACAGCGCGGCGACAATTTCTTGAATGACAACCATGGACTTTCCTAAGTGGTACCGTGTTTTTTGTCTAGTGTACTCCTGAAGAGGCTCGGGCACCTTGATCCCGGGCGCAACTAAAGCGGCCGTTTTTCTAAAAAACGTCCGCTATTGTTGCCACTGACTGTCACTTTACACGATACGCGCGAAGCCCGCCGCTAAATCATCCAGCAGATCGGTAACATTTTCTAACCCGATATGAAGGCGGATCAGCGTGCCGCTGAAATCAACTTCAGCATCAGGACGGATTGCGGCAATGTGTTCCGGCTGGTTGGCTAAAATCAGCGATTCAAAGCCGCCCCAGGAGTAGGCCATGCTGAACAAGCTGAAGTGGTCCAGATAAGCGGACAGTTCGGCGTCGGTCAGGCGTTTATTGAGCACGAAAGAGAACAGACCGCTGCTGCCGGTGAAGTCGCGCTTCCAGTACTCATGGCCTTTGCTGCCGGGCAGGGCGGGATGATTCACGCGCGCCACCTGCGGATGCTGCGCCAGCCATTCGGCAATCTGCAGGCTGCTTTCATGGTGCTGACGCAGGCGTACCGCTAAGGTGCGCAGGCCGCGGCTGGTCATATAGGCGGTATCGGCATCCACCATTTGCCCCATCAGATAGGCGTTTTCGCGCAGCTGCGCCCAGCAGCGCTCATTGGACACGGCGGTACCCACCATCGCGTCGGAATGGCCGATCAGATATTTGGTGCCGGCCTGAATGGAGATATCGATACCAAACTCCAGCGCTTTAAACAGCACGCCCGCCGCCCAGGTGTTGTCGATCATAATGATGGCTTCGGGAGCGACGCGACGTACCGCCGCGACGATCGCCGGAACATCATGGACTTCCATGGTGATGGAGCCGGGGGATTCGAGGAACACCACGCGGGTGTTCGGCTGCACCAGACGGGCGATATCGCCGCCGATGAGCGGGTCGAACCAGCCGGTGGTAACGCCGAGTTTGGCGAGAATTTTCGTACAGAAATCCTGGGTAGGCTCATAGGCGGTGTTGGTCACCAGAATATGGTCGCCCTGCTCGACGAACGCCAGAATGGTATTCGCGACCGCCGCCGCGCCGCAGGGGAAGAGGGCGCAGCCGGCGCCGCCTTCCAGCTCGCACATCGCTTCCTGCAGGGAGAAATGGGTTAGCGTCCCGCGACGCCCGTAGAACAGCTCGCCTTTGGCGCGGTTGCGCGTCGCGTGCTTTTTCGCTTCGACGGTGTCGAAAACCAGCGATGAGGCGCGCTGAATGACGCTGTTTACCGAGCCCAGGGTGTATTTTTTGCTGCGCCCGGCGTGAACCAGCGCAGTATCAAGATGTTTATCAGCCATGTTCAGATAACCTGTTTTTATACGTCTGGACGTCTAAACTAACATGAATACCCGTTGATGTACCGGGTCGCGGCGGATACAGGTAAAAATTTTATCAACGGCGCGGTCAGCAACTTTTTTACTGCGTAAGCGCAAGGAAAATAAACGTGATTTGCTGCACAGTGTAAATACTAATGAGAACCACTATCAATTCGATGTCGTTTTGATATTATTGTGCGCAGATTTTGTGATTTACGTCCTGGAGATACAGTGTGGGTAATAATTTGATGCAGGCGGATCTCTCCGTTTGGGGTATGTATCATCATGCCGATATTGTCGTTAAGGTAGTGATGATCGGCCTGATTCTGGCGTCGGTAGTCACATGGGCTATCTTTTTCGGCAAAGGCGCAGAGATCCTGGCCAGCAAGCGTCGCCTCAAGCGCGAACAGCTGCTGGTTGCTGAAGCACGCTCTCTCGACCAGGCCAGCGATATCGCTAACGGTTTCGATGCGAAAAGCCTGACCTCGCGGTTGATTAACGAAGCGCAGAACGAGCTGGAGCTTTCCGCAGGTTCTGAAGATAACGAAGGCATTAAAGAACGTACCGGTTTCCGACTGGAGCGTCGCGTGGCGGCGGTGGGTCGTTACATGGGGCGCGGCAACGGTTATCTGGCGACCATCGGCGCGATTTCTCCGTTCGTTGGTCTGTTTGGTACCGTCTGGGGCATCATGAACAGCTTTATCGGGATTGCCCAGACCCAGACTACTAACCTGGCGGTGGTTGCACCGGGTATCGCGGAAGCGCTGCTGGCCACGGCAATTGGCCTGTTCGCTGCGATTCCGGCGGTGGTCATCTACAACATTTTTGCCCGCATGATCGCCAGCTACAAAGCGTCCCTTGGCGATGTCGCCGCCCAGGTTCTGCTGCTGCAAAGCCGCGACCTGGACCTGAGCGCCAGCGGCGTTAAGCCGGTACGTACCGCCCAGAAACTACGCGTAGGTTAATGCTTTATGGCGATGCATTTTAACGAAAACCTCGATGATAACGGCGAAATGCACGACATCAACGTGACGCCGTTTATCGACGTCATGCTGGTGCTGTTAATCATCTTTATGGTGGCGGCGCCGCTGGCTACCGTCGACGTGAAGGTGAATCTGCCTGCTTCCTCCAGCCAGCCGCAGCCGCGTCCGGAAAAGCCGATCTATCTGTCGGTGAAGGCGGATAAAACCATGTTCCTCGGCAATGACCCCATTACCGACGAGAGCATGATCGCCTCGCTGGATGCGCTGACCGAAGGCAAGAAAGACACCACCGTCTTCTTCCGCGCGGATAAAACCGTGGACTACGAGACGATGATGAAGGTCATGGATACCCTGCACCAGGCGGGCTATCTGAAGATTGGCCTGGTGGGCGAAGAAACCGTCAAAGCGAAGTAACCTCTCTCCACCCATCTTCTCAGGCTGGCCTTGCGCCAGCCTTTTTTATCGCCTCGAATCGCTCTCTTGTTGGACGCCTGTTGCTATAACGTTGCCCTGTTGCGGTATAATGGCGGCCGTTTATGTTAACTGACAGGATCTTATGGAACGCTTTCTGGAAAATGCTATGTACGCCTCGCGCTGGCTGCTGGCGCCGGTTTATTTTGGCCTTTCGCTCGGTTTGATTGCGCTGACGATCAAATTTTTTCAGGAGATCTTCCACATACTGCCGCATATTTTCAGCGTCAGTGAGTCGGATATGATTCTGACCCTGCTGTCGCTGGTGGATATGACCCTGGTGGGCGGTCTGCTGGTGATGGTGATGTTCTCCGGCTATGAAAATTTTGTTTCCCAGCTGGATATCAACGAGGGCAAGGAGAAGCTCAGCTGGCTGGGCAAAATGGACGCCACTTCGCTGAAAAATAAGGTTGCCGCCTCCATCGTGGCGATCTCTTCCATTCATCTGCTGCGGGTGTTTATGGATGCGAAAAACGTCCCGGACAATAAGCTGATGTGGTACGTCATCATCCACCTGACCTTTGTGCTGTCGGCCTTTGTGATGGGCTACCTCGATCGTCTGACCAAAGTGAAACACTGATCCCTCCTCTCCCGGCGGTGTTGGCCGCTGGGCTTTTTACTCCCCGTTTCTGCTTTTCTCCGCTGGCGTATGTCCGGGCTTCTGCTTTGCTTAAAGGGCGCTTAATAACGGAGGCAGGGTGATGACGCGACTAACGGCCAAAGATTTTCCGCAGCAGCTGCTCGAATACTATGACTACTATGCCCACGGCAAAATCAGCAAACGCGAGTTTCTCCAGCTGGCGGGGAAGTATACCGTCGGCGGGATGACCGCGCTGGCGCTGTTTAACCTGCTGAAGCCCGACTATGCTCTGGCGGAGCAGGTGGCGTTTACCGACCCGGATATCCGTCCGGAGTATATTCATTACCCTTCTCCTGACGGCCACGGCGAAGTGCGGGCTTATCAGGTGACGCCGGTGAAAATAGCCGACAAAGCGCCCGCCGTGGTGGTGGTTCATGAGAATCGCGGCCTGAATCCCTATATTGAAGCCGTTGCCCGGCGGGTGGCGAAAGCGGGCTATATCGCGCTTGCGCCGGATGGCCTGAGCTCCGTCGGCGGCTATCCCGGTAATGATGATGAAGGCCGCGCGCTACAGCAGAAAGTCGATCCCGTGAAGCTGATGAATGATTTCTTTGCGGCGGTCGCGTTTATGGCGAAGCATCCGCAGGCGACGGGGAAGGTCGGTATCACCGGGTTCTGCTACGGCGGCGGCGTCAGCAACGCGGCGGCGGTGGCGATCCCTGAGCTGGCCTGCGCGGTGCCGTTTTACGGCCGCCAGCCGCCGCTGAATGAGGTCGATAAAATTAAAGCGCCGCTGCTGCTGCATTATGCCGGACTCGATAGCGGCATTAATGAAGGCTGGCCCGCCTATGAAAACGCGCTGAAGGCGCATAATAAAGTCTACGAGGCCTATATTTATCAGGGCGTTAACCACGGCTTTCATAATGACTCCACGCCGCGCTACGACCGGGCCGCGGCTGACCTGGCCTGGCAACGCACGCTGGCGTGGTTTGAGAAGTATATGCGCTAGCGCAAACGCCATAAATAGCGCTACCGCTCGCTCAAAAAATCGCTATATAATTTTTTATATAACGATTGGGAGGGCGCGATGGAAAATCATTTTGGAAAAGGCTTAATGGCGGGGCTACAGGCATCCCATGCTGACACCGCCGCCCATGCGGCGAATTTTTGCGCCGACTATAAACGCGGTTTTGTGCTCGGCTACTCGCACCGTATGTTTGAAAAAACCGGCGACCGCCAGCTCAGCGCCTGGGAAGCGGGGATCCTTACCCGTCGCTATGGTCTGGAAAGAGATATGGTGATGGACTTCTTCAAAGAGGGCTGTTCCTCGACCGCGCAGCGCTACTTTATGGCGGGCTATCGGCTGGAAAGCTAAAAACCGGAGGCGGAAGCCTCCGGCGGGCATGGGCGCTACGCCTGGCGTTTATCTTCGGTTTGCGTGTCGAAGTCGCTGGCGTCATGGCGCTCGTGAAGCTGCTCGTTGAGCGGGCCTGAGGTGCGGTTAACCATCCGCCCGCGCTGAACGGCGGGGCGCTTACCAACATCCTGCGCCCAGCGCAGCACGTTTTTATAGCTACCGGCATCCAGGAACTCGGCGGCGTTGTAAACATTCCCCAGCACCACGTTGCCGTACCACGGCCAGATGGCCATGTCGGCGATGGTGTACTCCTCTCCTGCCACAAAACGGCCGCGGGCAAGCTGCTTGTCCAGCACGTCCAGCTGGCGCTTGGCTTCCATCGTAAAGCGGTCGATCGCGTATTCGATTTTCACCGGCGCATAGCTGAAGAAGTGGCCAAAGCCGCCGCCGAGGAACGGGGCCGAGCCCTGCAGCCAGAACAGCCAGTTGAGGGTTTCGGCGCGGCCTGCCGGATCTTTGGGCAGGAAGAAGCCGAACTTTTCCGCCAGATAGAGCAGGATGCTGCCGGATTCAAAAACGCGGGTCGGCGGAGTGGTGGAGTGGTCGCGGAGCGCGGGGATTTTTGAGTTCGGATTAACCTCGACAAAGCCGCTGGAGAACTGATCGCCTTCGCCGATGCGAATCAGCCAGGCGTCGTACTCCGCGCCGCTGACGCCTAACGCCAGCAGCTCTTCCAGCATAATGGTCACTTTCTGGCCGTTGGGCGTCCCCAGCGAATAGAGCTGAAGCGGATGCGCGCCCACCGGCAGCTCCCGATCGTGCGTTGCGCCGGAGACGGGACGGTTGATATTGGCGAATGCGCCGCCGTTGTTTTGCTTCCATTCCCACACTTTAGGTGGCTGGTAGTTATTCTCTGACATGCTGATCTGCCTTTTTAGTGAGGTGTTGATGTCGTGTCGCTGGCGCTACCGCGCCGGCGCGGGAGAGTCGTACTAAGCCAGAATCCGCGCGGCCCATACGCTGACGTCGTCGCCGCTGCCGAGATCCGCCTGCACCAGGCCGTTAACCATAAAGGTCGGCGACACGTGGATGCCGTTCTGGCGCGCGTACTTGCTATGCCATTTGATCTCGTTTTGCAGCTCCGGGCGGGCAAACGCCGCGGCCAGCGAGACGTGGCTATAGCGTTCGATACGCTCGATAATCTGCTGCGGCGTGGCGTTCATGTTCGGCCCGCTGCAGTGGTCGGTAAACTCAAACTCTTCACGGTGGTCGGCGACGGCTTTAAGCACCTTATGCGCCTGCTCGCGGCCGTGCGGCAGGGTGGACGCGGCGAGAACGCAGCGGACGATGACGCCGGAAAACAGATGCCACGGTTGAGACTGCAGACGAATTTTGATCGTCACGTTATCCGCGCCAACTTCATCCAGCAGGTCATCAAGCTTATTAAATGCCCGCACGGAGAAAGGACAGGTGGGTTCGAGGAACACCTCAAAGGTGCGGGGGCCATGCCCCCAGACCAGCGGTTGGGCGGTCAGATGCGATGGTGTGCTCATTGTCGACTCCTGATTGTTTTTTTATCTCAAATAACGATATCACTTTTGCCCGGGGGCGCAGGCTTATTTTCCTTAAGGGCACGATTAGCGAATCGAATGAGTGGTATCATCATTCCACCTCTGTCTGGTAAGTGCCTGCGGCAGGATAAGAAGAGGGAGTTTTGTTTCGCCAACTGCCCGGGCTGCATTAATTTGAGGTCAGGCTAAATGAGCAAAGGTTCCACAAGCAGTGACGCCCCGTTTGGTACACTATTAGGCTACGCACCGGGCGGCGTGGCGATTTATTCTTCTAATTACAGTAGCTTAAATCCGCAAGATTATCCGGATGACGCCACGTTCCGCAGCTATATCGGTAATGAGTATATGGGGCACAAATGGCAGTGCGTGGAGTTCGCGCGCCGCTTTCTGTTCCTCACCTACGGTTTTGTTTTCACCGACGTCGGCATGGCCTACGAAATCTTCTCCCTGCGTTTTCTCCGCGAGGTGGTCAACGACAATATTCTGCCGCTGCAGGCGTTCGCCAACGGCTCCCGCCGTCCGCCTCTCGCCGGCTCACTGCTGATCTGGCAGAAAGGCGGCGAGTTTAAGCACACGGGCCACGTGGCGGTGATTACGCAACTGATAGGGAATAAGGTCAGGATCGCCGAACAGAACGTCATTCACTCGCCGCTGCCGCAGGGCCAGCAGTGGACCCGCGAGCTGACGCTGGAAGTGAAAAACGGCCTCTACACGATTAAAGACACCTTTGCCGATACCGAAATCCTCGGCTGGATGATCCAAACCGCCGATATCGAGCACAGCCTGCCGCAGCCGGTGCTGCCGGGTGAGGCGATGGCCATCAAAGGCGCGCGTCTGCCGAATAAAGGCCAATACCGCGGCAACTGGCTCAACGAGAAAGATTCACTGCAAAAAGCCTACGTGGAAGCCAACGGCCACGTCATCAATAAAGACCCTTACCAGTATTTCACCATCACCGAAAGCGCCGAGCAGGAGCTTATCAAAGCCACCAATGAGCTGCATCTGATGTACCTGCACGCTACCGACAAGGTGATGAAGGATGACAGCCTGCTGGCGCTGTTCGATATTCCGAAAATTCTCTGGCCGCGTCTGCGCCTCTCGTGGCAGCGCCGTCGCCATCATATGATTACCGGCCGCATGGATTTCTGTATGGATGAGCGCGGGCTCAAGGTGTATGAGTACAACGCCGATTCCGCGTCCTGCCATACCGAAGGCGGGCTGATCCTCGAGCAGTGGCTGAAGCAGGGCTACTACGGCACCGGTCACAACCCGGCGGAAAATCTGCTGGATGAGCTGGCCGGAGCGTGGAAGCACAGCCGGGCGCGTCCTTTCGTGCACATCATGCAGGATAAGGATCTGGAGGAGAACTACCACGCGCAGTTTATCCAGCGTTCGCTGACCCAGGCCGGCTTCGAGAGCAAAATTCTGTTTGGCCTGGATGAGCTGCGCTGGGATGCCGCCGGGCAGCTGATTGATGCCGACGGTCGTCTGGTCAACTGCGTCTGGAAAACCTGGGCATGGGAGACCGCCATTGAGCAGGTGCGGGAAGTCAGCGCCGATGAGTACGCGGCGGTGCCGATACGTACCGGACACCCGAATAATGAAGTGCGCCTGATAGACGTTCTGCTGCGCCCGGAAGTATTAGTCTTCGAGCCGCTGTGGACGGTCATCCCCGGCAACAAGGCGATTTTGCCGGTGCTGTGGTCGCTGTTCCCCAATCATCGCTATCTTCTGGATACGGATTTTGTGGTCAACGAGCAGCTGGCGGAAAGCGGCTATGCGGTTAAGCCTATCTCGGGCCGCTGCGGCAACAATATCGACCTGATAGGCCCGCAGGACGAAGTGCTGGATAAAACCAGCGGCCAGTTTTTCGACCGCAAAAATATCTACCAGCAGCTGTGGTGCCTGCCAAAAGTGGATGGCAAATACATCCAGGTTTGCACCTTCACCGTCGGCGGTAACTACGGCGGGACCTGCCTGCGCGGAGATGATTCTCTGGTGGTTAAAAAAGAGAGCGATATTGAGCCGTTAATCGTGCTAAAAGACACAGATAGCCGTTAAGTTTGGCCCCGGATTGCGGCGGTGAGCGCCTTATCCGGGCTGCGGTTCTCGTCACCTGCGGCATTTGTAGCCCGGGCAAGGCGCATCGCGCCGCCCCCGGGGGAAGGCCGCAGGATGCTGAAGAATAACCCGGAGGCGATGCTGCGCATCTGTCCGGGCTACCGAACATACGAACCCGTAGCCCCAGTGAGCATAGTGCGACCGGGGGAATGAACGGTAAAAATAGATAAAACATCACAACAACAAGACAGAAAAGGAAAATAGTATGCACGATCGGCGACTCGCCGCCCGCGCGGGTGAACTTAAGCCCTCCGCCGTCCGCGAACTCCTCAAGCACAGTAAGCTGCCCGGCGTTATCTCTCTGGGCGGCGGTATTCCGGCCCCGGAGCTTTTTGATACCGAAGGCCTGAACCTGGCGGTGCAGCAGGTGATGAACGGGCGCTTTAACGATGCGTTCCAGTACGGTTTGACCGAAGGTTATCCGCCGCTGCGTCAGGCCGTTAGCGAACTGTGTCAGGCGCGCGGCGTGGCCTGTTCGGCAAGTCATGTCTATATCACTTCCGGTTCGCAGCAGTCGCTGGATATCGTCGCCCGCACCCTGCTCGATCCGGGTGATGCGATTGTCGTTGAGCGTCCGACCTATCTGGCGGCGCTGCAGGTCTTCCAGCTGGCGCAGGCCAATATTCTCAGCGTGGATACCGACGATGACGGCATGCTGGTGGAACAGCTGGCCGATCTGCTGGAAACCACGCGTGTGAAAGCCGTTTATCTGGTGCCGACGTTTGGCAACCCCGGCGGGAAAACCCTGAGCGAAGCGCGCCGCCGCCGCCTGGTTGAGCTGGCGAAAAAGCACGACTTCGTCATTATCGAAGACGATCCGTACGGTGAAATCAGCTTCACTGATGAAGTTCGGCGTCCGCTGTATCAGTATGCGGTTGAGCTGGGCTGTGAAGATCAGGTGGTTTATACCTCCACCTTCTCCAAAATCCTCGCGCCGGGGATGCGTATTGGCTGGATCGTGATGCCGGACTGGCTGGCGCAGCAGACGGTGATCGTTAAACAGGCGGCGGATCTGCACACTAATATGCTCTCGCAGGTCATCACCGCGGAATACCTGAGCATGAACCGCCTGGAAAGCCAGATTGCCCTGATCCGCGAAGATTACCGCAAGAAGTGCGTGGCGCTGGCCGACGCGCTGGAATCGCAGCTTGGCGAGCATCTGGCGTTCAGCCGTCCTAAAGGCGGTATGTTCCTGTGGGCTCGCTTCCGTTATCCGTTCGATACCATGGAATGGATGAAGAAAACGCTGGAAAATGGCGTGGTCTACGTACCAGGAGAAGCGTTCTATAACGATAACCCGGATACCCGCACGCTGCGCCTGTCCTACTCGACGGTGTCGACAGAGGGTCTGATGACCGCCGTCGAGCGCCTGGCGAAGTCGCTGTAATCGCCCTGCTCCGCGCCGTCGGCGGCGCGGGGCTCCCTTCTCGTTTTCTTCTTTAAGCCCCTGTTTTTATGCGAATGCATGACCTGCCCGGCGGGTGAAAATCATCAGTGCGTAATGTGAAAACGGGATTGGCGGGGTTTTTGAATCGCCCGCAGCCGATGGCTACGGGCGAGAGAAACACAGAGGCGGGCGGTTTTGCGGCTTATCGCCGGCCCCGGTCGTTAATCCTGGTCGGTAATGCGATCGTCAAGCCAGATCAGCATCAACGTGGAAAGAAAAGCAACAGCGACGGTACCAATAGCTAACAGCATAAGAAGAGCCTCAGGGGTTTTTATTATTTTTCTGCTTTGACCGATGAGCGATTATTTCTGTCTGTGATGGTGACTTTTGTTCCTGACTGGGATGTTGCGAGGGTGAAAAAATCGTCAGCATCAATATCGAAATTGAGAACGATTTCTTTGTACTTCCCACAATTCATTAACTCTTTTGCTTCTTTCATACTACTGGCTGTAATAGTAGGCATCAGTTTCATCTCGTTTAAAAACTGAGAAGCAAAATAAGAGCTTGTCGATACCAGATCAACTACTTTTTATGGTAAGGACAATCATGCATCAGATTGATGATTGCCGCTGCCAGTAGCGGATTGAAACATAATTTCTGTTTTACCTTTCCTGCCAGCGTTTCGTTTTGCCCATGGCGGCGAAAAATGCGCCGATCCTCGGCGGTGTATGTTTAACCGCTTTGCAATTTCGTGGCTAAGAGCAAGCCGCCCGCGGCGGCCTGCTATGGATGTTTAAAAAGCGTAGCCCACGCTAAGGCTGCCGCTGTAGCCGTGGCTGTCGCCGCCGCTGGCGACGTCAGCCTGGCCGCCAAGGTTCAGGCTCAGCGCACCGCGCGTGATGCTCAAACTGGCGCCAGCGTTGACCATGTCACGGCTATCGAAGGCCGCGTTCTGTACGACCTCATAGTGATAAACCTGTCCCTGAGTGCGTACCGAAGGGCCGCTGAAACTGTGTTCATAGCCGATATTTATCGCCGGCGTGAAGCGCCAGCCGCCACCGTTTTGCGAATGAAATGCGATACTCACATTGGCAATACCGCTGGCGTTATTTTCACTGACGCGGTCGACGTTGAGCGCCAGCTCGCTGCCGTTTTCGCGGAAAGCGTCCATCCGCAGGTGGGTCAGGCGGGTCCCGACGGCGTACTCAACGCTGGCAAAATCGAGCGGACTGACGTAGCCGAGGCGCAGCGTGCCGCCAACCAGCTGGCCATGGGTATCGCCGGTGGCCGTACCCAGCCCGCCATTCAGCCGGCGCGTACTGCTATAATCGATCCAGCCTGCGTTAAGATCGGCGGCGGCAAAGAGGCCATGATTTAAATCCTCAAAAGCATAGCGACCGCCAAACCCCAGCAGAGTGGTGTTGGCATCCGCATCGGCGCTGGCGCTGCCCAGCGAGCCCCAGCTATATCCCAGAGTGCCGTAGCCGCTAAGCTGCGCGTTAAACCGCCAGGTATAGCCCAGCAGCGAGCCGGTGGTATGCTCATTACTGCTGGCGGCGCGGGCGGAACCATCGGTGCCAAGATAGCCGCTAAGCCCGGTCAGCCACAGTTTTCCTTCCCCATCCCGCAGCTGACGGCTATCAATATTCGGCGTTAACGCCCTGTCTAATCGCGATCCGCTGCGCAGCAGGTAGCTGGCGGCGTCCGCGTAAATCTGCCCGCCGACCTGAGTCTCCACGCCGCCGAGGGTTCCGGCATCAATGGCCGATTGCAGATAATAGTTATAGTCGGTGTAGCGGCCCGATAGCTCGCTGTTTTGCAGAGCGTTAAGCAGCGCAGCGCCCTGCGCCGCATTCCCCCGCAGTTCGCTTTGTCCCGGCAGCTGGCCGTACTGCACCATTTTGCCGCGCAGGACGTAGAGCGTCTCCTGCGACAGCCCCAGGCCCTGCTTCAGATAGTTATCCACCGATCCGTACTCGCGGCTGATTTCATCCAGCCCGGCCTGAAGATAGCTGGCATCGACGCCCAGCAGCGGCTCGTAAATTGCCGCCATGGCGGGGGGCATCATCGCCAGGGTCGCTTCGACGCGCTGGCGGGTATAGTCGTTGGTGGCGAGGTAGTTTTCCATAATGGTCCCCTCATCGACGCCGGCAATGCTCAGCAGCATCGCGGCGGTCCAGCCGGTGCGGTCCTTGCCCGCGGTACAATGGAACAGCGCTGCGCCGTCGGCGCTGGCCAGATCGTTAAATAGCGTGGTGAACCGGGTGCGCATCCCGGCATCGCTGACGAAGGAGACGTTGGTCTGCTGCATCATCGCTTTGGCTTCAGCGGCGCTACTGAACGTTATTGAGGTGATGTTGCTGCCCGAAGCGGTGTTGCCGATGATATCAATATGGGTATACCTCGCCCCGTCGGGCATCACGTCCGGGCTGCTGGCGATTTCGCTGGCCGTGCGCAAATCATAAACATCGCTGATACCGAGCGTGCTCAGCGTTGCCTGGTCCGCGGAGGATAATGCCAGAGCATTAGAACGATAAAAAACGCCGGTGCGCAGGGTGCCGTCGTGGCTGGTGGTATAAACAGACGTCGTGCCAGCGATATCGCGGAAATTATCCATCGTAGCGAGTACGGGCGTATTTATCGGCGCAGCGTAGAGCACGCCGGAAACGCCGACGGCGACCAGAGAGAGCGAAACGGGAATATAGCGAATCAAAATAAGCCTCGATAATTATTGGTTATAATTTACTGTTTATTAAGGCTTGGAAATATAGGAGGGGATTGTGACGGAATTATTTCCAGAACGATTTTTTTAAATAAATAGGGTGATAATAACGTCAGGATATCGGTTAAATATAACTTTTTCGCGCGCTAAATACTGTTATTCATTCGCCATGTTTATGTTTAACATTCCGCTCGTCGCAGCAGAATGTTATTTTCTATTATTGTCAGCGAGTCATTTTGCGCAGTAATATGCCTTAATCCGGGCGCTGCTTTTCGCTCATCAGCTGGCGACAGCGCTGCTGGTCCTGGCTGATACTTTTCTGCTCTTCCGGCGTCAACTGCTGCCAGGTGTCCAGCATCCGTTGGCCCAGAGCGGGCACGTAGTGGGTCTTATGCAGCGCATAATCCGAATTACCGCCTTCAATCATATTTTCCATATCGCGGAGAAACGCACGGCTGTCCTGATGGTCAATAACGCAGAAGACGGAGCGGTAGTACGCGACGTCCTCTTCGGCGTAGCGGGGCATGAACCACCAGATAAGTAGAGCGATAAGCGCCAAAAGCGGGGCAATAAAAGCGAGTTTCTTCAACATGAGTCATTCAAAAAGGCAAATTGAAGGATAAGTGTAGCCGTTGATGAAACAGGATGTAAACGCCGTCGCGGGCCGGCAGCGTCATTCCGGCCCGCAGCGGCGCCGGTCAGTAGCCGACCTTATAGATCCGTCCGCTCTGAACGCCTTCTACGCTGCGGCGGTAGGCCTGAGCCACGCTGGCGGCGGGGACGCTGGTAAAACCGGGGAAGAAACCGTCGTAGGCTGCCGCCGATTCCGTTAATACGGTGGGGCTAATCAGGTTAATACGTATTCCGCGCGGCAGTTCGCAGGCGGCGGCGCGAACGAATCCTTCCAGCCCGGCGTTGACGGTGGTGGCATTGACGCCCTGAGCGATGGGCTCATGGGCGACGATCCCGCTAATCAGCGTAATAGATCCGCCGTCGTTCAGATAATGCTGGCCGGTCAGCGCCAGGCGAATCTGCCCCAGTAGTTTATCCTGTAAGCCCTGGTTGAAATCGCTGTCGGTCATGGTCGCCAGCGGGCCAAAGAAGAGATTGCCGGTGGCGGAAACAATCGCGTCTACCCGACCGGTTTTCGCAAACAGGTTCTGCACGCTCTGCTGTGAGGTGATATCGACCTGATAGTCGCCCTGAGTGCGGCCGACGCGAATGACTTCATGACGCTGGTTTAATTCTTGCGCAACCGCTCGGCCAACGGTACCGCTGGCGCCAATAATGATGATTTTCATAGCAGGTTCCTCTCTCGGGTGAGAGGCTATTCTTTAATAAAACAAATATCGGATAAACTGGCTAAAAGTTAAATAATTACTAACCAGGGGTTTGTAATATGGATAAGCTGCGGGCGATGGAGACCTTTATTGCGGTCGTGGAGTGCGGAAGCTTTACCGGTGCCGCAGCGCGGCTCGAGATGTCGGCGGTGATGGTCGGGAAATATATCGCGCTGATCGAGCGGCAGCTTAATACCCGTCTTCTTGAGCGCAATACCCGTCGCCAGAGCCTGACCGACGCCGGGCGGGTCTATTTTGACGAGGCGAAACGCGTCCTGGAGCAGGTCTCCATCGCCGAAAGTTCAGTGGAGAGACTACGGGTCGCGCCCGCGGGCACGCTGCGGATAAGCGCGCCGACGTCGTTTGGCGCCTGCGTGATTGCCCCGCTGACCGCCACGTTTCTGCAGGCCTGGCCCGACGTGCGCGTGGAGCTGGATCTGACCAACCGGATGGTCGATCTGGTGGATGAGGGCATCGATCTGGCGATCCGCATCGGCGAGATCCGCAATAACGATCTGGTGGCAAAATATCTCGCGCCCTACCGGATGACGATCTGCGCCGCGCCCGGGTATTTAGCCCGCCACGGTACGCCGACAACGCCTGCGGACCTGGCCGATCATCTCTGTTTGTCGCATACGGTGTGGACCGCGCGCAATGAGTGGAAGCTGCCGGGCGCGGAGGAGGGCGTACGCTGGAAGCGCGACGCTGTTCTGCGCTGTAATGATGGCTATGCGCTGCGAACGGCGGCGATCGCCGGCGCCGGGCTGCTGCTGCAGCCGGAAGTGCTGCTGGCGGATGCGCTCGAGTGCGGCAAACTGGTGCGCGTGCTCGAGGCGTATACCCCGCAGCCGAGGCCGATTCACCTGCTCTGGCGGCAGGATCTGCGGCCGCTGCCGAAGCTGACGCGCTTTGTTGAGCATCTTCTGCAGGGGCAGGGCCAGAACGGGCAGACTGCTTAATTCTCTGCCGGGCGGCGGGCCTGATGTGATGGGGGATCTTGTCGCCCGGCAAGGCGTTAGCCGCCGCCGGGTAATCTGCTTAGTCGCGCAGCGCGTGGCGCCAGTCGGCGATCAGATCCTGCGGATCCTCAATCCCTACCGACAGACGAATCAGCTGCGGAGTAATGCCGTTGGCTAAACGCTGCTCCAGCGGGATCGACGCGTGAGTCATGCTAAACGGCTGGCTCACCAGGCTTTCCACGCCGCCGAGGCTCTCTGCGAGGGTAAACAGCTTCAGCTTACGAATAATCCGCTCGGCGTAGCCATCGTCGCCTTTGACCACCACGGAGATCATTCCGCCGGGAAGCGCCATCTGCCTGCGCGCCAGCTGATGATGCGGATGCGAGGCCAGCCACGGGAACCAGACCCTTTCGACCTGCGGCTGCTGCTCCAGCCACTCGGCAAGCAGCAGCGCATTGCTGCTGTGACGCTCCATACGCAGCGCCAGGGTACGAATACCGCGCAGCGTCAGGAAGCTGCTGAACGGGTCGAGGACGCCGCCGACCGCGTTTTGCAGGTAGCCCAGCTTTTCCGCCAGCGCGGCGTTGTCGCCGACCACCGCCAGCCCGGCGACCACATCGGAGTGGCCGTTAAGGTATTTGGTCGCCGAATGCACCACGATATCAAAGCCCAGCTCCAGCGGACGATGGATAGCCGGCGAGGCGAAGGTGTTGTCGGTAACGCTGATAATATTGTGCCGCCGCGCAATGGCGGCGATGGCGCTGAGGTCGGCCAGCTTAAGCAGCGGGTTGGTCGGCGTTTCAACCCAGATCATGCGCGTGTCGGGTCGGATGGCCGCTTCGATGGCCGCCAGATCGTCGGGCTTCACCCAGCTCACCCGCAGGCCGGCGCTGCGGCGGCGAACGTTTTCAATCAGCCGGTATGTGCCGCCGTAGACGTCGTCGACGGCGACCAGGTGGCTGTCTTTATCCAGCAGCTCCAGCACGGTTGAGATAGCCGCAAGGCCGGAAGCAAAGGCGTAGCCGCGCGTGCCGCTTTCCAGGTCGACAATCGCCGTCTCCAGCGCGTGACGGGTCGGGTTGCCGCTGCGCGAATATTCGTACCCGGTATGCTGGCCCGGCGCGGGCTGAGCAAAGGTGGAGGTGGCATAAATAGGCGGCATCACCGCGCCGTGTTCATCGGTAAATGTGCCGCTATGTACGCTCAGGGTATGCAAATTTGTCATTGAGAAGTCCTTACTGTTCGAGTCGGTTACGCCAGGTGGTCAGCACATCGCTGCGGGTAATGAGGCCAAGAAAACGATCGTTGTCGGCGATAACGGCCACCAGGCCGCGATCGAAAATGGCCTTCAGCGCGCTTTCCGGCGCGTGCTTATCCAGGGTCTCCACGTTACGGGTCATCGCTTCCCTGACCGGCAGAGAAAAGCGCTGACTGTCGCCCTGGACGTGGCTAATTAGATCCCATTCGTCGACGATGCCGACGACGCGGCCGTTTTCCAGCACCGGCAGCTGCGAGATGTCGTAGAGGCGCATACGCGCGAGGATGGCCGCCAGGGTATCGTCCGGCGCGGCGGTGACGGTTGCCCCTTCGTCATGGCGCAGAGCGATAAAATCGCTGAGGTCGCCGCGCGATGGACGGCTTAAAAAGCCCTGCTGGCGCATCCAGTCATCGTTAAACATCTTTGATAGATATTTATTGCCGCTGTCGCAGGCGAAGGTCACCACGCGTTTAGGGGATGTCTGCGCCCGGCAGTAGCGCAGGGCGGCGGTGAGCAGCGTTCCGGTAGAGGAGCCTGCCAGAATGCCTTCAACCTGCAGCAGCTGGCGGGCGGTGGCGAAAGCTTCGCTATCGGTGACGCGGTATGCGCTGCGGACGCCTTCAAGATGGGCCAGCGGCGGAATAAAGTCTTCGCCGATCCCTTCCACCAGCCAGGAGCCGGTTTCGCCGTAGCGCCCGGTTTCGACCTGGTCCGCCAGAATGGAGCCCGCCGGATCGGCGAGGATAAATTCCGTTTCAGGGGAGTGCTCTGCAAACCAGGCCTGTAGCCCGCCGAGCGTTCCGCCGGAGCCGACGCCGACGACGATCGCGTCAATATCGCCATCCAGCTGCTGGAAGATTTCCGGGGCAGTGGTGGTGGCATGCGCCAGCGGGTTAGCCTCGTTATTAAACTGGTCGATATAAAAGGCGCCTGGCGTTTTGTCGGCAAGGCGCCGGGCGTAGTCCTGATAGTAGGCGGGATGGCCTTTGTTAACGTCCGAGCGGGTAAGCTGCACCTGCGCTCCCAGCGCGCGCAGATGGAAAATCTTCTCGCGGCTCATTTTGTCCGGCACCACCAGAATCAGGCGATAATTTTTCTGCGCGGCGATCAGCGCCAGACCGAGGCCGGTATTGCCGGCGGTGGCTTCGATAATCGTGCCGCCGGGTTTTAATTTCCCTTCGCGCTCTGCCTGCGTAATCATGGATAGCGCGACGCGGTCTTTTATCGAGCCGCCGGGATTTTGATTTTCCAGTTTTAGAAACAGGCTGCAGGGGCCGGTATCCAGCTTATGAAGCTGCAGCAGGGGAGTATGACCAATCAGGTCGCTAACGGAATGAAAAACTGACATAACATTTTGCCCATTCGTATCGAGATGATTTGAATGGTAGGGCTGCAAAATTGGCATTTTAAAGAACTTTTGTCTGCCGCTAAGAGCAAAAAGGAATATAAGATGCTTTTTAGCCGTCCGGAGGGAAAGGTTGTTAGCCGCCTGGGCGTGTTGATTTCCAGAATAGCGCGCTTTTGCCCGGTTTTTCACCGAATTATCCGTTTTTACGCGCTGCTTTATCTCTATTTCAGAAATGGATTGCCGAAAATAATCGATGGTTCTTTGGGGCTATTTTAGGTGTTGGTGAAACTATCAACGCCGCGTATACCGGCGTAGCAGCCAAAGACAGAAATTCAGATGAAGGAAATTAAAGCTAATAAAGTCGGCCTGCTCGCTTCAATAAATCGTCTCTATCAGGAACCTCTTTCCGGAAATATCCTGACCTGGGTGTCATTCAGCAAGGAAATTGTCTGGTACGATCCAGTTAACAGAACAGGAACATAATTTATACCTGAAGGACATATACATGTAATGATTCAGTCGTAACCAGTTACAAGGAAGCTACTATGAATAAAAACGACATGAGTCCTTTACCCACCAATACCCATGAGTGGTTTTTTAATCGTAACAGCATCATCATTTTGCTCGATATTGTTTTGTTTATCGTTCTCTACAACACGCTACCCTATGAGCCGAAGGTGGTAATGGGGCTGAGTATGCTCGCTTTTATCGCCGTATTATGGTTAACGGAAGCGCTGCACGTGACCGTTACGGCAATCATGGTTCCCGTCATGGCCGTGCTTCTGGGGGTATTTAATACCCAGGCGGCGCTAAACAGTTTCGCCAACTCAACGATATTCCTTTTCCTCGGCGGCTTTGCTCTGGCGGCGGCAATGCATGTGCAGGGGCTGGATAAAGTCATTGCCGATAAGGTATTAGCGATGGCGAGGGGCAAAATGCGCCTCGCGGTCTTTATGCTATTTGGCGTGACGGCGCTGCTGTCAATGTGGATCAGTAATACGGCGACGGCCGCAATGATGATGCCGCTGGTATTGGGGATCCTGAGTAAAGTCGATGGCAAAAACCGCCATTCGACCTATGTGTTTGTGCTCCTCGGTATTGCCTATAGCGCCAGCATTGGCGGAATGGCGACCATCGTCGGCAGTCCACCGAATGCGATTGCCGCCGCCGAGGTGGGGCTCTCCTTCTTTGACTGGATGAAGTTCGGTTTCCCGGCAATGATCGTCTTACTGCCAGTCGCTATTGCGATTCTTTACCTCGTGTTCAGGCCGGAACTTAAGGGGACCTTCGAAACGAATACTGAGCAGGTCGATTGGGATAAAGGCAAAGTTGTCACCCTGGCTATTTTTGCGCTTACCGTATTCTTCTGGATTTTCAGCGGCCCCATTAACGACCTACTGGGCGGTTTTAAATCCTTCGATACCATTGTGGCTTTAGGCGCCATTATATTAGTCAATTTCGCCCGGGTGGTTCACTGGAAGGATATAGAAAAAACGGCTGACTGGGGCGTGCTGTTATTATTCGGCGGTGGTATCTGCTTAAGTAATGTGTTGAAAGAGACGGGTACCAGCTTGTTCCTGGCAAACCAGATTAGCGGGATGGTGGCTCATATGGGGATATTTATTATTATCCTGGTGATTGCAACATTCGTGGTGTTTCTGACCGAGTTTGCCAGTAATACGGCCAGCGCCGCTTTGCTTATTCCCGTATTTGCCTCAGTGGCCGAAGCGTTCGGCATGTCGCCTGTGATTCTGTCGGTATTGATTGCCATTGCGGCTTCATGCGCTTTTATGCTGCCCGTGGCGACGCCGCCAAACGCTATCGTTTTCGCCACCGGCCATATCAAGCAGCAGGAGATGATGCGCGCCGGCCTGTTTTTGAATGTCGCCTGTATCGTCGTTTTGACCGGATTTAGCATGTTGTTTTGGGTATAACTTCTGATAAGCGAGTTTCCACCCAATATCTTGCAAAATAAGACTGCCGTGCGGCGAATAATCGAACGGAGTTCGATGGAGAGTCCGGTCGCAGAAAAGCAAAAACCCAGCCATAGGCTGGGTTCTCTGAATAAGTGGTGCCCGGACTCGGAATCGAACCAAGGACACGGGGATTTTCAATCCCCTGCTCTACCGACTGAGCTATCCGGGCAACGGGGCGCATTAAACCTGATTCACCGCACCTCGTCAACGAAATTTATCTGTTTCGCAGCAGACTGAACAATCTATCACCACATTGCGTCAAAAGCACGCATCTTCAGGCGAAAAACGCCGTCCAGGCCACTGAAATCGGCATCGCCAGCACCAGGGCCGGCAGCATATTCACCACGGCGAACATTTTAATTCCGCAGATGCGCAGACCGGTCGCGACCAGCAGCATGCCGCCGACGGCGGTGAAATCCGCCATCATCATCGGCGTGGTTAACGGCATAATCAGCGACGCGCAGGCCGCCAGCGCCAGCTGGATGGCCAGCATCGGTACGCAAATGGCCGAGACGGCCAGCCCCAGGGTGCAGGCGAAGATGGTGGCGGTAAAGAAGTCGAGAAACGCTTTGGCAATGAGAATGCTGGCGTCGCCGGTCATTCCTTCGCGCATCGCGCCGAAAATCCCGGTTCCGCTGGCGCAGAACAGCACGATTATCGCGACGTAGCTTTGAATATAGGACTCATGCGCTGAGACCTTTTTCTGCCCCTTTTTGGGCGAAAGCAGCTGCTGGAGCTTACTGACCAGCGTATTAATGCCTTTCTCCATGTTGCACACTTCGCCGAGCAGCGCGCCCACCAGCGTTGAAAGCACCATCACCGGCAGGTTGGCGCATTTGATCACCAGCAGAATGCCGATGCCCAGCGACGCGAGGCCAAAAATAGAGGTCATTGATGTACGAATCCGTTCCGGCAATCTTTGACTTAAGAGTGCGCCGAGTACGCCGCCCAAAAGGACCGCGCCGGCGTTAATAAATGGCCCTGTAACCACAGCATGACTCCTGTTAATTATCCCTAATGACTGCATTATTATGACGCTAAACGGGCCAAAAGGCTTGCGCATCCGTGGTATGGCTGCATACGTAATTCATCTTGCGCGGTAGATTTAAAGGTGACATGATTGCGCGAATTTTCTCCTCTCCTGAATGAGGCCGCCGTGATGACGACATCGCCGCTACATCGCCGTTGCCGCTGCGTACAGATGCGCAGGCAGCCTCGTCTTGCTACCCTTACACTGCAACTTCTGCCCACCATGCGGTGAGCGTAACGCAGGCTCACTGCAGGACAACAGTAAGATCGGACGCGGTCTGCTTTTACTGATGTCTGGCGGTCGGAGCTGGGATCCAGTCAGACCCTGACATTTCGTTGGCCAGAGCCCAGACGCCCTGGCCGAAGCCTTTTACTCTCCGGAAACGGGTATTCGCGCTCATGAAATCAATGCACATTGCCGCCAGCCGCGAGCTGGTATCCCGCCTGTCCACCCACCGTCGCGTTGTGGCCCTGGACAGTACAGATTTTACCGATGTGGCGGCAGTCGTCATTACCGTAGCGGACAGCCGCAGCGGCATCCTTGCGTTACTGAAACGCACCGGGTTCAACCTGCCGGTTTATCTGTTCAGTGACGCTGACCACGAAAAACCAGAAGGCGTGACGGCCATCGTTAGCGGCAAAGAGCAGGAGTGGCTCGAACTGGAAGCCGCCGCCTGCGGCTATGAAGAGAATCTGCTGCCGCCGTTCTTCGATACGCTGACCCAATACGTTGAGATGGATAACAGCACCTTCGCGTGCCCGGGCCATCAGCACGGCGCCTTCTTTAAGAAGCATCCGGCGGGACGGCAGTTTTTCGACTTCTTTGGTGAAAACGTCTTTCGCGCCGACATGTGCAATGCCGACGTTAAGCTTGGCGATCTGCTGATTCATGAAGGGTCTGCCAAACACGCGCAGAAGTTCGCTGCGAAGGTCTTCAACGCCGATAAAACCTACTTCGTCCTTAACGGCACCTCTGCGGCGAACAAAGTAGTGACCAACGCGCTGCTGACGCGCGGCGATCTGGTGCTGTTTGACCGTAACAACCATAAATCCAATCATCATGGCGCGCTGATTCAGGCCGGGGCAACGCCGGTTTATCTCGAAGCGTCGCGCAATCCGTTTGGTTTTATTGGCGGTATCGACGATCGCTGCTTCGATGAGAAATACCTGCGCGAACTGATACGCGAGACGGCGCCGGAAAAAGCCGATGCGCCGCGCCCGTTCCGCCTGGCGGTGATTCAGCTCGGTACTTATGATGGGACGGTGTACAACGCCCGCCAGGTGGTCGATAAAATCGGCGGTCTGTGCGACTACATCCTGTTTGACTCGGCCTGGGTCGGCTACGAGCAGTTTATCCCGATGATGGCCGACTGTTCGCCGCTGCTGCTGGACCTGACGCCGGACGACCCGGGCATTTTTGTCACTCAGTCGGTGCACAAACAGCAGGCCGGTTTTTCGCAAACGTCGCAGATCCATAAAAAAGATAACCACCTGCGCGGACAGGAACGTTTTTGCCCGCATAAGCGGCTCAACAACGCCTTTATGCTGCACGCCTCGACCAGCCCGTTTTATCCGCTGTTCGCCGCTCTGGACGTGAATGCCAAAATTCACGAAGGAGAGAGCGGACGCCGCCTGTGGGCGGAGTGCGTGGCGCTGGGTATTGAAGCGCGCAAGGCGATTATCGCCAACTGCAAAATGATCCAGCCGTTTATTCCACCGGTGGTGGCGGGGCGTCCGTGGCAGGATCATCCCACTGAAGCCATCGCCCGCGAACGGCGCTTCTTTAGCTTTGAGCCGGGCGCGCGCTGGCACGGCTTCGAAGGCTATGCCAGCGATCAGTATTTCGTTGACCCCTGTAAATTGCTGCTGACGACGCCGGGGATCGATGCGGAGAGCGGAAAATATACCGATTTTGGTATCCCGGCGACCATTCTGGCACACTACCTGCGCGAAAACGGCATCGTGCCGGAGAAGTGCGATCTGAACTCCATTCTGTTCCTGCTGACGCCCGCAGAGAGCGCCGAGAAGCTGGCGCAGCTGGTGGCGATGCTCGCCCAGTTTGAGCAGCATATTGAATCCGACACCCCGCTGGCCGATGTTCTGCCGACCATTTTTAATAAATATCCGGTGCGCTATCGGGATTACACCATCCGCGAGCTGTGCCAGGAGATGCATAACCTGTACGTCAGCTTTGACGTGAAGGATTTGCAAAAAGAGATGTTCCGCAAGAGGAGCTTCCCGCGCGCGGTGATGAACCCGCAGGACGCCAACCGCGAGTTTATTCGCGGTAACGTTGAGCTGGTGCGCTTAAGCGAAGCCGAAGGGCGCATTGCGGCGGAGGGCGCGCTGCCGTATCCACCGGGCGTGCTGTGCGTCGTGCCTGGCGAAATCTGGGGCGGGGCGGTGCTGCGCTATTTTCTGGCGCTGGAGGAAGGCGTCAATATGCTGCCGGGCTTCTCGCCGGAGCTCCAGGGGGTCTACAGCGAAACGGACCCTGACGGCATTAAGCGGCTATATGGCTATGTGCTGAAAGCATAAAAAACGCGCCCCGCTGATAACACCGGGGCGCGTTTTTTTACTCGTAAATCTGGGGTAAGCCGTTTATTTAATGTGCGACGGTCTGCGCCCCGGCTGGTACGCGGACGTGCTTGTACTTAAACAGCGCCACAAAGGCAAAAGCCAGAACCAGCGAATAGCCGGCGAAAATCAGCCATACGGTTTGCCAGTCGGTGATCCCTTCGACGGTAAAGTGCTCCACCACTTTACCGCTTACCATCCCGCCAAGTATGCAGCCGAAGCCGTTGGTCATCATCAGGAACATCCCCTGCGCGCTGGCGCGGATTTCCGGGCGAACCTCTTTTTCCACAAACACCGAACCCGAGATGTTGAAGAAGTCGAAGGCGCAGCCATAAACGATCATCGACAGCACCAGTAGCACGGTGCCGAACGGGGTCGGGTCGCCGTAAGCGAACAGGCCGAAGCGAAGCATCCACGCCACGATACTAATCAGCATCACGTTTTTGATGCCGTAGCGGCTGAGGAAGAACGGGATGGTCAGGATGAACAGGGTTTCCGAGATCTGCGAAATCGACATCATCACCGAGGCGTGCTGCACGATAAAGCTGCTGGCGAACAGCGGATCTTTATCAAAGCTGTGCAGGAAGGTGTTGCCGAACATATTGGTGATTTGCAGTTCGGCGCCCAGCATCATCGAGAAAATAAAGAAGATCGCCATACGTTTGTTTTTAAACAGCGCGAAGGCATCAAGGCCCAGCATGGCGGTCCAGCTCTGGTTTTTCTGCTGATTGGCCACCGGAATATGCGGCAGCGTCAGGGTGAAGAGCACCAGCAGCAAGGAGAGCGCCGCGCCGATATAGAGCTGCATATGGCTCAGTTCAAAGCCGGAGAAGCTGACGCCCCACATGGCGAGGATAAAACCAATGGTGCCCCAGATACGAATCGGCGGGAAATCGGTCACGATATCCATATCCGCAGACTGTAGGCGGTAGTACGAAATGGTGTTAATCAGCCCCAGCGTTGGCATATAGGCCAGCGAGTTGAGCAGGATGACGAGGAACATTTCCCCCGGCGTGGTGACCTGGGCGGCGAGCCACAGCGTCAGCGCGCCGACCAGATGGCAAATGGCATAAACCCACTTGGCGCTGATCCATTTATCGGCAACGATACCGAGCAGCGTCGGCATAAACACCGCGGCGATACCGAGTGAGCTATAGACCGCTCCGATGGCCGCACCGTCGAACTTGAGGGTGACGAACATATACGAGCCGAGCGTGGTCAGCCAGCTTCCCCAGAGGCAGAACTGCAGGAACGACAGTACTTTGAGCTGCAGCTTAAGATTCATGTTTTGATCCTCACGGATATAGAATTGTTTTGTGTTTTAAATAACATTTATGGCGTTATTTTGGTTGGATTCTATCATTTATGCGATGGATGCTTTTGTTAACTGCCGCAGAAAATCGCAAAACAGTTGCGCAACTCTATTGTGTATAGCAGAAGGAATACGCCCTTGAGGAAACAAGGGCGCTGGAGGGAGATTACCTGCGGCGGTAGCCTTTCTGCGCAGAGTTAACCTTATACAGATAACGACGCGACTCGGCGGAGGGGTGACGGCTGGTGATGGTCTGATAAACATCTCCCGGCGTCATGTTGTTGATGATATTCGCCGCCTGAACCTTATCGCTGGAGAAGACCCGCAGCACGCTGCCCGCGCCGCCGTTATAGGCGGTGATGACCGCATAGCGACGCGAGGTCGGGTTGGTGATGCCGGACAAATAGACGTTGTTCAACATCGCCAGATAGGCGGTGCCGGTGTCGATGTTATTGACCGGATCGAACAGATAGCTGCGGCTCGGCAGGCCTGATTTACCCTGCGAACGGAATACGTCCTTCCCGGCGCTGTGCTGCACCACCTGCATCAGCCCCAGCGCGTCGGCGTGGCTGACCGCATAGGGGTTAAAGGAAGATTCGGTTTGCATAATCGCCAGGATCAGCGACTCATCAACGCCATATTTGCGCGACGCCTGACGGACCATGCCAATGTATTTATGCGCGCGTTTGTCGAGATGGTTCGGCACCAGGTTGATGGTGATGCTGTAGATCATGCGCGGACCGTTGCTGCGGCTTTTCAGGCGCGTTTGCAGCAGATAGTCGGCGAAGCGCGAGGCGCGCCACTCCCAGCGAATCGACTCGCCGGTGTTATCCACCACCTGACCGTACAGGAACGGCTCTTTTGAAATCTGAATATCATCGACGTCGGAATAGAGGTCGATGGAGTTCGGGTCGTCGCCCATCAGCAGGGTTTTAATAATCGCCTGGCGCAGGCGCCCGGCCGGGTCGGTGCCGGCGATGGTTTCGACGGTAATCGTCCCCGCATCAAAGTTGATATGGCTGCGGGTCTGATACTGGTCGGTGTATTTGACGTAGTCCTTCGGCCCGGCGAGCAGAACTTCGTTATAACCCCAAATATTCTCGATGTTATGGGCGAACTGGCCCATCAGAATGTCAAAGCCGTTGGTGTCCTTTACCCACGCCTCGTTGTACTCGGCGCCTTTTTTGGTTGAGCTGGAACACGAAACGAGCAAAGGCGCAATCAGCGCTAGCGCTAAGTATTTTTTCATCATTCCGGGAGTGCGTGTTGTGTTTATTGTTGTAAAGGGCCGTCAGGCCCTTACTGTTTTTCTGGCGGCGTGTAGCCTTCGATGTGCACGTCTTTACCTTCAAACAGGAACTGAACCATCTCCTGCTCCAGCAGTTTGCGATGCTCCGGGTTCATCATGCTGAGTTTTTTCTCGTTGATCAGCATCGTCTGCTTATGCTGCCACTGGGCCCAGGCTTCTTTGGAGATTTCGTTATAGATGCGTTTGCCCAGCTCGCCCGGGTACAGCTGAAAATCCTGGCCCTCGGCTTCACGCTGCAGGAAAGTACAAAAAATCGTTCTGCTCATTCTTAATCCTCTTTAATCGCCAGAAAGCTAAACCGGTGCTCCGGCTTTTAACTGTTGCAACAAGCGCTCCACGGGAGCCGCCAGACCGACGGACGGCGGCTGCGCTAAGTTATACCAGAGTGCGCCCCCTTCATCCATGCATGCGCCGGATGAGTGCACTGTAAGCCACATCGGCACAATATCCAGATGGAAATGGCTGAAAGTGTGGCGGAACGCGGTTAATTGCGTCAGATTATCGGTCTTAATCTGACGCTGGGCCAGCCACGCCCGCAGGGCATCTTCATCCTCAAACTGCGGGAAGCAGAACAAACCGCCCCATAAGCCCACCGGCGGACGCTGGGAGAGGAACACCTCGTCGCCGTGCTGCATCAGCAGGAAATAGCCGGTACGCTCGGGGATCGTCTGTTTCGGTTTTTTGCCTGGGTATTGAGCCCATGAATGATTTGCGTAAGCCACGCAGCCGTTATTCAGCGGACAGAGCTCGCATTTTGGCTTAGAGCGGGTACACACCATCGCCCCGAGGTCCATCATGGCCTGGTTAAAACGCTCGACGCCTTTGGCCGGCGTGACGTCCTCGGCGATCTCCCACAGGCGTTTCTCAACCTCTTTTTTCCCCGGCCAACCGCTGACAGCATAGCAGCGCGCGAGCACGCGCTTCACGTTACCGTCGAGAATCGGATAATGCTGACCGAGAGAAAGGGATAAAATCGCGCCGGCGGTAGAGCGACCCACGCCCGGCAGCGCGGCGACTTCATCGAAGGTCTGTGGGAATTTGCCGTCGTGCAGGGTGTCCACCTGCTGCGCCGCTTTATGTAAATTGCGCGCGCGGGCGTAATAGCCCAGGCCGGTCCACAGATGCAGGACTTCATCGAGGGGCGCGTTCGCCAGGTCGGTAATCGTTGGGAAACGCGCCATAAAGCGTTCAAAATAGGGGATGACCGTCGCCACTTGTGTTTGTTGCAACATCACCTCGGAGAGCCATACTTTGTAGGGCGTCTTGCCGATTTGCCAGGGCAGGGTTTTACGCCCGTATTTGTCGTACCAGTCCAGCACCTGGGCTGAAAATTGCGCGGCGGGAAAAGTCAAAGCTACGGCTCCGGGATAGCGATTATAAGGTGGCAGATTGCAGCACAAGGGCGAGAGGCTGTAAACCCTTGCATCCGCCGGGTAACTTTGGATAATGCCCGTTTTCCGAACACTCTCACAAGCAGACTTAACTTTTATGAAAAACGACGTCATATCTCCGGAATTCGATGAAAACGGCCGTCCGCTGCGCCGTATTCGCAGCTTCGTCCGTCGTCAGGGCCGCCTGACCAAAGGTCAGCAGCACGCGCTGGACAATATTTGGCCGGTGATGGGCGTTGAATTTAACGATGCGCCGCTCGATTTCGCCGCGCTGTTTGGCCGTGAGGCGCCGGTCACGCTGGAGATCGGTTTCGGTATGGGCGCTTCGCTGGTGGCGATGGCGAAAGAGAAGCCGCAGCAGAATTTCCTCGGCATTGAAGTGCACTCGCCGGGCGTCGGCGCCTGCCTGGCGTCCGCCGAAGAAGAGGGCGTGCAGAACCTGCGCGTCATGTGCCACGATGCGGTGGAAGTGCTGCATACGATGATTCCGGATAACTCCCTGAGCATGGTGCAGCTGTTTTTCCCTGACCCGTGGCACAAAGCGCGTCATAATAAGCGCCGTATCGTTCAGCCGCCTTTTGCCGAACTGGTGAAAAGTAAACTGAAGCTGGGCGGCGTCTTCCATATGGCGACCGACTGGGAGCAATATGCCGAGCATATGCTGGAAGTGATGTCCTCGCTTGAAGGGTATCGTAACCGGTCTGAAAGCAACGACTATGTGCCGCGCCCGGAATCGCGCCCGGTAACCAAATTTGAACAGCGTGGCCATCGTCTTGGCCACGGCGTATGGGACTTAATGTTCGAGAGGGTGAAATAATGGCAACGAATCGTAGCCGTCGTCTGCGTAAAAAAATGCATATCGACGAGTTTCAGGAAGTGGGTTTTTCCGTCGCGTGGCGTTTCGCGGATGGAACCAGCGAAGAGCAGATCGACCAGACCGTTAACGATCTGATTGATGAGGTGATTGAGCCTAATAAGCTGGCCTTTGACGGCAGCGGTTATCTTTCCTGGGAAGGCCTGATCTGCCTGCAGGAAATCGGCAAATGCACCGAGGAACACCAGGCCATCGTACGTAAATGGCTGGAAGACCGCGGGCTTGCCGATGTACGCACCAGCGAACTTTTTGATATCTGGTGGGACTAAGTTTGACAAGGGTCGGCAACTGCCGGCCCGTTTTGTCTGAAGGGAGTTAAATGATGCGCAAAACGCTGTTGGCATTGGCGCTTTCCGTCACCGCTTTGTCCGCGCATGCGGACTACCAGTGTAGCGTCACGCCGCGTGACGATGTCATCCTCAGCCCGCAGCAGGTGCAGGTAAAAGGCGAAAACGGCGATCTGGTGATTAAGCCGGACGGCAACCTGACCTTTAACGGTAAAGCGTATTCCCTGAACGCCGCTCAGCGCGAGCAGGCTCAGGACTATCAGGCTGGCCTGCGCAGCAGCCTGCCGTGGATTGATGAAGGCGCCCGCACGCGGGTAGAAAAAGGCCGCGCCGCGCTGGATAAAATTATTACCGAACAGGTAGGGGCCAGCAGCAGCATGCATAGCCGCCTGACCAAGCTTGATGCGCAGTTGAAAGCGCAAATGAGCCGCATAATTGAACATCGTAACGATGGCCTGACCTTCCACTATAAAGCCATCGATCAGGTGCGCGCCGACGGCCAGCAGCTGGTAAATCAGGCGATGGGCGGCATTCTGCAGGATAGCATCAACGAGATGGGGGCGAAGGCGGTTCTTAAAGGCGGCGGTAACCCGCTGCAGGGGATCCTCGGCAGCCTTGGCGGCCTGCAAACGGCCATTCAGGATGAATGGAAAAACCAGGAAGCCGATTTCCAGCAGTTTGGTAAGGATGTCTGCAGCCGCGTGGTCTCCCTCGAAGAGAGCCGCAAAGCGCTGGTGGGGTCGTTAAAGTAAGTTTTATTTCGCTACCTGCGCCCGCAGGTAGCGATTATGGTCAGTCGATCACATCAGCCCCAGCAGCTGCGGAATAAACAGCGAGATCTGCGGGATATAGACAATCATCATCAGCGCGATCAGCAGGGCGGCGTAGAACGGCAGCAGCGGTTTGATGAGCTGCTGAATTTTAACGCCGGAAATGGAGCAGCCAACGAACAGCGCGCTGCCTACCGGCGGCGTCAGCAGACCGATGCACAGGTTGGCGACCATCATGATGCCGAAATGCACCGGGTCCATCCCTAAATCCTGCGCGATGGGCAGGAATATCGGCGTGAAAATCAGCACCGCCGGGGTCATGTCCATAAAGATCCCAACGATTAACAGCACGATATTAATCAGCAGCAGTATCACCACCGGGTTTTCTGACACCCCCATTAGCGCATCGCTTATCATGTAGGGAATGTCGGCGTTGGTCATCGCCCACGACATGCCGACGGAAAAGCCGATCAGCAGCAGCACGATAGAGGTCATCACCACCGATTCAAGGATCAGCTTCGGCAGATCGCGCCATTTCACTTCCCGATAAATGAGCACCGACAGGATAAAGGTGTAGACCACGGCGATAGCCGACGCTTCGGTAGCGGTAAAAATGCCGCCGAGGATCCCGCCCATCACAATAATCACCAGCAGCAGGCTGGGCAGGGCGTCGAAAAACGCTTTTGCCGCCTGGGCGCAGGTGGGGCGTTCAGAAACCGGATAGCCGCGACGTTTAGCAATGACGGCACAGACCACCATAATAGCCAGGCCCATCAGAATGCCCGGCAGATAGCCGGCCATAAACAGCGACGCGACCGACACGCCGCCCGCCGTCAGGGAAAAGACGATCAGCACGTTTGACGGCGGAATAAGCAGGCCCGTGATGCACGACGAGACGTTCACCGCCGTGGAGAAAGCCGGATCGTAGCCTTTCTGCGTCTGAATGGGGTTCAGCGTGCCCCCTACCGCGGCGGCGGCGGCGACCGCCGAGCCTGAAATCGAGCCGAACATCATGTTTGCCAGCACGTTGACGTGGCCCAGAGAGCCCGGTACGCGTCCGACCATCACCTGAGCCAGATTGATTAAGCGTATGGCAATCCCGCCGCTGTTCATCAGCGTACCGGCAAAGATAAAGAATGGAATCGCCAGCAGGGCGAAGTTATCGAGGCCGTTCGCGAGGCGCTGAGAAACGGTAATCACCGCGATATCCCACGGGAACATCAGCAGCATTGAACCGACGGTGGCGATGCCGATGGAGAAGGAGATAGGTACGCCAATAAAAACCAGAATAAAGAAAGAGCCAAATAGCATCAGTGCGATATAGCTGTCCATCAATTTGCCCCCGCTTCAGCGTGCTTCATGTTTTTTAGCCCGTTGCTGACAAAACATACTGCGTAAAACATCATAATGAGGCCGGTTAACGGCAGGATCAGATAGACGTAGCCCATGGGGATCTGCATTGCCGCTGAGACCTGGGAGGTCGACAGCGTTTTTTCAATCAGCTTCACGCCGCCGGTCACAATCACCGATCCGGCAAAAATAAAGATCAGCAGATTAATGATGACGCTGAGCAGCGCCTGCCTGCGGGGAGGGAGTGTCATCGCCAGTAAGTCGATAGCCAGATGACGCTGGGCGCCGACGGTATATGCCGCACCCAGTAGCCCGACCCAGATCATCAAAAAGCGCGCCAGCTCGTCGGTCAGGGTGCTGGGCTGGTTGAGTACGTAGCGGCTGAACACCTGCCAGACGACGCAAACAACCAGCGCAATCATAACGGCGACGGAGAATGCGGCGATCGTGCGGTCCACCGCCAGCTTTATGCGGTTAAGTATCATCATTGTTTTCCCGATGAAAGCGGGCCAGCGGCTGGCCCGCTAAGTGTTATTCGGCGGCAGCTTCAAATTTGGCCAGCAGGGCGGCCTGCTTCGGATCTTTTTTGAACTCATCAAACAGCGGCTGCACGGCGGCGCGGAACGGCGCTTTATCCACTTTGATAATTTCGCCGCCCATGGCTTTGGCCTGCGCGCGGGTGTCGGCGTCGATCTTGTCCCACAGTTTTTGCTGATACGCTTCGGAAGCTTTCGCCGCCTTGATCAGGATTTGCTGCTGATCCGGCGTCAGTTTGTCCCAGGTTTTACTGGAGATAACGAGGAAATCCGGGATGGAGGCATGTTCATCTTCTGAGAACACTTTCGCGATTTCGATATGGCGCGTTTGCACCCAGGAAGGCACGTTGTTCTCCGCGCCGTCCACCACGCCCTGCTGCATGGCGGTATAAACTTCACCAAAGGAAATAGGGGTTGGCGAACCGCCCATTAATTCGACCATTTTTAAGGTTGTCGGGCTGGCCTGGACGCGGATCTTCAATCCTTTTAAATCTTCCGGTTTAGTGATGGGCATTTTGGTGTAAAAACTGCGGGTCCCGGCAACATAGGCGGAAAGCGCAAAGAATCCTTTATCTTTCGTGGACTCCATAATTTCCTTGCCCACGTCACCAAAGACGACTTTATTGAAGTGATTCTGATCTTTAAACAGGAACGGTAAATTATATATCGCGTAGACGTTATCGAATGATTCCAGATCGCTGGCGGAACCTTTGGTCATATCCAGCGCGCCGTTTTGTAATAGCTCCATCGTTTCGCGCGCGCTGCCCATCTGGCTACTGGGATATATACGAATCTTCATATCACCGTTGGAAAGTTGGTTAACCTCTTTGGACATCGCCTCAAAGGCCTGATGGACAACGTGGCTACGTTCGAGGTTATGTGCCAGTTTTAACGTGACTTTTTCAGCTGCGCTGGCGCCGGAAGCGAGCAGGGCAAGCAGAGATACACACGCCAGAGAACGAGAAAAAGAGAGTTTTTTCATGAGTCGGCTCCATGCACTTAGGGTAATTGGTCAATATCTTAAAGGGTATTCCTTGTTTCTGTATGACATATTATCCTTGTTGTCGTACATCTTTAAGCTGTCTGACTCACACTTTTTCGCAATCAGGCGATCAAATACGTATTTTTGTGCGGTAGGTTATATTTATTTTTAATAAATGAATGTGAATTTATTTTTATTGGAAATGTTGAATTGAGATGATTCGGAAATAGCGATATTGATATTTCGGGAAAAGCGAATAATTAATTATCCCGTTATTGTTATAACGGGATAAGCATAGCGAGGTTTATTCGCTGAGGAATAATTCGAGAAGGGAGTTCAAAAAGAGCTTACCGTGCTCGGTAATCTGCCAGCAGCGCTCATCTTCCGTCAGATAGCCCTCAGCAATGGCGGCATCGATTTGCGGACGGATTGTACGCTCATCAAGCCCGGTGTAGCGGCTGAATTCATCTCGCGGCGCCGCTTCCAGCAGGCGGAAACGGTTCATAAAGAACTCGAACGGCTTATCCGCATCTTCCACATCATGCTGGCGCTCCAGATAACGGCCTTCCATATAGCCGCGCGGGTGGCGGGTTTTCGCCGTCCGCAGAATGCGCCCGTCCGGGAAGGTCACTTTGCCGTGCGCGCCGCAGCCAATGCCCAGGTAGTCGCCAAAGCGCCAGTAGTTCAGGTTATGCTGGCACTGATACCCCGGCTTAGCGTAGGCGGAGGTTTCATATTGTTGATAGCCCGCCGCGCTGAGCAGGCTGTGCCCCTGCTCATAAATATCCCACAGCGCGTCGTCGTCCGGCAGGGTCGGCGGACGCGAGCCAAACAGGGTGTTTGGCTCAATGGTCAACTGGTACCAGGAGAGATGCGGCGGATTGAGCGCAATCGCCTGACGCAGGTCGTCCAGCGCCTCTTCCAGAGACTGATCCGGCAGACCGTGCATTAAATCGAGGTTAAAGCTGCGCAGTCCCAGACCGCTTGCCAGGTTTGCCGCGCGTTTGGCTTCCTGCGGCCCGTGGATGCGCCCGAGACGCTGGAGCTTTTGTTCGCTAAAGCTCTGTACGCCGATGGAGATGCGATTAATACCTGCGCGCTGATACTCGACAAAACGATCCGCTTCTACGGTGCCGGGGTTGGCTTCCATCGTGATTTCCGCGTTGTCCGCCAGGGGAAGAGCTTCCCGCACGCCGTCGAGCAGGGTTTGCATCGCCGGGCCTGAGAGCAGGCTCGGCGTACCGCCGCCGATGAAAATAGTCCCGATTTCACGTCCCTGCGCATAGTGGGCGTCGGCCCGCAGATCGTTCAGCAGATGCTGAACGTAGTCGTCGTGCGGTACCTCGCCCTTCAACGCATGCGAGTTGAAATCGCAGTACGGGCATTTTTGCACGCACCACGGGATGTGAATATAGAGGCTCAGGGGCGGCAAATTAGCCATTACGTAAGGCTTCCAGTAACAGTTTGAGCGCGCGTCCGCGGTGGGAAATGGCGCTCTTTTCTTCACGGCTCAGCTCCGCTGCGGTTTTACCTTCCGTCGGAACAAAGAATATCGGGTCGTAACCAAAGCCGCCGCTGCCTGCGGCTTCACGAGCGATGATGCCCGGCCAGCTGCCGTGGCAAACCAGCGGGGTGGGATCTTCCGCATGGCGCAGATAGACCAGCACGCAGTGGAATTGCGCCTGGCGCCGATCGTCAGGCACATCGCGCAGCGCATCGAGCAGCTTTTCGAGATTGCGCTGGTCGGTCGCGTCTTCGCCGGAATAGCGGGCGGAATAGATGCCGGGCGCGCCGCCTAACGCATCGACGGCCAGACCTGAGTCATCGGCGATGGCCGGGAGGCCGGTAATCTGCGCGGCATGACGCGCTTTCAGAATGGCGTTTTCGATAAAGGTCAGGCCGGTTTCCTCTGCGGAATCCACGCCCAGTTCGGTTTGCGCCACGATATCGAGGCCAAAATCTGCCAGCAGCGAGGCCAGCTCGCGCACTTTCCCGGGATTGCCGGTGGCGAGAACAACTTTTTGCATATGAGATCCTGTTTATTCTTTCAGGGCGGCGACCCCATCGGGGATCTGCTGCGGATGAATGATTTTTATCTGTTTGTGGCGGCCCAGTTCGCCTTTCTCAATAAGCACCTGGCTTTTCGCTACGCGAAACTGTTTGGCGAGGAATTTTACCAGATGGGCGTTGGCCTGGCCGTCAACGGGAGGCGCGGTAATGGCGACTTTAAGCTCGTCGCCATGTAAACCAACGATGCTGTCGCGGCTGGCCTTAGGCTGAATATACAGCCGTAAGACCAACCCATCAGCGCAGGCTTCGACGGCACTCATAGCGCCATCCACAGCCCCGGAAGCAGAACGTTGCCGGTAGCCTGCAACAGTTCGGCGATACCCATGTTGATCACGTACAGCAGCAGAACCAGCACCATCGGCGAGAAATCAATGCCGCCCATCGATGGCAGCAGTCTGCGGATCGGACGCAGCAGCGGATCGGCCAACTGCATCAGGACATATTCCACCGGGCTGCGTCCCTGGCTTACCCAGCTCATGATTGCCATGAGCAGGAGAACCCAGAAAATCAGCGAGCCGACGGTTTTAATGAGGATCAGCAGCGCGGAGATCCAGATAATCGGCTGGAAGGTGACGACCATAAACAGCACGATAGCTTTCACGACGCAGAGAATAAAGGCGACCAGCAGGGAGGCGCTGTCGAGCGGCCCCATCGCCGGGATAATGCGGCGCAGCGGCCCAACGACAGGCTGCGTAGCCTTGACCACGAACTGCGAAAACGGGTTATAAAAGTCGCAGCGCGCCCACTGCATCCAGACGCGTAACAACACGACCATTGTGTAAAGCTCAATGACCGTTGAGAGCAGGAAAGTCAACGTCTTCATGGCGTTCCTCAGATTCCTTATTTTTTGCTGTAGTCGCGCGCGCCGAAAATTGCGGTTCCGATGCGCACCATAGTGCTTCCCGCCGCGATGGCGGCTTCCATATCATCCGACATTCCCAGCGACAACGTATCGACGGTAGGGTAGTGCGTTTTTAGCCGCGCAAATGCTACCGCCATTTGTTGGGCGACGGCAAACTGCCTTACATATTCTGACTCTGGCGCGGGAATGGCCATTAAACCGCGCAGCTGCAGATTCGGCAGTTTCGCGATCTCTGCCGCCAGCGCGTCCAGCTCGTCAACGGGAATGCCCGACTTGCTCTGCTCATCGCTAATGTTGATTTGAATCAGCACGTTGAGTGGCGGCATGTGAGCAGGGCGCTGTTCACTGAGGCGAGCGGCGATTTTGAGTCGATCGACGGTATGGCACCAGTCAAAATGCTCGGCCACCAGGCGGCTTTTATTGGACTGCAGCGGCCCGATAAAGTGCCACTGTAGCCCGCTTGCCCCGGTCTCTTGAAAGTAGCGGATTTTCTCCACCCCTTCCTGAACATAGTTTTCGCCAAACGCGACCTGGCCTGCGGCCATCGCTTCTTCGATAGCGCTCGCAGGTTTCGTTTTACTGACTGCAAGCAGCGTAACTTCTTCTGGAGCACGGCCGCAGCGTGCGGCAGCGGCTGAGATTTTGTCCCGGACCTGTGCCAGGTTATGCGCAATATCGTTCATATACCGAGGATGAGTTATGGAACTGGAAGAAATAGTGGCCCTTAGTGTAAAGCATAACGTCTCCGATCTACACCTGTGCAATGCTTCAACGCCGCGCTGGCGTCGCCAGGGCAAGCTGGAGCCTGCGCCTTTTACCTCTCCGGATATTGGCAAGATACTCGCTGATTGGCTCAACGCCGAGCAGCTCGCCCAGTGGCAGGCCTGCGGGCAGGTTGATTTCGCGCTGGCTCCGGCCGGCGGCCCGCGCCTGCGCGCCAGCGCATTTGTCCACAACCGCGGCCTGTCGCTGGCCCTGCGTCTGCTGGCAGAAACCTGCCCGCAGCTGGCGGATCTCGGCGCGCCGGCCGCCTTAACGGAGCTGCTCAATGAGGAGAGCGGGCTTATCCTGGTCACGGGCGCCACCGGTAGCGGGAAATCCACCACCCTGGCGGCGATGGTGGGCTATCTTAATCAGCGCCTCAATGGCCATATCCTGACGCTGGAAGATCCGGTTGAGTTTATTCATCACAGCGAGCGCTGCCTGATCCAGCAGCGGGAAATCGGTCGCCACTGCCCCTCATTTGCCGCGGCCCTGCGCGCTGCGCTGCGTCAGGATCCGGATGTCATTCTGCTAGGGGAACTGCGTGACAGCGAAACGATCCGCCTGGCATTGACCGCGGCGGAGACCGGACATCTGGTTATGGCGACGCTGCATACGCGCGGTGCGGCACAGGCGGTTGAAAGGCTGGTGGATGTTTTTCCCGCTCAGGAGAAAGAGCAGGTTCGTAGCCAGCTGGCGGGAAGTTTATGCGCGGTGCTGGCACAAAAATTGTTTCCGGATACTGCTGGCGGAAGAGTTGCGCTATACGAGCTTTTGGTTAATACCCCGGCGGTGGCGAATTTGATCCGCGAGGGGAAAACGCATCAGCTGCCCGGCGTGATGCAAACCGGGCAGCAATTCGGGATGCAAACTTTTACGCAAAGCTTTCAGCAACGTACGGCTGCGGGTCTTTTATAGCTGCATCTTTTATATTCAGACATCATACCAATGGCTTGTTATGATAATGTTTTATTAATGTTTGGTATCATTATTTTATATTACAAATAAGTACCTAAAATTAAGCCGAATAATGCACGCTATGAAAAACGAATTGACATAAACCTCCCATAACCAGGAAAAAAGTTTGATAATCTTTTGACTCTCTTAAGGCATTCGATTTATGCTGTTTACAGGGATAGGAAAATTCCCATGGAATAATGTTTCAAGGTGTAAGTTTGGTTTGATTTTATAAATACACCAGCGATCGTATTCTTGTTAATTCATTTAACCGCTATGAAGGCGGGAATCAACTAAGGAGAGTTTTAAGTGATTAATTTATCTGAGAATTCGGCTTTTTCTCACCAGGTTACTTTTATTACTCACCCCTCTATTCAAAGCAAAGCATTCGCAACCTGGCTGGCTGAGAAGTTATCTGCGTCAGTCGTTCTGCAAAATATTAACAAACCCCTCGCGCAGCGTCTTTTGAAAGATTCTGTAATATTATTTGATATTGCAGTTTCAAATAAAAAGTTGAATAGCGTATGGCGTGACATTATTCGTTTACAGGCGGATAACCCCCGTTTATTGATTATCAATAGCGCGCAAAAGTATGAGCTCTACGAAATGGCGCAGTGGCCAGCGCTGTACGGCGTTTTCCGTCATGACGATGATGAATCGCGCTTAATTGAGGGCGTTAAGGCTGTGCTGAACGGCGAACAGACGGCTGAATTGAGCGTGATGCACCCGGCGATGTATGCTGCGGATCATGTATCGGCGCCTGCGGAAAATTCACCGCTGACCGAGCGTGAATGTGAAATCCTGAATGAACTTCGCTGCGGGGCGACCAATCTGGATATTGCCCGCGCGCTGTTTATCAGTGAAAACACGGTGCGTACCCATCTGTACAACGTGTTCCGTAAGCTAAGCGTGAAGAACCGGACTCAGGCGGTCAGCTGGGCGAATGAGCATTTGCGCCACTAAAAATGAAATCAGGATGATGGCGCCTGCCGCTGCGGTAGGGCGCCATCGTTGATGTTCAGAAACTTTGCTCGAAGTAGCTTTCCAGAATAATGACTGCAGAAGCGGAATCCACGCTGCCTTTATTGAGCGCCCGGAATCCACCGTGTTCGAATAGCCCGGCTCTGGCTTCAACCGTGCTCAGACGTTCATCATGCAGGGTTATTTGCACGCCGAATCGGCCGTGTATTTTATTCGCGAAGTTGCGCGCGCGCGCGGTGAGGGGCTGTTCCGTGCCGTCCATATTCAGCGGCAGGCCGACAATCACGGCTTCGGGCTGCCACTCTTTCAGCAGCTTTTCGATAATATTCCAGTCGGGCTTACCGTCCTGCGCTTTCAACGCGGGAAGGGGGCGGGCAGTGCCTGTGATGCGCTGCCCTACGGCGACGCCAATGCTTTTGGTGCCAAAATCAAAGCCTAAAAAAGTGCCGCTCATTACGCATGCCCCGCTTCGGCTGGCATCGTCACGATATCGATGCCAATGAGCTTCGCAGCATCGCGCCAGCGGTCAGCTATCGGCGTGCTGAACAAAATATTCCGATCGGCCGGCGCGGTGAGCCAGGCGTTATCCAGAATCTCTTGCTCCAGCTGGCCTTTCTCCCAGGAGGCATAGCCCAGCGCAACCAGCACGTTGTCCGGCTGTTTATCCGTACCCAGCGTTTCGAGCACGTCGCGGGAGGTGGTGATCACCGTGTTATCGGAAATACGAATGCTGGAAGAAAAGTCGGAAGGCGGCGAATGAAGTATAAAACCCCGATCCTCGGCCAGCGGGCCGCCAACCATCACCGGTTTATCCAGGCGAATCTCGGGATTGCGCGGTTCAGGCGTGATTTTTAACTTCTCCAGGATCCCTTCAACCTGCAGATTTTCCATCGGCTTATTGATGATGATGCCCATGGCACCGTCATCGTTATACTCGCAGATATAGACTACGGAGCGACGGAACATCGGGTCCTGGAGAGCAGGCATGGCAATTAGAAAGTGATGCTGTAAATTCATTGTCAGAGGTTCTGTTCCTGGTTCAAAAAAGCAGCACCCAGTATGCGGGTAAAGCAAGGGAGTGTCGATTCACTTTATCTTGCAGGCTCAAGGCGCGTTGCCGGTATGAACCTGAGCGTGAATCTCCTGAGCAGGCTCCAGGCTACAGGCGCTGGCCTGCAGCCTGAATAAGCGCTTTATTTATTGAGGCGCTTCTCGATGGCATCCATCAGCATCCCGGTAATGGAAATCGGGAAGGCGGCTTCGATTTCACGTACGCAGGTGGGGCTGGTGACGTTAATCTCCGTCAGGCGATCGCCGATGATATCCAGACCGACGAAGATTAAGCCTTTGGCCTTCAGCGTCGGGCCCACGCGGCGGGCGATGGCCCAGTCGCTTTCGGTCAGCGGGCGCGCTTCGCCACGACCACCGGCCGCAAGGTTACCGCGGGTTTCGCCGCCCTGCGGGATACGGGCCAGGCAGTAAGGAACCGGCTCGCCGTCAACCACCAGCACTCGCTTATCGCCATCTTTAATGGCCGGCAGATAGTTCTGCGCCATGCAGTAGCGGCTGCCCAGCTCGGTTAGCGTTTCGGTAATCACGCCGAGGTTGGGGTCACCCTCTTTAACGCGGAAAATGGAGGTGCCGCCCATACCGTCCAGCGGTTTGAGAATGACATCGCCATGTTTTTCCCAGAAGGCTTTCAGCTGGGCTTTATTACGGGTGACCAGCGTTTCCGGGGTCAGCTCGGAGAACCAGGCGGTAAACAGCTTTTCGTTACAGTCGCGCAGGCTCTGCGGCTTATTGACGATCAGCGTGCCTTGCTCTTCGGCGCGTTCGAGGATGTAGGTCGCGTAGATAAACTCGGTATCGAACGGCGGATCTTTACGCATCAGAATGACGTCAAGGTCCGCCAGAGGCAGATCCTGTTCGCCGTTGAACGCGTACCATTTATCGTAGTTCTGCTCGACGCTCAGCTTACGCGTACGGGCGCGGGCTTCGCCGTTGATTAAGTACAGATCGTTCATCTCCATATAATGGAGTTCATAGCCGCGACGCTGCGCCTCCAGCAACATGGCGAAGCTGGTGTCTTTCTTGATGTTGATGGTTGCGATGGGGTCCATCACGATGCCGAGCTTAATCATTGTTCTTCTCCGTTAACGCTTCAACCTAAGTCGCCAAAACGCACCTGCAGGGCGGTAATGGCAGTGAGCGCAGTTGTCTCTGTACGCAGAACGCGCGGTCCCAACAGGATATCAGTAAACCGGTAGCGAGCGGTCATCGCTATCTCTTCTGCCGAAAGCCCGCCTTCCGGGCCAATCAGCAGCCGGATACGTTCGACCGGCAGCGGCAGCGTATTAATGCTGGCGTTGGCGCGAGGGTGCAAATTAAGCTTCAGACCCTCGTCCTGCTCCGCGCACCAGGCTTCAAGCTGCATGGCGGGGCGGATCTCCGGCACCACGTTGCGGCCGCTTTGCTCGCAGGCGGCAATGGCGATTTTTTGCCACTGCTGGATCTTCTTCTGCAAACGTTCGGCGTCCAGTTTAACGCCACAGCGCTCGGAAAACAGTGGCGTTATGAGGCTTACGCCAAGTTCGATCGATTTCTGGATGGTGAATTCCATTTTTTCGCCGCGGGACATCACCTGGCCTAAATGGATATGCAGCGGGGATTCACGGTTATCCATTTTGCTGCTCTGAACGTCAACCAGAACGTTTTTCTTACCTGCCTCGACAATGACCGCCTCGAAGACCTGATTGCTGCCGTCAAAAAGCTCAATTGTCTGGCCTTTACCCATGCGTAAAACGCGACCGACGTGGTTGGCCGCGTCGTCGGAAAGGGCTATCTGGCTACCCGTGGTAATCGGTTCCGGGTGATGGATGCGAGGAATGCGCATGCTTGATATTCCGTTCTTTGCGCAGATATTCTCCTCCCCCATGGCAAGGGAAGGAGTGAAGCTGCAAATTAACAATTGCCGCTAGTGTAGGTTAGCTCTTTTGCGCCTGGCAAGCCTGCAGGACGTAAGGATTATGGTTGCCCTGAACTTTGGCAATACGCGCGTCGCGTTCGCACTCCCAGGTTGTTACCGGATACAGCTTATCCCAGGCGGTAAACAGCTGGGTTTGCTGGCGGGAAAGATTGAGCTGGTAGCGGTCGCGCATATAGAAGTAGGTTCTGGCGATAGCGCCCCGGGCGCGAGCCGGCGGCTCGGCAACTTTATCTTTAAAATCAACCTTCATCGCGCACTGGCCGTACTGGCCTTCGCCGCCGTTCCACTGGCTGTACATAAAGTTGGCGCGGTCGCCGTTGACCTCGCCGACCGCTGGCTGCAGGTTATGCATGTCGCTTTCCATCTTGCGGTATTCCGGATCTTTAGCGCAGTTTTTGCGCCCGCCGTCCTGCCAGCACTGACGCTGATGGCCAAACTGCCACGCGGGAACCACATGCTCCCACTCGACCCGGCTGGCGCGATTTTCATTTTTACGCACTTTATAGCCACAAGATTCCAGGTCGATAACCCCCTTTTTTCCCTGCCAGTTGATTTTACAGCCGCAGTAGAAATCGCCGGGGGCGTCGGCATTGACCTTGACCCCAGCGGTCTTGGCCTGAGAAAAACTGTTGATTCCTTCCGCTGCAAGCGGGGCGCATACCGCCGCGCTGAGAAACGCGGCAGCAAAAATATGAATACGGGACATCGTTAACTCCGTGTCAAAACGAGCCCGCAACGTATCGAATGTGATTGCCAGACGCAATCAGTCAGATCAGAAAATTTCCAGTTATTTCCGGAGATTACTTTTCCGCCACCAGAACATCTCCGCAGCGCACGCAGCGATAGGTGGCCTCCCCGCGCATCACGCGATTATGGCGGCGGACGGTAAGCTGGTGCTGCTGGCACTGGCAGCGGTAGGGGAAGGTATTTTTACGCACTGAATCGAGTTCGAAACGATGGGTGCGCAGAGCCGGAACGCCCAGCACGCTTTCCATCATCCATTTCCACTCTTTGCCGTGCGGCGCCACGCGGCCAAAGTGCTTCCATACCAGCAGGTGGGCCAGCTCGTGCGGCACGACTTCATCAATAAACGCCTGCTGGTTTTCCAGCAGCAGCACCGGGTTAAGGCGGATTTCGTTTTTCTCCAGCCAGGCGGTACCGGCGGAGGTTCCCCGCTGCTGATAAACCAGCACCGGTTCAGGGTAGCTTCGTCCCAGCTTGAGGTTCGCTTTGGCAAGATTTTCCCGCAGGCTGCGCATAACGGCCTGTTGAAGGGCAATGGGAATTCGGGGTGTTTTCATAGCGCCAGAGAATAGTGCGGCGGGATGAGGAGAGCAAGAAGAAGCTTCCTCCCGGGAGGGAGGAAGCGGGTTAGTCTAGTCGCGCGCGCCGATTTCGCGCAGCTTACGGCCTTTCATCAGGTTACGTTCGATATGTTCCAGCGAAACGTTTTTGGTTTCCGGGATTAGCCACAGGGTCAGGAAGATGAACAGGATGTTCAGGCCGCCATAGACCCAGAAGGTGTTGGCGCTGCCCAGCGAGTTCAGCATGGTCAGGAAGGTCGCGCCGACGATCATGTTGGCAATCCAGTTGGTGGCCGTTGAGCAGGTGATACCGAAATCACGCCCTTTCAGCGGCTGGATTTCGGAGCACAGCACCCAAATCAGCGGGCCGGCGCTCATCGCAAAGCCAACGATAAACATCAGCAGCATCAGGACGGCAAAGTACTGCGCCGTGGCGGAGTGGATGCCGATATGCATCATGCTGCCCAGCACGCCCATGCCGAGCGCCATAACGATAAAGCCGAGGATCAGCGTCGGCTTACGGCCCCAGCGGTCAACCAGTCCGATGGCGATAAAGGTCGCCAGAACGTTGGTCAGACCCACGATGACGGTTCCCCACATCTGTTCGGTGGTGTTGGTATAGCCCGCCAGTTCAAAAATCTTCGGCGCGTAGTACATGATGACGTTCATACCGGTGAACTGTTGCATCACCTGCAGCAGGACGCCGAGGAATACCGCACGGCGGAAGTTGCTGTTTTCTTTAAACAGCGACCAGCCGGACTGTTTTACCTTCAGGCTTTCGCGGATCTCATCCAGCTCGCGTTTCGCTTCAGCGCTGGTGTCGCGCAGGCGCAGCAGGACGCGTTCGGCGTCGACAAAGCGGCGCTTAGCGGCAAACCAGCGCGGGCTGTCAGGCAGGAAAACCACGCCAATCAGCAACAGCACCGCTGGGATAATAATCACCCCGAGCATCCAGCGCCAGGCGCCGCTGTAGCTGAATGCCGTATCGGAAAGATAGGCGCCGAGAATACCAATGGTAATCATCAGCTGATACATCGAAATCATGCTGCCGCGGATTTTTTCCGGGGCGATTTCAGACAGATACAGCGGGGCGGTGTAGGAGGCGACGCCTACGGCCAGGCCGAGCAGCACGCGGGAGAGCAGCAGCACTTCCACGTTCGGTGCGGCGGCGGAGAACAGCGAGCCGGCAACGAACAGGATGGCGCCAATCATCAGGCTTTTTTTACGCCCGAGTTTGAAGGAGAGCCAGCCGCTGCCCACCGCGCCGACGGCGGCGCCGAACATCATGGAGCTGACCACCCACTCCTGAGTGTGGGCGCTTATCTGGAACTCGTTGGCAATAAAGGGTAAGGCACCCGCAATAACACCGATATCAAGGCCGAACAGCAGGCCAGCCAGTGCGGCGAGGAAACAGACAAAGAACGTCATCGTCTTGTTGGAACGCCCTTGTTTTTTGTTGTCAGGCATAACGCCCTCCGGTTGAGTTATTGATCTTGTCGATGCGTAGGGTAGGTAAATACGTCGTAAAAAAATGTGATAGTAATCACGGCTGTGTAATCGGTTACACTAGAGTAAAGAAACGTAATGACTATAAACGCATTTAAATCAGTATATTAATTAAGTTTAGCTCAAGAAATTAAAAGCGCTAATCGGACTTTACTGAAATATTGTGTAACAAAGTGAAGTCTTATTACATTTTGCATGCAATAACGGAAAAGGTTTGCTCTGCATATGATGTAATCGCTTCCATAATAGGGATGTTGCAGGCGGTATGCCGGGCGGCTGAGGGGCGTAAAATAAAAAGGCCAGCGCGGGGCTGGCCTTGAAAGTGAGGAGAGCGGCGTCTTATTTCAGACCGGACGCTTCGCGCAGCTGGGCCGCTTTGTCGGTTTTTTCCCACGGGAAATGCTCGCGGCCAAAGTGGCCGTATGCCGCCGTCTCTTTGTAGATCGGGTGCAGCAGATCCAGCATCTGAATCAGGCCATACGGACGCAGATCAAAGAACTCGCGCACCAGCAGGGTCAGCTGCTCAGAAGGCACTTTTTCGGTACCGAAGGTTTCAACCATGATTGAAGTTGGCTCCGCCACGCCGATGGCGTAGGAAACCTGGATTTCGCAACGATCGGCCAGGCCGGCGGCAACGATGTTTTTCGCCACATAGCGCGCCGCGTAGGCCGCAGAACGGTCCACTTTAGACGGATCTTTACCGGAAAACGCGCCGCCGCCGTGACGAGCCATGCCGCCGTAGGTATCAACGATGATTTTACGCCCGGTCAGGCCGCAGTCGCCCATGGGGCCGCCGATAACAAAACGGCCGGTTGGGTTGATAAAGAATTTGGTCGCGCTGTTCAGCCACTCGGTCGGCAGAACCGGTTTGATGATCTCTTCCATCACCGCTTCCTGCAGCGATTTCTGATCGATGCTTTCGGCGTGCTGTGTGGAGAGAACGACCGCATCAATACCAACAACTTTGCCGTCGTCGTACTGGAAGGTGACCTGGCTTTTCGCATCCGGGCGCAGCCACGGCAGGGTGCCGTTTTTACGCACTTCAGCCTGACGCTGCACCAGACGGTGCGCATAGGTGATCGGCGCAGGCATCAGCACGTCGGTTTCGTTAGTGGCGTAGCCAAACATCAGGCCCTGGTCGCCCGCGCCCTGTTCCAGCGGATCGGCGCGGTCAACGCCCTGGTTGATGTCCGGAGACTGTTTACCGATGGCGCTCAGCACCGCGCAGGAGTTGGCGTCAAAGCCCATATCGGAATGCACGTAGCCAATTTCACGGACCGTGTTGCGGGTGATCTCTTCGATATCAACCCATGCGCTGGTGGTGATTTCACCACCGACCAGAACCATACCGGTTTTGACGTAGGTTTCACATGCTACGCGCGCTTTCGGATCCTGTTCGAGGATCGCATCCAGCACGGCGTCGGAGATTTGGTCAGCAATTTTGTCGGGATGCCCTTCTGATACGGACTCTGACGTAAAGAGGTGTTTTGCCATGTTTTATTTCACCTGTGGACGATTCGGGTAGCTCATACTGTTGTGTAGAATGGCTTTGACGGATGACTCTACCAAAGCTTGCAGGTAGTGACACGAGCAGTCTGAGTGTTAATCAGTATAGATGGATTAACTTCTGGACGGCTATTTTAGGGCAGTTCTTGACCCCATTTCCAGCCTTTTTTGATATTCGTCGCATTTATAGAAAAAGGGCGGTGGCAATTTTTCCTGACAATACCCGGCAACGCGCAAATTTTTATTTTGCTTTTTACCCCGCTTCTCGGTATAAAACGCCGCGCGCGGCTCATTAAAACAGCGTACGAGCACTCACCTCGTGACGCCACTTCCAGCCGGGTTAAGCAGTCTCTATTGACAGAGTCCCGCAGCGGCGTTTTCGCTGGCTGTCCGGAACCTATAGCTTTGGCTTGTCGCTGGCCCGACTCGGGGCAGTGTGGAGGTGATACCAGATAATGAACCCACGTTTTTCGCCTGATTCGTCGCGTCGTTCCGTCGCGCGTCACTACTCCTCAATCCGCATCTCTCTCATGCAAACCAGCCGATGTTCTACCCATCTCGGCGCTTCTCAGGATTCCCGGGCCGGCAGGCTGCTGGAAAACTGAACAAGGGCGCTCTTGCGATAGCAAGGGTTTTCTCGTGGTTTCTCCGGACTGTCATACTCCGTTCGGGTACGTGTTTTACGATGATATGAATAAGAAACCGGTCGCTCAGCCGCAAGACCAGCACTATCTACTGGGATTTCGGACTGTTTATGGGTTGTTATCGCTTCTTCGGATTGCGATAGTAGTCAACTGTTTTACACTTGTTACTAAATTTGAGGTTCGCTATGTCTGACGACATGTCCTTATCTTCGCCTTCGTCAGCAGGCGATCACGGTGTACTACGTTCCATGCAGGAGGTTGCGATGAGCTCCCAGGAAGCCAGCAAGATGCTACGTACTTACAATATTGCCTGGTGGGGTAATAACTACTACGACGTTAACGAACTGGGCCATATTAGCGTCTGCCCGGATCCTGACGTCCCGGAAGCGCGCGTTGACCTTGCCGAGCTGGTGAAAGCGCGTGAAGCTCAGGGGCAGCGCCTGCCTGCGCTGTTCTGCTTCCCGCAGATTTTGCAGCACCGCCTGCGTTCGATTAACGCCGCCTTTAAACGCGCGCGCGAATCTTATGGCTATAACGGTGACTACTTCCTGGTTTATCCGATCAAGGTTAACCAGCATCGTCGCGTGATTGAATCGCTGATCCACTCCGGCGAGCCGCTGGGCCTGGAAGCCGGCTCCAAGGCCGAGCTGATGGCGGTACTGGCGCACGCCGGTATGACCCGCAGCGTGATTGTCTGTAACGGTTATAAAGACCGTGAATATATCCGCCTGGCGCTGGTGGGCGAAAAGATGGGCCACAAGGTCTATCTGGTCATCGAGAAAATGTCCGAAATCGCCATCGTGCTGGAAGAGGCCGAGCGGCTGAACGTGGTGCCGCGTCTCGGCGTGCGCGCGCGTCTGGCTTCGCAGGGCTCCGGTAAGTGGCAGTCCTCCGGCGGCGAAAAGTCCAAATTTGGCCTCGCGGCGACCCAGGTTCTGCAGCTGGTTGAAATTCTGCGCTCAGCCGGGCATCTGGACAGCCTGCAGCTGCTGCACTTCCACCTTGGCTCGCAGATGGCCAATATTCGCGATATCGCCACCGGCGTGCGTGAATCGTCGCGTTTCTACGTTGAGCTGCACAAGCTGGGCGTGAATATTCAGTGCTTCGACGTTGGCGGCGGTCTCGGCGTCGACTATGAAGGGACCCGTTCGCAGTCCGACTGCTCGGTGAACTATGGCCTGAACGAATACGCCAACAACATCATCTGGGCGATTGGCGATGCCTGTGAAGAGAACGGCCTGCCGCACCCGACGGTGATCACCGAATCCGGCCGCGCGGTCACGGCGCACCACACCGTGCTGGTATCGAATATTATCGGCGTTGAGCGTAACGAATATACCGAGGCGACCCCGCCCGCGGAAGACGCCGCGCGTCCGCTGCAAAGCATGTGGGAAACCTGGCAGGAGATGCAGGAAACCGGCAATCGCCGCTCGCTGCGCGAATGGCTGCACGACAGCCAGATGGATCTGCACGATATTCATATCGGCTACTCCTCCGGCACCTTTAATCTTCAGGAGCGCGCCTGGGCCGAGCAGCTGTATCTCAATATGTGCCATGAAGTGCAGAAACAGCTCGATCCCAGCAACCGCGCGCATCGCCCGATTATCGACGAACTGCAGGAGCGTATGGCGGATAAGATCTACGTCAACTTCTCCCTGTTCCAGTCGATGCCGGACGCCTGGGGTATCGATCAGCTATTCCCGGTGATGCCGCTGGAAGGGCTGAATATGGTGCCGGAACGCCGCGCGGTGCTGCTGGATATCACCTGCGACTCCGACGGCGCGATTGACCACTATGTGGATGGCGACGGTATTGCGACCACCATGCCGATGCCGGAATACGATCCGGATAACCCGCCGATGCTGGGCTTCTTTATGGTAGGCGCCTATCAGGAGATCCTCGGCAATATGCACAACCTGTTCGGCGATACGGAAGCCGTCGACGTGTTTGTCTTCCCTGACGGCAGCGTCGAAGTGGAGCTGTCTGATGAAGGGGATACCGTCGCGGATATGCTGCAGTACGTGCAGCTCGATCCGAACACGCTGTTGACCCAGTTCCGCGATCAGGTGAAAAAGACCGATCTCGACGCTGACCTGCAGCAGCAGTTCCTTGAAGAGTTCGAGGCCGGTTTATACGGCTACACTTATCTGGAAGACGAGTGATCTATGCCCTCTCCGTAGCGGAGAGGGAAGAGGGAGAGAGAGGCCTGGTTCACCACTTGCCAGACTCACTTGAACGCGTAGACATTTACGGCGATAATTCGCCCAACTAAGCAGTAAACTCATTCAAACCCTTCCTCGTCGGGCCTAACGACGCGGAAGGGTTTTTTTATATTTGTATTTCAATACAACGACTGTAAAAGAGGTCATACCCATGAGCACCTTAGGTCATCAATACGATAACTCCTTGGTATCCAACGCATTTGGTTTTCTGCGTCTACCGATGAATTTCATGCCGTACGACAGCGATGCGGACTGGGTCATCACCGGCGTACCGTTTGATATGGCGACCTCCGGACGCGCGGGCGGCCGTCATGGCCCGGCGGCGATCCGCCAGGTGTCGACGAACCTTGCGTGGGAGCACAACCGCTTCCCGTGGAATTTTGACATGCGCGAGCGCCTGAACGTCGTGGACTGCGGCGATCTGGTTTACGCCTTCGGCGACGCGCGTGAAATGAGTGAAAAGCTGCAGGCCCACGCGGAAAAACTGCTGGCGGCAGGAAAACGCATGCTCTCTTTTGGCGGCGACCACTTTGTGACGCTGCCGCTGCTGCGCGCTCACGCGAAGCACTTTGGCAAAATGGCGCTGGTGCATTTCGACGCCCATACCGATACCTACGCCAATGGCTGCGAATTTGACCACGGCACCATGTTCTACACCGCGCCCAACGAAGGCCTGATCGATCCGAATCATTCGGTGCAGATCGGTATCCGTACCGAGTTTGATAAAGACAACGGCTTCACGGTGCTGGATGCGGGCCAGGTTAACGATCGCAGCGTTGACGATGTGATTGCGCAGGTGAAACAGATCGTCGGCGATATGCCGGTGTACCTGACCTTTGATATCGACTGCCTGGATCCGGCGTTTGCCCCGGGTACCGGTACGCCGGTGATCGGCGGCCTGACTTCCGATCGTGCGATCAAGCTGGTGCGCGGCCTGAAGGATCTGAACATCGTCGGCATGGACGTGGTGGAAGTCGCTCCGGCCTACGACCAGTCCGAAATCACCGCCCTGGCGGCGGCGACGCTGGCGCTGGAAATGCTCTACATTCAGGCGGCGAAAAAAGGCGAATAATCAGGTCGCTCACAGCGTGCGTTTTCCTCGAACGACCTGGAGGCGCAGTGCTTGCACCGGCCTAAGAATAAGTGCAGGTTGTGTTGCCGGGTAAGGTGTGAGCCGCTACCCGGCATACCGATAAGCTCCCCCAATTCTGTTTGTTATGCCACTTGGGGAGCCGGGGCTTACTTAATCCCGTCGGCCTTCATGCGATCGCGGATATGCTGAGCGCGGGCTTCCGATGCCGGGTGGTCATCAAACATGGAGCTTTGGCGTCCGGCTTCCAGCTGCGCCAGTTTCTCGAAGCTGGTGGCAAGTCCTGCCGGATTAATGCCGCGCTTGCGCAGCAGATCGTACGAGTAGTCGTCCGCTTCCGATTCCTGACGCTGGGAGAACTGCGAGTTCACCAGCTTCTCGCCCAGATCGCCCAGCTGCGACTGCGACAGGCTGCCGACGATGCCGCCCGCGGAGGCCGCCGCCGCGCGTACCGCGTTGGTGCCCAGCGCTACCTGCATCCCTTTCTTCACGTGGCCCAGCGCGACGTGACCCATTTCGTGGCCGATAACCGCTTCGACTTCATTATCATTCATCAAATCCATCAGTCCGCTGTAAACGCGGATGCAGCCGTTAGCCATGGCGAAGGCGTTAACGTCTTTAGTTTGATACACCTTGTAGTTCACCGGCTGGCCGTTGATGTTGTCCCCCAGCGCGGCGGCGATTTTACTCAGGCGTTTGCTGTATTCACTGCTGGCAGGCGCGATAGTCGCTTTCGCATCCATCTCCTGACAGGCTTTGTCGCTTAAGGCTTTCACCTGCTCGTCGCTGAGTGAATAAGCCTGGAAAGCCTCCGCGCCGGAGCTAAGCAGGCCGTTGGAATCCATGTTCTGGCATCCGGTAAGCGTGGCTGCGATCCCAAGGGCAAGAAGAGCTGAGCGAATTTTCATTTTTTATCTTCCACAATCTTATGGTTATTTATCCGAAAAAACGGCGATGGCTGCCTGCCGTATCCTGTGCAAATTATAAATACTATATGAGAATGCGGGCGAGAGGATTACGCCGTAGCACAACGTGTTCCAGAGATTTCTTAAACGGCAAAAGGATGCTCCATGTACATGCTTTGCCGCTTAGGTTACATTGTTCACACTTTTTTCCGGCGTAGCCCAAAACGCGCTGTCGTCAAGTCGTTGCGGGCATGGCCTTCATTATCCGATCTGGAGTCAAAATGTCCTCACGTAAAGAGCTTGCTAACGCTATTCGTGCGCTGAGCATGGACGCAGTACAGAAAGCCAAATCCGGTCACCCGGGTGCCCCGATGGGTATGGCTGACATTGCCGAAGTCCTGTGGCGTGATTTCCTGAATCATAACCCGCAGAACCCGTCATGGGCCGACCGCGACCGTTTTGTCCTGTCCAACGGCCACGGTTCCATGCTGATTTACAGCCTGCTGCACCTCACCGGTTATGATCTGCCGATTGAAGAGCTGAAGAACTTCCGTCAGCTGCACTCTAAAACGCCGGGTCACCCGGAAGTCGGCTACACCGCGGGCGTGGAAACCACCACCGGTCCGCTGGGGCAGGGTATTGCGAATGCGGTTGGTATGGCCATCGCGGAGAAAACTCTGGCGGCGCAGTTCAACCGCCCGGGCCACGACATTGTTGACCACTTCACCTACGCGTTCATGGGCGACGGCTGCATGATGGAAGGTATCTCTCACGAGGTATGTTCTCTGGCCGGTACCCTGAAACTGGGCAAGCTGGTGGCGTTCTATGACGACAACGGCATCTCCATCGACGGTCACGTCGAAGGCTGGTTCACCGATGACACCGCGAAGCGTTTTGAAGCCTACGGCTGGCACGTGGTGCGCGGCGTTGACGGTCACGATGCTGACTCGATTAAACGCGCGGTAGAGGAAGCGCGTGCGGTTACCGACAAACCGTCCCTGCTGATGTGCAAAACCATCATCGGTTTCGGTTCGCCGAACAAAGCCGGTACCCACGACTCCCACGGCGCGCCGCTGGGCGACGCGGAAATCGCGCTGACCCGCGAAGCGCTCGGCTGGAAACACCCGGCGTTTGAAATCCCGTCTGAAATCTATGCCCAGTGGGATGCCAAAGAAGCCGGCCAGGCGAAAGAGTCCGCGTGGAACGAGAAATTCGCTGCCTACGCCAAAGCCTTCCCGCAGGAAGCCGCCGAGTTTACCCGCCGTATGAAAGGCGAGATGCCGGCTGATTTCGACGCGAAAGCGAACGAATTCATCGCGAAGCTGCAGGCTAACCCGGCGAAAATCGCCAGCCGTAAAGCGTCGCAGAACGCCATTGAAGCCTTCGGCCCGCTGCTGCCTGAGTTCCTCGGCGGCTCCGCTGACCTGGCGCCAAGTAACCTGACCCTGTGGTCCGGCTCTAAGGCCATCAACGAAGACGCTGCCGGTAACTATATCCACTACGGCGTGCGTGAATTCGGTATGACCGCGATTGCCAACGGTATCGCCCTGCACGGCGGTTTCCTGCCGTACACCTCCACCTTCCTGATGTTCGTCGAGTACGCGCGTAACGCGGTACGTATGGCGGCGCTGATGAAGCAGCGTCAGGTGATGGTCTACACCCACGACTCCATCGGTCTGGGCGAAGACGGCCCGACGCACCAGCCGGTTGAGCAGGTGGCTTCCCTGCGCGTCACTCCGAACATGTCCACATGGCGTCCGTGCGACCAGGTGGAATCCGCCATCGCGTGGAAATACGGCGTGGAGCGTCAGGACGGCCCGACCGCGCTGATCCTCTCCCGTCAGAACCTGGCGCAGCAGGAGCGTACCGAAGAGCAGCTGGCGAACGTCGCCCGCGGCGGCTACGTGCTGAAAGACTGCGCGGGACAGCCGGAGCTGATCTTCATCGCCACCGGTTCTGAAGTGGAGCTGGCGGTTGGCGCTTACGAAAAACTGACTGCCGAAGGCGTGAAGGCGCGCGTGGTTTCCATGCCGTCCACCGACGCGTTCGACAAGCAGGATGCCGCTTACCGTGAAGCCGTGCTGCCGAAAGCCGTCTCTGCGCGCGTGGCCATCGAAGCGGGTATCGCCGACTACTGGTTCAAATACGTGGGCCTGAATGGCGCGATCGTTGGCATGACCACCTTCGGTGAGTCTGCGCCGGCGGAGCAGCTGTTTGAAGAGTTTGGCTTCACCGTGGACAACGTGGTCGCGAAAGCGAAAGCGCTGCTGTAGTTCTTTTACCGCCTCCGGGCTACGGGCCAGCGCGGTCGGGTAGCCCGGACAGGTGCGCAGCACCGCCTCCGGGTAAAAACTCTGGCTGCCGCCGTAAAAAACGGGTCGCTCTGGCGGCCCGTTTCTTTTTCAGACCATCCTCAGCACCCTACCTTTTTCCAGAAGCACCCGGCGGGAAAAGTGCCGCCGTGTAAACGCCTCATCGTGGCTGATGGCCACTACGCTGGTCCCTCTTTTGCGGCAAACCGCCAGCCACGCTTCAAATATTGCCAGCCAGTGCTGGTCAAAATCGCGGCTGGGTTCGTCAAGCAGCAGTATTTCTGGCGCCATGGCTTCCAGAGAGGCGACGGCGACCATCCTGCGTTGGGCGGTATGTAAATCCAGCGGATGCGCGTCGGCTACGCTCTCCAGCCGGCATAATTTCAGCGCCGCCGCGGTGCGTTGCGCAACCTCCGCAGAAGGCAATTTCTGGAGCCGCAGCCCAAAGGCGACCTCTTCCGCGACTTTGCTGTGGAAGAGCTGGTTTTCGGCCTCCTGAAACAGCACGCCGATGATATTGGCGCGTTGACGGTTTTTGTATTGCGCAATCGGCTTATCCAGCAAATTGACGCTACCGGACGTGGCGGGTAGCAGTCCGGCCATCACCCGCAGCAGGGTGGATTTCCCCGCGCCATTATCGCCGGTGAGCGCCAGCCATTCCCCCTGGCCGAGCGCCAGCGAGATATTTTGCAGACAGTCAGCCGTCGCGCCGGGCCAGCGCCAGGTCACCTGATTCAACGTTAGCATAGCGGGGAAAGCGCTCCATCGTGCAGTCGCCATCCCTGCTGACACCAGGCAAGAAAAGGCGAAGGGGGGCGTTCAAAAAGGATAATCAACGAACGCTGCGCCAGCGCCCAGTGCCCCAGGCGCTCCAGAAGCATAGCGCTTGCCTGCGCCGTCAGGCGGCTAAAGGCTTCGTCAAGGATCAGTAGCGTTGGCCGCATAGCCAGCGCGCAGGCGATCGCCACGCGCTGGGTTTCTCCCCCGGATAGCGTGGAGGGGTGGCGATGTCGTAACGCCTGGCACGCCGTCAGCGTCAGCGCTTCGTCAATACGGCGCATAATCTCCTCTTCGCTGAGGCAGAGATTTTCAGGGCCAAAAGCGACCTCTTCTTCGACGCTGAAGGTACAGCCGGAAAGCTGGAGATAGGGTGATTGCTGGACCAGCTGGATGGCCTGCGCCCGTTCGACCAGCGATTGCTGGCCGATGGGGATACCAAGCAGGGTGCCTTTACCTTCGATATCGCCGGGCAGAAAATCCGGATACCAGCCCGCCATAATCTGCGCCAGAGTGCTTTTCCCGCTGCCGCTATCGCCAAAAATCGCCACCATGCCGGGCTGCGAATAATGGAAATCAAAGCATGCCGCAGATCGCGCCGCCTGGGTCGGGTGGTAGCGGAATTGTTCTAACGTAACCATAGCCAGGCTCCAGCTTCAGCGACCATCGCCAGCAGCATGCCGTAACGCGCCAGACGTTGTAAGGCGCTGTCTTTCGGCGCCCAAAGCGTGGTGCGCCGACGATGTAAACGAAATGCCCGCATATCCAGCGCCGCTCCGCGTATCGCCAGATCGTTAAGCGCGTTGTGGGTCAGAGGGATAATGAGCGCAGGCATAGCGCGCAGCCGCTGATAGCCGTTCTCGTCCAGCGGTACGCCGCGGGCGCGTTGGGCTTCGTGGATAATCGTCAGCTGGCGCTTTAGCTGTTCGACAACCAGCAGTGGGCCAGCGAACAGATAAGCGACGCCCGGCGGCAGGCGTGAAGCAAACAGGGCGCGAATAAAGCGCTGTACCGGTACGTACTCCATCCACAGCTGTGACGTTGAAACAATCGCCAGAATTCTCAGCCACAGCGTGATGGCGCTGGCCCAGCGCTGCGGGTCGCGGGGGTGGCCGCTCAGCCACTGGGTAAACCAGCCGCCGTGGACCAGCCACAGGCCAATGCCCAGCGAGAAGAGGAGCCAGGCGACGTATTTTGCCCGCCGCCGCGTCGCCCTGAACAGCAGCAAGCTGAGAAACGCCGCAGCGCTATACACCGGCAGCGCCGTCTCTGCGGGTAGCAGCAGCGTAGTCGCCGCCGCCAGCGCCCAGAGGGTTAATGACGTAAAAGGGTGCATTAGCGTACGGCAGACATCGCAGGAAACTGACGCAGCGTGCGCAGCGGCAGCTGGCGCAGCAGGATCCAGACGATAATCGCGGTAAGGATTTTATCCACCAGATTAGCGCCTAAGACGGTAATCGCCACCGATTCCAGCAGATTCTGACCTGCCGAATGGATCCAGGCGACAAACAGATCCGCGCCGCTGCCCGTCACGCCGCCGAACAGCGCCGTACGCAGCGGTACGGCGACCGCGGTCACGGCGAGGGTAATGACAACGCCGCTAATGACCACCTTCGGTAAGGTGCGGAACCATCCCGCGCGCGCCAGCCATCCGGCGACCAGACCAATCACCATCGCCACCGGCGCAAAGGCGGCGGCAATCGGATCGGTCAGCAGCCCCCACAGGAGGTTGGTCAGTAACCCGGTCAACATGCCAATGACCGGGCCGAGTAAAACCGCGCTGATTAAGGTGCCGATCGAATCGAGAAAGATGGGAAGCTTTAACAGACTGATGAGCTGTCCGCCGATCATATTGATGGCGACGGCGATCGCAATCAGCACCAGGGACTGGCTGGTAAATTGGCGACGAGCCATATAAACCTCTTTAAGGGGAAAAGTTATCGGGATGAAATGACCAGTTCGTCATAGCCGGAAACCGCGCACGGCTGACGGCTAAACGCCAGGGAGGTCAGTTCGCCTATCACCAGCTCAAGGGTGGTGCGGACGGTACAGCCGGGCATCATATGGCCACCGAGCATGGCGCCTTGCGGATCGGATATCGCTAAATGGAGATGTTCACCTTGCCATTCCAGCGTGCCGTTCAGGGAGATAACCTCATAGGTTCCGGTCAAAAAAGTGGTCTCATCCTGGCCGGCAAAACGTAATGCCGCATCGCTTAAGCTGCCGGTACAGCCGGCTATCCAGGCAGCCTGAATCTGTTGCTCTTGTATGAAGGCGCGCAGGCGTGAAAAAACCTCCTCGCCCGGAAGTAAGCGAAGCGCATAGTAACGAGCCGCAGAGGGCTGCAAGTGGGGGATTGTCATTTTTTCGAGGGACTCCGAGACTCGGACGTAACGGTCATCATATCGCCGCTAAACGGTATAGTTTCTGATATAAATCAGTGTTTGCCGCCCGGCAACGAAAAGATTTTGCTACGCTTATTCGTCATTGTGGAATAGGGAATAAATTCCGCGGCAGAGAGGGTAAAAGTGTGATGTAAGTCAGATAAATGGTTTCTCCGGCTGGACAATCATTCCTTTTATTCCTTGTTTGGCTTATTCTAGCTGAAGCGTTTCAGTCGTCTAAATGTTCGACAATTAATCAATCAGTCGCAGTTTGCGACAGGTAAGGTTTCCCTTAGAGCGTTGCTGCATTACTCTGTCAGCCACCTCATATCATGGATAGCCTTGCAGGAGACCTATGACCATACGCATTGCGATTAATGGCTTCGGTCGCATCGGGCGTAACGTGGTTCGTGCTTTGTATGAATCCGGGCGTCGTGCGGAAATTACCGTGGTGGCAATCAATGAACTGGCGGATGCTGCCGGCATCGCGCATTTATTGAAATATGACACCAGCCATGGGCGCTTTGCCTGGGATGTACGTCAGGAGAGAGAGCAGCTGTTTGTTGGCGACGATGCCATTCGTCTTTTGCATGAATCTTCCCTTGAGGCGTTGCCCTGGCGGGAACTGGCGGTTGATGTGGTGCTTGACTGTACCGGCGTTTACGGCAGCCGCGAGCATGGCGAAGCCCATCTTCAGGCCGGCGCCAGAAAAGTGCTTTTTTCACACCCTGGCGGCAACGACCTCGACGCGACGATCGTTTTTGGCGTAAATCATGCTGAGCTCAGAACCGAGCACCGTATCGTCTCCAACGCCTCCTGCACCACCAACTGCATTATTCCGGTCATTAAGCTGTTAGATGATGCCTATGGCATTGAGTCAGGAACGGTAACCACGATCCACTCATCAATGAACGATCAGCAGGTCATTGATTCCTGGCATCCGGATTTACGCAGGACGCGAGCGGCCAGCCAATCAATCATCCCGGTTGATACTAAGCTTGCTGCGGGGATCACGCGTTTTTTCCCTCAGTTTAACGATCGCTTTGAAGCGATCGCGGTTCGTGTACCGACGATTAATGTGACGGCGATCGACCTTAGCGTAACGGTGAAAAAACCGGTAAAAGCAAGTGAAGTCAACCAGTTGCTGCAAAAAGCAGCACTGGGTGCATTTCATGGTATAGTTGACTATACGGAATTGCCGTTAGTCTCGATAGATTTCAACCACGATCCCCATAGCGCCATTGTCGATGGCACACAAACGCGGGTAAGTGGCGCGCATTTGATCAAAACGCTGGTCTGGTGCGATAACGAATGGGGCTTTGCTAACCGGATGCTCGACACCACGTTAGCGATGGCCGCACAAGGTTTCAGGTAAGGCGCTCAGGCGCCTGCAAAACTTTATCAAGAATCAACGAGAGGATTCACCATGTCTGTAATTAAGATGACCGATCTGGATCTGGCTGGTAAACGCGTTTTTATCCGTGCGGATCTGAACGTACCGGTTAAAGAAGGGAAAGTAACCAGCGACGCGCGTATCCGTGCTTCTCTGCCGACCATCGAACTGGCCCTGAAACAGGGTGCGAAAGTGATGGTCACTTCCCACCTGGGTCGTCCTACCGAAGGCGAGTACAACGAAGAATTCTCTCTGCTGCCGGTTGTTAACTATCTGAAAGACAAACTGTCTAACCCGGTACGTCTGGTTAAAGATTACCTGGACGGCGTTGAAGTCGCTGCCGGTGAGCTGGTGGTTCTGGAAAACGTTCGCTTTAACAAAGGCGAGAAGAAAGATGACGAAGCGCTGGCGAAAAAATACGCTGCGCTGTGCGATGTCTTTGTTATGGATGCGTTCGGTACCGCTCACCGCGCGCAGGCTTCTACTCATGGTATCGGCAAATTCGCTGACGTCGCTTGCGCAGGTCCGCTGCTGGCCGCTGAGCTGGACGCCCTGGGTAAAGCGCTGAAAGAACCGGCTCGTCCGATGGTTGCTATCGTGGGTGGTTCTAAAGTTTCTACCAAACTGACCGTTCTGGACTCCCTGTCTAAAATCGCTGACCAGCTGATCGTCGGCGGCGGCATTGCCAACACCTTCGTTGCCGCTCAGGGCCACAACGTCGGTAAGTCCCTGTACGAAGCCGATCTGGTTGACGAAGCGAAACGCCTGCTGACGACCTGCGATATCCCGGTTCCGACTGACGTTCGCGTGGCAACCGAGTTCTCTGAAACCGCAACCGCTACCCTGAAATCTGTTAACGACATCAAAGATGAAGAGCAGATTCTGGACCTGGGCGATGCTTCCGCAGAGAAACTGGCTGAAATCCTGAAAAACGCGAAAACCATCCTGTGGAACGGCCCGGTCGGCGTGTTCGAATTCCCGAACTTCCGCAAAGGTACTGAAATCGTGGCTAACGCCATCGCAGACAGCGAAGCGTTCTCCATCGCAGGCGGCGGCGACACCCTGGCAGCAATCGACCTGTTCGGTATTGCTGACAAAATCTCCTACATCTCCACCGGCGGCGGCGCATTCCTCGAATTCGTGGAAGGTAAAGTTCTGCCGGCAGTAGCCATGCTCGAAGAGCGCGCTAAGCAGTAATTCAGTTCAGGCGGGGAGACCCGCCTGTTTTTCAGCGCGCGTAAAAGCTCGCGAACCTTCTTCAACGGTCGAAGATACAGATACAGGACTACGTAACATGTCTAAAATTTTTGATTTCGTAAAACCGGGCGTCATCACTGGCGACGACGTTCAGAAAGTGTTCCAGGTAGCTAAAGAAAACAACTTTGCTCTGCCAGCGGTAAACTGCGTGGGTACTGATTCCATCAACGCCGTTCTGGAAGCAGCTGCAAAAGTTCGTTCTCCGGTTATCGTTCAGTTCTCTAACGGCGGCGCTGCGTTCATCGCGGGCAAAGGCGTGAAAACTGACGTTCCTCAGGGCGCAGCCATCCTGGGCGCTATCTCTGGCGCGCATCACGTGCATCAGATGGCTGAGCACTACGGTGTTCCGGTTATCCTGCACACTGACCACTGCGCTAAGAAACTGCTGCCGTGGATCGACGGTCTGCTCGACGCGGGTGAAAAACACTTCGCCGCAACCGGCAAACCGCTGTTCTCTTCTCACATGATCGACCTGTCTGAAGAGTCCCTGCACGAAAACATCGAGATCTGTTCTAAGTACCTGGCGCGTATGGCCAAAATGGACATGACTCTGGAAATCGAACTGGGCTGCACCGGCGGCGAAGAAGACGGCGTGGACAACAGCCACATGGACGCTTCTGCTCTGTACACCCAGCCGGAAGACGTTGATTACGCGTACACCGAGCTGAGCAAAATCAGCCCGCGTTTCACCATCGCCGCTTCCTTCGGTAACGTACACGGCGTTTACAAGCCGGGCAACGTGGTACTGACCCCGACTATCCTGCGCGACTCTCAGGAATACGTTTCTAAGAAACACAACCTGCCGCACAACAGCCTGAACTTCGTATTCCACGGTGGTTCCGGTTCTTCCGCTCAGGAAATCAAAGACTCCGTAAGCTACGGCGTGATCAAAATGAACATCGATACCGATACCCAATGGGCAACCTGGGACGGTATCCTGCAGTACTACAAAACTAACGAAGCTTACCTGCAGGGCCAGCTGGGCAACCCGAAAGGCGAAGACCAGCCGAACAAGAAATACTACGATCCGCGCGTATGGCTGCGCGCTGCACAGACGTCCATGGTGACCCGTCTGGAGCAGGCATTTAAAGAGCTGAACGCGATCGACGTTCTGTAAGAAAGGTTTGTTGCTTACCCGGAAGCCCGCAGAAATGCGGGCTTTTTTATTATCTGAACAACATGAAATGTTGCTAAATAAATGTGATCAATTTGGCAAAACGCACTCTTATTGTTTACCCTTAACCTGTTTGTAATTATCAGGTTTGGTTATTTTTTCCCCGTCCGGGTATCCATAAGGAAAGTTGAATGGAAGATTTGAACGTTGTCGATAGCATAAATAACGCCGGTTCATGGCTGGTGCGCAATCAGGCATTACTGCTGAGCTATACCGTCAACATTGTCGCGGCTATCGCGATTATTATTGTCGGTTTGATCGTGGCGCGGATTGTTTCCAACACCGTCAATCGCCTGATGCGGGCGCGGCATATTGATGCCACCGTTGCCGATTTTCTCTCTGCGCTGGTACGCTACGCCGTTATTGCTTTTACCCTGATCGCCGCTCTCGGCCGCGTGGGCGTGCAAACCGCCTCGGTGATCGCGGTGCTCGGCGCCGCGGGCTTAGCCGTCGGTCTGGCGCTGCAGGGCTCGCTGTCTAACCTTGCCGCTGGCGTCCTGCTGGTGGTCTTCCGCCCGTTCCGCGCCGGTGAATACGTTGACCTTGGCGGTATCGCGGGAACCGTGCTGAACGTGCAGATTTTCTCCACGACCCTGCGCAGCGCGGATGGCAAAATCGTGGTGGTGCCGAACGGTAAAATCATTGCCGGGAATATCATCAACTTCTCCCGCGAGCCGGTGCGCCGCAACGAGTTTATCATCGGCGTGGCCTACGACGCTGATATCGATAAAGTGAAGCAGCTGCTCACCAATATCATCGAATCGGATGAACGTATCCTCAAAGATCGTGAAATGACCGTGCGTCTCAATGAACTGGGCGCTTCTTCGGTGAACTACGTGGTGCGCGTATGGAGTAAGAGCAGCGATCTGCAAAGCGTATACTGGGACGTTCTGGAGCGTATTAAGCGCGACTTTGACGCCAACGGCATCGGCTTCCCGTATCCGCAGATGGACGTTCACGTCATTCGTCCGCAGGAAAAAGCAGAGTAATTCTCCTCTTTTATACAGGCCGGTTCGTCCGGCCTTTTTTCTGCGCCCTATTAGTAGTTCTTATTAACGATTAAAATTTTCAATTTCCTCTAATGATTTCCGCGCGCTATATTCCCCGGCATTGACTCTTTCAGTGGAAATCACTTCCGATGTTATCGTATTACTTTCAGGGTCTTGCCCTGGGAGCGGCCATGATTTTGCCGCTCGGTCCGCAAAACGCCTTTGTGATGAATCAGGGCATTCGCCGTCAGTACCACCTGATGATTGCTCTGCTGTGCGCCATCAGCGATCTGCTGCTGATCTGCGCCGGGATTTTTGGCGGCAGCGCGCTGCTGATGCAGTCACCGTGGCTGCTGGCGCTGGTGACCTGGGGCGGCGTCGCTTTTTTATTGTGGTACGGCTTTGGCGCGCTGAAAACGGCCTTGAGCAGCAATCTGGCGCTGGCCAGCGCGGAAGTGATGAAGCAGGGGCGCTGGAAAATTATCGTCACCATGCTGGCGGTCACCTGGCTGAATCCGCACGTGTATCTGGATACGTTTGTGGTTCTCGGCAGCCTTGGCGGGCAGCTGGCGATGGAGCCGAAGCGCTGGTTTGCCTTAGGTACCATCAGCGCCTCATTCTTATGGTTCTTTGGGCTGGCCCTGCTGGCCGCCTGGCTCGCCCCGCGCCTGCGTACGGCGAAGGCGCAGCGCGTTATCAACGTGCTGGTCGGTCTGGTGATGTGGGTCATTGCCTTCCAGCTGGCGAAGGACGGCTTCGCTCATGTTCAGGCGCTGCTTAACTAAGCCTTGTCCGATGGACTTTCTCCGCGTACGCGCTAAGCTTGCAGGCATGCGTCTGCGTATAGACGACCCTTGCAGGCATGCGTCTGCGTATAGACGACCAATGTAAGATGGAGAAACGACAGTGAAGTTAAAAGTCATGGCCCTGGCGGCGGCACTCGGATTTAGCGCAATGGCGGTTCAGGCAAATGAGTTGCCAAACGGCCCACATATTGTCACTTCAGGTACCGCCAGCGTCGCTGCGGTTCCTGATATCGCTACGCTGGCGATTGAAGTAAACGTCTCCGCGAAAGACGCGGCATCCGCTAAAAAACAGGCCGATGAGCGCGTGGCCCAGTATCTCTCCTTCCTGGAGAAGAGCGGCATTGCGAAGAAAGACATTAACTCAGCTAACCTGCGTACCCAGCCTGATTACGACTATCAGAACGGTAAAAGCATTCTTAAGGGCTACCGCGCGGTGCGTAGCGTTGAAGTGACGCTGCGCCAGCTGGATAAGCTCAACGGTCTGTTAGATGGGGCGCTTAAAGCCGGCCTGAATGAGATCCGTTCGGTTTCACTGGGCGTGGCGCAGCCGGACGCTTATAAAGATAAAGCGCGTAAAGCGGCGATTGATGATGCCATTCACCAGGCTCAGGAGCTGGCTACCGGGTTCCACGGCAAACTGGGGCCCGTCTACAGCGTTCGCTATCATGTCTCCAACTACCAGCCGAGCCCGATGGTGCGGATGATGAAAGCCGATGCGGCGCCGGTTTCTGCTCAGGAAACCTACGAGCAGGCGACCATTCAGTTTGATGACCAGGTGGACGTGGTGTTTGAGCTGCAGCCGACCCAGCCTGCGCCAGCATCTGCGGAACCGGCGAAACCCGCTGAAGAACCCAAAGCCGCACAGTAATCCTGTCGCCCGGCCTTCGCGCCGGGTTTTTTCTGTCACTATCTGTAAAATTGAGAGCGCGACAAAAGTCTTTTCCCTGAATAAGGTAAGGATATATCCCTGTTCTACGATGAGGTGAGCATGGATATCTTTATTTCGAAAAAGATGCGCAATTTCATTCTGTTGGCGCAGACCAATAATATTGCCAGAGCGGCGGAAAAAATTCATATGACCGCGTCTCCCTTCGGCAAAAGCATCGCTGCGCTGGAGGATCAGATCGGCTATACGCTATTTACCCGTAAAGATAACAGCATCAGCCTCAATAAAGCGGGGCAGGAGCTCTATCAGAAGCTGTTTCCCATTTATCAGCGCTTATCGGCCATCGATAACGAAATTCACTATTCCGCGCACCGCTCGCGCAACATCGTTATCGGCATCGACAATACCTATCCAACGATTATTTTCGATCAGCTCATCAGCCTGGGCGATAAATACGATGGCGTAACCACCCAGGCCGTGGAGTTCAGCGAGAATGGCGTGATTGATAACCTGTTCGATCGCCAGCTGGATTTTATTATCTCGCCGCAGCATGTTTCGCCCCGCGTGCAGGAGCTGGAAAATTTGACCATTAGCGAACTGGCGCCGCTGCGTCTGGGGTTTCTGGTTTCCCGCCGTTATGAAGATAAGCCGCCGCAGGATCTGTTACGTGAGCTGCCCTGGCTGCAGATGCGTTTCCAGAACCGGGCCAATTTTGAGGCGATGCTGGACGCGTATATGCGCCCCAGCGGGATCAACCCGACGATTATCTATCGCCCCTACAGCTTTATGGCCAAAATTAGCGCCGTAGAGCGCGGGCAGTTTTTGACGGTTATTCCTTACTTCGCCTGGCGTCTGGTGAATCCGGCGAAGCTGAAGTACTTCGACGCGCCCGGCAGCGCGATGTATATGCAGGAGTATCTCTATTCGCTGAAAAATCATCGCTATACCGCCACGATGCTTCAGCATATTACTGAAGATCGCGACGGCGCGGAGGGCTAGCCGAGCATTGAACCGTGCTCAAGCAGATTACGATGCAGGTCGAAGGCGTGGGCGAGGTCGTGGTGAATATGTCCGCCGGGAGCGCTCTCCAGATAGCGATGTAAATAGTCCCGGTAGAGCGGATGCGCGCAGTTATCAATGATGGCGCGGGCGCGCTGCAGCGGCGATAGCCCGCGCAGATCGGCGATACCCTGCTCGGTAACGATCGCCTTCACGCTGTGCTCGCTGTGATCGACATGGCTGCACATCGGCACGATGGTGGAGATCTTCCCGTCCTTGGCGATGGACGGCGCCATAAAGATAGAGAGCCAGGCGTTGCGTTCAAAATCGCCGCTACCGCCGATGCCGTTCATCAGATTCACCCCGGCTACGTGCGTCGAGTTGGCGTGACCGTAGATATCAAACTCCAGCCCCACGTTGAGGGCGATAACCCCCAGACGGCGGATAATTTCCGGATGATTGGAGATCTCCTGCGGGCGCAGGACAATACGGCTGGCGAAGAAATCCATATTGTCGTAAATCTTGCGCAACGAACCGGCGGATATCGTCAGGCTGGAGGCGCTGACGCCGGTGATTTTCCCCGTTTCCAGCAGATGAACCACCGACTCCTGTAAAACTTCCGAGTACATCATAAAAGCGGGGATATCCGGATTTTCGCCCAGCCGCGCCATGACCGCATTGTTGATATTGCCCACGCCGCTTTGCAGCGGCAGAAATTCTGGTGGGATGCGTCCGCGAGCCATCTCTTCCAGCAGAAAGGTGACCACGTTATCGGCAATTTTCTGACAAACCGGATTATTGTTATCCAGAACGTTTCCGGCGTCGGGCAGCTCGGTCTCCACCACAGCGACAATCTTTTTCGGATCGATTTGCACGTACCGGCTGCCCACGCGATCCATCGCATGAAAGATGGCGATGCTGTTGCGCCGCGGCGGGGCGCCGGGGATCACGATATCGGCCAGCTCGGCAACCCGCGGGCTGTGGTAGTGATTCAGCTCAATGATCACTTTCTTCGCCCGCAGCAGCCAGGTTGGCGCGTTGCCGATACCGCTGGTGAGCCAGACCCGTCCGTCCGGCGCGATAGCCGAAGCTTCGATCACCGCGACATCAATCTCGCCAAAGAACCCATAGTTGACCATTTGCGCCACTTCGCTCAGGTGCAGATCGACAAACTTCACCTGCCCCTGGTTGATTTTTTGTCGCAGTCCGGAGGCAGTCTGATACGGCGCGCGCCACGAGACGGCATCGGCTGCCGATAGCGCATCATCGGCGGCGGCGCTGATGGAGGCGCCGGTCAGCAAGCGGATCTGAAAAGGCTTCTGCGCCCGATGTAATTCGTCAGCGCGGCGAGCGATGGCCGCGGGCAGCGCTTTAGGCGAACCGGCGGGCGTGAATCCGCTGAACGCCACCATCTGGTCGTGCTGGATAATCTCCGCCGCTTCATCGGCGCTCATCCGTTTCATTTTATACTCCTTAATCCGGCGTGATTAATGGCCGACGAACTCAGGTTTACGCTTTTCCATAAACGCGCTCATGCCTTCCTGATAATCCACGCTGTCGTAGACGGCGCGACGCATTCCCTGAATACGTTCGAACTCATCGGAATTCATGGTGTGGGCTTCGCCAAGCACGCGCAGCTCTTCCTTAATGACCGCGATCGCCAGCGGCGCTTTCTCGGAGATGTGGTGCGCCATCTGCAAGGTAAAATCTTCCAGTTCGTCGGCGTCCACCACGTGATTGAGAATACCGACCGCCAGCGCGCGCTGGGCGGTAATCGGCAGGGCGGTGAAAATCAGCTCTTTCACGATATGAAAGCCGGCGTCGCGGGTCAGATTGTGGATGCCGACCAGGTTGTAGGGCACGCCGAGATTCACCGGCGTCATAGAGAACGTTGACGTGCTGGCGGCGATGATCAGATCGGAGCTCATGATCATCTCAAACGCGCCGCCCCAGACGCTGCCTTCGACCATGGAGATCACCGGTTTCGGATACTTTTGGATCATACGGGTGATCTGACGCAGAGGATCGTCATACGAGAGCGGATCGCGGCGCCCGCCGGGCAATTCGTGGATGTCATGGCCGGCGGAGAAAACCTTTGCTCCCCCGGGCGCGCGTAAAATGACGCAGCGAATTTCCGGCCGGTTGAGGTCGCTCAGCGCCTGCATCAGATCGTCGATAAACACCTTGCTTAAGGCATTGAGCTTGCGGCTATAGTTGAACTCAATCACCGCAACCTTGCGGATAATTTCGACATTAACATATTGATAAGACATAAATATCCTTTTACGCAAAGTAATGATTCTGGAGGAATTCGCTAATCTGCCGCAGGCCGGTGCGCGGCGAGAGGCCGTTGTTTTTCACCGCCTGTAGCGTTTGCTGGAAGTAGCGTGCAAAGTCGGTTCGGGCAAACAGCAGGTGCAGCGCCTCGGTTTCGGCCTGCTTTTGCAGCCACTCCAGCGCCTGGCGCTGGCGCAGTTTTTCCAGCTCGCCGCTGTCGGTGAGGGTGGTTTTGAAGTCAAGAATTGCGAGCCAGACGGCTTCGATGCCGCGCTGCTCCAGCGCGCTACAGCTCAAAACGCGCGGCTGCCACGCGGCGTGCTTGCGGCGCAGAATATGCAGGGCGGATTCATACATATGACGGGTGATTGCCACGCTGGCGCGGTTCTCGCCATCATCTTTATTGATAACCACGATATCCGCCATCTCCATAATCCCCTTCTTAATGCCCTGCAGATCGTCACCGCCGCCGGCGATCTGCAGCGAGATAAAGCAGTCCACCAGCCGGGAGACCTCCGTTTCCGACTGGCCGACGCCGACGGTTTCGACAATTACCGCGTCATAGCCCGCCGCTTCGCACAGCAGTATCAGCTCCCGCGCGCGCAGGCTGGTGCCGCCCAGATGGCCGCTGGAGGGCACCGGGCGGATAAATGCCGAGTCCGATCGCGCCAGTTCGATCATGCGCGTCTTGTCGCCAAGAATGCTGCCGCCGCTGACCGGGCTGCTCGGATCGACCGCTATCACCGCGACCCGCAGGCCGTGGCGAATCAGCAGCATGCCGAAAGCTTCCAGAAAAGTGCTTTTTCCGGCCCCCGGCGTGCCGGTGACGCCGAGGCGCAGGGCGTTGCCGGCGAAGGGCATAATGGCATCCAGCAGCTGTGCGCTTAGCGCCTGGTGGCGGGGATGCTGGCTCTCCACCAGCGTCATGGCCTGGGCGAGCGTGGCCCGCTCGCCCAGGCGTAGTCGCCGCACGGCGTCCGTCAGCGTGGCGTGGTTAATCATGATATTGGCTAATCCTCATCAGGACGTCGCGTACGCTCTCCAGCATCGGCGTACCGGGGCCGTAAATGGCGGCCACGCCGCGCGCCTGCAGGAAGGCGTAATCCTGCGGCGGGATGACGCCGCCGGCGATGACGCAGATATCTTCCCGCCCCCATTTTTTCAGGGCATCGACCAGCTCGGGGATCAGGGTTTTGTGGCCTGCCGCCAGAGATGAGGCGCCCACCACGTGCACGTCGTTTTCCACCGCCAGGCGGGCGATCTCTTCTGGCGTGGAAAACATCGGGCTCAGGTCAACGTCGAAGCCGAGATCGGAATAGGCGCTGGCGATCACTTTGGCCCCGCGATCGTGGCCATCCTGACCCATTTTGGCGATCAGAATGCGCGGGCGGCGGCCGCGTTCCGCGAAGAATTTTTCGGTTTGCGCAACAATAGCGTCGAACTCGCCGGCTGCTTTGTCTGACTGGTGGTAGCTTTGCGCAATCACGCCGGTGACGCACTGGCTGGGTACCAGGTAGCGGTCAAACGCCGCCTCCAGCGCGTCGGAAATTTCGCCCAGCGTGGCGCGGACGCGGGCGGCGTTGATGGCGGCGGCCAGCAGGTTTTCACCATGCTGCGCGGCGTGGGTGAGGGCGTTCAGCGCGGCTTTTACCGTCACGTCGTCCCGACTGGCGCGAATTTTTTCCAGCGAGGCGATCTGTTCGTTGCGCACCTTGACGTTGTCGATCTCCAGTACCGCCGTTTCATCTTCTTTTTCCAGCTTGTACTTATTGACGCCGACGATGACGCGCTTGCCCTGGTCGATCAGCGATTGTTCGCGGGCGGAGGCCTCTTCGATCATCCGTTTCGGCAGTCCGGCCTCGATCGCCTTTGCCATTCCGCCCGCGTCGTCGATCTGCTGCATAATGGCCCGCGCCTGCTTAACGATCCGATCGGTCAGCGATTCGAGGTAGTACGATCCGGCCAGCGGATCCACGGTGCGGCAGATCTCTGACTCCTCCTGGATGATAATCTGCGTATTACGCGCGATACGGGCGGAAAAGTCGGTGGGCAGGCCAAGCGCCTCGTCGAAAGCGTTGGTGTGCAGCGACTGGGTGCCGCCGAGCGTGGCGCCGAGCGCTTCGATAGTGGTGCGGATCACGTTGTTATACGGATCCTGCTCGGTGAGGCTCCAGCCGGAGGTCTGACAGTGGGTGCGCAGGGCTAAGGATTTCGGATTGGTGGCGCCGAAGCCGCTTACCGCTTCGCTCCACAGGTAGCGTGCGGCGCGCAGCATGGCGACGTTCATAAACAGATCCATACCGATGCCGAAGAAAAACGACAGGCGCGGGGCGAAGTCATCGATTTTCAGCCCGGCGGAGAGCGCGGCCTTGATGTATTCGATACCGTCGGCCAGGGTAAAGGCCACCTGCTGCACGCAGTTGGCTCCGGCTTCGCCCATGTGGTAGCCGCTGATGCTGATGGTGTTAAAGCGCGGCATGTTGCCCGAACACCAGGCGATGATGTCGGCGATAATGCGCATTGAGGGCTTTGGCGGGTAAATATAGGTATTCCGGCACAGGTACTCTTTCAGAATATCGTTCTGGATCGTGCCGGTGAGCTGTTCCGGCGCAACCCCTTGTTCTTCCGCCGCGACGATATAAAACGCCATTATCGGCAGCACCGCGCCGTTCATGGTCATCGATACGGACATCTTATCCAGCGGGATCCGATCGAATAAAATCTTCATGTCTTCGACGGTATCGATCGCCACGCCGGCTTTCCCCACGTCGCCCGCCACGCGCGGGTTATCGGAGTCATAGCCCCGGTGGGTCGCGAGGTCGAAGGCGACGGAAAGCCCTTTCTGCCCGGCGGCGAGGTTGCGGCGATAGAAAGCGTTGGACTCTTTGGCGGTAGAGAAACCGGCGTACTGGCGGATGGTCCACGGCTGTGCGGTGTACATGGTGGCGCGCGGGCCGCGAACGAAAGGCGGCAGGCCGGGCAGGGTGCCGGTCACTTCCAGATTATCAAGATCGGCTTCGGTATACAGCGGCTTAACGTCAATGCCCTCTGCCGTCTGTTTTACCAGGGCATCGACGGTTTTTTCCCGCCGGCTGAGCTCTTTGTTGGCGAGCGTTTGCCACTCCCGTAACTCTGACATGTTGTGCTCCGTATGCGCAATGAAATGGGATATTGCAAATACGGTGAGCTTTTTCATCGCCTCTGTCGCCAGCAAAAAATAGCCATCGATGCGTCGTTTTTTGCCGCATGAAATGTTTTATTTTGTGATGTATTTCAAAGATATGAACAGGAGAAGGTGGGTCATACAGGCCGGACGGGGCCGGCCTGCTTGCGGGGGTTAATCTTGTCTCAACACTTTATGGCCGTAATCGATCAGCGCATCGGTCACCCGGCGCATCATGCGGCTTTCCGGGGCAAAACGGTGCCAGTAGAGCATCCGGCGCTGGAACAGGCCCGGCGTGAGGTTAATCAGTTCGCCGCTGTTCAGCTCTCTCTCAATTTGCAGATGCGGGATCATACAGCAGGTTGTTCCCTGACGGGCCAGCTGCACAAAGGCTTCCGAGGAGTTCACGATATGGCAGGGCACGCTGCCCGGCGGCAAATCGAAGTTCTGCTGCAAAAAGGCCTGGTGCATATCATCGAGATGATCGAATGCCACCACCGGCGCTTTCAGCAGCGCCGAGCGGGTCACCCCGTTGGGGAAATAGCGCTGGGCAAACTCCTTCGAGGCGACGAACAGGTAGTCGAGGGCGCCGAGCTGATCGACCAGGCAGCTGGGCAGCGCCTGCGGCTGAATACTGACCGCGCCGACCACTTCGCCGCGGCGCAGGCGTTCCTGGGTCCGGGTCTCATCTTCCACCTGCAGGTTCAGCCGAATAGGGGAGTCGGAAAGCACGCTGGAGAGCGCGGGCAGCAGCCAGGTGGCCAGGCTGTCGGCGTTGACCGCCAGCGATAGCAGCAGCGGCGTGGAGCCAGTTTGTTCATCGCCCAGCCACTCCTCTTCCAGCAGTTCGACCTGACGCAGCAGGGCCAGCAGCTTTTGCCCCTGTTCGGTGGGACGCGGCGGTACGGTTCGCACCAGCAGCGGTTGTCCAAACATGTTTTCCAGCTGTTTGATGCGCTGAGAGACGGCGGACTGCGTAATACAAAGCTTCTGCGCGGCGCGCTCAAACCCTCGTTCCCTGATTACCGCGTCCAGCGCCTGTAGTGTTCTGTAGTCCGGTCGTTTCATTGCTCTGGCGTGCCCCCTAATACTTTTCGTTAACTCGCACTATGACATAAATTTGTTTTTGATGAAGATGAAAAATTGGCGACCGCGTTGTGTGATCGCCGTCGCAGGGACAATGACCCCCCTGATGTTCTATAATGCGCCTCAGGAATTCACATCTCGGACCATAATCATGACGCAAGATGAACTGAAAAAAGCGGTAGGCTGGGCGGCACTGCAGTATGTACAACCGGGCACTATCGTTGGGGTCGGTACGGGCTCGACGGCGGCGCACTTTATCGATGCGCTGGGTACCATGAAAGGGCAGATTGAAGGGGCGGTTTCCAGCTCTGATGCCTCTACTGAAAAACTGAAAAGCCTCGGTATTACGGTTTTTGATCTGAACAGCGTTGATCGTCTTGGTATTTACGTGGACGGCGCAGATGAAATCAACGGCCACATGCAGATGATCAAGGGCGGTGGCGCAGCCCTGACGCGTGAGAAAATTATCGCTTCGGTCGCCGACAAATTTATCTGTATCGCCGATGCTTCCAAGCAGGTGGATATTCTGGGTAAATTCCCGCTGCCGGTGGAAGTGATCCCGATGGCGCGCAGCGCCGTGGCGCGTCAGCTGGTTAAGCTGGGCGGCCGTCCGGAGTATCGTCAGGGCGTCGTGACCGATAACGGCAACGTGATCCTCGATGTGTTTGGTCTGGAAATTCTGGACGCTATTGCGCTGGAAAATACCATTAACGGTATTCCGGGCGTCGTGACCGTCGGCCTGTTTGCGAATCGCGGTGCGGACGTCGCGCTGATTGGCACCGCTGATGGTGTAAAAACCATCACTAAATAGTCTGATCCGAGGGAGCGAATCGCTTCCTCGCAAATATTTTTTCTCCAGGCCTATTTTGGTGACTTCTGTCACATTTACGCGCCTTGTCTTAGTAACAATCTACCTTTCTTTTACTTTCTGGTGTTTTGTCCTGCTATTTCCCGCTGATTGATATTTCTTCAGGTTGCCGACGCAAACGTTCATATTGCCGCAATAGTTTTTTTTGATATGTTGCTGAGAAGAACTTTCGTTCCGCACGACATCAGTTAAGACAAAAACAGGACGGGGAAATGGCTAAGGTATCACTGGAAAAAGACAAGATTAAATTTCTGCTGGTTGAAGGTGTGCACCAAAAAGCGGTGGACAGCCTTCGCGCAGCGGGCTACACCAATATCGAATTTCATAAAGGCGCGCTGGATAGCGAAGAGCTGAAAGCGTCCATCCGTGATGCCCATTTCATCGGCCTGCGTTCCCGTACTCATCTGACTGAAGAGATCTTCGCGGCGGCGGAGAAGCTGGTCGCGGTTGGCTGCTTCTGTATCGGTACCAATCAGGTTGATTTAAACGCGGCGGCGAAACGCGGTATCCCGGTGTTTAACGCCCCGTTCTCCAATACCCGTTCCGTTGCTGAACTGGTGATCGGCGAACTGCTGCTTATGCTCCGCGGCGTACCGGCGGCAAATGCCAAAGCGCACCGCGGCGTATGGAACAAGCTGGCGGTCGGCAGCTTTGAAGCGCGCGGCAAAAAGCTGGGTATTATCGGCTATGGTCATATCGGCACGCAGCTGGGTATTCTGGCCGAATCGCTGGGGATGCATGTCTATTTCTACGATATTGAAAGCAAGCTGCCGTTAGGTAACGCGACTCAGGTCCAGCATCTTTCTGATTTGTTGAACATGAGCGATGTGGTGAGCCTGCACGTGCCGGAAAACGCCTCCACGAAGAACATGATTGGCGCGGAAGAGCTGGCGCTGATGAAACCCGGCGCGCTGCTGATCAACGCCTCTCGCGGCACCGTGGTGGATATCCCGGCGCTGTGCGATGCGCTGGCGAGCAAGCACCTGGCGGGCGCGGCGATCGACGTCTTCCCGACCGAGCCGGCGACCAACAGCGATCCGTTCAACTCTCCGCTCTGTGAGTTCGACAACGTTATCCTGACCCCGCACATTGGCGGCTCAACTCAGGAAGCGCAGGAAAACATCGGTCTGGAAGTGGCGGGCAAGCTGGCGAAATACTCCGATAACGGTTCTACGCTCTCCGCGGTTAACTTCCCGGAAGTGTCGCTGCCGCTGCACGGCGGGCGCCGTCTGCTGCATATCCATGAAAACCGTCCGGGCGTTCTGACCGCAATTAACCAGATTTTCGCCGCGCAGGGCATTAACATCGCGGCGCAGTATCTGCAGACCACTCCGCAAATGGGCTACGTGGTCATTGATATCGAAGCCGAAGAAGATGTCGCGCAGAGCGCGCTGCAGGCGATGAAGGCTATTCCTGGTACCATCCGCGCCCGTCTGCTGTTCTAACTCCTTTTATGCCAGCGGGCAGGTCATCGACCTGCCCCTTTTCTCCTGATAGACCCTTCTGCAATTTCCCGTCGCCACTCAAACGCTTAGCGAGGCTTGCCGCAAACGGCGATTAAAACCGTCGGATGTCGTTGTGCCTGAAAGAAAGGGATTTACGATAAAGACTCAGCGTGGGGCTGAAACGGGAAAGCCCCTACCGAGGCAGGGGCTCTAAAAGGAAAGGGACGATGATGAGACTCTTCATCATGCTGCTTATCCTGTTAATCATCGCCTGGCCAGCATATTAACAGAGAGAATGCAGGAGGGAGGTTCGCCTCCCTCACCCTTTATCCAGGAATTTAGGTGAAAAAATCAGCAATGTCAATTGTTCGGACGTTTTACCAGAGCCAGGTTTTTGACGGAGTGATGACCGCTGGCAGCGGGATATCCCACTGCTCCGTCGGCAGCGCGTCGACCTGCTGGCAATCATGCGCGTAGCCGACCGGCTGCAGGCGATGCTGCCGCCAGTTTTGCAGCGTCCGGTCGTAAAATCCGCCGCCCATACCCAGGCGCTGTCCGGCGGCATCAAACGCGACCAGCGGCGTTACCAGTACATCCAGCTGGCTAAGCGGGAGGACATCGCGCACGTCGAGCTTCGGTTCGCGGATGTTCAGACGATTCACCACCAGATCGCTGCTTGGGTGGTAGTGCAGAAACAGAAGATTGCCGGGGCTGAACGGATGAAGCACGGGGAGATAGACCCGTTTGCCTGCCCGCCAGAGCTGATCAATCAGCGGCCGCGTATCCAGCTCGCCATCAAACGAAAGAAATACCGCGACCGTCTGCGCGAGCAGAACCGGCGGATACGCCATCATTCTGTCCGCCGCATGGAGGGCGAACTGGGTTTGCTGCTCCGGCGTTAACGCGCGTCGGCGCTGGCGGATCTGCTGACGAATTTGCTGCCTGGTAAAGGGGATATCTGACAATAGGGTCATACCTGAGTCTCATCGGTGAGCAAACGATACCAACAGGCGTAGTCTAATACACGACGGCAAAAGCCGAAAATTAACTTAGGGGGGGATGAAACGAAAAAGAAGGGAATCTCCGAGATGCCGCCGCAGGCTGTAACCCTTGAACCCTTGGTTCAAGGTGAATGTGTCGTCACAGTTTTAAGGCTTCTCGGACGGGCCGAGCATGCTCACCAACCGTGGAGCGCCACATTCTTGTGGTATGAAATATCGGCTCAGGGGACTGGCCCGCTTGCAAACATCTCAGAGAAATTTTGTTCTTGCGATTACTCTAACACAGTTAAATGCAAAGTGTTATTCAAACTTCTGCCCGGGTCTTTCGCTTATGCGACCTTGCTCAAGCAATGCTTGTTCGATGGTCTGCTGAAGCATCCGAATACGCTGCTCCATGCTGGCGGCGTAGTCGCGGGTTTTCGCTTTTTCCTGAGTCAACTCATAGCTGATGTTCAACGCGGCGATGAAGACCAGCTGCTCAGTATTTGTGACTCTAGTGCGTTCTTTTAAATCTTGCAACCGCTGATTCAGGTCGTCAGCTGCCTGGTTTAAGGCATCCCTTTGTTCAGGCGGGCAATTCACTCGTAGTGAACGGCCAAAAATTTGGAGATCTACGGGTTGTGCAGACATGCCACCTTCCTGCTGATTGACTGCGCGGCCTTCACGCCCTGGGAGGGTCTGCGAAGGGGCGACACTATAGCTACCCTGGTTTTAAGATACAAGCCCTATTCTGGTTCACCAGGGTCCAAAGTGGTAGCATATCATGAATATTCCTCCCAACGATGACGAATGCGCATGTCTATACAGAACGAAATGCCTGGCTACAACGCTGTAGACCAGTTACTGAACCAACAAGGGGTAGGATTAACCCCTGCCGAAATGCACGGTTTGATTAGCGGGATCCTGTGCGGCGGCAACAAAGACAGCAGCTGGCAGCCGTTGGTGCACGATCTGACTAACGAAGGTCTGGCTTTTGGTCACGAGCTGGCGCAGGCGCTGCGTAACATGCATTCCGCCACCAGCGACTCGCTGGAGGATGACGGTTTCTTATTCCAGCTCTACCTGCCGGATGGCGACGAGGTGAGCGTGTTCGATCGCGCCGATGCGCTCGCGGGTTGGGTGAACCATTTTCTGCTTGGGCTGGGCGTGACGCAGCCTAAGCTGGATAAAATCAAAGACGAAACGGGTGAAGCCATCGACGATCTGCGCAATATTGCTCAGCTCGGGTATGACGAAGACGAGGATCAGGAAGAGCTCGAAATGTCTCTGGAGGAGATTATCGAATACGTACGCGTTGCTGCGCTGCTGTGCCACGACACCTTCTCTCTTCAGAAACCCACTGCGCCGGAAGTTCAAAAGCCGACGCTACACTAATCATTCATTAAATCGTTCAGGGGGCGTCATGACTCAGCAGGAATTTCTCTCTCGTCGCCAGGCTCTACTGGCGCAGATGCAGCCGGGCAGCGCAGCGCTCATTTTCGCCGCGCCGGAAGCGGTACGCAGCGCAGATTCAGAATATCCCTACCGGCAGAGCAGCGATTTTTGGTACTTCACCGGCTTTAATGAGCCAGAAGCGCTGTTGGTATTGATTAAAAGCGATGAGACGCACAACCACAGCGTGTTGTTTAACCGCGTGCGCGATCTGACCGCTGAAATCTGGTTTGGCCGCCGCCTCGGGCAGGAAGCTGCCCCCGCGAAGCTGGGCGTCGATCGCGCGCTGGCATTTAGTGAAATCAATCAGCAGCTGTTCCAGCTCCTTAACGGCCTCGACGCTATCTACTTTGCCCAGGGCGAATATGCCTACGCCGACGACATCGTGTTTAACGCGCTGGAAAAACTGCGCAAAGGCGTACGGCAGAATCTGCAGGCGCCAGGCTCGGTCATTGACTGGCGGCCGATGGTGCATGAGATGCGCCTGTTTAAATCGGCAGAAGAGCTGGAGGTCATGCGCCGCGCAGGGGAGATCTCCGCGCTGGCCCACACCCGCGCTATGGAAAAATGCCGTCCCGGGATGTTCGAATATCATCTGGAAGGCGAGATCCTTCACGAATTCAACCGTCACGGCGCGCGCTTTCCTTCTTATAACACCATCGTGGGCGGCGGCGAAAATGGCTGCATCCTGCACTACACCGAAAATGAGTGCGAGCTGCGCGACGGCGATCTGGTGCTGATTGACGCAGGCTGCGAATACCGCGGCTACGCGGGCGATATCACCCGCACCTTCCCGGTTAACGGCAAATTTAGCCCGGCCCAGCGAGAGATTTACGATATCGTCCTTGAATCTCTGGAAACCTCGCTGAAGCTCTATCGCCCGGGTACCTCAATTAAAGAGGTTAACCAGCAGGTGGTGCGGATTATGATTACCGGCCTCGTGCGTCTGGGGATCCTGAAAGGTGAAATTGATGAGCTGATTGCCAATAACGCCCATCGACCTTTCTTTATGCATGGCCTGAGCCACTGGCTGGGGCTCGACGTGCATGATGTCGGCAGCTATGACGTTGACCGCTCGCGTATTCTTGAGCCGGGAATGGTGCTGACCGTTGAACCGGGGCTGTATATTGCGACGGATGCCGACGTGCCGGCCCAGTACCGCGGCATCGGCATTCGTATTGAAGACGACATCGTCATTACCGAAGACGGTAATGAGAACCTCACCGCCGGCGTAGTGAAAAAAGCGGACGATATCGAGGCGCTGATGGCGGCGGCGCGCCAGCTATGAGCATCCTGATCGTCGGCGGAGGAATGACCGGCGCGACGCTGGCGCTAGCGATATCTCGCCTGACCGGCGGTACGCTGCCGGTGCATCTGGTTGAAGCATCTGCGCCGGATTCCGCGCAGCATCCGGGCTTTGACGCCCGCGCCATCGCTCTGGCTGCCGGCACCTGCCAGCAACTGGCTCGCGTTGATATCTGGCAAGAGATAGCCGACTGCGCCACGGCCATTCAGCGCGTTCACGTCAGCGATCGCGGCCACGCGGGGTTTGTGACGCTCGAGGCTGAGGAGTATGGGCTGGCGGCGCTGGGCCAGGTGGTCGAGCTGCACGATGTCGGCCAGCGCCTGTTTGCGCAGCTGCGCAAGGCGCCGGGCGTGACGCTACACTGCCCGGCAAAGGTGGAAAATGTCAGCCGCAGCGAAGAGAGCGTCAGCCTGGTTCTGGACAACGGCGAAACCCTCAGCGGTAAACTGCTGGTCGCCGCCGACGGCTCGCGCTCGACGCTGGGGGCCCGCTGCGGTATCAGCTGGCAGCAGGAACCCTATGAACAGCTGGCGATTATCGCCAACGTCAGTACCGCGCAGCCGCATAGCGGGCGCGCGTTTGAACGCTTTACCCCACACGGCCCGCTGGCGATGCTGCCCATGTCGCAGGGCCGCTGCTCGCTGGTGTGGTGTCATCCGCAGTCGCGGCGTGAAGAGGTGCTGAGCTGGTCGGACGAACGCTTCCGCCATGAGCTTCAGCAGGCATTCGGCTGGCGTCTTGGCCGGATCGTCCACGCCGGAAAGCGCAGCGTGTATCCGCTCTCGCTCACCCGAGCCAGCCGCACGGTTGCGCATCGGCTGGCGCTGGTCGGCAACGCGGCGCAAACGCTGCATCCTATTGCCGGGCAGGGATTTAACCTCGGTCTGCGCGATGTCATGAGCCTGGCGGAAATGCTGGCGCAGGCGCAGGCAGAAGGAGAGGATCCGGGCGGCTATCTGCTTCTGAGCCGCTATCAGACCCGACGCGCCGCAGATAAAGCCGCCACCGTCGGCGTGACCGATGGGCTGGTGCATCTGTTCGCCAATCGCTGGGCGCCGCTGGTGGTGGGGCGCAACGTCGGCCTGATGGCGATGGAATTATTTACCCCGGCGCGCGATGCGCTGGCGCAGCGTACCCTCGGTTGGGTTCCCCGTTAAGGAGTGAAACGTGCAAAGTGTTGATGTCGCTATTGTTGGCGGTGGAATGGTGGGGCTGGCGGTTGCCTGCGGTTTGCAGGGCAGCGGGCTGCGCGTTGCGGTGCTGGAACAGGCCGCGCCTCAGCCGTTAAGCGCGGATGCGCCGCCGGCGCTGCGGGTGTCGGCGGTTAACGCCGCCAGCGAGAAGCTGCTGAGCAAACTGGGCGTCTGGCAGGATATTATCGCCCAGCGCGCCAGCTGCTACCACGGTATGGAAGTGTGGGATAAAGACAGTTTTGGCCGCATCAGCTTTGATGACCAGAGCATGGGCTTTAGCCACCTTGGGCATATTATTGAAAACGCCGTGATTCACCACGCCCTGTGGCAAAAAGCGCAGCGCTGCGCGGACGTCACTCTGCTGGCTCCGGCGCAGCTGCAGCAGGTTGCGTGGGGGGAGAACGAGGCCTTTCTTAGCCTGCAGGACGGCACGATGTTAACCGCCCGGCTGGTGGTTGGCGCCGATGGGGCCAATTCATGGTTGCGCAATAAAGCCGATATCCCGCTGACCTACTGGGATTATCACCATCACGCGCTGGTTGCCACTATTCGCACCGAAGAACCGCACGAAGCGGTGGCGCGTCAGGCGTTCCACGGCGAAGGGATTCTGGCGTTTCTGCCGCTGAGCGATCCGCATCTTTGCTCGATTGTCTGGTCGCTCTCTCCCGAAGAGGCTGAGCGCATGCGGCAGGCGGACGATGCCGCTTTTAACCAGGCGCTGAATATTGCCTTCGATAACCGCCTCGGCTTATGCGCCGTGGAGAGCGAGCGCCAGGTCTTCCCGCTCACCGGCCGCTATGCGCGTCAGTTTGCTGCCCATCGTCTGGCGCTGGTCGGCGATGCCGCCCATACCATTCATCCGCTGGCGGGGCAGGGCGTCAATCTTGGCTTTATGGATGCCGCCGAGCTGATCGACGAACTGAAGCGCCTGCACGCGCAGGGCAAGGATATCGGCCAGCATCTGTATCTGCGTCGCTATGAACGCAGCCGTAAACATAGCGCTGCGCTGATGCTGGCGGGGATGCAGGGCTTTCGCGACATGTTCTCCGGCCACAATCCGGCGAAGAAGCTGCTGCGCGATATCGGTCTTAAGCTGGCGGATACATTGCCCGGCGTGAAGCCGCAGCTTATCCGTCAAGCGATGGGCCTCAACGACCTGCCCGCCTGGTTACGTTAAGTACGTCACACTTCTCTCACCCGGCCGCCGCGCCGGGTTATCCCCTCTCATTTGAAATAATCTAATTTCACCTCGTTTTTCGCATTAGTTTTATTAATGTTACCTTTTTTTTGTTATAGAAATTAGGCTCGTCATTTCGCAGAAAATATCATCATTCGCTGCTTTTTTAACTAATTAGTTTGGTTTTGTGCGGATTGAATCGCTTTTTTGTAGATAAAAACTCTGTAGGCTCTGCGGCTGATTTTGGTCATAAGCTAATGTGATGTCCTGACCAGGCTTATGGTTTAGTGCGGATATCGGTGGTAAGTTCAGGCCAAAGAGAACGTTTGCGTCGGCGTCCTTTAGCGATGCTGGCGGCGTTTTTCGCGGCGCAAAAACGCCAAAAATCGTGGCTGGTTCCGTTTTATTCGATGAGGAAAAGATGGCTCAACAGACTCCGTTGTTTGAACAACACACGCTATGCGGCGCGCGCATGGTGGATTTCCATGGCTGGATGATGCCGCTGCATTACGGATCCCAGATCGATGAGCATCATGCGGTGCGCGGTGATGCCGGAATGTTCGATGTGTCGCACATGACCATCGTCGATTTTCACGGCAGCCGAATCCGCGAGTTCCTGCGCTATCTGCTGGCTAACGACGTGGCGAAGCTCACCGTGCCGGGCAAAGCGCTCTATAGCGGCATGCTGACCGCCTCCGGCGGCGTCATTGATGACCTGATTGTTTATTTCCTTTCTGAAGACTATTTCCGCCTCGTTGTTAACTCCGCCACCCGTGAAAAAGACCTCGCCTGGATCACCCAACAGTCTGAATCCTATGGTCTTGAGATAACCGTGCGTGACGATCTCTCCCTGATCGCCGTACAGGGTCCAAAGGCGAAAGAGAAAGCGGCGACGCTGTTTACCGACGCGCAGCGCCAGGCCGTGGAAGGCATGAAGCCGTTCTTTGGCGTGCAGGCGGGCGATCTGTTTATTGCGACTACCGGCTATACCGGTGAAGCGGGTTATGAAATCGCGCTGCCGAACGAGCAGGCGGTGGATTTCTGGCGCGGCCTGCTGGACGCGGGCGTTAAGCCGTGCGGCCTTGGCGCGCGCGATACGCTGCGCCTGGAAGCGGGCATGAATCTTTATGGCCAGGAGATGGACGAAGGCGTCTCTCCGCTGGCGGCTAACATGGGCTGGACCATTGCCTGGGAACCGGCTGACCGTGATTTTATCGGGCGTGAAGCGCTGGAACTCCAGCGTGAAAAAGGCACCGAACAGCTGGTCGGCCTGGTGATGACCGAGAAAGGCGTTCTGCGCGGCGGCCTGCCGGTGCGCTTCAGCGATGCCGATGGCAATCAGAAAGAAGGCATTATCACCAGCGGCACCTTCTCCCCGACGCTGGGCTACAGTATTGCCTTAGCGCGCGTACCGGAAGGCATCGGTGAAACCGCCGTGGTGCAGATTCGCAATCGCGAAATGCCGGTCAAAGTGACGAAACCCGTTTTTGTACGCAACGGCAAAGCCGTGGTGTGATTTCCCATTTGGAGATGAATTGATGAGCAACGTACCAGCAGAACTGAAATACAGCAAAGAACACGAATGGCTGCGTAAAGAAGCGGACGGCACCTATACCGTCGGTATCACCGAGCACGCGCAGGAGCTGCTTGGCGATATGGTTTTCGTTGACCTGCCGGAAGTGGGCGCCGCCGTAGAAGCGGGCGCAGACTGCGCGGTTGCCGAATCCGTCAAAGCCGCTTCCGATATCTACGCGCCGATTAGCGGCGAAATTGTTGCCGTCAATGAAGAGCTGAACGACTCCCCTGAGCTGGTCAACAGCGAGCCGTACGCCGGCGGCTGGATCTTTAAAATCAAAGCCAGCGATGAAGCTCAGGTTGCCGCGCTGCTGGATGCGACCGCATATGAAGCTCTGTTAGAAGACGAATAAATACGCTTCATCCTTCACGTTGCAGGGGCGTTGGCTTCCTGCAACGCGAATGATTTGCGTCTTCTGGCCCGGTTAGCGTCAGTGCTCGCCGGGCAAACCCGTCAGACAATCACGATTCACCGCACGTTCAGGAACCATCGCTCATGACCCAGACTTTAGGCCAGCTTGAAAACCGTGACGCCTTTATTGAACGTCACATCGGCCCGGATGCCCGGCAGCAGCAGGAGATGCTGAAAACCGTTGGCGCCGATTCGCTTAACGCCCTGATTGGCCAGATTGTGCCGCAGGATATCCAGCTGGCAACGCCGCCGCAGGTGGGCGAAGCAACCACGGAATTCGCCGCGCTGGCGGAACTGAAGGCGATCGCCGGTCGTAACAAGCGCTTCAAGTCGTACATTGGCATGGGCTACACCGCCGTGCAGCTGCCGCCGGTGATTCAGCGCAACATGCTGGAAAATCCGGGCTGGTATACCGCCTATACGCCTTATCAGCCGGAGGTTTCCCAGGGTCGCCTGGAATCACTGCTGAATTTCCAGCAGGTGACCCTCGACCTGACCGGGCTCGATATTGCCTCGGCCTCGCTGCTCGACGAAGCCACCGCCGCTGCGGAAGCGATGGCAATGGCCAAACGCGTAAGCAAACTGAAAAACGCCAACCGTTTCTTCGTCGCCGCCGACGTTCATCCGCAAACGCTGGACGTGGTGCGCACCCGCGCGGAAACCTTTGGTTTCGATGTGATTGTCGATGATGCGGAAAAAGCGCTCGACCATCAGGACGTCTTTGGCGTGCTGCTGCAGCAGGTAGGCACCACCGGCGAGGTTCACGATTACAGCAAACTGATAGCTGACCTGAAAGCGCGCAAAGTGATTGTCAGCGTCGCGGCCGATTTTATGGCCCTGGTTCTGCTGACTGCCCCCGGCAAGCAGGGCGCGGACATTGTGTTTGGCTCCGCCCAGCGCTTCGGCGTACCGATGGGCTACGGCGGCCCGCACGCGGCGTTTTTTGCCGCAAAAGATGAATTCAAACGCTCCATGCCGGGCCGTATTATCGGCGTATCGAAAGATGCGGCGGGTAATACCGCGCTGCGCATGGCGATGCAGACGCGCGAGCAGCATATTCGCCGCGAGAAAGCGAACTCCAATATCTGTACCTCCCAGGTGCTGCTGGCCAATATTGCCAGCCTGTACGCCGTGTTCCACGGCCCGGCCGGCCTGAAGCGTATCGCCAGCCGTATTCATCGCCTGACCGATATTCTCGCCGATGGCCTGCAGAAAAAAGGTCTTAAGCTCCGCCATGCTCACTACTTCGATACCCTGTGCGTGGACGTCGCCGATAAAGCCGCTGTGCTGGCGCGGGCGGAAGCGCTGCAGATCAACCTGCGCAGCGATATTCATCACGCCGTCGGGATCACGCTCGATGAAGCCACCACGCGCGAAGACGTCCTGAACCTGTTCCGCGCCATCGTGGGCGACGATCACGGCCTGGATATCGACACGCTGGATAAAGACGTGGCCCTGGACAGCCGTTCGATCCCGGCCAGCATGCTGCGTGACGATGCGATCCTCACTCATCCGGTGTTCAACCGCTACCACAGCGAAACCGAGATGATGCGCTATATGCACGCGCTGGAGCGTAAGGATCTGGCGCTGAACCAGGCGATGATCCCGCTGGGCTCCTGCACCATGAAGCTGAATGCCGCCGCCGAGATGATCCCGATCACCTGGCCGGAATTCGCCGAACTGCATCCGTTCTGCCCGGTTGACCAGGCCGAAGGCTATCATCAGATGATTGCCCAGCTCTCCGACTGGCTGGTTAAGCTGACCGGCTATGATGCGGTCTGCATGCAGCCGAACTCCGGCGCGCAGGGCGAATACGCGGGCCTGCTGGCGATTCGCCATTACCACGAGAGCCGCAACGAAGGGCATCGCGATATCTGCCTGATCCCAAGCTCTGCGCACGGCACCAACCCGGCTTCCGCGCAGATGGCGGGAATGCAGGTGGTGGTGGTCGCCTGCGATAAAAATGGCAACATCGATCTGGCGGATCTGCGGGCGAAAGCCGAGCAGCATGCGGCGAACCTCTCCTGCATTATGGTCACCTATCCGTCCACCCACGGCGTTTATGAAGAGACTATTCGCGAAGTGTGCGAAGTGGTGCATCAGTTTGGCGGCCAGGTTTACCTTGACGGCGCGAACATGAACGCCCAGGTCGGCATTACCTCTCCGGGCTTTATCGGCGCGGACGTCTCGCACCTCAACCTGCATAAAACCTTCTGCATTCCGCACGGCGGCGGCGGCCCGGGTATGGGGCCGATCGGCGTGAAATCGCACCTCGCGCCGTTTGTGCCGGGCCACAGCGTGGTGCAAATTGAAGGCATGCTGACCCGCCAGGGCGCGGTTTCCGCCGCGCCGTTTGGCAGCGCCTCCATTCTGCCGATCAGCTGGATGTATATCCGTATGATGGGCGCAGAGGGGCTGAAACAGGCGAGCCAGATGGCGATTCTGAACGCCAACTACATCGCTACCCGGCTGAAAGACGCGTTCCCGGTGCTGTATACCGGCCGCGACGGTCGCGTGGCGCACGAATGTATTCTGGATATTCGTCCGCTGAAAGAAGAGACCGGCATCAGCGAGCTGGATATTGCCAAGCGACTGATTGATTTTGGTTTCCACGCTCCGACCATGTCCTTCCCGGTTGCCGGCACGCTGATGGTGGAACCGACCGAATCGGAAAGCAAAGTGGAGCTGGACCGCTTTATCGATGCGATGCTGGCGATTCGCGGCGAGATCGACCGCGTGAAAGGCGGTGAATGGCCGCTGGAGGATAACCCGCTGGTGAACGCGCCGCATACTCAGGGTGAACTGGTGAGCGAGTGGAACCATCCGTACACCCGTGAACTGGCGGTCTTCCCGGCGGGGCTGAACAACAAGTACTGGCCGACCGTTAAGCGTCTGGACGATGTTTACGGCGACCGTAACCTGTTCTGCTCCTGCGTGCCGATGAGCGAATACCAGTAATTTGCTGATTAGACTATCTTTTAAAGGCGCTGCGGCGCCTTTATTTTTTGGGAGAATGGCATGACGATAGCTTTGGTGACGGGCGGCAGCCGGGGAATAGGTAAAGCGACGGCGCTGCTGCTGGCGCAGGAAGGCTATACCGTGGCGGTGAATTACCACCAAAATAGCGCTGCCGCGACCGGCGTGGTGAACGAAATTATCGCCAGCGGTGGCAAAGCCGTTGCGCTACGGGCGGACGTCAGCGATGAAGCGCAGGTGATGGCGATGTTCGCCGCTATCGACCGCCTCGGTGAACCGCTTTCCGCGCTGGTCAATAACGCCGGGATTTTATTTACCCAGGGGACGATTGAAAGCCTTTGCGCCGAGCGAATTAACCGGGTGCTGGCCACCAATGTTACCGGCTACTTCCTTTGCTGCCTGGAGGCGGTAAAGCGGATGTCGCACAAGCATGGCGGTAAAGGTGGGGCGATTGTGAATGTTTCATCCGCAGCATCGCGCCTCGGGGCGCCGGGGGAGTATGTGGATTATGCCGCGTCAAAGGGCGCGGTTGATACTCTGACCACCGGCCTGTCGCTGGAGGTGGCGGCGCAGGGGATTCGGGTTAACGGCGTGCGTCCCGGCTTAATTTATACCGACATGCACGCCAGCGGCGGTGAGCCGGGGCGCGTGGATCGCGTGAAGTCGATGCTGCCCATGCGGCGCGGCGGGCAGCCGGAGGAGGTGGCTCAGGCCATCGTCTGGCTGCTGAGTGAGAAGGCTTCCTACGTGACCGGCAGCTTTCTGGAGCTGGCGGGCGGGAGATAATCGGAACTCGTTTTCCGGGGGGCGGCTAACGCCTTGCCCGGGATACAACATCTGTTTACCTCACCCCATCCCTGGCCCTGCTAAGCGCAGCGCAAGCAGGGAAATGCGCTACGACGCCAGCCACAGCCGCAGGCGCATCCCCCAGCCGCTGGTCCAGCCGGTGGTGACTGACTTCACCTCGCCGCGCGAGATAACGATAAGGGTCGGCGTGACCTGCACCTCCCACCGTTGGGATAGCTGACCGCTGGCGTCATTGATCGTCGGCAGCGCCATTTTTTTATGCGCCAGCCATCGCGCCAGAGCGGCGTTGTCGCCGGAGCGTAGCGCTACCGTCATCACATTGCCGCCATCGTTGGCTAAAGCGGCCACCGACGGGGTGGTATAGCGGCAAACGCCGCACCAGGTGGCCCAGACGTACAGCAGCAAAGGGCGCTCGTGGCTCATTGCCGCCAGATCGACCGTTCGGCCATCAAGCGTTTGCAGCGGCATGCTGGAGAAATTCTGCGGCAGCGCGGGCCTGCGCAGGTAATCCACCGCCAGGCTGACGGCGGCGACAATCAGCAGCCATATCAGGATCTGTCTGAAGAGGTTTAGCATCATTTTTCTACATTGTGATGCGCCGGAAAGGCCGGCAGCGTGCGGCGTTGATTCACGAAGTCAGCGTCAGCGACTCAACGATTAATGTGGTTTATCTTATCGGCTGAGCGTGGGTTAGCAATGCTAAAGCTGTAAAGAAGTGTCTGTTTTGTGGGAAGTTTTGCCCCCTTCCGGCTGGAAAGGGGCAAGATGATTACAGTTTCTCGCCGTTGCTGGCGATAACCTCTTTGTACCAGTTAAAGCTCTTCTTGCGCGAGCGGGACATATCGCCGGTACCATCGTCATGTTTGTTGACGTAGATAAAGCCGTAGCGCTTGCTGTACTGACCGGTCGTGAAGGAGACGCAGTCGATGCAGCCCCACGGGGTATAGCCCATTAGCTCAACGCCGTCGTAAGTCACCGCTTTGATCATCTCTTCGACGTGAGCGCGCAGATAGTCGATGCGATAGTCGTCGTTGATGCTGCCGTCTTCCTCGACTTTATCGTACGCGCCGAAGCCGTTTTCGACGATAAACAGCGGCTTCTGGTAGCGCTCATACAGTTCACACAGCGCATAGCGCAGGCCGACCGGGTCAATCTGCCAGCCCCAGTCGGAGGCTTTGACGTGCGGGTTGGGCACGCTGCCTTCAAAGCCGGAGATCGCGTCGCCGGTGCCGCCTTCCGCTTTCACCGCGTTGGTCATGTAGTAGCTGAAGCCGAGATACGCGCAGGTGCCTTCGCGCAGGATTTGCGCATCGCCGTCCTCCATGTTGATATTGAAGCCGCGGCGTTCCCATTCGTTCAGGACGTAGCTCGGGTAGTAGCCGCGCAGCTGGACGTCGGTAAAGACGTAGCGTTCACGCATTGATTCCTGGGCAAACATCACGTCTTCCGGCTTGCAGGAGAACGGATAGAGGGCGACCATTGCCAGCATGCAGCCCACCTGCATCTCCGGATTGATTTGACGCGCTGCCTTCACCGCCAGCGCGCTGGCGACAAACTGATGGTGCAGCACCTGGTACATGGTCTCTTCCGGGTTTTCATGCTCGGTATAGACCACGCCGGAGCAGCAGTAGCCAAACAGCGGCGCGCGCCAGTTACGCTGGTTGTTGATCTCGTTAAAGGTCATCCAGTATTTCACTTTGTGCTTATAGCGCTCGAAGACCACTTCGGCGAAGCGCACAAAGAAATCGACCACTTTGCGGTTGGTCCAGCCGCCGTACTGCTGAACCAGATGCAGCGGCATCTCAAAGTGGGAGAGGGTAATAACCGGTTCGATGTTGTACTTCAGCAGTTCATCGAACATGTCATCGTAGAATTTCAGCCCTTCTTCATTCGGCTGGCTTTCGTCGCCCAGCGGGAAGATGCGCGTCCAGGCGATAGAGGTGCGGAAGCACTTGAAGCCTATCTCGGCGAACAGCTTGATGTCTTCTTTGTAGCGGCCGTGGAAATCGATGGCTTCGTGGTTCGGATAGTACTTGCCCGGCTCTACCTGCTGGGTTATCTCGCGCGGCACGCCGTGCGCGCCGCCGGTAAGCACGTCGCAGATGCTCGGGCCTTTGCCGTCTTTATTCCAGCCGCCTTCAACCTGGTGCGCGGCGACGGCGCCACCCCATAAAAAGTCTTTTGGTAAAGGAATTTTCTTCATCTTTGCTCATCTCGTCTTAATGACTTGTTGGCTGCGAGTCTAACAAAGGGAATATAAATGTCACGATATAACAATTTGCCCGGAATGGAATTTGTTACATCGAAAAAACACCCTGTTATTTTCAGGCGAGTTTGCGCGCTAATTTACGCCCCAGCGTTTCCAGAATATAAATGACCGGGATCTGGGTGGTAATGTCATAGACGCCGCCGATGCGCGTTTGCGGAACGTGCCAGGAGAGATTAAAGTCGGCAAGCTTTGCCAGCCGCGAGTGCTCGTGGCTGGTGATGGACATCACTTTACAGCGATGCAGGCTGAACTGGCTGGCGAAGCGCAGGATCTCTTCGGTTTCGCCGGAGACCGACAGCACGATGGCCAGCGCATTACGCGCCATATCATTGGTCACCGGGAAATAAGGGTCGTCGATATGGTTACTGAATTTCCCGACGTTAGAAAAGAAACGCGCGCCATATTTTGCCAGCGCGCCGGAGGTGCCGGCGCCAACAAAAATAATACGTTCTGAAGACAGAATAATATCGACCGCCTGCTCGAGCAGCTGGTCAAATTCATCGTTATTAACGCTTTTAAAAAAGCTCATTATTTCGCTGGCGCCGATATTTGCCTGTTGAGGCTCATTCTGCTCCAGATATAATTTAAAGCGTACGCGAAACTCCGAGTAGCCTTCGCACTGCAGCTTGCGGCAGAAGCGCAAAACGGTAGTCGTGGAGACTCCGGCCGCTTCCGCCAGCTCGCGGATGGTCATGTACATCACTTTGTCGCGATTTTTAATGACGTAGTGATAGACCATCATCTCAAGGTTATTGAGACTGGCGATAGCGGCGTGGGAGAAGATACTCACAGTGGCGAACTCACAATTCATAATGACCAGGACGGAATGATATCATGCAGCCAAATGACATAACCTTTTTTCAGCGTTTTCAGGACGACATCCTCGCCGGACGCAAAACCATTACCCTCCGCGATGCGGCTGAATCACTCTTTAAAACGGGCGATGTGTTGCGCGTTGGCCGCTATGAAGATGACGGCTATTTTTGCACCATTCGCGTGGTGGCCACCTCAACGGTGACGCTGGATACGCTGAGTGAACTGCACGCGCAGCAGGAGAATATGACCCTGGCGCAGCTGCGTGAGGTGATTGCGGAGATCTATCCTGAAGAAAAGCAGTTTTATGTTATTGAATTCGAAAAGCTTTAAATAAACAGTGAACGTCTGTTAGTTGAAATTTTTATGTAACCTATTGATTTTATACTGTTCATAAATATTCATCTTTTTATTTTAGCGAACAGGTGTTCACTGGAATCATTCTCAGTTAACCTAAGTGTGCATTGAAAGCGTACTTGTTTTCGGAGTCAAATATGGGTCGCAAATCGTTAATCACACAGGGATATTCTCTGGCAGAGGAAATTGCCAACAGCGTCAGTCACGGGATTGGGCTGGTGTTCGGTATCGTCGGTCTGGTGCTGCTGCTGGTGCAGGCGGTGGACAGCAACGCCGGCGCCACGGCCATTACCAGCTACAGCCTGTACGGCGGCAGCATGATTTTGCTGTTCCTCGCCTCGACCCTCTATCACGCGATTCCGCATCAGCGGGCTAAGCTGTGGCTGAAAAAATTCGACCACTGCGCCATCTATTTGCTGATTGCCGGGACCTACACGCCGTTTCTGCTGGTGGGGCTAAATTCGCCGCTATCGCGTGGGCTGATGATCGTCATCTGGAGCCTGGCGCTGCTGGGGATCCTGTTTAAGCTGACCATTGCGCATCGTTTTAAGATCCTCTCTTTAGTGACCTACCTGACCATGGGCTGGCTGTCGCTGATCGTCGTTTATCAGCTGGCGATTAAGCTGGCGGTGGGCGGCGTGACGCTGCTTGCCGTGGGTGGCGTGGTCTATTCGCTGGGGGTTATTTTCTACGTCTGCAAACGTATTCCGTACAACCACGCTATCTGGCACGGTTTTGTCCTGGGCGGCAGCGTGTGCCACTTCCTGGCCATTTATTTGTACGTCGGGCAGGTTTAAATTTCGCGAAATCTCCCGGCTCGCGCTACGCTTAGCCGGGCTACAGGTTCATCGTCGTCTGAGGGCTGGTAGCCCGGACATGGCGCGCCAGCGCCGCCTCCGGGACATTCTTCGTTGGTGATGGCCTGCCTGCCCGGGCTACGGCCTGGTGTTTTTTATTCAGACCACGGCTTTCACGATATCCATTAATCTGCGGATATCTTCTGGCCGGGTATTGCCGGTTTGCGGGTCGATTATCGAGCTGTAAACATGGGGCATCACGCGAGGTACGCCTGCTTCCAGACAGCTTTGCAAAATAATGCCAAAGTTATCGAGATCGATTCCGCCGGTTGGTTCGATTAACGTCATCCCGTTACGGGCTGCCGTGGTCGCCAGCATATACAGCTCCGGTAACGACTTTTCGCCGCCCATGGGGAAAAACTTCGCCGCATGGGCCCCCATGTCCTGCATCATGCGTACCGCCGCATCGCAGGAGACGCGGGCCGGCGTGCCCTGACAGCTGCTGACGCCGGTGGAGATAAGAACCTCGCCAGGGGTTCCCGTCGGGCTGACCAGCGCGTTAATGCAGGTTTGCTGCCCCCCCGTAGCCGCCAGCGCCCCTGCGGCAAACCCGCAGCCGGTAAAGGTCTGATTAACGTGCGCCGGGTGAAGCGCTGACGCGATCATCGCCGCTTTGTAATACTGCGCAGGATCGCCGGCGCCCAGGCCTACGGAGATGGAGGGTATCTCCGCCATCCAGCGTTTTACCTCCTGAACACCTTCTTCCACGGAGGCAAACTGTGCCGAGAGGACGCCAATCGCCGCATGGCCTTCGGCGGCATCATAAATGTCCCGGGCGTTGGCGATATCTTTCGCCAGCACGTTAATCGCGACGCGTTGACGGTAAAAATTAATTTGCTGCATGGTCTGCAATCTCCTTTAGGCGCGCCACGATCAGGCTCATTTCACCCTCGGCTACCGTTCGTGGGTCCAGGCTAAAAACCCCCTGATGGAGGTTATAGCGCCGGGCGTAAATGGCGATATCGCCATTGCGCAGCTGTGCTTCGACTTCGCGGGCATCCAGGCCGAGTTCCTGGGCATTCACCTGAATGCGGATACGCCAGATAGCGCGTCCGGCTTCATCCTGCTCAATATCGGCTTGTAAGCCGTTTATCGCTGAGATCGCTTTCGCGACGGGCAGGAGTTCCTCGGCAGTGACCCCCTTCTGCCCCTGATGATAGTGTTCCAGCGCATAAACCAGACCGACCATATTCTCCTTGCCGATTTTCATCGCCCGGGCAATACCGTGATGCTGCGCCTTACACGCCGCTATCCACTGTTTTTTCCCGGTGATGAATCCGGAGGTGGGCGCGTTAAACGCTTTTGCCCCGCTATAGATAACCATGTCCGCTCCGCTCGCCGCCCAGACGCGTAAATCCTCCTCGGCGGCGGCATCGACAATCAGCGGCAGGTTGTGAGTCTGTGCGACCTGCACGAAATCCTCGATACTCAACATCCCTTTTTGCACGCAGTGGTGTGATTTCACATACAGCAGGGCGGCGGTGCTGGCAGAGATCGCGCTCTCCAGCTGCCAGCGCGCCGCCAGATTGCTTGAACCGACCTCCACAACGCGCCCACCGCCTAAGCGAATCGCGCTGGTGATGGGCGCGCCGTAATCGACGTTATGCCCGCGGAGCATGACGACTTCGTTGGCCATACCGCGACTGTCCGGCATCTGCATCACTCGCGCCTGGTCGCCATGGGTAATCGCGGCGGCCACGGCGATGGCGATTCCCGCCGAGGCGCAGGAGGTGATATAGCTGTCCTCCGCGCCGGTAAAGCGGGAGACCCGCTCGCCGGTTCGGTCTACCAGGCTGTCGATTTCCACAAAGGCCGATGCCGCCCGCGCCGTTGCCTGCATCACCTCCGGCGCCACGCTGGAAACGCCCAGAATCGTCATTTTGCCGCAGGCGTTAATCACCTGTTTTAACCCCAGCTGTTGATAGATATTCTGCGTCATGGTTTACAGCACTCCCAGCAGCGAACAGACCACGCTGAGCGCGACAATTGACAGCAGAATGGTGGTGTAGCGCGGCCCTTTCTTCACCAGATAGAAGTAGATGGCAAACACCGCCGCCAGCGGCAACAGGCCGGGCGCGATAGAGTCGAGGATTTGCTGGACCACCACCTCCGAGCCCTTCAGCGCGCTGAGCTTTAAGGGGGTCGTTATTTTGACGTAGCTTGCGGAGAGCGCGCCCATCATTATCAGGCCCAGCACGTTCGCGCCGTAGATAAGCTCCTTAATTCGCCCTCCCTGGAGCAGGCCGATGATTGAGTCGCGTCCCAGCGTGTAGCCTTTGTGCACCATGCCGTAGCTGATCGCCAGCGTAATGGCCGGATAGAGAATTAAGGGCACAATGCCGCCCATCGCGCTGCCGCTGGCGGCGAACGGGATGAAAATCGCAATCAGCAACGGCATGACGGCCGCCCAGATGATGGAGTCCCCCATTCCGGCCAGCGGCCCCATCAGCCCGGTTTTAATCCCGGTGATAGACGCGTCGCTAATCGGTTCACCGCGGGTTTTCTGCTCCTCCATCGCAATCGAGATCCCCTGAATCACCGCGCCAAAGGTCTGCTCAGAGTTGAAGAAGTTCAGATGGCGTTTTAGCGCCTCCACCTGCTCTTCTTTTTGCGGGTAGAGTTTTTTGATAATCGGCGTCATTGAGGCGCAGAAAATCAGGCTTTGTAAACGCTCATAGGAGCTGGAAACTTCCGCGCCCAGCCAGTAAATAAACCAGGCTTTGGTGATGTCCGCTTTGGTCAGCGTGCCGTTCTCCCGCGCGCGCTCCACCAGTTCATGCTGCATTACGTCGCTACTCATCATGCTGCTCCTTCATTTTTCGCCAGGCCTTTAATCAGGAAGGCCACGCAGGTACCAAAGATTGCCATCGCCATGATGTCCACCTTCAGGTACAGCACCGCAAAGAATCCGCCGATAAACCACGGCAGCAGGCTCTTCTTACCGATCACCATGATGGTGATGGCAAAGCCCAGCGCCGGCAGAATTCCGCCCATAATTTCAAAGGAGTGGGTCAACCAGTGCGGCATCAGCTTAAGGAAGCTCTCTACCACGTCCTGGCCAAAATAGTTGGCAGCAAACACCACCGGGAAACGCAGCACCAGGCCGAGCAACGCCGGGTAGAGGAACGCGCAGCGCATAATACCGCCCATGTTGGCCGTTTCCGCGTGTTTATCCGCCATATGCACCCACGCGGCGTTCAGCGTGCGTCTGAGCTGGTCAAGGAAAACGCCGATCACGCCAAACGGGATGGCCAGCGCGATGGCCAGGTTCGGGTCCATCCCGGCTTTTACGGCGATAGGAATCGAGATACAGGCCGCCAGCGCCGGATCTGACGGCACGTTACCCCCGGGCGTTGAGGTCACGCCGAGGTAAACCAGCTGCATACCTGCGCCAATAATCATTGCCGTTTCCATATTGCCCAACAGCAGGCCGACAAAAACGGCGATTACAACAGGTTGTAACAGCATGGCGGAGAAGGTGTAGCCAAGGCGTAAGCGGGCAAACCAGTAATACAACCCCATCAGGCTTGCGAAGACTAAAGTATCCATAGTTATTTACCCTGTAATCAGAGGATTAGAATTTTTTCAGGATATCGTCCAGCGACTGCGGCTTATCTTCCGGGATAGTCTGGAAGACCGCCTTAATCCCTCGACTTTTCAGGTCGAGAAGAATGCCAACGTCTTTTTCATCCAACGTGATGTTCTGGAAAACGACCTTGCGGTTCGGCCCGCCGCCTAAGCCGCCAACCTGAATGGCGGAAACATCAAACCCGAGCTGTACGGCTTCCTGAATCGCCGCGAGAGAGGGGAACAGCACCATCACGCTGCCGTCGCCAAGCTGGTTTTCTTTCCACGATGCGGCAAAGCTCTGATTGCTGTAGCAATCCACTTTGATGTTTGGCGGTGCCGCCATCAGATAGATATTTTTCATAAACGGATCGGCGTCCAGCTCATCACTCACTACCGCAATCCGGTTGGCCTGGGATTGTCCGACCCACTTCGTCACCACTTGTCCATGAATGAGGCGGCTGTCGATGCGACATAACACGATGTTAGCCATGATATTTTTTCCTTATTGTGATTGTTGTAATTGCCGAACGTGGGCGACAACGTCCAGACAGCTGCTGCGCGCGGCTTCCACTAATTCAGCTACGCAGGCGGATAGTGGCCCCTGTTCCCGCTTGTCCAGGGCCTCCAGCAGCAGCGAGGCATTCAGTCCGGAAATCACCGCCACCGGATAATCGGCGCTTAGCCGCGCGGCCACGTTAGAGGTGGTCCCGCCAATAAAATCGGTCAGAATAAGCGAGCCTTCGGGCAGGGTTTTCACGACGGCTTCTACGCGCTGATAAAACTCGCCCAAGGTATCGACGGGCATCAGGGCGATTTCCGTTACGCCTTTAATTTCGCCCGTCACCATGCACAGGCTGTTGCAGAGCTGCTGTCCCCAGCCGCCATGGGTCAGCAGCAGGATCTGGGACAAAGGTTCAGTGGTAATCAAAATGGCCTCCTGGCGCTATTACGTTGATATACGTAATAAGAGCAAAGGCTGTGCCAGAATTTGTGTCACATGGGGGGCGAAGAGGGGCAGGCGCGGCGTAAAGCCACGCCAGTTAAGGGATCAGCGATACAGCAGTTCGTAGATATAAAAATATTCCGCGTCGGATAAACGAATGGCATAAGCCTCTTCGATCGGCTGGAAGGCGGATTTAATGACACTAAACGCGCGGACGTCCAGCGCGGGCTGGCTCTCCAGCGACATCTGTAACGGTTTCCGGTTAATTACGATACGCTCGACCATGCAACAGCAGTGGATCAGGAAGCGCAGTGTCACCTGGCGGCTGGGTTTCAGCGAAAGCGAGGTGGTTAAATGGTTAAACACCCCCTCCATCTCTTTGAGAATGCGCTGGGGATTGAGTACCGAAATATGGTTGATGATGCTTTCCATGGTCAGCGCGCTGATGAAGCGCATCGCGCTGCGCTCCATCTCCAGACGGCGCTCACTGCTTGAGAGGTCCGGCGTGAGCAGGCTGAGCACCAGTTCCGGCCCCTGCTCGGAGAACAGCTCTTCAAGTGAGATAAACGGAATATCCGGCAGCCCCGGCTGGAAGGTGCCGACAATCCCCGCCAGTCGCTCACCGGCCAGCAGCGACTGCTGAACGCGCTCCAGGCTGCGAACCTCGTTGTAATCGAGGATCACCATTCGCGTATCCTGCGACATCAGCTCGCCAAAACTTTCCTCCAGCACTTTTTTGATTTTCTCTGCGGTTCCCATGCCGGTAATGCAGGAGATCACCAGCACCTTACCGCCGTTCTCCTGCTGCGGAGTACAGAGCTGACAGGGGATATTTTTACTCTGCAGTAATTCCGCCAGCTGCGGTAGCTCGCTGGTTTCATAGCTTAAATCCAGACCCAGCTCCAGCAGACTGGTCAGCGTAATATTGGGCATTAACAGGACGTCAATCTGGAATAGCTTGCTGATGGTGCTGCCAAAATGCACCAGCGAGCCGATATCCACCATCAGAATCAGCCGCCGGTAGCGTTGGCTCTGGATCCGCTGGGTTAGCGTTTCCAGCGTGTCATGCACCGACTGCTCAAAGGGCATATCGATGGCGCTGAACAGCTCGCGCTCCAGCACCCGGTTGACGTACTGCGCCTGACTGGTCGCCGTCGTCGCGCCGTGGGCGATTAAAATGACGCCGCAGTCGGGACTGGCGTCGATCCGCTGGCGATAATGGCGGCACTCTTTCAGGAACAGACATAGCCAGACGACCTCCGTCGCCGGGCACTGAATATGCAGCAGTTCGTTGATTTTCCGGCACAGCAGAGTCGCGTTTTCATACTCGTCTTTGCAGCGGTCGAGGATCAGGCTGGAGGAGTAGAGCTGTGGGATCAGCCCGCGCTGCACGTAGCCAATCAGCGCCAGAAAGTGTTTACGCAGCGGATTCATCAGGTTTTCTGGCAGCGTAAAGCCCAGCACCTGTTCCACACAGCCAATTAGCAGGGTCACCCGCTCTTCAATCCGATCGCCATAGCGCGGCGGATGGGCCACGCTGTCGCGGCTGTAGAGACCATATTCAAAGATAGAACTGAGTTTGTTTTTGAGGATCGCCAGCGTCTCAGCCGGTGGGACGTTGCTGTTGCGCAGGTTGACGTATTCGCGGGTCAGGAAGCTGTAAAACAGATCGCTTTCTTCGATCTCCGCTCCTGTCGCCAGAGAGGTTTTCAATGCGGGTAACGTGCGCGCATCGACGCTTAGCCGATCCTGGCCGTCAAACAAGGTATCGACCAGCAGACGCTGTTCCGGGGTGGCGTTGAACGGCACTTCTACCAGCCGTTTATCCAGCTGGAGCGTGTCGTTATGCTCGGTCATTCCCGCGGCCCACGCCTGGGCGCAAAGAAACTGGATATCGCTTTTGAGCTGGCCGATATTGCCTTCCAGCGGTTTATTCAGCAGCCAGAGCAACAGCGTTTTGTCGATACTGACCGTACGCTCAATTTTGCGGCTCTCGCGCTGGAGAAAACCGACAATAAGTTCCACCTGTTCTTCCACCGAGCGCTGACGGATCCCGGGGAGATCGATACAGACCTGGATGCGCCTCTGGAACGTTCGCAGCAGGGCTGAGCTGACCGGTTCGGTGGTGGCGCAAATCAAGCGCACCGTGATGGACCGCGCCGTGGCGCTTGAACCGAGCGGGCGATATTGGCCTTTGTCGAGAATGGAGAAGAGTTTTTCCTGTCCTTCATACGGCAGGCGGTGCACCTCATCAAGCAGCAGATATCCGCCGTCCGCCTGCTCCACCAGACCGGCTTTATTCTCACTGGCGCCGGTAAATGCGCCCTGCCGATGGCCGAACAAATGCGAAGAGAGTAGCTCCGGGTTATGCGCATACTCGGCGCAGTTAAAGTAGACCAGCGGCGGGGGAGAACCCGCCGCATGCTCGCAGGCAAAACGGTGCATCAGCTCGGCAAAGAAAGTTTTACCTACTCCGGAGGGGCCGGTCAGCAATACGTGGAGCCCGTGAGGATAAAGCACCGCTGCGCGGCCTTTTTCCACCGCATCACGGAGGCTGCGATCGTAGCCAATCAGGCCGCTGAAGGGGTCATCCGTTGAGCAACCTTCCTGATGCGGCAGAAGGTCGGCAACCGTGCGCACTTCACATTCGGTATCATTCAGTCTGCGCCCCAGCAGCGTTTCCATTGCCTGGCGGTGCCAAAAGAACACGGGGCGTCCTCTGCTCTTAATCGCCAGGCCGTCGTTCCATAACTGATTGAGGTCTTTGCTGACCGAGTTGCGCGCAAGCCCGAGGTTAAAGCCGATGGCTTCCGCCGTAAATGCCGTTTCCTGTTCCAGATCCGCAAGATTCAGCCCGCGAGTTAACCGCTCCAGCTCTCCCAGTATGACCTCAATCCGTCTCATCTCTTTTACCGCTTAAGAAATAAATGATTGTTCAGAACATACACTATTCTTCTACGCAAGAAAGTGGCCTGGGCCAGAGATGGCGCATTTGCGCAAAGCGCGCGGCCGCGGGTGTTTCGTGGTTTGCGGGTGGGGTAGCCCAGACAGGCGCGGGATTGCCGCCTCCGGGGAGAAGGCGGCAGGGAATATCGCTTTAACTCTCTTCCAGCGAATACGGCAGCGGCTCGATGCTCAGGCTACCGGCATCATCGCGTACGCGAAACACGCTGTCCGGCTCCATATCGTTATTCATCACCACCTGTACCAGCAGGCGACCGTCGTCCAGCTGCACGGCCGCTAAAACGGTGCCGGTTCGGCGCCAGTTTTCACCCATCTTCAGCTCCAGGTCTTCCCCGGCCTCAGGCACGCGGCTGGCTGTTCCCGCCAGATACCACAGGGCGCGCTTGTTGGCGCCGCGGAATTTAGCGCGGGCAACCATCTCCTGGCCGGTATAGCAGCCTTTCTTAAAGCTGATGCCGCCCAGCGCCTGTAGGTTGGTGGCCTGCGGAATAAACTGCGCGCTGTTGGCGCTGTCGATAACCGGCAGCCCGGCTTCAATATTCAGCGCCAGCCACTGCTGGCTGTTGTTGAGCTGCGCTTCACCGCGTAGCGCATCGGTGATGCGGGTGGCGGTTGCCACATCGGTCACCAGCAGGAAACGCTCGGCCGGATGCGCAAACCACAGCACGCTGGTGGCACCTTCGCTGACAACCTGTTTCTCGGCGTTCGGCAGCTCACTAAACAGCGGCGACAGCGCAGCGCGCGCCTGAAACCCGGCAACGCCCAGCAGTACGGATTCATCATCGGCGGCGATGGTCACTTTAGAGAACACCGCGTATTTTTTCAGTTCGGTCAGCTGCGCATCGCGCAGGCTGCGGCGCTCAATCCACGCAAAACCCTCGTTGCGGCGGAAAACGCGCAGATTGCTCCACATCTTGCCCTTGGCGTCACAATGCGCGGCAAGCAGATGCTGCTCGTCGGTCAGGTGGCTGACGTCGGCGGTAATCTGCCCCTGCAGATATTTTTCGCCATCCGGACCGGTAATCGTCGCCAGCGCCCAGTCGTCCAGCGTCATCAGCGTTAACGGCAGACGAGCGGAAGAGGAAGGCTGACGCGGAGGAAAAGGTGTAAAAGCCATAGTCATATCCTGAATAGCTTAACGCAGAGTGTGTGACTAATGGTAAAAGAGCTATGGTGCAATGCAAGCGCTTTTGACAGGCCATTCGTGCCCTCAAAGACGGGGCGCTGAAACCAGCGAAATAATAAATGGCCTGATTATTTTAGGGTTTTCATGGAATAGCGCTCGCGAAACTTGATATTCCAGTGAAGTCAGCGCCGAAAACGGGTTAAACTAAGAGATATTTATAAGCAGGAAGTAAAACATGGACATTAACAATAAAGCCCGCATCCACTGGGCATGCCGTCGAGGTATGCGTGAACTCGATATCTCCATCATGCCGTTTTTCGAGCATGAGTACGACACGCTCAGCGATGGCGATAAAGCGTTATTCATCCGCCTGCTGGAAAACGACGATCCGGATCTGTTCAACTGGTTGATGAATCATGGCGAGCCGGCTGATGCAGAACTGCAGCGGATGGTAAAATTAATTCAGACACGGAATCGGGAACGTGGTCCTGTGGCAATCTGATTTACGCATCTCGTGGCGAGCGCAGTGGTTTTCGCTGCTGATGCACGGCGTGGTGGCGGCGCTTGTGCTGCTGATGCCCTGGCCGCTGAGCTATACCCCGCTGTGGCTGATACTGCTGTCGCTGGTGGTGTTCGACTGCGTGCGCAGCCAGCGGCGGATCCATGCCCGTCAGGGAGAAATCAAGCTGCTGATCGACTCCCGTCTGCGCTGGCAAAAGGCGGAGTGGGATATCATCGGCACCCCGTGGGTGATTAACAGCGGAATGCTGCTGCGCCTGCGGAATACGGAAAACCAACGAACCCAGCATTTGTGGGTCGCGGCGGATAGCATGGACGCGGGAGAATGGCGAGACCTGCGTCGGCTGGTGTTGCTAAAACCGACGCAAGAGTAGGCAAGGACTCAGGAGAACTGCTCAGCCATTTCACCGAGGATTTGCTCGCACCAGTTCTGAATGCGCTCATCGCTCAGGTCGTACTGGTTCGTTTCATCAAGCGCCAGGCCAACGAACAGCTGCCCATCGGCAATGACCGGTTTCGGGCTGGTGAATTCATAGCCTTCAGTAGGCCAGTAGCCGATAAACTTAACCCCTTTGGTCGCCAGCTTATCGTGCAGCATGCCGAGCGCATCAAGGAACCATTCGCCGTAGCCTAGCTGGTCGCCCATGCCGTACAGCGCGACGATTTTACCCTGCAGATCCAGCGTATCGAGCTGCTGCCAGACCGCCTCCCAGTCCTCCTGGATCTCGCCGAAATCCCAGGTTGGAATGCCGAGGATCAGCACATCGTATTGCGTCATCAGGGCAGGGGAATCATCTTTCAGGTTGTGCAGCGTGACCAGTTCAGGGCCGATAATATCGCGGATTTTTTCCGCCGCCATTTCGGTGTAGCAGGTGCTGGAACCGTAAAAAAGACCTATGTTCATCGCGGAAACGTCTCAATTCTTGCTGTGACTTTGCGCTTAGTGTACCAGAAAGGCCGCGCCCGCCTGCAACTCGAATTATTTAGGGTATAATGGCGCCGTTTTAATAAGCAAAGAGGCCGGAGTGGAACAGGATCTCGCACAAATCGAGCAGTTTCTTGATGCCTTATGGCTGGAGCGGAATCTGGCGGAGAACACGCTAAGCGCCTACCGCCGGGACCTGACGATGGTGGTCGAATGGCTGCATCATCGTGGCCTGTCGCTTGCCAGCGTCAGCGGCGAAGATCTCCAGTCGCTGCTGGCGGAGCGGCAAACCGGCGGCTATAAAGCCACCAGCACCGCGCGCCTGCTAAGCGCCGTGCGCCGTTTCTTCCAGCATCTTTACCGGGAGAAAATTCGCCCGGACGATCCCAGCGCGCTGTTGGCCTCGCCAAAGCTGCCGCAGAGGCTGCCGAAGGATCTGAGCGAGGCGCAGGTGGAACGCCTGCTCCAGGCGCCGCTGGTTGAACAACCGCTGGAGCTGCGCGATAAAGCGATGCTGGAAGTGCTGTACGCCACCGGTCTGCGCGTTTCCGAGCTGGTGGGCCTGACCATGAGCGACATTAGCCTGCGACAGGGCGTGCTGCGCGTGATTGGTAAAGGAAATAAAGAACGTCTGGTACCGCTGGGTGAAGAGGCGGTGCTGTGGGTTGAGAATTACCTTGAATACGGGCGCCCCTGGCTGCTGAACGGCGTGGCGTCCGATGTGCTTTTTCCCAGCCAGCGCGCGCAGCAGATGACGCGCCAGACGTTCTGGCATCGAATTAAGCACTATGCCGTACTGGCAGGGATTGACAGCGAAAAGCTCTCCCCGCACGTGTTACGCCATGCGTTCGCGACGCATTTACTTAACCATGGCGCCGACTTACGCGTGGTGCAGATGCTGTTAGGACACAGCGATCTCTCCACGACGCAGATCTACACCCACGTGGCGACCGAGCGTCTGCGACAACTCCATCAACAGCATCACCCGCGTGCGTGAGTGCTGAAAAAAAGGACTGAGTATGAAAAAAGGTTTACTGATGTTCACTCTGCTGGCGACCACCTTATCCGGTGCGGCGCATGCCGATAGCGCGGCGATCAAGCAACTGCTGGCGAAGCTGGGCGTGCAGAGTTCGGACGTGCAACCTTCGCCGATCAAAGGCATCAGCACCGTATTGACGGACAGCGGCGTGATATACGTTACCGATGACGGTAAGCACATTATCCAGGGGCCGATGTACGACGTCAGCGGCGCGCAGCCGGTAAACGTCACCAATACGCTGCTGGCCGGTAAGCTGAACGCGCTGGAAAAAGAGATGATCGTCTATAAAGCGCCGCAGGAAAAACACGTCATCACCGTCTTCACCGATATTACCTGTGGTTATTGCCATAAATTGCATGAGCAGATGAGCGACTATAACGCGCTGGGTATTACCGTGCGCTATCTGGCCTTCCCGCGCCAGGGGCTGCAAAGCGAAGCCGAGCAGAATATGAAGGCTATCTGGTGCGCTAAAGATCGTAACAAAGCGCTGGATGACGCGATGAGCGGTAAGGGCGTGCAGCCGGCCAGCTGCGATGTTGATATCGCTAAACACTACATGCTGGGCGTGCAGCTTGGCGTTAACGGCACGCCGGCGATGGTGCTGAGCGACGGCACGCTGATGCCCGGCTATCGCGATCCTAAAGACCTGAAAGCGCTCCTTGATGAGCATCAAAAACAGACAAGCGGTAACTGATTCGCGTGAAACAACAGATACAACTACGCCGCCGCGAGGCGGCTGACGGCGTCGATTTACCTGCCGATCTCCCACCGCTGCTGCAGCGGCTGTACGCCAGCCGCGGCGTGCGTAGCGCGCAGGAGCTGGAACGCGGCGTGAAAGGCATGCTGCCGTGGTCGCAGCTGACCGGCGTCGAAAAAGCGGTAGAGATGCTCTACGGCGCATTTCAGCAGGGGCTGCATATTGTGGTGGTCGGCGATTTTGACGCCGACGGCGCCACCAGCACCGCGCTGAGCGTTCTGGCCCTGCGGGCGCTGGGCTACGGCAACGTCTCGTACCTGGTGCCAAACCGTTTTGAAGATGGCTACGGCCTGAGCCCGGAAGTGGTCGATCAGGCTCACGCCCGCGGCGCGCAGATGATTATGACCGTGGATAACGGTATTTCTTCGCACGCTGGCGTCGATCGCGCCCATGCGCTGGGTATTCCGGTGCTGGTGACCGATCACCACCTGCCGGGGGATTCGCTGCCCGCGGCGGAAGCGATTATTAACCCGAACCTGCGCGACTGTGAGTTTCCGTCGAAATCGCTGGCCGGGGTGGGCGTGGCTTTTTATCTGATGCTGGCGCTGCGCACTTTTCTGCGCGATAAAGGCTGGTTTGAGGAGCGCGGCATTGCGCCGCCGAATCTGGCTGACCTCCTCGATCTGGTGGCGCTCGGCACCGTGGCGGACGTCGTACCGCTGGATGCCAACAACCGTATTCTGACCTGGCAGGGGCTGAGCCGCATCCGGGCGGGGAAATGCCGTCCGGGCATTAAGGCGCTGCTGGAGATCGCCAACCGCGACCCGCAAAAGCTGGCGGCAAGCGATCTCGGCTTCGCGCTCGGTCCGCGGCTTAACGCGGCTGGGCGGCTGGACGATATGTCCGTCGGCGTGGCGCTGCTGCTGTGCGACAACACCGGCGAAGCGCGGGTGCTGGCCAATGAGCTGGACGCGTTGAACCAGACGCGCAAAGAGATAGAGCAGGGGATGCAGGCGGAAGCCCTGACCCTGTGTGAGAAGCTGGAGCGCAGCGGTGAGACGCTGCCCGGCGGCCTGGCGATGTACCATCCGCAGTGGCACCAGGGCGTCGTTGGCATTCTGGCCTCGCGTATCAAAGAGCGTTTCCATCGTCCGGTTATCGCCTTTGCGCCCACCGGCGACGGTACGCTCAAAGGCTCCGGTCGGTCGATTCAGGGGCTGCATATGCGCGATGCGCTGGAGCGTCTGGATACGCTCTATCCCGGGCTGATTCTGAAGTTTGGCGGCCATGCCATGGCGGCGGGGCTATCGCTGGAAGAGGCGCGCTTTGAAGAGTTCCAGCAGCGCTTCGGCGAGCTGGTGACCGAGTGGCTCGATCCTGCGCTGCTGCAGGGGGAAGTGGTCTCCGACGGTCCGCTGGCGGCGGCAGAGATGAGCATGGAGGTCGCGCAGATGCTGCGCGACGCCGGACCGTGGGGGCAGATGTTCCCGGAGCCGCTGTTTGACGGCCGTTTCCGTCTGCTACAGCAGCGCCTGGTCGGCGAGCGTCATCTGAAGGTGATGGTTGAGCCGGTCGGCGGCGGCCCGCTGCTGGACGGTATCGCGTTCAATGTTGATACTTCCCTTTGGCCGGATAACGGCGTTCGCGAAGTTCAGCTTGCCTATAAGCTTGATATCAATGAGTTCCGCGGCAACCGCAGCCTGCAGCTGATCATTGACCACCTCTGGCCAAATTGAGAACAGTATATTAATGAGGGCGCGAATCCGGTAGAATTCCGCTCTTATCACCGCATTTTGACGAATCCATTAAAAGAAACCGACCATGTTTGAAATAAATCCGGTAAAAAACCGTATTCAGGACCTCACGGAGCGCTCGGACGTTCTTAGGGGGTATCTTTGACTACGATGCTAAGAAAGAGCGTCTCGAAGAAGTAAACGCCGAGCTGGAGCAGCCTGACGTCTGGAACGAACCAGAGCGCGCGCAGGCGCTGGGTAAAGAGCGTTCCTCGCTGGAAGCCATCGTTGATACGCTGGATCAGATGTCTCAGGGGCTGGAGGACGTTTCCGGCCTGCTGGAGCTGGCCATTGAAGCCGAAGACGAAGAGACCTTCAACGAAGCCGTCGCCGAGCTCGATGTGCTGGAAGAGAAGCTGGCGCAGCTGGAATTCCGCCGCATGTTCTCCGGTGAATACGACAGCGCCGATTGCTACCTCGATATCCAGGCCGGTTCCGGCGGAACGGAAGCGCAGGACTGGGCCAGCATGCTGATGCGCATGTATCTGCGCTGGGCCGAAGCGCGCGGCTTCAAGACCGAGATCATCGAAGAGTCTGAAGGCGAAGTGGCGGGCATTAAGTCTGTGACCATCAAGATTATCGGCGACTACGCCTACGGCTGGCTGCGTACCGAAACCGGCGTTCATCGCCTGGTGCGTAAGAGCCCGTTCGATTCCGGCGGCCGCCGCCACACCTCTTTCAGCTCCGCGTTCGTTTATCCGGAAGTGGATGACGATATTGATATCGACATCAACCCGGCGGATCTGCGCATTGACGTTTATCGCGCATCCGGCGCGGGCGGTCAGCACGTTAACCGTACGGAATCCGCGGTGCGTATTACCCACATTCCGACCGGCTTAGTGACCCAGTGCCAGAACGACCGTTCACAGCACAAGAACAAAGACCAGGCCATGAAGCAGATGAAAGCGAAGCTTTATGAGCTGGAAATGCAGAAGAAAAATGCCGAGAAGCAGGCGATGGAAGATACCAAATCCGACATCGGCTGGGGCAGCCAGATCCGTTCTTACGTGCTGGATGACTCCCGCATTAAAGATCTGCGTACCGGGGTGGAAACCCGCAACACTCAGGCGGTGCTGGACGGCAGCCTGGATCAATTTATCGAAGCAAGTTTGAAAGCAGGGTTATGAGGAACCAACATGTCTGAACAACAAGCACAGGGCGCTGACGCGGCAATTGACCTTAATAATGAACTGAAAGCCCGTCGTGAGAAGCTGGCCGCGCTGCGTGAGCAGGGTATCCCGTTCCCGAATGATTTCCGTCGTGACCATACCTCAGACCTTCTGCACGCTGACTTCGATGGCAAAGAAAACGAAGAGCTGGAAGCGCTGAACGTTGAAGTCGCCGTTGCTGGCCGCATGATGACCCGCCGTATCATGGGTAAAGCCTCCTTCGTTACGCTGCAGGACGTTGGCGGCCGCATTCAGCTGTACGTCGCCCGCGACGATCTGGCGGAAGGCGTCTACAACGAGCAGTTCAAAAAATGGGACCTCGGGGACATCATCGCGGCGCGCGGTAAGCTGTTCAAAACCAAGACCGGTGAACTCTCCATCCATTGTACCGAGCTGCGCCTGCTGACCAAAGCCCTGCGCCCGCTGCCGGACAAATTCCACGGCCTGCAGGATCAGGAAGCGCGCTATCGTCAGCGCTACCTGGATCTGATCTCCAACGATGAATCGCGCAACACCTTTAAAGTGCGTTCGCAGATCCTGGCCGGCATCCGCCAGTTCATGGTCGGCCGCGGCTTTATGGAAGTGGAAACCCCGATGATGCAGGTGATCCCCGGTGGCGCGTCCGCGCGTCCGTTCATCACCCATCACAACGCGCTGGATCTGGACATGTACCTGCGTATCGCGCCGGAACTGTACCTGAAGCGTCTGGTGGTTGGCGGCTTTGAGCGCGTGTTCGAAATCAACCGTAACTTCCGTAACGAAGGTATCTCCGTTCGCCACAACCCAGAGTTCACCATGATGGAACTTTATATGGCGTATGCGGATTACAAAGATCTGATCGAACTGACCGAATCCCTGTTCCGCACTCTGGCGCAGGACGTTCTGGGCCATACTGAAGTGCCTTACGGCGATCAGACTTTTGATTTCGGCAAGCCGTTTGAAAAGCTGACCATGCGCGAAGCGATCAAGAAGTATCGTCCGGAAACCGAGATGGCCGATCTGGATAACTTCGATTCTGCAAAAGCCATTGCGGAAAGCATCGGTATCCACGTTGAGAAGAGCTGGGGTCTGGGCCGCATCGTGACCGAGATCTTCGAAGAAGTGGCGGAAGCGCACCTGATTCAGCCGACCTTCATTACCGAATATCCGGCAGAAGTCTCTCCGCTGGCGCGTCGTAACGACGAGAACCCGGAAATCACCGACCGCTTTGAATTCTTCATCGGCGGGCGTGAAATCGGTAACGGCTTTAGCGAGCTGAACGATGCGGAAGACCAGGCGCAGCGTTTCCTCGATCAGGTTAACGCGAAAGCCGCCGGTGACGACGAAGCGATGTTCTATGACGAAGACTACGTTACCGCGCTGGAGCACGGCCTGCCGCCGACCGCGGGCCTGGGTATCGGTATCGACCGTATGGTGATGCTGTTTACCAACAGCCACACCATCCGCGACGTGATCCTGTTCCCGGCGATGCGTCCGGTAAAATAAGCATTACGCGAATAAAAAAACCCAGCAGAGCTGGGTTTTTTTATGCCTGATTGCTAAAGCTGATTAATGCGTTACGCGCATTATCGTCCGCCGCCTGCAGCACCATCCACGGACTAAAAGCCCAGGGCGTCGCGCGAATCCCGCTTAACACATCCGCAAGATTGCTCCACTGAAAATCCATCACTTCGTCAGCATTTATCCGTAACGCGCTGGCGACTCGTGCCGCATAGACCGGGCAGACCTCGTTTTCGACAATGCCATTCGGCGCGACGGCCCGGTAACGGAACCCCGGAAAGACCGGGACGATGCGGGTTATCTCGACGCCGAGCTCAAAGCGGCAGCGGCGCTCAACGGCCTGTTCAAAGGTTTCGCCGGTTTGCGGATGCCCGCAGACTGAGTTCGTCCATACGCCTGGCCAGGCTTTTTTGCCCAGCGAGCGGCGCGTGACCAGCAGCTGGCCTTGTTCATTGAACAGCCAGCTGGAAAACGCGAGATGCAGAGGGGTGTTGAGGGTGTGGGCGACATACTTCTCCAGCATACCTGTAGGCTTATCTTGCTCGTCCAGCAAAATGACATGTTCCCCGGCCATGACAACTCCTGAAATAGAAAATGACCCGGCACAAACCCGCCGGGTCATGTACTCAGGCCACTAGGGTAGCCCATAAATGGGACAAAGGCATTACCAAAACAAGCCCTGGCAACATGTTGGCTACCGGAAAGAGCTTAATGTTACAGATACGCAACCCGGTCGCCACCATCAGCAGCCCGCCGGCGCAGGAGAAATCCGCCATCATATCAGGCGAGATCGACGGCAGAATAACCACCGCCAGCATCGCCAGCGCCACCTGAATAATGACCTGCGGGATAGCAATGGTCATCACCGCGTAGCCCAGCAGCGTCGCGAAAATCCCGGCGGTAAATAGATCGAGAATCGTTTTGATATACAGAATTGACGGATCGCCGCTCATGCCTTCGGTCATCGCGCCGAAAATACCGGTGCCGCTGGCGCAAAACAGAACCAGGATGGCGACAAATTTCTCGGTAAACTCTTCATGGCCGAGGCCATTGACCGGCGGCAGCACCTTGTTGATCAAACCGCGGGTGGAACCTGCGGCTTTACCGATGCCCTTTTCCAGATGCAGCAATTCGCCGAGGATGGCGCCAATCACCATTGCCAGCACGACGGCGGGCATATATTTCACTTTGAGCACCAGCGTAATACCAAGACCAACGGAGCACAGGCCGAAGGTCATCGGCAGCGCCGTTTTGACGCGCTCGGGGAGCTTGCCGCCCGCCGCAGCGCCGATGAGTCCGCCGATAATCACGGCGGCTCCGTTTACATATGGGCCGATTAACATTGAATAATTTCCGGTTAATTAAAACGTAGCTCGCCTTCACCCCAGCGGGGGATGTTGTTGACCTGCAGGTCAAACAGATCGAGCGCGCGATTGACGCTATGGGTAACGATGTCGTCCGCCGTTTGCGGACGCTGGTAAAGTGCCGGGACCGGCGGAAAGATAATTCCGCCCATTTCGGTTACGGCGGCCATATTGCGGATATGGCCAAGGTTCAGCGGTGTTTCCCGGGCCAGCAGCACCAGGCGGCGACGCTCTTTCAGCACCACGTCCGCAGCGCGGGTGAGCAGGTTGTCGGTCAGGCAGTGGGCGATGGCGCCTAAAGAACGCATTGAACACGGCGCGATCAACATTCCCAGCGTTTTAAACGAACCGCTGGAGATAGCCGCCCCAAGATTCGCGATGGGATGCACCACGTCGGCCAGCGCCATCACCTCGTCCAGGCGGTGATCCGTCTCCAGCTCGCAGGTTTTTTCCGCGCCTTTAGAGACGACCAGGTGGACTTCAACGGGATGCGGGCGCAGTAGCTCCAGCGCCTTAACGCCGTACTGAAACCCGGATGCGCCGCTGATACCAATGATGATGCGTGCCGTCATGAGGTTCTCCTTTTATTCGAAATCCGGCAGGAAGCGCTTCACGTCCACTTCTTTAAATCTGGAGCGCTGGAAGGTGTGCTTCAGATGGAACGGCACCGTGCAGTCGAATATCGTTTTGCAGGACATTCCCTGCTGCAGGATGCTCGGGCTGTATTCCGGTACCTGCGACGGATCGAGCGGATGGCAGCGAACGCCGGGAATAACGATCGTATCGACATCGCCCTGGTAGCGGGTTTGCATGGCCCAAAGCACGTCGTCGCTGTCGAAAATATCGACGTCTTCATCAACCAGAATGACGTGCTTCAGTTCCGGGAAGGCTGAGAACGCCAGCAGAGCAGCCTGACGCTGGCGCCCTTCGTCCGCCGGGGAGGATTTTTTAAACTGCAGCACCGCCAGCAGTTTGCCGCCTCCCGCGGAATGGGCGAAGACGTTCAGCAACTTGCCGGGCATCGCGCGCTCGACCATATCCAGAATGCTGGCTTCGGTCGGGATACCGGCCATATTGACGTGTTCTTCGCCTGGCCCTACGGTGGTGCGCCAGATAGGATTGATACGGTGAGTGACGGCTTTCACTTTGATGACCGGGATCGCCTCTTTAGCTTCGCCGGTGTAGCCCGGAAACTCAGGCATCGCGCGGCCGGTATGGGTGTTCTGATCTTCTCGTACGCGCGCGTTGGGCCGCAGTTCGCCTTCAATCACGATCTCAGCGTGGGCGATCGCTTTCTCGTTAATAGTTTTACACTGCGTCATCTCCACCGCTTTGCCGCGCAGCGCGCCGGCGATGCTTAACTCATTGAAGCCTAGCGGGGTGGTCGGCGGCTCAAAACAGGCGGCAATTTCAATGGCCGGATCGACGCCGATGCTGATTGAAATCGGCAGCGGCTGGCCTGCCGCTTCCGCCTTCATGCGAAAAGCATCGATATGGCGGCCGGGCGTTAGCCACATGGAGAGTTCGTCGCGGCTCTGGACGCACAGGCGATGAATGGTGATATCGGACTCATGCGTTTCTGGATCGGAGGCGTAGCACAGACCCATAGTGATATAGGGGCCCGCGTCCTCTTCGGTATTCGTCGGCGCCGGCAGCAGCTTGCGCAGATCGAAATCGGCATCGCTTGCCAGGTGGACCACTTGCTGGCAGACCGCTGCGCCCTGGGCCATCACCGGCGCTATCGCATTCTCCACCGAATCCTTCAGCAGATGCCCCAGTTTAGCCGGTTCACACTGGAGGAAATGGCTGACGCGCTGGCGGGAGCCATTCAGGCCAATCGCCACGCTGATATCTTTAAAGCCTTTGATTTTGTTAAAGACCATGACCGGGCCATTTTTGCGGGTCGGACGCTGGCAGGTCCCGCCGGCGCCTACGTAACGATAGACGCCGGAGAGTTCAGCATGCGGGTCGACTTCGGTATCGGTTTCAACATACTCGCCGGGAAGCGTTTTCAGCAGTTCCAGCGCGGAGCGTAAATCATGTACCGATGAGGGGGTTTTGTTATCACTATTTGCCATGGGATGTTCCTTCGGAAAAGAAGTTTTGCTCCCGGCACAATATTTTCCCTGGCGCGCATAAACAAATACCGTTTACCGGATGGTCAGTAGATCAAAAAAGTTTATTTTAACAAGGTGTTAAATAATGATTAATTAATATGAGGAGCAACGCTGCGGCTTTTTATTTCTCCGGCTAAGTGTGATACTGGTGATAAATTACACTGCGGATAATGATGATGGATTTAAAGCGCTTACGCTATTTTTGTCGGGTGGTGGAACAAGGTTCGGTGAGCCAGGCGGCGAAGTCGCTGAACATGGCGCAGCCGCCGCTCAGCAAGCGAATTCAGGAGCTGGAAGAGGAGCTTCAGGTATCGCTTTTTGTTCGCCGGGGAAACCGCATTGAGCCTACGGAAGCCGGTTTTTTTCTCTATCGAAAAGCGTGTGAAATATTACGCCAGGTAGAGGATACGGCGCGGGAAACGATGGATATTGCGCACAAAAACAGAACTGAATTGAGAATCGGCTTAACTCATCTCTATCAGAATTATTTTAAAGCGTTGCTGATGGAGGTATATCGACGTCATCCCGACACTTCCATAAATATTTCCGTTACTGACTCCAGCCATCTCGAAACGTTATTAACCGAGGGCGCAATTGATTTCGCCTTAATCCAGCGCCCCTACCGTAGCGAAGGCTTTGATTATGTCTCTTTTGACCCGATTAAGCTGGTCGCGGTGATCAATAAAAGATGCCTGCCGGGGCCGCCGTCTAATCCGTATAGCTACACGTCGCTGGCGGCGCTGCCGCTGGTATTACTTCATAGGGCAAAGGATTCAGGAACTTACGAGATGCTAATGGAGCTGTTTCGTAAATCCGGGGTCAACGCCAAGGTGATTATGCACATTACGCAGCCGGGCGTAATCCTCGACTGGCTGGAGTCCGGACTGCAGGCGGCGACGCTGCTACCTTCTTCTGAAGTGGATGCTGATAAGCTTAACCAGTGCTACGTGGTTGATGTTTTCCCCTCGCCGCAAATATTCTACCCGGCGCTGGTCAAATTGCCGTCTATGCCTTATCTGCCCGCGCTGATGGATATTATTACGCATGGCTATCCGTTTAATACTTCTGTATGACGGGTAGCGATTGGGGAATGCCCTGGGGACTGGTATGATAATCGCCCTGGTTTTGAGGTGAATGTTAGTGTTAAGCGCAGGACGCCTGATGAGAAAACGCTTTGTTATTGCAATAATGTTGCTGAGCAGCCTGATCGTCGCGGGGTGTTCCAGCTCATCCGATTCCGGTTCCACCTACACCGTGAAGCGCGGCGATACGCTGTACGCTATCTCACGTTCCACTGGCACCAGCGTCAGGGATCTCGCCCGTCTCAATAATATTTCACCTCCTTATACCATCGAAGTCGGGCAAAAGCTGAAGCTAAACAGCGGTTCCGGGACCACGGCGAAGGCGGGGGCATCCGGCAAGAAATCGTCGACGAAACGTACCGCCGCCGTGACGCCATCTTCGGCGGTGCCGCAATCCTCCTGGCCGCCGGTCGGGCAACGCTGCTGGCGCTGGCCAACCAGCGGTAAAGTAGTGCTGCCATACTCCACCAGCGATGGCGGCAATAAAGGTATCGATATCGCCGGTAAGCGCGGCCAGCCGGTGTATGCGGCAGGGGCGGGCAAAGTGGTCTACGTGGGCAACCAGCTGCGCGGCTACGGCAACCTGATTATGATTAAGCATAATGAGGACTATATCAGCGCCTACGCGCACAACGACAAGCTAATGGTGAATAACGGCCAGAGCGTGAAGATTGGCCAGCAGATTGCCACCATGGGCAGCTCGGACGCGGATTCCGTGCGCCTGCACTTCCAGATTCGCTACCGGGCGACGGCGATCGACCCGCTGCGCTATTTGCCGCCGCAGGGCAGTAAGCCTAAGTGCTAAAAGGTTATTTTATCGACAGTTAGCCTGTTATGGGCTTGTCAGCGGGTGCGTAAGGTCTATAATGGCCCTCGCACCTCTTCGCGGGCGTAGTTCAATGGTAGAACGAGAGCTTCCCAAGCTCTATACGAGGGTTCGATTCCCTTCGCCCGCTCCAAACTCAAGTCTCCTGAAGTCTACCAAACTCAATTTTCCCTTGATAAATCAGCAGTTATAGCATTCTATTAGTCTATTGAACTCAATTGTACTCCCCCAGGGTCAAGCTCAATGTGGGGGTATGGATGGGGGTATAATTGTCCCCCCTGCTGAGAGGTACCCCAATGAAGCTGACTGCTCGTCAGGTTGAAACTGCTAAACCCAAAGAGAACCCCTGGAAACTGGCTGATAGCGTTGGTTTTTAAGGAAATCGCCGATGCTCAAAGAAAATTTCAACGAACTGCAAATCTTTCTTGTGGTAGCAAGGGAGCGAAGTTTCACCAAAGCGGCGGGTAAACTGGGCGTTTCTCAGTCTGCACTCAGCCACGCGATGAAGGCCCTGGAGGAAAGGCTGAATATACGCCTTCTGACCCGTACGACCCGAAGCGTTGCCCCTACAGAAGCCGGTGAGAGAATTATTGCCTGCCTTGAACCGCGTATTGCCGATCTCGAGCAGGAGCTGGAATCGCTGGTTCAACTGAACGGCACCGCCTCCGGCAATATCCGTTTATCTGCCGGGGAGCATGCCGCGCGAAGTCTGGTGTGGCCGAAGCTAAAACCCTTCCTCAGGGAATACCCGGAAATTAATCTCGAACTGGTGGTGGATAACGGCTTTGTCGATATTGTTGAGGGGCGTTTTGATGCCGGGATCCGCCTGGGCGAAAGCGTGGATAAGGATATGATTGCGGTAAGAATTGGCCCGGACATGAGAATGGCTGTGGTGGGAGCGCCGTCTTATTTCGCTGCAAATCCTGCACCTGAAACGCCGCACGAGCTACAAAATCACCGGTGTATCAATATGCGCCTGCCGACAGCCGGTGGGCTTTACCACTGGGAGTTTGAGAAGGATGGGAAGCCGTTACGGGTTAGAGTAGAAGGGCAGGTCACGTTTAATCTGCAGGCGGAACGAATTGATGCGGCGTTATCCGGTTTTGGCATCGCCTGTATACCTGAAGACAGGGTGCAGGATTATATAAAGTCAGGAGAGCTTATTCAGGTTCTGCAGGAGTGGTGCCCGTCTTTCCCCGGATACTATCTTTACTACCCGAGCCGTAAGCAGCATCCGCCCGCTTTTGCGCTGATGATCGATGCACTTCGCTACGTGGAATAATGGGTCCGATATTTACTGCGGACCCGTCTAAGAATCAACTACCTGCATAGGATATTTGCAAGGGGAGCTTACAGATATTGACTCAGCAGTGCCTCAAGACTGTTCTGGTCCACGGCAAACAGGCGAATACCTTCGGCGAGCTTTTCCACTGCCATCGCATCCTGATTATGAGCCCAGTAGAACTCAGCCTCGGTCATCGCTGTGGGCTTCGCCTGGATTTCACCTTCATACGTCAGCGGCATTGGTACCGCCCCCTGAGTTTGCTGCAACTGCGCCAGCAACGCCGGGGAAACGGTCAGACGATCGCATCCGTTAAGCGCCAGCACCTGTTCCGGCGTACGGAAACTGGCCCCCATCACCACGGTGCGGTAGCCGTGCATTTTATAAAAGCGATAGATCTTCTGCACTGATTCGACACCCGGATCGTTCTCGACGGTGAAGGTGGTATCAGGGTTGTTTTTCTTGTACCAGTCGTAGATACGGCCCACAAACGGGGAAATCAGGAAAACATTGGCATCGGCACAGGCTCTGGCCTGGGCAAAGGAGAACAGTAGCGTGAGGTTACACTGGATACCCTCTTTTTCCAGCGTTTCTGCGGCACGGATCCCTTGCCAGGTGGCAGCAAGCTTAATCAAAACCCGATCTTTACCAATACCTTTCTCTTCATACAGTGCAATAATTTCCCGCGCTTTAGCAATACTGGCCTGGGTATCAAACGAGAGGCGAGCATCCACTTCAGTTGAAATACGACCCGGAACGTTTTTCAGGATCAGCACCCCGATACTCACCGCCAGGTAATCGGCAATATCCGCAGGTTGTACCGGCTTTCCATTCTGGCGGGACTTCACCGCCGCGACGGCATCTTTCACCAGTTTCTGGTATTGCGGAAGCTGCGCCGCTTTATAAATAAGCGAAGGGTTGGTGGTCGCATCTTCAGGCTGGTAAGCCATAATGCTGTCAATATCCCCGCTGTCGGCAACAATTGTGGTTCGCTGCTTTAGTTGTTCAAGCTGATTCATGGCATAAACCTGTATTTCATAATTGGGCAGCAAATAGCAAGGAGGGGCCAGAGCCCGCTCCTTATTGCTAAGCTGGATAGGTGGTTATTTTGCCTGCGCGACGCGGGTGGTCAGGCCTGGCATATTGAAGCACTCTGCTTCGTTCTGGATCATATCTTTAATTTTATTAACCACATAACGCTCGGGTTCGATACCAAACGACTTCAGATTAGCAAACATGGTCTGCATCTCTTTGACTACCGCTGGTTTTTCGTAGTTGTAGTGGCCGCTGAGTTCGAGAATCTCTTTCAACAATTCCGGCTCGTTAAAGATCTGTTCCTCGGACTTATTTTTGTGCTCATCGGTCATCCATTTTTCCCATTTGTGGCTCAGCACGCACTCGCGGGTCAGGACGGTTTTTAAATCAGATGCTGACTTGATAAAGCCTTTCGCTGCCAGATCTTTCTCGACTTCCGCCAGCTTCAGATAAGCGCGGGTTTCAATGGTGCCGTAGGCTGGGGCGACGTTCATTGCCGTGATGCCCAGACCTGGATGTTTCAACAGGATCTCATCCGGAAGATAGTCACCATTATGCTCTTTCAGACCGACGCCGTGACGGGTGCTGATAGCCGAAAGCTCTGCGGACTGCTTATCATTAAAATGGCCAACGTTTTTGGTCAGGCGGGTCAGGGTTCCGGTCTGACCAACGATAAACAGCGGCTGCGGTAGCGATTCGGCAGCAAGACGCTTATTCAGCTCGATAATAAACCCTTCATAGGCGCTTACGTCGGTCAGGCCGCCATTGGTCTCTTCAGTTCCGACTTCATAGAAGAACTCCTTCAGGTTATTTGCCTTACGGTACTCTTCGCAGAAGCGGATCAGCTCAACGGTACGGCTCAGCACCAGCTCGATATCAATAACTTTACCGACGACATACGGGTCTTTTGTCGGGTCGATATGCAGCAGGTCGAAACCGGCGTCCATATCTACCTGATAAGAGCGACGCGCCAGCGCCATCGCTTCGGCTTCCGGAATATGGTCTTTACGTTCTTTATCACGCTGCCACGGGCCACCATGGTCACGACAGAGGAAGTAATCACCATCGAAACCGACTTTTTCCGCCATCGCTTTCAGGTCGGCGGCAAAGCGGAACTGATCCCAGTTGTTAACGTAACCCGCGCCAAACTCATCGGCATCAACCTGATTACGGCTGGCAATAAACATCAGCGGCAGATCTTTTTCTTTACCCAGCTCAAAACAGGCCTGAATTAATGCCGGAGACATTGGGCCAATTCCCAGCATTGTTGATTTTCCACCGTTAACAATATAATCGACGTACTGTTTCATTGTATTTTTCATGATAACTCCTCAGGCTTTATTCATATCAGAAGTGATTGTTTTTTTAGCCGACTCTTTTTTTACCGGCTCGCTTATGTTGGGGCGCAGAATATATAGGCAGATTGCGGTGACAATAACGCCGATAACCATATCGATGGCATACCATACAGGTGCTTTATTGACGCCTGCGATAGCAATTAACCCGCCGTGTGGAACCATTGATTCAACGCCGTGAACCATTGCCAGGCCAGCACCGACAGCGCTGCCGATAATTATTGATGGCAGAACGGTCTTCAGGTTTTTAACGGCGAAAGGAATGGCGCCCTCGGTAATGCCAATTAACCCCATAAAGGCAGCAGAGGTTCCCATTCGTCTTTCATCTTCAGCCCATTTACGTGGTGAAATAAAAGTAGAGAGGGCAATGCCCAGTGGCGGAATAGCGCAGGCAACACGGTAAGCGCCGTTCGGACCATAAATACCTTCAGCCATTAATGCGAGAGTAAATGCCGTTGCGGTTTTATTTACCGGGCCACCCATATCAAAGGCCGCCATGGCCCCGACAATCAGACCAAGTACCAGTCCACTGCTTCCCTGCATATGGGAGAGCATGGAAACCAGCCATTTCATGGCAAAACCGATGGGTCCAATCAGTACATACAGATAGAGCATGCCGACGATGACGCTTGAGACGATAGGAATAATCATGATCGGCATAACCGGCATCAGCACCTTACCGACTTTCCAGCCTTTTACCCATTTAGCCACGTAGCCGCTGAGAATACCGAGCAGCATCGCCCCCAGAAAACCGGTTACCACGTGGTCTGCGCCCAGCGGCGTGCTGGCCATAAAACCGGTGATTAAACCCGGAGTCAGCCCCGGTTTACCGGCGATAGAGTAGGAGATATAAGCCGCCAGCACCGGGATCATCATTCCGAGGCCCGCGCTGCCGATAGCGCCGAGGTTTAATAAGAATGGGTTGGTCACCACCATGCCTTTACCCGCGACCGGCTCACCACCAATCAGGGATAGTGCCAGGCAGATACCGCCGACCACCACCACCGGCATCATATATGACACCCCGGTACTGAATGCTTTAACTAAATCATCCTTGATGACTTTCATTTTTTCCGACATTTTCATCCTCCAGGACCCTTTATTTTTATGATGACTGCGATATTCAGGCACAATCATCCCCGGACGCGTTTGCGTCGTAATTTAAATAAAGAGTTCGCAGAAATTTAATTAACGTTATTATTCACCGGTACCGAATGTCGAAAGTAAATAAGGACCGGTGGGTTGTTTTATTGCACCAGTTTTTCAGCCCGGTCAATAATCGCTGCTGGATCGCGAACCACTTCTGCCGGGTTCAGCGAAATAACCAGTCCGGCGTCTTCTTTTTCTTCAAAACGCTCGACGCCTTCTATACCAATAGCAATCGCCAGAATAACCACGTCCGCTTCGGCAATCTCATCTTCGCTTAATTCATTTTCAATTCCCATGCCGCCCTGAGTTTCGACCTTGACGTCATAACCTCTTTTTTTGCACTCCTGCTCGATAGCTTCCTGTGCCATATAGGTGTGGGCGACACCGGTAATGCATGCTGCGACTCCGACAATCTTCATGAGTGACTCCTGATTTTTTATTTGGCTGTGGTTTTAAACATTGCTTAATAAATCCTGATTTCATACGGCCAAAGTATTGGCCATCAGGTTGTAGAGTACGTTGACGTTTTCGGCCTGTTTTATTTCATTGCGGAAATCCTCTTTCATTAGCTTTCGGGCAAGCGTGGAGAAATATTTCATATGCTCATTAGGGTCGGCGGATTTACTCACCGTCAGCATGAATACGGTTTCGACTTCCTGATCGCCCCACATAATGGGCGACGCAAGGGTTGCCATACTGATGGTGGAGTAGTGAATATGGTCTGACTTGGTGTGCGGAATGGCGAAGCCATAGCCCACGGCGGTGGAGAATGAGTCTTCGCGGGCCCAGATATCATCGGTTAATTGATCCCGATTATCGGTGCGATGGTGCAGCCACAGATTGTCGGTCATCTTTTTGATAACTTCGTTTTTATCGCTGGCCTGTAGTCCGCAGAGAATAAACTCTGGAGCGAGGATCGGCATTTTGCTGACCGCTTTTACGTCCGGTGAACTCAGCGCGACTTTGACATCAGCGGAACGTTTTAACGCCACAATATCCTGTACCAGCCCCTGGCATTTGGCAAAACTCAGCTCCCGCAGCGCATGTTTTACACCCGGAATAGAGGTGCCACTCATGCTGAGTTCGTCAAAGCCCATGCCAACGAACAGCGGCAGAAAATCTTTGCTGGCACCCAGCTCTCCGCAGATACCTATCCACTTGCCCGCGCGGTGGACTTCGTCGGCGGCATACTGCATGGCGCGCAGGAATGCCGGAGCATAGTTATCGTATACCGCCTCAACCTGCGTATTTCCACGGTCGGCGGCAAAAAAGTACTGCGTCAGGTCGTTGCTGCCCACGCTGAAGAAATCCGCGTATTCCGCTATTTCACTAATCGCGAAGATAACGGAGGGGATCTCCAGCATCACGCCGAGCGAGATGCTGTCGTTGAATGCCAGCCCTTCATCACGCATCGTACTTTTGACCTCTTCGAGGACTTCACGGCACCAGATAACTTCATCAACGTTGGCGATCATCGGGATCATGATTTTGGCATCGCCAAAAGCCGAGGCGCTGAGGATAGCCTTGAGCTGCATGGCGAAAAGGTCGCGATAACGCGGATAAGTTCGCACCGCCCGGAAGCCGAGAAACGGGTTTTCTTCTTCGCCGATGCTCATATAGTCGACAGGCTTATCACCGCCAATGTCGAAGGTGCGGAAGATAACCGGCTTCCCTTGTGCAACCTGTATCACCTGGCTGTAGAGCTCAGCCAGTTCGTGGTAGTCCGGTGCGGATTCGCGGTCCATGAATGACATTTCGGTACGAAATAGTCCGATGCCTTCAGCGCCGTTACTGAAGGCTGCCTCGGCTTCCGCCAGGCTGGCAATATTGGCGGCTATCTCAACGCTATGATGATCGCTGGTGGTTGCTGCCTGATAGACGTTAGTCAGCATTTGCTGCTGCATACTCTGCTGAACGGCAATTTCATTCTGGTAATAGCGCAGAACTTTCTCATCCGGTGCGATAATTAAAATACCCGGATTGCCATCGATAATAATGTCCATGTCTGCATTCAGCTGCAGGGTCGAAAAATCAATATCTGTCAGAGTCGGGATACCGAGCGAACGTGCAAGGATAGCGGTGTGCGACGTTTTACCCGTGGCGGATAATACCATCCCGGCAAGAAACTCTTTATTGATCCCGAGAAACTGGCTTGGTGTCAGACTGTTGGCCAGAATAATCGATGGTTGCGTTAATTCAAGACTGTTCTGCGGTAATATACCCGGGCCATAGATCGCAGAAAGTAATTGTCCGGTAATATCGAGAACATCCAGGGCCCGCTCTTTAATGTATTTGCTTGATGAGCGAGTAAGAATTTCACAGAATTCCATTGCAGCTTTAATCACCGCATCCCAGGTATTGTCACCACCGGAAATCGCCGAGGAGATATGGCTTTGAAAGGTCGCATCGGTGATAATGGAAAAATGCGCCTGTAAAATATCGTGTTCAACGCCTTTTTTAATTTCCAGCGCAGCCTGCTTCTCTTGCTTAAGCGCCTCTAAACCCGCCAGAAAAATACGCTGCTGATGCTCCGTGGAATACTCACCGCCCGGGTTACGCGCCAGCATTTCGTCCAGAGACAGGCTCTGAATACGAACGGGTTTGGCAATGGCAACACCGCCGCTGATGCGTGAACCCTGAATAAAACTGAGCTGAGTCTCCCGCAGCGAACGCGGGAGATAGCCCGCAGGCACTGCGGCTTCATCTGCATGGTTAACCTCGAAGGAGGGCAGTTTTTTAAGCAGCGCACTCAGCTGCTGAGCCGCGTTTGCAGCATCTTTACCGCTGATGGTAATTTCACAGGCGTCGTTGAGTAAGGTATCGGTGGCGACAATCGAGAGAGCGCTTTTACCATTACCCTGAATGCCGCTGCGAATATTATTCCAGCACACCTCAGATTGAAAGGTATTACACAATCGTTCGATATGTCCCGCCGGTCTGGCGTGAATACCATCCTTCAGCTCACATTGATACGTAATTATCTGTGACATCATTGCTCCCGATAATCTTTTAGCCCTGGCTAATTAATTTTTTCTGCAGGTTTGAGTGCCTGCCTTTCATGTTTTATATCCTTCATCGTTCTCAGCTAGCTTTGAATAGAAAAAAAGTGATCTTTGCTTGAATAAAAAAGCCTGATTATTATTTTGTGATCGAGGTCATGAAATTATATAGAATTACTGTGATGTGTGTATTGCGAGATGATTTAAGTAATTGTGATGGCTGCCGCACTATTATTAACGGGTGAGCAGTGGTCACGTAATTGCTATTAAAGTGACTTTCTTTCTATTCAATGGTCATGGGTAATGGAGTACAAAATAATACACACTCTATTTATTTCGTTGTGGTAATTACGATGCATTTTCGTGGAATATTACTGGATTTAGACGGGACGCTGGTGAACTCGCTGGATTTCGTTGAGGCCTCCTGGCGTTTATGGGCCACTACAAAAGAGCTGGATCCGAGGGCGGTATGCCATTATCTCCACGGTAAACCCGCTTTGAGTACGCTGCGCCACTTTATGCCCGATGCCAGCGAACAGATCATCATCGATGAATTTCTCGCGCTGGAAGAGTTTGAAGCGAGCAATACTGACGGCATCACTGCGGTTAACGGGGCTGTTGATTTTCTCCGCCAGCTTGAGCAGTTGCAGGTCCCCTGGGCCATTGTGACTTCCGGGTCGCTGAAGGTTGCCTCAGCACGGATCCGACAAGCCGGTTTCCCCGTTCCGCCGGTGCTGGTGACCAGCGAAGATATTCATCATGGCAAGCCGCATCCGGAGCCGTTCCTGACGGGTGCAGCCCGACTCGGTCTTTCTCCCGCTAATTGCCTCGCTTTTGAAGACTCCACTGCCGGTCTGCTTTCTGCCACCCAGGCAGGGTGCGTGGTGGTTGAAGTCCTGACCCGCCAGTCTGTAGTTCACGATATCGATACCTGGAAAACCATTGATAACTACCTCGACCTGCGCGTAACGCGCAAGGGCGAGGCAGATTTTTTACTTAAGATTCAGAGGGAGTTTTAAATGTCATCACGAAAAACCCTGGCCAATGCCATCCGTATGCTGAGTGTCGATGCCGTTCAGCGGGCAAATTCCGGTCATCCGGGCGCACCGATGGGAATGGCGGATATTGCCGAAGTCCTGTGGCGGGATTTTCTCAACCATAACCCGAATAACCCCGCGTGGGCCAACCGCGACCGTTTTGTACTCTCCAACGGTCACGGCTCAATGCTGCTCTACAGCCTGCTGCACCTTACCGGCTACGATTTGCCGATTGATGAGCTGAAAAACTTCCGTCAGCTGCATTCGAAAACGCCGGGGCACCCGGAAGTGGGTTACACCGCGGGCATCGAAACCACCACCGGGCCGCTGGGGCAGGGGATAGCCAATGCGGTCGGCATGGCTATCGCCGAGAAAACTCTCGCGGCGCAATTTAACCGCCCGGGCCACGACATTGTCGATCACTTCACATATACCTTTATGGGCGACGGTTGCATGATGGAGGGCATTTCTCATGAAGTTTGCTCCCTGGCCGGGACGCTGAAGCTCGGTAAGCTGGTGGCGTTCTACGACGATAACGGCATCTCTATCGATGGTCACGTCGAGGGATGGTTCACCGACGACACCGCCAAACGCTTTGAGGCTTACGGCTGGCATGTGGTACGCGGAGTCGATGGGCATGATCCTGAATCCATCCGTGCCGCGATTGATGTTGCAAAGTCGATTACCACCATGCCGACGTTAATTATCTGCAAAACGGTGATTGGTTTTGGCTCTCCGCATAAAGCGGGTACTCATGATGTCCACGGCGCGCCGCTGGGCGAGGCTGAAGTGGCGGCAACGCGTGAAGCGCTGGACTGGCCGTATCCACCGTTTGTTATCCCCACTGAGATAGCTTCGCAGTGGGACGCCCGCAAATCAGGGCAGGCTAAGGAGGCTGCGTGGAACCAGCAGTTTGCCACATACGCGAAAGCGTTCCCCGAGTTGGCAGATGAATTTACCCGTCGGGTGAATGGGCAACTGCCTGCAGATTTTGCCAGCAAGGCGCAGGCGTTTATTGAAAAATTGCAGGCCAAACCGGCGAAAATCGCCAGCCGTAAAGCGTCGCAGAATGCGATTGAAGCCTTTGGTCCGCTGTTGCCGGAATTCCTCGGCGGATCTGCGGATCTGGCTCCATCGAACCTGACCTTGTGGTCCGGCTCTAAAGCGATTAACGAAGACAGCGCCGGGAACTACATTCACTACGGCGTGCGTGAGTTCGGTATGACCGCTATCGCCAACGGTATTGCGCTGCACGGTGGCTTCCTGCCGTACACCTCGACGTTCCTGATGTTTGTCGAATACGCACGCAACGCGGTGCGCATGGCGGCGCTGATGAAGCAGCGTCAGGTGATGGTTTATACCCATGACTCCATTGGCCTGGGCGAAGATGGCCCGACCCATCAGCCGGTCGAGCAGATTGCCTCACTACGCATGACGCCGAACCTCAGCACCTGGCGTCCCTGCGATCAGGTTGAATCGGCGGTGGCGTGGAAATATGGTGTTGAGCGACAGGACGGTCCGACTGCGCTCATTTTTTCCCGGCAAAACCTGACCCAGCAGGAACGGACCTGGCAGCAGGTGCAGGATATCGCGCGCGGCGGCTATGTACTGAAGAATTGCGAGGGGCAACCGCAACTGATCCTTATTTCGACCGGCTCGGAGGTGGAGCTGGCGGTAGCCGCATGGCAGCAACTGACGGCTGAAGGTGTGAAGGCACGGGTGGTCTCCATGCCGTCCACCGATATCTTCGACAAGCAGGATGCGGCGTATCGTGAAGCGGTGTTGCCGCAGGCGGTTTCTGCGCGTATTGCCGTGGAAGCGGGGATCGCGGATTACTGGTTTAAATATGTCGGGCTGAATGGCGCGATTATCGGTATGCAGACCTACGGCGAGTCCGCCCCGGCGGAACAGCTTTATCAGGAGTTTGGCATTACCGTTGAGGTGGTGTTGCAGCAGGCAAAAGCGCTTCTGGCTTAACCTTTAACGGCCCCTTACATGCTAAGGGGCCGCTTTTCATTAAAGGGAGAGATAACATGTATCCCGTTGACCTTCATATGCATACCCTGGCCAGCACCCACGCCTATAGCACGGTTCATGACTATATCGCCGCCGCGGTGCGTAAACATATTCGCCTGATCGCCATTACCGACCATGGCCCGGAAATGGTTGATGCGCCGCATCCGTTTCACTTTAATAATTTGCGTGTGCTGCCGCGCGTTGTCGATGGTGTGGGGATCCTGCGCGGTATTGAGGCCAATATCAAACCTGGTGGTGAGACCGACTGTAGCGACAAAATGCGTGCGTCGCTGGATTTAGTGATTGCTGGATTCCATAAGCAGGTGTTTGCGCCAGCGGACATTACCACCAATACCGATGCGCTGATTGCAGTAATAGCGAGCGGTAAGGTGCATATTATCAGCCACCCCGGTAACCCGGAGTATCCGATTGATATCCCGGCGGTGGTGGCCGCGGCTAAGGAGTGTCATGTGGCGTTGGAGGTCAATAACGCCTCTTTCGTCCATTCACGTAAGGGCAGTGAGGGGAACTGTCGCAAAATTGTAGCAGCCGTGCGCGACAGCGGCGGACTTCTCTCATTGGGTAGCGATTCACACAGCGCGTTTTCTCTGGGGGACTTTAGCGCCTGTCAGCATCTGCTGGTGGAGGCTGATTTTCCAGCATCAAGAGTGCTGAATACCTCTGTGCGACGAGTGCTGACGTTTCTGGAACAGCACGGCGGGGGGCGGATAGCCGAGCTTTATGCGCTTCCTGGCTAAAAATCTTGTGGGTTAAACCCTCTCCCAATAATGGGAGAGGAAGTTCGGCGTGTCTGTGCGGTTTTGAGACTGGACTGTTAGAGCCAGGGAAAACCACCTACAGGTCAATAACATTGCCTCGCGGCAGATTTAAAGACTTACGAATGGCGGCGATAACCTCAGTTGGTTTGAGTAACAGCGAATTAATACAAACATTCAGAATACGGCAACCCTCAAAGCGTGAAGGATTATCGATAGTAATATCGGATGCGATGATGGTGAGCTCAGACTCGAAAATATCTTTATCGGTAATTGGATTCTTAAGCCCCAGTACGCCCTGAGTCTCAATTTTGATCGCAAAGTGATACTGCTTCGCCAGTTTTTCCAGCTGCTCTGCGGCCATGTACGTATGCGCCACGCCGGTCGCGCACGCGGTCACCGCCACAATATGCAGATGACGTTCGCTGGAGAAAGGCTGAATCTCATCTCTTGTTGCACGAGTGGTCATGATCTTGCTCCTTTATTTTTGCGGCGGTATTCAAGCGGCGTACAGTCGTTGATATCGCGAAACACCTTGCAGAAATAGTTAGTATCTGTGAAACCGCACTTTTCTGAAACTTCGTTTATTTTCAGATTGGTATTGGTCAGCAGCGTTTTTGAACGTGAAATGCGGGCTAACTTGAGATATTCGTTAAATTTCACGTCTGACTCCTTCGAAAACAGACGCGACAGATAGCCTGGGGAAATATTAAACGTTTCGGCGACGCTTTCCCGGCTAATGTCCGTGTGGTAGTGACTATCGATATGGCTCTTAATTTCGTCCAGCAGTGAGAAGGGAGCCCGCTGGTTATTCAGGCCATCGGTAATTTGATATAGCAGGTCGTTAAGCAGCGCATAGACCAAGTGGGCAAAGGTCTCGCTGGTGGTATCTTGCGACCACGCCAGCGATTCAGCCAGGTCGAGAAGCCGATCGCGAACCGTACTGCTGGAGTTTTGCAGATTGTACTTCTCTACCTCTTTAAACTGCGTGCCATCCCAGTTGCTGATGCTGAAACCGACGTCCTGCTTCCAGAAGACTATCGACATGCAAATAACCGGGCTTTCCCACAGCGGCGAGTTCCAGCTATTGGCGGGGATATAGGTGATGGTGCCGACCGGACGTTCATATTTCACGATGCGGTCCACGCCTTTCGGCAGCAGCATGCGAAGTGTGCCCTTTACCGTCAACTCAATGCGCGGAACGTGCAGATGGTAGGCCATCGCCGGAGCCTGCGTATTGCCGTTAGCTACCATGACGCCTTTGTCTATCGAGCCCTGAGCGCTGAATTCACTGAGAATAGATTGAATAAATGTAGCCATATTATGCCCGAGGTTTGATAACTGTCTTCAGGACTTTCACCGCAAAGGCGGTGGTGATGCTCCCGGCGACCACCGAAACGATGTAGCCAAAATGGTTGCTGACTACCGGTAATACGATAAGTCCGCCCCACGGGGCGGCGTTGGTTGCGCCAAACCATAGTGAGAGGATCGCCGCAACCGCACTGCCAAGCATAATTGCCGGGATCACCCGTACCGGATCCGCCGCCGCAAACGGAATTGCCCCTTCTGTTATCCCCATAAAGCCCATAATTATCGCTGGCTTACCGGCTTCTCGCTCCACATCATTAAAGATGTCTTTAAACAGAAAGGTTGCCAGCGCCAGCCCCAGAGGCGGAGTACAGTCGGCGGCAGCGACTGCCGCCATCAGCTGCGGGTTCGTTGAGATCAGTGCAACAGCAAAGAAAAAAGCGGTTTTATTCATTGGGCCGCCCATGTCAACGGCGATCATGCAGCCCAGAATGGTACCGAGGATAATAAACGACGCGCCCTGCATATTGCCAAGCCAGACGCTAAGCCACTTCATCAGCCCGGCAATCGGGTCGCCAATGATGTAATACACCGCCATGCCGGTGAGGAAGGTCCCGATCAGCGGAATAATAAATATCGGTAATACCATGCGCAGGAAGTGGGGGATTTTAAGCCGGGCGATCAGGTTCAACAGAACATAGACGACCAGCCCGGCAATAATCCCGGAGAGCATGCCGCCTAAAAATCCGGCGCCCATCTGATAAGCCATCAGGCCGCCGATGGCACCCGGCGCGATGCCCGGTTTATCGACCATCGAATACGCGATAAATCCTGACAGGATGGGGATAAACAGGGTTAAGCCAGCCATACCAATTTGCGACATGGCCTTCAGGAAACCATGGTCCGGTACGGCGGCTTCCCCGTTAAACATCACCGCGAGCGCCAACAGAACACCACCAGCGACGACAAACGGGATCATGTAGGAGACGCCGGTCATAAAATGTCGTTTAGTATTTTTTAATAGTTTTAACATGTCAGCCTCGTAACGTTTGCTGCTCAGAAGACCAGAGTTCTGGATATCAGCGTGTAAAGCGCTTCCGGGCTTTTTGCCGCTTTAATCTGGCTGACAAATTCATCATTCATGAGCATGCGCGCCAGGCTGGAGAAGTACTTCATATGCTCGTTATCCTGCGCGGATTTGCTAATCGTCAGCATGAACAGGGTATCCACCATGACGCCGCCCCAGGCGATAGGTTGCCTGAGCGTGGCAATACTGACGGAGGAATCCCTGACAGCGTCCGTTTGGGCATGGGGGATAGCAAAGCCCGAGCCAACGACGGTAGGAAAAGGCACTTCGCGAGCCCAGATATCACTGCAGAGCCTGTCACGTGTATTGGTGCGCTGCTGAAGCCACAGGTTATCAACCATCATTTTGATAGCCTCGTTTTTATCAGCGGCGTCAATTCCCCATAAAACCATCTCCGGCGACAGTAGCGGCTTTTGCGCCGCACTAACGCTCGAGTTTTGTAATGCGGCTTTGAACTGTTGTGCGTTGTGATTTTGCAAAAGATTCTGCGTCAGCGACCGGCAATCTCCGGCACTGAGTTGGCCCAGGGCGTGCTTAATCCCCGGAATCGCGGTGCAGTTCATACTCAATTCATCAAAGCCAATGCCGATAAGCAGTGGGAGAATGGTTTCGTCAGCAGCGAGTTCACCGCACAACCCGACAGGCTTACCGGCGCGATGAGCCTCTTTCACTGCGAATTGCAGGGCGCGTAAAAACGGTGGCGTGCAACTGTCATAAAGCGTTTTTACCTGTGCATTACCTCGGTCTGCGGCGAAAAAGTATTGCGTCAGGTCATTACTGCCCACGCTGAAGAAATCCGCATGTTCTGCCATCTCTGCCATAGAAAAGAGTACCGAAGGTACTTCCAGCATGATTCCGAGCGCTGTCTGTTCATCAAATGCCAGACCCTCGTGGCGCATCTCCTGTTTAACCGATTCCAGTACCTCACGACACCAGATAAGTTCTTCCACCCGAGAAATCATCGGCAGCATAATTTTGGCTTTACCTGATGTTGAGGCGCTCAGAATAGCCTTCAGTTGGGTGGAAAAAAGGTCGCGATATTGCGGATAAGTACGCACTGCCCGGAAACCAAGAAACGGGTTTTCTTCATTGTCGACGCTTAGGTATCCAACCGGTTTATCACCGCCGATATCGAAGGTGCGAAAGATAACGGGCTTCCCCCCTGCCAGAGTAACAACCTGTTTATACAGGTTTGTCAGTTCAGCGCAGGAGGGCGGGTAATCGCGGCCCATATATGTTATCTCGGTGCGAAACAGGCCGATGCTTTCCGCGCCGTTTTCAAAGGCCGCCTGCGCTTCGGCCAGGCTTGCAATATTAGCGGCTACCTCTACGCGATGCCCATCGCGGGTTCTTGCGGGCGCTAAAGCATTTTCCCGCAGCCGCTGCTGCATATCCTGCTGGACGGCAATTTCATGACGGTAGTAGCGCAGAACTTTCTCATCCGGATGGGTAATCAGGATCCCCGGCTCACCATCAATGATTATCAGCTGATCGACATCGAAATCCAGCGATGAAAAATCGATATCCGCCAGGGTTGGGATACCTGACGAACGAGCCAGTATGGCTGTATGGGAGGTTTTCCCCGTAGAGGAGAGCACCAGACCTGCAAGGTGTTTGCGGTTTAGCGCCAGAAACTGGTTGGGGGTCAGATGACTGGCGAAAACAATTGTCGGTTCATTTAGCAAAGGTGGGTGGTAAGCCAGAGCCTGTTCGCCATAGATCGCACTGATGAGCTGCGTCGCAATATCAAGAATATCCAGGGCGCGCTCCTGCAGATACTGGCTAGGCGAGCGCTCAAGCTGATGGCAAAAGTCAAGGGACGCCTGCGCGATGGCCGACCAGGCATTCATGTTGTTATTCAGATAACCGATCGCACTATCCTGAAATGCGATGTCGGTTATCAGAGATAGATGTGCCGCAATAAGATCGTGTTCAATACCCTGGTTTTTTCCGAGTGCGGCCTCTTGCTCTACGCGTAACGCATCTAATCCGGTAAGAAAGTGGGCTTTTTCACTTTCAATATTGCCGATATACCCTGGATTGCGGGCGATAATATCGGTGAAAGTCAGGCTCTGCATTATCTGTGGTCTGGCGATGGCTGCGCCTTTATTTATGCGAGTTCCCTGAATCACCTGTGGGTTCAACTCGCGCAGGCAGCGGGGCAGATACCCCTGCGTGGTTATTGGTTCCGGTTCAAGGCTAAAAGTCGGGAGATCGGAAAGCAGCGTGCGCAACTGGACTGCGGCCTGCGTTTCATCCTCTCCGCAAAGGGTGATGCGGCATGTATCGTTTACCAGCGTGTCACTGGCAATCAGCGAGAGGGCGCTTTTCGCATTTGCCAGTAGTCCCGTACGGGTGTTTTCCCAGTCGATATCTGCCCGGAACAGATTACATAGCCGCGCGATGTATCCGGCAGGCCGGGCATGAACACCTTCGTGAAGCTCACATACATAGGTTATAACCACCGCCATCTCGACTCCTGAATGCCTTCGCGCGTCAATGTGTTGCCGATCTCGCTATCTTTCCCTGTTCGCAACGGTGATGACATAGCAAAAAAGTGACCTTTTCTTAAAAATAGTAACCTGATTGTGATTTTGTGACTTTTGTCATATTTATGAATGATTAATTCTCAATTACTTGTTTGATTTAGTTTGTTTTTTTTGTTTCTGGCTTTTGAACCGTTTTTGCAATATGGATCACAAATTTAAAGCTAATACAAACAGGTTCATGAAATGGTGCGGGGGTAGGCAGGATAATCTGTTTCCGGCATGTCTATTCACGACTTCTCCGGCGGCATCTATCACTATGGCGTTAGCAGATATGTATCTGATTCAAAACTATCTGAGTTATCTGCCTGATTAATCAAACGAAATAAGGGTCCGCAATAGAGCACGGACCCTTCCGGGTATTAACGACCTACGCGAGCCCGATGCTCAGGGGAGTAACGCTCGCCGACGATTTTAATCGTTTCAAGCGCCTGTGTTATCTGCCGTGAGTCATCCTGCGAAAGAATGATGTCGGCAGCCCCCAGGTTTTCCTCCAGCCGGTGCAGTTTGGTAGTACCAGGGATAGGAACAATCCATGGCTTTTGTGCCAGCAACCATGCCAGCGCGATTTGTGCAGACGTCACACCTTTCTCTGCCGCCAGTTCACCCAGCAATGAGACCAGCTTTTCATTGGCCTCAATCGCTTGCTCGGCGAAACGCGGCACCGTGCTGCGGTAATCATCCTTCCCAAAAGTGGTTCCTGGCTTAATCGAGCCCGTCAGGAAGCCTTTGCCTAATGGGCTGAAGGGCACAAAACCAATACCCAGTTCCTCCAGCAACGGCAGGATCTCCTGCTCAGGCTCGCGCCACCACATGGAGTATTCGCTTTGCAGGGCCGTGACAGGTTGTACGGCATGCGCACGACGAATGGTTTGCGCACCCGCTTCGGACAGACCGAAATGTTTAACTTTGCCTTCAGCGATCAGGTCCTTCACCGTACCCGCAACGTCTTCAATCGGGACATCCGGATCGACACGGTGTTGATACAGCAGGTCAATGACATCAGTCTTAAGACGGCGTAATGATCCTTCCACAGCTTCACGGATATGCTCCGGACGGCTGTTTAAAATCTGCTGCTTGTTGTCATCGCCAAAAGTAAAACCAAACTTAGTGGCGATGACCACGCGGTCACGAAACGGTTTTAAGGCTTCGCCGACAACTTCTTCATTGAGGAAGGGGCCATACACTTCAGCGGTATCGAAGAAGGTGACGCCACGTTCAACCGCTGCGCGAATGAGTTCGATAGCCTGACGCGTATCGGTCGCCGGACCGTAACCGTGGCTTAAGCCCATGCAGCCGAGCCCAAGTGCGGAGACTTCGAGTCGGGATTTACCCAGATAACGTTTTTGCATTGATTAATTGCCTCTTTTATCGCGTCTTAAACGTCCAGTTTGCGACCGGCCAACCATTCAACTCTGGCAGGATCGCGGTGTGAGAAGAAAGCACTTGTTGCGGTGTCGAGGGCGGCAATCTGCAGCATATCTTCAGGGCTGAGTTCAAAATCGAGAATATTGATGTTCTCAGCCATACGTTCTTTGCGCACCGATTTCGCCAGCGAAACGATGCCTCGCTGGAAGATCCAACGCAGCACAACCTGGCCCACGCTTTTGCCGTACTTCTGGCCAATTGCCGTTAACACGGGATGCTGGAACAGGCCATTTTTACCCTCAGCAAACGGAGCCCAGGCTTCCGGCTGGATGCCACGGCTTTGATTCCATGGAACGGCATGCAGCTGCTGGTTGAAGGGGTTAACTTCAATCTGGTTCACCGCAGGGGCCACGTTGTTAAAGGCGATAAGGTCGGCCAGTCGGTCTGGATGGAAGTTGCTGACGCCAATGGCGCGAATTTTGCCTGCCTTCTGCAGTTCTTCCATGGCACGCCAGGCTCCATGGACATCGCCGTAAGGCTGATGAATCAGGTACAGGTCAACGTAATCCAACTGCAGCCGATTCAGGGAGCGTTCGAACTGGGCTTTAGCGCCTTCGTAATTTGTATCCTGTAGCCAAAGTTTGGTTGTAACAAAGAGCTCGTTACGGGCGATATCGGTCTGTTTCAGGGCATTCCCGACCTGGGTTTCATTCTGGTAAGACGCGGCGGTATCGATTAGGCGGTATCCCGTATCGATGGCATCAATAACGGCTCTTTCGCATTCAGCGGGATCAGACATCTGAAACACACCGAAGCCCAGCAGGGGCATTTCAATACCGTTGTTCAGTTTTACAGTTTGCATGACGTTATCCTTCAGCTGTTGTGTTGGAAAAGCATAACGCAAAGTGATTTATTCGATTAGATGGGGTAATTAGCTAGGGTTTATTAGATGTGTTCATTAATTGAGAGAGACTGATGGTCGGCTTTGTACCAAAAGATGATATTGTTCACATAATAGTCTAGTAGTCGCTATCCACCTCCCATCTGAGCTTGATAATTCCTACTACTCCCCTTATATCCATACTGAGGAATAACCTCGGACATGGCAAAGGAATACGATTATGGGGCTTAAACCTGGTCCAAAACCAATTGCAAAATCAACAGGAAAACCTGATCAACGCAGACGTGATAATAAGGATACCCCCGGCAATACCCCTGGGCTGAAACCAAGCAAATCAACTGGGAAGTAATAGTTCAAGGGTATGGAGAATTTATCCATGCCCTTATCTCGTGAAATCTGTCTGCTCAAGCCCGCTTAGTGCCAGAAATTTAAGTTGAGAATGTGTCATATGAAAATCGTTCATGAGGGGATGGAATGTTCATAATTTGACTATTGTTTTTTTAGGGGAGGGATGGTTTAAGATACTATTATTTTAAATAATGGAATATGGGCTGCTGCGATGAATGAAAAACTTGCTCGTTTGATTTTTGATTTTCAAGAAAAGATCTTGGTCGCGCTAAAAATAATGCATCGTTCTGGTATACCAATGCCATTGAGTTGTAATCATTGGATTGAATTAGATATACCAATTTCTGGTGAGTTAGATGATGGCGTTAAATACCATAAGCATGGTGCTGGTTGTCTGGTAAGGCTTAGTTCTGGGGATATTGATTTTGATTTTGGTGCTCAGGGGGAGGTTGGAGGGTTTAATTTATGGAGGCTAACCCTTTTTGCAGGAGAGAATCTGAGTTCTTATGGCTTCAAGAATAAGGATGAAGTTGCAGACTGTTTGAATAATGCATTAGATAAAGAACAATTGGTTTGTATTGATTATGACCTTTATTATATTGCTAATGCTCCATTTTTCTACGCTGTAGATATAGACAGCAGACATCCTGGAGATAAGCTTCCTAACCGGAATCAAGACCGTGTGTTGGTTCTTCTTACTCATTATTTTCAGTCAGCTGAGCTTATGTTTAAGAATTACGAAAAACTTAGACAAAAATCGCATGTCAATGGTCATTTAAACGAGCGTGATGAAATAGATATAAGAATTTATCTTTCTACCTGGTTGGGTTTTCTGGGAGTGGTTTGCGAGGGTGTTCGTAAGCTAAACCTGCGGATCTTGCTTAACAATGAGCGTCCTGATGATTTTAAGGAATTGCTACCGATTTCAAATAATATAGGGAGGTTAATGAAAGAACACGCGGATTCTCTCAGGACGTTTAGAAATAATGTTTTCCATCTCAGGGAAAATACGGAATATGTATATGATTTTTTTGATGTGAATTTTGAGCGCCTTCCATGGGCACGTGAATTACATATGGCGCTTTCTGATTTTTTTACACAGTATAGAATTTATTGTGAAGTGCATTATGTCATTAATGGACGTAAAGGTGAGAGTAATTTGATAAATAAAAAGGGAGCGCGGCGTAAAAGATAATAGCGAGATAAGGTTGCATATGTATCGCTAAATCTAGCTAGACATTTGACCTAACAGCAACACTCCTCTTCGATTAAGGATAGAGGTGCATCGACCCATTGAAATCGCAGTTCAACGCAGACTGTCAAGTTTCCATTTATTTTTTATAATGCAGATGGTTGTATTGAGCCCTCATTATTGAGGGCTCAATACTGGATCTTTCTACTGCAGATCTTTTTCCTTCAGGAACTGACTCACCAAATCAGCAATCTGCACATTATTTAAATCAGAGAACGGGAAGTGGGTATTCCCTTTGATTCCCACTTCAGGCAAATGCGTTACCGTCACATCCCCGCCATGCTTGTTCACCACGTCACGCCACTCACGCGCCATCGCCAGACGTACTCGCCAGCTGTCCTGCGCGGGCATGGCGACAGGCTTATCCGGTATGTTATCGCCGTAAATAATCAGAATCGGGATTTTGGTCAGAGCCATAAACTGCTCCATCGGCACCGGCTCACCCTTCAGCGTGTCGAACGCGCTTGGCATAGGGGCTGGGAGTTCTTTTTCCGGGAAGACAAAGCTGCTGCCGGGCTCGAAGGCGACAATGGCTTTGACCTTGTCATTTTTCATCGCCGTGTACCAGCCTGGCCCGCCACCCTGAGAGTGGGTGAAGAGGATAGCGGGGCCGGATTTATCCACGACGGCGGACATTGCATCCGAGATAACATTGATATCAAACGGTCCGGTATTCGGGGTCATCTGACGGAAATACTGATTCAGTGCTTCTTTGTCGTGAGAGAACTGAACGCCCTTAAAATACTCTGGCCACACGCCAACGCGGAACTGATTGAACCACATTTGTTCATCCGGTTTTGGCGTAACAGTACCTTCTACAGTCGTGCGTCCGGCGCTGCCCCGACGCGGCTGATCGACAAGATAAGTTGAGAACCCGCGACGCAGGAATATATTCTGGAACCCTTCGCGCCCATCCGGGGTACTTTCCCAGGTACGGGAGAACTGACCTGCGCCGTGCAGCATGACGATAGGGTATTTATGCGGATTCTCCGGGATTTGGTAGAACACTGAGGCATGATCGCCATGATAGGTTTGGCCAGCAGAGTCCAGCGGCTTTTTCGCGTCAAATTTTCCTGGTGCGGTGATGATGGTGCCACCAGCAGAAAAGCTTCCCTGTTCCTGAATGACCAGCGGCTCGGCATAGACCGACTGAGCCACCAGACCACCCGCCATTACGCAGATGGCCAGCGTTTTTAAGATTGTCTTCAAGATTACATCCTCTGTTATGTTTGCCGTTCAATCATATCTGAGTTGTCAGCGTTAATTATTTAGTACCCCTGATTGCCCTTATTTGGCAGACTCATGAATGCGGACGATTAACTGCGTATTGTCTCTAACCAACTGGTGACCGTTTCAGTGGTTCTTCGCTCCTGGTCGCATTCAATGACCAGCGGTTCTTCCCGACGTGCAGTCGGGGCAAGACGGGTAAGGATGTCGTCGCTGTCTCCTTTACCGTAGCCACCGTGAGTAATGAAGGGGATGAGTAATTTGCCCGCAAGGTTGTGGCTGCTGAGAAATGCTTGCACTACAGGCGGCACGCTGGTCCCCCAGATCGGAAAGCCTAAATACACGGTCTCGTAGCGTGAGATATCTGCGACGCTATTTTTCAATGCGGGTTTTACTCCCCGCTCACGCTCATTTTTCGCCTGTTCAACGGTCTGAAAATAGTCTTCCGGATAAGGCGTAGCCGGTTCGATTTCAAACAGATCGGTATTCAGGCTGCGGTGAATGACGCCCGCAATCACCCGTGTATTTCCGCTGCGGGAAAAGTACGCCACCAGAACACGGCTTTTACCCTGCACGTTTGCGGTTCCGGTCGCAGCTGATGCAAAAGAAACGTTCGCCAGCGTCAGCCCGGCAAGTGCGGTGATTAATATTCTGCGGTTGGGATCATGCTCCATAACCCACTCCTAATTGTTTGCGAGCGCCTGCTGCAGCGCCTTTTCGGCTCGCGTTGCTGCATCACTTTCGCCATGTTCACGCAGAACCTGTGCCAGCTGGCGCAGCTGCGACGCCGTCAGGCCGACCCGCATGCTTGCTCGCGTATGCGACAGCAGTTGTGATTCGACGCCCGGCGTGGCCGCTAATGCGCCAACCGTTGCCAGCTCGCGGCTTTGCCAGTCGAGGTTATCACGGGCGAAAATGTCGCCGAAAAGGTGCGTTTGCAGGAACTGGTTAATCACCGGGGCAAAATCAAACAGTGGGCCCTGGACGGGAGCGCCTGAGATTTTTGTCTGGTTTGCGGTACCGACACGGCGAAGCTCATCCCCGACAGGGATCGGGGCAACCGGTTCTTTACCCTCAACGTCTTTGATACCACGTTGTTTACGTGCTTCGACGACCTTCATCAGTTCACTAAGCGCATTCAGGCTACGGGGGAAGCCCGTATAGGCATAAAGCTGGACGAGAATCTCTTTGGTTTCGTTTATCGTGAGCCCTGCGTCAAGACCCTGATTCAGGGCTGCATTCAGCTTATCCATCTGACTGCTGGCCATTGATACCGCAATCACCTGCTTTTCAGGGCCGCGCCAGAGCATGGAGTATTCACTTTGTACAGCGGTAACGGGTAATGCTGCATGGGCGCGTCTCAACGTGTTGATGCCCATTTCAGACAGACCCCAGTGCAGGACTTTCCCTTGCTCCATTAAATCTTTCACCACACCGGCGACATCTTCGATCGGGATCTGTGGATCAACCCGGTGCTGATACAGTAAATCGATACGATCGGTACGCAGGCGTTTGAGCATGTTTTCGACGACCTGCCTGATATGCTCCGGCCTGCTGTTAAGGCCCGGCAGACGCTTTCCCGTCTGTTGGTCAATGTTCCAGCCAAACTTGGTGGCGATAACGATTTTGTCCCTGAACGGGGCGACGCCTTCCCCGAGAATTTTTTCGACTTCAAACGGGCCGTAGGCTTCAGCAGCGTCGAAGAACGTTACCCCTTGATCAAATGCCCGGTGGATAACATTGATCATCTCGGGACGCCAGGGAACGGAGGTGTCGTATTTGCGACTCATGTTCTGCACGCCCAGACCGACGGCAGAAACTTCCAGCTTCCCGAGTTTACGCTTGCCCGGAGCAGTATTGCGTTGTCTGGATGAATCGACCTGAGAGGATTGGCTCGCCGCTGATACGTGCGGAATCAGCGAGGCGGCGGCAATACCGGCCCCGGCGACTAATAGCTTGCGCCGCTCTGGCATTGTTGGGGCATTCTGGCTTTTCATTGATCGCTCCGTTTCTCAGAAAATTAAACATGACTCTCATTTAGGCGGGACCATTCTGCGTTGTGATTGCCAACATAAAGCTGACGGCTACCTGACAGCGCTGTCAGAAATGCTTTCCCATCCCAGCCTGTTTCCTGACAAAAATGTTATTTCCCTGTCACGATGCTGACAGCCCTCTCCGCCTACTCTGAGCCTGCAAATTTGATTCTGCGAGCCTGTATAACCAGGCCGACACCCATCGGGAGAGACCATGAAATTCACGCTTATTAGTGCAATGCTACTCACGGCTATGGCCGGAGTGACCTCAGTCAATGCGGCTGATTACAAAAAAAATCCATTCACTCTCGTCTATGACGGAGCCATCACCGAGAACGTCAAAGGTAAGGTCAACATTCACCCAGTGAAATACGATCTGCATGGCATCCAGATTGCTGCGAATGTCTATACCCCTGCTAACTACGATCCCGCCAAAAAATACCCGGCCGTGGTGGTTGCACATCCTAATGGCGGCGTAAAAGAACAGGTCGCCGGGTTGTATGCTCAGCGTCTTGCCGAGCAGGGCTACATCACGATTACCGCCGATGCGGCGTATCAGGGCGCTAGCGGTGGGATGCCGCGCAGCGTGGATAAACCTGCTAATCGTATCGAGGACATTCACGGCATGGCTGACTACATCAGCCAGTATCCTGGTGTCGATACCGCCCGCCTCGGTCTGCTTGGCATTTGCGGTGGTGGTGGTTATTCACTGGTTGCTGCCGAGACGGACAAACGGTTTAAATCGATTGCAACCATCAGCATGTTTAATTCAGGTCTTGTGCGCCGTAACGGTATGCAGGATTCACAGCTGGATACTATCCAGCAGCGTCTTCAGCAGGCTTCTGACGCTCGAGCTCAGGAAGCAGCCGGAGGAGAAGTGCTTTACTCCGGCGATGCCAACCTGACTGATGAACAGATTGCTAAATTACCTTTTGCCTTGTATCGCCAGGGCTACGAGTACTACTGGAAAACCCACGCGCACCCGAATTCCACGTTTAAATACACCACCAGCAGTCTTCTGGATTTAATGAGCTTTGACGTAACGGACCATATCAATCTCATCAATAAACCACTGCTGATGATTGCCGGTTCAAAAGCGGATACGCTCTATATGACTGAAGATGCGTTCGCGAAAGCCACCGGTACGAAGGACAAAGAACTTTTCCTGATCGATGGCGCTACCCATATCGAGACGTATTGGGTGCCAAAATACGTTGACCAGGCAATGCAAAAGTTAGACGTCTTCTTCGATAAAAATATTTAGTTAGCCTCCGATGACGCCCCAGCCGCGCAGGCTGGGGTATATCCATCAGCTATAGCCATTTTCCGCTTGCGTGTTCACGCGATAAACCCAGATTAACGAAGTTGCGGTTAAAGATAATTACGCTGCTTAAATAGACGCTATGAATGGAATTCATAGACCTAATCTGGAACCGGGAATGAAAACGATGGGCCTGATGTGACAGGATGGATCGGGAGAGAGTGAATCATTCACTTCAAATTACTTTCAGGCGGAGAAGCAAATGAGTACGCAAGAGCCAACATTTAGTGAGGTAGTAAAAAACAGATACTCGGCTAGAGCCTTTCTTCCATCTCCCATCCCCAGCGATATCCTCAAAGACATTTTGCTCGAAGCGCAATGCGCACCATCCAACTGCAATACTCAACCCTGGACCCTGCATATCGTTGCAGGAGATAAACTTCGTGAGTTAAGCCACGCACTGACGGAAGATCTGAGGGCCGGGAACTACAGTCTTGATTTTACCTTTGATAAAGAAGCTTATCCCGAGCCATTCAGGCAACGGGCTTCGGAGCAGGGGCGCTCGTACTATCAGGCACTGGGCGTTGCGCGGGGGGATAACTTAAGTCGATCAGAAGTGGTCGAGCGTAATGTGAGATTTTTCGGCGCGCCTCATGTTGCCCTGCTGTTCATTCCTGCTGTAGGGGACAACGTTCGCGTAGCCTCGGACGCCGGTATGTATGCCCAGACATTCCTGCTTTCCCTGTCAGCTTGCGGTTACGCAGGCGTTCCACAGGCAGTGCTGAGTTATTTTGCCCAAACGGTGCGTAAGCTTTTGAATGTTCCTGAGGGCTTCAGGCTGCTTTACGGTATTTCTTTTGGGATCCCAGATAAAACGCATCCCTCCCTGAGTTACAGGGAAGGGCGGGTATCTCTGGACGAAAGTGTCGTCTGGCATCAATAACGACGTTTTATTTTTTTAGCTGAACGGTCAGTGCCATCAGGGCGCTGGCTGCAGAAAACAACGCAATTATCCAGCCCATCGTCCATGGCGTGCCATCACTGAACAAAGCGAGAAGCAGTGAAGAGATGATGCCGCTGCCGTATTGTAACGCGCCCATTAGCGCCGACGCGGAGCCAGCCACATTAGGCACTGCGTCCAGAGCGCAAGCCGTGGATGTCGCCGCGATGATGCCATTCATAGAGAAGAACACGAACACAGCGCCGACCATCACTGTAATTCCACCTACGCCCAGGCCGGTGGTGACTGCCAGCACTATTGCCGCAATAGCGGCGATGAATACGGCATTCCTGAGCAACGCTTCCAGTGGATAGCGGTGAACCAGACGTCTGTTGACCATGCTCACCGCCATCAGTCCAACAATGTTTACTGCAAACAGCCAACCGTAATGCTGCGGGTCAACGCCGAAGTACGTGATGTACACAAACGGGGAACCCGTGATAAACGCATAGGCAGCGACGTAATAGAACGTCAGGCACAAAGTAAACCGCATGTATCTGGCGTTGGTGAGCAAGGCATAGTAGTTGTGAAAAGCTTTGATTACGGAGGCTTGTGAGCGTTTTTCAGCAGGTAATGTCTCCGGTAGCCAGAATAAAGACATCAGCATTAATGCTCCGATAATCGCCAGCAGCCAGAAAATGGCATGCCACGAGGTGACTTTAATCATCTGCCCACCGATCAGGGGCCCGGCAATCGGCGCGATGGCCATAATTATCATCAGAGTCGAAAGCATTTGTGCTGCACGAGTGCGGCTAAACAGGTCACGGATCATTGCTCGAGCCAGCATCGGCCCGGTACAGGCACCTAACGCCTGAAAAACACGCCAGAAGACTATTTGCACGATATCCGTTGATAACGCGCAGCCCACCGAGCCGACGATGAATAGACCTAAACCGATAAACAGCGGCAGTCGACGACCATAACGATCGCTAATCGGTCCCCAAATCAGTTGTGCAATGCAAAAGCCGATAAGAAACCCTGTGATTGTCAGCTCTGCGTCACCCTGTAAATCCTTTGCCATGACGGGCATAGCCGGAAGATAGATGTCGGTTGATAAAGAGGTTACAGCCATCAGGGCGCTCAGAATGAGCAAAAATGATAGACCAGTTTTTTTTACTGTAGTTGAGTGAGTTCGTGCCTGTTGATTAAGCATGGTGATCCGTTGAGCATGAAGAGATAGGGGGATGTTAACGGGTTTGTGCTCGCTGATAATCACAGGCAGGAGGATTGGGACTATGAGTGATATTCATTAATCGAAAAGTTCGGTGCAGGTTTTGTGAAGTCAACGATAAGCAGCATTCTCATCGTGAGGCCTCTTCCGGCATATGGCTTAAGTCGCCAGTACCACATGCCACGCAATAACGTTCACCGTGGTAATTGTTGCCGCAGCCGCTACAGTGCCAGTCAGTCCTGAGTATCACGGGTTGAGCATCCGCCACGTAACGGCGTAACTTAAGAATTCGTCTTACTTCCTTTTCCACTGGATTTACATACGGGCAGTGCTGTCGCCCGTTCTCCGTCAGCGTATCGTGCCGGTGTTCAAACCACGGGCATTCGGTGTCGTATTCAGGATGGTACTGCAGGGCACTACCACACAGATGGCAGCTATAATGGTCGTAAGGCGCGGTCTGCGCAGTACGGGCACCGGTCAGACGACCATTACCGTCAAGAGCCATGAAGGATTTTGCGTACATAGTATTGTTCCTTGCCGCCAGACAACACGCAGGCGTCAGCCGTCCCGGTCCGGGCAGCGTGGTCAGGGTGTGAATGGCGGGTCAGTTAAGAAGTATCAGAAGGGGAGTAAGTCTGCGTTAGCAGTCGTTACAGTCCGGTGGTTGTCACACTAAGGCGTTGTGACGTAAAAAACTCTCAGAGATTGCGTCGTGGTCGACCTGTCGGTGGGCGGGGTGGAACTTCGTTGCAACCAAACAACGGCATCCCCTCTTTTTGTTGAATTTTGGTCATATACGCCAGTACCTGTCGGATGTTGGTGATACTGTCCGAATCGCTGTAACGTACCGGAATGTTGATATTGGCCTTGCAATGTTCTTTAAACTCACATCGGTGATACCAGCCTCCCTGGTTAGTGATATCACTCCAGTAGCTTTGCTGTCGGGCGCGGGGCACACACTGGTAATTCAGCCCTGCCGCGGCCTGCCCCTGTTGCTTTTTTCTGGTACAGTGCTTCGGCTGAGAATAATGCCATCCTCTTTCTGTTTAATTTTCGCGAGATAGCTGATGGCATACCGCAGGGCATTAATTGCGAGGGTATCGGTATAGTGGATAACCTGATCGATCCGGACCGGGTAATTATCTTTCTTCCGGCACAGGTAGTGGTATCCATCTCCTTCGGTTGACCTTTTCCAGATATCCCCCATCGTTCGGGAGAGCTGGTAAGGGGTCTGGTGATATTGCCCGTTCAGATAACCGAGTAAATGGATAGCTGGCAAGAACAAACGCCATATCTCACGATTATTGATATCATGAGGGCCCGTCGCGATCTGGGTTTAATGAATCGTAATTAGTCTGATGCTAACGGTATCGCTGCTTTCGAGTATGCCTGCCATTTGCTATCATCTCGCTTCCTGCTGATTTATCGACAAAGGTAATTACTTGAATTCAAAGCCTCTGTGCTTTGGGGGTATCTTTGGGGGTATAAGTTAAGATATAACGTGAAAATTCTATATTTTTCAAATTATTGAACAGCTTGTTCTAATCCCTTCGCCGCTCCAGAATATCTCCCGCTGTGGCAAAGCTTCATATAAATTCTCATTTATATCAATAGCTTACCTTGGATAAGTTGTCTGTGATCGTCCTACCATTGAACGATAGTTTACCAACACAAGGTACACTGTCAGTGGTCACGGTACTTGCACACCACATGCAGGCTCTGCCAGTGGTTCGGCCTCGCTCCTTCGGGTATATGGTCATCCTGATGTCTGACATACCCTGATGTTGTCGCCTGACGGCTCCGCGCGGTGTCTTACCACCAACGGGCTTTATGGATGGTATTGTCCAAAATCAGGGAAAAAGGGAAGGCTGGATCTCTCCAGCCTTTAGCGGTCATTCGGTCCCTGATTTCTTCCTGCCGGTGCATGCATACCGACACGCCAGCGCGTTACGAGCTACACCTTTATGCAGCCCGCCTTGATACTTTTTTTGCATAACGAAAATGACAATTCATTAACCGTAATCGGGGTGAAACAATCATGGTGTAAAAAAAGGAGTCATTATGCATACCCGAAATTTATCTCAAAACCTTATTGTCAGTTCAGTCGGCTATGGTGCGATGGGACTGAGCGAATTTTATGGCCAGACAGATGACAAGGCTTCCCGGCAGCTGTTACATAAACTCATTGACCTGGATATTACGTTCATTGATACCGCTAACCTGTACGGACGGGGTCACAATGAACGGCTGATTGGCCACTTTCTTGCCGGACTCGATAAGGCTACGCGTGAGCAGTTCAGAATTGCCACAAAGTGCGGAATCGATCGGGCGCCTGATGAGGCTTATGCCCGCACCATTAACAATCAACCGGACTACATTACCCACTGCTGTAATGAATCTCTCAAAAGGCTCGGCGTTGAACGGATCGATCTGTTCTATCTTCACAGGGTCAGCCCGGCGACACCTGTCGAGGAGAGCATGGAGTGTCTGAGCCGTCTCGTCAAAGATGGAAAGATCAATCATATCGGACTTTGTGAAGTCTCTGCATCGACCCTTCGCCGGGCCCATGCTGTACACCCAATCACAGCCCTGCAGACAGAATATTCACTATGGACACGTGACATTGAAGATGAAATCCTGCCGACAGTGAAAGAGCTGGGGATTGGCCTGGTACCCTATTCTCCGCTGGGAAGGGGGTTCCTGACAGGAAAATACCGTAAAAACAGCGATTTTTCTGAAGGTGACTTCCGTAAAAATAATGAGCGTTTCATTCAGTCCAGCCTTGATCACAACGTACAGCTTCTCGATGCTGTTCTCCCGCTTACTGAAAAGTACGGTTGTTCCTCGGGTCAGGTGGCGCTGGCCTGGCTGCTCGCGCAGTACGATAAGCTGGTACCGATCCCCGGTACCAAGCACATCAGTTATCTGGCCGAAAATGCGCAGGCGGCTGACATCGCTCTGGACAAATCAGATGTTGTGCTACTGAACGATATTCACCAGCGCGTTGAGATTAAAGGCGGCCGGTATTCTGAAGAAGGTATGAAAGGCGTTAATGCCTGAAATCCGTTTACATAATATGAAACCGGGCATTGCCCGGTTGTTTTGTTTTTCATTAACAGCCCAGCCGCTGTACAGCCGATAATTTTTCTTCAGCGGTAAACGCTCAGCGCCACCCCTTCACCGCCGCCAACACACAGCGCTGCAACACCGCGTTTGTTATCATTACGCAGGAGGCCATGCACGAGGGTGACCAGAATGCGGCATCCCGAGGCACCGATAGCATGCCCGAGTGCGATTGCTCCGCCATAGGGATTAATACGATCGGGTGAAATACCCGTCTGGTCAATCACTGCCAGCGCCTGGGCTGCAAACGCTTCATTGGACTCCAGGTGATCAACATCTTCTGGTTTCCAGCCAGAGCGGGAAAGACAGTCTGCGATAGCCTGTACCGGAGCGGCACCCATTAATGCCGGCTTAATCCCCGAATTCGCAAACGCGGCAAGAGACGCTAAAACCGGCAGCCCACGTGCCTCGGCAGTTTTTCTGGTACAAAGAAGGACAGCGGCCGCGCCATCATTAAGAGAGGATGCATTACCTGCCGTCACAGTTCCTCCCTTTCTGAATACGGGTTTCAGCTGCATTAGTTTTTCAATGCTGGTTTTGCGGGGGCCTTCATCCGTGTCAACTCTCAGGGTTTTGCCTTTCCTGTCCTGCCATTCAACGGGAACTATTTCACGAGCAAATATTCCCTTTTCCTGAGCATCCATTGCCTTTATGTGGGACAGCAGCGCGTATTCATCTTGCATTTCGCGACTGATGCTGAACTCAGCTGCAACATTTTCGGCGGTGACGCCCATATGGTTATTATCGAAAGCATCCCAGAGTCCATCGGACACCACGCTATCCCTCATATTACAATCCCCCAGCCTTGTCCTGGAGCGTGAAGCCATCAGAATATGAGGGGCGTTAGACATGCTTTCCTGACCGCCGGCAATGACGAATTCTGCCTCACCCGTCTGCAGCGCCAGCATGGCCAGATGAACTGATTTGAGACCTGAACCGCAGACCTTGTTAATCGTCAGACATTGCGTTTCAACGGGTAGCCCGGCATTCAGCGCGGACTGACGTGCGGGATTCTGGCCACATCCTGCCGTCAGTACCTGTCCCATAATAACCTGAGAAATCTCACTGGCCTCCACTCCTGAGTCTTCAAGAAGCGCACGAATGACGTGACTCCCGAGTTCTGCTGCGGAATGGCCCGACAGGGAACCCATGAATGCACCCGTTGCAGTACGTTTTGCAGAAACAATCACAACTTCGTTCATGACATTTCCTCTTTCAGGCCTGGCAGAGTATGGCCGGTCGCCGCCATAGCGGCGCGGTAGGCCGTCAGGCCGTTCATGCATGCCGGAACGCCGGCATAGACAGCCATCTGTATCACGATTTCAAGCAGCTCTTCCGGGGTGACGCCGGTATTGAGTGCCGCTCTCATGTGTAATTCAAGCTGTGGCATTGCGTTACCCAGCGTCACAAGCGAAGCAACCGTCAGCATTTCTCTCGTTCTGAGATCCAGTCCGGGACGGCCAACCACAGCGCCAAAAGCGTAATCGGTAATCAGGGTCGGTAAGGTGGAATCAAGTTCGCTCAGTCGGGTGGTGACTTTATCGGCGAGTCCGGACTCAAGACGATCCATAATGTCTCTGCCATAGCGTGTCAGCTCATCAGTTTGGCTCATAATATTTCTCCGGAGTGGTTTGTTCAGACCTCAGGCGCGTCGGAATAGCGGCAACGAGAAGGACAGAAAGCCCGATAGCTGCGCCGGCTGCGATATAAAGCAGTGGGACGGAAAAAGCGGATACCATCCAGGCACCTGCAGACGCCCCGACACCAATAGCGGTATTGAAGAATGAAACGTAAACCGCGGACGCCGGGAAGGCTTTATCTTCCGCCAGGCGCAGGACCCACGTCTGGAAGCCCACAAAAATCCCGGATACAGCCACGCCCCAGATGACCATTGCGGTAAAGACCGCAGTGCCTGAAAGGGATGTACCGGATAAACCCAGAAATACCAGCACAGCACAGATAAGCACGACCGATACCGATACCGTTGCTTTGAGATGTTTATCAATCACCATTCCGGTGAGAAAATTGCCGGCAAGACCAGCGATACCGTAAACAAACAGAACCGCCGGGATGACGGATGTGGCAAGGGAATGCTGCGTGTGCAGCCAGGGTTCAATGTATGTAAAAGCGGCAAAGTGTGCGGTTACGGCCAGTAACGTGGCGGAATAAATTTTCCACAGCGCGGAGGATTTAAATACGCTTTTGAGCGCCCCCAGGCCGATCGCACTTTTACTGGTTATCTGTGGCACCAGTATGGTAATGCCGGCAAAGGCAACCACGCTGAGTAAAGCCATCAGCCAGAACGCCTGTCTCCAGCCGAAGTGTATACCAATATAATTTGATATCGGCACGCCAAATACGCTGGCAGCCGAGACGCCACCAAAAACGATAGACGTTGCTGCGCCAAGGAATCGGGCTGGCACGATAGCCACTGCGGTGGCGCCGATCATCGCCCAGAATGCGCCATGTGCCAGCGCGCCCAGTACGCGTGCGACTAGCAGTATGGCGTATGTGTTTACCGTGGCGGCAAGAACGTTAGAAAGAAAAAGTATGACCGTGAGTGTGAGCAGAAGCCGCTTCTTGGCCACGTTACCAAGAAATACTGATGCAAAGAGTGCGCTCAGTGCGCCCACCCAGGCGTAAAGTGAAACCGTCATACCAACCGCTGACTCAGAGGCGCCAAGTCCCTCTGCAATGGGCGTCAGCAGGCCTACCGGAGCCAGTTCTGTGGTAACGATAGTAAACGTTGAAAGGGCCAGAATAAACAAGGCAAGCCAAGACCTGAAGGTCATATCCTGCGGGGATTTTTCTGAATGCATATATTCTTACCTCAAGGTTGGTTTAAATGACCTGCCAGCGATGTGTTATCGCGTGTCTGGCCAGCGCTGAATGTTTTCCTACACAGACAGGGTGGCCGGTTGATGCAAGCATCGGAATGTCAGAGAGATCGTCACCATAGGCATAACAGTCAGAAGGATTAATATTTCTCTGTTCGCAAAACTGAAGGAGCGCATCTTTCTTTCCGTCACCAATCGTCTGTGGATAACCTATTTCACCCGTCATTTCCCCTGCAGCAGTGAACTTCAGTGGTGCGCAAAGAATATCTTGCACGCCAAGGTATCTTGCGACAGGAGAAAGAACGGGAAGCATTGAGCCGGATATAAAAACAATATCCATATTTTCAGCCTGATGTTTTTTAAGAGCCGAAACCGCGCTTCCTATAAATAATTCTGAATTCAGCTTAAATCTGAACCATCTTTCACCAGCCTCTTCAAGTGCCTTATAACTGATACCTGCAAATTGCCGGTAGTATTCCCTGTTGAGATGCTCACGGGGAGTTCCTTTTTTAACTTCAGACTGGAAATTCGCCATATAATTATGGAGTTTAATGTGTTCATTATTCTCCTTGCACCAGAAGTTAAAAAAATCAAACATACTTTTAATATTGATCAGCGTCTCATCGACGTCAAAAAAAGCGGCTGCTTGTTGCAAAACTCACTCCTCGTAATTTTTCCTTCGGCTTTTTTCCTGAAAATCTTTATGGTTTCCGGGAACCCCTGCGTCTGCCCAGCGAGAAGGATGTATTTCAGAAATGACAACCGAGATTTTATCCAGCGGCGCTCCGGTATGTTTATGCACAGCAAACGTAATATCTTCCTGGAGCCGGATAATTTTACCTTCATCTTTTATAGGCCAGGTGGTGATGTGAACAAATGGCATATTTTACCTCACTCTACGGTAGTAAATTCATCAAAGGAACGGACCTTTAGTTTTAAATGAGCATGAATGTCACCACCCAGACCATAAAGTCCGATTGCGCCGCCGTAGCTCTGGCGGGAACTCATATACAGGACAACAACGTTAATAATCCGGTTTTCATTCCGTTCATGTGCCGGGAAAGGATCGGGCAATTCCGCCCAGTAATCTGCATTACCGTTATGATCGGTAATAAAAACGTTAGGTATGCCCAATGGTCCCGGTCGGCTTGGATTCTCAGTCGCTAAATCTTTTTCCCGAAGGCTCATCACGGTATAAACACTGTCGGGAACAAGATTACGGAAAGAAAACGTAAACCTTGCGCGCCTGCTGTCTTCAGACAGACAGACATCCAGCGTACCTTCCGCATGCATCCAGTCTTCCAGTGTGACAGGCTGAACCTGACGTTTGCCATCACTGCTGCGGTAATCAGCAATATAGCCTTCATGCAGAGGCAGACTGGGGCGGCTTTCGGTGTTCGCCTGCGGTCGCTGCTCCGGTGCAAAAAGCATCCCGTAATTATTTGATGGGATGGGTAAAGGAAGGGTATGCAGGATGATATCCTTAACTTCATCCTGCGCCATACCTTCAATATCTCGCAATATTCTGTAAGGCTTCGTCGCGCCGAATTCGGGCACGGGGCTGTCTGCTGCCACAAGCACGCTTCGCCATTCCAGCCCGTTATCACCCGGCACCATGCCAACCACCACAAAGTTGCCGTTACCGTCCATGACCTCCGCAGGGGGGTAAAGCGGCCCCTGCGTGGTCACAGCCAGGCGGTATGTTCGGCTAGCTGATTTGGACATGCGTCACCCCGTGTGTCGCGATGTTCTGTTCAGCAATTGTCGCCTGCATGGCGGCTTCAGCCAGCAGTTTTTCCTTTTCAGCAATCAGAGCTGAAGGATATACGGTGAACGATACATCCATCGTCGCGCAAAGCGTCTGATGCTGAGTCACGCGAACCTGTGCTCTGAAACGCCCCCTTCGCTCATTAATGTCCTTCTCAAGGAATTCAAAATGGACCAGCGCCGGTAAAGGAAACAGAAAGCTGGAAAAGGTCATCGCCATGCTGTTAATGACGTAGTAGCGTCCTGCTTCCTGCTTATAAATAAACTCTTCGGTAACGGCGATAAAAGCCTGACGACTTGCCTCGACCAGAAGCATCCCCTGAATATGCTGGCCGGTCTGATGATCGGCCATGAGCTCACAGCGTTCGTCAATCAGCAGCGGCATTGCAAAAAGTTCACTGTTATGTTCGGTCTGCTCTGCTGAGCCGATAAGAACATTCTGCTCCAACCTTTTATGACAATGTGCATTTTTTTTATCTCTGACCAATTTTTCCAGAGAGCACATTTTAAGTTTATTGCCATGAACAACATTTCTTGCCTGATTCGAAATGACTTTTCCTGCGAAATCTTTACGTACACCCTGGCCGATAATAATCTCATGTTCTTTATCAATAATGTTGGCTGGAATTTGCGAAAGTAATTCAAGCTGAGAAATTGTCAGAACATCTTTACCATTTGCGAATTCATTAAACTTATCGCCTACAATAACCAGTTTTTTATAGTTCATTTATCATTCCTCAGCTGCAACAGGCATGGTAGATGCGGGTGTAAAGTCCTTCATTGCCTCCGGTGATGTAATTGTCTCCAGCTTGCTGGATAATTTCCTGGTAACGCGCATTGGTGAAGGCTTCCTTATAGGATTGCTTATCGCCATTGAAGGAGGAGATAAACATTACACCCGGAACACCGCTAATAAGAGAGTGGAATGCTTCAAAGCTTTCAATCTTATCTTTATTGTCCCTGACAACATTAAAAATGGTCTCATCGCGCCACTGACGATACTGCTGATAATTATGAGCCGGAACTTCAACATGGCGAAGTTGAATGTACTGGCTTTCAGGGAGATCTTTCTTGTTGTCAATCGGAGATTCTACAAACTTAAGCAATTCTCTGCGAATATCGGCAGAAAGAATATCAGCCAGTCTGTGGAACATGGATACCATCTCTTCTTCTACCCACGAAATTTCCTTGATGTCGTTAAATGCACGCAGCTCCAGAAGTTCATTCACTCCCTGCTCTTCTGAATAATAGTATCGTGTGCTGCCGCTGTTTTTTAAGAACGAGAAATCAGCAGCGGAAACATTATTTTTTAACGGAAAGCGTGAGACCAGTACATAGTTAGCTGACATTTTTATCTCCAAATAGATTTCTGATTGAGTTCGGGAGAAATTTATCAAGCTGTGACGAGGATGGAATTGTTTAATGTGTAATTCAATTTTCGTATTACTGTAAACAGACTGATCCCTGATATGATCATTCGTGTTAACACTCAGAATACAAAAGAGTTTAGAATAAATTTTTTGACTGGCAGGCTCGAATCTATGGCGATCGCAGGACACCTGATAAGTAACCACCTCCCTAGCGTTAAACAGCTCCAGTGCTTCCTTGCTGTTGCTCATGAGCTGAATTTTCGCAGAGCTGCTGAACGGCTCAGAATGACTCAGCCTCCGCTAACCCGACATATAAAGTGCCTCGAAGGCGTGCTGAATCAGCAGCTATTCAGCCGCAGTACGCATGACGTCAGCCTGACGGAGGCTGGCCAGGCCCTGGTAATAAGAGCAGAGAAGATCCTGCTGGAACTTAATGAACTGAAAACCGGTTCACTGGCATCCGGGGGGAAGGTACGGATCGGCCTTACCCGGACGCTTAATTTTGAATTTATCGAACCCGTCAGCAGACAGCTTATCGAACTGGATGCCGGAGACGACGTTGAAACACCTAATCTGACTTCTGCCCAGCTCCTTCAATGCCTGTCAAAAAACACGCTTGACCTCGTGCTTACGGGGGAAAAGGGCACTGGCCATGAAGATATGGTTCAGTATCGCTGGGTTTGCTGCGAACCGCTGCTGATAGCAATGCCGGCTATACATCCCGCCAGCCTGAAAGAAAAAGTATCGCTCAAAGACGTCAGTGATTTACCACTTTTCTGGTTTTCAAGAAGCGCAAACCCTTCATTTTATGACAAATGTGAAAGTTTTTTTGAACAGCTCAATGTCCCGCTCAAAAGGGTTAAAGAGCCGGATGATTCACTCGTTATGCTCACCCGCATCGCAAGAGGCAAAGGGTTTGCACTGATGCCCCAGTCGAAATGCACGTTTAATCAGGAAGGGCTGTGCTACCGCGAACTGACAGACGATGAATCTCAGAAACTGAATATTGATATCTACTCGGCAATCAGGGTCAATGAGACGAGGGAGGCTGTACTGGATGCTCAGAACGTCTTATGTGGGAAAAATTTTTCCGGCTGAAGAGTTTATATGGGGTCATGATTGGATAGCGAAAATTATTATACTACAAGGGCTTACCCGGCATGAGATGGCAGGCACGCCTCTCTATCTGACGTCGCCAGGCTACAATAATCACTGAATCCCAGGCGCTTGATCAACTGTACTTCTTTATCCTGGCGCTACGTCTCTCTTTCACTTTGTCATGAGATACTGCTATCTATGAGCAACGTCACCATTTATCACAATCCGGCCTGCGGGACGGTATCATTCTCACTGAACGATATTCTGGAGGGTGACTATGACAATTATCTGCAGACGCCTCCTGATGCCGCTTATGCAGTTTCAGCCAGTATTGAATATTAATAATGCCTGGCTGAATAAGAACCCTGGTCAGGTAAGATGGAAAATCACCAATAATCATCGCCAGCGGCAATAACATGACGCTGCCGTAATGGGATATCGATGTTACTGATCTTTGGCGGTCTGCCCGGTACCGGGAAATCAACCATCGCTCGCCTGCTTGCCGCCAGGCTGGGGGCCGTCTGGTTACGGATTGATTCAATTGAACAGGCGCTGATCCGCGCCGAAACCGTCACCCGGCACGATATAGGACCGGCCGGATATCTGGCGGCGTACGCCATTGCTGCGGATAACCTCAGGCTGGGCAACGTGGTGATTGCCGACTCAGTTAACCCTATAGCCATTACCCGCCAGGCCTGGAGAGCGGTCGCGACCGAGAATGCCGCGCCTTATCTGGAGATAGAACTGACCTGCTCCGACCAAATGCAGCATCGGTATCGCGTGGAAAACCGAGTGGCGGATATTCGCGGTCATATTCTGCCGGACTGGCAAAAGGTTATCACCCGTGAGTACGAACCCTGGCGCACCGCCAGCCTGACTCTGGATACCTCGGTGCTGACCGCAGAAGAGGCGGTAGAGCGGATCGTTGAGCATATTGCGTCACGCGATCGCCACGCGCCGGTAGGTTCGTAGAAGCCGCCGGGCCATCGGCGGCAACAACCTACATAAAGAATTTCACGGCCTGCTGGAGGGTGGTACCGACGCCCCATAACAGCGGCACGCTCACCGCCAGCCAGCTTACGGTTAACAGCAGCGTGGACGGGCGGGGCTCCCACGTGAGCTGGGCATCCTTGTTGATGGTATACAGTCCTTTCGCCTGCTGCTGCTGTTCCGCGGTCATCGCATGCTCTTCCGTCAGCGGACGCACCAGCTGATTACAGATAAAACCCAATACCAGCAGGCCGGTCAGGACCATCAGCGTAATATCGTAGACGCGCTCGGGCGAGACCCCGTGCGTCAGCTGATACTCGCGCAGATAGTTCACCAGAACCGGGCCGCTGATCCCCGCCGCCGACCAGGCGGTTAACAGGCGCCCGTGAATCGCGCCCACCATTTGTGAGCCAAAGACGTCGGCCAGATAGGCGGGAATACTGGCAAAGCCTCCGCCGTACATCGAAATGATAATGCACATCGCGCAGACATACAGCGCGATATAGCCGCCGTGATTCACCAGCGGCAACGTGCCGTACAGCACGGCCCCCAGGCAGAAAATGATCGCAAAGGTCATTTTGCGTCCGCACAGGTCGGATACCGATGCCCAGAAAAAACGTCCCAGGATGTTAAACAGGCTGAGCAGGCCGGTAAATCCTGCGGCCATGGTTGCAATGCGTTTCAGCTGCTCGCCGTTCAGCTCATGCCAGCTGAGATCGAGCGACAGCAGTTTGCCGGCAAAGATCTCCTGCAGCATCGGCGAAGCCATACCGAGAATGCCGATCCCCGCGGTGACGTTGAGCCACAGCACCATCCACAGCAGCCAGAACTGCGGAGTGCGGCAGGCAACGCGGACGTGCACCTGGATCGTGGGATTATTGCGAATCGTTTTTTGCGCCTTCTCACCCGAAGGATGCCAGCCCATGGGCGGCAGGCGATAGCCAAAGGTACCGGCGAGCATAAACAGCGCATAAATCGCCGCCAGCGCCAGAATGCTTTGCCATACCCCGTTGCCGGCCGGACCGGCGAAGTAATTCATCAGACCGTTTGCCAGCGGTGCGCCCACCAGCGCTCCCCCGCCAAAACCCATAATCGCCATCCCGGCCGCCATTCCGCGCTTGTCAGGAAACCAGCGCAGCAGCGTCGAAACCGGTGAAATATAGCCCAGTCCGAGACCGATTCCGCCGATGACCCCGGCCCCCAGCCACAGCAGCCACAGCTGATGGAAATAGATAGCGACGCTGGATAGCAGCAGGCCGCCGCACCAGCACAAAGTGGCAATAAAGCTCACCAGCCGCGGTCCAACCTTCTCAAGCCAGCTGCCCCACAGCGCCGCCGAACAGCCGAGAAAAACAAAAAACAGCGTGTAGGTCCAGCCCAGCATGGAGATTTTCCAGTCGCAATCGCGGGTAAACAGCTGCTGCCAGAACGACATCGTGGCGGGGCATTGCAAGGACGCGCTTCCTCCTATGAGCTGCGACATAGGCAGCCAGTAAACGGAAAACCCATAGGCCATACCTATACAGAGATGAACCGCCAGCGCGGCCGGTGGCACCAGCCAGCGGTTAAAGCCGGGCCTGGCGATGATACGGGGTTTCGCGAAAAAATCGCGGAGGGGAGAGACCGGTGCGGTCGCGATGTTTTCATTCATTTGCGCCATTTTCCTGTCCTTTTTATCGATATTGGCCGACGAATGCTGCGGTCGGGGAACGTAGATAAAAGGCAAGAACGGTGCCATTTGATTAAATTGCGTACAAAAATGGCGACTGAAGCGAGCAAGCTCCGCCGAACGGCTGAGGCGAAAAGCCCGCCACCGGCGACGGAGGCACCGCCTGCGATAAAATCGCCGGGCGCGCTATTATTTTGATAAACGGCGATCTCAGAGTGATACGCGGTGCCGGGTGGCGAGGGCGCGTACCGGCCTGCTAGCCCGCCGCACGTTAGCTTAAGGTATCAATCCATTCGCTCTGGCGCGGGTTCTGCCGACGATAGCAGTGTACCGACACCGCCAGCTGCGTCAGGTCGGTGAAGACCATCGGATCGAGCTGAATATGCTTTTTAATCTGCTGCAGCCGGTAGGTGAGCGTATTGCGATGAATCCCCAACAGCAGCGACGTTTTGCCCGGCTCGGCGTTATTGGCAATAAAGCTGCTGAGGGTATCCAGCAGCACTTCGCCGGAATCATGCTCAAGCAGCTGGCGTACGTTATTGATAAAAAAATTGACCATATAGCTGTCTTCCAGCACCCGGAACAGGCAGAGCATCGCCATTTCGCGAAAGTAGTAGATCTGCCGCTGCGGCTGCACTTTGCTCCCCACCTCAATCACCGACCTGGCGAATCGGATGGCCTCGCGAATATCCGGAGCGCTGTCCGCCTGCACGCCAATACCGATATGGTAATGGCTGATCTGATTGCTGAGGACAAACTCGATGCCCCGCAGCAGCGTTTCCTGGGATTCGCTCAGCGTATTGAGGAGCAATATTTCATTACTGCCCAGCAAAATCACGTCTCTTACCCCGGACAGCTGCGAGAATTCCCGCAGCAGCGTACTCAGTATTTCGCTTAGCTGATGCTGTTCGACCTGCACGGTTACCACGACCGGCACCAGCGGCGCATCAAAAGCGAAGCCAAGCTCCACCAGGCGATGCAGCGCTTCCTGTCCGGCGGGCGAAGCGCCTTGATCAAGATATTGACCAAACAGGGTATCGCGCAGACGCTGTCGCCAGTTGGTTTCCCGCATCTCTATGGCCTGGCGGACCAGCAGCTCGGCGGTGAGTACCGCCAGTTCAGCATAGCGGCTGATCGCCGCGGGATCGCCGCTGATGCCCACCACCATCACCACGCGATCGTCATAGATAATGGGATGATTAATACCGGGATGCACATTCTGGAAACGCGCGGCTTCCGCGGTGTTATTAATACAAATACGTTTACCGGTGCGTATCACCTCACGGGCGATCTCATGCTGCTCGCCGATACGATGCCGTTCACCTGAGGCAATGATCTGTCCATGATGGTCAATCACGTTCACGTTATGATGAATTATCGCCATTGCCCGGGCGACAATTTCATTAGCCAGCGCCGTCGTAATAATCATACAGTTATCCGCTTATGTGCCTCTCCGCGCCGCCCGCTCAGAAAGGTTCGTAGAACATTCTCCGCTGCGTCGGCGAGGAGCTGTTCGCATGTGTTCATCGACTCCGCCAGCGGCATAGGGCGCTGGCAGATAGACCACATCGCGTCAATATGGTGTTGATACAATTGCCGACTGCTTTCATCGCGTCCGCCGCAAAGGGCCACAACCGGTACGCCGTGGCGCGCCGCTTTGCCCGCCACGCCCACCGGGGCTTTACCAAAGGCGCTCTGACGATCGAGCCAGCCTTCCCCGACGATGGTCAGTGCGGCATCGCTAAGATGACGGTCGGCGTTAAGCAGTTCGAGCACCAGGTCAATGCCCGGGCGCAGCGTGGCGCCCGCATAGGCGATCAGCGCGGCCCCCATACCGCCCGCGGCCCCGGCGCCGGGCCGTTCGCTGACGTCGTAGCCGAGCGTTTGCGTAAGCTGCCGACTGTAGTGCGCCATACCCGCCTCCAGCTCCCTGAGCGCCGCCTCATCCGCGCCTTTCTGCGCGCCATACACCCAGGTGGCGCCATCTTCCCCAAGCAGAGGATTTGTGACGTCGCAGGAGGCCTGTATTTCGGCCTGTCGTAAGCGCGGGTCCATGGCGCTTAAATCGATGCGCTGAATATGCGCTAGGTCCTTGCCCGCCGCGGGAACCGGCAGCAGCGTGCCGTCCTCGCGCCAGAAGCGGGCGCCAAGCGCCTGGGCAAAACCGATGCCGCCATCGTTGGTCGCGCTGCCGCCCAGCCCGATAATCAAACGCCGACACCCGGCATCCAGCGCCGCTTTTACCTGCTCACCCAGGCCAAAGCTGCTGGCCTGGCGCACATCCCGCTGCGCTTTCGGCGTGAGCTCCAGCCCACAGCTTTGCGCCATCTCGATAATGGCCCGTTCGCCGGGCAGGATCAGAAATGCGGCCTGTACGGAGAGACCGTAAGGCGAGGCGCAACGCTGCTGCTGCCACCTCGCGCCCTTCAGCTGCGGACTTTCCGCAAGGGCCGAGAGCAGCCCCTCTCCGCCGTCCGACACGGGCATTTCGACCAGCTCCAGCTCCTCGTCAACCCGGCGCAACCCCTGTGCTACCGCTGCGCAAGCGGCCTGCGCGCTACAGCTACCCTTAAACGAATCCAGCGCGATAACAATCTTCATGCGTTCTCCTGCGTTAATGCGCTTTGCGCGGCGTTTTATCGGTGGTCATGAGCTGCAATAACATCCCCAGCAGCGCGCATCCCGCCATGGTAAAGAAGGCGTAGATATAACCCGCCGGATTTTCCCATCCCCCACCGAACTGGATGAGCCAGCCCATAAGCAATGGCGAAATGCCGCCGCCGATAAACATCGCCGTGGTGATAATGCCGTTGGCGGTAGAGGTGGCGCGTTCTTCGGCGGAGTCCGAAGCCATGGCGTAGTAGATAGGCCACACGGCGTTGGCCACCAGGCCAAAAAATAGCTGAATGGCGATAAGGCGCGGCATATTGGTGGCGAAATAGAACAGCGCAATGCCGATACTCATCCACAGACCGCAGACGATCAGAGTACGTTTACGGCCAAAGCTATCGGAGAGCCAGGGCCAAATTATCTGGCCCAGGGTACCGGTAAGCGTGAAGATAATACTTAGCCCGGCGGATGCCGCCAGCGACAGGCCGGAGACGTGATAAAGGTACGGCGGCAGCACAACGTTAATGCCCATATAGACAATTTGCGTCAGCAGGGTATTGCCCGCCGTTAGCGAAATATTGCGGTTGCGCAGGGTGCGTAAAAAGGTCTTCATCCCTTCGCCTTTGGCAACATGGCTGCTTTCCTGGGTCGCCGGGCGCGTCATCCCCTGGCTATCGATATGCAGATAAAGCGTGTTGATGCGATCGGCGGTGGAATATTTCGCCCAGAAAATCATCAGCGGGATGGCGACGATCAGCGCCAGCAGGAAGCAGTAGCGCCAGCTGCCTTCGCCAAATGCGGAAAGCACCAGACTTGCCACCACGCCGCTCAGCAGCGCGCCAATCGGATAGCCGGTATGATGCACCCCCAGCGCGAAGCCGCGTTTCTCTTTCGGCCACCACTCTGCGGTGTTACTGACGCCGACGGGCTCGCCCCAGCCGGCCCCGAGGTTGACGCCAACGCGCAGCAGCACAAAAGCCGTCAGCCCGTGGCTGATCGCTTTAATTCCGGAAAGAAAAGAGAGGGCGGTATAGCCCAGCACCAGCGGTACCTGAAAGCGCGCTCGCTTCCAGCCTGAACCGTAGCGATCGCTCCAGATGGAGCCGGGGATATCCAGCACCGCAAGGGCAACCATAATCAGGGCGACGACGTTGCCCCACTGTTCCGGCGAGAGCGAAAACTCTTTAGAGATGACCGGGCCAAGGCGCAGGATCATCTCGCGATCGTAGGCGTTAAGCACCCAGATTAGCCAGCAAACCAGCAGCGAAACCCAGGAGAAACGATGTATCAGCCGCTTTTTTCCACCTTGTTCGCCGGCTGGTGTGTGATTGATTGTTGTCATAGTCGTGTTTACTCCGCGGCGTCGCGACAGCATGATGCGCGCCGCCTGGTGTCAGGGTCAGAGTCAGTTCGCCGGGTATTATTGTTATCGCGGCGAGCCGGAGGTTGGCTTAGCCGGCAAAACGCCGTTCCGCTACGCCGGTCACGCCCAGGTCGTATAGGGCGAACAGGCTGCCGCGCAGCTGATTATCTTCCGGGAAGCGCGGGAGGGGCGGCTGCGCCATTGAGGTGACGTACAGCACGTCGAGGTTTTCGCCGCCGAACATGACGCTGGTCACTTTTTTCACCGGCATCTCAATGATGCGATCGACCTTGCCCTCCGGCGTGTAGCGCACCAGCTTGCCCGCGTAGACCAGCGCGTTCCACAGATAGCCTTCGCTGTCCACGGTGGCGCCATCCGCCGCGCCGCCTTCGCTGCGATCGACACGGCAAAAGACTCGTTCTCCGGAGAGATCGCCGGTCGCGGTGTTGTAGTCCCAGGCGCAGATTTCGCCCGTCCAGGTATCGGCAAAATAGAACGTCTCGCCGGAGGGGCTCCAGCACGGGGCGTTAGAGACGATGATATTTTTCTTCAGCACGTGCAGCGACAGATCGGCGTCCAGGCGATATAGCGCGCCGCTCGGCTCCTCTTCACGCATATCCATCGATCCAAACAGAAAACGTCCCTGACGATCGACTTTGCCGTCGTTGAGCCGGTTAAAGGGTCGGTCCGCTTCCGGATGGTGCAGTAGCGTCAGCTCGCCGCTGGCGAAGTCGAGCAGATGCACGCCATTCTCTAGCGCCACCACCGCGCCTTCGCCGTTCTGGCGCAGGGCGAACGAGCCAATTTTCTGCCGCACGTCCCAGCTCTTAATCGCGCCGCCCTGCGCGTTACAGGCGAACAGGCGCCCGTCGAGGCTGTCCACCCACCAAAGACGCTGCTGTTCGACATCCCAGACCGGGCTTTCGCCGAGTCGAGTTTTTAAATCCAGTAAGACTTCGATGCGCATAAGAACCTCCTGATTACGCTTTTTCGCCGTCGGCTTGTTTTGCCGATGCACTGCCGGGGGATGACGAACTTTTGATGAACAGAGACACCAGCGCGCCGACGATCAGTAGCGCGACGGCGAACCATAAGCCGGACGTTGCCGCGCCGGTGCGGTCCTCAAACGCGCCGAGGATAAACGGCCCGAGAAAGCCGCCGCACAGCCCGAGGCAGTTAAGCAAGCCGAAGCTGCCCGCCAGCATATGCCCGCTCATGATCGAGGGGAGCCAGTTAAAGATGATGGATTGCATGGCGAAGAACATGAAAGCGGCCAGCGAGAAGCCAAGCAGCGCCACGCCGTGGCCGGCAATCGCGCCAATGGCCATGCCGGTCGCCATGACCAGATATCCAGCCATCAGCATGCTGCGCGAACGCTGCTCCGTCCGGGCGAAACGCGGCAGCAGGATCCCGCCAGCGGCGGCTGCGATCCACGGGATGGCGGTCAGCAGACCGATCTGCAGCGGAGTAAGCTGGCCCCAGCTACCGATGATCCCCGGCAGGAAATAACTCAGGCCGTAAACTGAAAACTGATGGGTAAAGTAAATCAGCACCAGCAACAAAAACACCCGGGTGGTGAGCGCGGTTTTCAGGGAAAAACGGCTCGGCGTATGGCGCGTCTCCTTGGCTTCTTTCTCCAGCACCGCGTTGATTGCCTCCACGTCGTTGCTGTCCAGCCAGCGGGCGTCGGCAGGTTTATCCGGCAGCCTGCGCCAGACGACGAACGCCAGCGCTATCGCAGGCAGCCCTTCGATAAAGAACATCCACTGCCAGCCGTGCCAGCCGGACATTCCATCAAGGCTTAATAACAATCCGCCCAGCGGCGCGCCGATAATATTGGCCAGGCAGACTCCCAGCAGGAACAGACCGGTGGCTTTAGCGCGCTCTTCGCGGCCAAACCAGAGGGTCAGGTAGTAAATAATGCCCGGATAGAGCCCTGCTTCGGCGGCGCCGAGCAAAAGGCGCATCACGTAAAAGGACGTAGGCCCGGTGACAAACGCCATGCCGCAGGAGATGATCCCCCAGGTGATCATGATGCGGGCGATCCAGCGCCGTGCGCCAATCCGGGTTAAAAACAGGTTGCTGGGGATCTCCAGCACCGCGTAGGTGAGAAAAAACAACCCGGCCCCGAGGCCGAATGCGGTTGCGGAAAGGCCGATATCCACCGACATGGTCGCTTTCGCCATGCCAATATTGGTACGATCAATAAAGCTGATGATGTACGCCACGATAAGCAACGGCATCAAATGGCGGTAGATCTTTTTATGGGTGCGCTGTAGCTGCGCCCCGTTTACCGCCTTTTCATTTATTGCGGACATGGTTATTATTTCCCCGTATTCGTGGTCAGAAGCCTTGCCGGGATCGCGTCGATCCCGTTCGTCAGCTCACAGGTTGTCGCCGGGTGCTGACCCGAACGACGCCCGGCCCGAAGCCCCACTTCGGGCCGTCTTTTCCTAAGCGCCTTCGCGCTCGAACAGCATAGAAATCCCCTGGCCGCCGCCAATGCACATGGTGACCAGACCGGTGCGTGCGCCGCTGCGCGCCATTTCATACATCAGTTTGACCGGCAGGATCGCACCGCTGGCGCCCACCGGGTGGCCGAGGGCGATCGCGCCGCCGTTGACGTTAACGCGGGCTGGATCGAGACGCAGATCGTTCATCACCGCCAGCGCCTGGGCGGCGAAGGCCTCATTGAGTTCAATTAAATCGATGGCGTGAACATCCATATTGAGACGGTCCATCAGGCGTCGGGTAGCGGGAGAGGGGCCAAACCCCATAATCTCCGCGCCGCAGCCGGCGACCGCCCAGCCGCGAATCCGCATGCGCGGGGTTAAGCCGCGCTGTTCCGCCTGCTGGCGGGTCATCATCACCAGCGCGGCCGCGCCGTCGTTAATGCCGGAGGAGTTGGCCGCCGTCACCACGCCGTCGGCTTTAAATGCCGGACGCAGCGCGGCGAGCTTTTCGCGCGGGGTGTCGCGCGGGTGTTCATCGGTCGCGAACAGGCGGGTCGCTTTTTTGCCGTCCGGTACCTCAAGGGCCAGAATCTGCTCGCGGAATCGATCCTCAGCGATCGCCTTCAGCGCCTTCTGCTGGCTCGACCAGGCGAAATCGTCCATCGCTTCGCGAGAGATACCGAAGCGTTGCGCAACGTTTTCCGCCGTGATGCCGTTGTGATAAGGCCCTTCTGGCCAGGTAAGGATGGAGATCAGTCCATCTTCCAGCTCGCCGTGGCCCATGCGATAGCCATCGCGCGCTTTGCGCAGGTAGTAGGGCAACTGGGTCATATTTTCCGTTCCGCAGGCGACGACCACCTCGGCCTGGCCGCTTTGCAGCTGCATCATGCCGTCCGCCAGGGCCTGAAGCCCGGAGCCGCACTGGCGGTTAACCGAATACGCGGTGCTCTCCTGCGGGATCCCCGCCCGCAGCTGGCAGATGCGGGCGATAAAACCGCTTTCGGCGATTTGCCCGACGTTGCCGACGATCGTTTCGTCGATATCCTGCGGCGCAAGTCCGGCGCGGGCGATCGCTTCGCGAATAACCGCAGCTCCGAGGTCATGCTGGTGGGTATGCTTAAGACTGCCGTTAAACGTGCCAATAGCGGTACGCACGCCGCTGACAACCACAATATCATTAGCCTGTGTCATCTTTTTTCTCCTTACAGCACCATGCCGCCGCCGACGTTAATCACTTCCCCGTTGATATAGCGCGCGCCGTCGGACGCCAGAAACGCCACGCACTCGCCAACGTCTTTCGCCTCCCCGGCGTAGCCCGCAGGGATCTTGTTAATCATGATTTGCCAGACGTTTTCCGGGACGCCGCGCGTCATATCGGTATCGATAAAGCCCGGGCAGATGGCGTTAACCGTGACGCCTTTTTTCGCCAGTTCGCGGCAGGCGGTTTTGGTCATCCCCACCACGCCGGCTTTTGACGCCGAATAGTTGGTTTGTCCGACGTTGCCAAGCCAGCTGGCGGAAGCGATATTGATAATGCGGCCCGCGCCGCGCTCGCGCATGCGGATGGCGGCCTGCTGCATACAGAGAAAAGTGCCCTTCAGATTGACATCGATCACCGTGTCCCAGTCCGCTTCGGAGAGTTTGTGCAGCATGGCGTCGCGGTTGATTCCGGCGTTATTCACCACAATATCCACCGGGCCAAACGCCTCTTCGGCTTGGGAAAACAGCGCTTCGACCTGCGCTTTTTCACCGATATTGCAGCTGATAAACAGCGCCTGTGCGCCCGATTTGCGCAGGGATGCGGCGGCGGCTTCGCCGTGAGCGTCGCGATCGGCGATGATCACGCGCGCGCCTTCCCGCGCAAGCACCTGAGCAATGCCAAAGCCGATACCGCGCGCGGCGCCGGTAACAATGGCGGTTTTACTGGCAAGTTTCATAGCTAATTTCCTTGTGAGTCAGAGGATGAATTCCGGGACAGATGTTCCGCGAGGCCGCAGGGCTGCGGGGTGAACAAGCGACTGTCCATAACCTGAAGATCCGCGGCGATCGCCGGACGAAAATCCATATGCGCCAGGATGTCGCGCTCAAGATCGATACCGGGGGCGATTTCCGTCAGCACCGGCCCCTCCGGGCGCAGTTCGAAAACCGCCCGTTCGGTGACGTAATGCATGGTTTGTCCTTTGGCGCGGGCCAGCTCGCCGTTGTAGGAAACCTGATTCACCCCGGCGACGAATTTGCGTACCTCGCCTTCGCGGCGGATATGCAGGGCCCCTTGTTCACAGGCGATCTCCAGCCCTTTGGCGGTAAAAGAGGAGCAGAACACGACGTGGCGGGCATTCTGGGTGATATCGATAAAACCGCCCGCGCCGGGGCAGGATGCGCCGAGCCGCGTGGCGTTGACGTGGCCGTGCGGGTCCATCTCGCCGGCGCCCATAAAGGTGATATCGACCCCCGCGCCGTTGTAATAGAGCATTTGATCCTGGTGGCTTATCATCGCGCTCAGGTTACGACCGATGCCGAAATCAACGCCGCCCGCCTGCTGCCCGCCGTAGATCCCAGACTCCACGGTGATGGTGACCTGCTCGCCGAGCCGTTCTTCGTGAATGATGGCGCCAATAACGTCGTTAGGAATGCCGGTGCCGAGATTGATGACGCAGCCGGGCGTCAGATAGCGGCAGGCAATCCGCCCGATAAGCTTGCGCAGGTCGAGCGGCAGCGGCGCGTTCTGCGCGGCGGGCAGCTGGATATCGCCGCACAGCGCCGGATCGAAGTCCCAGCTGGAGGTCTGGCGGTGATCCATCTGCGGCTCTTCGCATACCACAATGGCGTCGATCAGGTTGCCGGGAACGGTGATGCTTTTCGGATGCAGCGAGCCTTTCGCCACGCGATATTTCACCTGCGCCAGCACCTTCGCCCCATAGCGTCTGGCGGCGAGAACCGCGTGCAGAACTTCCAGCTTCATCACCTCTTCATCGGTCGTGAGGTTGCCCTCTTCATCAGCATGGGTGCCGCGCACAATGACCACGTCCAGAGGAATGGCCGGGTAGAACAGATATTCGTCGCCGCGAAACGTCACGTGCTCGATCAGATCGGGCCGTTCGCGGGTGCGGGCGTTCATCCGCCCGCCTTCCATGCGCGGATCGACAAAGGTACCGAGCCCGACGGGGGAAAGCCGCCCGGTAAGCCCGGCGGCCATCGCGCTATAGAGATGGACGATCTGCCCCTGCGGCAGGCACCAGGCTTCCACTTCGTTGTTGTTGATCATCGCCATCCAGCGCGGCGCCAGGCCCCAGTGCGAGCCGATAAGCCGCGTTACCATACCCGGGTGGGCGAAGTGCTGGATGCCGCGCTGGCGATCGCTTTGCCCAGCGGCATGCAGCAGCGTCAGGTCGCGCGGTTCGCCCGCGGTCAGAAAGCGCGCTTCGATAGCGCTTAAAATGGACTCCGCCGCGCCGATAAGCGTCATCCCGACGGTGCAGACGGTGTCGCCGCTGGCGACCCGCTGGGCCGCTTGATGGGCGTCGATAAATTTGCTGCTCACTTTTTATCCTCCGTTGATAGCGTGATGATGGATTCCGCGAGGCGCGTTTTGAGCTGTTGTTTGCTCACTTTTCCGTTATGGGTGCGCGGTAAAACGCGGGTGAAAATAATGCGCGCCGGCAGCTTAAAGCGGGCGATTTTGACCTTCAGCCAGCCGAGGATCTCTTCGCTGGTCAGGTGGTGCTGGCCGTCCGGCACGATAAACGCCACCGGCTCTTCGCCATAGATCGGGCTGGGGGTCGGGATGACGGCAACTTCCCGCACTCCCCGATAGGTAGAGAGAATGTTTTCCAGCTCCAGCGAGTAAATCTTCTCTCCGCCGCGATTGATCATGTCCTTGCTGCGGTCTTTTATGTACAACCAGCCTTCATCGTCGAGATAGCCCAGGTCGCCGGTACAAAACCAGCCCTGCGCATCGCAGCTCGGGCGTCGTTCGCTGTGCTGCCAGTACTCGCGGATCACCACGTCGCCTTTTAGCCAGATATGCCCGATTTGCCCGGCGGGGAGGAGCTGCTGGCGATCGTTGCGGATCGTAATGGCGAGGCCGGGGATCGCCTGGCCCGAACTGCCGCATTTATCGCTGCCCCAGACGTCGCCCGGAAAAATCGTCGCGGGTGAGGTCGTTTCGGTGAGCCCGTAGATCGGCTGAATCGCCGTGTGCGGGAACAGGGTTTTTAACTCGTTGATCAGTCCATCGCTCAGATGGCCCGCGCCGCAGGCAATCGTGCGTAACGCGGGGAAATCGCCTGGATGACTGGCGCTCTGCTCGCGCGCCGCCTGGCAGAGAAGGATAAAGATGGTTGGCGAGCCGTGCAGAAAGGTAATGTTCTGTTCGCGCAGGGTGCCGATCACCTGCGGGGCGTTGAACCGGTGCTGCAGCCAGATGCTCGCGCCGAGGCTAATAAACAGCGCCAGCAGCGCCGACAGGCCGGTGATGTGATAGATAGGTACCGCCAGAATGGTGCTATCCGCGGCGGTGAGATTCAGTTTTTGCGTATAGGCGTCAATCGCGCAGAGCAGGTTATTGTGCGTGATAATCGCCCCTTTAGGCTCTCCGGTGGTACCGGAGGTGAACATCATCACCGCCGTATCGTCGCGGTTAACCGGGACCGGCTGGCGGGTCAGCGGTTCGGGAAGGGGGAGCGCCTGCCATTCGCTGAGCGAAACCGCGCGCGCGTCGGGGGTGTTTTTCAGCCAGTCCTGCACGGTCGCATCGAACAGCACGACCCGCGGGGCGATATGGCCCACCAGCTCCTCGCTTTCGGCCTGCTTAAGCTTCGTGCTGAAAGGCACCACTTCGATGCCCAGACCAAGCGCGGCAAAAAGGACTTCGCAAAATGCGGGATGATTCCCCCAGGCCAGCAGGATTCGGTCGCCTTTGCGCAGCGACCAGACCTGGTCAAGCTGCGCCATCGCTCGCTGTACCCGCAGGTGAAAATCGCGGTACAGATAGCGCCGATCCTCAAACGCCAGCGCCAGGGCATGCGGGCTGCGGGCGGCGCTGTGTCTCAGGGCCTGGTACAGATTCTGGAAGTCGGCGGAGGTGCTGCTCATTTGTCTCTCCTGATATTGCGTATTGACTGGAAGTAGTCTGGGGAAATTCAGGAGAGGAAATTGCCGAATGGCTCACAATAGAAAATCAACAAAACAGAAGCAATTTTGTAACATTGCACAATAGGCAGGAGAGGTCAGGTGGGGGGGCGAAAATCTGGAAGCAGGCAGGCTTTTGTAAAGCCTGAGGAAGCCCGCTTTTAGACCCGTGTTAACCGGGCCTAAAAGGGAGAAGGGGATCAGCCCGGCCGTTTAGCGTTTAAAGGCATCAAACTCGAGCCGTTCGCCATCGGGGCCGCGAATAAGCAGGAAGCGCACATTTTCTTCCTCAATCGGCCCTTCATCGAGCGGATAACCGAGCGCCGCCAGCCGCTGCTGCACCGCATCCAGGTCGCTGACTTCCAGCGCCAGATGATCGATACCGCAGCGAGGGGCGTCAAAAGGCGTTCCTTCGGGAAGCTGGTACAGCTCGAGGACGGCGCCCGCCATTTCAAGAAACGCGACTTCAATAGCGCCCTGCGGCGACGGTTTGCTAAACCGCTGCTGGCGCTGAAAGCCCAGCGGTTCATAGAAGGCTAGCGAACGCGTTAAGTCGCTGACCTGATAGCCAATATGAGCAATCGTGTTGACCAGTTCGCGCATGTTATACCCCCTTACGCACGCACCAGAAACCGTAGAAAGCGACATACACAAAGCACACAAGTGGGGCGATAAAGGCGATTTGCATATTGCCGCCGTTCATATCCGAGATAATGCCCATCACCAGCGGAATAACGGCCCCGCCGATAATCGACATCACCACGATCGAGCCTGCGGTCTGGGTATCTTTCCCCATCCCTTTGATGACCAGACCAAAGTTTGTCGGCCAGCATGGCGCCATACAGAAGCTGACCAGAATGAGCGCATAGACCGCCAGCATTGAACTGCTGAATACGGCAACCAGTAAAAGGGCGGTGGCGGCCAGGGCAAAGGTACCGAGCAGCAGCGCCGGATTCAGGCGGTTCATCAACCAGGTGGCCACCGTTTTACCCACGGCGTAAATCACCAGAGAAGCCAGCAGCCAGTAGGTTGCGGAGTGCTCGCTGGTGCCCTGCTGCACGAGCTGCACAAAGCGAATCGTGAAGCTCCATACGCCAACCTGGGCGCCGACGTACAAAAACTGCGACAGGATCCCGAGGCGAAAGCGCGGGATGGCAAACAGGCGTTTCAGCGTAGGCCCCATGCTTTCCGTCGGGAGCTGTTGCTGCTGAGAGGGCGTGCCCTTGCACGACGGGAATTTAATAAACACGAACACCAGCGCCAGCACCACCAGCACGGAGCCGATAATCAGATAGGGCCCGACCACCTGGCCGACCATCTGATGGCGCGCGGCGTCCGCGGCGGCGGCGGGCATCGCCAGCAGCTGTTCATGGCCCGGATCGTTTTCGCCGAAGACCATCACCTGGCCAATCAGCACGCCGGAAATCACGCCCAGCGAGTTGAAGATCTGCGAAAAGTTAATGCGCTGGGTGGAGGAGTGGATCGGGCCCAGCAGGCTGGAGTAGGTGTTTGCCGAGGTTTCCAGAAAAGAGAGTCCGCAGGCGATCACCCCCAGGCAGGCGAGGAACGCGCCGTAGGTCATGATCTGCGCGGCCGGGACGAACAGGAAACAGCCGAGGGCGTACAGGCACAGCCCAATAATAATCGCCGCTTTATAGGAATAACGCTTAATCAGCGCCGCCGCAGGCAGGGCGACAAAGAAGTAGCCGAGGAAAAAAATCGACTGCACCAGCGCCGTCTGGGTATCCGTTAAATCGAAGCCCTTTTTAAACTGGGCGATCAAAATATCATTCAGGTTGCCCGCCATCCCCCAGAGCGCAAACAGGCAACAGACCAGTAAAAATTGCAGCCAGGGGGTGTGCGGTAAATACGCGCTGGCGTCCAGTTTTTCATTGTGGACCGCCGCTTTATCGACCTTATCCGTGATTAGCGTACTCATTGAGCTATCCTCTTAATGGTTTTTATACAGTAGGGTTTAAGCCATTTCATAATCAGAGGCGGCACGTAAAAGCCGTTCTCGTGCCTCCTGGTAATCCGGTAAAGATGATGCGCCCTGCTTTTCGACGCTGACGGCGGCGTAGGCCGCCGCAAATCGGGCCGCGCTATGCAGCGGCTCGCCGCAGGCCAGACGCGCCGCCAGCGCGCCGTTAAAGGCATCGCCCGCGCCGGTGGTATCGCGGGGATGAGAAGGAAAGCATGGAATAGGGGATTTCACGCCCTGCTCGCTCAGCAGGGCGCCCTTTGCGCCGAGGGTGATAATGACGTTGCGCGCGCCCTGAGCATGCAGCGCATCGGCGGCCTCGGCCGCGGCCGCCAGAGAGTCGACCCGGCGCCCGGTCATTAACCCGGCCTCCGTGGCGTTCGGCGTAAGCAGATCCACTTTGCTTAGAAAGGCGTGCTCAACGGGCTGCCAGGGAGCGGGATTGAGCACCACGAAGGCCCCGGCTGCTTTCGCGGCGTCAACGACCTGTTCAATGGCGGAAAGATTATTCTCCAGCTGAACCAGCACCACATCCGCGCAGCCGATAGCGGGAATGCAGCCGGCGATTTCATCATCGGTCACCGTCATATTCGCGCCGGGGTCGACGGCAATCATGTTTTCGGCATCGTTGCCGGCCACATAAATCAGCGCATTGCCGGTGGGGACCTCTTCGGCGACCAGCAGCGTCACGGCGTTAAACCCCACGCCCTTCAGATGACGACGGGCAAAATGGCCGAAGGTATCATTGCCAATCTTGCCGATATAGTGAACATTCGCCCCCGCTTTTAGCGCGGCGGTGGCCTGGTTCGCCCCTTTTCCGCCGGCGCTGGTCATGCTCCCGCAGGCCACTAACGACTCGCCCGGCACCGGAAAGCGCTCCACTCTGGCCACCATGTCGAAATTGAATGAACCAAAAACACAGACTTTTCCTGACATCATTCGCTCCTTTATACGTGCTCGGGGGAGTGCAGCGCGGCGGACAGATCGCGGGACATTTTTTCCCAGGCCTGCTCGAGCGGCATATCCGGGCGGAATAAACCGCTGCTGCCCATCACCAATACCTGCGCCCCGGCTCCCAGCAGCTCACGGTAGGTGTTGCGGTTGCATGAGCCGTCGACTTCCAGCAAGAAGTTGAGGCTGCGGCTCTCTTTTAGCTGATGAAGCTGCGCGATTTTGGCGGTCATTTCGGGAATAAACGGCTGACCGGCATAGCCCGGATCGACGGTCATCACCGTGACCTTATCGAGCAGATGCAGATAGTGCTGGATGCTCTCAACCGGCGTGGCGGGATTGAGCACCATCCCCACCTCTTTCCCCGCCTGGCGAAGCATATTGATGACCCGAAAAGCTTCGCGGCAGATGGTTTCCGGATGCAGGGAAATGGCGTCTGCTCCGGCTTCTATCAGCGCCGGGATAAACGGGGTGGGCTCTTCGACCATCAGGTGGACATCGATGGGAAGCGGCGTATAGGGCCGAATCTGCGCCACAAAGCTGGCCGATAGCGCCAGGTTTTTCACATAGTGCCCGTCCATCACGTCGACGTGCAGCCTGTCGGCTTTGCCGTTTAAAAAGTGCAGCTGTTCCGCCAGCTTCATCATGTCCATACACATGAGCGAAGGAGAAAGGTAATAACGCATAAGGCCTCTTTTATTCCGGTAGTGGCTGATTTCAGGCAAAGTCTGGCCCTGCCGCGGGAAGCAGCGTTTCGACAATGCGCGTAGTCACCGTCACGTCATGACGGCGTACTCAGGCGATCTGTAGCCCGACGTTATGCCAGGTCATCTCTTTTTCCAGCAGCGGATCGACAAACTTTTCGGTGATTAAACAGTCCAGCTCGCCCAATCCGCCGATCCGCGCGACGCCTGTTCGCCCCAGCTTGCTGCCGTCGACCAATGCCACGGTCTGACGGGCGGCCAGCATCATCTGTTTCAACAGGGCGGCGTGGGCTTCCGTACCCGCATATAAACCGCTATCGCGCTCCAGCCCCTGGCAGGAGAAAAAGAGCGTATCGACGGCGTACTCGCGCAGCGTTCGTGAGGCGGTTTCACCGAAGAATGCCTCCTCGGTCGGGGAAAAATCGCCCCCCAGTCCCACGAGATGCAACGAGCGTCTGCTCATCAGCGTTTGCAAGATGCGGATAGAGGGCGTGATAACCGTTAGCGTCATCTCCGGCATCTGCCGGGCCAAAAACCAGCTGGTGCTGCTGCCGTCCAGGACGATGGTCTGTCCCGGCTGGAGACACTGCAGCGCTTTGCGGGCAACGCGCATTTTTCCTTCGCTGTGCAGCAGCGTTCTCTGCTGAAAGCTTCCCTGGCTATCTTCGACCGGCAGGGCGGGCGACGCCGCTCGGATCGCCGGCAGCGGGTTCTCCGCCGCCAGCGCTCCGCCATGGCTCCGATTTAAAATCCCTTTCCGTTCCAGCTCGCTCAGATCGCGGCGAATCGTTTCCCTGGAGACCCGAGTCGCTTGCGCAATCTCATTCACCCGCATCACGCCGCGTTGGCCCAGCAGTTCAACAATCAAACGATGACGTTCCAGCGGCAACATAGCTTTCTCCTGAAGTACATAATCAGATTACCTTTCCCTTGCGTAGGGCGTTGAGACCTCCGGAATATCCGGCGAAGGCGACCGTTTTGTCGCCGGTCAATGTGACAGCGTACGCATTTTGGCGTCATATCCGGCAGCGGTTTCGCTCTCTCGCCCTTTATTCAGGCATAAACAAAAACAAACAAAAATAAATGCAATATTGCCTTTGCGCCCGTTTATGCCCGTTTACGCCCGTTCATCAAGGGCATCGCTCATTTCCCATCTGCTAATTAAAAGCAAATGAAAATAAAAAAATGCTAATTTGATTACGTTATTTTCATTTGGTGCGTTTTTAAATGGATTTAAGCCGATTAAGAGCATTAAATGAAAGCAACTAAAAACAAAGAGCAGGATAAAACCATGAATGAAACAACCCGACGTTTTGCACGTTTAGTCGACCTGAGCGCAGTCCAGGCCACCAGTACCGAAGCGGACGTTCGCGCCTGCGCCGAGCTGGCAGCCCGATACAACATTATTTCCGTCCACGTTCTGCCCTGCTGGACGCGTTTTCTCAGTACGTTGCTGCCGCAGCAGGGGACGGGAGAGGTGATGATTGGCGGGCCGGTCGGCTTTCCCGGCGGCGGGCATGCGACTGACACCAAGGTTCAGGAAGTGCGGCAGCTGATTGCCGATGGCGCCCGCGAAGTGGATATGGTGGTGAATATCGGCAAAGTGTTATCCGGCGATTATGACTATGTGCGCGAAGATTTGCGCCGCGTGGTGGACGCCGCCGCGCCGGTACCGGCGAAGGTGATCCTCGAAACGCACTATCTCAATGAGGAGCAGATCCGCCGCGTGTGCGATATCGCCGTAGAGGTGGGGATGAAGTGGGTCAAAACCTCCACCGGCTGGGCGCCGACCGGCGCGACGGTGGAAAAAGTCAGCATTATTGCCGACCAGCTTAAAGGGCGAATCGATATCAAAGGCGCCGGGGGGATTCGCGATCTGGCAACGGTGCGCGCCCTGTACCAGCTTGGCGTCCGCCGCTTTGGCATGAGCCATGGCGCGGTCACAAAGGTGCTGGCTGAACTGGAGCAGCACCCGGAACGCTTTCCCGAGCTGAACGCCGATTAAACTGAGAGACCGCGGGCCTGATGGCCCGCCTTAAGACGTCACCGGAGTCAGTGATGAAAGATAAAATACTCACGATTGATGTTGGCACTGGCAGTACCCGCGCCGCTCTTTTGCGCGTTGACGGCACGATGGTCGGCTTTGCGCAAAGAGAGTATGAACAGACCACGCCGCGTGCGGGTTGGTCAGAACAGGCCCCGTCTTTATGGTGGCAGGCCGCCTGCGACTGCATACGCGAGGTGCTTTACCGCTATCCTGAAACGGCTGCGCAGATTGCGGTTATTGGCGCCTGCGGGCAGATGCACGGCACCGTCCTGCTGGACGATCGCGGCGAGCTGGTGGAGGACAGGGCGCTGCTGTGGAATGACAAGCGCAGCCAGCCGCAGGTGGAAGCTTTTACCGCGCGCGAAGGGCGGGAAACGTGGCTGGCGCATTTAAATAATCCGCCCGCGGCGGCCTGGCCCGCTTTCAAATTAGCCTGGTGGCGTGAACATCATCCGGAGCGCTGGCCAAAGCTCGCCAAGGTGTTGATGCCGAAGGACTATATTAATTTCATGCTGACCGGCGCCCTGGCGACCGACTATAGCGAGGCGTCCTGCTATTTCCTGATGGACAGCGAAACCCGCGCCTGGTCTTCGCAAGCCTGCGAAACGTTTGGCCTGCGGGTCGATCAGCTACCGGACCTCAAACTTTCCAGCGACATTATCGGCCAGGTAACCCCACGCGCCGCCGGCCTGACGGGCCTGCCGCCAGGGATCCCGGTGGTTGCCGGTACGTCGGACATGGCGGCCTCTCTGCTGGGCTCGGGAGTATATGAGCCGGGGATGGCGTCCGACTCCACCGGCACGTCGACGCTGATCACCGTAGTGTCGCCGCGGCCGTTACGCCACCCGCTGGTCAATAACCTTCATCTGGCTAACGCGGCCTGGGGCGGATTTACGATTCTCGACGCCGGCGGCGATGCCGTCCGCTGGGCGCGGCTGGCGCTTGCCGATAACCAGATTACCCACCCGCAGCTTTTGCAGGAAGCTGCGGCGGTGCCGGCCGGTGCGGAAGGGCTGCTCTTTCTTCCCTATCTGACGGGAGAGCGTCTGGCCGAACACACGAACTCGCGGGCGCAGTTCTTCGGCCTGCAGCGCAAGCATCGCCGCGGTCATTTATTCCGCGCGGTCCTGGAAGGGGTGGCCTTTGCGTCCTGGCGCAATCTGCGCCAGCTGCAGGCGTGCGGGCAATATCCGCAACAAATGATCGCTTCCGGCGGCGGCGCGCGCAGCCCGCTGTGGCTTGAAATCAAAGCCGCGGCGTACAATCTTCCGATATTATCTACGCGCAATCAGGAGAATGGCGTCACCGGATGCGGTATTATCGCCGGGGTTGGCGCGGGGCTGTACGCGGATTTTGCCAGCGGCGTGAGGCAGACGGTGCAGTTCGATAAGCTGATTTCGCCGGATCCCCGTCTGCGGGATTATTACCACGCCTGCAGCGAGCTTTTTGATACGCTCTACCGGCAATCCGCCGCCTTATACGACAGGCTGGATGCCCTGAGCGCAGGACCCGACTGATAAGCAACGGTAAGCCAGCGCCGCGTCGCGCGTAACGTGCCGTAAATAAGAGAGAGGCAGAATGTTTGCAGAAGAAAGACAGGAGAAGTTGCTCAGTATTCTCAGGGAAAAACGCAAAGTGGCTGTTTCTGAGATGTGTGACGTCTTTAATGTATCTGGCGCCACCATTCGTGCCGATCTCCGCCAGCTGGAAGAGGAGGGACTGCTGACCCGTACCCACGGCGGCGCCGTTCTTCGCACGCGGGCGAGCTTTGAACAGGCGTCGGATGCGCGTGAAATTGTCAACCTCAGCGCGAAAGAGCGGATCGGCCAGCGCGCGGCGGCGCTGGTTGAGGATGGCGACATTATCGTGCTGGATACCGGCACGACGACCCTGCATATCGCGCGCAATATTCGCGACCGACAAAACGTCACGGTGGTCACCAACGATTACCAAATCGCCCGCGAGCTGGAAGCCAGCCCCTCTATTCAAACCATTCTGCTGGGCGGGATCGTGAAGAAGGGATACCACTGCGTGGTGGCGATCAACGGACGCTCCATTCTTGATACCCTGAACGTCGATAAAGCGTTTATGGGCGCCAATTCGCTGTCGCTGAAACACGGCGCCTGCGTGGCCGATATCATGCTGGCAGAAACGAAACGCGGCATGGTTGAACACGCCAGCCAGGTGATTATCGTCTGCGACTACAGCAAACTGAATAATACCTCGCTTGCCCAGTTTACCGCCGCGGATCGTATTGATACCGTGGTGGTCGATCGTCTGCCCGATGACGTTCAGGCGTATCGTAATGCCGGCATTCAGGTGATCTCCCTGGATGAAGAGGCGCACCTCTAGCGTTCTGTTCCGGCAGCGGCGCACCGATCCGGAGTACTACGGTAAAGGGCTCGGTATTGCGCCGCGTATCAACCCGGCGCTGGAGAAAGTGACGGCTTCTCCCGAATATAGCGCAATTAAAGCGCGCTGGATTAAAGCGTCGTTGATAGTGGCGTACAGGAAAGATACCCCCCTGAAGGGTATAGCCCCTCAAACGTTCCTCTATGCCATTAGGGATCATCGGCTTATCCGTCAACGAACAAACGGGTCGCTGGTTTCCCTCATTTTTAAAATTTTTCAATACATTATGCGCGTAGCTAATATAATTCTTAGTACCCGCACATTTAAAATGTAACGCGAAACTTCTGAAAAACATGTCCAATGAAATAAAAAGTGGATTTTATTTCAATCTTTATGTCAGAATCGCGTTATGACAGTAAAAACCATATTTTATATATTGTCATTATGCAAGCCATAATGAGCGGATACTACCGAACGCTACAGAAATAACATTCTGAGGCGTTGTCTGATTATTCGCATGGAGAATTATCGTGATGCTATCCTGTCTTAAAAACCTCGCTGGTGATTATATAGGATATAAATCATATGGCAGGAAGAATAAATGAGTTCGATGACAAATAGCCTGGAAAGATTAAGGAAGGAAAAGGAGAAAATAAAGCGACAGCGGCGTGAGTTTAAAATAAAATTCGTGTGCTTATATGTCTCAATATTGTCACATCTAAAAGCAAATCCTGATAATAAAGTTACCAAGGGTTCTTTTGGCGATGCCAAAAAAATCACCGTGGCAAACGATGGTTTCTTTTTTGATATTAGTTTCAAATATGACTACGCAAGAAATAAAGTGCGGATTATTGTATCTGAAGAAAGCCTGTCGCTGAAAGTCAGGCTCACCCTGCGGCTGACGGCATCAAAAGCGAAATGGCGCATTGTAAAAATATCGCATAAAAAGTTTAAGTATATTTTTAGAGTCATGAAGCCACAGCTGATTGAGGAGCTTATCGTCTTTTTGATCCGCTATCTGTAGATATCTCCTCTCCGTCAATGGGCCAATGAGCCGGGATGCTCGCTTCGATCGTTCTTCCGGCTGCAGGTTGGAATATTCCCTGCCGCGAGTTCCCCCTGGTTTGAGTCGTTGAGAATGTCATTAAACGGCATTACTCAATAAAGCCCCCATTAATGCTGTTTTTTCCCGCTTTTACCCCTTTTATCGCCCGGGGTTTCTGGCGGGATGAAGTTGCCAGGGTGATTTCTTAACTCACTGTAAATAAATGAAAAAGTATCATTTTTGTCATGAATGCCTCTGTCAATCACATTTCCTCTCTCGCCAACTTTAAATCTGTAAAAGTAGACGTTTGTCGACTTTTCATCTAAAAAGTTGGGGGAAGGGACTAGACAGGACCATTATTAGGTTATCAAATGGTTAAATTACGTCACATTAAATGTGAATGATTGGCCTTGTGTATAAAAGGCCAACACGCTTTCCGCTGCGTTAAAGCGCTGCGGACATCTTTGGGAGAAGTTATGCATTCCTCTGTTAATAAAAATGAAACTCGGACCTTTTTTGGTCATCCTTACCCCCTCGGTTCGCTGTTTTTCACCGAAATGTGGGAACGGTTCTCGTTTTACGGTATTCGACCATTACTGATCCTGTTTATGGCGGCCACCGTCTATGACGGCGGGATGGGGCTGGCGCGCGAGAACGCGTCGGCCATTGTCGGGATCTTTGCCGGGACCATGTATCTTGCCGCGCTGCCCGGCGGCTGGCTGGCGGATAACTGGCTCGGGCAACAAAAGGCGGTCTGGTACGGCTCGATTCTGATCGCCCTCGGCCATCTCTCCATCGCGCTGTCGGCGGTGATGGGGGATAGCCTGTTCTTTATCGGCCTGATGTTTATCGTGCTCGGTTCCGGCCTGTTCAAAACCTGTATTTCGGTGATGGTCGGTACGCTGTACAAGAAAGGCGATGCGCGCCGCGACGGCGGCTTCTCGCTGTTCTATATGGGCATCAACATGGGGTCGTTTATCGCCCCGCTGATCTCCGGCTGGCTGATTAAATCTCACGGCTGGCACTGGGGCTTCGGCATCGGCGGTATCGGGATGCTGGTGGCGCTGATTATCTTCCGCGTCTTTGCCGTTCCGGCGATGAAACGCTACGACAGCGAAGTCGGCCTCGACTCCACCTGGAACAGCCCGGTAGTGAAACGAAACGGCGTCGGCGCATGGCTGCTGGCGCTGACGGTCGGCGTGGCGGTTATCATCGCGTTGATTGCCCAGGGCGTTATCGTGATTAACCCGGTGGCGGTCGCCAGCGTGCTGGTCTACGTGATTGCGGCGTCGGTGGTGCTCTATTTTATCTACCTGTTCGTCTTCGCCGGACTGAGCCGCAAAGAGCGCGCCCGCCTGCTGGTATGCTTTATCCTGCTCATCTCCGCCGCTTTTTTCTGGTCGGCGTTTGAGCAGAAACCGACCTCGTTTAACCTGTTCGCTAACGACTATACCAACCGTATGCTCGGCTCCTTCGAGATCCCGGCGGTGTGGTTCCAGTCGATCAACGCCCTGTTTATTATTTTGCTGGCGCCGGTATTCAGCTGGGCATGGCCTGCGCTGGCGCGCAAAAACGTCCGTCCGAGCAGCATCACTAAGTTTGTTATCGGTATTTTATGCGCGGCGGCGGGCTTTGGCCTGATGATGCTGGCGGCGCAAAACGTCCTGAGCAACAACGGCGCGGGCGTTTCGCCGATGTGGCTGGTGGGCAGTATTCTGATGCTGACGCTGGGGGAGCTGTGCCTTAGCCCGATTGGCCTGGCGACCATGACCCTGCTGGCGCCGGAAAGAATGCGCGGCCAGATGATGGGGCTGTGGTTCTGCGCCAGCGCCCTGGGTAACCTGGCGGCGGGCCTGATTGGCGGCCACGTGAAGGCCGATCAGCTGGATATGCTGCCTGACCTGTTCGCACGCTGCTCCATTGCGCTGCTGATCTGCGCCGCGGTGCTGTGCCTGCTGATTGTTCCGGTTCGCCGGATGCTGGAAAACACCCGCAGCGACAAGCCGCAGGAGCCCGCGGCTAACGCGTAATCCCGCAAAAACCCGGCGCGTTCTGCGCCGGGTTTATCCCTTAACGGTAAACAATACCGCCATCGATCAGAATCGACTGACCGGTAACATAATCGGAGTCCGGGCCTGCCAGATAAGAGACCAGGCTTGCCACATCGTCCGGCGTTTCGGCGCGGCCAAGGGCGATACCTTCCACGTATTTTTTATAGGTTTCGCCCACCGGCGCACCGGTAATGTCGGCGAAGCGCTTATCGATCTCGGTCCACATTCCGGTTCCCACAATCCCCGGACAGTAGGCGTTAACCGTGATGCCGCGGCTGGCGTACTCTTTCGCCGCTGCCTGCGTCAGGGCGCGTACGGCAAATTTGGTGGCGGAATAGACGCCCAGCAGCGCGAAACCATCATGACCGGCGATAGAGCAGGCGTTGATGATTTTCCCTTTCTGCTGACGATCGATGAATTTTTTCGCCGCCGCCTGAATGCCCCACAGGGTTCCCTGAACGTTGATGCGCATGATGCGGTCCACTTCTTCAGGCGTCACATCGGCCAGCGCCTGAACCTGGGCAATCCCGGCGTTGTTCACGATAATATCAAAGCCGCCGAGCTGTTTTTCCGCTTCATCAATGGCGGCGTACACCTGCGCGCGGTCGGCGATGTTAGCGACGAAGGTGGCCGCTTTGCGCCCCAGCGCTTCCACTTCGGCGGCGACGGCGGCAATCCCTTCCGGGTTCACGTCGACCAGCATCAGCGACGCGCCGTCTTTAGCCAGACGCAACGCGATACCGCGACCAATGCCCTGACCGGCGCCGGTCACCAGCGCAACTTTATTTTCGATAGCCATGTCTGTACTCACCTTGTACTGATTAATAAACCAGGGAGGCCCGCGGCCGATGTCGTCGTAGCCGCTGCGGCGAATGGCACTACTCTATCGGGCGCAATAAGCGTGGCCTACCCCCCTGATGGGGGGGATAATGAGCGTACGGACTGGATTTAAGGAGTAATCGCGGTATGGCTTTTTTACCCTCGGCGGATGATTCACTGACAGCGTTTGTTCATCAGGAACCTTTACGTTTCACCGGGACGCTGCCGCTTATTTCCACGCGCTTTACGCCGCCCCGTACGCCGGAAAGCCTGCTGTCGCGGGAGCGCCTGCTGCAGCGCCTCGACGGCGCCGTCTCCCGCCGTTTAACCCTGCTGCGCGCGCCCGCCGGGTTTGGCAAAACCACCCTGCTGGCGCAGTGGTACCGGCACCGCCTTCGACAAGGGGATGCGCTGGCCTGGCTGAGCCTTGAAGAGGACGACAACGCGCCGCTGCTGTTTATGCGCTATCTACAGGAGGCGCTGCGGCCGCTGTGGCAGGGGTGGAGCCCGTCGTTTCTGCATCTGTTACAAGGTGAGCTTCCGGCCGAGCTCCCCCTGTTCTTTGCTGAGCTCGTTAATCAGCTTAATCAGTGCCCGCACCCGCTGTACCTGATCCTCGACGACTATCAGTGCATCAGCGACCCGGCGATTCATCAGGGAATGAGCTGGCTGCTGCACCATGCGCCGCCGGCGCTGCATCTGCTTATCGGTAGCCGTAGTCAGGCGCCTTTAGCCCTGAGCCGTCTGCATATGCAGGACCAGCTGCTGGAGGTCTATGATCCGGAGCTGCGCTTTAACCCCAGCGAAGCCCGCGCTTATTTCGCTGGCGCGTCGGGGCTGGATCCGCAGGCGATCCCCCGGCTTATCGCGCTCACACAAGGGTGGGTCGCGGGAATGAAAATGGCCGCGCTCTCCCCGGACGCGTCTACGGCGATGGGCCTCGGCGCCGGCTCGCGGTCAATCTCCCGCTATCTGGATGAAGTGATTTTCGCGCCGCTGCCGCCCGAAGTATTCGACTTCCTGCTGCATACCTCCGTGCTTAATCGCCTGCATCCGGATCTGTGCGATGCCGTCTGCGGCCGCCATAACGGCGGCGAGATGCTGAGGTGGATAGCGCAGCACAATCTGTTTCTTTCCGCGCTGGACGACAGCGGCCGCTGGTTTCGCTATCACCCGCTGATGCGCGACGCGCTGCTGCATCGCCTGCGCCACGGCGGGGATATTGATATTCGCCAGCTGCACGATCGCGCCAGCGCCTGGTTCGCCTCGCAGCAGCTGTGGGCCGAGGCGATACGCCATGCGCTGGCCGCCGGAAAATCGGCGGCCAGGGATGCGGAAGCGGGCGCGCAGTCTCTGGCGGAGGAGGGGGATATCGATACTCTGGTGCAGTGGATACGCTACCTGCCAGCCAATCTCGACCCGTCGCGCATCGAGCTTCAGCTTAATCTGGCCTGGGCGTTAGCCCACCGCTTCCGGTTTAGCGACGCTCGCCAGCTGCTCGACGCCATTGAGACGCAATCGGCGGCGCATGGCGGGGCGCTGGCCCACAGCTCGTGGGTGAAGCTGCGGGTCGTTCGCGCGATCTGCGAAGCCTTTGCCGACAATATTGCCCGCAGTATCGCTATTGTCGAACCGCTGCTGCGCGAGGTGCCCTGCGGCGATATCTGGGTTGATGGCCTGGTGTGCAACATCCTCAGCTACTGCCATCTGGCGGACTCCCGGCCGCAGCAGGCGCTGGAGGTGCAGCAGCGGGTATCCGGCGTCAGCGTTGCTAACCGCAACCTGTTCGTGACGGTCTACCGGGCCTTTGTCATGGCGCAGAGCTATTTGCGCCAGGGGAATCTCGCCGAAGCGGAACGTCAGGCCGCGGGGGCGCTGCGCTATGCGGAGCAGCATACCGGCGAGAACGCCAGCAGCGGCGCTACCCTGGCGCCCATTCTCGCCGAGATCGCCTGGGAGCAGGGGAAGGGCGAGCAGGCGCAAAGCCTGCTGGTTCCGCGTCTGGAGACCATCGACAACTTCTGTCCGCCCGACGGCCTTAGCCGCGGCTATATCATCCTGGCCCGTCAGGCCCGTGAAATGGGGAGACTGGCGGAAGCCGAATCACTATTACTGCATGCCGAAGGGCTGGCGGCCCAGCGCGGCTGGCTGCGGGCGCAGGCTCCGCTGCTGGCGGAGCGGATTGCCGTTGCCCTTCACGCGGGCGACAAACTGGCCGCCGACGCGCTGCTGCTTCGCCTGCAGACCCTTAGCCAGACGGAGGCTGCCGGCGGATATATCGCGCTCAGCCAGAGCCGTCTCCTTATCGCCGCCGGCGAACCGCAGGCCGCCGCCCGGCTGTTGGATACGCTGGCCGGCGTGCGGGAAACCAGCGGCGAGTGGCTGTTCGCCGTGCGTTTGCGGCTCAAACAGGCGCTTGCCCTCTGGCGTGCCGGCGAGCGGGAGCAGGCGATGGCTGTCTGCCGACCGGCGCTTGCGCGCGCGCTGCGTCAGGGGCTGTGGCGCAGCCTGCTGGAGGGGAGGGAAGAGATGGCTGCGCTGCTGGCGGAGATGCACAAGCGCGGCGCGGCGGATGATGCGCTGACCGCCGATATCGTCGCTTTGCTGTCCCGCTTCGCCGCCGCCGGGATCGTGATTGATACGGCGCGTCCGCAGCCGCCCGCGCTGCGCCTGACTGAACGGGAGCAGCAGACCCTGCGTTTGATTGCCAGCGGCCATTCCAACAAGGGCGTCGCGCGCGAGCTGGGCATTTCGGCGGAAACCGTCAAATGGCACCTTAAGCAGCTGTATGAAAAGCTGCAGGTGAAGGGGCGCATCCAGGCGGTAAACCAGGCGCGCGAATGGCGCCTGTTAAGCTAGCGCGATGGGGCGTTCTCGCTCTGCGCCGGGCCGCGATAATCGCCGCCCAGCGCTTTAATCAAGGTGATATCGGTACTGAGCCGCTGGGCCTGGATATCCAGCAGCAAAAGCTGCTGCGCGATGGCCGGGCGACGCGCCTCCTGCGCCGCATAGTAGCTGACCAGCCCGCGCTGATGGTGCGCGCTGGCGCTGCGGGTGGTCACCATCGCCGCCGTCACTTTCTGCTGCTGCAGGGCGGCCTGCTGGTTCAAATCGTTCAGCTGGCTCGAGCTAATCGCCACGTCGCGCACCGCGTCCAGCACCGCCTGGTTGTACTGCTTAATCAAAATATTGCTCGCCGTACGCGTCGATTTCAGGTTGGCGTTTAAGCGCCCGCCGTCAAACAGCGGTAAATAGAGCCCCGGCAGTATATTGATCTGCTGGAATGAGGACTTAAACAGATCGCCGACGCTCAGCGCGTTGTAGCCCCAGAAGGCCTTGATATCAAAGTGCGGGTAAAAGGCCGCTTTTGCCGCGTCCACCTGGCTCATGGAAGCGCTAACGTAGCCGCGCAGCGCCTGCAGGTCCGGGCGGCGGGCCAGCAGCTCAAACGAGAGCGAGTCCGGGAGCGTTTCCTGCAGCGTCGGCAGCGCCACGGGGTGAATCTCCGGCATGCTATGCGCATCGGCGCCGATCAGCGCCCGCAGGGTTTCCCGGTACTGCGTCAGCGTCCCCTGCGCCGTAATCACCTGCTGCTGCGCCGCCAGCAGCTCCGCCTGGGCATTGGCGACATCGACGCTATCCTCGACGCCGCGCGCGGTACGATGCTCGTGCGCCTGCACCGAGAGGCGGGCGATAGCCTCCAGCTGGTTGAGTAATTCGATTTTCTGAAAAGTTGCCTGCATCGCGAAATAGAGCTGAGCCACGCTGCTGGCGAGATCCAGCTCGATACCGGCGGTCTCCGCCTGGCGGGCATTCTTTTCGCCAATCGCGGCGGCGACGCGGGCGCGGTCGGCGCCCCATAAATCGATATTCAGCGTCGCTCCGACGCCGACCGTATTCAGCGTGTACCAGGGGCCGTTTTTATCCACCGGCAGGGAGAAGGAGTAGGGCCAGGTAAACTGTTTATTGGTCACCCGCAGGCGGTTTTGCGCCGCCACGGCGGTGGCCTGAATGCCCATTGCCGACTGCGCCAGCTCAACCGTGGACTGCGATTGCGAAATACGCAGCCGCGCCGCCTGCATAGTAGGAGAGTTCTGCAGCGCGCGATTAACCAGCATATTGAGCTGGGGATCCTGATAGCTTTCCCACCACCGCGCCGTCGGCCAGCCGCTGTTCGCCAGGTGGATCACCTTCGCCAGCTCGGCCTGCTGCGGGTTGACCAGCGGTACCTGGCCAGGATCGTCCTGAATTAACGCGCAGCCGGCTAATTGCGTGAGGGCGAAGGCAAGCGCCAGGGAGCGCCAGACGCGCGGAAGAGGAGTGGTTTTCGTCATGATCGGGTTGCCTGTCGCGGAATAACGGAAGACGCAAGCGGCCACGTGGGCAGCGCGGCCAGCGCATTGACCAGCGGCGCGCCGAACGGATTCGCCGGATCCGGCTGCGGCGCCTGAACGCGCTCAACGGTATTTTGCTGCGCATCGATATCGCTGGCGTAGGCTTCAAGCCGCCGGGCGCAGCGGGCTAAAAAAGTATCTTCCGGCGCGGCGTAGAGGCGATAGCCTTCGCTGAGGCGCAGGATCTCCTCTGCCTGACGAAAGGTTGCCCGCGCCGGCCAGCTTTTGGCTTCCGGCCACGGGTGCGCATAGGTTCCCAGCGGCTCGGCGGCCACCCGGTTGATTAAGGTTTCGCTCTCGGTCAGCGCGGCAAACAGCGGTACCTGCTGAACTTCATCGTCGCGGGCGGCGAGGGTTTGCGCCAGCTGGCGATACAGCTGGGCCAGACGCGCTTTCAGCTGCGGCGCTTCGCTATCGGGCCATAAATAGAGATGAACAATGGAGGAAACCAGCACGCCGAGCAGGATGCCGATAACCCGGTCGCGCAGCTCGGTAAGGTTGCTGAGCGGACCAAACCAGCTCAGGAACGCCAGCGCGAAGGTAAAGCCTATCTGAATGCCGGCGTAGGCGATGCGCTCCGATCCCGCCGCAATCCACGCCGCCAGCGCGAAGACCGGCAGGGTCATCGCCAGCAGGCCGCTCAGCGAATCGGTCCAGGGCTGCACAAAGACGATCAGAAGCAGCGCAATCAGCGTGGCCAGCAGCGCGCCGCCGATGCGTAGCCACGTTTTCTGCATGGTGGCGCCCAGGCCCGGCTGGGCGACGATCACGCAGCTCAGCATGATGGTGTGGATGCCCTGCCAGTCGGCGGCGGTGTAAAAAACGTAGCACAGCAGCGTCGCCAGCAGCGTTTTCAGGGCAAAGTGCAGATAGGCCGGATTGGACCACGCGTCCGGCAAAAGCAGCGGCGCTTTTTCCACTTCGCCCTGCGGCAGCGGGATGGTTTCGCCGCGCGCCAGCCGCGCCAGAACCTCGGCGATCTCCTGCAAAATGGCGCTGTTGGCGCCGTCGCGCGGGACAATCAGCGGCTGGACCTCCGCCGCCGCGGGCAGATTATCCGCCAGCGCGTTAAGCTGGCTGGCTATCCGCCGACGCGCATCGGGATGGTCGTCGCCCGGCAGGAGCAGCGCCGTCAAATGAGAGCAGCTCAGCGCGGCGGCCATCAGCGACTGCCAGGCCTGCGGGCTGGCGGCAATCTCCGGCGTGGCGCGTGCGGCCTGCTGATACAGGGACCGCAGTTGGTTAAACTGCCCGGCAATCTCGGTAACGGTGGGCGGCGGCGTGCCATCGTCCGGCTGGCTCAGGCGCCGCGCCGTCTGGCGGAGCATCACCACCAGCCGGGCTTTAAACTGATAGCCGGGAAAGGCCTGCTGGAAACAGGCGTTGACCAGCAGGGTCACCAGAATCGCGGTGTTGATCGCCACCCATAGCCACAGCAGCAGGCGCACCAGAATTTCGCTCTGGCTGGTCATCGACGGGAAGGTCTGGGCGTAGATGACCGCCAGCGCCACCACGAAAAACGCCAGCCCGAGCTTGCCGAGCACCCGCATCAGGTAAATGGCGCAGAAGAACAGGATCACCGAGGCGACCAGGCGGATCAGCGGATAGTCATAGGTCCATTTGATAATCAGCAGCACGCCGCCCAGCGCGACGCTGACGGTCACCACGAAAACCACGCTTACCAGTTTGATCATCAGGACGTTCGGCTGGCTGACGTAAAACACCACGATCAGCGCGACGGCGAGGAAGGGAATATGCAGCGTCATAAACAGCACAATCAGCACCGCGCAGCTGAGCGTCAGGCGCAGGGTGTAGTTCGCCCGCCCCGGCGCATCGCGGAGTTCCCGGGTCAGAAAGGGCCACAAGCTCTGCATGCCGTCTCCTTATTGCGGCTGCAGAACGGCGCTGGCGGAGGCGCCCATACGAAACAGGTTCGGGTCGGGGTCTTTAACGGCGATTTTGACCGGGAAGCGCTGGGAGACGTGGACCCAGTTGATACTCTTCTGGATCACCGGCAGGCCTTCAATCACGCTGCCGCCGTCGGGCAGAACGCCGGTGCCGACCGAGTCGACTACGCCCTCGAAGGCGCGACTGTGGTTGGTCATCACGGTGATTCTGGCCGGAACGCCGGGCCGCACGTTTTTTAAATCGGTTTCGCGGAAGTTCGCCACCACGTACCAGTGGTCGTCATCAAGCAGGGTAAAGACCGGCTTCAGGGCCGAGGCGTACTGGCCGATCGTGGTTTTCAGCGCCACCACCACGCCGTTAAACGGCGCGCGGACTTCGGTAAATTCGAGGTGCAGCTCGGCCAGCGCAATTTGCGCGAGGATGCCCGCCCGCTGCGCCACCATGGCATCGACGCCGGTCACGGCGGCGGAAGCCTGTTTGGCCTGCAGCAGGGTGGCTTCCAGCTCGGCGCGCGCCGCTTTTTCTGCCGTTCGCGCCTGATCAAGATCCTCCTGGGAGGCAAACCCTTGCGGTACCAGCGGCTCAAGGCGAATGCGTGAAGAGGTGGTCTGCTTAACCAGCGCCTTAGCCCGTTCAACGGCGGCGCTGACCGACTGCGCGTTATATTCCTGCGCTTTAATCGTGCGCTGGGTCAGCATAATCTGCGCATCAAGCGTGGTCAGCCGCGCTTTGGCATCATCAAGCATCGCCTGGTAGGGGCGCGGGTCGATGCGGAACAGCAGGTCGCCTTTTTTTACCCGCTGATTGTCGCGAATCGGCATCTCGACTATCCGCCCGCTCACTTCCGGCACCACGTCGATGGTGTCGGCATAGACATAGGCATCGTTGGTTTCCGGCGAGGTTTGCAGCTGCCAGATAACCAGAATCAGCGCCACGATAGCGGCGAGAACGAGCGCCAGCAGGGGCCATTTTTTGCGGATAACGCTTGAGCGGGATGAGGTCATAGGTATCTAGTTTACGAAGAGCAGGAACCACAGAATCGTGGCGAACAGGAACATCAGCGCCAGATAGCTGAAGACCAGCGGAGAAAATCGCGACTGCCATCCTTTACGCACAATCAGGATATGGCAGGGAATAAGTAACAGCGCGGCGCCTGTTAAGCAGAAAAACCAGCCCGGGAATGCGGCGCCTAATACCGGAATCGCCGGGGATAATGAGCAGCCGGAGAGCGTAAATAGCAAGAATAAGAGCGTAGGGCGCGGCAGCTTTACAATGCGATTCAAGACTGAATACCTGAGTGCTCGGGTTAAGGTGAAATGAGTGTAATCTCCCTACCGGGGAAATAAAAGATAGATATAACCGAAGCGTCTGTATTTCATCGATAAACAGAACATTTTCTTTGGATAACGAGTGCATAGAAAATCATTCATTCTGCATTAATGGCGTGAGGCCGCTGGAATATAAATTTCGCCCGTCGCCGATAGTCAGCGGTTGTTGGCAGGGCTATGCTTAGAGCCAAAGCTAAAAAATAGTCAGGACTGAGGCAATGTCATGGATAAAGAACTACTGGAAGCGGGCTATCGCGCCTATACCGGCGAGAAAATCGACGTCTACTTTAACACCGATATCTGTCAGCACTCGGGTAACTGCGTGCGCGGTAGCGCGAAGCTTTTCAACCTGAAACGCAAACCGTGGATCGTCCCGGATGAAGTGGACGTGGCCACGGTGGTTAAGGTTATTGATACCTGCCCGAGCGGCGCACTAAAGTATCGCCAAAAATAAGCGAGGAAATGATGGAAATACTGGAAGGTCATAACAAGTTTTACGTCAATGACGCCGACGGGAAGCAGGTGGCGGAAATTGTTTTTGTGCCCACGGGCGAGCACCTCAGCATTATTGAACACACCGACGTCGACCCCAGCCTGAAAGGCCAGGGGGTGGGAAAAAAGCTGGTGGCGAAAGTGGTGGAAAAAATGCGCGGTGAGCAGCGTAAAATTATTCCGCTGTGCCCGTTTGCCAAACATGAATTTGATAATACTCGCGAGTACGACGATATTCGCGCCTGAATAAATGCGCCAGCATGCTGGCGCAACCACGTTTAATAAGGCAACGGTGAATTTAATGCCACTGAGTCGCTGCCTGAACGGATAGCCGTTAAATTGCGAACGTTCCCCGCCCCCTACCTCAGCTGCTCCAGAAACAGCAGGGCGGCTATGGCGACCATTATCACCCCGGAAGCGATGCTGACCTTTTGCGCGATTTGGGGCCGGGTCGCTAACAGCGCTTTGGCGCCGTAGCCGACAAGTAAATAGACCAGCGTGCAGGTTACCAGATGAATACCGCCTAGCGCCGACATCTGCTGGGCTAGCGACCAGCTTCCCCGTGGGTCGGTAAACTGCGGCAGCAGGGCCAGAAACAGAAGAAAGACTTTTGGATTCAGGCCGCTAATGCATAACCCCTTAATCGCCCAGCGATTCCAGCTGCCCGCGCTGTGCTGCTGTGCACCTGGCGTTGGCGGATGGCGCAAAATAGCGATCCCCAGCCACATCAGATAGCCTGCGCCCAGCAGCGTGAGCGTCGACAGCGCCAGCGGATGATTGGCGATTAACACGCCGATTCCGGCGACGACGATCAGCGTGGCCAGCAGGTGGCCAGACATGAGCCCGGCGACGGCGGGTATCACGCGCCGTCCGTTGATCCCCGCGCTGATGGTATAGGCCCAGTCAGCGCCCGGCGTGATGATCAGCAGAAAGGAGACCAGCCAAAAGCTGGCGATAAAGCTCATTTCCATGGACGGCCCGCCTCTGCGTGCTGACAACAATTTTCCATCATTTTCCCTCGTTAAGCGGCGGTTGTTTGAGGGAAAGAATATCGAGTTTATTGCGCAATGAGCTTTTAATGTTATGCTTTAAGGCGTTCTTCTGAGGGAAAATCTTCTAAATGGATAGCATCGATCGAAAAATTCTTGCTGAGCTACAGGCTGACGGGCGGCTGTCGATAACCGAGCTGGCCGAGCGGGTGAATCTTAGCCTTTCGCCCTGTCATCGACGGCTGCGGACGCTGGAGCAGGAAGGCGTGATTACCGGCTATCGGGCCAATCTGGATCCGGCCAAAATGGGCTTTAACTTTTTGGCGATCGTCTTCGCGACGCTAAAAGAGGGCGATAAGAAAGCGGTAAGCGCGTTTGAGGAGGCGGTGGAAGAGATACCGCAAATCGTGCTGGCGCAGCGCCTGTTTGGCGATCCGGACTACCTGATGCACGTGGTAACCCGCGATCTCCCGGCGTTCCAGAAGCTGTATGATGACAAACTCTCGGCAATGCCCGGCGTGCAGCACCTGCGGTCGACGCTGGTGATGAAAACGGTTGTGCAGGATCGCCCGTTTCCGCTCGGTAAGGGGTGATTATGCCACTCTGCGCTCAGCTCCCCGGTCGCGGCTAACGCCTTACCGGGGCTACGGGTTCACCGCCGTCTGCGGGCCGGTAGCACGAACAGATGCGCGGCATCGCCTCCGGGAAATTCAGCTACTCTGCGCCCGGCTCCCGGGGGCGGCGCTTGACGCGCCTTACCGGGGCTACGGGTTCACCGCCGTCTGCGGGCCGGTAGCCCGGACAGATGCGCAAGCATCGCCTCCGGGAAATAACGGTGGTGCTTCGTCAACCGCCATCCAGCAACAAGGTAAGCGCCTTATTCAAAGCGGGTGGGTATTACTCTTTTTCCAGCAGGCGCATAAAAACCGTCAGCGCTTCATCGAGCTGCTGGCGCTGCGCCGCGGAGAGCCCACTTAGCAGCTCCCGCTCATTCGCCACGTGACTTTCCACCGCCCTGTCGATTAACTCTCGCCCCTCTGGCGTCAGCGCGACCAGCATGCTGCGCGCATCGTCCGGGTTTGGCAGACGGCGAATAAACCCCCGTTTTTCCAGAGCCTTCAGACGATGGGTCATGGTGCCGGAGGTGATCATTAACGTTGAAAAGAGCTGGGTGGGCGACAGCACGAACGGCTCGCCCGCCCGCCGCAAAGTCGCCAGCATATCAAACTCCCAGCGCACTAAATCATGACGAAGAAAAGCCGCTTCAATGCGCGGCTCCAGCAGCAGCGCGCAGCGTTTCAGGCGGCCAAATGGCCCCATCGGACTGCAATCGAGATCGGGGCGTTCCCGTTTCCACTGTTCAAGAATGCGATCCACGGCGTCGGTCTGCGGTGATTTGTCCATTAATGCTCACTTGTCTTGATATCAAGATAAATATCGATACATACTTAGGCCACAATTTACCTTGATGTGAAGATAAAATCATGGCCTTTGTTTCGCGCAATTTGATGGTTGATCTGTTTTTAACCGCGCTGGCCCCCGCCATCTGGGGTAGCACCTATATTGTGACCTCGCAGTTTCTGCCGCCGGATCGTCCGTTTATCGCCGCGCTGCTGCGGGTGCTGCCGGCCGGGATCGCTCTGTTGATCTGGAGTCGCCGTTTCCCGCTGCGCGCCGAGTGGTGGAAGCTGATCGTTACCGGGATCCTGAATATCGGCGCGTTTCAGGCGCTGCTGTTTATTGCCGCCTATCGGCTGCCGGGCGGCCTGGCGGCGGTGATTGGCGCTATCCAGCCGCTGCTGGTGATGCTGTTGACCTGGTGCGTCGATCGTCAGCGATCGCCCTGGCTGGCGGTGCTCTCGGCATTGATGGGGATCGCGGGAATGGCGATGCTGCTGCTGTCGCCGCAAACCACGCTCGAACCGCTGGGGATCGCCGCGGCGTTTCTGGGGGCGATGAGCATGGCGCTGGGAACCTGGCTGTCGCGTCGCTGGGCGATCGCTTTGCCGGTTATCGCGCTGACCGGCTGGCAGCTGCTGGTTGGCGGTATCGTACTGGCACCGATTGCGTTACTGGTCGATCCGCCTCTGCATCAGGTGACGCTGACTCAGGCGGCGGGCTATCTGTGGCTGTGCGTTGCCGGGGCGATGCTGGCATACGGCCTGTGGTTTCGCGGTATCAGCCGCCTTTCCCCGGTGGCGGTGTCGGCGATGAGCCTGCTGAGTCCGGTGACGGCGGTGCTATTAGGCTGGGTTTTCCTCGGGCAAAAGATCGAGGGGCTGGCGCTGGTGGGGCTGGTGATTGTGCTGTTCAGCGTGCTGTCGATTCAGCGTGCGTTATCGAATAAGAGCGCCGTAGCGGGCCGATAACATCCCGGAGGCTATGCTGGCGCATCTGTCCGGGCTACCGGATCGCAGACGGCTGTTAACCTGTAGCCCGGGCAAGGCGCGTTAAGCGCCGCCCCCGGGAGCAGCGCGCAGAGTGGCTGAATTTCCCGGAGGCGATGCTGACGCATCTGTCGGTGCTACCGGCCCGCAGACGGCTGTTAACCTGTAGCCCGGGCAAGGCGCATTAAGCGCCGCCCCCGGGAGCAGCGCGCAGAGTGGCTGAATTTCCCGGAGGCGATGCTGCGCATCTGTCCGGGCTACGGCACCGCAGACGGCAGTGAACCCGTAGCCCGGGCAGTGGGTTCACGGTTCGCCAGAAACAAAAAAAGCCCCATCAAGGGGCTCGACATTGCTGTGTGCTTATTATGTGGCGGGAGCCAGACCAGCCGCCGTCAGGCGACCTGTCCGGCAGCTCCCTCTGCAACCATTCGGTTATTTAGACAGCTCGGCGGTCATATGAACCTGGTTACCGGTATACGCTTCGGTAATGTGATAAGACTGGCCCTGGTCTTTAGCAATGGCGGCGATTTTGGCTTCGGCGTTGTCCAGCGTATCAGCGGTTACGCTAACAGGCTGAGCGAAGCTAGCGAAAGAGACCAGAGACAGCATACCGGCAGCGGCAAGTAATTTTACGTTTTTCATGGTGTTTGTCCTTTTAACTTTTATGGTGGAAAGCGTTGTTGCTTTCGATGGACTTATAATAAGCCTGCTAACTATAACGCGAGTTGCAAAAAGTGCGATTTAGATCACACTTTTGTGACGGTATGATGACGAATGCCTAAATTTTAATTTTTTATTTCTAATAAAAACAAACAGATGATTTATTCTGCAGCGTCTCTTTCGCCGTGGAAAACGATCTCAACAGCCGCGCAGTTTTCTCGCCTCGCGTGATTAATTATTTTTAATGTGAATGCATTGGCTGTTTTTTGAGCAAGTAAAGCGGCGATATTTCGCCCGTCAACGAAGCATTGAGCCAGGGTGAAAAGATACAGTGACCCTCACACAGATTGCGTGAGGACAATGGGATGATTGCCGTACTCTTTGAAGCCGAGGTCACTCCGGCGAGTCAGGAACGATACTTAGCGCTGGCGGCGGAGCTGAAGCCGCTGCTGAACAATATTGACGGTTTTATTGCCATTGAGCGTTTCCAAAGCCTGACCACACCGGGGAAAATTTTGTCGCTCTCCTGGTGGCGGGATGAGGAAGCGGTGCAGGCGTGGAAACGCAACCTTTGCCATCAGGCTGCGCAGAAAGAGGGGCGGGAGAGCATTTTCGCCTGTTATCACATTCGGGTAGCTCAGGTGCTGCGCGAATATCGTGCTTAACCTGCCCATCCCCGGTACTCTGGCTGCTGTTTGTGGTTAGGGAAAATAAGCGAGGCACTATGTTAAAACCTGTTGAGCTAATTGAAGACGATGAGTCCCTGGCCGAAGCGATGGCGGCAGTGGCGTCGGCGATGGCGGATGCCTCGCGCCTGAAGATACTGTGCGCCTTAATGGACGGCCGGGCGTGGACGGCGACCGAGCTTTCTGCCGTCGCCGATATTTCCCCTTCGACCGCCAGCGCGCATCTTAGCCGCCTGGTCAACAGCGGTTTATTAATCTGCCTTGCCCAGGGCCGGCATCGCTACTACCGCCTCGCCGGTAGTGATGTCGCCGGTTTGCTGGAGAATATGATGACCATGGCCGGCAAGCGCGCGGTGGCGCTCGCAACCAGCACGCCGGTCAATTTGCGCCTGGCGCGCACCTGTTACGATCATCTGGCCGGAGAAGTGGCGGTATCGCTGTATGATTTTCTGCAGCGTGAAGCGTGGATAACGCCTGACGGAACGGCGCTGACGCTCGCCGGGGAAGCGCACTTTGCGCGGCTGGGAGTGGTGGTGAAGCGCGGCTCCCGGCGCAAAGCCTGCTGCGGCTGTCTGGACTGGAGCGAACGACGCTTTCATCTTGGGGGCGCGGCGGGCGCGGCGCTGCTGCAGCACGGTCTGGAGAACGGCTGGTTTAGCACTACCGCGGGATTTCGCGAAGTGACGATTACGCCGGCAGGGTGGCGCGCGTTGTATCTGCATTTTCAACTGACGAAAAAGGGAGACTGCTGACGGATTAGGATTGTTCTCTCTGTAGAGAAATAACCTTTTATGCAACTATAGGTTGCTATCTTGTTAATTCCATATCGTCTTTTCCCCTTCAGTGTAAATAACAATAGCTTTGTTTCTTGCTATCAATCCCCAGTAATTAATAGTTGTGAGCTATCTGTTACATTGATTAACAGCTCGTGAACATATGTATATTTGTCAGCGAAAAATAGCATTCTTTGACGCCGACAGCCTTGACGAATTCTTTTATCGGGTTCGTTCCTGACGCCTTAAATATTGCGGCTTCCGGTCAGTCGAAGTTTCTATTAACAGTTGCAAAAGTGAGCATCGCAAATCGCTTCTGACTTTTGTGCGTATTAACTGTTTGCTCATTGATACTTAATTCACTCTGACAAGGAAATGGCAATGAAAAAGGTTCTTCTCTCTGCTGCAATGGCAACTGCGTTTTTTGGTATGGCTGCGGCAAATGCTGCTGATACCAATGTAGGCGGCGGTCAGGTTAATTTCTTCGGTAAAGTTACCGACGTATCTTGTACTGTTTCCGTAAACGGCCAGGGCAGCGATGCGAACGTTTATCTGTCACCAGTGACTTTAACGGAAGTTAAAGCTGCCGCGGCGGATACCTATCTGAAACCGAAATCTTTCACCATCGATGTTTCTGACTGCCAGGCGGCTGATGGCACCAAACAGGATGATGTGAGCAAACTGGGCGTGAACTGGACCGGCGGTAACCTGCTGGCGGGCGCAACCGCTAAACAGCAGGGCTACCTGGCTAACACCGAAGCCGCCGGCGCGCAGAATATCCAGCTGGTTCTCTCCACCGATAACGCCACCGCGCTGACCAACAAAATCATCCCGGGCGACAGCACCCAGCCTAAAGCGGCCGGTGATGCCTCTGCCGTTCAGGATGGCGCGCGCTTCACTTACTACGTCGGCTACGCGACCAGCACCCCGACCACGGTTACCACCGGTGTGGTTAACAGCTACGCGACTTACGAAATTACTTATCAGTAATATCGACTGAGAGATAAAGCCGCCTCGCGCCGGGGCGGTCTATACCCGTCATACTTCGAATGGCACAGGCGTTGGCGACGTTTGCTCACCCCAGTCACTCTCTGGCCGCCTTTCTGCAATTCGAATTATTCAGGGTATACAACAATAATAAAGCGGCCACTGCTGTCGCTTATTTTTTTATTCTGAGGTCAGCATGAAGCGTATTGCCCTTTTTTTCTGTTTCATTTTTAGTTTTGCGGCCCATGCCAATAATATTATTGTTAACGGTACCCGCTTTATTTATCCAGGAAATGAAAAAGAAATAACGGTGCAGCTCTCTAACACCGCCGACCGTCCGGCGCTGGCGCAAGCCTGGCTGGATAACGGTAATGCCGACGCGACGCCGGATACCATTACGACCCCCTTTATTATCACGCCGCCTATTTCCCGCGTTGATGCGAAAAGCGGTCAAACCCTGCGTATTAAGCTCGGCAGTAATGCAGGGCTGGCTAAAGATAAAGAGACGCTGTGGTGGCTGAACCTTCTGGAAATACCGCCGGTTGAGGCCAGCCAGAAAAACGAAGGGCAAAATATTCTGCAGCTGGCGATTCGTTCGCGCTTTAAGTTTATTTATCGCCCTGCCGGGCTAGGCAATCGCGACGCTGCGGCAGAAAAACTGGCGCTCTCCGCTAACGGCAGCAGCCTGTCCGTCAGTAACCCAACGCCCTTTTATATCACCGTAAGCCGTATCTCCCGTAACGGCGGCAAAGCGCTCAACAGCAAAACGGTCATGTTTGCCCCGCAGTCCAGCCAGACCATCGCCCTCTCTTCAGCGGTGAGCAAAGGCGAGACCCTGACCGTTAACAACATTAATGATTATGGTGCAGATGTCGCAGTGAAAGTTACCGTCAAATAAGGGAAACGATCATGAAGCAGAGGTCAATCTGCCCGGGAAGATTAAGCACGGCTATTGCGGTTGCGCTGTGCTGCTTTCCGCCATTTTCCAGCGGACAGGAAAACCCGGGAACGATCTATCAATTTAACGATGGTTTTATCGTCGGCAGTCGCGAAAAGGTCGACCTGTCGCGCTTCTCGACCAGCGCTATCAGCGAGGGCGTCTACTCCCTTGATGTCTATACTAACGGCGAATGGAAAGGGCGCTACGACCTGAAAATCACCGCCGGTAAAGACGGCAAAATGGGCGTCTGCTATACCAAAGCGATGCTGATGCAGTATGGGATTTCGCCGGAAAAATTAAATCCGCAGCTCAGCGAAAAAGAGGGCTTCTGCGGACGCCTGCAGGAGTGGCGTCACGAAGATAACGTCAAAGACACGCTGATTCAGTCCTCCCTGAGACTGGATATTGCCGTACCGCAAATCTACGAAGATCAGCGCCTGAAAAACTTTGTCAGCCCGCAGTTCTGGGATAAAGGCGTTGCGGCGCTGAATTTAGGCTGGATGGCCAACGCCTGGAACAGCCATATCTCCTCGGCCAACGGTTCCGATAACAGCAGCGCGTATCTTGGCGTTAACGCGGGCCTGTCGTGGGACGGCTGGCTGCTCAAGCATATCGGTAACCTGAACTGGCAGCAGCAGCAGGGGAAAGCGCACTGGAACAGCAACCAGACCTACCTGCAGCGGCCGATTCCGCAGATTAACTCGATAGTCAGCGGCGGGCAGATTTTTACCAACGGCGAGTTCTTTGACACCATCGGCCTGCGCGGGGTTAACCTGGCGACCGATGACAATATGTTCCCCGACGGCATGCGCTCCTACGCCCCTGAAATTCGCGGCGTGGCGCAAAGCAACGCCCTGGTGACGGTGCGCCAGGGCAGCAATATTATCTACCAGACCACGGTGCCGCCGGGGCCGTTTACCCTGCAGGATGTCTATCCTTCCGGCTACGGTAGCGACCTTGAAGTGTCGGTTAAAGAGGCCGATGGTTCGGTCGAGGTATTCAGCGTACCTTACGCCTCGGTAGCGCAGCTGCTGCGTCCGGGGATGACCCGCTACGCGCTCTCCGCCGGTAAAGTCGACGATAGTTCGCTGCGTAATAAACCGATGCTCTACCAGGGAACCTGGCAGCATGGTTTAAATAACCTGTTTACCGGCTATACCGGCGTCACCGGATTTGATGACTATCAGGCGTTCCTGCTGGGGACCGGGATGAATACCGGCATCGGCGCGCTCTCATTCGACGTGACTCACTCGCGGCTGAAGAGCGATACCCTTGACGAGCACGGTCAAAGCTATCGCGCCACCTTTAACCGCATGTTTACCGAAACCCAGACCAGCATCGTGCTGGCGGCGTATCGCTACTCCACCAAAGGCTACTACAACCTGAACGACGCCCTCTACGCCGTCGATCGGGAGAAGAACTACAACAGCAACTACACCGTGTGGCGCCAGAAAAACGGGATGACCTTTACCGTCAACCAGAACCTGCCGGACGGCTGGGGCGGTTTTTACCTGAGCGGCCGGGTGGCGGATTACTGGAACCGTTCGGGAACGGAGAAGCAGTACCAGTTTAGTTACAACAACATGTACGGTCGGCTCTCGTGGTCGGTCAGCGCCCAGCGCGTCTATACCCCGGATAGCTCCGGCCACCGTCGCGACGATCGCGTGTCACTCAACTTTAGCTACCCGCTGTGGTTCGGTGAAAACCGTACGGCTAACCTGACGTCGAATACCGCGTTTAATAACTCACGCTTCGCCAGTTCGCAGATTGGCGTCAACGGTTCGCTGGATAGTGAAAACAACCTCAACTACGGCGTGTCGACCACGACCTCTACCGGCGGCCAGCACGATGTGGCGCTGAACGGCAGCTACCGTACCCCGTGGACCACGCTGAACGGCAGCTATAGCCAGGGCGAAGGCTATCGCCAGAGCGGCGTAGGCGCCAGCGGGACGCTGATCGCGCATCAGCACGGCGTCGTATTCTCGCCGGAAAGCGGCACCACCATGGCGCTGATCGAAGCGAAAGACGCCGCGGGCGCGATGTTGCCCGGCTCGCCGGGTACCCGCATCGACAGCGACGGCTACGCCATTCTGCCGTATCTGCGGCCTTACCGGATAAATTCCGTTGAAATTGACCCGAAAGGCAGCAACGACGATGTCGCCTTCGGCAGTACCGTGGCGCAGGTGGTGCCGTGGGAAGGGAGCGTGGTCAAGGTCTCCTTCGATACCACGCTGCAGAACAACGTCACTCTGCAGGCGCGTCAGGCAAACGGTCTGCCGCTACCGTTCGCCGCCACGATTTACAACCCCTCCGGGAAAGAGATCGGCGTGGTGGGCCAGGGCAGCATGATGTTTATCAGCGACGCCAGCGCGCCGAAGGCCACGGTTAAGTGGAGCGGCGGACAGTGCTCGGTGGAATTAAGTCAGGAAAAAACAAAGGAAACGCTATGTCGCTAATGAAAAAACTGACGCTTTTTATTGGCTTAATGGCGATGGGGACCACGTCGGCATGGGCGTACTGTACGCGCCTGTCGCAGCCGACGGTTAGCCTCGACATGGTTGTGGGCCGGGTGGTGGTTCCGCCGGATCTGCCGGTAGGCTCGGTGATCGTGTCCCGGGACTGGACCATGTCGGCGCCGGGCGGGGCCAGCTATAGCTGCAGCAGCGGCACTAACCGCTTTGTGGCCAAAATCGTCGCCCCCGGGGCGACCGATCTGGGAAATAAAATTTATTCCACCAACGTGCCCGGGATCGGCCTGCGGTTCAGCCGCGGCGGGGCGACGGTCAATATTATCTACCCTGACACGTTCTCCAGCTACGTCAGCCGGACCACGAATTACTCGCTGGAAGGCTCCCGCTTTACGCTGGAGGTGATTAAAACCGCGAGCGTGACCGGCAGCGGAACCCTGGCGGCAGGTAAGTACACCTCTTACGACTGGGAGAACGGCAATAACCCGATCCTCGAAACCCGCCTGAGCGCCAACGCCATCACCGTGGTATCGCCCTCATGTACCATCCTGAGCGGCAAAAATATGAACGTCGATGTCGGCACCATCAAGCGCAGCGATCTCAACGGCGTCGGCACCACCGCGGGCGGAAAGGATTTTAATATTGAGCTGCAGTGCAGCGGCGGGTTAAGCGAGTCGGGATACGCCAATATCCAGACCTCTTTCTCCGGCACGCTGGCCACCGGCACCACGGTGAGCCGAGGCGCGCTGCTGAACGAAAAATCCGGCTCCTCGTTGGCGAAAGGAATTGGTATCCAGGTCCTGAAAGAGGGCGTACCGCTGGAATTCAACAAGAAATACAGCGTCGGTACGCTGCGCACGCAAGAAACCCGATACATCACCCTGCCTCTGCATGCGCGTTTCTATCAATATGCGCCGACCACCAGTACCGGTGAGGTGGAGTCGCACATGATCTTTAACCTGACGTACGATTAATTCGGGAGGCGGGTATGCGTGATTCAGCACAATATAAAAATAGCAAACGACTCATTCAGCTGGCGCTGATCGGCGGGATGCTGATGGCCTCCCCGGCGTCGGGTTTTGAGACCAACTACGATCGAGGGCGGGTGGATTTTGCCGGACGGGTGACGGATATCTCCTGTAGCGTGGCGCTGAACGGCGGCAACAACGCGGGGAGCGGCAGCGTCTGGCTGGCGCCGGTCAGCCTGGCCGAAGTACACGATCGCGGTGCCGGGGCATTTATGAAGCCGCAGCCTTTTACGCTGGAACTCTCGAACTGCCAGCTGCGTCACGACGGCGGCGCGGCGGATAAAGACGAGATCCGCCTGGTTAACGTCCGCTGGGTTGACGGCTTTACGGTCAATGCGGTGGGCAATGAAAATGCCGGCTATCTGAGGAATACGCGGGCGGACGGCGCCAGCCATATTTTCCTCGCGCTGTCGACCAATGATAATAATACCCTCGATAAAAGTAATAAAATCGTCCCGGCCGACCCCTTGCAAAACCGGGTGCCGCTGGTCGAAAAAGCGGTCGATGGCGGCGTATTTACCTATTACATCGGCTACGTGACCCCCGCGCCGGAAAAAGCAACCAGCGGCCCGTTGACCAGTTGGGCAACATGGGAGCTCGTTTATAATTGAAGGGGAGAGGGTATTGCGCGAGTATGACTTTTGATGCCGGAGTTATCCGGCATTTATTTATGCGGTGATATCTTCCTGGACCAATTGTTCAATGCTCACTTCCTTCCAGTAGTGTCCCTGAATAGCAAACCATTCCATGCCCTGCAACCAGGCCTTATGCGCTTCGCTTTCTACACCTTCAATAATCACATTATGGTGGTTGCGGGAAAGGAAAGTGACGAGGGCATCCATTAACGGACGACCGGAATCTTTTTGCATTAAAAGCCAGAAGAAGTCTTTATCGATTTTGACATAATCGAAATGATAGTCGCGAATAGCGTGAATACCGGCGTTGCCAGAGCCAAAATCATCGAGCCAGAGCGTAGTGCTTTGCGGGTTATTCCAGGTTGCGAGAGCATTATTCAAAAGATTATGGGAATTCTCGGTCACTTCAAAATGGACGCAGCCGATTTGGTCGACGAGCGCTTTAATCTCCGGGCGTTGCAATACGTTAAGTATATGGTCATCAACATTAATCGTCGCCGAGATAGCATTTTGCTTAAACCACTGTTTATGTTTTTCAATAAGCGCCAGCTGTTCCATAAAAATGCTTTCGCGTAGTCCCGTATTGGCGTAGCGAAAGAAGTTTTCCGGCGATATAGACAGGCGGTCAAAGCGGCTCAGGCACTCAACGGCGACGAGCGTACCTTTTGGGGAAAACATTTTTTGAAAGACATAACGAACGGATATATCGCTACGTGATAAATTATGCCTGGAAAAAAGAGTTGCGTTCATTATCTCTCGTCAAAAATCAGGTCAGAGGTAAAGAGAGGAGAATATTATAGGTGACCTTTCTACCGATGGGAATGATTATTAATGGCTTATCGCCAATAAATTATCGGGTTTTGATTGGTCACCCACATATTTTTGGTTTTAGCACTGGTACATATTGACTATGCTTTTGTTCATTGTTCGCGAGTTATTCATCCCGAGTTTCTTCATAATATGTACCTTATGGCTGTGGACCGTTTTATGATCAATGTCGAGAAGCACCGCAATCCTTTTACTGTTATTGCAGGCAATAATTAACTCCAGCACCTGAAGTTCCCTGGCGGTCAGCTTGCGGCGGGTGCATAGCCCCTGGCAGCCCTCGGCGGTTGAGGGCCTGCTGATGATGGCTGAGTAATCTGCCAGCGAGGATTTTTCGGTCAGAATCAACAGGTTTTCCAGATCAAGCAGCTCCCGGAACAGGCTGGACAGCTCGCTTTTGACGATCAGCACCAGCAGCGCGCAATGCGTCAGGCGCTTGCGCAAAGTGTTCAGTAATGCGACCGTTGTGGCCGCAGAGATATCTTTGTGGATGATATTGATAATAACGGTGGCTGCCGGGGAGGCGCTGACCCCTTTCACAATATCCTGAAATTTCAGGGTGGTGATATCCCTGGCGCGATCAATCATATAATCATGGATTGATTGCCCGATGATATTGTCATCAGTGTAAAGTAATATACTGTCCAATGGTTCAGACTCTCTTTTTTCTCTTGGCTTCCATAATCAAGTCGAGCAGTACTTTCTCTATTCGCTTCTTGTTATCAAGATGGCGAAATTTAAACTGACAGGAAATCTGGTAGTAGCTATCTGACTTCTCGTTATCATCTAAAGTCACCATAACAACATTTTTTATAACTAAATCTACGGTGATTTCGCCATATTCAGCGAGGGCGAGGATAGCGTTCTTGAGGATGGCGTTATGGCTGAGGAATTTCAGATTGGGGCTCCTGGTCATCAGCGCGCAACCGCCGTCCGAAATGTCTTTGATTTCGAATAGATAGTTTTCTCCGTTTTTGTGTCGGCCGTGACAGAAGAATTCGTGCTCGTGGCGCAGACGGAATCGGGGATCGCGCCGGCGTTGTACCACCTGGATACACTCCGGTAAGGTAAATGCGACCTTCCTGCATTTCCCTTCACCGCCGGCATAGCTTTTCTTTAGCGTAGAGCAAAACTCGATTTTCCCTGAATCGCTATGCAGAATAAATTTAACTTTATGCCCCGCGGGGATTTTGCTGGTGGTGGAGATATGAAACTCGGCAAAATCTACCCGCGTTAGCTGGGTAATAGTGCTTTTGTTATTAACAAAAACTTCTATCTCCGCCTGCTTTCGGAGCTCTTCCCTGAAAATAGCAATAATTTCATACTTACTCGTCTTTATCGTTCCCTCTGTCATGTGAAATCCTTGTAAATTGTTATTGTGTGTGGTCGATTTTTTATATAGCAATACAAACATTCTGATTGTGTTAACCAGATGTTTTTATGAGCATTTGATGTTGTTAGCTATCTTTGCAGCTAAATTGATTTGTATAAACTTTGAATGAGATATTGTTTTTCCTGTAATCAAGAGTTCGAAAATTTTGGCGAGACAAAAACGACAGAAGCCTCCAATTAGGAGGCCAGTCGAAAAAGTTTAAATCTATGCTTTGCATAGGGTTATCCGTAAGAGAATAAAGCGGATAACGCCTAATTTGTAGGATGTATAGTGCCAGTGGCGTTAAGGTAATTCCAGGCAAATATTGAGGAGAAGGCTTCTGCGAATATCGATCCGCAGAAGCCTGAAATCAGGAGTGGGGCTGGAGATTATCCAGAATGGCTAACGCTTCTGGTGGAAGCGTTAATTGCGCGGCGGCCAGATTCTCGTGCAGATGCTGTAGCGAGGAGGTGCCCGGAATGAGCAGGATATTCGGCGAGCGCTGGAGCAGCCAGGCCAGCGCCACCTGCATCGGCGTGGCGTCAAGCGAAGCGGCGACGTCGTTAAGCTCCCGGGCCTGAAGCGGGGTAAAACCGCCGAGGGGGAAAAAGGGCACCCAGGCGATATTTTGCGCCGCCAGCTCGTCGATCAGCGGATCATCCTGACGGTTCGCCACGTTATATTGGTTCTGAACGCAGACGATTGGCGTCAGTTTTTGCGCATCGCTCACCTGTCTGGCGGTGACGTTACTCAGCCCGATATGGCGAATCAACCCGCGTTCTTTCAGCTCCAGAAGGGTGGTTAAGGGCCCCTCCAGCGAACCTTCAACCGGGCCATGCGTGCCGAGCATACTGCGCAGGTTCACCACCTCAAGCACGTCGAGGCCCAGATTGCGCAGATTGTCCTCCACCGCCGCAGTGAGCTCCGCGGGCGACATCGCGGGCAGCCAGTTGCCTTTATCGTCGCGGCGAGCGCTGACTTTGGTCACGATACACAGATCGGCGGAATAGGGATGCAGCGCCTGGCGAATGAGCTGATTAGTCACGTGTGGACCGTAAAAATCGGAGGTATCAATATGATTGACGCCCGACTCGACCGCTTCCTGCAGTACGCGGATAGCGGTTTGCGGATCTTTTGGCGGGCCGAAAACGCCGGGCCCCGCAAGCTGCATCGCCCCGTATCCCAGGCGATAAACCTGACGATCGCCTAACGTCGCAGTACCGGATAATTTTACGCTGGACATATAAACCCCTGCTTTCTAGGTGTGCAAGGGATAAGTGTATGTCCGTCAGGGAGATTGGTGGGGGGAGAATGTTGGCAGAACGTGCGGCGAGGAAAAGACTCGCCGCACGAAGAGGATTAGCTAAAAAACATCACCGACACGCAGAGCAAACCGACAACCAGGGTAATAAAGCTACCTACCGAGCGGTAGGGCTTCAGCGCCGGAATAAGATACGTCGAGAGGGTTGGCATGATGAACAGGATCATCGCGATAAGCGGGCCGCTGACGGCGTAAATCATTGAGATAGCGTTGGGATTGATAAAGCACACCACGAAGGTCAGCGTCGAAACCAGCAGGATCGACATCGCCCGGTTAAACGCGCGGCTTTTACGAATCCCCGCCTGGGCGAGGGACGTTTTGACGATTTCACTGGCCCCTTCAATCACGCCAAAATAGGTGCCAAGGAACGATTTCGACATCGCCACCACCGCCACAATAATCCCGGTGATCGCCAGCCACGCCGGCGACCCCGGCATCATCGACAGGGCGGAAAGAATAGTGACCCCTTGATGGCGGGCGGTTTCAATATAGCCCGCCGGTATCGACAGCAGGCAGCTGAAGACGAAAAACAGCACGCTGGCGCAGATGAGGGTGTAGGCCACCTTCATGATTTTTTTGCATTTACCCATGGCCTGCTCGCCGTATTTCTCCTGCTGATCGATAGCAAAAGTCGATATGATCGGCGTATGGCTAAAAGCGAAAACCATCACGGGAATCGAGATCCAGATTTGGTGGAACGTGTGCGGGGTCAGCTGCATCTGGCTGGTCAGATAAGCCGGCTGCCAGCTCCCCATTAAATAGATGGAGAGGAACAGGAAACAGGCGATCAGCGGGAAGACTAAAAAGCCCATGACTTTAATCGTGACGTGGCGGCCCATTAAAAAGATCAGATTCAGCACCAGCACCACGCCCAGGCTGAGCAGCGCCCTGACCTGAGAAGTGATGGGCACATGTCTGGAGAGCTGCTCCGCGAGCGAGTTCGTAATGGCGACGGCGTAGATCAGCACCACCACGAAAAAGGCGAGGAAATAGAGGCCGGTAATCAGGCTACCGATCTTTTTACCGTAATAGTGATTAACGGCGCCGGTGATCCCTGCGCCCGGGGCGATGTTGGCGGAGAGAATAAACTGGCTCAGCGCTTTATGCGGCCAGTAGGTTAACGGCCAGGCGACCAGCGCGGTGATGAACAGAACGATAGCGCCCGCGGATCCCAGTTGGATCGGCAAGAATAACGTGCCAGCGCCTACAGCAGTGCCATATAAGGCGAAACTCCAGAGAGTTTCTTCTTTAGACCAAATTTTAGACATTATGCGACTTTATCAACCAGAAAACGAACAAAAAGGAGTGCAATTTAGCACATTTATGGATGAGCTGTGGCGATAGTTTCTGGCGAAGAAATGAAGCGGCGGAGCGCCCGTTACCGGCCGGGCGCTTTGCTAAAGATTACTGGCGGGCGGCGATCCGCTGCTGGCGAACCTTGATGACCCGCTCGCGCAGCATATCCCAGACCCAGTTAAAGGCCATGGTGTAGGGCAGGAAGAACAGCATAAAGCCGATTTCCAGCATAAACGCCTGCATCAGCGAAACGCCCAGCACCAGCGCGACCATCGTGACGCCGATAATAATAAAGCCTGACTCGAAGCCGATCGCGTGCAGCGCGCGGACCCGCAGGGTACGGACGACCCGGGTTACCGGCCACAGCCGGTCGAAGAGGGCGTTATAGATAATGTTCCAGACCATCGCCAGGGTCGCGAGCAGGATGCTGAGCCCGCCCATTTCAACGACCGAACGCTGCATGAGCCATGCGGCGGTTGGGGCGAGGATCAGCGTCGCCAGACCTTCAAAGCTTATCGCGTGGATTACCCGTTCCGTCAGCGTTTTGCGCTGGGCGTTGACTTGTTGCATGGCTTGTTGCCTCCGGTCTTTATATGAAATTACCCGGCATTTTATGGATAAATGTGATAAACAAAAGATAGTATCCATCGATAAAGTAGATAGTTCATGCGCTATTCTCCCGAAGCTTTAACCGCGTTTGTCGAATCCGTGGCCTGCGGTTCATTCTCAGCCGCGGCGCGGCGGCTGCGCAAAAGCCAGTCCACCATCAGCACCGCAATCGCCAACCTGGAAGCCGATCTTGGCGTGACGTTGTTCGATCGCACCTCCAGACAGCCGACGCTCACGCCGCAGGGCGAACAGGTGTTGAGCTACGTGAAGGCGATTCTGGCGGCCAGCGACAGGCTGGATGAGCTGGCCATTTCGCTGTCTGGCAACACCGAAGCGCGTCTGACCTTTGTGCTCTCCGATACGCTGCATCCCGATGTGCTGGAAGATCTGCTGGCGCAGTTCGATCGTCGTTTTCCGCACACCGAATTTGAGTGTCTGATTGGCGAAGACGACGACGTTATCGATCTGCTGCAAAAGGAGCGGGCGCAGGTGGGGCTGATTGAGGCCAGGGACAGCTACCCGACAGAGATAGGCAGTATCCGGCTGCCGATGCAAACCGAAATGGCTATCTTCGTGGCGCCCCGGCACCCGCTGGCGGCCCAGGGCAGCGTCACCCGCGATGAGCTGTTCAGCTGGCGCGAGCTGCGCCTGAGCACCTATCTGGAAAATACGGCGGAACCGGCGCGCGGTCTGGTATGGTCGGCGCCTAACTATCTGCTGCTGTTCAGCATGGCGGCGCAGGGGTTGGGATGGTGTATTTTGCCCAGCGCGCTGGTGGAGGAGTTCGCCGGGAGCGGAAGCCTGGTGGCGCTGGATATTGCCGGCTGGCCGCGGATGATCTCCACCGATTTGCTGTGGAATAAAAAGGCGCCGCCGGGAGAAGCGGGAAGCTGGCTGCGTCAGCATCTGCAGGGGCACGGGCGCGAATAGGGGCCATTTTTGCCATCGCCGACGATCTTTGTGATTCCCCTCACTTTTTTTAAACAATTGCGAAAATTTTTGATAACAATTCACTACTATGATGCTGTTTCTTTGCGCAGAGGCGGAGCAGAGGTAGAGGATGAAAGATGTCGTAATCGTCGGCGCGTTGCGAACGCCAATCGGCTGTTTTCAGGGCGCGCTGTCGCGTCATTCGGCGGTGGAGCTGGGCAGTGTGGTGGTGAAGGCGCTTGTTGAGCGCAGCGGCGTCGATCCGCAAAGTATTGATGAGGTGATCCTCGGCCAGGTGCTGACGGCAGGAACCGGACAGAATCCGGCGCGTCAGTCGGCGATCCGCGGCGGGCTGCCTAATACCGTTTCTGCTATTACCATCAACGACGTCTGCGGTTCCGGACTGAAGGCGCTGCACCTGGCGACCCAGGCGATTCAGTGCGGCGAAGCGGACGTAGTGATCGCCGGCGGGCAGGAGAATATGAGCCGCGCCCCTCACGTGCTGACCGACAGCCGTACCGGCGCCCAGTTGGGCAATAGCCAGCTTATCGACAGCCTTGTCCACGATGGCCTGTGGGATGCGTTTAACGACTACCATATGGGCGTGACGGCGGAGAACCTGGCGCGCGAGTATGGCATCAGCCGTGAACTGCAGGATGCGTGGGCGCTTAGCTCGCAGCACAAAGCGCGGCGGGCGATTGATTCCGGACGCTTTCGCGATGAAATCGTGCCGGTGACCAGCGAACTCAACGGTACTCCGCGCCTGGTGGATACCGATGAGCAGCCGCGCGTCGACCCCAGCGCAGAAGCGCTGGCCAGCCTGCTGCCGACCTTTGACCAGCAGGGCTCGGTCACCGCCGGCAATGCCTCAAGCATTAACGATGGCGCGGCGGCGGTGATGATGATGAGCGAAGCTAAAGCCGAGGAGCTGGGGCTGCCGATTCTGGCGCGGATCCGCGCTTTTGCCAGCGTGGGGGTCGATCCGGCGCTGATGGGGATCGCGCCGGTCCATGCCACCCGTCGCTGCCTTGAACGCGCGGGCTGGAAGCTGGATGAAGTCGATCTTATCGAAGCCAACGAAGCCTTTGCCGCTCAGGCCATTTCGGTGGGCAGGGTACTGGAATGGGACGAGCGGCGGGTGAACGTGAACGGCGGCGCCATTGCGCTGGGCCACCCGATTGGCGCTTCCGGCTGCCGCATTCTGGTTTCCCTGGTGCACGAGATGATTAAACGCGATGCCCGCAAAGGGCTGGCCACGCTATGCATCGGCGGCGGCCAGGGCGTGGCGCTGGCGGTTGAACGCGAATAAGCCCCTTCTGATATATGCGTTAACTGAGCCTCCCTGTGGAGGCTTTTTTTTGCTTCCCGCCAGGCGTTACCCTGCCAAAAATTCCTTTCTGACGCGCTATTTTGTTGAGCGTTGTCACGTCTTTCTGTGCCACCTTTTTTGAAACAAATATTTACGATCGCGATCACTAAAACATTATTGCCTAAAAAATAAAATACGGTTTTATAAAAACGAAACGATATTTTAATTATGAGGGGTAATTTATGTTCGCAAGATCTCTGGCCCTTGCTGCACTCTGTGGCATGTCTTTCGCGGCTTCAGCCGTCACGGTAGATTTACGTCACGAATTCATTGACGGCGGCAAATCGGATAAGAGCAACGCCGACCGCGTCTCCGTCTCCCATCGTTTCGCTAACGGCTTTGGCTTCTCCGTTGAGGCGAAGTGGAAGTCGGGCGGCGATAACACCAGCCAGCCTTATTCAGATTTCGTCGGTAATGGTCATGAAGAGAGCATTACCTGGCAGTGGAAGGCGAATAAAAACTTCTCGGTCACGCCGGGGTTCAATATTGAAAGTAACGATAGCCGCTCGATCTACAAGCCAAACCTGCGCGTGCAGTACAGCTTCGATAATGGCTTCTACGTCGCCGCCCGCTATCGTTACGACTATACCCGCTACCCGGCGAATGCAGGGAAAGAGGATGACAAAGTTAACCGCGGCGATGCGTGGGCCGGTTACGTCTTCGGCGACTGGCGTACGGAGCTGAACTACGTTTATGCGCGCAGTACCGAAGGGGTTAAGCGCAACGACAACAAACCGTACTCGCAGGAGTACAACCTCAAGGTTGCCTACAAGCTGGATAAAAACTGGGCGCCGTACGGCGAGCTCGGCAACGTTGGCGTCAACGATCGCAGCGACCGCCAGACCCGTTTCCGCGTAGGTGTTGCCTACTCGTTCTAACTTAAAAAATGTCCTCATCGTTTACCCCGGAGCGGTCAGCCGGGGTTTTCCTTTGGTATTAATCCCTCTTCCCGGAGCGGCGCAGTGCGCCCCATCGGCACGGAATGTAGCCCGGATAAGCGCAGCGCGATCCGGGGAAAACGCCGGGCATAAAAAAGCCCTCCGAAGGGAGGGCAAGGCCAGTTACAGAAACACTAACTCAAACAGTGGCTAACGCTATGCCTTCAGCATCTCAGGCTGGGGCGGCAGCTTCGCGATATACACGGCAGGTTTGCCGTCTTTATCGGAGCTGAACAAAATGGCGCTATCGTCCGGCGTAAAGGACGGGTGCGGGTGGGTAACCTGGCGACTATTGGCCACGGTTGCCCAGGAGGTATCGTGACGCGCAACGCGAAAATAGGCCTGCTTCGCGACATCGAAAGCGTACAGATACGGGTCGTTATCAATGGTGTAGCCGCTGGTGTCTTTGACGTCCACCGGGGTACCGGAACCATCGCCAACCAGCATCGTGCCGTCAAAGTTACTCATCAGATGCGAACAGGCCGGCATCTGCATCACCGCTTCATTAACGCCGGTATCCGGGTTGAAGCTGTAGATCGTCCGGCCCTGCTGGCCTTTCAGATAAGAGACGTACACCAGCGCGGAGCCGTTCGGTACCCAGAATTCGTGGGTGCAGCTTTCGCCTTCCGCATGCGCTTTGACTTTACGCACGTTGCTACCGTCTTCATTTACCATCCACATCCGCGCATCGACCAGGTCGTGCGGCCCTTCATGGCAGAAGGCGACGGTATGATCATCGAACGGACGATAAATCGGATGGCCCAGCCATTTCCTCTCTTCGTGGATCACGCTGCTTTCGCCGGTTTGCAGGTCGACGCGCAGCAGGCGGCAGTGGGGGCCTTTGTGGAAGAAATCGTGGAAAATCTGCCAGTCGTTGAGCGGCGTCCAGTCGCTTTTGGCAATCTCGATGCCAACCAGTTTGGTGCAATCGCTGTTGGCCACCCAGGTACCGTAGCCCACCCAGTCATCGGCGACGCGATACACTTCACGCTCTTGCAGCGTGGTGAGGTTAACCTCCAGCAGCGTACGGTCGTTCTTCACGTAATAAAGGGATTTATCATCCGGAGAAAGGAAACCACCAAACGTGTTATCACCGGCGCCTTCCGTTAGCTGCACCGCCTCGGCCTTTGCGAGGTCCAGCAGATAGTAGTTCCAGTTGCCGTCGAATTCGCCGGCAAACAGCAGGTGGCTGCCATCGTTAAAAAAACACTTCTGATAGAAATAGTTACGATGACAGGTCACTTCCGGTGGGGTTAAGCGGGTGATCTCCGCGCCGGTGTCCGGATCGCGGCTGACGTCATAATTCAGTTTAACCCGCATGCCTTTAGCCATGATGTACTCCTTTTCCTTCCTGAGATGTCGCCCGCCTGCGTTGACCGGCCAGTGGAAGTAGATTTAAAAGATGGGTGTTAATTTATCAAAACATCGTTTCATTATTTGTGATGACGGACGCAATTCGCAACAACTTCTTGCTATAGATCGCGCTTTTTTGCTGACAGTACGGCCGGCATCCCCGCGCTCTTTGTTTTCCTGCCGTTTTTTTTCGATCCGCCGTCTTTTTTTAAAGTTTGAATAATTCATTGTATTTTATTGAATTAAATAGGGATTTCACGGTTTATCAATCACCGCTTCGTGATCTGTTTTGCATTTTTAACATTTAACAGCCTTAAAATTGAAACGATGTTTTAATAATAATTGAAAATGAATTTAGCCAGGGCTAAGATGTCCTCACTGTAAAACGGAACTCTGTTTTATTTTTAGAAGGGGCAATCCCTGCGAGTTCTTCAAACCATAAGGGTCTGCACAAGCCGCAGGCTGGACTATCAGAACCTTGCCTGTACCTACACAGGCTCTGAAAGATTAAGGAACCAAGTATGATTCTCGACGCATTCTCCCTGCAGGGCAAAGTAGCCGTGGTGAGCGGTTGTGATACGGGTCTGGGCCAGGGCATGGCGGTGGGCCTGGCGGAAGCCGGTTGCGATATCGTGGGTATCAATATTGTTGAACCGACGGAAACTATTGAGCGCGTTACGGCGCTGGGCCGTCGTTTTCTCAGCCTGACCGCCGATCTGCGCCAGATTGACGGTATCCCGCAGCTGCTGGAGCGCGCGGTGGCGGAGTTCGGCCATATCGACATCCTGGTTAACAACGCCGGCCTGATCCGTCGCGAAGACGCGATCGAATTCAGCGAGAAAAACTGGGACGACGTGATGAACCTGAACATTAAGAGCGTGTTCTTTATGTCTCAGGCGGCGGCGAAGCACTTTATTGCCCAGGGTACCGGCGGCAAGATTATCAATATTGCCTCGATGCTCTCTTTCCAGGGCGGGATCCGCGTACCTTCCTACACGGCGTCAAAAAGCGCGGTGATGGGCGTGACTCGTCTGCTGGCGAACGAGTGGGCGAAGCACGGCATCAACGTCAACGCGTTGGCGCCAGGCTATATGGCGACCAACAATACCCAGCAGCTGCGCGCCGACGAACAGCGCAGCAGCGAGATCCTCGACCGTATCCCGGCGGGACGCTGGGGTCTGCCGAGCGACCTGATGGGGCCGGTGGTCTTCCTGGCCTCCAGCGCTTCTGACTACATCAATGGCTACACCGTCGCGGTGGATGGCGGCTGGCTGGCGCGCTAATATTTGCCGCGTTATCAGCGCAAAATAGAACCCTGCTTCGGCAGGGTTTTTTTATGTCTGAATAACAATTGTCCATATGATGAAACTGAAATAGTCCATATGGTTTATTTGTTTTTGAGGTAAGTATCTATATGTAACAGGGGTTGTTGAAGATGAAATGCTTATTTTCTGCTCTTCTGAAAGTTGAATGTCCATCACAAAACCATTGCCTGTAGCAACTTAATCCATATCTTTGGCGTGTCCTGCCTGACACCTTACGCCGCCGATCCCGTAGTTTCATCGTATGTCTTACTTCGTCTGGCAGGAAAAAAATGACCACTCTCAGTCACGACTCTACAACCATGCCGCGTACGCAGCGCGATACCCGGCGCATGAATCAGTTTGTCTCCATTGCCGCCGCGGTGGCAGGGTTGCTGTTTGGCCTCGATATCGGGGTGATTGCCGGGGCGCTGCCCTTTATTACCGACCATTTTGTTTTATCCAGCCGCCTGCAGGAGTGGGTGGTGAGCAGCATGATGCTGGGAGCCGCCATCGGCGCGTTATTTAACGGCTGGCTCTCTTTCCGCCTCGGGCGCAAATACAGCCTGATGGTGGGCGCGGTGCTGTTCGTTGCCGGCTCCGTGGGCTCCGCGTTTGCGACCAGCGTCGAAATGCTGCTGGTGGCAAGGATCGTTCTCGGGGTCGCCGTGGGGATCGCCTCTTATACCGCGCCGCTGTACCTGTCGGAAATGGCGAGCGAAAACGTGCGCGGCAAGATGATCAGCATGTATCAGCTGATGGTGACGCTGGGTATCGTGATGGCGTTTCTCTCCGACACCGCGTTCAGCTACAGCGGCAACTGGCGGGCGATGCTTGGCGTACTGGCGCTGCCGGCGGTGGTGCTGATTATTCTGGTGATCTTCCTGCCGAACAGCCCGCGCTGGCTGGCGGAAAAAGGGCGTCACGTGGAAGCGGAAGAGGTGCTGCGGATGCTGCGCGACACGTCAGAAAAAGCCCGTGACGAGCTCAACGAGATCCGCGAAAGCCTGAAGCTGAAGCAGGGCGGCTGGGCGCTGTTTAAGGTCAACCGCAACGTGCGGCGGGCGGTATTCCTCGGCATGCTGTTGCAGGCGATGCAGCAGTTTACCGGTATGAATATCATCATGTACTACGCGCCGCGCATCTTTAAAATGGCGGGCTTCACCACCACCGAACAGCAGATGGTCGCGACCCTGGTGGTTGGCCTGACCTTTATGTTCGCCACCTTTATCGCCGTCTTTACCGTCGATAAGGCCGGACGTAAGCCGGCGCTGAAAATCGGTTTTAGCGTGATGGCCATCGGCACGCTGGTGCTGGGCTACTGTCTGATGCAGTTTGATAACGGCACCGCCTCCAGCGGTCTCTCCTGGCTGTCGGTGGGGATGACCATGATGTGTATCGCCGGCTATGCGATGAGCGCCGCGCCGGTGGTGTGGATCCTGTGTTCGGAAATTCAGCCGCTGAAGTGCCGCGATTTCGGCATCACCTGCTCAACCACCACCAACTGGGTGTCGAACATGATTATCGGCGCGACCTTCCTGACGCTGCTGGACGCGATCGGCGCGGCAGGAACCTTCTGGCTTTATACCGCGCTGAACGTCGCCTTTATCGGCGTGACGTTCTGGCTGATCCCGGAAACCAAAAACGTCACCCTGGAGCATATTGAACGCAGGCTGATGTCCGGCGAGAAGCTGCGCAATATCGGCAATTAATTACAACGACTCGCGCGGCAGCCACGGGCTGGCTACTTTCACCGTCTCCCGATGGCTGTCGCCGTTAATAATGTGCTGGGCGCTCAGGCGCCCGATATCATAGTGCGGTAGCTGCACCGTTGAGAGCGACGGGAAAAACAGATCGCCAATCCCCACCATATTGTCATAACCGACCACCGCCACATCCTGCGGAATGCGCAGCCCGCGCGCCAGCAGCGTCTGATAGACCATAAACGCGATGCGGTCGTTGCCGCAAATCACCGAGTCGAACTGCGGCTTGCGCTGCTGAATATGGGCCAGCACGACTGCGGGAATATCGCGATAGTGCTCATCGCCGTAGGCCATATAGCAGTGAGCAAGCGTATCCGGGTCAACACCCGCTTCCCGGCAGGCGCGTTCCAGCCCCTGACGGCGGCGGACGGTGGCCAGATGATTCGCCGGCAGATGCAGGCACAGCGGCCGGCGATAGCCCGCGGCCAGCAGAGCCTGCACCGCCGTATACTGACCCTGTTCGTCGTCCGGGATATAGCTGGCCACCGGGTCGTGCAGGCTTTCGCAGTTGGCCAGCACGCAGGGAAGGGTTAACAGCTTGGCCGGTAGCGGCACCTGACGCAGACCCATCGTGGTATAGATAATGCCGTCCGGACGATGGGAGAGCAGCAGGTCGACGATAGCGTCCGGGCTATCGTCAGAGAACATGTTGACCACGAAGCTGTTCCAGCCGTGCGCCCGCGCGGTCTCTTCGATGGAGAGCGTAATCTCCACCGAGAACGGCGTGGTGACGGTATCCAGCGCCAGTACTCCGATGGTGTTTGGCGTCGCGTGAGCGCCGCGGATTTTCTTCGCCGACAGGTCGGGGACGTAGTTGGTCTCTTCGATAGCCGCCTGGACCCGAGCCAGGGTCTCCGGCTTGAGCCTTTCCGGGCTATTAAGCGCCCGGGAGACCGTCATTAGCGAGACATTCGCCAGCTTTGCTACATCCTTCAGAGATGCCATATTAAGTGCTCCACCCTTGCCGCCAGCAGCGGGGTCAACTAAGTTACTGATGTAAAAGGATCATACAATATTCTATCGTACACGTAGCGCGAGCGAAGAAGATGAATATTTGATCGAGATCTCATCCCTTTTATGTTAACGTTAACTTTTGTGATTAACATCATGAATCTCAACAAAACGAAGTGAGTTTCGCTTTTTGTTAACGTTACCATAATAGCATTACTCCAACATGAGAATGTCATGATGAAAGCGCATCACTCTCACAGCTATCCGTTACTCAGTGCGTTACTCTTTTTCTTTTTCGTGACCTGGTCCTCTTCAGGTTCGCTGCTCTCTATCTGGCTACATCAGGAAGTGGGGCTTAAGCCGGGGGATACGGGAATTATCTTCTCGGTGCTTTCCGTCTCCGCGCTTTTCGCGCAGGTGTGCTACGGCTTTATTCAGGACAAACTCGGCCTGCGTAAAAATTTGCTCTGGTACATCACCGTACTGCTGATCCTCTCCGGCCCGGCCTATATGGCGTTTGGCTACCTCCTCAAAATTAACGTCTTACTCGGCAGCATCTTCGGCGGGATTTATATCGGACTGACCTTCAACGGCGGTATCGGCGTGCTGGAGTCCTACACCGAGCGCGTCGCGCGCCAGAGCCAGTTTGAATTCGGCAAGGCGCGGATGTGGGGCTCGCTGGGCTGGGCGGTGGCGACCTTCTTCGCCGGTTTGTTGTTCAACATTAACCCGCACTTAAACTTCGCGGTGGCCAGCTGCTCCGGACTGGTCTTTTTTTTCCTACTGGCGCGACTGCGGGTCTCTTCCGCGCCGCATGCCATGCAGGAGGCGGTATCCGGCGGTAAAGTCACGCTGGAAGACGCCCTGCGTCTGCTGACCCTGCCGCGCTTTTGGGCGCTGGTCTTCTTCGTCATCGGCACCTGCATCTACGGCGTTTATGACCAGCAGTTCCCGGTCTACTTCTCTTCCCAGTTCCCGACCCTGCAGGAAGGCAACGCGATGTACGGCTACCTGAACTCGTTCCAGGTGTTCCTGGAAGCCGCCGGTATGTTCTGCGCGCCGTGGCTGGTTAACCGCGTCGGCGCGAAAAACGGCCTGATCTTCGCCGGAATGGTGATGGCCATGCGTATGGTGGCTTCCGGGCTGGTGGAGGGGCCGCTGCTGATCTCCATCACCAAGCTGCTCCACGCCGTCGAGCTGCCGGTACTGCTGGTATCTATCTTTAAATACAACAGCTTAAACTTCGACAAGCGTCTTTCATCCACGCTGTATCTGGTCGGCTTTGCCTGCACCAGCTCGGTTATCGCGACGGTTCTGTCGCCGCTCGCTGGCTATAGCTATGAGAAATACGGCTTCGCCCAGTCCTATCTGATTATGGGACTGCTGGTGTTCTGCACCACCTTTATCTCCATCTTCTTGTTGCGCTCCAGTAAGTCCTCTTCGGACCCGCTAATGCCGCAAACTTCCGCTATCTGAATCAAAAGAGTAATGAATATGACGTATTCAATTTCCCGGGCTGAGCAAGAACTGCAGGCTAAACATGAACAGCTGAACCTGCGCTGGTATCCGCGCTATCACCTGGCCGCCCGCGCGGGCTGGATCAACGATCCCAATGGCCTGGTCTGGTTTGACGGCTGGTACCACGCGTTTTACCAGCACCATCCGTACTCCACCAAATGGGGGCCGATGCACTGGGGTCACGCGCGCAGTAAAGATCTGGTGCACTGGGAACATCTGCCGGTGGCGCTGGCCCCGGAAGGCCCCGAGGATAAAGACGGCTGCTTCTCCGGCTCCGCGGTGGTGGATGGCGATACGCTGGCATTGATTTATACCGGGCATAAATTTCATGGCGATCCCAGCGATGAAGCCAACCTTTATCAGGTGCAATGTCTGGCCACCAGCCGCGACGGGATTCACTTCGAGCGCCAGGGGATCGTGGTCGACACCCCGCCGGGCATGCACCATTTCCGCGACCCGAAAGTGTGGCGAGAAGGGGACAGCTGGTACATGATCGTCGGCGCTCGCGATGGCGACACCGGCCAGGTGCGGCTGTATCGTTCCGCCGATCTGCGCCAGTGGCAGGACGCCGGCGTCCTTGACGAGGCGGAAAAAGAGATGGGCTACATGTGGGAATGCCCGGATTTCTTCGCCCTCAACGGCAAGCATATTCTGATGTTCTCTCCGCAGGGGCTGGCGGCTAAAGGCTATCAAAACCGCAACCTGTTCCAGAGCGGCTATCTGCTCGGTGAATGGCGGCCGGGGCAGGCGTTTGTGCGTGAGGGCGAGTTTGTGGAAATGGATCACGGCCACGACTTTTATGCCCCGCAAAGCTTCCTCACTCCCGACGGCCGCCGCATTGTCATCGGCTGGCTGGATATGTGGGAGTCGCCGCTGCCGGAGCAGCAGGATGGCTGGGCAGGCATGCTGTCGCTGCCGCGTGAACTGAGCCTGAGCGCGGATAATCGACTGCAGATGCGTCCGGCGAAAGAGGTCGAGAGCATGCGCGGCGCCAGCTTCCCGTGGCCGGTGACGACCCTGAAAAACCAGCAGACCACGATGGTGGAGAACTGCGAAGCGATGGAGGTGATCCTGCACTGGGATGGCCTGAACAGCAGCGCCGAGCAGTATGGCCTCAGCTTCGGCGAAGGTTTGCGCGTTTACGTGGATGCGCAGATGCAGCGCCTGGTGCTCGAGCGGCACTATCCGCAGCATGGCCTGTGCGGCACCCGCAGCGTCCCGTTGAACGAAGGCGCCGATCTGAAGCTAAGGATATTCTTCGATAGCTCTTCCGTCGAAGTGTTTGTTAATGATGGCGAGGCCTGTCTTAGCAGTCGTATATATCCGGATGCCGATCGTCGCGAATTGTCTTTATTTGCCTGGAACGGTTCGGCTTATTTAACCGAAGCCGGCGCCTGGCAGCTGGAATAAGTTTTACTGAATAGTTGTTAATAACCCGTCTTCGACGATGGGCGGGTTATTATTGTCACTGTCGTCGAGCTTTACCCATAAATAAAAAATACTATTTAACTAAATAATAAAGGGTTATTCCGATGAATAAAATCTGGGTCGGGTGTGTTCTGACGTCTTTATTTACCCCTCTGGCTAATGCTCAGGCGCCGTTATCCCTTGAGGAGCGGCTGGCGCAAATGGAACAACGGCTAAAGGCGACAGAGCAGCGGGCGGCCAGCGCGGAGGCGGAAATCCGCGCGCTAAAAAAACAGGAGGCGCCAGCGACGACGGTGGCCAGCGCCGCACCGGCTAAACCCGCTTTACAACTTAATGATTATGGTGAATTAAAATTCTATGGCGATGTTGAGTTTAATATGGACGGCGCCAGCCGCACCGGTAGCCTGACGTCGGTGAAAACCAGCGCCAATAAAAACTGGGCGCCGGGAGATAAAGAGCGCTGGGATATTAACGGCCGTATTCTTCTGGGCTTTGATGGATTACGCAAAGGGGCTAACGGTAAATATGCCGGATTCAGCGTGCAGCCGCTGGCGGATATGAACGGTAAAATGAATCTTGATGATGCGGCCTTTTTCTTTGGTCAGCAGGATGACTGGAAAATTAAAATCGGTCGCTTCGAAGCCTACGATATGTTCCCGCTAAATCAGGATACGTTTGTTGAATATTCCGGCAACACGGCGAACGATCTGTATAGCGACGGCTACGGCTATATTTATATGATGAAAGAGGGGCGCGGACGCAGCAGCAGCGGCGGCAACTTCCTGCTGAGTAAAAATCTCGATAACTGGTATTTTGAGGTGAATACGCTGGTGGAGGACGGCAGCTCGCTGTTCGTGGACCAGAATTATCACGGCAACGCGCTGGATAACCGTAAAAATGTGGTTTACGTGCGTCCGGTCGCGGCCTGGCAATCCGGCGCCTGGTCGGTGGCGGCAGCGATGGAGAGTAACCTCGTTAATAATGCTTACGGTTATGAGAATCAGAATGGACGTTGGGTCGATCAGTCCAGCCGCACCGGCTACGGCATGACGATGAGCTGGAACACGCTGAAAACCGATGCCGAGGACGGGGCGGTGGTGAACTTAAGCACCGCGTATCTGGACGCGGCGGATGAAAAGGATTTCAGCGCCGGTATCAATGCGTTATGGCATCGCGTGGAGCTGGGCTATATCTATGCGCATAACAAAATCGACCAGTTTAATATGTCCGGCGTCAACGCGGAGTGTGATAGCGACTGCGCGATTCTGGCGCCGGGGCGCTACGACATTCACACCATTCATACCTCATGGCATCTGCCGAATATTATGGATATGCCGAACTTTAATATTTATCTCGGGGCCTATGCGTCATGGCTCGATTCATCGGCGATGAAAAGCGGCAACACCGATGAACGCTACGGTGCGCGGGTGCGGTTTAAATATTTCTTCTGACGGTCTTCCCGGGTCGCAGACGGCTGTAGCCCGGGCAGGCGCTTTGCGCCGCCCCCGGGAGCAGCGCGCAGAGAGGCATAATGTCCCGGAGGCGATGCTTGCGCATCTGTCCGGGCTACCGGCCCGCAGAGAGCGGTAGCCCGGCTAAGCACCGCGCGAGCCGGGACGTTGCCGAATCACTACACCTCTGCCAGATACAGCGCCGGCATACCCTCTTTATCGGAGGTAAACAGCACCCAGCGGTTATCCGGTGAAAATGACGGATGTGGATGCGTCGCCTGGCGCTCGCCTTCAATCACTTTCCAGGTGGAGTCGTGGCGGCACACCGCAGTCTGCTTATCGGCGGCAATATCAAACACCCAGATAAACGGATCGTTAAGCTGTATATCGCCGGTGCTGTGCGGCGCGCCGTCGCCGACCACCAGGGTGCCATCGTGATTGCTCATCAGATGTGAGCAGGGAGGAATGGCCATCAGCTGGCGATTTTCCAGCGTTGCCGGGTCGGCGCGGTACAGATAGCGATGCGGATCGTTTTCCTGATGCGCGACATAGTAAAGCGCGGAACCATCCGGCACCCAGAATTCGTGGGTAAAGCTCTCTCCCGACCGGTGCTGGCGAACCTTGCGCATATGGCTGCCGTCAGCGTTGATAAGCCACATTCGGGCATCGATAGCATCGCGCGGGCCTTCGTGGCAGAAGGCGATGGTGCCGTCATCAAACGGGCGGTAAATCGGGTGGCCGAGCCAGCGTTTTTCCTGCAATACCACGCGCTGCTCGCCGCTGCGCAGGTCGATATTAATCAGCCGGCACTCCGGCTCGGTGAAGTAGAATGCGCGGAACTTGCCCCAGTCGGTCAGCGGCTGCCAGTCGCTTTTTTTGATTTCGATACCCACCATCTGGCTGCAATCGCTATTGGCGACCCAGGTCCCGTAGGCCACCCATTGGTCATCCACCTGATATACCACCTGCTCCTCCAGCGAGGCCAGATCCACACGGCGCAGCTGCTGGTTGTTTTTCACGTACCACAGCGACCGGTCGTCGGCGGAAAGGAAACCGCCAAAGGTGTTATCGCCCGGCCCGTCGGTGAGCTGGGTGGCCTGCTGCCTGGCGATATCGAGTAAATAGTAGTTCCAGTGGCCTTCAAACGCGCCGCCGAAAATCAGCTTGCTGCCGTCCCGGGTAAAGCATTTTTGATAGAAGTAGTTGCGGTGGCAGATAACATGCGGTGGCGTCATCCGGATCACCTGGTGACCGGTTTCGCTGTCCTGCGTATGCAGAAAGCTCAGCGGGATGATTTTGCCTTTCATGATTCATTCACTCCTTGCTAAAAAAATACCCCGCAGCCGGAGCTGCGGGGTAGGGACCGATAACGGGTTGTTAGCGCATCGCGCGGCGCAGAATGCGGTCAGACTGACGCTGGAAGTCAATTGCCGTCTCTTCTACGGTTTTCTGCCCGTAGTCAATGTACTGCAGAGAGGTGCCGAACTGGGCGACGATCTGCGGGTCATCAAAGTATGGCGACACCGAGAGTTTGGCCGGCAGGGACTGCGCCAGGCGCAGGCCAGATACCGCCGGATCGTCCTCTTTGATCGCGCCGTTTTCGGTCAGGTATTGCACCGCGACTTTGCTCAGCGGCACGCCGCGCTCAAGTCCCAGCGTCTCAACGCCTTCTTTGCTGTTCAGCAGGAAGTTGATCACCTTCGCCGCCGCTTCCGGATTTTTGGTGGATTTACCAATGGAGAGCATCTGCGCAGGTTTAAAGAACAGACCCGCGTCGGTGGCGCCTGGCAGCATCGGATAGCTGCCCAGCTCCAGCTTCGCCGGCGGCTTCAGGTTGTCGGAGTATTTGTTTATGGTGGAGTTCCACATATAGGTCCCCGCCCACTCGCCCTGAATCCACGGCTTCATTTCATACATGTTGCTCTTACCGAACGAGGCATAGTACTTGGTGTCCGGCATCACGTGGCTGTCGATAAGCTTTTTATACATCTGGAAGAATTCGACCCACTGCTCTTTGCTGTAGGAGAATTTCTTGGTTTTTTCGTCGATAGCCGGCTGGTTGTACTTCTGAATCATATATGAATTGAGCAGCGCCAGGGTGTCCTGGTGCTCCAGCACCACCGGGTAATACTGTTTACCCAGCTTGCTCTCAAAGGTTTTACCCGCCGCCATCAGCTCGTCCCAGGTTTTCGGGTACTCGACGCCGGCTTTTTTCCAGGTCTCGTCGTTGAAGTAGAACACGCGAGCGGTGACGGAAATAGGGATACCGTTAAGCTTGCCGTCCACCGTGGTGGTTTGCAGCTCTTTGGCATCAAACTGGCTCAGGTCGATTACGTCCTTCATCTTATTCAGATCGTAGAAGCCTTCGCCGTTTTTCGAGAAGATCGGCAGCCAGTTCCAGTTAGTTTGCATCACGTCCGGCTCCGTGCCGCCGGCGATTTGCGTGGTCAGGCGCGAAAGATGGCCATCCCAGCCGGTATATTCCGCTTTAACATTAATATCCGGGTTTTGTTTATGAAACTCTTCCAGCGCCTTCAGGGTCACCTGGTGACGGCCGTTGCCGCCCCACCATGACATACGCAGGTCGACATCCTTCGCCATGGAAGGTAACGCGGTAAGGCCCAAAGTTGCGGAGATTGCGGCGCTTAAAAGCACTTTTTTCATTTTAATACTCCAGGGTTCACAGAGAGATGTTCTGTTCAGTTTTGGCGTCAAAGATATGACATTTGTTGAGATCGAACTTGAAATGCACCGTGCGATGAAGCCCTTTCTCAATCATTGGCTTCGCTTCATCGGAAGGCACGCGGGCGGTCAGTTCATAATCGGCAACCTTCAGGTAGACGAAGAATTCATGGCCCATGTTTTCCACCCGCACCATTTCACCGGCGCAGGAGCCTTCAGCAAACGGTTCATCGGAGATGGAGACGAACTCCGGGCGGACGCCAAAGAACACCTGCTGGTTCTTATGGGTCTCGACCTTACTCTGCAATCTGTCGTTTAGCGGCAGCAGCCCGTCGCCAACGGTCAGATGCAGGCGACCCGCTTGCTCAACCAGCTTGCTGGGACGAATATTCATCTCCGGCGCGCCGATAAACCCGGCCACAAACATGTTTTTCGGCTTGTGATAGAGGTTGTCCGGGGTATCCACCTGCATGATATGGCCCAGCTTCATCACGCAGATGCGGTCGCCCATGGTCATCGCTTCGGTCTGATCGTGGGTAACGTACACGGTGGTCGCCGGTTTACCGGATTTCTTCAGCTGCTTATGCAGATCGGAAATACGGATGCGCATCGAGGCGCGCAGCTTGGCGTCAAGGTTAGAGAGCGGTTCATCGAACAGGAACACATCCGGTTTCTTCACAATCGCGCGGCCAACCGCCACGCGCTGGGCCTGGCCGCCGGAGAGCTGACGCGGCAGGCGGTCCAGCAGCTCTTCCAGCTCAAGGATTTTCGCCGCTTCGTTAACCTGGGCTTCAATCTGGTCTTTTGGCAGCTTGCTCAGCTTCAGGCCGAAGGCAAGGTTTTCGCGCACCGTCATATGCGGATAGAGCGCGTAGTTCTGGAAGACCATCGCGATACCGCGCGCTTTTGGCGCGAGGTTATTCACGATTTTTTCGCCAATCCGCACTTCGCCGCCGCTGATGGTTTCCAGACCGGCCAGCATGCGCAGGGTAGTGGATTTGGCGCAGCCGGACGGCCCAACGATAACCATAAACTCGCCGTCCGCGATTTTCAGATCGATACCATGTACCGCCTTGAAGCCGTTGGAGTAGACTTTTTCCAGTTTGTTGAAAATAACTTCAGCCATGATATTTCCCTCTTAACCTTTAATTCCGCTGCTGGTAACGCCTTGTACGAAGTAGCGTTGTGCCAGGAAGAACACGATGATGGACGGCAGAATGGAGATGCTCGCCATTGCCAGAATTTCGTTCCACGGAGCGCCTTCCGTGACGTCGATGGACATTTTCAGCGCCAGCGCGATGGGGTATTTATCCACGCTGTAGACGTAAATCAGCGGACCGATAAAGTCGTTCATGGACCACATGAACTGGAACAGCGCCACCGAGATAATCGCCGGTTTCAGAATCGGCACCACCACGTACCACAGCACCTGAATAGAGTTGCAGCCGTCAATCTGCGCCGCTTCTTCCATGTCGCGCGGAACGCCGCGCAGGAACTGAATCAGCATGAAGACGAAGAACCCCTGAGTGGCAAAGGCCAGCGGCAGGTACAGCGGCAGATAGCTGTTCAGCATGCCCATTTCACGGAACATCAGGTACTGCGGGATCAGCAGTACGGTACTCGGCAGGAGCATGGTGGTGATCAGCGTGGCGAACCAGAATTTCTTCCACGGGATCTCGAAGCGGGCAAAGCCGTAGGCCACGATGGTGGAGGAGATAATGGTCAGCAGCACTTTCGGGATCACATACTTGAAGGTGTTCAGCATGTAGTGGCCGAAGTTGTACTCGGTGCCGGTTTTCCAGCCGTTGATAAAGCCATCCCAGGTCGCGTGGGCAGGCCACAGGCTCAGGGTGGTGAAGATCTCGTGGTTCGGTTTGAACGACGCCGAGAACATCCATACCAGCGGGTAGAGCATCAGCAGGCCGACGAACAGCAGGATCACGTAGCGAATCGAGCGGCTGACTTTTTCACGACGCAGCGTCCGCGCGACTTCACGTTCGGCGATGTCCCTTGCTTCAGAGATTTGTTGGATATCAGCCATTTTTGCCTCCCTTATCGGCGGAGTAGAACACCCAATATTTTGAAGACTTAAACGCAATGGCGGCAAAGACCGCGACCACCAGGAACAGCACCCATGCCAGCGCCGCGCCGTAGCCCATATCGAAGTACTTAAAGGCGGTGTCGTAGATATAGAGCGAGAACAGATAGGTGGAGTAGGTAGGGCCGCCGCCGGTGATGACGTACGGGCCGGTAAACTCCTGGAACGCCTGAGTGGTCTGCATGATGAAGTTGAAGAAAATCACCGGCGTGATTAGCGGCACCGTGACCTTCATAAACATCTGCCATTTTGACGCGCCATCGATCATCGCCGCTTCATATTGTGATTGCGGAACGTTCTGTAGCGCCGCAAGGAAGATGACCATCGCCGAACCGAACTGCCAGACGCGCAGCAGGGTGACGGACATCAGCGCCAGCGAGGGCTCGCCGAGCCAGTTGACCGGGTCGAAGCCAAGTACGCCGATAAAGCTGTTCAGCAGGCCGTCGATAGCAAACAGCGCGCGCCACAGAACGGCGATCGCCACCGAGCTACCGAGAATGGACGGGATATAGTAGGCGGTACGGAAAAAACCGATGCCGCGCAGCTTAAAGTTGAGGACAAAAGCGATCCCCAGCGCGAAAGCCAGTTTTAACGGGATGGTTAAAAAGACATACGCAAACGTCACGCCCATCGATTTCCAGAAGAGGCCATCTTCGGTCAGCATGTAGCGATAGTTTTCGATGCCGTTAAACACCGGTGGACTCATCAAATCGTACTCAGTGAAACTGAGGAAGAAAGATGAAACAAAGGGAAAGGCGGTAAAGACTATCAACCCTATGATATAGGGGGATATCCATGCCAATCCCAGCATTCTGTTTTCATTCATACATACCTACCTGGCTTACGAGTTTGTAATACGGATTCGGGGTTACTGCCTTTCCCGCGGCCCATGCCGCCGGAAAGTTAATGCGTTCCTGGTATGTCAGCGGTGAATCATTCCTTGTTAACGGTGCGTGTGTTGAGCGTTTTTGCGCGCTTGTCGTCCCTGGAGAACATCTGTTTTTTGATTTTGTCTTACCCAGCGTCCTGATTTTGTAAAACGCCGTTTTAATTTTATTTTATTGCTATTTATTACGGAGTCATTCGGTTGATCGCGGAAATGTGATCAAAGTCGAAACGATGTTTCAAAAAGGTGCTGGCGCGCGCATTTTGCAGGAGGCCAGGTCATAGAAAAGGATGAGCGGCAGGCGCAGTGAGGCTATTCAGGCGGGATTAATTGCTCTGCTAATCATTATGCTACGACATACTTTATGACAATTATTATTAGCGGAAAAGTTCAGAAAATGGTGGGCATGCCCGGCATGCCCTGGGGCAGGAGAGATTACTTTTGCAGAAAATCCTGACGAACGGGGGTAAAGGTATCAAGAAGCGTGCCCGGCTTAAGGCAGACGCAGCCGTGCATAATTTCCGGCTTCTTATAGAGCGTATCGCCGGCGCTGACTACGTGCTTTTCATCACCGATGGTGAACTCAAACTCGCCGGAGAGCACATAGGTGAGCTGCTCGTGCGGGTGATTATGCATCGGCCCGATAGCGCCCGCTTCGAAGTTCACTTCAACCGCCATCATCTTGCCATCGTGCGCAAGGATGCGGCGGGTGACGCCATTACCCAGATCTTCAAGGGTGGTCTCTTTATGAAAAATAAACATCCGCTGGTCCTGTAATTAAATGAAACAATGTTTCATTTAATCTATCGCATAATCTTCTAAAAGGAAACGATCGTCGGGAGAAGTGGAAAGTCGATCACAACTTTGTTTTACTGAAAACCTCACACAAGGAGGGATGATGAAAACGATTGGTCTGTTAGGCGGCATGAGCTGGGAATCGACGATTCCTTACTACCGGCTGATTAACGAAGGTATTAAAGCGCGCCTCGGCGGCCTGCACTCCGCCAGCCTGCTGCTGCACAGCGTGGATTTCCACGAAATTGAAGCCTGCCAGTCAAGCGGCGACTGGCAGCGCGCGGGCGAGATCCTCGCCCAGGCGGCGGCCGGCCTGCAGCAGGCGGGCGCCGAGGGGATCGTCCTGTGTACCAACACCATGCATAAAGTCGCGCAGGCGATAGAAACGCGCTGCGACGTGCCGTTTTTGCATATTGCCGACGCTACCGGACGAGCGATTATCGCAAAGGGCCAGCGCCGCGTTGCGCTATTAGGCACGCGCTATACCATGGAACAGGATTTTTATCGCGGCCGCCTGCAGCAGCAGTTTGCTATTGATACGCTGATTCCGGAAGCTGACGATCGCACGCGGATTAACCAGATCATTTTTGATGAACTGTGCCTCGGCGTCTTTAGCGAGCATTCACGCGACTACTATCTTCAGGTCATCGAGGCCCTGGCGGAGCAGGGGGCGGAAGGGGTGATTTTCGGCTGTACCGAAATCGGCCTGCTGGTGCCGGAAGAGAGCAGCCCGCTGCCGGTGTTTGATACGGCCGCGATCCACGCGGCGGACGCGGTGGAGTTTATGCTTTCCTGATGCTGAGGGCTGGAAAGCGCATGGTTAGCCCAATTTTAGATGCTTTTTAGACCTGGCCAAACCAGCTCAAGGAAGCGGCAGTAAAGACGTCAGGGGTTTATGAAAAGCCGGGAGAATTCCTCCCGGCTTAAACACTGTTACCGATTACAGGTAATCAAGATTGAAGGTCACGCTGCCGTCAATCTGTTCCTGGTCGGTGATTGATTGTAATTCACTGGAAAGATAGAATCTGGACAGCAGAGCAAATGTAGCCGATGTGGAAGCTCCAGGCACAGCATCACCTGTACTTGAAAAAGCGATATAACCGACATTACCAATGCCACCTGCGGCGTTGTTTAGTGGACTCATTGCGTAATGATAAGTATTAGTACCAGCAGCGTCTGGTAGTACTTTCCAATCGGAGTCTGATGCAGTTGTTCTACCAATGCGGGTAACTGATAAGCTGGTGCTACCATTTACTGCGCTGTTACTACCGTCTTCGATGAATGACAAAAAATAACCGCCAATGTTTTTACTGCCATCTGCGGTTTTTCCCAATCCCATAATCGTTGTAGCAGCTCCACTCGACATATTCCCAAGATCCGATGCTGAAACCGCGCTGTCACTGCGATTATCGGTCATTGATATTTGGTATTTTAACGGGCTGGTGCAGTCGACAACAAGTTTGGTAGTGGTATCTTTTACAAAATATGACCCAGTCGCTGGTAGTTTATCGGTACTGATCGTTCCCAGGTCAATATTTGGCGTGGACAATGTCGCGGTGCAGGTACCGGTAGAAACCTGGCCTTTTACCAGCAGTGTTGCGGATGGACTCACCGCCATTGTCAGCCCGGAAAAAGCCATTGTGGCCGCCAGCAGAGAGTATTTAAACATTCCTGTTTTCATTGTTTCTTCCCTTACATGTAATCGATATTGATGGTGGTGTTACCGTCAAACTCGGCGGTGCTGGTGATGGCCTTCATATCGCTGCTGATAGACGGTGTAACCTGCAGGGTGAAGGTGTAGTTCTTCTTCGCAACCGGGGCGTTACCGCCCGCGTCGGTGTAGGTGATGTACTGTGGGCTGGTACCGTTATTGACAAAGGTATCGGAAGAGAGTGCGCTCCAGGTATCGGTCATGGCTTTGCCGGTGCTGGAAAGCAGGCTACCTTCAGTGGACTCCGCGGTCACCTTGCTGATTTTAATGCCGTAAGAGCCGATATTGATGCTATCCGCTGTGCCGAGGCCGAAAGCGGTGTTGGCATCGGTGCCTTCATCAGAGTGGATGGCGACAGAATCTTTGCGGTTATCGACAAAGCTTATCGCCACGGCCTGCTCGGTATCCTTGCAGTCAACGACGGTATCAATGGTCTTTGGGGTCATTGTATAGGTGCCGCTGGATGGCAGGGCATCAACATGAACCGGGCCAAAATCCAGCGTGCCACCACCGGTCAGGGCAATCGAGCAGGCTGATGGGGTGACGATACCGCTGATGGTCATGGTGGCGCTGGTACCAGCATGTGCGGTAAATGCCGTTGCCAGAAAAGAGCCAAAAACTCCTGCGGCAAGTGACAGTTTTTTAAATTGCATAATAAACTCCATTTTAAGTGATCACTTTTGTTGATTAACGGTTCATATTATTCACCGTAATAATATTTCGATTATTGGAAATAGTTATTACGGTTGTTCAATACGAACAGTTAAATTCCCTTCCAGTGTTTTATCGTTCGCTAAATCGCTGTAAGTGCTTTTGGCTACCCACGGTTCGATATTGAGTGTTGCTGTGAAATTTTGCATCGATACGGTATTTCCGCTTGCATCGGCAGGTTTTACTTTATCTCCCATGTATATTCGCAGTGAGGATACGGATTCGGTGCTAATATCTTTTCCTGAAATCCTTTTTATAAATAATGCTCCTTCGTCAGAAGATATATTACTTATCGTTAACATGACTTTGCCGGTATCCGAGAACGTCAGATCGCCGTTGCTGGTCATACTACCAAGGAATGAAATGTCGAACGCTTCTTTCTGTGGACAGATAACTGATAACTGGGCCTGTCGTTTATTTAACGCAGCAGCCTGTCCTTTATCTGTTGCAGTAAAATTCAATTCATCTTTATGAATTCTTCCGTAATTTTGGCTGGCAGGCGCAATTTGCACGTTACAGTCGGTATAGTCCGCCAGTACACAAGCACTGGTGCTTAATCCGAATACCAGCAGTGCGGAAGGTAGTTTATTCATCATTAACCCCATTTTTACGGTTGGCACGTTGCATCAGCTTTTTGATAAAAACTCTGTTCACTGTTCTGATCATCCAGAGTGAATTGCACACGGCATTGATGGCCTTGCTGATCGACATTGGCGTAAATTTCCGGCGTGGCATCTACATCGTTGATAAAGACCACTCCGTCTTCCACTGCGGTGGTGACATACTGATTTTTAGCGTCAACCAGCGTTTCGCCTTTCGGGATCGGTTTACCGTCTGGCATATGCAGAGTTAGCATGGCGCGTCGTACTTTAATCACCCCAAAATTAACCTGGGTAACTGAACCATGTCCCGGCGTTAGTTTCTTTATCCCATTATTGATGTCGATATTTTTCGGCAGGGTCTCGGTGTTTATTTGTAGGGTATTTACTCTGTAAACCGGGGCGGAGGCAGATACTGCCTGGCCCCAGAAATCGGTCCATACCGGTCCCTGTGGTGTTGAAACCTCTACGCCGGAGACGTTGTCATTCAATGAAATGATACTAAAGGTGTCATCAACGGCATACGGTGAGAACGTCACGCCCTGACTATGCGCGACAATGCCGCCGGATATATTGGCTGAGTAATTTTTAAAATCATCGCCAGTTTTCGACGCGTTCAGGTTCAGCGAGGTGTAGTGCATGTTGGAACTGAATCCTGCCGCAACGTATTTATCATTGTCGTCGTCGCCTTTTTCTGCTGTGACGTTGTAGTATGAGTTCTGACTTAACGGGCCGTTGGCCTGCAGGCCGTAACGGGTTTTCTCGCCATCGTCACGCATATAGCTCTGTACATTGTGGCGACCAAACGGGATGTTGATGCTGACGTAGAAGGTGTCGTTGTCATGGTAGCTATCGTTATTGTCAGTATCGGGTGTACTTAACGCATGCTGCCAACTGGTGTTTACAGTGGCATATCTGAAAGTTTTTCCCCAGTTCAGCATGAACTGGCGGGAATCACTGTTGTTATCAAATCCCTGAGATTGTGACAGGGAAAATGACAACGAGCCGACATAAGCATGTGACCAGCTTAATGATGCGCTATAGCTATTTTTTATGCCTGTGACGTCATCTTCATCCTGAAGAGTGTCGAGCAACGTGCGGAATCCGGCCGTATTGTGGGTGCCTGACAGGTTGACGGAAAAGTCCCAGGGGAGTCGGTAGTTCATCCCCAATTGAAACTGATTTCCGGAATGATCGTTGCGCTGATCCCACGCGCCAAGCGTCGTGCCATAAAATGACAGCGATTTTGATGGCACAAAGTTAGTACTGGCGGCGAGAGACTGGTATTTTTCCGCTGTCATAACCCCTGCGCTGAGATTGATTTCCTGTGCAATCTGCCAGCCGTTGGATACCGTTAATATCCACGGTTTGTCATGCTTTGTGTCGATATCACGCAGCGTACCGCCAGCGAATGCCCATCCCTGCGGCGCACGCAGACGGGCACCGACTAAATTGGCCGCAGGCACGGTGAACTGGCTGGATGAACCGTTGGTCTCTTTAACCTCGACCAATAAATCTGTATTGTTGTTGGCAATGGGGACATCGTTAAGCGTAAAGGGCCCGGCCGGAACCAGCGTGGACATAATCAATACGCCGTTCTGACGAATTTCTACACGAGCCTGATCGCTGCGGGCAATGCCGGATACTGTGATACCACTACCCAATTCTCCGTTTAACGCGGTTTCTGGCGTAAGCTGCACACCGTTAATCCCGGATAAGCTAAACGGTGTGCTCTGGATGTTAATCGCCCCGGCCTGGAGCGTCTTTTCAATACCGCTAAAGGTTCGCTGAACGTAGCCATACAGTACGCTGCTGTCTTGTTCGCCATTGGAATCAGTGACAATCACCTGGCTACGGGCTAGCCAGTCGGCGACGTTGAACCCAGCCTCAAACGTCCCCTGGTTATAGTTAGAGTTACCACCACTGTACCGGCTCTGGCTGGTGAATACGTTGTAGTTCAGCAGTGCAGCATTACCACCAGTTTGATAGTTTTTCGGTTTATTACGATTATCCAATGCATTACCGGGCACGATGAGAGCGACTCTTTCCTGACCGGGGTCCAGCTTAATGACCGAATCCGGCCAGGTTGCAGTATAGTCATAGCAGACGCGTGCATCCGATTTATCGTCATTGTCTGTCACTTTATCTGGCTCTTTTAATCCGACGAAATCGTTAAATTCTTTGTCAAAGCAAGGCTCACCTGATTTATTGAAGAACAGCGAGATATCGCCCTTTTCATCACCATTCAGCGTCAGGCTGACTTTTTGCATCCCCGGCGAAAAACGTGCTCCGTGGGCGAAATACTCAGCGACTTCAGGGGAAATACCACGATTTTTCAACGTGGTAATATCGAAGCTGGCAAGAACCATATTTGATGAGCTGACCCTGCCTGATAATGATTCAGGAAATTTTCCAGCAAACGTGCAAGAAGAGAAGACAATAAGTGGATACAGGTATGCACCCGAATAAAATCTGTTTTTCATGAAGCACAATTCCATTTGAGCCAGAGCAGAAACGGCAATGCATGCTCTGAAATAACAGCGAATTAGTTATTTTTAATAGTGGCAATGTAATCCTGTACCATAATACCGAAACGGGATGCTGGAGATATTTTTATTTGGCTGTCAGTAACACCTTTATCCATTTTTATAGTTTCGGTTTCACCCGGCAGTAACCAGGTGTTGCGTAACATACCTTTACTACCGGAAGGAACGGTGGAGATTTTTTGCGACAGGCGAACGACATAAGGGCTCGGGTTATTTACAGTGAGTGTATTTCCTGTCTTTTTCCAGACTAATTTATCCCATGGGGTGGTGTAGTCAGGTACGTTCTTTGGGCGAATGATCACTGGAATCGTCTGGCGAATTGTAGCTGTAATTAACTTAGCACCCGCTGGTTTTGCCTGCTGGATGCCCTCAAACGAAACACGTTTATATTGTTCAACGGTAAAGGGAGTCTGAATATCCAGCACAAAACGTACACGCTGAGTTTCTCCAGCCTCAACACGAACAATTGGCTGTGTTGCAATGAGTTTTGTGTTTTTATTCTGAGGCCCTGCAATATCGGTTATCGTGGTGTAAAGGAGCGCGGCCTTATCATCCGTATTTTTAACGTTCATACTGGCACCATTATCATCGGTATTAATGAGTAATACAGAAAATTCTGGGGTCATTCCGGTTGCATGCGCCGCTGGAGAGATGACTGTGCTCAGAGTCATAAGTAAAGGAAGTGCAAATGTGTATTTCATCTTCATGGGATCCATCATCCATAATGGGGGGGGGGTCGATAAATATTATATTCAAGTTTTTCTTAAATAAAATTAGTTGTAGTTAATTCTACATGCAGTTTATCTTTAATTATCGATTTTATGTATGCATTTGGGTTGAATTATATCATTATAATAATATTATGACGCATATCTATATTTCACCATTGGTTGAATATTATGTGCTCGTTTTGAAATTTACTTATGGTCATGAACTGATGGGGGGGATCGTGAATGGCCGGTGCTGCTGACACGCTTTAAATATATTGTTAATTATTTTTTAACATGTGAGAAATTAACAAAATATTTTGAGCCAGCTATGCGATATGTTTTTTAAGAATTTATAAATTTATCCAGCAGTTATAAGATTCAATGATATCAGGTAGTTGGTGTATTAGATGGCTGCTAAATGCATCAACCAGCGCAGATGAAGGGCGATGTAAAGGGTGCACCAGATTGACTGAAAACGGAACCGAAACGCTAAATCGGCGGATAACGACTCCGCTACTGGCGTAGTCCATTGCGGTGAGTGGATTCACGACTGAGATCCCCACGCCAGCGCGAACCATGGCACAGACAGAAGCGGCGCTGTGGGTTTCAATCACCATGCGACGTTTTACTTGATATTCATTAAAGAGCGAGTCCAGTAGCTGACGATAGCTGTCGGTACGGGAAAGACTAATGTAGTTTTCGCCTTCAAAATCCTGCGGCGTGAGTGCCGATTTTTGGGCCAGTGGGTGGCCAGGAGGCAGAACACAAACTTCATCAAGACAGAGAAGTTCGGTTCGCTGTGTACCGGCTGGGGTATGCAGTGTTTCGGTGATGCCAAGGTCGTGACGTTGGGCTGACAGCCACTCTTCCAGCAGCGGTGATTCTTGCGGCACTATCTGAATATTGACCTGCGGATAACGACTTAAAAAGGATTGCAGCAGCGGGGGCAGAAAAGATTGCGAAAAGACCGGCAGACAGGCTATCGACAGCTCGCCCTGGCGGAACTCGCGCAGGCTTTCCGCGGCGCTGACGATTCTGTCCAGACCGTACCAGGAGCGCTGGACCTCTTCAAACAGACGTAACCCCTGGACCGTGGGCTGCAGGCGCCCGCGCGTGCGGGAGAACAGCGTCAACCCCAGCACCTTTTCAAAACGCGCCAGCTCGCGGCTGACGGTGGGCTGCGAGGTATGCAGCATGCGTGCGGCCTCGGTCAGATTGCCGGTGGTCATCACCGCATGAAAGATTTCAATATGACGCAGGTTGACGGCGGGCATGGGGGTTCCTTAAGTGGCGCAAGCCATATCATTTTTGCATAGACTGGCAATAAAACGATATTTTTTATTGCGTACGCGCTGTGGCGTAATCGTAAAAAACAGAAATAACGCACACACAGCACCGGAGTTCCTTATGCCACACTCGCTTTACGCTACCGATACCGACCTGAGCGCAGAAAACCTGCTGCGTCTGCCCGCCGAATTCGGCTGCCCGGTTTGGGTTTACGACGCGCAGATTATCCGCCGCCAGATTGCCCAATTGAGCCAGTTCGACGTGGTGCGTTTTGCGCAGAAGGCCTGCTCCAATATCCACATTCTGCGCCTGATGCGCGAGCAGGGCGTGAAGGTGGATTCGGTGTCGCTGGGCGAGATCGAGCGCGCGCTGGCGGCCGGGTACGATCCGCATCAGCATCCGGACGATATCGTCTTTACCGCCGATCTGATCGACGATGCAACCCTGGCGCGGGTGAAAGAGCTGCAGATCCCGGTCAACGCCGGCTCAATTGATATGCTGAGCCAGCTGGGCGAAGTCTCTCCGGGCCACCGCGTCTGGCTGCGGGTTAACCCGGGCTTCGGCCACGGCCACAGCCAAAAAACCAATACCGGCGGCGAGAACAGCAAGCATGGGATCTGGCACAGCCATTTAACGGCGGCGCTGGAAGTGATGCGTCGCTATCAGCTCCAGCTGGTGGGGATTCACATGCATATCGGTTCTGGGGTCGACTATGGGCACCTGGAACAGGTCTGCGGCGCGATGGTGCGTCAGGTTGTTGAATTCGGGCAGGATCTGCAGGCGATCTCCGCCGGCGGCGGACTGTCGATCCCGTATCACGACGACGAAGAGGCGATCGATACCGATCACTACTTCGGCCTGTGGAACGCGGCGCGCGAGCAGATCGCTAAACATCTGGGCCATCCGGTCGCGCTTGAGATCGAACCGGGTCGCTTCCTGGTGGCGGAGTCCGGCGTGCTGGTTTCTCAGGTTCGCAGCGTGAAGGAGATGGGCAGCCGTCACTTCGTGCTGATTGACGCCGGTTTTAATGATTTGATGCGCCCGGCGATGTACGGCAGCTATCACCATATTACCGCTCTCGCCGCGGACGGCCGCGATCTGCGCGCCGCGGCGGAGGTGGAAACCGTAGTGGCCGGGCCGCTGTGCGAATCGGGCGATGTCTTTACCCAGCAGGAGGGGGGGAAAGTGGAAACCCGCCTGCTGCCTGCGGTGGCGCCGGGGGATTATCTGGTGCTGCACGATACCGGCGCTTACGGCGCGTCGATGTCTTCTAACTACAACAGCCGTCCGCTGCTGCCGGAAGTGCTGTTCGACAACGGCAAAGCGCGGCTGATCCGTCGTCGCCAGACCATTGAAGAGCTGCTCGCGCTCGAGCTGCTGTAAGGCGCTGCCCGATGGCGCTTCGCTTATCGGGCCCGCTAATTATGCGTAATACGGCCCGGTGGTGACCGACTCGCGCAGCACCAGTTTGCCGGTAAACGGCGGTATGGTCTCGATCGGCTGGCCGTTGGCCAGCTTGATAGCCTGATCGATAGCGGTGGTGATCATGTTATCGATCGGCAGATAGACCGTCGACAGCCCCGGCTCCAGCCATTTCGCGCTCGGCGCGTCATCAAAACCAAACAGCGAAATATCCTGCGGGATCCGCAGCCCTGCCTGATGCAGCGCTTTCGACGCGCCCAGCGCCATATCATCGTTACAGGAAAACAGCGCGCTAAACGGCGTTTTCTCTTCCAGCAGCTCGCAGCAGAGTTCATAGCCGCGGCTCATGGTGGAGTCGCCGTATTTCACCTTCGCCGGATCCCACTTGATGCCGTGCTTCTTCAGCGCGTTGCGATAGCCTTCCAGGCGAGCTTTACCCGTCGGCGTGTGCATCGGCACGGTCAAACAGGCAATATCGCGATGGCCCTGGGTAATGAGGTACTCAACCGCCTGAAACGCCGCGTCCTGCTGTTCGAAGAACACGCAGCGCTCCCGGGCCTGGCTAACGTCGCGGTTGATCACCACCAGCGGCATGGCGATAGACTCAATCAGCGACATAATCTTCTTTTCGCTCATATGGCGCGTGTAGAGCACGATGGCATCGCACTGGCGATCGGCCAGCATCTGCACCGCCTCTTCTTCACGCTCCGGCGCATCGTGGCCGTCGGTGACGATCAGCTGTTTGCCCCAGGCTTCCGTCTGGCGCGAAGCCTGCTGCAGCAGGCGGCCAAAATAGAAGCCGTCAAAGGTGGAAACCACCAGACCGATGCTGTTGCTCGTGCGATTCGCCAGCGAGCGGGCGAGAAAGTTAGGCCGATAGCCCAGCTCTTCCATCGCCTTAAAAACCTGTTGGCGGGTGCTCTCTTTCACCTGACCTGTGCCGTTCAACACGCGGGAAACCGTCGCTTTAGAGACGCCTGCGCGAATTGAGACATCCAGCATTGTAGCCATTCATCCGATTCCTGATATCACGTGGTGAACCGCAGTTTATCACAGACATTCAGGGGGATATGGCTTCATGGCGCGGTAAAAAACCATCGCGATCACGCTTTTACAGGAATTGATCGCAGGGAAAAGAAAACCGCAAATGCGGTATGCCAATTATCGCCTTTCTGGAATGCCAATGAACGGGTTGGGAGCTTAATCACAGAACTTATTCCCCTCAGTGGCTATTTTTTGGTATGCCAATAGGTGTTTGGCTGTACACCTGGTGCGCTAAAAGCCCTTAAACCTGAGGTATCCTCTATGGCATTGCAGGACAAACTGATCGACTCACTGGGGAGTTTCGCCACGAAATTCAACAGCTACCGCTACATCATGGCGATAAAATCCGCTTTTATTACCCTGATGCCGGTGATCATCGTCGGCGCCTTTTCGGTGCTGATCTCCAATATGGTGCTGGATCCGAAAAACGGACTCGCCAGCTTTCAGGCGCTCTCTTTTCTGGCGGCGCTGAAACCCATTACCAGCGCGATCAACTACGCCACCCTTAACTTTCTCAATATTGGCGCGGTCTTTCTTATCGGCATCGAGCTGGGGCGGATTAACGGCATCAAGAGCCTGTTCCCCGGTCTGCTGGCGGTGATCTGCTTTATCTGCGTGACGCCGACCACCGTCGAAATGATGGTCGACGGGCAAATGCATGAAGTGAAAGATGTGCTGCTGCGCCAGTTTTCCGATACCCGTAGCCTGTTCCTCGGTATGTTTATCGCCATTCTGTCGGTGGAGATTTACTGCTGGCTGGAGGGCCGCAAGGGGCTGAAGATCAAGATGCCGGATACCGTACCGCCCAACGTATCGGCGTCGTTCTCCGCCCTGATCCCGGCCATTATCACCACCACGGTGATTGCCACCTTTGGCTTTATTTTCCATCAGGCCACCGGCATGTACCTGTATGACGCGGTCTATCAGGTGGTGCAGCAGCCGCTGGAGCGGGTGGTGCAAAGCCTGCCGGGGATCCTGCTGCTGATGTTTGTCGCGCAGCTGTTCTGGGTTATCGGCATCCACGGCAACCAGATGATCAAACCGATCCGCGAACCGCTGCTGCTGGGAGCCATCACCGTCAATATGAGCGCCTTTGAGCAGGGCAAAGAGGTGCCGAATATCATCACCATGCCGTTCTGGGACGTTTATATGAGCATCGGCGGATCGGGACTGACGATTGGCCTGCTGATCGCGGTCATGATCGCCACCAAACGCAAAGAGATGAAAGAGATCGCCAAGCTGTCGATTGGGCCGGGTCTGTTCAATATTAACGAACCGGTGATTTTCGGCATGCCGATCATGCTCAATCCGATCCTTGCGATCCCTTTTATCATCACGCCGCTGGTGACCGGCAGCATTGGCTACTTCGCGACCGCCGCCGGCTTTGCCGGTAAAGCGGTGGTGATGGTGCCGTGGACCACCCCGCCGCTGATCAACGCCTGGCTCTCTACGGCGGGTTCGATGGGGGCGGTGGTGACGCAGCTTATCTGCATCCTGACCGCGGTGCTGATCTATCTGCCGTTCGTCAAAATAGCCTCCCGCCGCGCGGAAAACGCTCAGCGCCAGGCGGAGAACGAGCAGGCCAGCCAACAGATATGAGGACACAATGACGACAGTAAAGATGGCGATCCCCCACGACTTTATCCTCGGTGCCGCCGCTTCCGCGTGGCAAACCGAGGGCTGGAGCGGTAAGAAAGCGGGCCAGGATTCCTGGCCGGATCTCTGGTACAAGAACGACCGCCGCGTCTGGCATAACGGCTACGGCCCGGCGGTGGCGACCGATTTTATCAACCGCTTCCGCGAAGACGTGCAGTTGATGAAGCTGGCGGGGCTGACCCACTACCGCACGTCGATTAACTGGTCGCGCTTTCTCACCGATTATGAAAACGTCACGGTCGATGAAGACTATGCGGCGTACTACGACCAGCTCTTCGATGAACTGCTGGCCAACGGCATCGAGCCGATGATCTGTCTTGAGCACTATGAACTCCCCGGCTATCTGCTGGAGCAGTACGGCGGCTGGGCGTCGAAAAAGGTGGTTGAGCTGTTTGTGCAGTACGCGGAGAAAGTGTTCGCCCGCTATAACCACAAAGTCACGCGCTGGTTCACCTTCAATGAACCGATCGTGGTGCAGACCCGCGTTTATCTGGATGCGCTGCGCTGGCCTTACGAGCAGAACACCGGCACCTGGATGCAGTGGAATCACCACAAGGTGCTGGCGACGGCAAAAGTGGTCCGGCTGTTTCGCGAGAAAGGCTATCGCGGCACGGTAGGCTGCATTCTTAACCCGGAGGTCACCTATCCGCGCTCAAAAGCGTCGCACGATGTACGCGCCGCCGAACGCTACGATCTGTTTTATAACCGGGTTTTCCTCGATCCGCTGGTCCACGGCCTCTACCCGCCTGAGCTACTGGCTCTGCTCGAACAGCACGGGGTCTCCTGGGATTATGACGCGGAGGAGCTGGCGATAATCCGCGACAACACCGTTGATGAGCTGGGGATTAACCTCTACTACCCGCATCGGGTTAAGGCTCCATCGCGCGCCTGGCATCCGCAGACGCCGTTCCATCCGGCTTACTACTATGAGCCCTTTGAACTACCGGGACGGCGGATGAATAACTCCCGCGGCTGGGAGATTTATCCGCAAATCGTTTTTGATATGGCGATGCGGATCAAGCAGGACTACCGCAATATTCCGTGGTTCGTGGCGGAAAGCGGCATGGGCGTGGAAAACGAAGGGCAGTTTCGCAATGGCGAAGGCACCATCGCTGACGACTACCGGATCCGTTTTATCAGCGAGCATCTGTGGCAAACGCTGCGCGCGCGGGAAGCGGGGGCCAACTGTCACGGCTACATGCTGTGGGCGTTTACCGACAACGTTTCGCCGATGAACGCCTTTAAAAATCGCTACGGGCTGATTGAAATCGATCTGCAAAATAATCGTGCGCGGCGGCCCAAGGCGTCCGCCAGCTGGTTCCGTAAGCTAGGCGAGAGCCGGGAATTGACGCTGGATATTGACGATGAGTGGCGCTAGCCGGGCTGAAATTTTGCTAAGATAGCGGCCGATATTGACTCGCAGGCTCATAACGCACAGGTGATATTGTGGAGAAGGCTATCATTCCGCCGGAAAAGAAACCCTACCAGGAAATAGGTGATGATTTACGCGCACAGATTGCGCAGGGGCGCTATCCCATCGGGTCGCGCCTGCCGCCGGAACGCAATATCGCCGAGACCTACGGCGTGAGCCGGACCATCGTCCGCGAAGCGCTGCTGATGCTGGAGCTGCAGGGGACGGTCGACATTCGCCAGGGCTCCGGGGTGTACGTGATGCGCATCCCGCACGAGGACGATAGCGAGGAAGAACAGATGTTGAGCAGCGACGTCGGGCCGTTCGAGATCCTGCAGGCCCGCCAGCTGCTGGAGAGCAATATCGCCGCTTTTGCCGCCAAAATGGCCACCCGCGCCGATATCGATAACCTGAAGCGGATTATCGAGCAGGAACAGCGGGCGATTGCCGCCAACGATACCAGCCAGGATAACGCCCGGCTGTTTCACCTGGTGCTGGCCGGCGCGACGCAAAATCAGATGCTGCTGGCGACGGTTGAGCGCATCTGGCTGCAGATGGACAGCAGCCCGCTGTGGCAGCAGTTCAACGTGCATATCGCCAGCCGGGCGTACCGGCTGAAGTGGCTCGGGGACCGGCAAACGCTGCTCGCCGCCCTGCGCCGACGCGATGTGATGGGGGCCTGGCAGGCAATGTGGCAGCATCTTGAAAATGTCAAAAACAGCCTGCTGGAGCTCTCCGATGAAGACGCACCGGACTTTGACGGCTATCTCTTTGAATCGGTACCGATTTTTCAGGGAAAGCTGGTATGATTATTCACCCCCTCTACGCTGCGCCGCAGCACGCTTCATGCGTAACGGAGTGGCTCTGGCGAGCGTTTGGCGCTGACGCGCTGCCGCGGGCGTTCTTCGCCAGCATTGTCGAACATAGCCAGACGCCGGGAGCGCTGCCCATTACCTTTGTGGCCGTGGAGGGCGAGAGGCTGCTGGGCACCGTCGGCCTGTGGCGCTGCGATTTAATCAGCCGTCAGGATCTCTATCCGTGGATGGCGGCGCTCTACGTGGCGCCTGAGGCGCGCGGGCAGGGACTGGCGGGAAAACTACAGCAGCACGTCATCGGATATGCCAGAGCGCAGGGCTATACCGAGCTATTTCTCTACTCCGCCTGCCGCGATTTTTATGAGCGTTTTGGCTGGCAGTATATCGGCGAAGGCCTGGATTATCCGGCCAGCGCCGTCAGTTTATACCGCTACGATTTATCGCTGTCGAGGGGCGCAATCACCGAGTGACGGCGGACCAGCGTGGGGCTGAAAAGGTGGGTAATCTCCGGCGTCGGGCGATGCTCCGCCAGCGCTAACGCCAGCTCCGCGGCCTGCGTCGCCATGGTGACAATCGGATAGCGTACGGTGGTCAGACGCGGGCGCACGTAGCGCGAAATCAGCACGTCATCAAAGCCAATCAGCGAAATCTCACGCGGCACATCAATCCCGTTATCGTTTAATACGCCCATCGCGCCGGCGGCCATCGAGTCGTTATAGCAGGCAACGGCGCTGAAGTTCCTGCCGCGGCCCAGCAGCTCGGTTATCGCCTGTTCTCCGCCGCTCTCATCGGGCTCGGCAAAGGTCACCAGGCGATCGTTGCACGGCAGATCGCTCTCTTTTAACGCTGCCCAGTAGCCCTGCAGCCGGTCTTCAGCATCGGAAATAGCGTGATTAGAGCAGAGGTAGCCGATGCGGGTGTGCCCCTGCTGAATCAGGTGGCGGGTCGCGAGCCATGCGCCGTAGCGGTCATCCAGCGCCACGCAGCGCTGCTCGAAGCCGGGCAGGATGCGGTTGATCAGCACCATGCCGGGGATTTGCTGCATCAGCGAGGCCAGTTCGTCATCGGGGATCATTTTGGCGTGGACCACCAGCGCCGCGCAGCGGTGGCGAATCAGCTGTTCAATCGCCTGGCGCTCTTTATGGAGGTTGTGATAGCCGTTACCGATCAGCAAAAAATTGCCGGTATTGTAGGCGACCTGCTCGACGGCTTTCACCATCGCGCCGAAGAAGGGGTCGGAGACATCGCCCACCACCAGGCCGACGGTTTCCGTTGACTGCTGCGCCAGCGCGCGGGCGTTGGCGTTGGGGTGATAATTTAGCGTTTCCATCGCGGCGCCCACCGACTGGCGCGAGGCTTCGCTGGCTTTCGGTGAATTGTTAATAACGCGGGAGACGGTAGCGACGGAGACTCCTGCGAGCCGGGCTACATCCTTAATAGTCGCCATACCAGGCCTTTTTTAGGGTAAGCGTTTACATGGCATTTATGTTACGGGAAAGCGCGGCAGATTCAAGGGTTGGTACTTTTGGGTTAATGCAATTGTGACGCAGATTAGCGTTGCGGGTGAAATAGTTACCCACAGGGGAGCGGAGAATGATTCCGGGAACGGACAATTCACACCTTTGCTTACACTTTGCGATTGGCTGTTGCGAATGTTCGCTGGTTTACCCATTCATTGCATTGATACTCTGGCTATCCCAGAGGTATTGATAGGTGGAGTCAACTTCAGGTTGACCACTTAATTACACCAGCCTGCGCAGATGCGCAGGTTTTTTTTTGCCCGCCGTTAGCCGTTGTTACAGTTCACGAAAAAAGTAATAACTGGTTGCACTTAGGCTCATTCCCTTGCGTTTTATGGCTGGCGCCGGCGGCGGGAAAAACGAGACAATCAGGATCCCAGAGGTATTGATTGGTGAGTTTTTTAAGTACGCTTTTCGTACTGATTATCTTGCACCGACCTGCGCGGATGCGCAGGTTTTTTTTGTCCTGAATTCCGCTCCTCCTGGTGCATTTTCCGTCCCTTCTCATGTAACCTGCTTTGACTGATTAACCGGTCAAACGGAGTTGTTATGCTTTTGGGATTTTTCAGACTACTTTTCAAAGGATTGTACCGGGTCAAGTTAACCGGTGACCCCCAGGCGCTGCACCAGCACAAGGTGCTGATTACGCCAAACCATGTCTCCTTTATTGACGGCGTACTGCTGGCGCTTTTCCTGCCGGTGCGCCCGGTGTTTGCGGTCTATTCCTCAATCAGCGATCGCTGGTTTATGCGCGCGCTAAAGCCGATTATTGATTTTGTGCCGCTGGACCCGACCAAACCGATGTCGATAAAACATCTGGTCCGCCTGATTGAGCAGGGGCGTCCGGTGGTGATTTTCCCGGAAGGGCGGATCTCGGTGAGCGGTTCGCTGATGAAAATTTACGACGGCGCCGCCTTTGTGGCGGCGAAGTCGCAGGCGACCATCGTGCCGCTGAGAATCGAAGGCGCTGAACTAACCCACTTTAGCCGCCTGAAGGGGCTGGTCAAGCGCCGCCTGTTCCCGCGCATTCAGCTGCATCTGCTGCCGCCGACGCATCTGCCGATGCCCGATGCGCCGCGCGCCCGCGACCGGCGTAAAATTGCCGGTGAAATGCTGCATCAGATCATGATGGAGGCGCGGATGGCGGTGCGCCCGCGCGAAACGCTGTATGAGTCGCTGCTGGCGGCCCAGGACCGCTTCGGCGCGCGCAAATGCTGCGTGGAAGATATCAATTTTCAGCCGGACACCTACCGTAAGCTGCTGACCAAAACCCTCTTCGTGGCGCGCATTCTGGAAAAATACAGCGCCCAGGGCGAAAAAATCGGCCTGATGCTGCCGAACGCCGGAATAAGCGCGGCGGTGATTTTTGGCGCGATTGCCCGCGGACGAATCCCGGCGATGATGAACTATACCGCCGGGGTCAAAGGCCTGAGCAGCGCCATTACCGCGGCGGAAATCAAAACCATCTTTACCTCCCGCACCTTCCTCGATAAAGGCAAGCTCTGGCACCTGCCGGAGCAGTTGACGCAGGTACGCTGGGTATTTCTCGAAGATTTAAAAGGCGAGGTTACCGCCGCCGATAAGCTGTGGATTTTTGGCCATCTGCTGATGCCGAAGCTGGCTCAGGTTACGCAGCAGCCGGAAGACGCGGCGATGATTCTGTTTACCTCCGGCTCGGAAGGTAATCCGAAAGGGGTCGTGCATAGCCATAAAAGCCTGTTGGCCAACGTCGAGCAGATTAAAACCATTGCCGACTTTACCGCCAACGACCGCTTTATGTCGGCGCTGCCGCTATTTCACTCCTTTGGCCTGACGGTCGGCCTGCTGACGCCGCTGTTTACCGGCGCGGAGGTCTTTCTCTATCCCAGCCCGCTGCACTACCGCGTGGTGCCGGAGCTGGTATATGACCGCAACTGTACCGTGCTGTTCGGCACCTCCACCTTCCTTGGCAACTACGCCCGCTTTGCGAATCCGTATGATTTTTATCGCCTGCGTTACGTTGTCGCCGGGGCGGAGAAGCTGCAGGAAAGCACAAAGCAGATCTGGCAGGACAAGTTTGGCCTGCGCATTCTTGAAGGCTACGGCGTCACCGAATGCGCGCCGGTGGTATCGATCAACGTGCCGATGGCGGCGAAAGTGGGCACCGTTGGCCGCATTTTGCCGGGGATGGACGCGCGTCTGCTGGCCATGCCCGGTATTGAAGAGGGGGGCCGTTTACAGCTTAAAGGGCCGAACATCATGAACGGCTATCTGCGGGTGGAAAATCCCGGCGTGCTGGAAGCGCCCGCGGCGGAAAATCAGCACGGCGTAGTCGAAGCCGGCTGGTATGACACCGGGGATATCGTCAGCTTTGACGAACAGGGCTATGTGCGGATTCAGGGCCGCGCGAAGCGCTTTGCCAAAATCGCCGGTGAGATGGTGTCGCTGGAGATGGTCGAGCAGGTGGCGCTGGCGGTTTCGCCGGACAAAATGCACGCCACGGCGATTAAACAGGATGCCAGCAAAGGCGAGGCGCTGGTGCTGTTTACCACCGATAATGAACTGAATCGTGAAAAACTGCTGCGCTATGCCCGTGAACACGGCGTACCGGAGCTGGCGGTACCGCGCGACATTCGCTGGCTGAAGCAGCTCCCGGTACTGGGCAGCGGCAAGCCGGACTTTGTCACCCTTAAAGGCATGGTTGAACAGGCGGAAGGTTCGGATGAGTGAGTCAGTACACACTAACACGTCGCTGTATTCGAAAGGGATGATGGCGGTTATCTGCGCCCAGTTTCTTTCGGCGTTTGGCGATAACGCGCTGTTGTTCGCCACCCTGGCGCTGATGAAGCAGCTGTTCTACCCGGAGTGGAGTCAACCGGTATTACAGATGTTGTTTGTGGGCGCTTACATTCTCTTCGCGCCGTTTGTCGGACAGTTTGCCGATAGCTTTGCCAAAGGGCGAGTGATGATGGTGGCGAACGGCCTGAAGCTGATCGGCGCGGGGTGCATCTGCTTTGGCGTGAATCCGTTTATTGGCTATACGCTGGTGGGCATCGGCGCTGCCGCCTATTCTCCGGCTAAATACGGCATTCTCGGCGAGCTGACCACCGGCGATAAGTTAGTGAAAGCGAACGGCCTGATGGAGTCCTCGACCATTGCAGCGATCCTGCTCGGCTCGATGGCGGGCGGTATCCTGGCGGACTGGCATATCATGGCGGCGCTCGGCGTCTGCGCGGTGGTGTACGCCGGCGCGGTGGTTGCCAACCTGTGGATCCCGAAGCTGCCGGCGGCGCGTCCCGGGCAGTCGTGGCGCTTCAGGCCGATGACCCACAGCTTCTTTAGCGCCTGTACGACGCTATGGCGCAACGGTGAGACCCGCTTTTCGTTAGTCGGCACCAGCCTGTTCTGGGGGGCGGGCGTGACGCTGCGCTTCCTGCTGGTGCTGTGGGTGCCGGCGGCGCTGGGCATTACCAGCAACGCCATGCCGACCTACCTTAACGCGATGGTGGCGGTGGGGATTGTGCTGGGAGCCGGCGCGGCGGCGAAGCTGGTGACGCTGGAAACGGTGTCGCGCTGCATGCCCGCCGGGATATTGATTGGCGTGGCGGTCATCTTTTTCGCCATCCAGCAGGCGCTGCTGCCGGCGTTTGCCCTGCTGCTGCTGCTCGGCGCGTTCGGCGGCTTCTTTATCGTGCCGCTTAACGCCCTGCTGCAGGAGCGAGGGAAACATACGGTCGGCGCGGGCAACGCTATCGCGGTGCAGAACCTCGGCGAAAACGTGGCGATGCTGCTGATGCTGGGCCTCTATTCGCTGGCGGTGAGCATCGGTATTCCTGTCGTCGGCGTAGGGATTGGCTTTGGCGTGGTGTTCGCCCTGGCGATTACTGCCCTGTGGATTTGGGGACGGCGTAAATAATCTCCCGGAGGCGGCGCGTCGCGCCTGTCCGGGCTACAAACTGCACGAACTTGTAGCCCGGACAGATGCGTAGCATCGCCTCCGGGGGCTTTTACGGCCTTACGGTGCCGGGTAGGTATAAACCTGATGCACCGCTTCAATCTCGGCTAAAACCTCTGCGCTCAGCTCCAGATGCAGGCTTTCGACGTTGGTTTTCAGCTGCTCCATGGTGGTCGCGCCCAGCAGGGTGCTGGCGACAAACGGCTGACGACGTACGAAGGCCAGCGCCATCTGCGCCGGGTCAAGGTTGTGCCGCTTCGCGATATCGACATAGGCCGCCACCGCTTTTTGCGTCTGCTCGCCGCTGTAGCGCGTAAAACGGCTGAACAGCGTATTGCGCGCGCCTGCCGGTTTTGCGCCGTTGAGGTATTTCCCGGTCAGCGTGCCGAACGCCAGGCAGGAATAGGCCAGCAGCTCCACGCCTTCATACTGGCTGACTTCCGCCAGGCCCACTTCAAAGCTGCGGTTCACCAGGCTGTACGGGTTCTGGATCGTCACGATGCGCGGCAGGTCGTGCTTGTCCGCCAGATGAAGATAGCGCATCACGCCAAACGCCGTTTCGTTAGAGACCCCGATATAGCGAATCTTGCCGGCGCGCTGGAATTCGGCCAGCGCGTCCAGCGTATCCAGCAGGGTGACGACCGGGGCGGAATCGGCCCACGTGTAGCCCAGCTTGCCGAAACAGTTGGTCGGGCGCTGCGGCCAGTGTACCTGATAGAGGTCGAGATAATCGGTCTGCAGGCGCTTCAGGCTGTCGTGCAGCGCCTCGCGGATATTTTTACGATCCAGCTTGTGGTCAGGACGAATGCTGCTGTCGTTATTGCGGGCAGGGCCGCTCACTTTAGAGGCGATAATCAGCTTTTCGCGATTGCCGCGCTTCGCCAGCCAGTTACCGACGTAGGTTTCCGTCAGGCCCTGGGTTTCCGGGCGCGGCGGGACGGGATACATTTCCGCGACGTCAATCAGGTTAATGCCCTGACTCACCGCGTAATCGAGCTGCTCGTGCGCGTCTGCCTCGCTATTCTGCTCACCAAACGTCATTGTGCCCAGCCCCAGCGTGCTGATTTCAAGAGAACTGTGTGGGATACGGTGATACTGCATAGCCGGCTTCCTTTTTTATCAACAAGGTCAGGCGTTCCCCGACAAAGGAATATAAAAATGGCAGAGGGGGAGAAAAAGGGGAAGTAAAAAAATCAAAAAAGCCGGGCTGACGGAATCCGGCCTGATGAATCCTCGCGGACAGATCAGGTTTATCCCGACTTTTCTCTGAATGCTGAAGAATAAAGAACGCTGCTCAACGGTGCGATAAAACGCTAAATCGCGACCTGACGGCGGGACTTAACGTTTAATAATCTGCGAAACGTCGTCACGATTGATCTGCATTTTATTACCCTGCTGATCTTCGTAGCTGATAAGGCCGGTGTCGTCGTCTATGGCGGGTTTGCCGTCAGTCAGAATCATGCGACCATCTTTGGTTGCCATGACGTAATCGCTGCTGCAACCGGAAACCGAGAACGCCAGTCCTACGGCGGAAATCAATACTGCCCATTTTTTCATCGCTATCACCCCTATTATAGCCGCACCTCGTACCAGTATATTAATAGCCTGATTTGTGAGACATAAAAAGCAGTTAAGTCTTAAAAAAGAATTGCAGCCCGTTTCAGGGCTGCATTTTAGCGGGCTACAGCGGATTTTTTTTATTGCGCAGCAGGTTGAGACTTTCAACCGCAATCGAAAAGAACATCGCGAAATAGATGTAGCCTTTCGGCACATGCACGTCGAAACTTTCGAGCATCAGCGTAAAGCCGACGAGGATCAAAAACGACAGCGCCAGCATTTTCACCGAAGGATGGCGGTCAACAAAATCGCCTATCGAACGGGCGGCAACCATCATCACCAGCACCGCGATAACCACTGCCGCCATCATAATAAACAGATGGTCCGACAGCCCGACGGCGGTGATCACCGAATCGAGGCTGAAAATAATATCCAGCAGCATAATCTGCACGATGGCGCCCATAAATGAATGGACGTTGGTTTTCAGCCCTTCTTCTTCGCCTTCAATGGATTCGTGAATTTCTTTACTCGCCTTCCAGATCAGGAACAGCCCGCCCAGCAGGAGGATCAGATCGCGAAACGAGATCTCCTGGCCTAGCACGGTAAAGAGAGGATTAGTGAGCTTGACGACCCACGCGATTGACGCCAGCAGCGCCAGACGCATGATCATCGCCCCCATCAGCCCAATACGGCGGGCGTGGGCCCGTTGCGCTGTGGGCAGTTTTGCCACCACCAGAGAGAGGAAAATAATATTATCGATCCCGAGCACTATCTCCAGCAGCGTCAGCGTACCAAGCGCCAGCCAGGCGTTAGGATCGGTTACCCATGCAAATAACATCGTTCAAAGTCCTGCAAAATAGAAAGATGCGATTATATGCAACCGCCACGGCAGAACAAAAAATTAATCATCTCCAGGCCGTTATTTCGAGGAGAGAAGGAAATGGCGGGCGAGCAGGGCGGCGGTAAAGTTTTTCTTCAGATAGAAACCGCGCGGTAGGGTGAGGATCGGTTCGCCGCGGGCGCCTACCGCCTCGGTTAGTGCTTTGCTGTTTGCCGCTTTCGGGCGCAGCTGCAGCACTTCGCCGTGGCGGGCGGTGATGCGCTCGACCTGGCCGAGGACGATCAAATCCATCAGCTCTTCCCAATCCATACGCAGCTGGCGATCTTCTTCTTCGCTGGGGCTCCACAGCAGCGGTGCGCCGACGCGGCGTTCGGCCAAAGGAATCGCGCGATCGCCCTCTACCGGTACCCACAGTACCCGCTTGAGCTTATGACGCACGTGGCTGCTCTCCCAGGTGACGCCGCTGTTGCCGGTCAGCGGCGCGACGCAGACGAAGGTGGTTTCCAGCGGGCGACCTGATGAATCGATGGGGATGGTTTTCAGCTCGACGCCGAGGGCGGCGAAATCCTGCTCCGGCTTGCTGCCTGCGCTGGCGCCAAGCCATATCTCCAGCAGGATGCCGATCCAGCCTTTATCACGCTTTAAATCGCGCGGAATCGGAATCCCGGCAAGCTGGGCCAGCTCCCCCAGCGAATAGCCTGCCAGCTGCTGCGCCTGGGCCAGAAGCTGCTCCTGGCTTTGCGGGGGGGATAAGAGCGGCGCGATGGTCGGCATAGCGTAAAACCTCTGACTAAAAAGTGAGCAGTAATTTCATCCGTTGTGGATAGAGTTTACCTTTTCTTGAGTAAGTATGACAATTTGATGATTCATATGGTTTTTTTTGCGATTTTTTGCCGCTGTGAAAATGGTGAAACCGGGTTTTCCAGAACTGGTCACCGACAATGAACAGGATCTTACACCCTGTTATCCACAGAAAAATGGGATAACTGGGGAAAAGCCCCACTACTGTTTCCATTTACAGCCTTGACGTGAGATGAAAATCGAGTTTTTAGACAAAATATGCCCAGAGCACATGCGTAATCTGTGGATAAAACCAACATTGCTCGATCTTTCATCAGTTCCAGGATCTCTTATGTGATGATCGTCACGTTATACTGTGAATTATGAAATTTTAACATGCTAACTTTATGAAAATTAGGTCATTATAATCAGGTGCTATCGCTACGCTGTTCGGATGATTCCGGGTTTTCCCTGGTTAATTCCGTACTTCTTCACAACTCTATCCACAGAAAAAGTGAATAAAATCGTCCGGGTATGGCTTTCGCTGTTTATAACTCCGGGTATTACTGTGAGTTATTCAAATGTTATTCGATCTCATCCCCCTCACAGAGTGGTTTACCGTTTCCAACGAGTGTGAAACAATCATTCACATTGAAGCTTATTTTGAGGTAGTCCGGTGATTGATGACGATGGCTACCGCCCAAATGTCGGTATTGTAATCTGTAATCGCCAGGGCCAGGTTATGTGGGCCAGGCGCTATGGTCAGCACTCGTGGCAGTTCCCGCAAGGGGGCATAAATCCAGGGGAATCAGCAGAGCAGGCGATGTATCGGGAATTGTTCGAAGAAGTTGGGCTAAGCCGTAAAGATGTGCGGATCCTTGCTTCAACCCGTAACTGGTTGCGTTACAAATTGCCTAAACGTTTGGTGCGTTGGGACACAAAGCCGGTATGTATCGGCCAGAAACAGAAGTGGTTTCTCCTGCAATTGATCGGCAGCGATGCGGATGTCAATATGCAAACCAGCAGTACACCTGAGTTTGATGGCTGGCGATGGGTAAGCTACTGGTACCCGGTGCGTCAGGTGGTGTCGTTTAAGCGCGACGTATACCGCAGGGTGATGAAAGAGTTTGCCAGCGTCACCATGGCGCTGGCGGAAAGCACGCCTAAGCCGCAGAGCGCGCCTGCATATCGACGTAAAAGAGGTTAAGCCACGCACATTATGCTCACTCGGTTGCGAGAAATAGTCGAGAAGGTCGCGAGTGCGCCGCGTTTAAACGAGGCGCTGGATATCCTGGTCACCGATATCTGCGCCGCGATGGAGACGGAAGTCTGTTCGGTTTATCTGGCTGACAATGACCGACGCTGTTATTACCTGATGGCGACGCGCGGGTTGAAAAAGCCGCGCGGGCGCATCGTTGCGCTCGCTTTTGACGAAGGCCTGGTGGGCCTGGTTGGCCGCCTGGCCGAACCCATTAACCTCGCCGACGCGCAAAAGCACCCCAGCTTTAAATATATTCCCGCGGTCAAAGAGGGCCGCTTTCGCGCCTTCCTCGGCGTGCCGATTATCCAGCGGCGTCAGCTGCTCGGCGTGCTGGTTGTGCAGCAGCGCGAACTGCGCCAGTTTGACGAAAGCGAAGAGTCCTTCCTGGTCACCCTGGCCACGCAAATCGCCGGCATTCTCTCTCAATCCCAGCTAAACGCGCTGTTTGGTCAATATCGTCAGACCCGCATCCGCGCGCTGCCCGCCTCGTCAGGCGTGGCGATTGCCGAAGGCTGGATGGACGTCAGCCTGCCGTTGATGGAGCAGGTTTATGAAGCCTCGACGCTCGATACCGCTTCCGAGCGCGAGCGGCTGACCGGCGCGCTGGAAGAGGCGGCGAATGAGTTTCGCCGCTACAGCAAACGCTACGCTGCCGGCGCGCAGAAAGAGACGGCGGCCATCTTTGACCTCTATTCGCACCTGCTTTCCGACGCGCGCCTGCGCCGCGAGCTGTTCGCTGAAGTGGATAAAGGCGCGGTGGCCGAATGGGCGGTGAAGAAGATCATCGAGAAATTTGCCGAACAGTTTGCCGCGCTCAGCGACGGCTATCTGAAAGAGCGCGCGGGCGATCTGCGCACGCTGGGCCAGCGGCTGCTTTTCCATCTCGATGACAGTATCCAGGGGCCCAATACCTGGCCGGAGCGCATCGTGCTGGTGGCGGATGAACTGTCGGCCACCACCTTGGCGGAGGTTCCTCAGGATCGTTTAGCCGGCGTGGTGGTGCGCGATGGCGCGGCGAACTCCCACGCCGCGATTATGGTGCGCGCGCTGGGCATTCCGACGGTGATGGGGGCGGATATTCAGCCTTCGCTGCTGCACGGCCATACGCTGATTGTCGATGGCTATCGCGGCGAGCTGCTGGTGGATCCCGAGCCGGTGCTGCTGCAAGAGTATCAGCGCCTGATCAGCGAAGAGAACGAGCTTAGCCGCCTGGCCGAGGACGATCTTGAACGCGCTTCCGAACTGAAAAGCGGCGAGCGGGTAAAAGTCATGCTCAACGCGGGCCTGAGCCCCGAGCATGAAGAAAAACTCGGCAATTTCGTCGACGGTATTGGCCTTTACCGTACCGAAATCCCCTTTATGCTGCAAAGCGGCTTCCCTTCCGAAGAGGAGCAGGTTGCCCAGTATCAGGGCATGCTGCAGATGTTCAACGAGAAATCGGTGACGCTGCGCACGCTGGACATCGGCGCGGATAAACAGCTGCCGTATATGCCGATCAGCGAAGAGAATCCGTGCCTTGGCTGGCGCGGTATTCGGATCACGCTCGATCAGCCGGAGATCTTTCTGGTACAGGTCCGCGCGATGCTGCGGGCCAACGCGGCAACCGGAAACCTCAGCATCCTGCTACCGATGGTCACCAGCCTGGATGAAGTGGATGAGGCTCGTCGCCTGATCGATCGCGCCAGCCGCGAAGTGGAAGAGATGATCGGCTACGCCATTCCCCGCCCGCGTCTTGGCGTGATGCTGGAAGTGCCGTCGATGGTCTTTATGCTGCCGCAGCTGGCGAACCGCGTTGATTTTATCTCCGTTGGCACCAACGATCTGACCCAGTACATTCTGGCGGTGGATCGCAACAACACCCGGGTCGCCAGTATGTATGACAGCCTGCATCCGGGGGTACTGCGGGCGCTGGCGATGATTGCCCGCGACGCCGAGCGTTTTGGTATCGACCTGCGCCTGTGTGGCGAAATGGCGGGCGATCCGATGTGCGTGACGATCCTGATTGGTATGGGCTATCGTCATCTGTCGATGAACGGTCGTTCGGTGGCGAGAGTGAAGTATTTGCTGCGGCGCATCGATATCAATGAAGCCCAGGAGCTTTCCCAGCGTAGCCTGGAAGCGCAGATGACCGCCGAAGTGCGCCATCAGGTCGCGGCTTTTATGGAGCGACGCGGACTCGGCGGCCTGATTCGCGGCGGCCGCTAGCGCGGGCTACGGTTCATGAATTTGTAGCCCGGGTAAGGCGTTAGCCGTGATCCGGGACAACGCTGACGAGGTTCGGGCGGCCTGAGGGTTGGGTAGCCCGGACAGGCGCAGCGCGCCGCCTCCGGGAATGCTCAGCCGCGAATTCGCATTCGTATACATATCTTTTACATGTCCGGCGCGGATCGCCCTTCGCGCTTATGCTATCATTCGCAGCCTTTGGAGCGCCCGTTTCTGACGCGCGCGAACGATCCCCGCTGTCCACTTTCGGCGGAATAACAAGTGTTTATGGTGACAGATGAATAGTGGCTACCTGCATTTTCCGGAGTTTGATCCGGTAATTTTTTCCATTGGACCGGTCTCCCTCCACTGGTACGGTCTGATGTACCTGGTTGGGTTTGTTTTTGCGATGTGGTTGGCCACCCGTCGGGCCAATCGTCCGGGCAGCGGTTGGACAAAAAACGAAGTTGAAAACCTGCTGTACGCCGGCTTCCTCGGGGTTTTCCTCGGCGGGCGTCTTGGCTATGTCTTCTTCTACAACCTGCCGGTGTTCCTCGACGATCCGCTCTATCTGTTCCGCGTCTGGGACGGCGGTATGTCCTTCCACGGCGGCCTGATCGGCGTGATTCTGGTGATGATCATTTTCGCCAAACGCACGAAGCGTACCTTCTTCCAGGTTTCCGACTTCATTGCGCCGCTGATTCCGTTTGGCCTCGGCGCCGGGCGTCTGGGCAACTTTATCAACGGCGAACTGTGGGGCCGCGTCGATCCGAACTTCCACTACACCATGATTTTCCCCGGCTCTCGGGCGGAAGACCTGGCGCTGCTGCCGTCGCATCCTGAGTGGCAATCGCTGTTCGATACCTACGGCGCGCTGCCGCGTCATGCTTCTCAGCTCTATGAGCTGGCGCTGGAAGGCGTCGTGCTGTTCCTGATCCTGAACCTGTTTATCCGCAAGCCGCGTCCGGCCGGTTCCGTTTCCGGCCTGTTCCTCATTGGCTACGGTCTGTTCCGCATCATCGTGGAGTTCTTCCGTCAGCCCGATGCCCAGTTTACCGGCGGCTGGGTACAGTACATCAGCATGGGGCAGATTCTTTCGATTCCGATGGTGCTTGCGGGTATCATCATGATGGTCTGGGCGTACCGTTGTCGTCCGCAGCAACAAAATTCTTGAGGAACCATGAAACAGTATCTTGATTTGATGCAGAAAGTGCTCGATGAGGGCACGCAAAAAAATGACCGCACCGGTACCGGTACCGTCTCCATCTTCGGTCACCAGATGCGTTTTAACCTGCAGGAAGGATTCCCGTTGGTGACGACCAAGCGCTGTCATTTACGCTCCATCATCCATGAACTGCTGTGGTTCCTGCAGGGTGACACCAACGTGGCGTATCTGCACGAAAACAACGTCACTATCTGGGACGAATGGGCGGATGAAAACGGCGATCTGGGGCCGGTTTACGGCAAGCAGTGGCGCTCCTGGCCCGCGCCGGACGGCCGTCATATCGACCAGATCAGCACGGTGATGGAACAGCTGAAAAACGACCCGGATTCTCGCCGGATTATCGTCTCGGCATGGAACGTCGGCGAGCTGAACAAAATGGCGCTGGCCCCGTGCCACGCGTTCTTCCAGTTCTACGTCGCCGACGGCAAGCTCTCCTGCCAGCTCTATCAGCGCTCGTGCGACGTATTCCTCGGCCTGCCGTTCAATATTGCCAGCTACGCGCTGCTGGTGCATATGGTGGCGCAGCAGTGCGACCTCGAAGTGGGAGATTTTGTCTGGACCGGCGGCGATACGCACCTGTACAGCAACCACATGGAGCAGACGCATCTGCAGCTGAGCCGCGAACCGCGGGCGCTGCCGAAGCTGGTGATCAAACGTAAGCCGGCATCGATTTTCGACTACCGTTTTGAAGACTTCGAAATCGAAGGCTACGACCCGCATCCGGGGATTAAAGCGCCGGTGGCGATTTAATCCGGAAGTGACGACGAAAAACCGGCGCCTGCGAGCGCCGGTTTTTTTATGCCTCAGCCGGGCCGACGGCCAGCTTTATTCCCCCGACGGAACGCTTTTTTGCGAGCAGATTTCCTGCACTGTTGAAACCCGCTGCAACGCCTTTAATACTCTCCGGCGCGCGCCGCAAACCCGCATTTTACCGTTCGAATAAAGCCTCAATGTTCCGCATACTCGGCCCATGAACAGAGAACATGGCTATACCCTGATTGAAACCCTGCTCACCATGGTCGTGGTCGTCATTCTCGGCGCCAGCGGGCTGTACGGCTGGCAGAGCTGGCAACGGCAGCAGCGCCTGTGGCAAACCGCCTGCCAGGTCCGCGACTACCTGGTGCTGCTACGCGATGACGCCAACTGGCACAACCGCGACAGGGTATTAAGCGTCGGCCAAAGCGCGGAGGGCTGGTGCCTGAGCGCCAGCGGGCCGATGGCCGACTGTCGCCTCAGGGACGCTTTCACGCTGCAACCGCTATGGCCGGAGGTCTCGCTCAGCGCGATGACGCCGGGGCTGGGGTTTTATGGCCTGCGTAATACTGCCTGGGCCGGGCATATCCGCTTGCAAAGCGCGGCGGGCGGCTGGAACATTATCGTTTCTCATTGGGGGCGTATCCGCCTGTGTCGCGGCGAGGAGACGGCATCGTGTCTGTAAAACAGCGCGGCTTTTCCCTGCCGGAAACGCTGATCGCGATGGCCATCAGCTCCGTGCTGCTGCTCGGCAGCGCGCGTTTTCTTCCGGCGCTGCAGTGGGCCGCGCTTCGCCAGACCCGGCAGCAGTCGCTGGAAAATGAGCTCTGGCAGCGAATCTACACCGTCGCGAAGCATCTGCAGCGCGCCGGATACTGCCGCGGCCGCTGTTACGGGCAGGCGCTGTATATCGCAGAGGGCGGTGATTGCCTGCTGGTGAGCTGGGATAGCAACAGCGATGGCGTCTGGAATAGCGCGCCGTCATCGGAATCGGATACCACCGGGTTTCGCCTGCGCGATGGCGCGCTGGAAACCCTGCGCGGCGCAAGCGCCTGCAGTGGCAAAGGCTGGGAGAAAATGACCAACCCGGCGGCGATTCAGGTCACCGCGTTTCAGGTTACGCGCCTGGAGAGGGCGGGCTTCGCGCCTGAATTATCGATTACCCTTGCGGCGCACTCGGTCGCCGACCCGCAAATCCGCGCGCGGGCGGAATACGGCGTAACGGGATATAACCTGTGAATCGCCAGCGCGGGCTCTCTTCGCTGCTGATGGTGCTGCTGCTGTTAGCGCTCGGCACGCTATTACTCCAGGGGCTGCACCAGCAGCAGCGTTCGCTGTTAGCGCAGACGGCCAGCGAAACGCGGGCGCTTGGCGATGCCGCTGATGCGCATTCCGCGCTGCAGTGGGGAAAGGGGCTCGTCTGGCCGCTTCAGGAAACGGTTAGCTGCCAGCAGAACGCGGCGCTCGGCTGGCGCGCCTGCCTGCGAGTCTTTAGCGACGCCTCGGTATTGCTGATTGGCGGCAGCGATGGCGGCGGCATACTGCTGTGGCAGTCAGGCGTAATCGAACAAAACCGCGTCCGCTTTTCGCCTCACGGCTGGAGCGATTTTTGCCCGTTAAAGGAGGCAAGCCTATGCCAGATGCCCTGAGGCGGCAGAGAGGGTTTAGCCTGCCCGAAACGCTGCTGGCTTTAGTCTTGCTTATCGCAACCGTGACCGCGCTGGCGGGCTATCAGCGTGGGCTGGCCAACGGCTTTATGCAGCTCAACCAGTACCGTCAGCTGTGGCGCGATGCGTGGCGATTCAGTCAGCTTAGCCCACCGGTGATTCCCGCGAATCGCCAGGTATCCCGCATGCAGACATCGGTGCAAAGATGTGTCAGCATCACGGTAACGATCACGATGCCCGCAGCCAGGCGGGCGCAGATGACCCGGCTGCACTGCCCGGTCAGTCAGTAGCCAGGAGCGAATATGTTAAGGGTGTACCACTCAAACCGTCTGGATGTGCTTGAAGCCTTGATGGAGTTTATCGTCGAGCGCCAGCGGCTGGATGACCCTTTTATGCCGGAAATGGTGCTGGTACAGAGTACCGGGATGGCGCAGTGGCTGCAGATGACGCTGGCGCAGCGCTTCGGGATTGCGGCCAACATTGAGTTCCCGCTACCCGCCAGTTTTATCTGGGACATGTTCGTGCGGGTGTTAAAAGATATTCCCGGAGAAAGCGCGTTCAGCAAGCAAAGTATGAGCTGGAAACTCATGACCCTGCTACCGCAGCGGCTGAACGATGAAGCCTTTACGCTACTGCGCCACTATCTGCACGACGATAGCGACAAGCGCAAGCTGTTTCAGCTGGCCGCCAGAGTGGCGGATCTCTATGACCAGTATCTGGTTTATCGCCCCGAGTGGCTGATGCGCTGGGAGGCCGACCAGCGCGTTGACGGGCTTGGAGACGCGCAGGAGTGGCAGGCGCCGCTGTGGAAAGCGCTGGTGGAATATACCGCTGAGCTGGGCCAGCCGCTGTGGCATCGCGCCAATTTATACCAACGCTTTATCAGCGCGCTTGAGGCCGCCGAACAGCCGCCCGCCGGGCTACCGTCGCGGGTGTTTATCTGCGGGATTTCGGCGCTGCCGCCGGTATACCTGCAGGCGCTCCAGGCGCTGGGTAAGCATGTCGATGTATATGTTCTCTTCACTAACCCGTGCCGCTACTACTGGGGCGACATTAAAGATCCGGCATTTCTGGCAAAGCTGCTCTCCCGCCAGCGCCGCCACCACCGCGAAACGACGCGAGAGCTGCCTCTGTTTCGCGATACGCAACAGGCTCCGGGGTTATTCAACGATGCCGGGGAACAGGATGTCGGCAATCCGCTGCTGGCCTCCTGGGGCAAGCTGGGGCGCGACTATATCTACCTGCTGGCGGGTCTTGAGCGCTATGAAGAGCTGGACGCCTTTGTCGATATCGCGCCGGATAACCTGTTGCATAATCTTCAGGCGGATATTCTCGAACTGCGTAATGCGGCGGTGGCCGGGCGCAGCGCCGAGGAGTTTGCCAACAGCCGCAGCAAGCGGCTGCTGGCGGCGGACGACCGCAGCCTGACGATTCATGTCTGCCATAGCCCGCAGCGCGAGGTTGAGGTGCTGCACGACCGGCTGCTGGCGATGCTCGAAGAGAATCCCGAGCTCACGCCGCGCGATATTATCGTCATGGTGGCGGATATCGATAGCTACAGCCCCTATATTCAGGCGGTCTTCGGCAGCGCCAGCGGCGAGCGCTGGCTGCCGTGGGCGATATCCGACCGGCGGGCCCGCGAATCGCATCCGGCGCTGCAGGCGTTTATCACCCTGCTTTCGCTGCCCGACAGCCGCTTTGCCAGCGAAGACGTGCTGGCGCTGCTGGATGTGCCGGTGCTGGCCGCGCGCTTTAACATTAACGAAGAGGGGCTACGCTACCTGCGCCAGTGGGTTAACGAATCCGGCGTACGCTGGGGAATGGATGACGACAACGTGCGTGAACTCGATCTCCCGGCTACCGGCCAGCATACCTGGCGCTTTGGCCTGACGCGTATGCTGTTGGGCTACGCCATGGACAGCAGCGAAGGGGAGTGGCGCTCGGTGCTGCCTTATGATGAGTCGAGCGGGCTTATCGCCGAGCTGGTGGGCAACCTGGCATCGCTGCTGATGCAGCTTAATCTCTGGCGCCGCGGGCTGGCCCAGGATCGCCCATTAGCCGAGTGGCTGCCGGTATGCCGCGACCTGCTGAACGACTTCTTCCTTCCGGACAGCGAAACGGAAGCCGCCCTGGCGCTGATAGAACAGCAGTGGCAGGCGGTGATTGACGGCGGAGTCGACGCGCAGTATGGCGAAACGGTACCGCTCTCTTTGCTGCGCGATGAGCTGTCCCAGAGGCTCGATCAGCAGCGCATCAGCCAGCGCTTTCTCGCCGGCCCGGTTAACATTTGTACCCTGATGCCGATGCGTTCAATTCCTTTCAAGGTGGTCTGCCTGCTGGGGATGAACGACGGCGTTTATCCGCGCACCCTGGCGCCGCTGGGCTTCGATTTAATGAGCCAGAAGCCGCAGCGCGGAGACCGTAGCCGTCGCGACGACGACCGCTATCTGTTCCTTGAAGCCCTGATGTCGGCCGAGCAGAAGCTCTATATCAGCTATATCGGCCGTTCCATTCAGGACAATAGCGAGCGCTATCCCTCCGTTCTGGTTCAGGAGCTGGCGGACTACATCGGCCAGAGCCACTGTCTGGAAGGGGACGAAGAGCTGGACTGCGATGCCAGCGAACGGCGGGTCAAAGAGCACATCACGCATCTGCATACCCGCATGCCTTTCGATGCCGCCAATTTTCTGGCTAATGAAGATCAAAGCTATGCCCGGGAATGGCTGGCGGCCGCCAGCCAGCAGGGGGAAGCGCACGGCGCGTTCATCCAGCCGCTACCGGTACCGGACATCGATCACTTACCGTTCGAACAGCTGCTGCGCTTCTGGCAGCATCCTGTTCGCGCGTTCTTTCAGCAGCGGCTGCGGGTGAATTTCCGCTCGGAGGAGAGCGAGATCCCCGACGATGAACCTTTTACCCTCGAAGGGCTGAGCCGCTATCAGCTGAACCAGCAGCTGCTCAATACGCTGATTGAGCAGCAGGACGCCTCGGCAATGTATCGCCGCTTCCGTGCCGCCGGGGAGCTACCCTATGGCGCGTTCGGCGAACTGGCCTGGGAGACCCAGCGTCAGGAGATGCAAAATCTGGCCGAACGGGTGATCGCCTGCCGCCAGCCGGGGCAGAGCATGGAAATCGATCTGCAATGCAACGGAGTCAACATCACCGGCTGGCTGCAGCAGGTACAATCCGACGGTTTGCTGCGCTGGCGGCCTTCGCTATTAAGCGTGGCGCAGGGGATGCAACTTTGGCTGGAGCATCTTGTCTATTGTGCTAGTGGCGGTACCGGCGAAAGTCGGCTGTTTGTGCGCAAAGAGGGCGAGTGGCGTTTTCCACCGCTGGCGCAGGAGCAGGCCCAGGTCTACCTCAACGATCTGGTTGACGGTTACCTGCAGGGAATGTCCAAACCGCTGCTGCTGCTGCCGGAAAGCGGCGGCGCATGGCTAAAAGTCTGTTATGACGCCGAAAAGGATGTCATGTTAATGGACGAAGAGACGCAGCAAAAAGCGCGCAGTAAATTTCTTCAGGCTTATGAAGGGAACATGGTGGTCAGCGGCGAAGGTGCCGACGTCTGGTATCAGCGCCTGTGGCGCACGCTGGAAGCGGAATACTATGAAGAGATCCTGACGCAAACGCAGCGTTATTTGCTACCGGTGTTTCGTTTCCATCAGTCCGAATAACATTGTAATAGTATAAAAATTGCGCACTGGATGGCAGTTCATTTATGATGCGCAACGAATCACGGACTGATGTTTATAAAGGCTGCCAATTATGCAGCGCCAGGTTTGTTAATGATGAGGTCCGTGAATGCCCCGCAGTTTATGGTTCAAGGTTATTGTTTTACTGGCCGCCCTTTGGGCGCCGTTAAGTCAGGCAGACACCGGATGGCAACCGATCCAGGAAACCATCCGTAAAAGCGAAAAAGATACCCGTCAATATCAGGCGATCCGCCTCGATAACGGCATGGTAGTGCTGCTGGTTTCCGATCCCCAGGCGGTAAAATCGCTGTCGGCGCTGGTCGTTCCCGTGGGATCGCTGCAGGATCCCGCCGAGCATCAGGGGCTGGCCCACTTCCTGGAGCATATGACGCTGATGGGCTCGAAAAAGTATCCCCAGCCTGACAGCCTCGCCGAGTATCTCAAAATGCACGGCGGCAGCCACAACGCCAGCACCGCGCCGTACCGCACCGCCTTCTATCTTGAAGTGGAAAACGATGCCCTGGACGGCGCGGTCGATCGCCTGGCCGACGCCATCGCCGCGCCGCTGCTGGATAAAAAATATGCCGACCGCGAGCGTAATGCGGTTAACGCCGAGCTCACGATGGCGCGTACCCGGGACGGGATGCGAATGGCGCAGGTTAGCGCGGAAACCATTAACCCGGCGCACCCCGGCTCGCAGTTTTCCGGCGGTAACCTTGAAACGCTGAGCGACAAGCCCGGTAAACCGGTGCTTGATGCCCTGCACGCCTTTCGCGATAGCTGGTATTCCGCCAACCTGATGAAAGCGGTGATCTACAGCAACAAGCCGCTGCCGGAGCTGGCGAGCATCGCGGCGGCCACCTACGGTCGCGTGCCGAACCACGATATCAGCAAACCGGAGATTAACGTCCCGGTGGTGACCGATGCGCAAAAGGGCATCATCATTCACTACGTTCCGGCGATGCCGCGTAAAGTGCTGCGCGTGGAGTTCCGCATTGATAACAATAGCGACAAGTTCCGCAGCAAAACCGACGAGCTGGTGACCTATATGATCGGTAATCGCAGTCCCGGCACGCTCTCAGACTGGCTGCAAAAGCAGGGGCTGGTTGAAGGGATTCGCGCGGACTCCGACCCGGTGGTGAACGGCAACAGCGGGGTGCTGGCTATATCCGCGACCCTGACGGACAAAGGTCTGGCGCACCGCGATGAAGTTACCGCGGCCATCTTCAGCTACCTCAATCTGCTGCGCAGCCAGGGAATCGATAAGCGCTATTTTGATGAGCTGGCCCACGTGCTGGCGCTCGACTTCCGCTACCCGTCCATCAACCGCAATATGGATTACGTCGAATGGCTGGCGGACACCATGATCCGCGTGCCGGTCGAGCATACGCTGGACGTTGTCAACATTGCCGATCGCTACGATCCGCAGGCGATCGAAGACCGCCTGGCGATGATGACGCCGCAAAACGCCCGCATCTGGTACATCAGCCCGAAAGAGCCGCATAACAAGACCGCCTACTTCGTCAATGCGCCCTATCAGGTGGATAAGATCAGCGAGCAGACCTTTGCCGACTGGCAGCAGAAGTCCAGCGCCATCGACCTCAAGCTGCCGGTGCTGAACCCCTTTATTCCGGATGATTTCAGCTTAATCAAAAGCGACAAGGCTTACCCGCATCCGCAGCTGATTGTAGATGAACCGACGCTGCGGGTGATTTACGCGCCGAGCCAGTACTTCGCCAGCGAACCGAAAGCGGATATTTCGCTGGTTCTGCGTAACCCGCAGGCAATGGACAGCGCCCGCCGGCAGGTGATGTTTGCGCTCAATGATTATCTGGCGGGCATTGCGCTCGACCAGCTCAGCAACCAGGCGGCGGTCGGGGGGATCAGCTTCTCTACCGGCGCGAATAACGGCCTGATGGTTAACGCCAACGGCTATACGCAGCATCTGCCTGAGCTGTTTAACGCCCTGCTCGACGGTTACTTCAGCTATACGCCAACCGAAGAGCAGCTGGAGCAGGCTAAATCCTGGTATGCCCAGATGATGGATTCGGCGGATAAAGGCAAAGCCTACGATCAGGCGATCATGCCGATTCAGATGGTTTCTCAGGTGCCGTACTTCCAGCGCGAAGAGCGTCGGGCGCTGCTGCCATCGATCACCCTGAAAGAGGTGCTGGAATACCGCGATAATCTCAAGGCGAAAGGGCGACCGGAGCTGATGGTCATCGGTAATCTTACCGCCGATCAATCCACCGCCATGGCGCGGCAGATTCAAAAACAGCTGGGCGCCGACGGCAACGAGTGGTGCCGTAACAAAGACGTTCTGGTCGATCGTAAACAGCTGGCGATTTTTGAAAAAGCGGGCAACAGTACCGATTCCGCGCTGGCCGCCGTCTTCGCGCCGCCGAACGTGGACGAATACGCCAGTTCTGCCGCCAGCTCGCTCCTCGGGCAAATCGTACAGCCGTGGTTCTATAACCAGCTACGTACGGAAGAGCAGCTGGGCTACGCGGTCTTCGCCTTCTCGATGAACGTTGGCCGCCAGTGGGGGATGGGCTTCCTGCTGCAAAGCAGCGATAAGCAGCCGGCTTACCTCTGGCAGCGTTTCCAGGCCTTCTTCCCCACGGCGGAAGCCAAACTGCGGGCAATGAAGCCGGAAGAGTTTGCGCAGATTCAGCAGGCGGTGATCGGTCAAATGCTGGAAGCGCCGCAAACGCTGGGCGATGAAGCGTCGAAGCTGAGCAAAGATTTCGATCGCGGTAATATGCGCTTCGATTCACGTGATAAAGTAGTGGCTCAGATTAAACTGCTGACGCCGCAAAAGCTTGCCGACTTCTTCCATCAGACGGTGGTGGATCCGCAGGGCATGGCAATTCTCTCCCAGGTTTCCGGTAGCCAGAATGGCAAGGCGGAATACGCGCATCCGCAGGATGGCAAAGTCTGGGAGAACGTCAGCGCATTGCAGAAATCCTTACCCCTGATGCGAGAGAATGAATGACCGACACCGCCGAGTCTCTTGACCCACTGCGCTTGCCCCTGACGGGCGAGCGCCTGATAGAAGCCTCTGCGGGCACAGGAAAAACCTTTACCATTGCCGCCCTCTATCTGCGGCTGCTGCTGGGGCTGGGCGGGGAATCCGCCTTTCCCCGCCAGGTCAGCGTGGAAGAGCTGCTGGTAGTGACCTTTACCGAAGCGGCGACCGAAGAGCTGCGCGGGCGTATTCGCAGCAATATCCACGAGCTGCGTATCGCCTGCCTGCGCGAAAGTACCGACAATCCTCTTTACGCCGGGCTGCTGGCGGAAATCGCCGATAAAACCCAGGCGGCGCAAACGCTGCTGCTGGCCGAACGGCAGATGGACGAAGCGGCGGTATTTACCATTCACGGCTTCTGCCAGCGGATGCTGAGCCTTAACGCCTTTGAATCCGGCATGCTGTTCGAACAGCAGCTGATTGAAGATGAATCCCGCCTGCGCTATCAGGCCTGCGCCGACTTCTGGCGTCGCCACTGTTACCCACTGCCGCGTGACATCGCGGCGGTTATCCACGAAGCGTGGAAAGGGCCGCGCGATCTGCTGAAATCCATCGACCGCTGGCTACAGGGAGAGGCGCCGCAGCTCAAATCGCCGCCGCCGGCTGACGAAACGCTGGCCGAACGCCATCAGCAAATTATCGAACGCATCAACGCGCTGAAGCAGCAGTGGCTGGCACAGGTGGGCGAGGTTGAGGCGGTGCTGGAAAACTCGGGCCTCGACCGGCGCAAGTTTAATCGCGGCAATCAGGGGAAATGGCTGGAGAAAGTGACCGCCTGGGCCCAGGAAGAGACCCTGAGCTACCAGCTTCCGGATGCGCTGGAGAAGTTCTCCCAGGCCTTCTTGCTTGAGCGCACCAAAGCAGACGGCGCGCCGCCGGTACACCCGCTGTTCAGCGCGGTAGAAGCGCTGCTGGCGACACCGTTAACCTTGACCGACCTGGTGATTGCCAGGGCGATGGTTGAAATCCGCGAAGCGGTCGCGCGGGAGAAACGCCGCCGCGGCGAGCTGGGCTTTGACGATATGCTTAGCCGCCTGGATGACGCCCTGCGCGGGGAGAGCGGCGAAGCGCTGGCCAGCGCGATTCGCCAGCGCTTTCCGGTAGCGATGATCGACGAATTTCAGGATACCGACCCCCAGCAGTACCGAATCTTTCGCCGCATCTGGCGGCGCCAGGCAGACACCGCGCTGCTGCTGATTGGTGATCCCAAGCAGGCCATTTACGCCTTCCGCGGCGCGGATATCTTTACCTACATGAAAGCGCGTGGGGACGTCACCGCCCACTATACGCTCGATACCAACTGGCGCTCCGCGCCGGGGATGGTTGATAGCGTCAATCGCCTGTTTAGCCTCAGCGATAACCCCTTTATGTTCCGCGAAATCCCGTTTATGCCGGTGAAGTCGGCCGATAAAAACCAGGGGCTGCGCTTTACCGTCGATGATGCTGCGGTACCGGCGATGAATATCTGGCTGATGTCGGGCGAGGCCGTCGGGGCGGGGGATTACCAGGCGTTTATGGCCCAGCTGTGCGCGGCACAAATTCGCGACTGGCTCAGCGCGGGCCAGCAGGGCAAGGCGCTGCTGTGGCGCGGTGAAAAAGCTGAACCCGTGCGGGCTTCGGACATCACGGTGCTGGTGCGCAATCGTCAGGAGGCGTCGTTAATTCGCGATGCCCTTCAGCTGCTGTCGATTCCCTCCGTTTATCTCTCCAATCGCGATAGCGTGTTTGAAACCCCCGAGGCGCAGGAGCTGCTGTGGGTGCTGCAGGCGGTGCTGGCCCCCGAGCGGGAAAATACCCTGCGCAGCGCGCTGGCGACCGCAATGTTCGGCCTCAACGCGCAGGACATTGAAAACCTCAACCAGAGCGAACGGGCCTGGGATGAGCTGGTAGAAGAGTTTAGCGGCTACCGGCAAGTCTTGCGGCAGCGCGGCGTGATGCCGATGCTGCGGGCGCTGATGACCGCGCGGCGTATTGCCGAAAACCTGCTGGCGACCAGCGGCGGCGAGCGGCGCCTGACCGATATCCTGCATATCAGCGAGCTGCTACAGGAGGCGGCGAACCAGCTGGAGAGCGAACATGCGCTGGTGCGCTGGCTGGCGCAGCATATCGCCGAGCCGGATAGCAACGCCTCCAGCCAGCAGATGCGCCTGGAGAGCGATAAGCACCTGGTGCAGATCGTCACCATCCATAAATCGAAAGGGCTGGAGTATCCGCTGGTCTGGCTGCCGTTTATTGCGCGTTTCCGTAAACAGGATCAGGCGTTTTATCACGACAGAACCTCCTTTGCCGCCGTTCTCGACCTGGGGCAGGCGGAGGGCAGCATGGAGCTGGCGGAGGCCGAACGCCTGGCCGAAGATCTGCGCCTGCTTTACGTCGCGCTGACCCGTGCGGTCTGGCACTGCAGCCTTGGCGTTGCGCCGCTCAGCACCCGGCGCAGCGACAAGCCCGGCGCCAGCGATTTTCACCACAGCGCGCTGGGCCGCCTGCTGCAGGGCGGGGAAGCGATGGATGCCGCAGGGCTGATGGCCCGTCTGCAGGCGTTCTGCAGCGGGGAGATCGCCCTGCAGCTCCCGGATACGGCTGCGCCAACGCCGTGGCAGGCTCCGCAGGCGGCGCTACCGCCGCTTTCAGCCCGTTTGCTCGCGCGTTCGGTGACCGATGACTGGCGGGTCACCAGCTACTCCGGCCTGCAGCAGAATGGACACAGCGCGGCGCAGGATCTTCTGCCGCGTCTGGATGTCGATGCCGCCGGCGTCGGTGAGGTTGCGGAAGAGCCGCAGCTTACTCCGCACCAGTTCCCGCGCGGCGCGTCGCCGGGGACGTTTCTGCACAGTTTGTTCGAAGATCTCGATTTTACCCAGCCGGTTCCCGCCGACTGGATGGCGGCCAGGCTCCAGCTGAGCGGCTTCGAGGAAAAGTGGACCCCGGTACTGACCGCATGGCTCGACGGCGTGCTGCGTACCCCTCTGCCCGGCGCGGGGATTGCCCTTAATCAGCTGAGCGAAGGCGATAAACAGGTGGAGATGGCGTTTTATCTGCCCATCGAACAGCCGCTGGATCCCCTGCGTCTGGATGCGCTGATTCGTCAGTACGATCCGCTCTCCGTGGATACCCCAACGCTCGATTTCCGCCAGGTGCGTGGGATGCTGAAAGGCTTTATCGACCTGGTGTTTCGCCACAACGGCCGCTATTACCTGCTGGATTACAAATCCAACTGGCTGGGGGAAAATCGCGAGGCTTATACCCAGGACGCGATGCGGCAGGCAATGCGTTCGCACCGTTACGATTTGCAGTACCAGCTCTATAGCCTGGCGCTGCACCGATATTTACGCCACCGCATTGCCGATTATGATTACGAACGCCACTTCGGCGGCGTTATTTATCTCTTTTTACGCGGCATGGACGGGCAGGACGGCGGGCAGGGTATCTTCACCACCCGGCCGGCGCTGCCGCTGATTAACGGCCTCGATGCGCTGTTTGCCGGGGAAACCCAGGAGGTTGTGCTATGACCATGGATGAACTGTTACTGCAGGCGGTTGAACAGCGCCTGCTGCGCCCGCTGGACGTCCAGTTTGCGCTCATGGTGGCGCAGGAGGCGCATCCGGCGGTGAAGCTCACCGCCGCCATTCTCAGCCGCGATGCCGGTGAAGGCCACGTCTGCCTGCCGATTTCGCGTCTCGCCGAGGATGAGCTGCTGAGCGCAAAAGCGGCAGGCCTGAGTGAGCAGATCCTTGAGCTGACCGGCGCCCCGGACGGCTGGCTGCCGCTGCTTAACGATGCTGAGGCGGTCAGCGGCGGTGAGCGCCCGACGCCGATGATCCTCTGCGGCGAACGGCTTTACCTCAACCGCATGTGGCGCAACGAATTAACCGTCGCGCGCTTTTTCAATGAGGCCAATCAGGTGCTGGAGGTGGATGAAGCCCGGCTGGCTTCGACGCTCGATGCGCTGTTTCCGCCCGCTGAGGAAACGGACTGGCAAAAAGTGGCGGCTGCGGTCGCCCTGACCCGACGGATTTCGGTGATTTCCGGCGGTCCGGGTACCGGTAAAACCACGACCGTCGCTAAACTGCTGGCCGCGCTGATCCAGACATTCTCCAGCCCGCGCTGCCGGATTCGCCTGGCGGCGCCGACCGGTAAAGCCGCGGCGCGCCTGACCGAGTCCCTCGGCGCTGCGCTGCGCTGCCTCCCTCTCAGCGACCAACAAAAGGCGCTGGTGCCCACCGAAGCCAGCACCCTCCATCGCCTGCTGGGCGCGCAGCCCGGCAGCCAGCGGATGCGCTATCACGCCGGCAACCCGCTGCATCTTGACGTGCTGGTGGTGGATGAAGCCTCTATGATTGACCTGCCGATGATGTCGCGCCTGATCGACGCGCTGCCTGAGCACGGAAGGGTGATTTTCCTTGGCGACCGCGATCAGCTGGCGTCGGTAGAGGCCGGAGCGGTGCTGGGGGATATTTGCGCCTGGGTTAATGCAGGCTATACCCCGGCGCGGGCGGCACAGCTCGCCCGGTTGACCGGCCAGCCGGTGCCGGCGGGCGAGGGCAACGTTGCCGGTGCGCTGCGCGACAGCCTGTGCCTGCTGCAAAAAAGCTACCGTTTTGGTCGCCATTCCGGGATCGGCCATCTGGCGTGGGCGGTGAACAGCGGCGAGCGCAGCGCGGTACGCGCAACGCTGCGTCAGTCGTTCGACGATATCGCCCTGTATCCGCTGAGCGCCACCGAAGAGTATGAAGCGATGCTGAATCAGGCGCAGGCGGGCTACGGCCGCTTCCTGCAGCTGCTGCGCGCGCGGGCTGAGCCCGAAGAGATGATCGCCGCCTTTGGCGAATTCCAGCTGCTGTGCGCGCTGCGCGAGGGTCCGTATGGGGTCAGCGGCGTGAACGAACAGCTGGAGCAGATGCTGAACCGCAAGCGGGCGATCGCGTTACCGCGGCATTCGCGCTGGTATGAAGGACGGCCGGTGATGATATCCCGCAACGACAGCGCGCTGGGGCTGTTTAACGGCGATATCGGCATCGCGCTGGAAAGAGGCGATGGCCTGCGCGTCTGGTTCTCGATGCCCGACGGCAGCATCAAGTCGGTACAGCCAAGTCGTCTGCCGGAGCACGATACCGCCTGGGCGATGACGGTGCATAAATCGCAGGGGTCGGAGTTCGATCACGCGGCGCTGATCCTGCCTTCGCGCAGCGTGCCGCTGGTAACCCGCGAGCTGGTTTATACCGCCATTACGCGTGCGAAACGGCAGCTGTCGATCTATGCCGATGAGCAGGTGCTGACTCAGGCGGTGGCTGCGCGTACCGAACGACGCAGCGGCCTGACGGATATCTTTTCCGCCCAGTGAGGTTTTCCCCGGTCGGCCGCGCGCTTTCCGGGGAGAAGGGATCAGGCCAGGTCTGCCATCAGCACCTTGGAGCGGCGCTGATAGTTGTACATCTCTTTTTTGCTCTCCGGCAGCAGGTCGACGTCGACCGGCGTAAATCCGCGCTCCTGGAACCAGTGAATGCTGCGGGTCGTAAGAACAAACAGCTTGCTGAGGCCCATTTGCTTCGCCTGCGCGGCAATGCGTTCGAGCAGCACTTCACCGCGCGATGAGCTGCGGTAATCCGGATGTACCGCCACGCAGGCCATTTCGCCGATCTTCTCTTCCGGGAAAGGATAGAGCGCGGCGCAGGCGATGGTGGTGTTGTCGCGCTGAATAATGGTGAATTTATCGATTTCCATCTCCAGCTGTTCGCGCGAACGCCTGACCAGAATGCCCTGCTGCTCCAGCGGGCTAATCAGCTCGAGGATGCCGCCGATATCGTTAATGGTGGCGCGGCGGATCTGCTCGGCGCTCTCCATCACTATCTGGGTACCGATACCGTCGCGTGAGAACAGCTCCTGCAGCAGGGTACCGTTTTCCTGATAGCTGATCAGGTGGCAGCGGCGCACGCCGCTGCGGCAGGCTTTTACCGCGCCGCGCAGAAAGCGCACGGTGCCGGAGCTGTAGTCTTCGTCCGCTTCCATCTCTTCCACCCGCGCCTGGGCTTCGTTGGGGAACAGCTCAGGGACGATCTCGCCATCCTGATTGTGAACCCCCTGCGATGAGCAGAAGCCGATCATCTTTTCGGCTTTCAGCTTAATCGCCAGCTGGGTCGCAATCTCTTCGGAGGTCAGGTTAAAACTTTCGCCGGTGACCGACACCGCAACCGGGCCCATCAGCACAATCGCGCCGTTATCCAGCTGGCGGTGAATGGCTTCTTCATCGATGCGCCGGATGCGCCCGCTGTGGCAGTAGTCTACGCCGTCATCCACGCCTAACGGCTGCGCGATAATGAAGTTGCCGCTGACCACGTTGATATGGGCGCCCTGCAGCGGCGTGTTGTTGAGGCTCATCGACAGGCGAGCGGTAATTTCCAGCTGCAGCATGCCCGCCGCCTGCTTAACCAGCTCGAGCGTTTTGGCGTCAGTCACTCGGGTTTGTTTATGATAAACCGGCTCGTGACGATGCTCCGCCAGGTTGGCATCGATCTGCGGGCGGGCGCCATAGACCACCACCAGACGAATCCCCAGGCTGTGAAGCAGGCCAATGTCATTGACTATACTAGAGAAATTATCATGCTCGATGGCTTCCCCGCCCAGCATGATGACAAACGTTTTACCCCGATGGGCATTAATATAGGGGACAGAATGGCGGAATCCCTCTACCAGTTCGGTGCGACGTTCCTTCACCATGACACAACCTCAATGCATGATTATTCGTAATTACTGTATTTTTATTCTGTTTCGCCGGCAAACGCAAGCCCCAATTTTTGGCTGAGCCGGGAAAACAGTGTGAGCCAAATCAGGGTGTCAAAGATTGTTTACCCTTTTATAGATGACAGGTTATGCGCCTTTCGTTAAAGTTTCCGGTCAATCTGTTTGTTTTAAATACGAATGATTTCTTACTGCTTGGGAGTGGCATGTCGGGATACAAGTCAGGATTAAGCCGCCGCCGATTTTTACAGGGGGCGGGCGCCATGTGGTTAATGAGTGTGAGTCCGGTTGGGTTGGCAGCCGCGGCGCAGGTGGTTGCCGTACGCGTCTGGCCATCATCGACCTACACGCGCGTCACCGTGGAGTCCAACCATATCCTGAAATATCGGCAGTTTGCGCTCAGCAATCCTGAACGTGTGGTGGTGGATCTGGAAGGGGTTAATCTCAACTCCGTACTGAAAGGTATGGGGAGTCAGATTCGCGGTGACGATCCCTATATTCAATCCGCTCGCGTGGGGCAGTTCGATCCGCAAACCGTGCGCATGGTGTTTGAGCTGAAACAGAACGTGAAACCGCAGCTGTTTGCGCTGGCTCCGGTCGCCGGGTTTAAAGAGCGACTGGTCATGGACCTCTATCCCGCTAACGCCACCGACGTGCAGGATCCGCTGCTGGCGCTGCTCGAAGATTACAACAAAGGCGATCTGCAGCGGCAGGTTCCGCCTGCGGAGAGCGGGCCTAAACCGGGTAAAGCCGGGCGCGATCGGCCTATCGTTATCATGCTCGATCCCGGCCACGGCGGCGAAGACTCCGGCGCGGTGGGAAAATACCGCACCCGCGAGAAAGACGTGGTGCTGCAGATTGCCCGGCGGCTGCGCGCGCTGATCGAGAAAGAGGGCAATATGAAGGTCTATATGACCCGCAACGAGGATGTCTTTATCCCGCTGAAGGTCCGCGTCGCCAAAGCGCAGAAGCAGCGCGCCGACCTGTTTGTCTCTATTCACGCCGACGCGTTTACCAGCCGCCAGCCCAGCGGATCGTCGGTGTTTGCCCTGTCAACCAAAGGGGCCACCAGTACCGCGGCTAAATATCTGGCGCAGACCCAGAACGCCTCGGACCTGATCGGCGGCGTCAGCAAAAGCGGCGATCGCTACGTCGACCACACGATGTTCGACATGGTGCAGTCGCTGACCATCGCCGACAGCCTGAAGTTCGGCAAGGCGGTGCTGGAAAAGATGGGCAACATTAATAACCTGCACAAGAACCGGGTTGAGCAGGCGGGCTTCGCGGTGCTGAAGGCGCCGGATATTCCATCGATTCTGGTGGAAACCGCGTTTATCAGTAACGTCGAAGAAGAGCGTAAATTGAAAACGGCGAAATTCCAGCAGGAAGTTGCAGAGTCGATTCTGGCAGGGATTAAAGCCTACTTCGCCGACGGCGCGACGCTGGCAAGGCGAGGGTAACGCAACAGGAAAGTGAAATGGCTCTATTAAAGAGCGCGCACGGCGGTAATATCCGCGAGGCCGCCGCGCTTATGGGCATCTCTGCGGCGCAGCTGCTGGATTTTAGCGCCAATATTAATCCGCTGGGGATGCCGGAAAGTTTAAAGCGCGCCATCCTCGACAATATGGCCTGCGCCGAACGCTACCCTGACGTTGAGTATCAGCAGCTGCACCTTGCGCTGGCGGAACACCATCAGATCCCCGCCTCGTGGATCCTCGCCGGAAACGGCGAAACCGAAGCGATCTTTACGCTGGTTCAGGGGCTGAAGCCGCGCCAGGCGATGATCGTCACCCCGGGCTTTGCCGAATACCGCCGGGCGCTGCAGTCGGTGGACTGCGCGGTGCGGGAATTTCTGCTGCGCGAGGCGGATGGCTGGCAGCTCACCGGGGCGATTCTTGACGCCCTGACGCCGGATCTGGACTGCTTATTTCTCTGCACGCCGAACAATCCTACCGGCCTGCTGCCCGAGCGCCGTCTGCTGGAGATGATTGCTGAACGCTGTCGGTCGCTGGGCATTGCCCTGATTCTCGATGAAGCGTTTATCGATTTTATCCCCGACGAGCCGGGATTTATTCCGCTGCTGGGCCACAACCCGCACGTGTGGGTGCTGCGTTCGCTGACCAAGTTTTATGCCATTCCCGGCCTGCGTCTGGGGTATCTGGTCAATGGCGATGCGCGGGCGGTGGCGAGAATGCGCGAGCGCCAGATGCCGTGGTCGATAAACGCGTTTGCCGCCCTGGCGGGGGAGATCATTCTCCAGGATAGCGCCTACCAGCAGCAAACCTGGCAGTGGCTGGCGGAGGAGGGGCAGCGCTTTTACCATCAGCTGCGCCATATTCCCGGCCTGACGGTCTATCCCGGGCGGGCAAACTATCTGTTTCTGCGCTGCGACGTGGCGGATCTGGATCTGCAATACGGGATGCTGCAACAGCACATCCTGATCCGCAGCTGCGCCAACTACCCGGGGCTCGACGGGCGCTACTTCCGCGTCGCGATCCGCAGCCAGCAGGAAAATACCCGGCTGCTGGCGGCCTTCAGGCGGATATTTAACGAGTAGATGTCTGCCGCCATTGTTCTTCTGCGGTTCTCCCGGTGGCGCTGCGCTGACCGGGCTACGGGTTTACAGCCGTCTGCGGGCCGGTAGCCCGCCTCCGGGGAAGGTGCACAGCATGAGGTTTTGTTGCGGTCTTCTTCCCGGCTCGCGCTACGCTTAGCCGGGCTACGGGTTCATAGCCGTCTGCGGGCCGGTAGCCCGGACAGGCGCGCAGCGCCGCCTCCGGGGAAGGTGCACAGCATGAGGTTTTGTTGCGGTCTTCTCCCCGGCTCGCGCTGCGCTTAGCCGGGCTACGGGTTCATAGCCGTCTGCGGGCCGGTAGCCCGGACAGGCGCGCAGCGCCGCCTCCGGGGAAGGTGCACAGCATGAGGTTTTGTTGCGGTCTTCTTCCCGGCTCGCGCTACGCTTAGCCGGGCTACGGGGTTACAGCCGTCTGCGGTCCGGTAGCCCGGACAGGCGCGCAGCGCCGCCTCCGGGGAAGGTGCACAGCATGAGGTTTTGTTGCGGTCTTCTCCCCGGCTCGCGCTGCGCTTAGCCGGGCTACGGGTTCATAGCCGTCTGCGGGTCGGTAGCCCGGGTAAGGTGCGCAGCGCCGCAACCCGGGGAATGCGCCGGGATGAATGCATCGGTGCGGCTTCTCCCCGGCTCGCGCTGCGCTTAGCCGGGCTACGGGTTCATAGCCGTCTGCGGGTCGGTAGCCCGGGTAAGGTGCGCAGCGCCGCAACCCGGGGAATGCGCCGGGATGAATACATCGGTGCGGCTTCTTTCCGGCTCGCGCTGCGCTTAGCCGGGCTACGGGGTTACAGCCGTCTGCGGGCCGGTAGCCCGGGTAAGGCGCGCAGCGCCGCCTCCGGGGAAGATGCACAGCATGAGGTTTTGTTGCGGTCTTCTCCCCGGCTCGCGCTGCGCTTATCCGGGCTACGGGTTTACAGCCGTCTGCGGGCCGGTAGCCCGGGTAAGGCGCGCAGCGCCGCAACCCGGGGCATGGCTGCGGAAGCGTTAGCGCAGTTCGACGCCGCCCTGCACCATGCGCAGCAGGTGCTGCCGGGGCCAGAGCTCGCTAAGCCGCGTCTCTCCCAGCCGTCGCTGCAAATACTCAATATCGTGACGCTGACGGTCGAGCATCAGGCCGACCACGCTGCCGCTGTGCGCCACGTTAATACCGTATAAATCGCACTCTTCCACCAGCCCCCGTAGCGTATCAAACCCCGGCTTCGGCAGCAGATGCTGGCTGGCGATGGCGCTGAGCGTCGCGGCCTCTCCCATCCGCCGCGGATTATCCGTCTCGCAGGCCAGCTGAACTTTCTCCCAGGCCTGCTGCAGGGCGGCGGAATGGGCGTGCAGCTGCTCAAGCCGGGGAAGGCGGTGGTAATCGGTGGTCAGCAGCGTGGCGGGGCTTTCCAGCACCAGCAGATCGAGCTGCGGCTGGCTGCCGCAGGCAATCTGCGTGGCGGCGGTGTTGTGGTCGAACAGGGTCAGTTGGCGGAACAGGGTGCTGTCGGTGGGCTCCAGGGAGACGCAGAGTCGGGCGAGGGTGGGCTCGTCCAACGGATGGCCGAGATGATGCGCGGTGGCCACCGCCGTCGCAGCAATGTCCGCGGTGCTGCTGGCCATCCCCTTGGCGACCGGAATCGTGGAGCAAATATCGATCCGAATCTCTTTGCCGAGCTCCGCCGGATAGCGCCAGTAGCTCAGCAGCCGGTCGACCATCGCCCGCGCCAGCGGACGTTCATCCGCCCGAGGCGAACCGTAGTCCACCTCGACGGTGCTGTACCAGTCAACGGGGCAGGAGACCAGCTTCTCGCTGCCGAGGATCCAGCCCTGGATGAGTTCCCCGCAGGAGGCGGGGCATTGCGCTACGGCCACGTATTCACCTTTTTACCCGTTATACTTCAAGCTACGGGACAAAGCACAAGTGCTTTGTCCTGTAACTTGAATTATTTAGGGTAAAGTTTCAGAATTTTAAGCGCATAGTGTCATGCCGATCCGGCTATTACCATGATTCACCGCAACTTGCCGGGCGGCGAGCTCAGGCTGAAACGGTTAACGTCTGCGCTTCGGGAAGCGCCAGGCGCATCACATCGCGGGCAATCATCAGCTCTTCATTGGTATTGATGACCGCCACTTTAACCATCGCATTCTCGGCCTGGATAAAGGTGGCATTGTGCTGGTTTTTCTCTTCATCGACCGACAGCCCGAGGAAATTCAGGTTATGGCAGATGGCGCTCCTGGCGCGGGCGGAGTTTTCGCCGATGCCGCCGGTAAAGATCAGCGCGTCCAGGCCGCCCATCTGCATAATATAGCTGCCGATGGTGGCGCGGATGCGCTCGGCAAACAGCGAGAGCGCCAGAGCCGCCCGACGATTGCCGCTGTCCGCCGCCTGCTCGACATCGCGATAATCGTGCGACACGCCGGAAACGCCCAGCAGGCCGGATTCGTTATTCAGCAGCTGATTAAGCTGCTCCGGCGTTTGCCCCTTATGCAGCGCCAGCCACGGTAGAATCGACGGATCGATATCGCCGCTGCGGGTGCCCATCATCACGCCGGACTGCGGCGTAAAGCCCATTGAGGTGTTAACCGAGCGCCCGCCTTTGATTGCGCATACGCTGCTGCCGTTGCCGAGATGGCAGCTCACCACGCGCAGGGCGCTCAGCGGCACGCCCAGCTTTTCCGCCAGCGTCGTACTGACGTACTTATGGCTGGTGCCGTGGAAGCCGTAGCGGCGAATGCCCAGCTCGCTGTAGTAGCGCCACGGCAGCGGATAGATAAAGGCGCGCTCGTCCAGCGTCTGGTGAAAAGCGGTATCAAATACCGCCACCGACGGCGTTTCGGGCAGCAGCTGGCGGAAAACGTTAATGCCCAGCGCGTTGACCGGGTTGTGCAGCGGGGCCAGCTCCGCCAGGCGCTCGATTTCCGCTAAGGTATCATCGGTGACCGGCGTCGAATCTTTAAAGCGCTCTCCGCCGTGCGCCACGCGGTGGCCGACGCCGTCAATATCCTGCAAACTCTGGATAATCCGGTGGTCGAGGAGCTTTTCCAGCAGCAGGGTGACCGCTTCGCGGTGATCGGCAATCGGCGCCGTCTCCTGCCATTTTTGCGCCGGCGTTTTGAGGGTCACCTGGGCGTTTGCCATGCCGATACGTTCAATCAATCCCTGGCAGAGCATATCGCCCTGAGGCATCTCCAGCAGCTGGAATTTTAACGATGAGCTGCCGGCATTAATGGCCATTATTTTGTAAGACATAGAGGTTCCTTCGAATTCAGAAAATCCAGCACGGCATCAAGACCCAGATTATTCAGCGCGCTGGTGACAAAAATCTGCTGCGCCCCAGCCTGCCTGAGCCACTCCTCGATGAGCGATAACCGCTGCGGGTCGGCCAGGTCGGCTTTGGTGATCAGGCCAATCGTCGGGCGGTTCATCGGGGCGGTAAAACCCGGAGAAAACGGCGACCACTGGGCGTCGGCGTTCAGCACCAGAGCGATAACGTCGGCCTCGCAGGCGCTGGTCAGCAGAGCGCTATAAAGGCAGCGGTTCTCCAGATATTCGCCCGGCGTGTCGATGGCCATCGGCGACCATTCAATCGCCTGGGTTTTCTTGTAATGGAGCGCTTCGCCGCGCAGGCCCTGGGTCAGCGAGGTTTTGCCGCACTGGCTGGGGCCGATAAACATCAGACGTTTCATCGCGCTACGTCCGGGTTATTGAGCAGGTAGTAAACTGCATCATCTCGCCCAGGGTGCGCGTCACCTGCTTGAGGGCGTACTCGACGGCGGAAACGTCGCCGGTCAGCACCACGGCGCCGGTAAAGCGGTCAAGAAAACCGATCTCCACCGCGCCGGATTTGGTGGCGATATCGCAGGCGATAATCGACGCCTCGCTGGGCGTAATGGTGAGGATGCCGATGGCGGAAACCGCATCCTGCAGGCCAAGCTTCTTAAAGAGATCTTTCCCGGGGTTGGCTATCAGGTGCGCGAGGGTCACCTGTTTCCCGGGAACGTATTCCTGAATCATGCGATCCGTGGTCGGCTGTCTTTCCATTATCCCTCCACCATCTGTCGCCACATGGCTTCATGCGGGCGCGGGATCACCGAACGGTAAACCAGCAGCCCTTTTTCGCCCGCGCTTTCGCTGGCTACCGTGACCGCGTTGTTGACGTCGGAAACGTCGCCCGCCACCACCATGTAGCATTTACCGCCGATGCCGAAGGCCATATGCACCCGCACCAGCGTGACGTTTGAGCCTTTTACCGCCCGATCGGCGGCGCTGATGCAGGCCGCAACGCTCCAGGTTTCAACGATGCCGACCGCCTGGCGCTTGTCCACGCTGTTCAGGCCGCTGATGGCCGGAAGGACGCTGGGGTGAATATTCGCCAGCACCAGGCTGTCGACGAGCATTTCGCCGGCCTGCGAGGCACCGGTTTCAATAGCCTGCTGGATAGCGCCGATATCCCCGCCGAGCATCAATAAAAACTTACCCGGGCAGATAGTCTTGCTGACCAGCAGATTGACGTTGGCGCTTTTCAGCATCGCATCGCCGAGTTCCATTCCTTTGGCAATGCTGGTGAGTTCTAAAATTCCTATAGCCTGAGACATGGTTAACCTCTTACCACCGTGATGGCCTGTTCGCTGATGGCCGCAACCACGCCGTCGATGCTGGCGTGAATCGGCGCGCCTAATGCGCCTGCCGGGATATCGGCAACGCATTGCCCGCGCGTAACGCGCTCTCCCACCGCAACGTTCGCTACCGCGCTGGCGCCGATATGCTGGCGCAGCGGCAACGTCACGGTTTCTACTGCCGGTTCGTCCTCCACCAGCGGCGCCTCCTGATACCAGGGGCTCAGCCCCAGTTTGGCGATCAGCCGCTTCACCGGCACGAGGCGATATTTCGCCATTTCGTCGGCCGGATAGAGCGGCCCTTCATAGCGCTGGTTTTGCGCCCGCAGCTCGCGTTTCAGCATGCGGTTGATGCGCATCGGCGAGATCCCCACCGGGCAGGCCACGCTTTCGCAGACGTTGCACTCCGAGCAGGTGAGGGCGCTCAGCAGCAGCTGGGGCGTGGCGGCCTGATGAAAGTTCACCGCCCGCACCAGCAGGTGCGGGGAGAGTTCGTGGCCAATCAGATGCCGTGGGCAGAGATCGGTACACAGTCGGCACTGCTCGCAGACGGTACGGGCCACGGAAAGCACCGTGCGCTCATCCTGCATCCTCCGCTGGATAAGCGGATGGCTTTTCGGCAGCACCAGCAGGCCGCCGGTGGTTTTGGTCACCGGGCTATCGAGAGAGGTAATCAGGCCGCCCATCATCGGGCCACCGTTAATAAAACCGGGGTCGTCGACCGTCGCGCCGCCCGCCAGCGCCAGCACTTCGCGCAGCGACATGCCGATGGGGACGGTGACGGTCAGCGGCCGGGCGACCGCGCCGTTAACGGTCAGCGTACGGCGGGTCACCGGAAACTGCTGCTCAACCGCGCGGGCAATATTGAGCACCGTTTGCACGTTATTCACCACGACCCCGACGCTGGCCGGCAGCGCGGCGGGCGCGACCCGGCGACCGGTAGCCAGCCAGATAGTCAGCACCTCATCGCCTGCGGGATAGACATCCGGCAGAATATGCAGGCGAATATCGGCAGGCAGCAGCGGGGTGAGCGCATCGATAGCCCGGCGGTACTTCTCTTTCAGGGCAATCACCCCTTCGCGCGCGCCGGTTGCCGTCATCGCGTACTGCACGCCGCGGACAAGACGCGCAGCCTGCTGCCACATCAGCTGCTGGTCGACCTTGAGCATCGGTTCGCACTCGGCGGCGTTCACCAGAAAAATCTCTACCTGCGCCTGCAGCTTCACGTGGGCGGGAAACCCCGCGCCCCCCGCGCCGACCACGCCCGCCGCGCGCACGCGCTCGCGGATCTCCTCGGCGCTCCAGGCCATTTCAGCAGCGTTGACGGCGGTACTCATAGCAGATCCTCCAGCAGTTCCTGAATCTCCCCGGCGCTGGCCGGGCGAGGATTGGTGCGTAGCGTCACGTCAGCCAGCGCGGCCTGCACCATTGCCGAAATACGCGCTGAGTACTGGGATCGTCCCTCTTTCAGCGCGACCGCCAGTGACGGCAGCGCGCAGCGCTGCTTGAGCCGTTCGATTTGCTGGATCAGCGCATTGATCGCCGTACTATCGCTGGCGTCTGCCGGACAAAAGCCGCAGGCTTTGGCCAGCCGGGCGTAGCGTTTTGCGGCGCGCGGATGACCGGCGTTAAAGCGGATAACCGCGGTTAACAGCAGCGCGTTGGCCAGCCCGTGCGGCAGATGAAACTGCCCGCCAAGCTGGTGGGCGATGGCGTGATTAAGCCCCAGCCCCGCCTGGCTGAACGCCATCCCGGCAAGCGTTGAGGCATTGTGCATTTTCCCGCGCGTCGCCACGCAGTCGCCTTTTTCCACCGCCGTGGGCAGATACTGAAACACCAGCCTGGCGGCTTTTTCCGCCAGCGCGTCGGTAAAGTCGCTGGCGTGCGGAGAGACCCACGCTTCCAGCGCGTGGGTCAGCACGTCCATGCCGGTGTTGGCCGTAATCTGCGGCGGCACGCTGACCACCAGATCCGGGTCAAGGATCGCCATATCGGGATAGAGCGCATTGTCGAACAGTGGATACTTGATGCCTTTATCCGGGTCGCTAATCACGCAGGCGCTGGTCACTTCCGAACCGGTACCGCTGGTGGTTGGTATCGCCACGCAGGTTTCGATATTGATGCCGCTCTGCTGGCTAAACCAGACGATGGCTTTCGCCGCGTCCATCGCCGAGCCGCCGCCGAAGCCGATGACCACCTGCGGCTGCAGGGCCTGCATTTGCGCAATGCCCTGCACCACGGTATGGATAGTGGGGTCCGGGGTTATCTCGCTAAAGACGCTGATGCGGTTATCTGCGGGCAACGCCTGACGCAGGGTTTCCAGCAGCGGCGAGCGCGCAAGAAAGCCATCGCAGATGATCCAGATATGCTTGTGGGTAAAGCGCCTGAGCACAGCCAGGCTACCCTGACCGCTGTACAACCGCGTTTGTAGTGAGAAAGTCTTCATCGCGACCTCGGTTAGCGAATGGAAAAGCCGTTGGTCAGCACGCAGCGACGGGAGCGGGCAAAGGTGCGCGCCGAGGTTGTGCCTTCACCGGTCGGCGTGGCGATAGTAAAGGTGGTAAAGCCTTCGCCGCCGACGCCAATCCCGGCATAAGAGGGGCCGTTCTTAACGAATATCGAGGTTTGCAGAGTGCGGGCCGCGAGGTTCAGGCGCGAGACATTTTGCGAGTGCATAATGGCGGTATGATGCAGCCCCTCTTCAACCTTCAGCGCCAGCGCCAGCGCGCTATCGAAATCGCTGACTTTCACCACCGGCAGCATCGGCATCAGCTGCTCGCTGGTGACCCACGGATCGTCGGCGTTAACCAGCGCTATCAGCAGACGCGGCGCTTTCGCCGGAACGGCGATCCCGGCCGCTTCCAGCATGGCCGATGGGCTTTTGCCGACCAGTTTCTTATTCGCCTGGCCCTCTGGCAGGCAGGCGGCGCGGAGTTTGTCGGTGTCGGCAGGGCTCAGCAGCAGCGCGCCGAAGGTTTGCATTTGCTGCACCAGACGTTCGGCGACGCTCTCCACCACAATCAGGCTCTTCTCGGCAATGCAGGGCAGGTTGTAATCGAACGAGGCGCCGTTGATGATATCTTCCGCCGCTTTGACCAGATCCGCCGTTTCATCGACGATGCAGGGCGGGTTGCCCGCGCCGGCGCCGATCACTTTTTTACCGCTCTTCATGCCCATCGCCACAATGCCGGGGCCGCCGGTGATAGCGAGGACCGCAATGCGCGGATGGGCCATCATCTGCTGGGTGGCTTCAAACGTCGGTTCCGCCACGGTGACCACCAGATTGCGGATGCCGCAGCAGCGGAAGGCAATCTCTTCAATCATGCTAATCAGCTTCAGAGAGACCTTTTTTGCTCCCGGATGCGGGCTGAAATAGACGCTGTTGCCCGCAGCCAGCATGCTGATGCTGTTGTTGATGATGGTTTCCGTCGGGTTGGTGCTCGGCGCGACCGACCCGATAACGCCAAACGGCGAATACTCAAACAGCACCATGCCGCCGTCGCCGGTCAGCGCGGTGGTGGTGAGATCTTCCACGCCCGGCGTGTTGTCCAGCGCGGCCTTGTTTTTCAAGAGTTTATCTTCTTTGTTGCCCATCCCCGTTTCATTGGCGCTCTCTTCCGCCAGCGCGGCCAGGTGCGGCGTCAGCTCCTGACGGATTGCGCTGATGATGGCGCTGCGGGTTTTCAGCGGGCACTGCTGATAACGTAAGAACGCCTGGTGCGCGGCGTCGATAGCCTCGCTGACGGACTGAAAAATCCCTTTGCCCTGCGGCTGGACCGGCGTTTGCCCCGGGGTTAACTGTTCGCTAAGAATGGTGCGAATAAGGGTTTCGAGTTCGGAAGTATTCATTGATGAGTTCCCACGTTAATGGCCGCGATGGCGGCCAGTGCTATGTCCATGTCCTGCTCAACGCTGCCGCCGCTGATGCCAAGACCCCCGATTAATAAGCCGTCGCGCCACAGGGCGTAACCGCCGCCAAAGGTGACCACTTTTCCCTGTAAATGCGTTTCGAGGCCATAAAGCGCGGCGCCCGGCTGAACGGCGTCGCTCAGCTCATGGGTCGCCGTTTTCATCGCCACCGCGGTCCAGGCCTTTTTCGGCGCCAGCTCGCTGCTGACCAGCAGAGCGTCCGGCATCCGCCAGGTCACGGTTTCGGTGCCGTGCGCGTCAACGATGCTGATCACCACCGGCACCTTTAGCTGCTGCGCGCGCTCAACGGCGGCGCGGGTGAGCTGGTGCAGATCGTGGAATGAGAGGGCCACGGGCGTCGTCTCCTTGCTGCGGCTCGGCTGGCTGGCGGCCAGATAGCGCCGGCTCACTTCGCGGATGATGTTGTTCTGGTGCGCATCGCTATCTTCCGCGCGCGCCAGGGCGTACAGGCAGTCTGATAAGCGATTGATGTAGCGCATCAGCACCTGGCGCACGTTGACTTCCGCCGCCAGCTCAACCAGCCGGCGTTCGGCCCGGCGGGCCAGCGTGCGGGCAAAATGCAGGCGGCTCGCGGCTTCGCAGCGGCCGGGTAAAATAAAGCTGTGCAGCGGTTCGACGCGGGCCATGGCCCGATCGATAGCGGCTTCCAGAGCGGAAATATCTTCGCTGCTGATGTAGCGCTGTTTCGGCGACGGCCGTTCGCTGTCGCTGGCCAGTTCTGCGCTAAACCAGAAAATTTGCTGCTGGATAGCTTCGAGCAGGGCGCGGTGGTGTTTATCCGCGGCGGCGCAGGCGCACAGGCTCAGCGCGGCGTTCAGCTCATCCAGCGTGCCGTAGGCTTCAACCCGCGGGTGGGTTTTGCTCACCCGCTGGCCGGTAAAGAGTGAGGTGGTGCCAGCGTCGCCCGTTCGGGTATAAATCGCCATAGTCGCTCCTTAACGTGAAAGCGTATCGACAATGCCGACAACGGCGAGGTCGATGGCCTCGTTTGGCCCGGAAAAAACGTGCCTGGCGCTGGAGCCGCCGCTGAGCAGCACCAGCTCGCCAACCCCCGCGCCGACGGAATCCACGGCGACTTCATCGCCGGAGGTCGGCGAGGCGGGGAGCTCGCCATCGGCGCTGACCCGCCGCACCAGCAGCAGCTTTTTGCCGACCAGGGAAGGCGATTTTTGCGTGGAGACAACCGCGCCCGTGACTCGTGCCAGATGCATGATTTACTCCTGCTTAATGAGTTCAATATTCCGCGCCTGCGCCGCGTCGCGCGCCAGCGCGGTCACGAGGCATTTGCGGTGGATAACCAGGCGCCCCTGGCCCAGCGGCGCGACGTCGCGATAGCTCAGCACCGAACCCGCGTGCAGGATCAGCGGCACTCCGCGCTCGTCGGTGAAGTTCACCGGCAGGCGGGCCAGTTTTTTAACCGGGATAACCGGCAGCAGCTGGCGGTGCAGGGTGAGCTGTACGCGGAGGCCAAAAGCCAGCGCGTCGTGAATGTTGCGGGCCGCGGGATCGTCGGTTTCCGCCTCCGTCAGCTGGCCCAGCAGGGGCAGGTCAACGAGCAGAATGCGCAGCGACGCGTGCTGGCAGAACAGGCTCCGGCAGTCGGCATCGCGCAATTGCGCCACGCTCAGCGTCGCCGTGCTATGGGCGCGACGCTGCAGCCGGGAGACAATCTCCCCCACGATGCGCTGCAGAACTTCGCCGTTCATCGCGGGCCTACCAGCCGGGCAAAGACCTGCGGGTTATCGGCGCCGGCGGCGTTGGCTTCATCGGTATCGATGTGCATTTCGAGGCGCATATCCGGCGAAACGCGAACCGCCACGTTGTTGAAGATCAGCCCGCGCGCGTCGCCTTCAATGGCCACCGAAACTCTGTCGCCGTGGGCGACCCGCAGGATCAGCGCATCGAGCGGCGACATATGAATATGCCGCTGCGCGACGATAACCCCTGACGCCAGCTCCAGCTCGCCAAAAGGGCTGACCAGGCGGATGCCCGGTGTCCCTTTCAGATCGCCGGACATCCTCAGCGGTGCCGCAACCCCCAGGGTTCGGGCATCGGTACGCGAGATTTCCACCTGGCTTACCGAGCGCAGCGGACCGAGCAGGCGCACATTTTTAAGCTGCCCCTTCGGCCCCACCAGGGTGACGGTTTGCTCCGCGGCGTACTGTCCCGGCTGCAGTAGCGCCTTTTTCTCGCTGATGGGATGGCCGGGGAACAGGCGTTCGTAATCCGCCGCCGACAGGTGGATATGACGATTTGAAACCCCCAGCGGGATGGGGCGTAGCCGCATCTCGTCGAGAACTTTGCTGACCGTTGATTCCAGAAGCTGTTTATCCATTACGCTTCACCTCGCTTGCCGGGATGAATGCAAAGCGAGCGCGGCTCACCCTTCTGGCGTGGACATTTTGGATCGAGGCACAGGTTGCAGCTGACCACGCCGTGTTGCTGGGGAAGCTCTTCTGCTGGCGCTGGCGAAACGACATCAGCCGTCCCTGACGCTTCAGGTTCAGGTTGCATGACGGAGGGCGGGGGAGCCTCCGCGCGCAGGATCCCTTCTCCGGGCCTGGCGATGACTTTGTGGGCCACCAGGCCGTTTCGCTGCCCGGCAAACTGTGCGCCGGTGGTGATGGCCGCCTGCACGGAGGCCACATCACCGGTAATTTTAATCACCGTCCAGCCTGAACCATTGGTCTTTTCGAGGGCGACCAGCGTGATAGAAGCGGATTTCGCCATGATATCGGCGCAGCTGATAGCCAGTGCCAGACCACAAACTTCAAGTAATCCCAGTGATTGCTTCACGCGGTGCTCCTTATTCGCCATCAATCAGGCTGATTTCGGTAAAATGGCCTCAACGTCGCTGTGCGGACGCGGGATCACGTGGCAGGATTTCACTTCGCCCACCGCGCTCGCCGCCGCGCTGCCCGCGTCTACCGCCGCTTTGACCGCGCCGACGTCGCCGCGCACCATCACGGTGACGAGGCCCGAGCCAATTTTTTCGTAGCCGACCAGCTGCACGTTGGCGGATTTCACCATCGCATCGGCGGCCTCAATGGCGCCCACTAACCCTTTTGTTTCAACCAGTCCCAGTGCGTTATTCATCCTGCTGTTCTCCTGTTGCTTCGCTATTCAGATCCCGGAAAGGGATCCCCTTGACCAGCCGTGCCGCGTTATTACCGGTGTTGCGATGGGCCTGACTGTCCTGATGATGCATCAGCGTAAAAAGCGGCGCCGATGCGGGTAAATTCTTGTAGTGCACGACCAGCATATGGCGGTCGCAGGCGATGCCCACCAGCAGCGGCGAGCTGCGCGCCGCCTGCCAGGCGCTGTCCACGACCTCTCCGGCCGGGTGATGCTGGAGCCGGAAAGGGATACCTTCCTCTTCGATACCCAGCAGCACTTCGCGCCACAGGCCGTCGCAGCCGTCGATGACGGCGATCGCGATGGCCGGGGCGCTGTGATTACCGTTCATGCGCAAACTCCTTATGCCAGGAGAGAATCAGGCCGGTGGCCACCGCGTTTCGGGGGCCCTCGCTGCCGCGAATATTTCCCCGTCCGGCAACCAGGCGGTAGTGCGCCAGCGCATCGGTGACCAGCTGCGGGACTTCGAAATCCAGCGACGAACCGCCGACCAGCACCACGAACGGAATATCGCGAATGTTGCCGGTGGGGCTGACCTGACGCAGCGCGCGCAGGGCGTTGGTGACAAAGACCCGCTCTTTGGCGCTGCGGCGAATGGCGCGCACTTTTTCCAGCGCTAAATCGCCGGGCAGCGGCACCAGTTCGTCCGCTTTCACCACGCAGACGCGGGCGAACACGGCGGGCGGCAGCGGCGTGGAGAAGAACTGCACGCTGCCGTCCTCGTGGCGTAAATGGAACAGGCTTTCCACCTTAGCCAGCGGGTACTTCTTGATCTCTTCCGCCAGATAGCGGTCTTCCAGCCCCAGCTCGCGGGCAATAATCATCGTCACCATGTCGCCTGCGCCGGCGAGATGGGTGGCGATGATGTCGCCTTTGGGGTTGATGATGGAGGCATCGGTGGAGCCCGCGCCGAGGTCGAGGATCGCCAGCGGTCGGGTGGTGCCCGGCGTGGTCAGCGCCCCCAGGATGGCGGCTTCGGCCTCTGCGCCGCCGATCTGCACGTCGATATTGAGCTTCTGCTCGATTTCGCGGGCGATCATTGCCATCTGCAGGCGATCCGATTTCACCATCGAGGCGATGCCCACGGCCTGCTCCAGCGAGAACTCCCCGGCCAGACCGCCGGTAACGCTCACCGGTACCGAGGTATCAACGGCCAGCAGGTCCTGAATAAATATTTCGCTGCTCGGCTTGTTGGTCAGCTCGGCCATGGTCTGGCGCACGTGTTCCAGCATGCCGCCGATATTGGTGCCGGATTCGCCGGTGACGTTATCGAGCCTGCCGCAGCCGTCGACCGCTTTCATGATGGCTTCGGCGCCGGCGGCCACATCCACGCGCACGCTACGGCCCTGGGCCAGCAGCTCAAGATTACCGGCGGGTATCGCGCGCGCTTTGACGTCGCCGGATGGCGTTTTGACCACCACGGCGGAACGGTTGCCAATCAGCGCCCGGGCCATCGGGACGATGTTCTTCGTCTCCTCGGGGCTGAGGTTAAAGACGGTGGCGATGCCGTAAGGGTTAGAGAGGGTTTCGATGACCTTCCCCGGAACGGCGACCTCAATCGCCGCCAGCATCCCCAGCGGAATGCGGTCGATGTACAGCACTTCGTCAACGATCGGCAGCGGTTTTTCCAGCCGGTTGCTGACCAGCACGCCATCGTCGCGCTGTAAAATGACGCCGGTAATCTGATACCCGGCGCGCAGGGAAGCGTTAATCACGCTGGCGATATCGGCAAAATCGAACGCCGACGACACCACCAGGATATAGGGCGCGTCCGCCGGGCGGGTTAGCAGCTCCTGCGGCGTAATGGTGATGCCTGTGCCAAGCCCCGCGCCGCCGGGCGTTTTCGGGTTATGGCCGATCATGGTCGATTCGGTGATGATGGTTTCGGTAATGGTTTCCATCGCCACATCGCCAATCACCGGCGTCGCTTCGTTGATGCGGATGAGCGAAATATCGCTGACGGCGATCCCGGCGCCTCTGGCGACGAGGGCGAGCGCCTCCTGAATCCCGAACACGTTACGCAACGTGCCTTTGATTCCGGTGGTTTCCGCCAGCGCGCTGTGGGTGATCGTCAGCGCGCCAGCCTCATCCAGGGTCGCCAGGGCGACTTCCGTCGATGAGTTGCCGATATCAATGCCAGCTATATATCGCATCACATGCCCCTTTTCTCGTCGTACTTCAAACTGCCTTTTTGTTGGCTGCGTTCTTTCACCCGAATCACTTACTACAGTAAGCTCATCGGGGTTATGAGGGACATCCCTGTCCCTCACTAAAGCCAGCCTATGGCTGTTCAAATTCGTTCCAGACGAATTTGTCACTCACTTGCCGCCTCAATGCATCTCGAATTACTTAGAGAAGTTAATCGTCGCCTTTGAGTTTTTTACGCTCGACGTACAGCGTGGCCGCTTCGCGAACGAAAGCGGCGCAAATCTTCGCCTGATAGCGGCTTTCGAGATCGTCGGCGATCGCCAGCAGCTCCTCTTTCGTCGAGCGATAGGGGCGGAGGGCGTTGTAGATTTCAAGAATGCGATCGTCCGGTACCGCGGTCAGCTCGGCGGCGCGCTCGAAGTTCATCGCCAGCCGGTCGCGGCCCGCGTCTTTGGCAATAGAAGCCTGTAAGCGCAGGGTTTCCGGGGTAATACGCATATCCTGGGCGGTGACTTTATTGCTCAGCACGTTTTCCAGCGTAAAGTCGTCCAGCGTTTTATTGGTGGCGGTTTTCACCCATTCCGGGTGCTTGTTCGCCAGCGGGTAGTCGCTGACCCTGGCGCTACGGGACGCGCCGCCAGCCGCCGGAGCCGCCGCAGGCGCCTCGCCCTGCAGGCTGTTCATGCGGCTCAATACGTCGCGTACCATCGATTCAATTGCGTCGGTATTCATGGAGTTATCCTTTATCAAAGCGCCACGCGCAGTTCCTGCGGGTTTTTGCCCGTCACCACGTACTTGGTCTCTTTAATGTGCAAAATGGCCGATTTCGCCTGGTACTTCGGCCGCGCCATCTGGTCATTCAGCGTCGGGACCGGCTGCGGCGATTCGCGTTTCGCATAGCGGGCGGCGTTTTTGCCGATCTGGCGATAGGTTTCCAGGGTCAGCAGCGGCGCCTGCGGGAACAGCTCCAGGTTAGAGAGCGGCGGCAGCCCCTGCTGGTGGATCACCGTGGTGCCTTTCGACTGGATGCCGATAGAGATGCCGGAGCCGCTCAGGCGATTACCTTCAACGGCGACGAAGGCCACGTCGGAGGATTTAAAGCAGCGAATCACGCGCGCCTTAATGCCTTCTTCTTCAATACCGGCAATGACTTCGCGCAAAATGCTCTTATGCGGGATGCCGACGATATTGACGGTCTGCGCCAGGCCGAAAGCCGGGCCGACGGCGATAATCACTTCGTCCTGCTGGGTTCCCTGACGCGCTTCGCCCACTTCCGTCAGGAAGCCGTCGCCGGCGGGCGGCGTGGCCTGGGGCGCCGCGGAGGCCGCCGGCGCATTAAACGAGACCGGTTTATCGCTGCCCTTCATCTCGCTGAGCACGTCTTCAATTATCTGGCGCAGCAATTTTTCATTAATTTCCATTTCTCACCCCTTAATCAATCTCGTTGGGATCAAGAGCGCCAGGGATGTTTTTAATCTCTTCCCAGCGTTCGCCCTGCAGGCGATAGCCCGTTGCCGGACCGGCATAGTCGTTGACGTCGTTGACGGCTGACAGCACCTGCCCGTCGCCGACGATAATCGCGGAGGTATGCAGGTAGTCCCCGGTCAGCTTAGCTTTCTGGATGTTGAGCATGTCCTGGGCCACGTCGGTGAATCCGCCCTGCGCCAGCGCTTTCACCACTTCCAGACCGTTGCGGTTTTTATTGATGATTTCCTGGGCGAACTTGATGTCTTCGACGATGTTGCGCTCCGGCATATCTTTCGAACCGTGGGCGTAGGTCGCGGCTTCAACTTCTTCATCGGTAATCGGCGGCAGCCCCATTCCGGCAAACACGGCCTGCAGCGCGCGGGCGGCTTTGTTACGGATGGCGATGACGTCCTCTTCGCGAACCGGACGCAAACCGCCGTCCACCTTCAGGTCGCGCTGGATGACGTTGTAGTCGTCAAAGTCTTCGGCATCTTCGTTGGAGCCGGCGAACATGTTGTCGTAGTTCGGCACCGCGGAATAACCGGAGGAGATAAAGTCGGTGCCCGGCAGGAACTGCATCAGCAGGCGCGCGGTACGACGCATATCGGAGTGGGTGAAGGTCTGGTCGTTGCTGGAGGCGCACTCCAGATCCAGCGACGAACAGATCAGGTTTTCCGCCAGCACCGCGCGAATGCCGGAAGGCACCGCAGACGGCACGCCGATGCAGCTTACGGAACCGTTTTGCAGACCCTGTACGCCCGCGGCTTTGGTGATGTAGATGCAGCGCGCTTCCAGATAAAGCATGGATTTGCCTTCGGCGTAGCCCATCTGCACTTCCGAGCCGGAGCCGGAGGTAAAGCGCATTTTCAGCCCGCGAGAGGCGTAGGACGAGGCGAGGAAGCCCTTCGACCACGGCGTGTCGTCGCCGTCGGTAAAGACCGGCTCGGTGCCGTAGACGGAGATGGTTTCGGCGTAGCAGGTGTGGCCCAGCATGCCGAGCTTCAGCTCGGTGGCTTCTTCCAGCGAGCACTGCGTCAGCACGCCCGGACGGCCTACCTGCGAGCCCACCAGCAGCGCGATGGCGTTGAACGGCGCATAGCGCGCTACCGCAACGGTGGTTTCCTGTTCGTCAAATCCGCGCCATGCCCCTTCGGCGGCGTCGGCGGCAATCTGTACCGGGTTATCTTTGACGTTGGTGACGTGCGCCTGCTGGGACGGGGTGCGGCGGGCGCGCATTTTCTGCATCGCCATCATCATCTCGACGACGTTCATATGCGAAACCACTTCGACAATTTTCGCCGGCGTCATCGCGGTGGTCAGCGGGACGATTTCGCTGCGTTTAACGTTCGGATCGCACAGCATGTTGGCCAGCTTGACCGAATCCATCGCCATCACTTCTTCGGCGCGGTTCAGGTTGATACCGTAGCGGGCGATAAAGTGGTCGATCAGGTCAAAATCGCTTACCGGTTTCCCGTCCAGCTCGGTCACCGCGCCGTTAACGATTTTAATCGACGGTTTTGGGTCGTTCGGGCTTTCCATCGCGATAAAGCCTTCTTCGATCCACTCCTTAACGAAGCCGTCCTGATTCACAGGGCGTTTCGCCAGTGCTTCAAATCTTTTCGATCTCATGAATCAGCCTCGTGGGTATCAGATGTAGGACGGGCGATCGTTTTTCGGTTCAGCACCGAGGGTCGCAAGGACGGTTTTGCCGATTTCGCGCGCGGAGGTGACCGCCTGGCGGACCGCGCCGGAGTCGCCGGAAATCACCAGAATGGCTTCGTTACTGAAGCTGGTGCCGTGCGCCGGAGAGCTATAGGCCACGACTTCCACGTTGGCTGACTTCAGGGCGGTATCGGCCATCAGCACGCCCACGGAGGCCGGTGCGCCGACGATGATGCCGCAGGCCCGGCCAATCGGCGCGCCGAAGGCTTTTTCCAGCGCGTAGCTGGCGCGAGCGGTGTACTGCAGCTCGATATGCCCGGCTTCGTTGCCGTAAACATCGCCAAAGGTGCGGTCGAGCTCTTTCAGCGCGACTTCGATACCGCGCTTAACGTCGGAAACGTCGTTACCGCCCAAAATAATCAGCGAACCGTGGCCCGCTCCGCCTTTGGTATCGCGCGGCAGCTCAATGCTGACCACTTCGGTATTGGTGGCTTTCACCGCTTCGTCCGCCGCCATAATGTGCGGGCCTGCGCCGGTGCGGGCGCCGAGAATGCCGATGGAGCGATAGCGCTTTTCAAGCTTCATCGCGTCCAGCAGGGCGGTATCGACGTTGGCGATAACCAGACCCAGGGTGTCGCCAATGGCGGTCCCGACAAATTCCGTTAAACTGCAGCTTTTTTCTGCCATAGCCGTCTCTCGTATTGGATGGTTTTCAGTAGGGATGGCCTGCTGTTCCGGCGTTGCCACGCGGGCAATCACCTGAGCCATGATCTGTTCCACCAGCTCATTGCTGCTCATTGGCTAATTCCCTTCGGTAAGATTTTTTCTACATCGGTGTGGGGGCGTGGGATGACGTGTACGGCTTTCACTTCACCCACATTACGTGCGGCGGCGGCCCCCGCATCGGTGGCCGCTTTTACCGCGCCAACGTCGCCGCGTACGATGACGGTCACCAGTCCGGAGCCAATCTTTTCATAGCCCACTAACATCACATTGGCTGACTTAACCATTGCATCAGCGGCCTCTATGGCTGCGGTTAAGCCTTTGGTTTCAACCATTCCTAGTGCTTCTTGTTGCATAAAGACCTCGCATGGAGTGTTCCGATAGTTGGGACTATAAGAAGATGCGAGGAAAAAGAATGGCTGACTTGAATTTGATGGTGAAAAAATAGTGGGTATTGAATAATATAAAATTGCTAAACGTAAATTTAATTTATTGATTTTAATTGTTATTTTTATTTATTGTTATGTGATTATCTTGTTTTGTATATTCCATATTTACAAATTTGTTCATGACGAATTTAATTTTATCTGCTATGCGAGAAAAACTGATTTGTGATGTTTGTTGGAAAACGATGAGTTGGTTTTAGCAATATTTTTGCATGTCATGGCGATGGCGTAATTGCGAAATCCGCGCGTGAGCAATGCTATTTTGAGTTATTCAATGACAATAATTTGTTATTGATGCCCGAATTTTCCGGGGCCGCCGTCAGCAGGTTGCCAACAATTTGCGGAGCGGAGTTCATATAGTGGGCCCGTTGTACTCTACTGCCAGCAGGAGGTTGGCTGGTCAGGACACGAACTCTGCTAAGAAGGTGTCACCATGAATGATTCGTTAAAAGCGCAATGTACCGCCGAGTTTCTGGGCACCGGGCTGTTTTTGTTTTTCGGCATCGGCTGCCTGAGCGCGTTAAAGGTGGCGGGAGCCAGCCTCGGACTGTGGGAGATATGCATTATCTGGGGTCTGGGGATCTCGCTTGCCGTCTATCTGACGTCGGGAATATCCGGCGGCCATCTCAACCCGGCGGTGACCGTTGCGTTATGGCTATTTGCCTGTTTTCCCGGGCGCAAAGTCTTCCCCTATATTGTCTCCCAGGTCGCGGGCGCCTTCGGCGGCGCGGTGCTGGCCTATGTGCTGTACAGCACTATGTTTACCGAGTTTGAATCCGCCCACCATATCGCTCGCGGCAGCGTTGAGAGCCTGCAGCTGGCGAGTATTTTCAGCACCTACCCGGCGGCCTCGCTGAGCATCTGGCACGCGGCGCTGGTCGAAGTGGTGATCACCTCCATGCTGATGGGGATGATTATGGCGCTGACCGACGACGGCAACGGCGTGCCGAAAGGGCCGCTGGCCCCGCTGCTGATCGGCCTGCTGGTGGCGGTGATTGGCGCGTCAACCGGGCCGCTGACCGGCTTTGCGATGAATCCGGCGCGTGATTTTGGGCCGAAGCTGTTTACGTGGATGGCGGGCTGGGGCGATATCGCGATGACCGGCGGAAGGGATATTCCGTACTTTATTGTGCCGATTATTGCGCCGCTGATCGGTGCCTGCCTCGGCGCGGCCATCTATCGTTATCTGATAGGAAATAACTTACCGTGTAATACCTGTAAATTAGAGGATTAATGCATCCGCTGAAATAGCGAAAAATTTTCATGAACCGGTATCACGAACTGGCCAAAAACGTCTCCCACGGATGGGAGACTTTTGCTATCGTATTATTCTTTTATCGTTGGCGGCAATTGATGATGAAAGGAAGTAAATATTAAAGAAATGTTTTATTTATAACAAAAAATTAACTGAGAGGTTTTATCATGATTTCTGCGAGCACACTGAACTCAGAACTCATTAATAAAATCGCACAGGATTTTGCGCAGGCCACCAGTCTGGCGGTTGTGGTTGTCAATATTCACGGTGATGAAATATCTGAACTGTTTAACTTCACCCCTTTCTGCCAGCTGATGCGCCAGCACCCTCAGCACAGCACCCGCTGCCGGATGAGCGACCGCTGCGGCGGCCTCGAGGCGTCAAAAACCGATCAGCTCTGTATCTACCGCTGCCACGCCGGGTTAACCGATTTTTCCATTCCTCTGGTTATCGCCAGGCACCTTGTGGGCTTCGTGCTATGCGGGCAGGTGCGCTTAAGCAACGATGTAGAACTGGTGGATATCCTCAACGTGGACGACGGCTGGCAGGCGGACCCCGAGCTGCTCAACGCGTTCCGCGACGTGCCGGAGATGGACTACTCCAGAGTGATTGCCTCCGCGGATTTACTGAAGCTGATCGTCGAGAACTGCCTGAAAAAGCAGCTCAACTTTGTGGTGATTAAAGATAATCCCCAGCAGCCGGAACCCGCGCGCGCCAGCCGGGTCGCCAGCCCTCACGACAGCAAAATGAAGAAAGCGCTGCGCTACATTGACGCCCATTTATCCGATGAGCTTCGCCTGGAAGACGTCGCCGCCCACGTTTATCTCAGCCCCTATTACTTCAGTAAGCTATTTAAAAAATATCAGGGTATCGGTTTTAACGCGTGGGTGAACCATCAGCGGATGGTGAGCGCCAAAGAGCTGCTTTGCCACAGCGACTGGAGCATCGCCAGCATTGCGCGGAATTTAGGATTTTCGCAAACCAGCTATTTTTGCAAAGTTTTTCGCCAGGCTTATCAGGTCACTCCGCAGGCCTATCGCCAGCAAATTAACGCCAGATCACAAACTGAGTCATTTTAAATGACAATATTTTGTTATTGCCGATTTTTGATATGCCCTTGTATCTGGCTCATTCTAAAATGAAAATATCTCATTCAGAGCAATAAATTGTCATAGCGCAACAAAATAATAATGAGAGAACGATAAGCTGCACCAGTTTTTATTTATTTGATGGGATAGAGTGATATCTGAAATGGCTTTCAGCGCGCCATCGGCGTAATGAAACGGCCTTGGTAATTAAAAATTAAACACGACGGGAGCCATCCAGCTTCCGTAAGATATTCCGGAAATCATGCGAGCCGGGCAGTCCCGCTCGAATCATGACGGACTAAACCGACAGGCGCTAGGGAAGGGGGTGTGAATCCCCCGCAGCCCCCGCTGCTGTGATGCTGACGAACCCATATATACGCTAAATAATTCGCGTTGTAGGAAGGCGGCAAGCGAGTGAATCCCCAGGAGCTTACACAGGTAAGTGACTGGGGTGAACAAGTAAAGCCAACGCACATACAACGTGAAGTATGACGGGTATGACCACTGATCTGCTTAGCGGATTGGGAAGGATGGGAGAGGACGACGCTAAGCCAGAAGACCTGCCTGTCGGTAATAATCAACAACTTCGGTGGGAAGTGGGTTGCTCAGATGCGTACAGTCGAAAGACTGGGAATGCACGCAGCCCTACCACCCGGCACAGGATCGGGGTATGGCAGCCAGGCAGCACGCATTTATTCTCGCAGGTACCGGCAGCGGTTGTGGTAAAACCACCGTTACGCTTGGTCTGCTCAGCCTGTTGAAGCAGCGCGGTATGCGGGTTCAGCCCTGCAAAGTCGGCCCGGACTACCTCGATACCGGCTGGCACACCGCCGTCAGCGGCGTCGCTTCCCGCAACCTCGACAGCTTTATGCTCCCGGAACCGGTGCTCAATGCGCTGTTTTGCGAACGGATGCAGCAGGCGGATATCGCGGTCATTGAGGGCGTGATGGGGCTGTATGACGGCTTCGGTACCGACCCTGGCTACTGCAGCACCGCCGCGATGGCTAAACAGCTCGGCTGTCCGGTCATTTTGCTGGTAGATGGAAAAGCGGTTTCCACCTCCATCGCCGCCACGGTGATGGGATTTCAACACTTCGACCCCAGCCTGAATATCGCCGGCGTTATCGTCAATCGCGTCAACAGCGAATCCCATTATCAGCTTCTCAAAGGCGCCATTGAACGCTATTGCGGGCTGCCGGTGCTCGGCTACGTACCGCGCGTGGAAGGGGTGGCGTTACCCGAACGCCATCTGGGGCTGGTCACCGCCCGCGAGTCGCTGGTCAATCAGCAGCCGTGGCGCGATTTTGCCCAAACGCTGGCGCAAACGCTGGATATTGAACGGCTCCTGGCTCTTAGCCAGCTCACCGCCCTACCCGCCGGGGAGTGGCCCCCGCTGCCGTCGCCCGACGCCGGCGCGGGCCTGACGCTGGCGCTGGCCGACGACGAAGCCTTCAACTTTTACTACCCGGATAACCTTACGCTGCTTGAACGCTGCGGGGTGAATATCGTGCGCTTCAGTCCGCTGCGCGATAGCGAGCTTCCGCCGTGCCAGATGATTTGGCTCGGCGGAGGCTATCCAGAAATTCATGCCGCCGGGCTGGCGGCCAATACGTCGATGCTGGCGCAGCTGCGGGAGGCGCAGCGGCGCGGGGTGGCGATTTACGCCGAGTGCGGCGGTTTGATGTATCTCGGCAGCACCCTTGAAGACGCCAGCGGTGACATCTATTCGATGGCCAATCTGATTCCCGGCCACAGCAAGATGGGCAAACGGCTTACCCGCTTTGGCTACTGCGAGGCGCGGGCGATGCGGCAAACGCTGCTGGCGGCGCCCGGCGAAACCCTGCGCGGGCATGAGTTTCACTACTCGGATTTTACCCCGGAGATCCCGGCGGTCCTGGCCTGCCGCAAAGTCCGCGACGGTATGACCCTTCAGCAGTGGTCGGGCGGCTGGCAGGTGGGCAACACGTTCGCCAGCTATCTGCACCTGCACTTTGCGCAGCGTCCCATCATGCTCAACCACTGGCTGGCTGCGGCAAGGAGCGCGCTATGACGCTGCTGGCATGGGGCGTTGCCTGGCTCCTCGATTTTATCATCGGCGATCCGCAGAGCTGGCCGCATCCGGTGCGCTGGATAGGCAACCTGATCGCCGCCGTTCAGCGCGGCGTGCGCCGCTATTGCCGCAGCGATGTCGCCCTGCGCGTCGGCGGCGCCGTGATGTGGCTGGTGGTGGTCGGGCTAACGTGGAGCGTCTGCTGGGGCGTGCTGACGCTGGCGCGGACGATTCATCCGTGGCTTGGCTGGCTGGTTGAGGTATGGATGATTTTCACCGTGCTGGCCGGACGCTGCCTGGCGCAGTCGGCGCGGGACGTCGAGCGCCCGCTGCGCGCGGGGGATCTGGCGGAGAGCCGTATCAAGCTGTCGTGGATCGTCGGGCGCGACACGTCGCAGCTTGCGCCGCAGCAGATTAATCGCGCGGTGGTGGAAACCGTCGCGGAGAACACCGTCGACGGCATTATCGCGCCGCTCTTCTTTCTGCTGCTGGGCGGCGCGCCGCTGGCGATGGCCTATAAAGCGGTCAACACCCTGGATTCGATGGTCGGCTATAAGCACGAAAAATATCGGGCCATCGGCATGGTCAGCGCCCGCCTCGATGATGTCGCCAACTTTATCCCCGCCCGCCTGAGCTGGCTGCTTATCAGCCTCGCTGCTCTCCTCTGCGGTGAAGCGGGGGGCCGCGTGCTGCGCATCGGCTGGCGCGACCGCTACAACCACAGCAGCCCGAACTGCGGCTGGTCGGAAGCGGCGGTCGCCGGGGCGCTCGGCATCCGGCTTGGCGGCCCTAATGATTACTTTGGACAGCGCGTGGAGAAACCGTGGATCGGCGACGCGACGCGCGATATTTCCGTAGACGATATTTCCCGAACGATTCGACTGATGTGGGTGTCTTCGACCCTGGCGCTGGCGCTGTTTATGGCGGTCCGGTACTGGCTGGTCGGCGCTGCCTGAGGACAAATGAATGCACTATATCCAGCAACCGCAGGCGATTGAGGCGAAAAGCTTCGACATTATTGGCGACATTATTGCGCAGACCCGCCCGGACTACCGCTTTGCCAGCCCGCTGCACGAAGCCATTATCAAGCGGGTGATCCACACCACCGCTGATTTTGACTGGCTGGATATCCTGTGGTTTTCGCCCGACGTGCTTCCGCGCTTGAGCGCCGCCCTGAGCCAGCCCTGCACGCTTTATACCGATACCACCATGGCCCTGTCCGGGATCAATAAAACCCTGCTGGCGAAATTCGGCGGCGAGTGCCGCTGCTATATCAGCGATCCGCGGGTGGTGGCGGAGGCCAAAGCGCAGGGGATGACCCGCTCGATGGCGGCGGTTGATATCGCGGTCGCCGAAGAGGGCGAGAAGGTGTTTGTTTTCGGCAATGCGCCCACCGCGCTGTTTCGTCTGCTGGAGCATGACGTCGCGGTCAACGGCGTGATTGGCGTGCCGGTCGGTTTCGTCGGCGCGGCGGAGTCGAAAGAGGCCCTGACGCAGAGCGGCCTGCCGGGCATCGCCGCGCTGGGTCGTAAAGGCGGCAGCAACGTCGCCGCCGCCATCGTCAACGCCATTTTGTACCACTTACAGGGGGCGCGATGAGCGAGCAATCCTTTGACGCCCCGGTATGGCACAACGGCAAGGCGCTGCGCAAAGGCTATACCACCGGATCCTGCGCCACGGCGGCAGCAAAGGTCGCGGCGCTGATGGTGATGCGTCAGCATCTGATTCATCAGGTCTCCATTGTCACCCCTTCCGGCATCACCCTGTGCCTTAACGTCGAGTCGCCGCACGTTGAAGGGCAGCAGGCGATCGCCGCCATCCGTAAAGACGGCGGCGATGACGTTGACGCCACCCACGGGATGCTGATTTTCGCCCGCGTGACGCTCGACGATTCCGGCGAGATTACCCTGCGCGGCGGCGAAGGCGTCGGCACGGTCACCCGCAAAGGGATCGGCCTGCCCATCGGCAGCCCGGCGATTAATCGCACCCCGCGCCACACCATCGAGTCGGCGGTGCGCGAGGCGATTGGCCCGTCGCGCGGGGCGACGGTAGAGATTTTCGCCCCGGAAGGCGAGGCGCGGGCGCAGAAAACCTATAACTCGCGGCTGGGGATCCTGGGCGGCATCTCGATTATCGGCACCACCGGTATCGTGACGCCGATGTCGGAGGAGAGCTGGAAGCGTTCGCTGTCGCTGGAGCTGGAAATTAAGCGCGCGGCGGGGCTGGAGCGGGTGGTGCTGGTGCCGGGCAACCACGGCGAGCGCTTCGTACGCGAGCAGATGGGCATTGATGCGCAGGTGGTGGTCACCATGAGCAACTTTGTCGGCTACATGATTGAAGAGGCCGTGCGCCTGGGGTTCCGCCAGATCGTGCTGATTGGCCATCCCGGCAAGCTGATTAAAGTCGCCGCCGGGATCTTCCACACCCACAGCCATATCGCCGATGCGCGGATGGAAACCCTGGTCGCGCATCTGGCGCTGCTGGGCGCGCCGCTGGCGCTGCTGCAGCTGGTGAGCGAATGCGATACCACCGAAGCGGCGATGGAGCACATCGACGCGTACGGTTTTCAGCATATCTATCATCATCTTGCCGAACGCATCTGCCTGCGGGTGATGCAGATGCTGCGCTTTACCAAAACGCCGCCCGTCTGCGACGCCATCATGTTCTCCTTTGATAACAAGGTCCTCGGCAGCAATCGGCCGATCGCCGACATTGCGCGGGAGATGTCATGTTAACGGTGGTCGGCATGGGCCCGTCAGGTCTGCATCTGATGACGCCGGCGGCGCGGGACGCGGTCGCCAGCGCGGACGCGCTGGTGGGCGGCAAGCGGCATTTACAGCAGTTCCCTGAGTTTGACGGCGAACGGTTTGCGCTGGGCGCCAATATTGCCGAACTGCTGTTATGGCTCGGCGAACGCGAAGCGCAGAAGGTGGTGGTGCTGGCCTCCGGCGACCCGCTGTTTTACGGCATCGGTACGCGGCTGATCGCCCACTTTGGCATCGAGCGCGTGCGCATTATCCCCGGCATCAGCGCGGTGCAGTATCTCTGCGCGAAGGCCGGTATCGATATGAACGATATCTGGCTGACCAGCAGCCACGGGCGGGACGTCTGTTTTGATGAGCTGGCTCGCCAGCGCAAGGTGGCGATGGTGACCGATGGGCGCTGCGGGCCGCGGGAAATCGCCGCCCAGCTGGCGGCGCGGGGTAAAGGGTATCGCTGGATGGTGATTGGCGAAAATCTGGCGATGGATAACGAGCGGATCCGCTGGCTACCGGTCAGTGAGGTCGACGGCGAATATGAGATGAACGCGGTGGTGATCCTCGATGAAAGATGAGCTTTTTCTGCGCGGCGAGAAGGTGCCGATGACCAAAGAGGCGGTTCGCGCGCTGGCGCTGGCCAAACTTGAGCTACACCGGGCAAGCCACCTGATTGATATCGGCGCCGGTACCGGCAGCGTGTCGATTGAGGCGGCGTTGCAGTACCCCTCGCTGCAGGTAACGGCGGTCGAACGCAATCCCGCGGCCCTGCAGCTGCTGGACGAAAACCGCCAGCATTTCGCCTGCGGCAACATTGAGATCCTGCCCGGCGAAGCGCCGATGGTGATCACCGAGCGGGCCGACGCCATTTTTATGGGCGGCAGCGGCGGCCGCCTCGACGAGCTCATTGACTGGTCGTGGCAGCAGCTCTACCCCGGCGGTCGCCTGGTGATGACCTTTATCCTCCAGGAGAACCTGAACGCCGCTCTCGACTATCTGCGGCTGAAGGGAATCGAACAGGTTGATTGCCTGCAGCTGAACGTTTCATCGCTGACCGCGCTGGGCAGCGGCCACTATTTCAAACCGAATAATCCCGTTTTTGTTATCGCCTGTCAGAAGGAAGAAAACCATGGCTGAGACATTTGACCCCCGTTGTGTGTGGTTCGTTGGCGCAGGGCCGGGCGACCGTGAGCTGATTACCCTCAAGGGCTACCGCTTGCTCCAGCAGGCCCAGGTGGTGATCTACGCCGGGTCGCTGATAAACACCGCGCTGCTGGAGTACTGTCCGCCCGGCGCCGAGTGTCACGACAGCGCCGAACTGCATCTGGCGCAAATTCTCGACCTGATGGAAGCCGGCGTTAAAGCCGGGAAAACGGTGGTGCGTTTACAGACCGGGGACGTGTCGCTGTACGGCTCGGTCCGCGAGCAGGGCGAAGAGCTGACCAAACGCGGCATCGACTGGCAGGTGGTGCCGGGCGTCAGCGCGTTTCTGGGCGCCGCGGCGGAGCTTGGCGTCGAATACACCGTCCCGGAAGTCTCCCAGAGCCTGATTATTACCCGCCTCGAAGGGCGCACGCCGGTGCCGGAGCGCGAGCAGCTTGAGTCGTTTGCCAGCCACCAGACCTCGATGGCGATTTACCTTTCCGTACAGCGCATTCACCGGGTGGCGGAGCGCCTGATGGAAGGCGGCTACCCGGCAACCACGCCGGTGGCGGTGATCTACAAAGCGACCTGGCCGGAAAGCCAGACCGTACGCGGTACCCTGGCGGATATCGGCGACAAGGTGCGCGAGGCGGGGATCCGCAAAACGGCGCTCATTCTGGTCGGGAATTTCCTGGGCTCTGAGTATCACTACTCAAAACTCTACGCGGCGGACTTTAGCCATGAATACCGTAAAGCCTGAATCAATCGCGCTTTTCTGCCTGACCCCTGGCGGCGTGCGGCTGGCGAAACGGCTGGCGGCGATGCTGCCGTTAACCTGCTTTACCAGCGAGAAGCTGCTGGAAGAGGGGTTTCTCCCCTTTGAAAACGGTTTTGCCAGCGCCGCGCGCGAGGCCTTCAGCAGCTATTCGGCGCTGATTTTCATCGGCGCCACCGGGATCGCGGTACGCGTACTGGCCCCGCTGGTGAATGACAAGTTCAGCGACCCGGCGGTAGTGGTGATTGACGAGCGCGGCCAGCATGTTATTAGCCTGCTTTCCGGCCACGCGGGGGGCGCGAATGCCCTCAGCCGCTATCTGGCCGGGATGCTTGGCGCCGACCCGGTGATCACCACCGCCACCGACGTCAACGAGATGGCGGCGCTGGATACCCTGGCATTCCAGCTTAATGCCCGGATGAGCGATTTCCGCGCGGCGGTGAAAACCGTCAACCAGATGCTGGTCAGCCAGCAGCGCGTCGGCCTGTGGTGGGACGACGAACTGGATGAAGACGTCAGCCGCTGCGACCGGCGGGGATTTATCACCGTGACCGATCTGCACCAGCTTCCCGAGCTGGACGCGCTGGTCTGCGTCACGCTGCGCAACGAGCTGCCGGCCATCGCCGTGCCGCACTGGAAGCTGGTGCCGCAGCGGGTGGTCGCCGGAATTGGCTGCCGTCGCGATACGCCATTCCCGCTGTTAGCAGCGCTGCTGGCGCGCCAGCTTGAGGCGCAGCGCCTGGATCCGCTGGCGCTGAAAGCCATCGGCAGCGTGACGCTGAAGAAGCACGAGCAGGGGCTGATTCAGCTGGCCTCCTGCTGTCGCGTACCGTTCGAAACCTTTCCCGCTGATGCGCTGCGCGAGCATGAGCACCATTTCCCCGCTTCATCGTTCGTCAGAAAAACCGTCGGCGTGGGGAGCGTATCCGGCCCGGCGGCCTGGCTGCTGAGCCATGGGCAACTGTTGGGCGAAACCCTGCGCGAACAGGGCGTCACTATCACTTTGGGAGTTTCACACTGATGTTAAGCGTAATCGGAATCGGCCCTGGCTCGCAGTCCATGATGACCATGGAAGCCATTGAAGCGCTGCAGGCGGCGGAAATCGTCGTTGGCTATAAAACCTACACGCACCTGGTGAAAGCCTTTACCGGCGATAAGCAGGTGATCAAAACCGGGATGTGCAAAGAGATTGAGCGCTGCCAGGCGGCGATTGAGCTGGCGCAGGCCGGGCATAACGTGGCGCTGATCAGCAGCGGCGACGCCGGTATTTACGGCATGGCTGGACTGGTGCTTGAGCTGGTCAGCAAGCAGAAGCTGGATGTGGAAGTCCGCCTGATCCCGGGGATGACCGCCAGCATCGCCGCCGCCTCGCTGCTGGGCGCGCCGCTGATGCACGACTTCTGCCATATCAGCCTCAGCGACCTGCTGACACCGTGGCCGGTGATTGAAAAGCGTATTGTCGCCGCCGGTGAAGCCGACTTCGTGATCTGTTTTTACAATCCGCGCAGCCGCGGCCGCGAGGGCCATCTGGCGCGCGCCTTTGAGCTGCTGTCGGCCAGCAAAAGCGCGCAGACTCCGGTGGGGGTCGTGAAGTCCGCCGGACGTAAAAAACAAGAGAAATGGCTGACCACCCTGGGGGAGATGGATTTTGCACCGGTCGATATGACCAGCCTGGTGATCGTTGGCAACAAAGCGACGTATATCCAGGATGGCCTGATGATCACCCCGCGAGGCTACGTGCTGTGAGCCACGGCGAGGTGCTGGTGATGGGCGGAACCAGCGACGCGCGGGCGCTGTGCCAGCAGCTTGACGCGGCGCAGGTTAAATACACCCTGTCGGTGGCGACGCCCACCGGCCAGCAGCTGGCGGGGGATATTCGCGGCCAGGTGCGCTGCGGGCGTCTCGAGCTGGAGGAGATGATCGCCTGGCTGAAGGCTAACCGGACCCGCTGGGTGATCGATGCTTCGCACCCCTACGCCGAAGCGGTGAGCCGCAATATCGTCCGGGCCTGCGAAATCGCCGGCGTGCTGCTGAGCCGCTATCAGCGCCCTGAACAGCTGAGCGGCCTGAGGCATCCGCTGCTCTATACCGTGGAGAGCATTGAACAGGCCTGCGAGGTCGCCCGGCGCTTCGGTCCTCGCGTGCTGCTCACCACCGGAAGCAAAGATCTGGCGCGCTGGCGGGCGGGATTAGGCGAAAAAACGCTTCTGGCCCGGGTGTTGCCGGTCGCCGATGTCATCGCCCAGTGCGCCGGACTGGGGTTCGGCGTTGGCGAGATTTTCGCCCTGTGCGGGCCGTTCAGCGCCGAGTTCAACGCCGCTTTCTACCGCCAGTGCCGGGCCGATGTGGTGATCACCAAAGCCTCCGGGGCCGAAGGCGGCTATCAGGAAAAAGTACAACCCTGTCTGGATGCCGGTATCCCCTGCATCGTGATTACGCGCCCGGCACCGCTGGTGACCGGTGAAGAATTACTGGAAAGTCAGGCTGCCTTTGCCCGGCGCTTAGCGCGCTGGCTGGCCGCTGCTTAAGGAGTCCGAAATGAAAAAAGCGCTTCTGGTGGTCAGTTTTGGCACCAGCTATCCCGACACCTGTGAAAAGAATATCGTCGCCTGCGAGCGCGAGCTGGCGGCCAGCTGCCCGGACCGCGACACCTTTCGCGCCTTCACCTCCGGGATGATTATCCGCAAGCTCAAGCAGCGCGACGGTATCGAGATTGATACGCCGCTGCAGGCGCTGCAGAAGCTGGCCGAGCAGGGCTACCAGGATGTGGCGATTCAGTCGCTGCACATTATCAACGGCGATGAATATGAAAAGATCGTCCGCGAAGTGCAAAGCCTGCGCCCGCTGTTCCTCCGCCTGACGCTGGGGGCGCCGCTGCTGAGCAGCCATCACGATTATGTCCAGCTGATGCAGGCGCTGCGCCAGCAGATGCCGCCGCTTGCCGCCGATGAAACGGTGGTCTTTATGGGCCACGGCGCCAGCCATCACGCTTTCGCCGCCTACGCCTGTCTGGATCATATGATGACGGCGAAGGGGTTTCCGGCGCGGGTCGGCGCGGTCGAGAGCTATCCGGAAGTCGATATTCTTATCGACAGCCTGCGCCGGCAGGGGGTGAAGGGCGTGCACCTGATGCCGCTGATGCTGGTGGCCGGCGATCACGCCATTAACGATATGGCCTCGGACGAAGAGGACTCCTGGAAAACGCTGTTCAACGCCGCCGGTATCACGGCGACGCCGTGGCTGAACGGGCTGGGAGAGAATCCGGCGGTGCGCGCAATGTTCGTCGCTCACCTGCAGCAGGCGCTGAGCCTGGCGATGGAGGAGGCGGCATGAGCGGCAAACTGTATGCCCTGAGTACCGGCCCTGGCGCCGCCGACCTGATCACCGTGCGCGCGGCGCGGGTGCTGGGCAAGCTGGACATTCTCTACGCCCCCGCCGGACGTAAAGGCGGCGACAGCCTCGCGCTCTCCATCGTGCGGGAGTATATCGGCGAACGGACCGAAGTGCGCTGCTGCCATTTCCCGATGAGCGCCGACAGCGCGGAAAAAGAGGCGGTATGGGATGAGGTCGCCGCCGCGCTGGTGCAGGAAGTGGAGGCGGGCAAGCAGGTCGGGTTTATTACCCTCGGCGACGCCATGCTGTTCAGCACCTGGGTGTTCTTACTCCAGCGTATCGGCAGCCCGGCGTGGCTGGAGATTGTTCCCGGCGTCACCTCTTTCGCCGCCATTGCCGCGCGTTCAAAAACGCCGCTGGCTATGGAGCAGCAGTCGCTGGCGGTGATCTCCTGCACCGCGCCGGAAACGGAAATCGAGCAGGCGCTGCGCCAGCATGAAAGCCTGGTGCTGATGAAAGTGTACGGGCGGTTTCCCCGCATCAAAGCGCTGCTGGCGAAAAACGGTCTGCTGGATGCCGCGCTGATGATGTCCGAAGCCACGCTGCCGGGCGAGCAGTGCTGGCGCCATCTCCGTGACGTCAGCGACGACCAGCCGCTGCCCTATTTCTCGACCATTCTGGTCAATAAACAGTGGGAGTATGCAGAATGAAACTTGAACAACAGCTAAAACAGCTGTCTTTCAGCGGGTTAGCTGCGGCGCTATTGCTGATAGTGGTACCCGAAAAGGCTTTCGCGATGCACATTATGGAGGGGTTTTTACCGCCGATGTGGGCCCTGGCATGGTGGCTGCTGTTTTTACCCTGCCTGTGGTACGGGCTGGTGCGCCTGCGCCGCATCGTGCAGGAAGATAACAACCAGAAGGTGCTGCTGGCGCTGTGCGGGGCGTTTATTTTTGTCCTCTCGGCGCTGAAAATTCCTTCCGTGACCGGCAGCTGTTCGCACCCGACCGGCGTCGGCCTGGCGGTGATTCTCTTCGGGCCTGGCGTGGTGGCGATCCTTGGCGCCATCGTGCTGCTGTTCCAGGCGCTGCTGCTGGCGCACGGCGGGCTGACGACGCTCGGCGCGAACGGGATGTCGATGGCGGTCATCGGGCCGGTGGTCGGCTATATGGTGTGGAAAATGGCCTGCCGCGCGGGCATTCGCCGCGATGTCGGGGTGTTTCTCTGCGCGATGCTGGCGGATCTGGTGACCTACTTTGTCACCTCCGTACAGCTCGGCGTGGCCTTCCCGGATCCGACCGCCGGCGCGACCGGATCGATCGTCAAGTTTATGGGGATCTTCTGCCTGACCCAGATCCCGATCGCCATTGCTGAAGGACTGTTAACCGTCATGATCTACGACCAGTTGACCAAACGTCAGCTGATTACCGCACAGGGGCATTAACATGAAAAAGACGCTGATATTGTTAGCCATGGTGGTGGCGCTGGTGATCCTGCCGTTCTTTGTCGATCACGGCGGCGAGTTTGGCGGTTCGGACGGCGAGGCGGAGAGCCAGATTCAGGTGGTCGCACCGCATTATGAGCCGTGGTTCCAGCCGCTGTACGAACCGGCGAGTGGAGAAATTGAGAGCCTGCTGTTTACGCTCCAGGGCTCCCTCGGCGCGGCGGTGATTTTCTATATTCTGGGCTACAGCAAAGGCAGACAGCGCCGTGATGACCGGGTTTGACCGACTTAGCTATCAGAGCCGCTGGTTTCACGTCGCGCCGGAGCGCAAGTTCCTGTTCTGGCTGCTGCTGATGGTGCTGGCCTTTACCCTGCCTCCGCTGGGGCAGGGTATCGAAATGGCGCTGATTGCCGCCTTAACCTGCTGGCTGCTGCGGGTCTCGCCGTGGCGCTGGTGCCGCTGGATGGCGCTGCCGTTTGGCTTCCTGCTGATCGGCGTGCTGACCATTCTGTTTAGCGTCAGCCGCAATCCGCAGGATCTGCTGCTGAGCCTGCCGCTGGGCAGCGTCTGGCTGGGCATCACGTCGGAGGGGCTGACGACCGCCAATCAGACCTTCTGGCGCAGCCTGGCGGCGCTGGCGTCCACCTTCTGGCTGGTGCTGAATCTGCCGTTCCCGCAGCTTATTGTGCTGCTCAAGCGCGGGCGGGTGCCGCGGCTGCTGACCGAGCAAATCCTGCTGACCTGGCGCTTTATTTTTATTCTGTTAGACGAAGCGCTGGCGATTCATCGTGCGCAAACATTACGTTTTGGCTACCGTAGCGTGCCGAAGGGCTATCGTTCGCTGGCGATGCTGGTAGGGCTGCTGTTTACCCGGGTGATGATCCGCTACCAGCAGATGAGCACCACGCTGGATATCAAACTGTATCAGGGTGACTTTCACCTCTAAGGATAAGTATGCTTGCCACGACCGATCTCTGGTTTCGCTATCAGGACGAGCCGGTGCTGAAGGGGCTGACGCTGGATTTTTCCCGTCACGCGGTGACCGGACTGGTGGGGGCGAACGGCTGCGGAAAATCCACGCTGTTTATGAACCTGAGCGGTCTGCTGCGCCCGCAGAGCGGGGCGGTGCTGTGGCAGGGAAAACCGCTGGATTACAGCAAACGCGGCCTGCTGGCGCTGCGTCAGCAGGTGGCGACCGTTTTCCAGGACCCGGACCAGCAGATTTTCTATACCGATATCGACAGCGATATCGCCTTTAGCCTGCGTAACCTGGGGGTTGCGGAAGAGGAAATTGCCCGCCGGGTGGACGATGCCCTGACTCTCGTCGATGCCCAGGGGTTTCGTCACCAGCCGATTCAGTGCCTGAGCCACGGGCAGAAAAAGCGCGTGGCGATAGCCGGCGCGCTGGTGCTGCAGGCGCGCTATTTACTGCTCGACGAGCCGACGGCGGGGCTCGATCCCTCGGGACGCGCGCAGATGATCGACATCATTAAGCGCATTGCCGATCGGGGCAACCACGTGGCGATCTCCAGCCACGATATCGATCTGATCTATGAAATCAGCGATGCGGTTTACGTGTTACGCCGCGGCGAAGTGCTGGCGCATGGCGAACCCGGGGAGGTGTTTGCCCGCAGCGAACTGATGGCCCAGGCCGGGCTCACCCAGCCGTGGCTGGTGAAACTGCACGCGCAGCTCGGGCTGCCGCTGTGTAAAACCGAAGAAGAATTTTTTACGCGGATGCGAAACAACGCGATGAAGGAGGCGTCATGACGCTGGCAATTATGTTACAGGGCACCGCTTCCGACGTCGGCAAAAGCGTGCTGGTCGCGGGGCTGTGCCGCATCTTTTATCAGGACGGGCAGCGCACCGCGCCGTTTAAATCGCAGAATATGGCGCTTAATTCCGGTATCACGCCGGATGGCAAAGAGATGGGCCGCGCGCAAATTTTCCAGGCCGAAGCGGCGGGCACTACCCCGGATGTGCGCATGAACCCGGTGCTGCTTAAGCCAACCAGCGACCGTAAAGCGCAGGTGGTGCTGATGGGCAAAGTGGCGACCGATATGGACGCGGTGAGCTATCACGAATACAAGCCGCGCCTGCGCGAACAGATCCTCGCGGTTTATAACAGCCTGGCCGCCGAACATGATGTGTTGGTGCTGGAAGGGGCGGGCAGTCCGGCGGAGATCAACCTGCGCGATCGCGACATCGTCAATATGGGCATGGCCGAGATGGCCCAGTGCCCGGTGATCCTCGTGGCGGATATCGATCGCGGCGGCGTATTCGCCTCCATCTACGGCACGCTCGCGCTGCTGCATGACCGCGAGCGCGCGCGGGTCAAAGGGGTGATTATCAATAAATTTCGCGGCGACGTGGCGCTGCTGTATTCCGGGATCGAGCAGATAGAAGCGCTCACCGGCGTCCCGGTACTCGGCGTGATGCCGTGGCTGGACGTCGATCTCGAAGATGAGGACGGCGTCGCGCTGCAAAAAGGGAAATATCTGCGTACCGACAGGCGCGATATTGAGATTGCCGTGGTCCAGGTACCGCACATCTCTAATTTCACCGATTTCAACGCGCTGGCGGCGCAGCCGGACGTCCGCGTCCGCTATGTTCGCCAGCCCCAGGAGCTGGCGGGCGTGGATATGATTATCCTGCCGGGCAGTAAAAATACGCTCGGCGACCTGGGCTGGCTGCGCGAGAGCGGCATGGCGCACGCGGTACTGCAGGCCCGGCGTAAGGGCGTACCGGTGCTGGGGATCTGCGGCGGCTACCAGATGCTCGGCGAAACCATTATTGATGAGGTGGAGTCGGGGCTTGGCACCCAGCCGGGGCTGGGGTTGCTCAATACCGTCACCCACTTTGCGCACAGCAAAACGACCACCCAGGTAACGGCGACTCTGGCTCCGGCGCTGCCGGCGTGGCTGGCGGCAACGGCGGGGCTGGCGGTAAGCGGCTACGAAATTCATATGGGCGAAACCGAGCTGCGCGACGGCTGCCGTTCGCTGATGCAATTACATAAAGGCGGCCAGAATGTGGCGGACGGCGCGGTCAGCGATGACGGCCTGGCGTTTGGCACCTATCTGCACGGCCTGTTCGATAGCGATGCATTTACCCGCGCGCTGGTTAACGGCCTGCGCCAGCGTAAAGGGCTGGCGGCGCTGGATAGCGATTTCGAGTATGCGCAGTATAAATCTCGCCAGTTCGATCTGCTGGCGGACGCGATGCGTCAGCATATTGATATCGAAAAAATCTACGCCATCATGCGCCAACATCAGGAGCCCGTATGCTGACATTAGTGACCGGCGGGGCGCGCAGCGGTAAAAGCCGCCATGCCGAAGCGCTGATCGCCCATGCGCCGCAGGTACTCTATATCGCCACCTCGCAGATCTTTGATGACGAGATGGCGGCGAGGATCCAGCACCACCGCGACGGCAGGCCCGCGCACTGGCGCACCGCCGAGCGCTGGCAGCAGCTTGATGAACTGATCACCCCGGATATCGCCCCGGAGGAGGCGATTTTGCTGGAATGCATCACCACCATGGTAACCAACCTGCTGTTTGCGCTGGGGGGCGACAGCGCGCCGGACGACTGGGATTATGCGGCGATGGAGCGGGCGATCGACGCCGAAATCGCGGTACTGATTGCCGCCTGCCAGCGCTGCCCGGCCCGCGTGGTGCTGGTGACCAACGAGGTGGGGATGGGGATTGTGCCGGAAAACCGTCTGGCCCGCCATTTCCGCGACATCGCCGGGCGCGTTAACCAGCGCCTGGCGGCGGCGGCGGACGAGGTGTGGCTGGTGGTGTCGGGCATTGGCGTAAAAATCAAATAGGCCAGGCGCGCCGTACCGGGCGTTATTCTTCCTGCTGGCTCTGCCATGAGCCAGCCAACAAGACGAGAACCTCTATGCAAAGCTTAACCTCTCTACTGGGCGCGATCCCGGCGCCTGATGAAAGCGCGATGGCGCGCGCCCGGCTTCATATCGACGGCCTGCTGAAGCCGCCCGGAAGCCTTGGACGCCTTGAAGATCTTGCCGTACAGCTGGCGGGCATGCCCGGTCTTGACGGCGTGCCGCAGGTGAAAAAGAAGGCGCTGCTGGTGATGTGCGCCGACCACGGCGTGTGGGACGAAGGGGTCGCCATCTCGCCGAAAGCGGTGACCGCCATCCAGGCGGCGAATATGATGCTGGGGAAAACCGGCGTTTGCGTGCTGGCGGCGCAGGCGGGCGCGAAAATGCACGTGATTGATGTCGGGATCGATGCTGAGCTGATTCCGGGCGTTATCAACATGCGCGTGGCGCGCGGCTGCGGCAATATCGCCGTCGGTCCGGCAATGCACCGCGGCCAGGCGGAAGAGCTGCTGCTGGAGGTGATGCGCCATACTCGAGGGCTGGCGCAGGATGGCGTCACCCTGTTTGGCGTCGGGGAGCTCGGAATGGCCAATACCACCCCGGCGGCGGCGATTGTCAGCGTTCTGACCGGCAGCGATGCACAGGAGGTGGTCGGGATTGGCGCTAATCTGCCGTTGGCGAAGGTCGCTAATAAAGTGGAAGTGGTGCGCCGGGCTATCGCCGTCAACCGGCCTGACCCGAACGATGGTCTCGACGTGCTGGCAAAAGTGGGCGGTTTTGATTTATTGGGGATGACGGGCGTGATGCTGGGCGCGGCCTCCTGCGGCCTGCCGGTGGTGCTCGATGGCTTTCTCTCCTACGCGGCGGCGCTGGCGGCGTGCCGAATTGCGCCGGAAGTGAAGCCCTATCTGATCCCGTCCCACTATTCGGCGGAGAAGGGCGCGCGTACGGCGCTGATGCATCTCGAACTGGAGCCCTACCTGAATATGGGGATGCGTCTGGGCGAAGGCAGCGGCGCGGCGCTGGCGATGCCGATCGTGGAAGCGGCCTGCGCGATGTATCACGAGATGGGCATGCTGGCGGCGAGCAATATTGTGTTGCCAAAGGGCTGAGAAAGGGCTGGGGAGCGGCGCTGCGCCGTTCCCTGAATCAGGCATAAGATTTTGCGGAGCGCAGAAACAAAAAAACACCCTTGAGGGTGTTTATGATGTTGGTTGCGGGGGCCGGATTTGAACCGACGACCTTCGGGTTATGAGCCCGACGAGCTACCAGGCTGCTCCACCCCGCGTCCGTCTTTACTCTTCATCGAGTAAACTTGCATCAGATTTTAATTGGTTGCGGGGGCCGGATTTGAACCGACGACCTTCGGGTTATGAGCCCGACGAGCTACCAGGCTGCTCCACCCCGCGTCCGTCATTACTCTTCCATCGAGTAACGTTACTTCTCTGATTTTAATTGGTTGCGGGGGCCAGATTTGAACTGACGACCTTCGGGTTATGAGCCCGACGAGCTACCAGGCTGCTCCACCCCGCGTCCGTGGAAGCGCACTATACTCCGCTAACGTTTTGATGCAACCCTTTTTGGCAGAAATCATCAATTTTGTAAAAAATGGTGCATATAGAATCACTTCCAGCCTATTTTTTGCGCAAAACTGCCTTTGCGGTGCCTAAGCGCATTTCATTAGCCCTGGGGGTTTGTTATCTTCATCACGCACCCGGGCTTAGCAGCATAAAGAAGAGATACCATGAAAGGACGTTGGGCAAAATACGCAGTAACAGGCGCAATGCTGGCAATGCTGGCCGCCTGTTCCTCAAAACCGACCGATCGCGGTCAGCAGTATAATGAAGGTAAACTCACCCAGCCGTTTTCATTGGTTAACCAACCTGATGCGGTCGGCTCGCCGATCAACGCCGGCGATTTCTCCGAGCAGGTGAGACAGATTCGTAGCGCCTCTCCGCGCCTCTACACCAGCCAGAGCAACGTCTACAATGCGATTCAGGAGTGGCTGCGTTCCGGCGGCGACACCCGCACGCTGAGCCAGTTTGGTATCGACGCCTGGCAGATGCAGGGGACGGATAACTACGGTAACGTCCAGTTTACCGGCTACTACACGCCGGTGGTGCAGGCGCGCCATACTCGCCAGGGCGAGTTCCAGTACCCGATTTACCGGATGCCGCCGAAGCGCGGCAAGCTGCCGTCCCGCGCCAGCATCTACGCCGGCGCTCTGAGCGACAACTACATCCTGGCCTACAGCAACTCGCTGATGGATAACTTCATCATGGACGTGCAGGGCAGCGGTTACATTGATTTTGGCGACGGCTCGCCGCTGAACTTCTTCAGCTATGCCGGGAAAAACGGCTGGCCGTACTACAGCATCGGTAAAGTGCTGATCGACCGCGGCGAAGTGAAGCGCGAAGATATGTCGATGCAGGCGATCCGCGAATGGGGCGAAAAACACAGCGAGGCGGAAGTGCGCGAGCTGCTGGAGCAGAACCCGTCGTTCGTCTTCTTTAAACCGCAGTCTTTTGCGCCGGTGAAAGGCGCCAGCGCGGTGCCGCTGATTGGCCGGGCATCGGTGGCTTCCGACCGTTCCATTGTTCCTGCCGGCACCACGCTGCTGGCGGAGGTGCCGCTGCTGGATAACAACGGCAAGTTTAACGGCCAGTACGAGCTGCGTTTAATGGTGGCTCTCGATGTTGGCGGGGCGATTAAAGGCCAGCACTTCGATATTTACCAGGGCATTGGCCCGGATGCCGGGCATCGTGCCGGCTGGTATAACCACTACGGCCGCGTATGGGTGCTGAAAAACGCCCCGGGCGCGGGCAACGTCTTTAGCGGCTAGTACGCCGGTTCTTTTCCCCGGTCGCGCTACGCTTACCGGGGCTACGGCTGATTTTGTCACCCGGGTAAGGCGCTTGCGCCGCGACCCGGGAATGTCCACTAATTCTGAGGTTTTATGTCTGTTGTAATCAGCGATGCCTGGCGCCAGCGTTTTGGCGGCACGGCGCGTTTATATGGTGAAAAGGCGCTGCAATGTTTTGCCGACGCGCACGTCTGCGTGGTCGGCATTGGCGGCGTAGGCTCATGGGCGGCGGAAGCGCTGGCGAGAACCGGAATTGGCGCGATTACCCTGATCGATATGGATGATGTCTGCGTGACCAACACCAATCGCCAGATCCACGCCCTTGGCGGCAACGTTGGCCTGGCGAAAGCCGAGGTGATGGCGGAACGTATTCGCCTGATCAACCCCGAGTGCCGGGTCACGGTGGTGGACGATTTTGTCACCCCGGAAAACGTCGCCGAGTATCTTGGCGTTGGCTTTAGCTACGTGATTGACGCCATCGACAGCGTGCGCCCGAAAGCGGCGCTAATCGCTTACTGTCGTCGCCATAAGGTTCCGCTGGTGACCACCGGCGGCGCGGGCGGGCAAATCGATCCGACGCAAATTCAGGTCGCCGATCTGGCGAAAACCATCCAGGATCCGCTGGCGGCAAAGCTGCGTGAGCGTTTGAAGAGCCAGTTTGGGGTGGTGAAGAACAGCAAAGGTAAGCTCGGCGTGGATTGCGTGTTTTCCACCGAAGCGCTGGTTTATCCGCAGGCGGACGGCAGCGTTTGTGCGATGAAAAGCACCGCTGAGGGGCCGAAGCGAATGGACTGCGCATCCGGCTTTGGCGCCGCGACGATGGTGACCGCGACCTTTGGTTTTGTCGCCGTCTCCCACGCGCTGAAGAAAATGCTGGCGAAGGCGGAGCGGCAGACGGCGTAAATTCCCGGGTCGCGGCGCAGGCGCCTTACCCGGGCTACAAAACTGCGCACCTGTCCGGGCGACAAAACCGCACGAACCCGTAGCCCGGGCAAGGCGCGTCAAGCGCCGCCCCCGGGATAAGCTTAAACCTCAACCTCGCGGGCGGCGGCGAGCACCGCTTCGCTCAGGGCGCTGAGCCCCTGACTGCGCGAGGCGCTCAGCTGGCCGCGCAGCCCCAGCGCATCAAATAGCGCCAGCGGATCCTGCGCCAGCAGCTCAGCGGCGCTTTTGCCTTCTATGGCGGTCAACAGCACCGCCAGCATGCCGCGCACGATGCGGCCTTCGCTATCGCCGAAGAAATGCAGCTTGCCCTCGGCGTCAACGACGTGCCCCAGCCAGACGCGGTTTTCACAACCGGCAATCTCTTTGGCTCGCGCTTTCAGGTCGTCCGGCAGCGCGGGAAGCTGCTTACCCAGTAAAATCAGCTGGCGGTATTTATCTTCCCACTGGCTGAGCGGGGTAAAGGTCTGCCGTAGAGATGCCTCGGTGATGCGGGTACCAAAAGGGTGAGAAGTCGTCATTAATCCACCAGTATTTCCAGAGCGCGGTCCACGGCGTGCACCAGCGCGTAGACATCGTCTTGCGTGTTATAGGGCGCGAAGGAGGCCCGTAGCGTGCCGCTGACGCCAAGCGCCGCCAGCAGCGGCTGGGCGCAGTGCTGACCGGCGCGCAGCGCGATCCCCGACTCCGCCAGCAGCGTCACCATATCGCTATGGTGAACGCCGTCAAAATCAAACGCCAGCAGGCTGGCGTCCTGGCAGCGGAAGGAGCGGAAGCCCGGACGTTTCGCCAGTTCGTCTTCCGCCAGCGTCGCCAGGCCGCGGCTCCAGTTTTCCGCCTGCGCGATGTCCGTTTCCTCCAGCCACTCCAGCGCCGCGCTCAGGCCGATCACCCCGGCGATATTGGGCGTTCCCGCCTCGAAGCGCCAGGGGGCGGGCTGGGTTTTGAAGCCATCGAAGGTGACTTCGGTAATCATTTTTCCGCCGCCGAGCCACGGCGACATCTCCGCCAGCCGTTCGCTTTTGCCATACAGCGCGCCGATGCCGGTCGGCCCGTAGAGCTTATGGCCTGAAAAAGCATAAAAGTCGATATCCAGCGCCTGGACGTCCGCCGGGAAATGTACCGCTCCCTGCGCGCCGTCGACCATCACCACCATCCCGGCAGCGCGGGCCTGGCGTATTGCCAGCGTCAGATCCGGACAGCCGCCGGTGACGTTGGACATCTGGCCAATCGCCAGCACCCGGCTGCGCGGCGTGATAAGCGCGCCAAGCGCCGCCACGTCCGGCAGGCGGTTGCCCGCCAGCGGCAGCTTCACCACCCGCGCGCCGGTTTGCCCGGCAACCATTAACCACGGCACCAGGTTGGCGTGATGCTCTGCTTCGCTGACGATAATCTCATCGCCGGGTTTCAGGCGCGGGCGCACGTAGCTCTGCGCCACCATATTAATGGCTTCGGTGGTGCCGCGCGTCCAGACGATATCCTGGCCGGAAGGGGCGTTGAGCAGCGTTGCCACCCGTTCGCGGGCGTTTTCATAGCGTTCGGTTAGCTGACGGGCGGTGGCGAACTGGCTGCGGTGGACGTTACCGGCGCTAAGGCGATAGAACTGGTCGCTGGCCTCAATGACCGCCAGCGGTTTGAGGGTTGTCGCGGCGCTATCAAGATAGACGCCGGCGTCGGCCAGCGCCGGGAACTGGGCGCGAAATTGGACGGGGTTGAATGCGTTCATGAGATTCCTCGTATCGATATCAGGATCGTCGCGCAAATCGGCGGGTGATACAAGGTTTCTGCTAACGACTGGAATTTTCTGAATATGGCTTCGGGTGGGTAAAAGATAGTTATGCTGAATAGTGTTGGGTTTGCGTTTTAACCTGGTACAGAACGAATCATAAACAGTATAAATAGTCGAAAGGAGAGAAAGATGAAAATGAATAAGACTGCCGCAATTATTTCTGCCTGTGTGCTGACCTTTGGCCTGAGCGCCTGCTCCTCCAACTACGTGATGCATACCAACGATGGGCGCACCATCGTGACCGACGGCAAACCGCAAACGGATAATGATACTGGCATGATTTCGTACAAAGATGCCTGGGGTAACAAGCAGCAGATTAACCGTTCTGACGTAAAACAGCTGGGCGAACTGGATAAGTGATTTCGGTATAGCAGGCAAAAAAAAGCACCGCGCAGTGCGGTGCTACATTAAATCACTATGGACAGACAGGGTAAATGTACAGGAAGTGAAAAGGGGTAGCTGAGCTACCATGGTCCGCAAACCCGGACCAATTGCAAACACAACAACACAACATCACAACCGTAAGCCAAAAGCTTGTTGGAACACGCATTCCAAAAAAAGCTCTTCGTTCCGGCTCAGGAAGTGCCGCCACTATAGGTATTTGCTGGTAGAAGCTCAACGGACAAATTATAATAGCTCAGATAAAAAAAACTAATAGGTTAACTATTGTTTCCTGTTTGTTAAATTGCCTTAACATCTAAGCCAGAATAACTATGTCCAAGCGTTTGCCACCTCTGAATGCATTACGTGTTTTTGATGCAGCCGCCCGCCATCTTAGCTTCACTCGCGCCGCCGATGAGCTTTTTGTGACGCAGGCCGCAGTCAGCCACCAAATCAAGTCCCTGGAGGATTTCCTCGGCCTCAAGCTGTTCCGTCGACGCAATCGTTCTCTTCTTTTGACGGAGGAGGGGCAGAGCTATTTTCAGGATATCAAAGAGATTTTTTCGCAGCTCACCGAAGCGACCCGCAAGCTTCAGGCCCGAAGCGCAAAAGGGGCCTTAACCGTCAGTATGCTCCCCAGTTTTGCCATTCAGTGGCTGGTGCCAAGGCTCACAAGCTTTAACTCAGCTTATCCGGGAATCGACGTCAGGATCCAGGCCGTGGACCGTCAGGAGGATAAGCTGGCCGACGATGTCGACGTGGCGATTTTTTACGGCCGCGGCAACTGGCCGGGGCTGCGGGTGGAAAAGCTGTACGCCGAATATCTGCTCCCGGTGTGCTCACCGCTGTTGCTCACCGGCGATAAAGCGTTGAAAACGCCTGCCGATCTGGCGCAACATACCCTGTTGCACGATGCTTCCCGCCGCGACTGGCAAACTTATACCCGCCAGTTAGGTCTAAACCATATTAATGTTCAACAGGGACCGATATTTAGCCACAGCGCAATGGTGCTGCAGGCGGCAATCCATGGACAGGGGGTCGCGCTGGCCAACAATGTGATGGCGCAGTCCGAGATTGAGGCGGGCCGTTTGGTCTGCCCGTTTAATGATGTTCTGGTCAGTAAGAATGCGTTTTATCTCGTTTGTCATGACAGTCAGGCAGAACTGGGTAAAATAGCCGCCTTCCGCCAGTGGATTCTGGCAAAAGCGGCTAATGAACAAGAAAAATTTCGCTTTCGTTATGAACAATAAATCATCGTAGGGTAAACACATGACCAGCCGTTTTATGCTGATTTTCGCCGCGATAAGCGGTTTTATCTTTGTGGCTTTGGGCGCTTTTGGCGCGCACGTTTTGAGTAAAACGATGGGCGTTGCGGAAATGGGCTGGATCCACACCGGCCTGCAGTATCAGGCATTCCATACGCTGGCTATTTTTGGCCTGGCGGTGGCGATGCAGCGCCGCATCAGCATCTGGTTTTACTGGAGCAGCGTCTTTATGGCGCTCGGTACCGTTCTTTTTAGCGGCAGCCTCTACTGTCTGGCGCTCTCGCATTTACGCCTGTGGGCGTTCGTTACGCCGGTTGGGGGCGTCTGCTTCCTCGCCGGTTGGATATTAATGTTAATTGGTGCAATTCGTCTGAAACGTAAGGGCGTTGTTCATGAATAAAGTTGTCCTCTATTGTCGCCCTGGGTTTGAGAAAGAGTGCGCAGCAGAAATTACCGATAAGGCCTCGCGCCTTGAGGTGTTTGGTTTTGCCCGGGTTAAAGACGACTCCGGCTATGTGATTTTTGAGTGCTACCAGGCCGAAGATGGCGAAAAGCTGGTGCGCGAACTGCCGTTCAGCTCGCTGGTGTTTGCCCGCCAGATGTTTGTGGTTGGCGAACTGCTGCGCGACCTGCCGCCGGAAGACCGGATTTCCCCGATCGTCGGTATGCTGCAGGGCGTGGTGGAGAAGGGCGGCGAGCTGCGCGTTGAAGTGGCCGATACCAACGAAAGCAAAGAGCTGATGAAGTTCTGCCGCAAGTTTACGGTACCGCTGCGCGCGGCGCTGCGCGAAGCGGGCGTGCTGACCAACTATGAAACGCCAAAGCGTCCGGTGGTCCACGTGTTCTTTATCGCCCCCGGCTGCTGCTACACCGGTTACTCGTTGTCTAACAACAACTCGCCGTTCTATATGGGCATTCCGCGGCTCAAGTTCCCGTCCGATGCGCCGAGCCGTTCGACCCTTAAGCTGGAAGAGGCGTTTCACGTCTTTATTCCGGCGGATGAGTGGGACGAGCGCCTGGCGAACGGTATGTACGCCGTGGATCTTGGTGCCTGCCCCGGCGGCTGGACCTATCAGCTGGTGAAACGCAATATGTGGGTCTCCTCGGTGGATAACGGCCCGATGGCGCAAAGCCTGATGGATACCGGCCAGGTGACCTGGCTGCGTGAAGATGGCTTCAAGTATCGCCCGACGCGCAACAACATTTCGTGGATGGTGTGCGATATGGTGGAGAAACCGGCAAAAGTGGCGGCGCTGATGGCCCAGTGGCTGGTGAACGGCTGGTGCCGGGAAACCATCTTTAACCTGAAGCTGCCGATGAAAAAACGCTACGAAGAGCTGTCGCGCAACCTGGCCTATATTCAGGAACAGCTGGACGAGCACGGCATCAACGCGCAAATCCAGGCGCGCCAGCTGTATCACGATCGCGAAGAGGTGACGGTTCACGTTCGCCGCCTGTGGGCTGCCGTCGGCGGTCGCCGCGACGAACGCTAGTTTGATCTGTAGGCCGGATAGGGTGTTAAGCCGCTATCCGGCGCTGCCATAGCCGTTACGACTGCGACACGTCCGAAACAATATGCGTCACATCATCCAGATGGCCGATCCGCGCCTCCCCTGAACGATTAAATTTGCTCTTATCAATCAACAATAACGATTGCGACGCTCGCTTAAGCAGCAGCGATTTGAACTCGGCGTTCACCGTATTTGAGTCCCAGAGCGCGCCGTCGCTGTCGATGCCCTCGCAGGAAAAAATGAACAGGTCGATCTCCAGCGCTTTGAGCTGTGAGATAAGCGACGCGCTGACGTAGCAGCCGTATTTCCGCTGGAGCGTACCGCCGGAGCAGGTAAGCTGAATGTTCTCTCGCTTGCTGAGCTCCTGGCAAATCGGCTGGCTGTTGGTAAAGACGTGAAGGTCGATATCCGGCAGCTGGCGGGCCAGATACCAGCAGGTGGAACTGGCATCAAGGGCGATAACCATCCCCTCTTCTATCCACGCAAGCGCCTCGCGGGCGATGTCCGCTTTGTGCGCGTAGTGGCTTTTCAGACGGATATGAAAAGGGTCGCCGCTGTCACGGCTTTGCCGGTGAATGACTTTTGCCCGACCGTGGTTACGCAGCACTTTCCCCTGGGACTGGAGCTCGCTGAGATCGCGGCGAATGGTTTCTCTGCTGACGTTAAGCTGTAGCGATAAGGCTTCGGTGGTCAGGCTGTTATGGTTAATGAGCAGGTCTAGTATCGCTTGCTGTCGTGCCGCTTTCATTTTTCTCACCCTGGCGTTCGCTGAGCGCCCGCATCAGACGGGCGCTCCGGCATGAGATTACGGCGTTACTCCTTTTTTTAAAAGAATATTCCCGTACTTAGCGCGCTCACCTGTGATAACGATCGCAAAGGCTTTTTGCGCCCGCTCGTAGAAAGCAAAGCGGTCGATGCGGGCGATCTCCGGGCAGGGCGCGGGGCCGGAAAGCGCCTCGCGATAGCGCGTTTCTACCTGAGGGTCGAGGGCGTCGCCTTCCACGGCGGCCATCATCACCAGCGGCGGAGCGTAGCTGTCTAACTCAAACAGCGGAATAATCGCCTGCAGCAGGTCGCTCACCCGCAGGCCGTCGGCGCGAATGACCTGTGGCCCCATGCTGTGGGCCGGGAAGTGGGCATCGGAAAAAATAATCTCATCGCCATGCCCCATTTCCGCCAGCACTTTGAGGAGGTCCGGGGAAATCAACGGGGAAATCGTTTTTAGCATCTCATACTCCCTCAATCAGTTCGGGTTCGGTTTGCGGGTAAAAGTAACGATACCGGTAGCTCACCTGCGCTCTGGCCTGCTCCGGGCTGCTGAATTCACCGACGCCATACCAGCCAAACATGGCGGCGCCGGCGACGGTGGTTTCGGCGTCATCGAGTACTTTAATGGGGATCTCCAGCCTGTTGGCTTTGATCTGATTCCACAGCGCGTTGCGGCTGCCGCCGCCGACCAGCAGCAGCTCGCGGGCTTTGAAGTGGCCGATTTGCTGCAGCGTTTGCAGATTGTGCGCTAGCTGTTCGGCTAATCCTTCCAGCGCGGCGAGGTAGAAATGACCGCGGGTGGTATTCAGCGTTATGCCCTGCCAGCCTGCGGTTGGGCTGGATAGCAGGTCGCACTGCATCTTCACCTTCTGAGCGCCGCGGGGGAGGGCCCGGGCCTCTTCAATCAACGTTTGCCAGGGCGTCTCAGGCGTCCACAGCAGCTGGCGTATCCATTCCAGCACGCCGGAGGCCAGCCACTGCATGCCGGGGTTATAGCGTCCCGGCTGACAATCCAGCTCGCAGGTGGAGCCCGCATAGTGGCTGAGCAGCGACGTGTCCACCTGGGCGCTGCGCACCATCAGAATTTCCCAGGTGCCGGACGACAGCACCGGTTCATCCTGCTCCGCGCCCGCGCCAAACAGCGCGAACTGGGTGTCGTGCCCGGCGGAGATAACCGGAATGCCGACGGCTAAACCCAGCATCTTCGCGGCATCGCTTCGCAGCGTGCCAATCTGCTGGCCCGCTTCAACGAGCCGGGGAAACAGGCGGCGCGGCAATCCCGTGGCCTGCAGAATCTGCGCGCTGAAATCCCGCTGGTGGATATCCAGCATCTGGCTGGTGCCCGCCATGGTGATATCGGTCGTGAATTCGCCGGTCAGACGCTGGTTGAGAAGCGAGGAGATGAACAGCCAGGCGTGGGCCTGCTCCAGCAGCTGCGGGTGGTTCTCTTTCAGCCATATCAGCTTATACAGGGTGTTGAAACCAAATGCGCCGACGCCGGAGATCTGCTGGAGCTGCTGCGCGGGCATAAAGCAGCCGATATTGTCCATCACCGCCGCGGTACGCGGACATTTCCAGCTGATGACCGGATAGAGCAGCTTGCCCTGTTTATCCACCAGCGCGCCGTCGACGCCGAAGGTGGTGACCGTGATGCCGCGAACCGTGCAGGATGAGAGCGGGTCGGCAATTTGCCGACAGCATTCGGCGAAGCGTTGCAGGATTGCCTCCAGCGACCACTGGTGCCAGGCGCTGTTCTCCACGGCGATATCGCTGGCGTTGGCCGTTGCGGCGCGGGCGATAATATTCCCCTGACGGTCAACGGCAATCGCCCGTACGTTAGTGGCGCCGCAGTCGAGGACCAGGATGACTTCATTCTTCATAATCTCTCCCGAGACGTTGCCGGATGGCGGCGTAAACGCCTTATCCGGCCTACGGGAACGGTATCATCCGTAGGCCGGATGGCGGCGTAAACGCCTTATCCGGCCTACGGGAACGGTATCATCCGTAGGCCGGATAAGCGCAGCACCATCAGGCATTTTTAACGTTTATACAGCGGGCCGTAGTTCTGGCAGGCGCGGTAATCCTGGCCTTCGCTATCCATCCCGTGCGCAGACCAGCTGGAGGGGCGGTAGATTTTCGCCTCTTCTACGTTATGCATGCACACCGGGATCCGCAGCATTGACGCCAGGGTGATAAAGTCGGCGCCAACGTGACCGATGGTCAGCACGCCGTGGTTAGCGCCCCAGTTCGCCATCACCGAGTAGACGTCGGAGAACGGGCCTTTACCGGTCAGGCGCGGCGCAAACCAGGTGGTGGGCCAGGTGGAGTTGGTGCGGGCATCCAGCTGGTCATGCATCGCTTTCGGCAGCTCTACGCTCCAGCCTTCGGCAATCTGCAGTACCGGGCCGAGGCCTTTAATGATATTCACGCGGGTCATGGTGAACGGCACGCCGCCTTCGGTCAGGAAGCGGGAGGAGAAGCCGCCGCCGCGGAAATATTCATGAATCGCCGGGCACCATTCGGTGGCCGCGAGGCAGGCGTCGGCCTCCTGCTGGCTGATTTCCCAGTGCGGCTTCATGGTTGGCTTGCCTTCCGCATCGCGCTGTTTGCAGGCGCCGTCCAGCGCCGCTGAACCGGAGTTGATCAAGTGGATAATGCCGTGTTCCGCCAGTCCGGTGAGCGGTTGGCCGGTGACGCGTTTAACCGCGTCCGGCGACCAGTAGGTGCGCACGTCGGCAAACACCTGGGCGGTGCCGGTCAGCTGGTGGCCCATCAGCATCGCCACGCCGTTGAGGCTGTCGTTTTCCGTGGCGACGACGAAGGGTTCGCGTACGCCGTTCCAGTCGAACGAGCTATTGAGCAGCGCTTCGGCGGTATCGCCGTTAGGGTATTGATCGGTCCAGTGGCGCTGGCCCTGGAAGCCCGCGGCGATGGCGTTGTAGCCCAGCGACTCTTCGACCAGCCCTTTTTCCGCCAGCTTCTTGTTGCCCTGCATCATGTCGCGGATGCACATCGCCATCAGCAGGCTCTCTTTCAGCACCGCGCGGCTCTGTTCGGCGTTGCGCTTATACTGCTGCGCGTTCTGGTCTTCGCCGTAGCGGAAGTTTTTATCCGCCCACGCCAGCGCCATTTCCAGCTCGCTTTCATCATAGATTTTCTGGTCGATGCGGCGGCGCAGCTCGGTCATGTCCACCGCCTGCACTTTCATACCGAGCCAGGACTCGAAGAAGTTGTGATCGACGATAGAACCGGCGATCCCCATCGACACGCCGCCAACGGAAAGATAGCTTTTGCCCTTCATGCTGGCCACCGCTAAGCCGGCGCGGGCAAAGCGCAGCAGTTTTTCTTCGACATCCGGCGGAATGGAGGTGTCGTCGGCGTCCTGCACGTCGTGACCATAAATGGAGAACGCCGGAATACCCTTCTGACTGTGGGCCGCCAGCGCTGCCGCAAGGTAAACCGCGCCGGGGCGCTCGGTGCCGTTAAAGCCCCAGATGGCTTTTGGCCGCAGCGGGTCCATATCGATAGTTTCGCTGCCGTAGCACCAGCACGGAGTCACGGTAATGGTGACGCCGACGTTCTGGCTGCTGAATCTCTCCTCGCAGGCGGCGGATTCCGCCATGCCCGCAATGCAGCTGTCGGCGATGACGCACTCAATCTGCGCGCCGCAGGCGTGACGCAGTTTTTCCGCGATCAGCGCGGCGGTGGCTTTCGCCATATTCATGGTTTGCTCTTCCAGCGACTCGCGCACTCCCATGCGGCGCCCATCAATCACCGGGCGGATGCCAATTTTCGGTAAGCTGATTTTTTTCATTCCAGATTCCTCACGTTATTCGGATAAATGTTTAGTTAGCTGCCGTTTGCGAACGGAAACGGGCAAAGATGAAGATGACGGCAAAGCACAGCGCCGGGACCAGCTCCGCGGTGGGGATGTTGCCGGCTGCGTCGCTGACAAAGCCCATCACCGGAGTGACAATCCCGCCGCCAATAATGGTCATGACGATAAAAGAGGAGCCGTATTTGGTGTCCTGCCCCAGGTTTTTGATGCCCAGCGAGAAGATGGTCGGATACTGAATCGACATAAAGGCGCTGCACAGCGTCAGGGCCAGCAGACCCACGTGGCCGCCGGTGAAAGCGGAAATCAGGCACAGGATCATCGAGAGCAGGGCATAGGCTGCCAGCACTTTATGCGGCGCGAAGCGGCTGATGAGCCAGGTACCGGAGAAGCGGCCGATAAAGAAGCACACCATCGTGCCGGTCAGATAGTTGGCGGCGAAACCGGGCGTCATGCCGGGGATCTCTTCGATAGCGTAGCGAATCAGATAGCTCCAGCAGGCGGTTTGCGCGCCGACGTAGCAGAACTGCGCCAGCACCGCCCAGCGCCAGTGGCGAACGCGGACCAGGCGAGCAAGGGAAGCGGAGAAGGAACTCTGGTTGGCGTCACTATGGTCGTCGCTCTGCAGGGCCGGAAATTTGGTCAACATAATCAACAGAGCGACCAGTAAGACAACCGCGACGATGATCATATACGGGGTTTGCACCGAGAGCACCAGGCTGTGTTTATAGGCGCTAAGCTGCTCCGGAGCCATTTTATCGAGCACATCCTGCGATTGATGCGGCACATTAGACAAAATGAGACTTTGCCCAAAAACCACCGCAATAATGGCGCCAAACGAGTTAAACGTTTGGGCAAGATTAAGCCGGAAGTGACCGCCGCTTTCTGGTCCTAAGACGGTAACAAACGGGTTTGCCGCGGTTTCTAAACACCCTAAGCCTGCAGCAATAATAAACAGGCCAATCAGGAATAAGGTGTAATTCATAACTTCAGCGGCGGGCCAGAATAGCGCGGCGCCAAAAGCATATAAGAACAGTCCGGTAATAATGCCGACTTTATAACTTAACTTTTTCATCAAAATTCCGGCCGGAATGGGAATGACGAAATAGCCGAAATAAAAGGCGGATTGAATCAGTCCAGCCTGGAAGTTGGTTAAGGTAAAGGCTTGTTGAAATTGTGGTAATAAAATATCGTTGAGATTATTTGCGACCGCCCAAAGAAAAAACAGCGAGCACAGCAGGGCGAAGGGAATAATGTAGCGCTTGCTTTGCCCTGTCTCTACCGCACGAAAACTCTGCGTTTGTATTGTTGTGTTTCCCATAGCATCCTCATTGGTTCAGAAGCGTGTTCAGCAGCCGGCTTATGCCCACCAGACCGCAAAAATCAGGCGAGCTCTTGTGACGACATCAACAGTGAAATAAACATCACGGAGTGAACTCATGAATTCATTTTCAAATTAAAAAAGCCTTTTAATATGATAGCGGTCACACTTCGTATCCACTCGGTGGTTTTATGTGATTATCATCACTTTAATAATCAGAAAAACATGACCGTTTGAGAAAGTTAATTGTAAAACCCACAGGCTCGATGACCGATTTATTTTATTATGTGGAAAACGGGCAGTTGTTAAAACTATCAGTAAAATGCCCGTTTTTAAATCTATTAGTAAGAACGGGCATTTTTCAGAAAGCAAAAATCAATGAACGGTTGTTTTTATACTGAAATAAGTGAGAGGAATCACAGAACCGGCGGATGTAAATTCCTTTCTGCTTATTCGGGATGATGATGGTGAGTAATTATTTGAGCTATTCAACAGCGTCGGAGCGTCATCTCCGGCGAGCCGTCTGTTGTCGCATTGCGCATCATAAAGAGAGGTAAAGAATGGAACGAAATAGACTGGCCCGGCAGATTATTGATACCTGCCTGGAAATGACCCGCCTGGGGTTAAATCAGGGAACCGCCGGTAACGTGAGCGTGCGTTATCAAGGGGGGATGCTGATCACGCCAACGGGTATTCCTTACGAAAAGCTGACGGAAGCGCACATTGTGTATATCGATGCCGAAGGTCAGCATGAACAGGGCAAACTGCCGTCCAGCGAGTGGCGTTTTCATATGGCGGCTTATCAGACGCGGCCTGATGCTCACGCGGTGGTACATAATCATGCGGTTCACTCTACGGCGGTGTCGATCCTCAATCGTCCCATTCCCGCCATTCACTATATGATTGCTGCGGCGGGCGGCAACTCTATCCCCTGTGCGCCCTACGCCACGTTTGGTACCCGCGAGCTGTCTGAGCATGTGGCCGTGGCGCTGAAAAACCGCAAAGCGACGCTGCTGCAGCACCATGGCCTGATCGCTTGTGAAGAGAATCTGGAGAAGGCCCTGTGGCTGGCGCATGAAGTTGAGGTGCTGGCGCAGCTTTATCTCAGCACTCTGGCCATCACCGACCCGGTGCCGGTTCTTGGCGACGAGGCCATTGCTATCGTGCTGGAGAAATTCAAAACCTACGGATTGCGTATCGAAGAGTGATGCCGTAAGCGAAGGCTTCTGCCGGCTGCGTCCGGGAGATGTGCTGGGCTGATACCCCGGCGCTGTTATTCCCCGGCTTGCGCTGCGCTTAGCCGGGCTACGGGCTGCCCCTCTGTGCTTTGCACCCTGGGACGGTGCAAGCGCCTGCCCGGGCTACGGGCTCACCGCCGTCTGCGGTAGCCCGGGTAAGGCGTAAGCCGCGACCCGGGGAATGCGCTCACCGTCTGCGGTTTGGTAGCCCGGACAGATGCGCAGCATCGCCTCCGGGAAGCCGCGCGCACCGCGGCCCGGCGCTACCGGGCCAGCCGCAGCTGCTGCAGGTTGCCGTCCAGCTGTAAATCGGTTTGCAGGCGCGCGATGTCCCGGCAGGTGAAGGCCATCTCTTTCTGTTCTTCCAGCTTCTTGCGCCACTTCTCCGGCACGTCCGCCAGCCGCGCGTAGATCCCTTCCAGATCCTGAAAATCGGTTAACAGCTGGGCGGCGCTTTTCGGCCCAATGCCCGCCACGCCGGGAACCTTGGAGCTGCTGATGCCCGCCAGCCCCCAGTAGTCAGGCAGCTGTTCCGGCGTTACGCCAAACTCTTTGGCGATAAACGGCGCATCAAGCCAGCGCTTCTGAAAATAGTCGCGGATGCGGATCGTTGGCGACAGCAGCTGGCAGTAGCCTTTGTCGGTTGAAACGATGGTTGCCTGATGGCCGGCCTGCGCCACTTTGACCGCCAGGGTCGCGGCAAGATCGTCGGCTTCGCTGCCGCTGAGCGCCCAGCAGCGAAACCCGCGCTGCTCAAACGCCGCCCGCAGCGCCGGCATTTCCGCTTCGAGGGTCTCCGGCATCGGCGCGCGCCCGGCTTTATAATCGGGCAGACGCTGATGTCGCCAGCCGTGGCCGCGGTCTTCATCATCAAATACCGCCACCACGTGGGTTGGCTGGCTATGGACCACCAGCTGTTCAAGCGCATGCAGGCAGGTGTCGACGCAGGGTGACCCCTGCACCGCGTGGATGCGGCGAATCAGATTAAGTGCGTCGACGATTAACAGATGAACGGCCACGGATATCCTCATAAATAGGCTCTTATTGCAGTGCCTTTCAGGGTAACATCGCCGCGCGTATGAGGCTATTGCCGCCAGGGAAATCAGGAAGATGACTCGCAGTTTCCGGCTAATCAACGTGCATCAGCAGGCCGAGATCGCTATTGGTGGCTTCGCCGTACCAGACCGCCTCGCGCACCGAAACCGGTTTGTGGATAAGCCCCAGGGCGTAAAAGCGATCGGCGATACTTTGTTGGGCGCGAATCACGTTGAGATCCATCGGCCGCGGACGATGGCTGCGGCGCGATAAGGCGCGCGTCAGAGAGGCGGCGTTAAGCCCCAGCTCGGCGGAGAGCAGTCCGGCGGCTTGCTCCCGGTGCTGGTCAATAAACTGGCCGGTCTGCGCCAGCTCGGCTAACAGGCGCTGCATGATATCGCTATTGCGGCTGGCGTAGTCGCGGCGCGACAGGTAGAACTGGTGGTTATTGACGCGCCCCTCGCCGCTGGCAACAACCCGTAATTCGCCGCTATATTCCGCGTCGCTGAGCAGCGGATCCCACATCATCCAGGCGTCCACCGCCAGGTAATCGCTGGCGGTCAGCGGATATTTCGGCGGAATATAGACCACTTTGACGTCGTTTAATGCCAGCCCGGCCTCTTCCAGGATATGCAGCAGCAGCCAGTGCACGTTAGAGCCCTTATTCAGCGCGATACGCTTGCCGCGCAGGTCGGCAATGGTGCGAATGTCGCTGTGCTGCGGGACGACCATCGCCACGCTTTGCGGAGCGGGCGGTTCCCAGGCGACGTAGACCAGCTCGCCGTTACTCGCCTGAGCGAAAACCGGCGGCGCTTCGCCGGTGGTGCCAAAATCGATCTCATCGCAGGCGAGAGCGTGCAGCAGCTGCGGCCCGGCGGGGAATTCGCTCCACAGCACGCTGACGCCGCGGCTGGCAAAGGCTTGCTCGAGACTTTGCCGCGCTTTCAGGATGCCAAGATTGCCGAAGCGCTGGAAGCCGATGCGCAGTTCCCGGTCGCGAGAGACGCTGTTGACCGCCGGGCCGAAGAGGGGCTCCTGACGGCGGCGGCTTTTAATGATGCCAAAATTGGCCAGCTGCGTGCGCAGCGTGTGGCGGCTAATACCGAGCAGCGCCGCGGCCTGGCTTTGATTATCGTCACTGTGGGCCATCGCGCCGCGTATCAACGCCCCGGTGACCCTCTCCCACAGCGGCTCGCCCGGCAGGGAAAGCTGACGACGAATAAAATCGTCGAGCTCATTATCGCCCGCCGCCGAGGGCTCATTGTTCAGCGTCGTCAGCCGCAGCTGGGCGGGGCCGATCTCCTCTTCTTTACTCAGCAATACCGCGTTATGCAGAGTGTTTTCCAGCTCGCGAATATTGCCCGGCCAGGGGTACTCCATCAGCCTTGCCAGCGTCTCCGGGGCCAGACGACGAGCCGGGCGGCCCAGGCGGCGGGCGTAGAGCGAGAGAAAATGGTCCGCCAGTACGGGAATATCCTGGCGACGCTGGCGCAGCGGCGGCAGCGGGACGAGAGCGATATTCAGGCGATAGTAGAGGTCTTCGCGGAAACGACGCTCGCGGATGGCCTGCATCAGGTCCACGTGGGTGGCGGCGATCACCCGCACGTCCACCTTAATGGCCTTGCGCGAGCCGACGCGGGTGATTTCGCGCTCCTGCAGAACGCGCAGCAGTTTGACCTGAAGCGGCAGGCTAAGCTCGCCGATTTCATCGAGCAGCAGGGTGCCGCCCTCCGCCGCCTCGAACCAGCCGGGATGGCCTTGTACCGCGCCGGTAAACGCCCCTTTTTCATGGCCGAACAGCTCCGCTTCCGCCAGGCTTTCGCTGAGCGCGCCGCAGTTGACGGCCAGAAACGGCCGGTGGCGGCGCGGGCTATGGTGATGCAGGTAGCGGGCGACGACCTCCTTACCGGTGCCGGTTTCGCCGACAATCAGCACGGTCGCCTCGGTGGGGGCCAGTTTATCCAGCAGGCTCTGAAACGCTTTTGACGCCGGGTCGATCAGCGCGGGCGTAGAGGATGGAAATTCAGGATTCAGCATGGTGACCTCCGGTATTTGATGCCCTGAAGTTATCCTGTGCCGGGGACGGAAACCAGAGGGCTAACTCGCCGGTCTGTTGCAAATGCCGCAGTCCGGACGCATTGGCTGCGGCATTTGCAACAGCGGCGTAAGGTTCGGTTTTTTGTAACTCACTGAATTTATATTGTTAATTTTTTATTCACCATTGGCACGATTATCGCTAACACTCATATAACCAAATTAAAACAACTCTTCGATAAATATCGGATATGGTTATATAGGAAATGGATAATGACGCAAAAAACCGACGATAAAATCAACGTGTTCTGGTTTCTGCCCACCCACGGCGATGGCCGCTACCTGGGCACCTCGGAGGGCGGACGCCCGGTTGATTTGCCTTACCTGCAGCAGGTGGCGCTGGCGGCCGATAGCCTCGGCTACTACGGCGTGCTGATCCCAACGGGGAAAAGCTGCGAAGACTCCTGGCTGGTGGCCTCGGCGCTGGCGCCGTTGACCCGCCGCCTGCGCTATCTGGTGGCCGTTCGTCCGGGCCTGCAGCCGCCGACGCTGGCGGCGAGGATGGCGACGACGCTCGACCGCCTGTCGGGCGGTCGGCTGCTGATTAACGTGGTGACCGGCGGCGATCCGGTGGAGAACAAAGGCGACGGTATTTTCCTCAGCCACGGCGAACGCTATCAGGTCACCCGCGAATTTCTCGACGTCTACTCGCGCCTGCTGAAAGGTGAAAAGGTGGATTATCACGGCGAGCATATCCACGTGGAAGGCGCGGAAGTGCTGTTTCCGCCGGTACAGGAAAACGGCCCGCCGCTGTTTTTTGGCGGCTCCTCTGAGGAAGCCATCGACGTCGCCGCCGATCAAATCGATACCTACCTGACCTGGGGGGAGCCGCCGGCGCTGGTGGCCGAAAAGCTGGCGATAGTGCGCGAGCGCGCCGCCGCCCGGGGCCGCACGTTGCAGTACGGGATTCGTCTGCATGTGATTGTTCGCGAAACCGAAGAGGAGGCGTGGGCCGCCGCCGATCGGCTGATTTCACACCTTGATGACGAAACTATCGCCCAGGCGCAGAAAATTTTTGCCCGTATGGACTCCACAGGCCAGGCGCGAATGAGTTCGCTGCATAAAGGATCGCGCGACAATCTGCGTATTGCGCCGAACCTGTGGGCGGGCGTGGGACTGGTGCGCGGCGGGGCCGGGACGGCGCTGGTCGGCAATCCGCAGCAGGTGGCAGAACGCATTCGTGAATATCAGGCGCTCGGTATCACCAACTTTATCTTCTCCGGCTACCCGCATCTGGAAGAAGCCCATCGTTTCGCTGACCTGGTCATGCCGCTATTGCCGCTGGCAGGCCACGATCAGCCGAAGGCGCGTAGCGTCAATACCGGCCCGTTTGGCGAAACCATCGGCGGCGATAAGCGTCCGGTGAAACAGGTCAGCGCAAGCTGAGGAGGCGCGTATGTTACACCGATTTGTGAAGGCGGTGGGCTATGCAAACTGAACCGCACGTGGTGATTGTCGGCGGCGGATTTAGCGGTGCGGCGGTGGCGATTCATCTCCTGCGCCTGGCGCCGGTTGGCGTGCGGGTCACGCTGCTGGAGCCGCGCGAGGTGCCCGGCGCGGGCGTGGCCTACTCCACAACCGAACCGAGCCATCGGATTAATGTTCCCGCCGCGCGGATGCAGCTCGCCGGTGAAGAGGAGGGCGCGTTCGATCGCTGGTACCGCAGCCAGCCCGCCTTTGCGGATGACCCGCATGCCCTGCTGGCAGACGGCGCGGTCTATCCGCAGCGCGGTCAGTTTGGCCGCTATGTCGCCCAGCGTTTCGCCGAGGAGGCGCGCGCCAGCGGCGGGCGGCTGACGCATCTGCGCGAGCAGGCGCTGAGCGTTAATCATGGTGAAGTTGTCACCGACGGCGGGCGTCGGCTGCAGGCCGATCTGCTGGTGCTGGCCATCAGCCATCCGCCGCCGTCGCTGCCGTCGCTGGCGACGCCGTTCGTAACGCATCCGGCGCTCATCGCTAACCCCTGGCGAGCGGGCGTGCTGGCAACTATCGCCCCGGAAGCGAGCGTCGCGGTCATGGGCACCTGCCTGACGATGGCGGACACCGTCGCGACCCTGACGCGTCTGGGCCATCGGGGGCCGATCGCGGCATTTTCACGCCGCGGGCTGCTGTCCCGCAGCAACCTCAGCGGCAGTAGTGAACCCTGGCCTGGCGAATACGATTGCGGAACGCTGCGCCAGCGGCTGCGGCAAATCCGTCTGGATATCGAGCGCGCGGCGGAGCAGGGACAGGCCTGGCAGGTGGTGCTGGACGCGGTGCGTAATCAGGGGCAGAGCATCTGGCAGGGGCTGACGGTGGCCGATCGCCAGCGCTTCCTGCGTCATTTGCGCAGCTACTGGGACGTTCACCGCTACCGTATCGCTCCGCAGGTCGCCGGGGTCCTTGAGCAGCGCCAGCGCGACGGCAGCCTGCGGGTGCTGGCGGCCAGGCTGACGGCGCTGGAAGGCGACGCGCAAAAGCTGGCGCTAACCCTGACGCCCCGGCGCGGTGAAACGCTGCGGGTGAGCGCTGACCACTTTATTTTAACCACCGGCCCGGCGTACGGCGGGTTGACCGACAGCCAGCCGCTGCTGCGTCAGCTGAGCCAGCGTGGGCTGATTCGCGCCGATGCGTTCGGCCTTGGCCTGGACGTCGATCCCCGCTCGCGGGCGATAGGCCGGGAAGGGCGGATTACGCCCAATCTGCTGGTTTCCGGACCCGCCGCGCGGGCGTATTTCGGAGAATTAATGGGGCTGCCGCAGGTGGCCGACCATGCCGCCGCCGTGGCCGACGAAGCGCTGCGGACCCTGGGCGTCAAACAATCCGCCCGATGTCCGGCGTTCTGAACGCCTTTTATCCCCTGATTCCTTTAATGATTATGCGCGCGTCCCGACAGCGGGGCGCGCCGTGGAGAGTGCTATGTCATCACAACGTGAAATTCGTCTGAACGCTTTTGATATGAACTGCGTCGGCCATCAGTCGCCGGGGCTGTGGGCCCATCCGCGCGACCGCTCCTGGCAGTATAAAGACCTCGAGTATTGGGTCGACCTGGCGCGTCTGCTGGAGCGGGGCAAGTTTGACGGGCTATTTATCGCCGATGTGCTGGGCGTCTATGACGTACTGAACGGTAACGGCGATGCGGCGATCCGCCAGGCGGCGCAGGTGCCGGTCAACGATCCGCTGGCGCTGATTACGCCGATGGCGCTGGTGACGGAGCATCTGGGATTCGGCCTGACCGCTTCGCTCTCTTTTGAGCATCCCTATCCGTTCGCCCGCCGTCTTTCAACCCTCGACCATCTGACCAAGGGTCGAGTGGGCTGGAATATCGTGACCTCCTACCTTGAGAGCGGGGCGCGTAATATTGGCCAGAAAGCGCAGACCGACCACGACGCCCGCTACGACTACGCCGATGAATATCTGGAGGTGGTCTATAAGCTGCTGGAGGGGAGCTGGGAGGATGGCGCGGTGCTGCGCGACAGGGAACGTAAGATCTTCAGCGATCCGCGAAAAATTCACCCGATTAACCATCAGGGGAACTTCTTCTCGGTGCCGGGGATCCACCTCTGCGAGCCGTCGCCGCAGCGTACGCCGGTACTCTATCAGGCGGGCGCCTCCAGCCGCGGCAAGCAGTTCGCCGCCGGCCACGCGGAGTGCGTATTTGTCGGCGCGCCGTCGAAAGTGCTGCTGAAAAAGACGGTGGCGGATATTCGCCGTCGCGCCGAGGAGGCCGGGCGCGATCCGCGCAGCATCCTGATCTTCAATATGCAGACGGTCATCGTCGGCGAAACCGACCGTGAAGCCCAGGCTAAATGGCAGGAGTATAAACCGTACGTCAGCTACGAAGGGGCGCTGGCTCTGCTCTCCGGCTGGACCGGCATCGACCTTGGTCAGTATCAGCCGGATCAGGTGCTGGAGTATCTGCATACCAACGCGATTCAGTCGATGGTAGAGGCGTTTTCCACCGCCGATCCGAACAGCCAGTGGACCGTGCAGAAGCTGGCGGACTGGGCGGGGATCGGCGGCTTCGGGCCGCTGGTGGTCGGCAGCCCGCAGACGGTCGCCGATGAGCTGCAGTCCTGGGTCGAAGAGACCGACGTCGATGGGTTTAACCTCGCCTATGCGGTGACCCACGAAACCTTCCGCGACGTGGTGGATTTGCTGGTCCCTGAGCTGCAAAAGCGCGGCGTGTTTAAGCAGGAGTATCGCGAGGGAACCCTGCGCGAGAAGCTGTTTGGCGCCGGCCCGCGGCTGGCTGCGCCGCATCCGGGCGCAGGCTATCGCTACGGCGCGCAGGTCGCGGTCGGAAGTGAAGAGAAGGTGAGTTAATTTTGCCGGTCCCTCTCTCCCCGAAGGGTGAGGGGCTGAACTGTGGGGCGGGAGGTTTTTCCCGGAGGCGGCGCTTGACGCGCCTGTCCGGGCTACGGATCCACCGCCGTCTGCGGGCCGGTAGCCCGGGTAAGGCGCCTGCGCCGCGACCCGGGAAGGGAAGACTTACTGCTTATCCAGCGACCAGGTCGCGCTGCGAACATCGACTTTCACCGGCAGCAGGCCGATACGGGTGAAGGTATCCGCCAGCGCCTGCTGTTCGTTATAGACCGCAGGCGTCATACGCTCGGCACCATAAGGCAGACGCGCCAGCGTCTTCAGCCAGATAGCCTTATCCAGCCCGGTTGAGGTGGAGAGGATCCCGGCGGCATCGTCCTGATGACTGTTGGCCCATTCGCTCAGTTTACCCAGCTCATCCACCACCTGCTTTGCGGTATCCGGATAGGTGTCGGCAAATTTGCGGCTGGCCAGGTAGAAGGTGTAGTGCGGCACCAGCCCTTCGGCATTGCCAATCTGTCGCGCTTTGGCGTTCGTTTCCACTTCGGCGAGGAACGGATCCCAGATAACCCAGGCGTCAATAGCGCCGCGCTGGAAGGCGGCGCGGGCGTCAGCAGGCGGCAGATAGACCGGCGTGATATCTTTATAGCTCAGCCCGGCTTTCTCCAGCGCGGTCACCAGCAGGTAGTTTACGTCGGAGCCTTTATTGAGCCCCACGCGCTTGCCCTTAAGATCGGCCACGCTCTTAATTGCCGAGTTTTCCGCCACCACGATGGCCTCGGTTTTTGGGTTCGCCGGGGAGTGGGCTAAATAGACCAGATCCGCCTGCGCCGCCTGAGCAAAGGCCGGCGGCGCATCGCCGGTGGCGGCGAGGTCGATGCTGCCGACGTTCAGCCCTTCCAGCATCTGCGGCCCGGCGGGAAATTCAATCCAGCGGACGGCGATACCCTGCTTTTTGAAGCTTTCATCGAGGGTGCCGCGATATTTAAGCAGCGCGAAGATATTAGCTTTCTGATAACCGATATTCACGGTCTCCGGCGCTTTCGCCAGCGCGGAAGCGGATAAGCCTGCCAGCAGTAGCAGCAGCGCTGGGCGGGATAATCTGAGCATGATTTGTTCTCCTTGAGCGGTGTTTCCGTAAGGTAACAAATCGTCTTTATAACTAATAAATAACTAAATTATCATTTATATAACATAAATGAAGGAGGAGGGCAGGGAAAAGAAGCCCGGCATGCCGCAGCATACCGGGAGGGGGGCGTTAATCGCAGGCGACAATCTTCATTGCCAGGCCGCCGCGCGAGGTTTCACGATATTTGGCGTTCATATCTTTGCCCGTTTCGTACATGGTCTCGATGACTTTATCGAGGCACACCCGCGGCTCGCTGGTGCGGCGCAGGGCCATACGCGCGGCGTTGACCGCCTTGACCGCTGCGATAGCGTTACGCTCGATGCACGGCACCTGCACCTGGCCGGCAACCGGATCGCAGGTGAGACCGAGGTTGTGCTCCATACCAATTTCCGCCGCGATGCATACCTGACCCGGACTGCCGCCAAGCAGTTCAGCCAGACCGGCCGCCGCCATTGAACAGGCTACGCCGACTTCACCCTGGCAGCCCACTTCGGCGCCGGAAATCGAGGCGTTCATCTTATAGAGCGAGCCAATGGCGCTGGTGACCAGCATGTAGCGCGCCAGCGAGTTGGCGTTCACTTTGCGGATGAACTTGTCGTAGTAGGCCAGCACCGCAGGTACGATACCGCAGGCGCCGTTGGTCGGCGCGGTCACGACGCGTCCGCCGGCGGCGTTCTCTTCGTTAACCGCCAGGGCGAACATGTTAATCCAGTCAACGACCGCCATCGGGTCGCTGTTGGTGTTGTCCTGGCTTACCAGCATCCGGCGCAGCGCGGCGGCGCGACGCGGCACCCGCAGCTTGCCCGGCAGAACCCCCTCGGTGGTGATGCCGCGCTCAATTCCGCTGCTCATCACTTCCCAGACCGCGGCAAAATGCTGCTCCAGCGCTTCTTTACTGTGCAGCGCCAGCTCGTTTTGCATCATCAGACCGGAGAGCGATAGCCCGCTTTCGCGGCAGTGGCGCTGCAGATCGGCGGCGTTTTTATACGGATAAGGTACGGCGACCGGCGCCTCGCGGGTCACGCCGAAATGGTCTTCATCGACGATAAACCCGCCGCCGATGGAGTAATACGTCTGGCTGTAGAGAACCTTCTCGCCGCCGAGGGCGGTAATACGCATGCCGTTTTCATGCCGCGACAGGTTGTCGGCGTGGAAATTCATGCACCGATCGACCGGGAACGCCACTTCCTGCTGGCCATTTGCCAGCATCAGGCGGCCATGGGTGTTGACGTCCTGGATAAAGCCGGGAATCGCGTCGATGTCGACGGTATCCGGCAGGTTGCCCGCCAGGCCCATAATAATCGCGATATCGGTATGGTGGCCTTTTCCCGTCAGGGAAAGGGAGCCGTAGACATCGACGACGACTTTGGTTACCTCGGAAAGCAGCCCGCGCTCAATAAGATCGTCCGTGAATTGTTTGCCCGCTTTCATCGGTCCAACGGTGTGGGAGCTGGAAGGGCCAATGCCGATTTTAAAAATATCGAATACGCTGATCATGATGCATCCAGTGCTGTCGGGAGCGCCGCCGTCAGGCGGCGCGGGGGATATTAACTAAACAGAGAGTAGAAAATCGCGGAGATAGCAATCAGGCCCATAATCACCACGAAAACGTTGCTGACGTGGCCGCTGTATTTACGCATCGCCGGGACTTTCTGAATCGCGTACATCGGCATCAGGAACAGAATCATCGCGATAATCGGGCCGCCCAGGGTTTCGATCATCCCGAGGATGCTGGGGTTCAGCGTCGCCACAATCCAGGTGGTGACCAGCATGAACAGGGCGGTGATTTTGTTCAGTTTATTGATTTCGATGGACTTGCCTTTACCGCGCAGGGATTTAATCACCATGCCGTTAAAGCCTTCGCGAGCGCCCAGGTAGTGGCCAAGGAAGGATTTAGTGATGGCGATCATCGCAATGATCGGCGCCATCCAGGCGATGATCGGCGCGTTAAAGTGGTTCGCCAGGTAAGACAGAATCGAGATGTTCTGATCTTTCGCCGCCGCCAGATCCGCCGGGGAGAGGCTCAGTACGCAGCTGAAGACGAAGAACATGACGGTCAGCACCATCATGATGTGCGCGCGGGCCAGAATGCTGGAGCATTTTTTCTCTGCGCCCTGGCCGTACTCTTCGCGTTTCGCGACGGCGAAGGAGGAGATGATCGGCGAGTGGTTAAAAGAAAACACCATTACCGGAATCGCCAGCCACAGGGTCATCCACAGGCCGTTGCCGGTCGCGGTCGCGCTGCTCAGGGAGAGGGTTTCCAGCGCCGCGCCGTTCCACTGCGGGATCAGATAAAAGGCCAGAATCATCAGCGCGACCACGAACGGGAACACCAGCACGCTCATCGCTTTCACAATCATCTGCTCGCCGAAGCGCACGATGGTCATCATGCCGACAATCAGAATCAGGGAAAGAATGGCGCGAGGCGGCGGCGTTATGTGCAGCTGGTGCAGCATAAAGCTTTCCACGGTGTTGGTGATCGCCACGCTGTAGACCAGCAGAATCGGGTAGATGGCGAAGAAGTAGAGCAGGGTAATCAGCTTACCTGCGCCAACGCCGAAATGCTCTTCGACCACTTCAGTGATGTCTTCGCCCGGATTCTTACCGGACAGCACGAAACGGGTCATCCCGCGGTGGGCGAAGAAGGTCATCGGGAAGGCCAGAATCGCCATGATGATCAGCGGGATCATGCCGCCGACGCCGGCGTTGATCGGCAGAAACAGGACGCCCGCGCCGATAGCCGTGCCGTACAGGCCCAGCATCCACATGGTGTCCGTCTTACGCCAACCGCTACGGGTAGCATCCGAAACGATGGTGCTGGTTTGAGTGGTTTCCATCTGTATCTCCTGGAGGAAGCAACAAAATCTATTGAATAAAAAAGACCAAATAATATGAAATTCGTTTGTTTACGGTTTTTTAGGCATTTTCTCCGTAACAATTGGTGCGGGAAGATACATTTATATGGTGAATGCATCAGTGATCGCGATCTCAAATGCAATAATCCACTTTAAATGTAAGCAATTTTAGTCCAACAGCCTGTTTCTGGTGATCAGCCAGAGATTTGTGGCGCGGAGGCTATCATTTTCAGCATATGAGAGAATAGTGGCGCGACGTAATAACGAGGTTTTTACTGTAAAAATGCGAAGTTCTCGACGTTTTTACGTTAAAAGGCGTTTTTCCTGGTGATATTTATTGCAGTTTTTGGAAACGCAAACGATTGGCTTTTGTAAAGGCGATGCTAAAAATTCATAAAAGGAATGATTTATCTGGAAAGCATACGGGCGAATGGAGAAGCGAAAAAGCGGAGAAAGAGTGCGGCCCGGGCGGGGAGAAATAGCCCGGGGGCGTAAGCCGCCGCCCGGGAGAAGAGCAGAAGAGAACTCAGGAACAGATTTCGTAGCAGGGGATGTAAGCGGTGCCGCCCGGCAGCTTCATACGATGCTGCGCCACAAAGCCCTGCAGCAGATCGTCCATGCGGCGCATCATTGCCGGGTCGCCGTGAATCTTATACGGGCCGAATTTCTCGATAGCCTGGATACCCACCTCTTTAACGTTACCGGCGACGATACCGGAGAAGGCGCGGCGGAGATCCGCTGCCAGCACTTCCACCGGCTGGTCCGGATAGAGCTTAAGATTGGCCATATTCTCATGGGTCGGATCGAATGGCATCTGCAGGTCCGGCGCAATGCGCATCGACCAGTTGAAGCTGTAGGCGTCGCCGGTCTCGCGGCGATTCTCTTTCACCATCGGCATCGCTTTTTTCATCTGCCGGGCCACTTCCGCGGCGTCGTCAACGATAATGCGATAGTGACGACGGGCGGCTTCACCCAGCGTATGGACGATAAACTCATCCAGCACGCGGAAATAATCGGCGCTCTCTTTTGGCCCGGTGAGAATCAGCGGCAGAACCTGCGACTTGTTCGAAGGGTGCATCAAAATGCCCAGCAGATAGAGCAGCTCTTCCGCCGTGCCCACGCCGCCCGGGAAGATGATGATGCCGTGGGCGATGCGCACGAATGCCTCCAGGCGTTTTTCGATATCCGGCATGATGATCAGTTCGTTCACCAGCGGGTTCGGCGGCTCGGCGGCGATAATCGACGGCTCGGTCATACCGATAAAGCGGCTGTCTCTGTAACGCTGCTGCGCGTGGCCGACGGCGGCGCCTTTCATCGGTGCTTCCATCGCGCCCGGTCCACAGCCGGTACAGATATTCAGTTCGCGCAGGCCCAGCTGGGTGCCGACGCGGCGGGCGTACAGATATTCGTTTTCGTTAATCGAGTGGCCGCCCCAGCAGACAATCATGTTTGGCGCTTCGCCGACGTGCAGGGCGCGGGCGTTACGCAAAATGGAGAATACCAGGTTGGTGATATGTACCGAGCTTTCAAGATCGAGATTCGGGAAGCGAACGGTATTGTGGATCTGGCCGTAGACGAACAGGATATCGCGCAGTACGGCAAACAGGTTGGCCTGCAGGGAACGGATAATACGCCCGTCAACGAAAGCGTCTTCCGGCGGGTTGATCAGTTCCAGCTTCACGCCGCGTTCGCGACGCAGCACGTTAATATCGAAGTTTTCAAAACGAGACAGAAGCTCCTTGCTGTTATCGGTCAGGCTCCCCGAGTTGAGCACAGCAAGCGAGCAGTTGCGAAAGAGTTGATACAGGTCACTGCTGGCGGTGCGTTTAAGCATATCCACTTCCAGCTGCGACAGCATATCCATTGAACCAAGCGGGCTAACATGTGTAATCAAGTGAACTCCTTACAGGACGATTATCGTCTTCCTGTGATTACAATAGCCCTGCTGATGGCGTTTTCACAACCTTGCGCGCGGGTTAACGCGCGCAAATTGTGAAAATGTTTACTATTGACGGGCGAGGCGACCGGTGGCCGGCACAAAATCGGTATTGCTGCGCCATGGGTTGATATCAAGACCGCCTCGTCGCGTGTAGCGCGCATAAACGGAAAGGGCTTCCGGCTGGCAGAAACGCTGAATGTCATTGAAGATGCGCTCTACGCACTGCTCGTGGAACTCGTTGTGGTGGCGGAATGACACCAGATAGCGCAGCAGCTTTTCGCGATCGATTTTCGCCCCGCGATACTGGATTTGCACCGACCCCCAGTCTGGCTGGTGGGTAATCAGGCAGTTGGACTTCAGCAGATGGCTGACCAGGGTCTCTTCGACCACTTTGCCGGCCGCGGCGTCCTGCAGGTAATCGGCGCTGAACTGGTAATTATCGATTTCAATATCCTGGTCGTCGATGCAGGTGCCGTGCAGATGAGCGACCGGCTGGCCTTCGAGCTCATCGAGGCGATACAGCGCTACCTTCACTTCTCCTTGCGCACAGGCGCTGAGATCGCGCGCCAGCGTCGCCTCGACCGCCTGCCAGTCGGCAAAGCGCGTCTGGTTGAAGCTGTTGAGATAGAGCTTAAAGCTTTTTGATTCCACCAGGTTTACGGTGGTATCGCTGAGCTCCACGTGGCCCACGGCGACCTGCGGCAGGCCTTTGGCGTTCAGCCAGGAGAGCTCATACAGCGTCCAGATATCGGCACCGTGAAACGGCAGGTTATCGGCGTGCAGATCCAGCGGGTCGCGGTTCAGGCTGCGCGGGACGCCCTGAAGCAGGCTGGCGTCGTAGGTATCGCGGTAATCGGTTGATTTTCCGAGCGTCAGGCCGGCCAGCGCCTGATGATTATCGTAAGAAGACATGTTTCACCATAGTTAAAGCGGTTACACTATATGCCAAGTGTATCCTGTCTAACGTGAAGAGAGAAACCGGTGGACCAGCAAACCGCAGAAGCGCTACAAGCATTTACCCAACGTTATTGTGAGGCGTGGCAGCAGCAGCGCTCCAGCCTGCCGCGCAGCGAAGAGCTTTACGGTATCCCGTCGCCGTGCGTCAATGGCACGGATGATGACGGCGTTTTCTGGCAGCCGCAGCCGTTTTCATTAGCACAAAATATTGACGCGGTTGAACGGGCGCTGGAGATTGTGGTACAACAACCGCTTCATGCTTATTATACCACTCAGTTTGCCGGCGATATGCAGGCGCGTTTTGCCGATGAAACAGCCGATGAAACCATGACGCTGCTGCAAACCTGGAGCCCGGATGATTTCCAGCGGGTGCAGGAGAATCTGATTGGTCATCTGCTGGTGCAAAAGCGTTTGAAGCTGTCGCCCACGCTGTTTATCGCCACGCTGGACAGCGAACTGGAGGTCATTTCGGTCTGTAATATGAGCGGTGAAGTGATCAAAGAGACCCTCGGCACCCGAAAACGGACGACCCTTTCTCCCTCGCTTGCGAGTTTCCTTAATTCCCTTAAGCCAGTTCTGTAATCCACACTACCCAAACTTTTGTGAGAGATCTCTTACAAGACCTGTAAGAGATCGTCATCATTTAAGCCGATCCTTCAGGGGGCGTATTTTAAGAAATATAATATTTTTCAAGTGATTAATGATTTTCTCATTAAGGATACTGACGATTAATCTTAAGATATTGTCTTAACAAGGGTTGTAAGACAGGGCGGAATCAGGGATTCTATACACATCGACAGGGAGTTGATAAACGAAGTGAACATCAGGATGATGACGCTTCTGCAGGACCCGCCAGGATGGCGTTGCAAGGACAGGCTTCAGGATGAAGCACAGGATAACGCAGGATTGCGTAAAAGGACACCTCCAGGAAGGAGAACGAGAGCCGAGCGGGACGTTCGGTGGATCAGGAAGATCAGGACAGACTTAAGGATGAGTTATTTCGCATCGGGGTGGTGTGAAAGCAGGATGCAACTGTTTATGGATGAACATGGTCAGGAGACCTCAGGAAAAGTTTTCAAGGACGAGCAGGGAGCACCAATGTAGCTGGATTGCTGCAAAACGAACCGGGAGCACTGTTTTATACAGTGCTCCCTTTTTTTATTTCTCGTCTGAATTTGCTATTCTGCGCCGGTTTTTAACTCACCGAGGTTTCCCATGACTCTTGACCATCGCGTGCGCGAGCGCCTGCTCGCCATTGAAGCGCTGCTGCGCGAAACGGAACACTGGCAGGATAGTGCTCCCGATAGCCGCGCGTTTGCCAGCGAACAGCCGTTTTGCCTCGACACCATGGAGCCGCTTGAATGGCTGCAGTGGGTATTGATTCCGCGTATGCACCAGCTTCTGGAAAGCGGAACGCCGCTGCCGCAGAACTTCGCCGTTGCGCCCTATTATGAGATGGCTCTGGATAATGCTCACCCCGTGCGCGAGCGGGTGCTGGCCGAACTGGTCCTGCTGGATGCGCTGTTTGCCGGCGGCGAAGCCTGATGCTGGAGATTTTATATCAGGACCAGTGGCTGGTCGCGGTGAACAAGCCATCGGGCTGGCTGGTGCACCGCAGCTGGCTGGATCGTGATGAAAAAGTGGTGGTGATGCAGACCGTGCGCGACCAGATAGGCCAGCACGTGTTCACCGCCCATCGCCTCGACAGGCCGACGTCCGGCGTGCTGCTGATGGGGCTGTCGAGCGAAGCGGGAAGATTGCTGTCGCAGCAGTTCGAGCAGCATCAAATGCAGAAACGCTATCATGCGATCGCTCGCGGCTGGCTGAACGACGAAGCGGTGCTTGATTACCCGCTGGTTGAGGAACTGGATAAAATCGCCGATAAGTTTGCCCGCGAAAATAAAGACCCGCAGCCGGCGGTGACGCATTATCGCGGCCTGGCGACGGTAGAGATGCCGGTGGCGACCGGCCGTTACCCCACGACCCGCTATAGCCTGGTGGAGCTGGAACCGAAAACCGGACGTAAACACCAGCTACGTCGCCATCTTGCCCATCTTCGCCATCCGATTATCGGCGATAGCAAACACGGCGATTTGCGGCAGAATCGCAGCGCGGCGGCGCACTTTGGCTGCGATCGGCTGATGCTGCACGCCAGCCAGCTCTCGTTAACGCATCCCTTTACCGGCGAACCGTTGGTTATTCGCGCCGGTCTTGACGACGTCTGGATGCGCGCGCTGTCGCAGTTTGGCTGGCGCGGCCTTCTCCCGCTAAATGAAAGGGTTGAGTTTGCCGACGACTGCGGTCAGGATGAAGAGATACAGGTCAATTCAGGGAGATAGTCATGGCAGAAGTCGGAATTTTTGTCGGCACGATGTATGGAAATTCGCTCCTGGTCGCCGAAGAGGCGCAGGCTATTTTGAGCGGGCTGGGGCATCAGGCGAAAGTCTTTGAGGATCCCGAGGTCAAAGACTGGGAGTCGTATAGCGGTAGATATGTGCTGGTGGTGACATCGACCACCGGACAGGGCGATTTACCGGACAGTATCGTGCCCTTGTACGAAGGCATCAAAGATATGTATCAGCCGCATTTACGCTATGGGATTATCGCCCTGGGCGATAGCACCTACGCTAACTTCTGCGGCGGCGGCCTAAAGTTTGATGCGTTATTGCAAGAACAGGGCGGCACGCGCGTTGGCGAGATGCTGATGATTGACGCCAGCGAAGATCCGGAACCCGAAAGCGTCTCTAACCCGTGGGTCACGCAGTGGGCGTCGCTGCTCGATTAAAAAGTTTCGCCCTCTCCCTACACTAGAGGGCGCTCCTTTTTTACTGATGTTCAATGCCAGAGCCAGATTAACGGTCAAAAAGATCGTACCAATTCTCCACGTGGCTGGCTTCGGGCATTTGCCTTAAAACCTGTGTAATGCCAGGGCCTTTACCGGGCTATTTCACGGGGTCAAGAGAGTTGATTCACACTCCTGCCTTTTGCACCGCCGTTTCCGCCTCTGAACGCGCGCGGTTTTTCATTTCCGTGAACCATCCCCCATCTCATTAGGCATACGCCATAAATCACATTTACTCAGCCGGTGAAAGCTGTGTATTTGCACGGTGAGCCCGCCAGCCCCTCTTTTTATACTTTCCCTGCCAGTTCCCAATGCAGTGCCAGATATAACGAAAACAATGAAAAACACTAACACGTCATTCTGAGTACCCTACAGGTTGTGCTGTTCAGAATGAACGTAGCTAACGCTATGATTCAGGAGTGCAACAATGAGTTCATTAAGTCAGGCGGCGAGCGGCGCTGAAAAGCGCACCAATGCTCGCTACTGGATAGTGGTGATGCTGTTTATCGTCACATCCTTCAACTACGGCGACCGCGCCACCTTATCCATTGCCGGATCGGAGATGGCCAAAGATATTGGTCTTGACGCCGTTGGCATGGGGTATGTTTTCTCCGCGTTTTCATGGGCCTATGTGATCGGCCAAATCCCGGGCGGTTGGCTGCTTGACCGTTTCGGTTCAAAACGCGTCTACTTCTGGTCCATTTTTATCTGGTCCATGTTTACCCTGCTGCAGGGCTTCGTCGATATCTTCAGCGGCTTCGGCATTATCGTCGCGCTGTTTACCCTGCGTTTCCTTGTCGGCCTGGCCGAAGCGCCATCTTTCCCCGGAAACAGCCGTATCGTCGCGGCGTGGTTCCCGGCGCAGGAGAGGGGCACCGCGGTGGCTATCTTTAACTCCGCGCAATACTTTGCCACCGTTATTTTTGCGCCAATCATGGGTTGGCTGACCCATGAGGTGGGCTGGTCGCACGTGTTCTTCTTTATGGGCGGACTCGGGATTATCATCAGCTTTGTCTGGCTGAAGGTCATTCATGAACCCAACCAGCATCCGGGCGTGAACCAAAAAGAGCTGGATTACATCGCCGCAGGCGGCGCGCTGATCAACATGGATCAGGCGGCGGCCAAAGCCAAGGTGCCGTTTAGCGTAAAATGGGGGCAAATTAAGCAGCTGCTGGGCTCCCGCATGATGATTGGCGTCTATATCGGACAGTACTGCATTAACGCTTTAACCTATTTCTTTATCACCTGGTTCCCGGTTTATCTGGTGCAGGCGCGCGGCATGTCCATTCTGAAAGCCGGTTTTGTCGCTTCGGTGCCGGCTATCTGCGGCTTCGCGGGCGGCGTGCTCGGCGGGATTATTTCCGACTGGCTGATGCGTCGTACCGGCTCGCTGAACATCGCGCGTAAAACGCCGATCGTGATGGGGATGCTGCTGTCGATGGTGATGGTGTTCTGTAACTACGTCAACGTGGAGTGGATGATCATCGGCTTTATGGCGCTGGCCTTCTTCGGTAAAGGCATCGGCGCGCTGGGCTGGGCGGTCATGGCGGATACGGCACCGAAAGAGATCAGCGGGCTGAGCGGCGGTCTGTTCAACATGTTCGGCAATATCTCCGGCATCGTGACGCCGATTGCGATTGGCTACATCGTTGGCACCACCGGTTCGTTTAACGGCGCGCTGATTTATGTGGGCGTCCATGCGCTGGTGGCGGTGCTGAGCTATCTGGTTCTGGTCGGCGATATTAAGCGTATTGAACTGAAACCTGTGGCAGGACAATCATCATGACAACGCAATCGAGCCCCGTTATCACGGACATGAAGGTTATCCCGGTGGCCGGGCAGGACAGTATGCTGCTCAATATCGGCGGTGCCCATAACGCGTACTTTACCCGTAATATCGTGGTGCTGACCGACAGCGCCGGCAATACCGGCGTCGGCGAAGCGCCCGGCGGCGAGGTGATTTATCAGACGCTGGTGGAGGCGATCCCGATGGTTTTGGGGCAGGAAATCGCCCGCCTGAATAAAGTGGTTCAGCAGGTGCATAAAGGCAACCAGGCCGCGGATTTCGACACCTTTGGTAAAGGCGCCTGGACGTTCGAACTGCGGGTGAACGCGGTGGCGGCGCTGGAGGCTGCGCTGCTGGATCTGTTGGGCAAGGCGCTCAACGTGCCGGTTTGCGAACTGCTGGGGCCGGGCAAGCAGCGCGATGCGGTGACCGTGCTGGGCTACCTGTTCTACGTGGGCGATCGTACGAAGACCGATCTGCCCTATCTGGAAAGCACGCCGGGCAGCCACGCGTGGTATCGCCTGCGTCATCAGGAAGCGCTGAACAGCGAGGCGGTGGTGCGGCTGGCGGAAGCCGCGCAGGATCGCTACGGCTTTAAAGATTTCAAACTCAAGGGCGGCGTGCTGCCCGGCGAGCAGGAGATCGAAACCGCCCGCGCGCTGAAGAAGCGTTTCCCGGATGCGCGCATTACGGTCGACCCAAACGGCGCCTGGCTGCTGGATGAAGCCATCGCCCTGTGCAAAGGGCTGAACGATGTGCTGACCTACGCCGAAGACCCCTGCGGCGCCGAGCAGGGCTTTTCCGGCCGCGAAGTGATGGCGGAATTCCGCCGCGCCACCGGTTTGCCGGTGGCTACTAACATGATCGCCACCAACTGGCGCGAAATGGGCCATGCGGTGATGCTGAACGCCGTGGATATTCCGCTGGCCGATCCGCACTTCTGGACCCTGTCCGGCGCGGTGCGCGTGGCGCAGCTGTGCGATGACTGGGGCCTGACCTGGGGCTGCCATTCCAATAACCACTTTGATATTTCACTGGCCATGTTCACCCACGTCGGCGCGGCGGCGCCGGGTAACCCCACGGCCATCGATACCCACTGGATTTGGCAGGAGGGAGATTGCCGTCTGACCAAAAATCCGCTGGAGATTAAGCACGGAAAAATTGCTGTTCCGGACGCGCCAGGACTTGGCGTTGAGCTGGACTGGGAGCAGGTACAGAAAGCGCATGAGGCGTATAAAAAGCTGCCCGGCGGCGCGCGTAATGACGCAGGCCCAATGCAGTACCTGATCCCCGGATGGACTTTTGACCGTAAACGCCCCGTTTTCGGCCGTCACTGATTTGAATAAGGACTAAATTATGAGCGCACAATTTTCGACCCCCGTTGTTTCTTCTATGCAGGTCATTCCGGTCGCGGGCCACGACAGCATGCTGATGAACCTGAGCGGCGCGCACGCCCCGTTCTTCACGCGCAATATTGTGGTGATCAAAGATAATTCCGGCCATACCGGCGTCGGTGAAATCCCCGGCGGAGAGAAAATCCGCACCACCCTGGAGGACGCGATCCCGCTGGTGGTCGGTAAGACGCTGGGTGAATATAAAAACGTGCTGACCGCCGTGCGCAATACTTTCGCCGACCGCGACGCCGGTGGACGCGGTTTGCAGACCTTCGATCTGCGTACCACAATTCACGTAGTGACCGGGATCGAAGCGGCGATGCTTGACCTGCTGGGCCAGCATCTGGGCGTGAACGTGGCGTCTCTGCTGGGCGATGGCCAACAGCGCAGCGAAGTGGAAATGCTCGGCTACCTGTTCTTCGTCGGCAACCGTAAAGCCACGCCGCTGCCGTATCAGAGCCAGCCCGATGACAAATGCGACTGGTATCGCCTGCGTCATGATGAAGCGATGACCCCGGATGCGGTGGTGCGCCTGGCGGAAGCGGCGTATGAGAAATATGGCTTTAATGACTTTAAACTGAAAGGCGGCGTACTGGCCGGGGAAGAGGAAGCGGAGTCCATCGTTGCGCTGGCGAAGCGCTTCCCGCAGGCGCGCGTGACCCTCGATCCGAACGGCGCGTGGTCGCTGGATGAAGCGATCAAAATTGGCAAATACCTGAAAGGCTCTCTGGCCTATGCGGAAGATCCGTGCGGCGCAGAACAGGGCTTCTCCGGACGCGAAGTGATGGCGGAGTTCCGCCGCGCCACCGGCCTGCCGACGGCGACCAATATGATCGCGACCGACTGGCGTCAGATGGGCCACACGCTGTCGCTGCAGTCCGTCGATATCCCGCTGGCGGATCCGCACTTCTGGACCATGCAGGGTTCCGTCCGCGTGGCGCAGATGTGCCACGAGTTTGGCCTGACCTGGGGCTCGCACTCTAACAACCACTTTGATATCTCGCTGGCGATGTTTACCCACGTGGCAGCGGCAGCGCCGGGTAAAATTACCGCCATCGACACCCACTGGATCTGGCAGGAGGGTAACCAGCGTCTGACCAAAGAGCCCTTTGAAATTAAAGGCGGGATGGTACAGGTACCGGCGAAACCGGGTCTGGGCGTGGAGCTCGATATGGATCGGGTGATGAAAGCTCATGAGCTGTACCAGAAACACGGCCTGGGCGCGCGCGATGACGCGATGGGCATGCAGTATTTGATCCCGAACTGGACGTTTGATAACAAGCGTCCGTGCATGGTGCGCTAAAGAAATACCGGTCCCTTCGGGGACCGGTTTCCTGCACGGCGTCGGGTAATCGTTCATTTTAAGGACAGCATATGAAGATAGTGATCGCACCGGATTCATACAAGGAGAGCCTGAGTGCGCTGGATGTCGCAACCGCGATAGAACAAGGTTTTCGGGAAATTTACGCCGATGCGGAGTACGTCAAGCTGCCGGTTGCCGACGGTGGCGAAGGAACCGTTGAAGCCATGGTTGCCGCGACCCAGGGATGCCGGATTGCGGTCACCGTCACCGGTCCGCTCGGTGAACCCGTGGAGGCCTTCTATGGCCTGTCGGGCGATAGGCAGTGCGCGTTTATTGAAATGGCGGCGGCAAGCGGCCTGGAGAGCGTACCGCCGGCGCGGCGAAATCCTTTGCTGACCACTTCATGGGGGACCGGCGAGCTGATTCGCCATGCGCTGGATGCCGGAGTGAGGCAAATTATTATCGGCATCGGCGGCAGCGCGACGAACGACGGCGGCGCCGGGATGGTGCAGGCGCTGGGGGCGAAACTGCTGACCAAAGATAACCAGCAGATTGCCGCCGGCGGACGCGCGCTGGAGAGCCTCGCGCGCATCGACGTTAGCGAACTTGATAAACGCCTGGCCGGCTGTCGTATTGACGTCGCTTGCGATGTTACCAACCCGCTGACGGGACCACAGGGCGCGACGGCGGTATTTGGGCCGCAGAAAGGGGCGACGGCGGAGATGATCCCCTGCCTTGACAACGCGCTGGCCCATTTTGCCGATATTATCCATCGCGATTTAGAACTTGATGTGCTGCATCTTGAAGGCGGCGGCGCGGCGGGGGGAATGGGCGCGGGCCTGTACGCCTTTTGCGGCGCAAAGCTGCGGCCGGGCATTGAGATTGTGACCGATGCGCTCCATCTTGCCGATATCGTGGCGGATGCGGACCTGGTGATCACCGGCGAAGGGCGTATCGATAGCCAGACGGTTCACGGCAAAGTGCCGGTTGGCGTGGCGAGGGTGGCAAAACGCTACAACCTGCCGGTCATCGGCATTGCCGGGAGCCTGACGGCTGACGTCGGCGTCGTGCATCAGCACGGCCTGGATGCGGTATTCAGCGTGATTTATTCCGTTTGCACCCTGGAGCAAGCACTGGAAAATGCCGCCGAAAACGTACGTATGACGGCGAGAAACGTCGCCGCCGTGCTGAAAATGGGCCGGCTATTATAGGTTTTTCCCCGGTCGCGAAGCGCAGACCGGGGCTCGCGTTTTACATCCTCTAAATCCCCAACAGCTTACAGGCTTCGCGCGCGACGTTGTCCATTTCATCCAGCAGCTCCAGAAACTCCGGCTCCATCTCCTCGGCGGCGGTGCCCGCGCGTAGCTGGCTCTCAAGGGTGTGACACAGTTTTTTCAGCCGCGGCACGCCGCTATAGCTACAGCTGCCGTGAAGCTTATGAATGAGATCCAGCAGGCCTTCCGGCTGCTCTCCCACCAGCTGTTCTTCTACCTTGTTACGCACCTCCGGCATAAAGGCGAGCAGCATCTGCAGCATTTCCCGCGCCAGATCTGGTTTCATCGCCGCCTGACGCAGCGCCAGCTGCCAGTCGAGGGTGATGTCATGGTTAACGGGCGGCTCAACAGGCTCCGCGGCGACCTGCGGCGGTAGCGTCTTTCCCGGCTTGTAGCGCAGCAGCAGGCTGTAGAGCTTATCCTCCTCAATGGGTTTCGCCAGATAGTCGTTCATCCCCGCGCTGAGTAATTTCTCTCGCTGCCCTTCCAGGGCGTGGGCGGTCACGGCGATCACCGGCGTTTGCTGCTGATGAGGGAGCTGGTGAATCAGTTCGCAGGCGCGGATCCCATCCATCTCCGGCATCTGAATATCCATCAGAATCAGATCCTGCTGCGTTTCTCTGGCCCGCTCGACGGCGTGCTGGCCGCTGTCGCAGAGGATAACGTGCTGGACTAAATCCTCCAGCAGGGCGCCGATAAGCTTGAGATTCGCCGGATTGTCATCAACGGCCATGACCGTCATCGGAAGCTTCTTACTATCGGAACGCGGCGGCAGAACCGTCGGCTGCGTCTGGCAGGAGGCCGTCAGCGCCGGCAGTAAGCGCGTTGAGGTCAGTGGCTTAAGCAAACAGGCGGCAATGCCGTCCTGACGCAGCGTTTCGGCGCTGACCTGGGCGTGGCACGGCAGGGCCAGCACCAGGTGATCGGCAAGCTTGCTGGCTCTTTCCAGCTTATCGCGATGCTGGCTCAGGTCACGTATTGATACGGGAATGCCGGCCAGCAGGATATCGTAGTGAGCATCCGGTAGGGCGGTCATCGTCGGACTGTAAACCACCTCCAGCGGCGTTGTCGCCAGTAGCTCCATCGTACACTGCGCCGCCGCCGCGTTGGCCTCGATATAGGCCAGCTTTTTACCCGCCAGGCACTGGGTTGGCACGCTGTCGGGAACCGCGTTGGGGTTGAGGTCAAGGCTGATATGGAACCAGAACGTCGAGCCGCGATTAGGCTGGCTATGGAAGGAGATATCGCCGCCCATCTCTTTCACCAGCCGCTGGGTGATGACCAGCCCAAGTCCGGTTCCGCCGTGGCGACGGGAGATGCTGGCGTCGGCCTGGCGGAACGCCTGGAACAGACGCGACTGATCGCGTTCAGGAATCCCGATACCGGTATCGTGGATCTGGACTTCAATTTGTACCCTTGAGTTGCTGATGGCGCGCTGTTCCACCAGCACGTCGATATTGCCGTGTTCGGTAAACTTAATGGCGTTGCCCATCAGGTTGGTAATAATTTGCTGCAGGCGCAGCGGGTCGCCAATGACGTTATCCGGCACATCGTTTTTGATATTCAGCGTCAGCTCCAGCCCCTTATCGTGCGCCGAGTGCGCCAGCAGCGTGACCACCTCGTCCAGCGAAGTGCGCAGCAGGAACGGAATACTCTCCAGAATAAGCTTCCCGGCTTCGAGCTTAGAGAAGTCCAGAACATCGTTAATGATGGCCAGCAGATTATTCGCGGAACGCTCAATGGTCGTCAGGTGATCGCGCTGGGTGGTGTTTAAGTCGGTCTTCAGCGTCAGGCGGGTAAAGCCAATGACGCCGTTGAGCGGGGTGCGCAGTTCATGAGACATATTGGCGAGGAATTCGGATTTGATTCGCGCCGCTTCCTGCGCGCGTTTTTTCGCCAGGTCCAGCTCGACGTTCTGGATTTCCATCTGTTCAAGCGTTTCCCGCAGATCCGATGTCGCCTGATCGACGTTATGCTGCATCTCTTCGTGGTAGGCCGCCAGCGACATGGCCATGGAGTTGATACCGTTTTTCAGCATATCCAGCTCGCCGAGCATAAAGCCTTCGACGCGGCTATCAAGCTGGCCCCGGCGGATGCGGTCAACGGTATTCACCATATTGCGGATCGGCCCGGTCACGTCGCGCATCAGCCGCCAGCCGAAGATCAGCGCAATACCGATACAGAACAGCATCATCACGCTGGAGATAAAGATCTCTTTGTACTGCTGTAGCCGCACCGATTTGAGATCCATCTCAAGCGCCACGTAGCCCAGCATATTGTCCGGCATCTTGGCATCGCTTCCCGGCGATTCATCCGGTGAATAGCTTTCCGAGATAATAGGGGTACGCAAAATCATCAAATCGCCGTGGCGCACCACGCTCAGGCGGCGGGGAAAGGGTTCCCCTTTTGGCAGCTGAAGTTCGCCGGGATCGAGCTGAAAGTTAGAGGTGACAAACAGCCTGTTGTGCGAGTCGTAGATGGAAATGGCGCGCACAATATCGGAGTGGCGGCGGTGCAGCACGCTGATGAGCTGCCCGATTGACTCGCGGTTTTGCAAATTCATGCCATATTCACTGGAGACCGCCAGCGGTTCGATAATACTGGCGCCAGCATCCTCCAGCTGGCGCTGTAGGTCGTTATAGCGGTGTGCGACGAAGAAAATACTGAGCAGCAGACCGATCAGAACGGTAGGCGCCAGAATAAGAATCATCATGCGGGCACGAAGGCTGTAGTTGGTCATGCGGTTCCATTATGGGAGAATATACACATCATCTTTCAGGAGGCTAGTGCGTTGTTACTCTGGCTCATCCTGACCGAACTCTTATCCAGAGTCAGTATATTTAATTGAGACAAATCTCTACGATGGCGCAATTCTACTCTGCAAAACGGCGTGTGACGACGCGCCAGATCATAACCGTTACAGTAAATGACCTTGACCCCTTCGGCCAGGGCGTTGCGCGTCATCAGGGTAAGGCGCTGTTTATCAGCGGTTTATTGCCACAGGAGCAGGCTGACGTTGTTGTGGTCGAAGATAAAAAGCAGTACGCCCGCGCCCAGGTTAAACGCCGTCTTAGCGATAGCCCGCAGCGGCAGGCGCCGCGCTGCCCGCATTTTGGCATCTGCGGCGGGTGCCAGCAGCAGCACGCCAGCATTGAGCTGCAGCAGCAGAGCAAACGCGCCGCGCTCGCGAGGCTGATGAAGCGCGACGTTGATGACATTATAGCCGCTTCGCCGTGGGGCTATCGCCGCCGGGCGCGTCTGAGCTTGAATTATCAGCCAAAGTCCCAACAATTACAGATGGGCTTCCGCAAGGCTAACGCCAGCGAGATCGTCGATGTGGTGCAGTGCCCCGTTTTGGTGCCCACTCTTGGTGCGTTATTGCCTGCGGTACGTGAATGTCTTAGCGAATTGAAATCGGTGCGTCAGCTTGGCCACGTTGAGCTGGTGCAGGCGGATAACGGCCCGCTGATGGTATTGCGCCATACGGCGGCGCTTCCCGCGGCAGATAAAGAAAAGCTGGAACGTTTTTCGCAATCTCACGGTCTTTCCCTGTACCTCGCCCCGCAAAGCGAGATACTGGAACATATTCGCGGGGAAGCCCCCTGGTATACCTCGGACGGTCTACGCTTAGTGTTCAGTCCGCGCGATTTTATCCAGGTGAACGATGGCGTAAACCAGCTGATGGTGCGCACGGCGCTGGAATGGCTGGATATCCAGCCTCAGGATCGCGTGCTGGACCTCTTTTGCGGCATGGGCAACTTTACCCTGCCGCTGGCGAAGCGTGCGGCGCAGGTGGTTGGCGTTGAAGGGGTTCCCGCGCTGGTGGCGAAGGGCCAGGAGAACGCGGCGTTGAACGGGTTGCATAATGTGACTTTCTTCCATGAGAACCTGGAAGAGGACGTTACCCGCCAGGCGTGGGCGAAGCACGGTTTTGATAAGGTCTTGCTCGACCCGGCGCGCGCCGGCGCGGCGGGCGTTATGTTACATATTATAAAATTAGCGCCGCGTCGGGTGGTGTATGTTTCATGTAACCCGGCGACCCTGGCGCGCGATAGCGACGTTTTATTGCAGGCGGGATATACCATTCAACGCCTGGCGATGCTCGATATGTTCCCGCATACCGGACATCTGGAATCAATGGTGTTGTTTGAGCACAAGAATCATTCAAATCGCAGTGAAGCGGCATCCTCAGAAGCAGGTGACTGAGATAAAAGACGAACGCCAGCGTTGGCGCGGTTTGAAGGATGAAGTGTAAAAGTTGAGGCTTGCCGACTTCGGCAGGCGGTCCCTTAAGGAGAGGACAATGGTTGCGGTAAGAAGTGCACATTTAAATAAAGCTGGTGAATTTGACCCGAAGAAATGGATCGCGAGTCTGGGAATTTCCAGCCAGCAGTCGTGTGAACGCTTAGCCGAAACCTGGGATTATTGTCGAGAGAAAACGCAGGGGCATCCGCAGGCCGATCTCCTGCTATGGCGCGGCGTGGAGATGGTGGAAATTCTCTCCATGTTGAGCATGGATATCGATACGCTGCGCGCGGCGATGCTTTTCCCGCTGGCGGACGGCAACGTCGTCAGCGAAGAGATCATGCAGGAGAGCGTCGGGAAATCGGTCGTCACCCTGATCCACGGCGTGCGGGACATGGCCGCGATACGCCAGCTTAAAGCCACCCATACGGATTCGGTCTCCTCTGAACAGGTGGACAACATTCGCCGCATGCTGCTGGCGATGGTCGATGACTTCCGCTGCGTGGTAATTAAAATCGCCGAGCGCATCGCCCATCTGCGTGAAGTGAAAGATGCGCCGGAAGATGAGCGCGTACTGGCGGCAAAAGAGTGTACCAATATTTACGCGCCGCTGGCCAACCGCCTGGGGATCGGCCAGCTGAAGTGGGAGCTCGAAGATTACTGCTTCCGCTATCTGCATCCGGCGGAATATAAGCGAATCGCTAAGCTGTTACACGAGCGGCGCATCGATCGTGAACATTATATTGATGAATTCGTCAGCCATTTACGCACGGAAATGAAAACCGAGGGCGTCAAGGCTGAGGTCTACGGGCGTCCCAAGCATATCTACAGCATCTGGCGCAAAATGCAGAAAAAACATCTCGCCTTCGACGAGCTGTTTGACGTGCGGGCGGTGCGTATTGTCGCCGAGCGCCTGCAGGACTGCTATGCCGCGCTGGGGATCGTGCATACTCATTACCGCCATCTGCCGGATGAGTTCGATGATTACGTCGCCAATCCCAAGCCTAATGGCTACCAGTCAATTCATACCGTCGTGCTTGGCCCCGGCGGAAAAACCATTGAAATTCAGATCCGTACCCGCCAGATGCATGAAGATGCCGAGCTGGGCGTGGCCGCGCACTGGAAGTATAAAGAGGGCGCCAGCGCAGCGGCCAGCGGCGGGCGCGGTTATGAAGATCGCATTGCCTGGCTGCGTAAACTGATCGCCTGGCAGGAAGAGATGGCCGATTCCGGCGAGATGCTGGATGAGGTGCGCAGCCAGGTCTTTGATGACCGGGTTTATGTCTTTACGCCGAAGGGCGACGTGGTGGATTTGCCTTCGGGTTCGACGCCGCTCGATTTTGCCTACCATATACACAGCGATGTCGGCCACCGCTGCATCGGGGCGAAAATCGGCGGGCGTATTGTGCCGTTCACCTATCAGCTGCAGATGGGCGACCAGATTGAAATCATCACCCAGAAGCAGCCCAACCCCAGCCGCGACTGGCTGAACCCGAACCTTGGCTACGTCACCACCAGCCGCGGGCGTTCCAAAATTCACGCCTGGTTCCGCAAGCAGGATCGCGACAAGAATATTCTTGCCGGGCGACAGATCCTTGATGATGAGCTCGAGCATCTGGGCATCAGCCTGAAGGACGCGGAAAAGCATCTGCTGCCGCGCTACAACTTTAATGAGCAGGACGAACTGCTGGCGGCGATTGGCGGGGGCGATATTCGCCTCAACCAGATGGTTAATTTCCTGCAGGCGCAGTTTAATAAACCCAGCGCGGCGGAGCAGGATGCGGCGGCGTTAAAGCAGCTGCAGCAGAAAACCCACGCTCCGCAGAATCGCAGCAAAGACAATGGTCGCGTGGTGGTGGAGGGCGTCGGCAATCTGATGCACCACATTGCGCGCTGCTGCCAGCCGATTCCCGGCGACGAGATCGTGGGCTTTATCACCCAGGGCCGCGGGATCTCGGTGCACCGCGCGGATTGCGATCAGCTCGCGGAGCTACAGTCTCATGCTCCCGAGCGCATCGTTGACGCGGTGTGGGGAGAGAGCTACTCGGCGGGCTACTCGCTGGTGGTGCGCGTCCAGGCCAACGATCGTAGCGGCCTGCTGCGCGACATCACCACCATTCTCGCCAATGAGAAGGTCAACGTGCTGGGCGTTGCCAGCCGCAGCGATACTAAACAGCAGATGGCGACGATCGATATGACCATTGAGATCTACAACCTGCAGGTGCTGGGGCGCGTACTGGCGAAGCTGAATCAGGTACCTGACGTCATCGACGCCCGTCGTCTGCACGGCGGATAAACTCCCACGCTTATGTCAGCCGGGTCAGGCGCTACCGCCACCCGGCATTTTTTTATCAGGACAGACTTATGACTCAAATCGAACGCCTGCTCGGCATTATGCGGCGTCTGCGCGATCCGGAAAACGGCTGCCCGTGGGACAAAGAGCAGACCTTTGCCACCATCGCGCCGTATACCCTTGAAGAAACCTATGAAGTACTCGACGCTATCGCCCGCGAAGATTTTGACGATCTGCGCGGTGAGCTGGGCGACCTGTTGTTCCAGGTCGTCTTCTACGCTCAGATGGCGCAGGAAGAGGGGCGCTTTGATTTTAACGATATCTGCGCCGCCATCAGCGACAAGCTGGAGCGCCGTCATCCGCATATTTTCGGCGAGGCGAGCGCCGGTAGCAGCAGCGAAGTGCTGGCCCGCTGGGAGCAGATCAAAAGCGCTGAGCGAGCGGAAAAGTCCCAGCACTCCGCGCTGGACGACATCCCGCATAGCCTTCCGGCGCTGATGCGCGCGCATAAAATCCAGAAACGCTGCTCGGCGGTAGGCTTTGACTGGACCTCTCTGGGGCCGGTGCTGGATAAAGTGCACGAAGAAATAGATGAAGTGATGCACGAAGCGCAGCAGGCCGTGGTGGATGAAGCTAAACTGGAGGAGGAAGTGGGCGACCTGCTGTTTGCGACGGTCAATTTATCCCGCCATTTAGGGGTAAAAGCCGAAGTTGCGCTGCAAAAAGCCAACCTGAAGTTTGAGCGCAGGTTCCGCGAAGTTGAGCGGATTGTCGCCGCGCGCGGCCTGGAAATGACCGGCGTTGACCTCGATACCATGGAGCGGGTGTGGCAGGAAGTAAAACGCCAGGAAACTGATCTCTAAAGAGTTTTCGTGATCAAGCGCTATTTGTGTGATTTTTTAAATAACAAGCGCTTGATTTACGTCAAAAACATTTCGCCAAAAGCGGCTATTTTCTCACTCCCTGCGTTTGTGTGGGCCTGATGAAAAGGAGGGATAATGAAAGTTTGTGGCGTCAGTCATGATCGGGTATACTGCTTTCCCGTCCTGGTTATTCCATCGTCTTTTAAACCTAACTTCTCAGGTTCAGCATGACAACGAACTATATTTTTGTGACCGGCGGGGTCGTATCCTCTCTGGGTAAAGGCATTGCCGCAGCTTCCCTCGCAGCCATTCTCGAAGCCCGCGGGCTTAACGTGACCATGATGAAACTGGATCCGTACATCAACGTCGATCCGGGCACCATGAGCCCAATCCAACACGGGGAAGTGTTCGTTACTGAAGACGGCGCTGAAACCGATCTGGACCTGGGTCACTACGAGCGTTTCATTCGCACCAAGATGACCCGTCGCAACAACTTCACCACGGGTCGTATTTACTCTGACGTCCTGCGCAAAGAGCGTCGCGGCGACTATCTGGGCGCCACCGTTCAGGTTATTCCGCACATCACCAACGCGATCAAAGAGCGCGTGCTGGCCGGCGGTGAAGGCCATGATGTGGTGCTGGTTGAAATCGGCGGCACCGTTGGTGATATTGAATCGCTGCCGTTCCTTGAAGCGATTCGCCAGCTGGCGGTGGATATCGGTCGTGAAAACGCGCTGTTTATGCACCTGACCCTGGTGCCGTACATGGCCGCCGCGGGTGAAGTCAAAACCAAGCCGACCCAGCACTCCGTTAAAGAACTGCTCTCCATCGGTATTCAGCCTGACATTCTGGTCTGCCGCTCCGATCGCGCTATTCCGGCGAACGAACGTGCCAAAATTGCATTGTTCTGCAATGTGCCGGAAAAAGCCGTTATTTCGATGAAAGATGTCGATTCCATTTATAAAATCCCGGGCCTGTTGAAATCTCAGGGGCTGGACGATTATATTTGTAAACGATTCAGCTTAAACTGTCCGGAAGCGAACCTGGCCGAATGGGAACAGGTTATCTACGAAGAAGCGAACCCGGCAGGTGAAGTCACCATTGGTATGGTCGGCAAGTACATTGAACTGCCGGACGCCTACAAATCGGTGATTGAAGCGCTGAAACACGGCGGTCTGAAAAATCGCGTCACCGTCAACATCAAGCTGATTGATTCGCAGGATGTGGAAACGCGCGGCGTCGAAATTCTGAAGAATTTAGACGCTATCCTGATTCCTGGTGGCTTCGGCTATCGCGGGGTTGAAGGTAAGATTGCCACCGCGCGCTACGCGCGTGAAAACAACATTCCATACCTGGGCATTTGCCTGGGGATGCAGGTTGCGCTGATTGAGTTCGCGCGCAACGTAGCGGGGATGGAAAACGCCAACTCAACGGAATTTGTGCCAGACTGTAAGTACCCGGTCGTGGCCCTGATTACCGAATGGCGTGATGAAGACGGTAATGTCGAAGTCCGCTCTGATAAGAGCGATCTCGGCGGCACGATGCGCCTCGGCGCACAGCAGTGCCAGCTGGCTGAAGATAGCCTGGTGCGCCAGCTGTACGGCGAGCCAACCATTACCGAACGCCATCGTCACCGCTACGAAGTCAACAATATGTTGCTGAAGCCGATTGAAAATGCGGGCCTGCGTATTGCGGGCCGTTCCGGGGATGATCAGTTGGTCGAGATCATCGAGGTGCCTAACCATCCGTGGTTCGTCGCCTGTCAGTTCCATCCGGAGTTTACTTCGACGCCGCGTGATGGCCATCCGCTGTTTGCTGGCTTTGTGAAAGCCGCAGGCGAGTACCAGAAGCGTCAGGCGAAGTAAAAGAGTTAGAACGGCAATGCACCCATCCGGGTGCATTGTTTGTCTGGAGTTTTAGTTTAACTTGTACTGAGGAAAACCTAATGTCCAAAATCGTTAAAGTCATCGGTCGTGAAATCATCGACTCCCGTGGTAACCCGACTGTTGAAGCCGAAGTACACCTGGAAGGTGGTTTCGTCGGTATGGCAGCTGCTCCGTCAGGTGCTTCTACTGGCTCCCGCGAAGCGCTGGAACTGCGCGATGGCGACAAATCCCGTTTCATGGGTAAAGGCGTACTGAAAGCTGTTGCTGCGGTAAACGGCCCGATCGCTCAGGCAATCCTTGGCAAAGATGCCAAAGATCAGGCTGGCATCGACAAAATCATGATCGACCTGGACGGTACTGAAAACAAATCTAACTTCGGTGCGAACGCTATCCTGGCCGTCTCTCTGGCTAACGCCAAAGCTGCCGCTGCTTCTAAAGGTCAGCCGCTGTACGAGCACATCGCTGAGCTGAACGGCACCCCGGGCAAATACTCCATGCCGGTTCCGATGATGAACATCATCAACGGCGGCGAGCACGCTGACAACAACGTCGACATCCAGGAATTTATGATTCAGCCGGTTGGCGCTAAATCCCTGAAAGAAGCCGTACGTATGGGTTCTGAAGTGTTCCACAACCTGGCTAAAGTTCTGAAAGCTAAAGGTATGAACACCGCTGTTGGTGACGAAGGCGGCTACGCGCCGAACCTGGGCTCCAACGCTGAAGCGCTGGCTGTTATCGCTGAAGCGGTTAAAGCTGCTGGCTACGAGCTGGGCAAAGACATCACTCTGGCGATGGACTGCGCGGCTTCTGAATTCTACAAAGACGGTAAATACGTTCTGGCCGGCGAAGGCAACAAAGCGTTCACCTCTGAAGAATTCACCCACTTCCTGGAAGAGCTGACCAAACAGTACCCGATCGTCTCCATCGAAGATGGCCTGGACGAATCTGACTGGGACGGTTTCGCATACCAGACTAAAGTACTGGGCGACAAAATCCAGCTGGTTGGTGACGATCTGTTCGTAACCAACACCAAGATCCTGAAAGAAGGCATCGAGAAAGGCATCGTTAACTCCATCCTGATCAAATTCAACCAGATCGGTTCTCTGACCGAAACTCTGGCTGCGATCAAAATGGCGAAAGACGCTGGCTACACTGCCGTTATCTCTCACCGTTCTGGCGAAACTGAAGACGCGACCATCGCTGACCTGGCTGTGGGTACCGCTGCAGGCCAGATCAAAACTGGTTCTATGAGCCGTTCTGACCGCGTTGCTAAATACAACCAGCTGATTCGTATCGAAGAAGCGCTGGGCGAAAAAGCACCGTACAACGGTCGTAAAGAGATCAAAGGTCAGGCATAAGCCTGTCTTTATCTGATATGAAAAAGCCAGCCTTCGGGCTGGCTTTTTTTATACCTGCAAAAGCGGCTACTTAAAATCTACCGCCATTTGCTGCGGGATAGAAAGCCCGCGCGTGGTCTGTACGCAGCGGTCAATGTAATCGGTAAAGCGCGGCGGTTTTGGCATACCCATGCTGAGCAGCTTGTCGTTGCTGAATCGTACGTTAAGCGTGGCGAAGGCGCCGTACAGGCGCATGGCTTTTAGCATCAGCCGTTCGTTGCAGGGGCCAAAAATAGCCTTCAGTTCACGGCGCATTTTGACCAGCGTTTCATAGCTGACCTGCGCGTATTTATCGCCGACCGGCGCCTGCTCGAGGGCGGAGGCCATCGCGTTATCGATATCCGCAAACCTTACGCTGTTTTCCTCTCCCGCGGAAATATGCACCACCTCTCCGCGCGCCAGCGGGCTGGTAAGCAGCATCAGCAGCGCATCGGCGCAGTAATCGACGGGGATTACATCGATGCGGTCTTCCATCGAACACATAAATTTTTGCAGCATCAGCCCCATGCTGAACACCCAGAAGATGCTGCTGGAGGGCTGACAGCCGTGATGAGTGTGGCCAACAACAATAGAGGGACGGGCGATCGCCAGCGGTAGCGTTGGGCACTCCTGCCGCATGAGACGCTCAATTGTTGATTTAGAGTGGGTGTATTCGACCAGATGCTCGGCGCGTTCACGAAACGTCGTGCTTTCCGCTACCAGCGAATCGGGGTCTGGCGAGCAGGACATCGCGGTGCCCACGTGCAGAAAGCGCTCAAGGCCGCTGACCTGAGCCATCCGCCGGGCAAACTGCAGCGTACCTTCGACGTTGACCTTCCAGATAAGCGGATTGTTACCAAATGAGGCGACGGCGGCGCAGTTGAGCACGTGGGTCAGCTGATTCAGGCGCGGGTCGTCGAGAAAGGGCTGCGGATTGGCCAGATCCCCCAGCAGAATGTTGCCGGGCGTCAGGACCGTTAATCTCTCTTCGCTAATATTGAATTTTCGCAGGTTTTCCTTTACCCGTTCTACGGCAGCTACACTATTATCTGCACGAACTAGCAGTAATAGATTAGGCGCATTCTTTTTATTCAGGATGCTTTCTAACACTGCTCCACCGAGAAAACCGGTCGCGCCAGTAATTAATAATGTATTCATGAATGCAGTCTCATTATGGTTGGTTGACTGGATTCTAGGCGCGGAAAATTAAACGGATATTAAATGGAAAATGAACATAAGGTGCGGTTTATTAAGGTTATTTTAAGATGATTTAGCGTCGTGGATCGAATTTGACCCTAAGCTATGACAATAAATTCATTATTTCGTGTATCCATTTGTACATCGTTGAAATTTATTATTTTTAAGTTTGTTATTTTATTTTTTGCTTTCAAGATTATACATGTTTTGTTACACCAAAAATTTTAGCCGTACCGCTTAATAGTCGCCTGATGATTATCAGGCTAATTAAATCAGCCGGTGCGGGATAATGGAATCGGCCAGCTGCCGGAGGTTTATCATTAAGGTTTAGGTTCTACCCACCACGCGGCGCAGCGCGGGACAAGATCTGCGCGGGCAAATCTGCGATAATGCGCGCTCACAACCCTAAGCAGAGATGATTATGCAGTACCCGATTAACGAGATGTTCCAGACCTTGCAAGGCGAAGGTTACTTCACCGGCGTTCCCGCCATTTTTATTCGTTTACAGGGATGCCCGGTTGGTTGCGCCTGGTGCGATACCAAACATACCTGGGATAAGCTTGCCGATCGGGAAGTGTCGCTGTTCAGCATTCTGGCAAAAACCAAAGAGAGCGATAAATGGGGCCCGGCGAGCAGCGAAGATCTGCTGGCTATCATCGGGCGTCAGGGCTGGACGGCCCGCCACGTGGTCATTACCGGCGGCGAGCCCTGCATTCATGATTTAACGCCGTTAACCTCTTTACTGGAGCAAAACGGATTTAGCTGCCAGATTGAAACCAGCGGCACCCATGAAGTGCGCTGCACGCCGCATACCTGGGTGACGGTGTCGCCAAAGGTAAACATGCGCGGCGGCTATGACGTACTCTCTCAGGCGCTACAGCGGGCTGATGAAATTAAACATCCGGTTGGACGCGTGCGCGATATCGAAGCGCTGGATGAGCTGCTGGCAACGCTGGCCGATGAAAAGCCGCGTATCATCGCGCTTCAGCCGATTAGCCAGAAAGATGACGCGACGCGCCTGTGCATCGAAACCTGTATCGCCCGCAACTGGCGCTTGTCGATGCAGACGCACAAGTACCTCAATATCGCGTGATATAAAAAAAACCTGATAGCGCAGGGCTATCAGGGGCTTATTCAGCTAAAGGCACTATCACTCGCCGCGATAAACGCAGCCCGCGGTGCAGGTTTCTTTGATCATCACCGCGCTCAGCAGCGGTACCCGCGGTTTCATCTGCTCCCAGATCCATTTTGCCAGCACTTCGCTGGTCGGATTGGACAGCCCGGGAATATCGTTCAGATAGTAATGGTCGAGGCGATCGTAGATGGGTTTAAACGCGGCCTTCAGCTCGGCAAAGTCCATGATCCACCCGGTATGGGGATCGACTTCACCGGTAATCTCCAGGCGCACCATAAAAGAGTGGCCGTGCAGGCGACCGCACTTATGACCTTCCGGCACGTGCGGCAGGTGGTGAGCGGCTTCAAAGGTGAAATCTTTAAACAGCGTGGTGGACATCTTTTCTTCTCAATATGGCAAAAAACCGCCGTAGGGTACCGGAAAGCACATTTTTTCGCATTAACTAAAACGGCCCTGAGCGGAAAATAGCCACATTCATCCAGCCTGTTCAAATTAATTGCCTATATTTCATGGGCTTATTTAATCGATTTTGTTGTTAATAACTATAACTAAAACAGGTTAGTCCATTTGGTTATTTGTTATTTCCATCCTTTATTTAGTTGTTACTATTTGCACCGTTAACCTACTCACTCGTCATACTTCGAGCCGCATGTGCGTTGGCAATAACTCGGCCCAGCCTTGGGCTTTGCCCTGATGGGCGCTGTGTCGCTGCCTGCAACTCGAATTATTTAGAGTAAATACATTATCTTCTGTTTATCACGCTGACAGGGCGTGAATCACAGCTTTGCTTACTGGAACATAACAACGCATGACGACACAGGCCCCACCTTCCAATTTGCTACCGCTGAGTCCGGAGCAAATGGCGCGCCTTCAGGCGGCCACGACTGACTTCACGCCCACCCAGCTGGCCTGGGTTTCCGGCTATTTTTGGGGGGTGCTGAACCAGCAGCCCGGCGCGGCGGTTGTTGCACCAGCCCAGGCGGCTGAAGTACCGTCTATTACCCTGATTTCGGCATCGCAAACCGGCAACGCCCGCCGCGTCGCTGAAGCGCTGCGCGACGATCTGCAGGCCGCGCAGCTGAACGTGAAGCTGGTCAACGCAGGCGACTATAAATTCAAACAAATTGCCTCCGAAAAGCTGCTGGTCGTGGTGACGTCAACGCAGGGTGAAGGTGAGCCGCCGGAAGAAGCCGTCGCGCTGCATAAGTTCCTGTTCTCGAAGAAGGCGCCGAAGCTGACCGATACCGCATTTGCCGTGTTTGGCCTCGGCGATACCTCCTATGAATTCTTCTGCCAGTCCGGCAAAGATTTTGATAATAAGCTGGCCGAGCTGGGCGGCGAACGCCTGCTCGACCGGGTTGATGCTGATGTAGAGTATCAGGCCGCCGCCGCCGAATGGCGCGCTCGGGTGGTTGAGGTGCTGAAAGCGCGCGCCCCTGCCGCCGCCCCGTCTCAGCTGGTAACCAGCGGGGCGGTGAACGAGATCCACACCAGCCCGTATACCAAAGAAGCGCCGCTGACCGCGACGCTGGCGGTGAATCAAAAAATTACCGGTCGCGATTCTGAAAAAGATGTGCGCCATATTGAAATCGACCTCGGCGACTCCGGCCTGCGCTATCAGCCGGGCGATGCGCTGGGCGTCTGGTACCAGAACGATCCGGCTCTGGTGAAAGAGCTGGTAGAGCTGCTGTGGCTGACGGGCGAGGAGCCGGTCACGGTTGACGGCAAAACGCTGCCGCTCGCCGAAGCGCTGGAGTGGCACTTTGAGCTGACGGTCAACACCGGTAACATCGTGGAAAATTATGCCACCTTAACCCGCAGCGAATCCCTGCTGCCGCTGGTGGGCGATAAGGCACAGCTCCAGCATTACGCCGCGACCACGCCGATTGTCGATATGGTGCGTTTCTCCCCGGCGCAGCTGGATGCCCAGGCGCTGGTCGACCTGCTGCGCCCGCTGACGCCGCGACTGTACTCGATCGCTTCTTCGCAGGCGGAAGTGGAAAGCGAAGTCCACGTCACCGTTGGCGTGGTGCGTTATGACATCGAAGGCCGCGCTCGGGCCGGCGGCGCTTCCAGCTTCCTGGCTGACCGCGTCGAAGAAGATGGCGAAGTGCGCATCTTTATCGAGCATAACGATAACTTCCGTCTTCCTGCCAACCCGCAGACGCCGGTGATCATGATTGGCCCCGGCACCGGCATCGCGCCGTTCCGCGCTTTTATGCAGCAGCGCGCGGCGGAAGGCGCGGAAGGGAAGAACTGGCTGTTCTTCGGCAACCCGCACTTTACCGAAGATTTCCTTTATCAGGTGGAGTGGCAAAGCTACGTCAAAGAAGGCGTGCTGAGCCGCATCGACCTGGCCTGGTCCCGCGATCAACAACAAAAAGTCTACGTTCAGGACAAGCTGCGCGAGCAGGGGGCCGAACTGTGGCGCTGGATTAACGACGGCGCCCATATTTATGTCTGCGGCGATGCCAATCGTATGGCAAAAGACGTTGAGCAGACGTTGCTGGAAGTGATTGCCGAATACGGCGCGATGGACGCCGAAGCGGCGGACGAATTTTTAAGTGAGCTGCGCGTTGAGCGCCGTTATCAGCGAGATGTCTACTAATGAGCGAAAAACATCCAGGCCCGCTGGTGGTCGAAGGTAAACTGACTGACGCCGAGCGCATGAAGCTCGAAAGCAACTACCTGCGCGGCACCATTGCGGAAGATTTGAACGACGGCCTGACCGGCGGTTTTAAAGGCGATAACTTTCTGCTGATCCGTTTTCACGGTATGTACCAGCAGGATGACCGCGATATCCGCGCCGAGCGCGCGGCGCAGAAGCTGGAGCCGCGTCACGCGATGCTGCTGCGCTGCCGCCTGCCGGGCGGGGTGATCACCACCAAACAGTGGCAGGCGATCGATAAATTCGCCGCCGATAACACCATCTACGGCAGTATCCGTCTGACCAACCGTCAGACCTTCCAGTTCCACGGCATTCTGAAGAAGAACGTCAAGCCGGTGCACCAGATGCTGCATTCGGTCGGGCTGGACGCGTTGGCCACCGCCAACGATATGAACCGTAACGTGCTGTGTACCTCTAACCCGTACGAGTCCCAGCTGCATACTGAAGCCTACGAATGGGCGAAGAAGATCTCCGAGCACCTGCTGCCGCGCACGCGCGCCTACGCCGAGATCTGGCTGGATCAGAAGAAAGTCGCCACCACCGATGAAGAGCCGATCCTCGGTCAGACCTATCTGCCGCGTAAGTTCAAAACGACCGTGGTGATCCCGCCGCAGAACGATATCGATCTGCACGCGAACGATATGAACTTCGTGGCCATCGCCGAAAACGGCAAGCTGGTCGGCTTCAACCTGCTGGTCGGCGGCGGTTTATCGATTGAGCACGGGAATAAGAAAACCTACGCCCGTACGGCGAGCGAGTTTGGCTATCTGCCGCTGGAGCACACTCTGGCGGTGGCGGAAGCGGTGGTCACGACCCAGCGCGACTGGGGTAACCGTACCGATCGTAAAAATGCGAAAACCAAATACACCCTCGAACGCGTTGGCGTTGAGACCTTTAAGGCGGAAGTGGAACGTCGGGCGGGCATCAAGTTTGAGCCGATCCGTCCGTACGAATTCACCGGCCGCGGCGATCGTATCGGCTGGGTGAAGGGTATCGACAATAACTGGCATCTGACGCTGTTTATTGAAAATGGTCGTATCCTTGATTATCCGGGTCGCCCGCTGAAAACCGGCCTGCTGAAGATTGCGAAGATCCACAAAGGCGAATTCCGCATTACGGCGAACCAGAACCTGATTATTGCCAGCGTACCGGAAGATCAGAAGGCGAAGATCGAGAAGCTGGCCCGCGATCACGGCCTGATGAATGCCGTCACGCCGCAGCGCGAAAACTCTATGGCCTGCGTGTCGTTCCCGACCTGCCCGCTGGCGATGGCGGAAGCCGAGCGTTTCCTCCCGTCGTTTATCGATAAAGTCGAGGCGCTGATGAGCAAACATGGCGTTGGCGACGAGCATATCGTTACCCGCGTTACCGGCTGCCCGAACGGCTGCGGCCGCGCGATGCTGGCGGAAGTGGGGCTGGTCGGTAAAGCGCCGGGCCGCTATAACCTGCACCTTGGCGGCAACCGCAGCGGGACGCGTATTCCGCGTATGTATCGGGAAAACATTACCGAGTCGGAAATTCTCGATTCGATCGACGAACTGGTAGGGCGCTGGGCGAAAGAGCGCGAAGCGGGTGAAGGCTTCGGCGACTTTACGGTGCGTGCGGGCATCATTCGCCCGGTGCTCGACCCAGCCCGTGATTTCTGGGAATAACATCCAGGTGCCCGGTGGCGAGCAGCGATCCGGGCCTGTGGGTTTTGTAGGCCGGGCAAACGCAGTACCGCCCGGCGAAACAGGCAAGCGAGGTTCTTATGTCCGTACTCGATCTAAACGCGCTGAACGCATTACCGAAGGTCGATCGTGTTTTGCAACTGGCGGAAACCAATAGCCAGCTGGAAAAGCTGAGCGCGGAAGCGCGCGTCGCGTGGGCGCTGGAAAACCTGCCAGGCGAATATGTGCTCTCTTCGAGCTTTGGTATTCAGGCGGCGGTGAGCCTGCATCTGGTCAATCAGGTGCGCCCGGATATTCCGGTCATTCTGACCGATACCGGCTATCTGTTCCCGGAAACCTACCAGTTTATCGACGAGTTAACGGACAAACTCAATCTGAACCTGAAGATCTATCGGGCGAAGGAGAGCGCCGCCTGGCAGGAGGCGCGCTACGGTAAGCTGTGGGAGCAGGGCGTTGAGGGTATTGAAAAGTACAATGATATTAACAAAGTTGAGCCGATGAACCGGGCGCTGGAAGAGCTGAATGCGCAAACCTGGTTTGCGGGCCTGCGCCGCGAGCAGTCCGGCAGCCGCGCCCACCTGCCGGTGCTGGCGATCCAGCGCGGCGTGTTTAAGGTGCTGCCGATCATCGACTGGGATAATCGTACCGTCTATCAGTATCTGCAAAAGCACGGCCTGAAGTATCACCCGCTGTGGGATCAGGGCTATTTGTCGGTGGGGGATACCCACACCACCCGGAAATGGGAGCCGGGGATGGCGGAGGAAGAAACGCGCTTCTTTGGCCTGAAAAGAGAGTGCGGGCTGCACGAAGGCTAAGATGAGTCCCGGCGCTGCCGGGATTTTTTCCTGAATTGTTAATTAATGATTTGATGTCTTTATAATTATTAATAATTGATATTTGTTATCAATTTCATCGCAAAGATAAAATATTTTTGATGTAAATCATTTCTCTTATTTTGCAGTGTGAACATACTTGAATAAATACGCCTGCTAAATGGAATAATAGAGATAATGTTCAATTATTGGGGTAAATCCCGCCGTGGAGAGGATGATGGCGGTGATGATTATCACTTGCTGTGCTGGCATTCTCTGGATGTTGCAGCCGTTGGCTATTGGATGGTGCAGCATAATATCCATGGCATTAATGATTATCTTAACAAACTGGGGCTTCATCATAGAGTTCAGGCGGCACAATTTTTTGCATGGCTATTATGCTGGCATGATATTGGAAAGTTTGCCCACTCTTTTCAGCAGCTTTATCGTCATGAAGAGTTAAATGCGCAGGACGAATATATAAAATATTATGAAGCCATCCCGCATGCGACTCTGGGGTATTGGCTCTGGAAAGATTATTTAAGCGAGTGCGCGGAACTTTTCCCCGAATCCCCTCTTTCTGCTCGGAAGTTAAAGCGCGTCATTGCGCTTTGGATGCCCCTTACGACAGGACATCATGGGCGACCGCCTTCTTCAGTAACAGAACTAAAAAATTTTCGTCAGCAGGATAAAGAAGCGGCCCGTGATTTTCTTACCAGGGTTAAATCATTATTTCCACTGATTGAGATTCCTGATTTTTGGGATGATGATAACGGTATTGCGCTTTTTAAACATCTCTCATGGTTTATTTCCGCTGCGATAGTACTGGCTGACTGGGTTGGTTCTTCAACCCAATATTTCCCCCGAATTACAAAATCGATGGAGGTCGATGAATACTGGCAACAACATGCGCTGGTTAAAGCGAAAGTAGCCGTGACCGTTTTCCCGCCTTCCCCTGACGTTGCCTCTTTTAGCGGAATAACGGCGTTATTTCCCTTTATTCAACAGCCAACCCCATTACAGCAAAAAGCGCTTGAGCTGGATATTGATAAACAAGGTCCGCAATTATTTATTCTTGAAGATGTGACTGGTGCTGGAAAAACAGAGGCTGCGCTTATTTTGACACATCGCCTGATGGCTACGGGAAAGGCGCAGGGGCTCTATTTTGGTCTGCCGACGATGGCGACGGCGAATGCCATGTTCGATCGTATGTCGGAGAGCTGGCTGGCGTTGTATCAACCCGGTTCACGGCCAAGCCTGGTGCTGGCGCATAGCGCACGTGGATTAATGGATCGCTTCAATCAGTCTTTGTGGTCGGGAGATTTATCGGGTTCAGAAGAACCCGATGAGCTCCAGCCATCCAGCCAGGGATGCGCCGCCTGGTTTGCCGACAGTAATAAAAAAGCGCTGTTGGCCGAGGTGGGCGTTGGCACGCTCGATCAGGCGATGATGGCGGTGATGCCGTTTAAACACAATAACCTGCGGATGTTAGGGCTGAATAATAAAATCTTGCTGGCGGATGAGATTCACGCCTATGACGCCTATATGTCGCGGATTCTGGAAAGTCTGATTGAAAAACAGGCCAGCGATGGCAATACCACGATTTTACTTTCCGCCACGCTCTGTGTTCCCCGCGCCAGCGGGGATAAACCGGAAGCGCTCAAAGAGATACTTATCACCGGCAAGTGTTCCCCGCGCCAGCGGGGATAAACCGCGAAGGCTTAACACAAGCGAGTTTTTCAGAGAGTGTTCCCCGCGCCAGCGGGGATAAACCGATATGCCGATCCCGGTTGATACTGGCATGGAAGTGTTCCCCGCGCCAGCGGGGATAAACCGCTACGAGGGGGATTCTGGCAGCACTATCAGCCGTGTTCCCCGCGCCAGCGGGGATAAACCGAACCCGTCAGACAGTGGGCCTGATACGAAAGAGTGTTCCCCGCGCCAGCGGGGATAAACCGGAGTTCAACGAGACCGATCGCACCGGAACCGGCGTGTTCCCCGCGCCAGCGGGGATAAACCGGTTGAGTACTCAAATAGATATGAGTCTATGAGGTGTTCCCCGCGCCAGCGGGGATAAACCGCCGTTTGGCCACTCATCGAAGCGGTCACGAAAGTGTTCCCCGCGCCAGCGGGGATAAACCAATTGTCTTGCCGTAAGCCCAGAGACTTCTCCCGTGTTCCCCGCGCCAGCGGGGATAAACCGGTTTTTTTGCCATAATTAACTCCGAAAATAGTGTGTTCCCCGCGCCAGCGGGGATAAACCGCGGGGATAGAGGATTTCCGTTTTCACGACCTCGTGTTCCCCGCGCCAGCGGGGATAAACCGGGTTTCGACTACTCCATGAATACCGTCTCCTCGTGTTCCCCGCGCCAGCGGGGATAAACCGTTGACGGGAGGGTATGGTCTGCGATTGTCATTGTGTTCCCCGCGCCAGCGGGGATAAACCGGCACAACGGAATACTTGTCACTGACTATAGCTGTGTTCCCCGCGCCAGCGGGGATAAACCGAAAATCCAGCAACACTTACATCAACCTGAGGCGTGTTCCCCGCGCCAGCGGGGATAAACCGTGTTCGATAACTTCTGATTTACGCATGGTTCCGTGTTCCCCGCGCCAGCGGGGATAAACCGAGCAGCGCGCTAACTGGTTCCAGATGGCACAGGTGTTCCCCGCGCCAGCGGGGATAAACCGGGCCAGGCGGTCGTAGGGGCGAATCAGTGAATGTGTTCCCCGCGCCAGCGGGGATAAACCGAACGTAAACGGGCTGGGCTTTACTGAGCGGATGTGTTCCCCGCGCCAGCGGGGATAAACCGAGATTGATGCAGACATAGCGAAGGCGGAAGAAGTGTTCCCCGCGCCAGCGGGGATAAACCGATTACGCAGGTCTTCACGCAGCGGCGCGGCACGTGTTCCCCGCGCCAGCGGGGATAAACCGTCGCGACAGATTGGGGCGACCTGGTATTTTGCGTGTTCCCCGCGCCAGCGGGGATAAACCGTCTTCAGAGCGCACCCTTGCTGTTCAGGCTGCGTGTTCCCCGCGTCAGCGGGGATAAACCGCAATGGTAACAAGTGATCCGAGCGCAATCATCGTGTTCCCCGCGCTAGCGGGGATAAACCGGACTCACGAAACGCTTGGTTGATGTCTGAATGGTGTTCCCCGCGCCAGCAGGGATAAACCGCCCGGAGGAAACGTGGCAACAGTTCAATACACGTGTTCCCCGCGCCGCCATCCTTATTATCCTGTACTTTATTTTTTCCAGCATTCTTTAGTGTGGCAAAGTCCGCTTCCAGGTAATACTTGCCAAATTTTGGGCTCATGGGAACAGTGCGCCGTTTTTAACATAGCGCTTATACCGATGTTTTACCGATGCTGGGTTCCGAGCCCAAATCCAACCCGTCCTGCCAGACGCGCTGCCAGATATAAACCTGGCTGTCGGCGATGGATCGCGTGCTGGCAGCCAGTAGCAACAATGGTATTAAAAAATGAAAACGCATCATGGCGACAGTCCTTGTTGCCTGATTTTATCGTTAGTCTATTTTGAGGCGGGTCTCTTCTCCGCCTTCGCCAGCTCTTTCACCAGCGGCAGCATCACTTTCATTACATCGCGTCCGCGATGCTCAATACGCCCCGGCAGCGCTTTATCAATATACTGCAGGTTATCCAGCTGTACGTCATGCCAGCTCGTGCCCTGTGGGAAGCTGCGTGATTTGCTCCGCTGCTGATAACCGTCTTTCTTACCCAATGACCAGTTGGTCGCTTCCACCGACAGTACCGGGATCCCGGCGCTATCAAAAACGCTGGCGTCGTTGCAGCAGCCGGTGCCTTTCGGGAAGTCCCGGTTCATCCCAGGATTGGTGAAGGCCGCGATGCCGTGGCTACGGGCGATAGCCAGCGCCCGGTCGCGGGTGAGCTTGCGCACCGATGCTGGCGTGCTGCGGCCGCTATTAAAGTACAGCTTATCGCCCACGACCAGGTTATCGAGATTAATCACCAGCAGGGTGTTTTTCTTTTCCGCGTCGCTCATGCGCTTAAGCAGATTCTGCGCACCCAGCCGGCCTTCTTCTTCGCCGCTGGTGGCAACGAAGCGAATACCGTAACGGGTAGGAACGTTCTTTAACTGTTCAGCAAGTTCCAGCATGACGCCGAGACCCATCGCGTTGTCGTCTATCCCTTGCAGGGTCAGGCCGCCGAGGTTGTTTTCAACATCTTTATTGCTCTGCGGCGCGTAGGTATCCAGGTGCGCCATGATAATAATCTGCTGGCGAGATTGGCCTTCATGAGCGGCGATCACCGTACTGCCGGTGGCGTTATGCCAGTTTTTACGCTGATTGCTATCGGTATAGACGTAGCGGGTATTGAAGCTGCGCACATCGCTCTGGTAGCCCATCTGGGCGAACTGCTGGCGGAGATAATCGGCCGACAGCATCTCGGCCGGCGTGCCGGTCATTCTTCCGGGATAAAAGGTGGCGATATGACGAGCCTGGGCATTGGCGGTTTCGCCCGGGGCGCTGAATGCCGGGGCGGCGGAGAAGACAAAACCTGCGCCCAACGCCAGGGGGAGCAGGCGACGGCACAATGCGGAAAACATAGGGGGTCCTTTAGCACTTAAAACAATTTCACCCGCGTAGTATGAAACTGTGACCGGGGTTAAACAATTTCAATCGCTCTTAAATGGTGGAAAAACCGCGTGTTAAGCACTTTTTGATATTTGCTTTCCCAGGTCGTTATTCTTTTGAGTAACAACTCATTCCATTTCGTAATTTCATTTGCTCTAAACCGCACCCTATAGTCGCTCTATTGCTGATTGTAAGAGAGTTGTTGCGCAGTGGAATACTTGCCGATATTTGCCGAAGTGAAAGACAGACCCGTGCTGGTGATCGGCGGCGGCGAGATAGCCGCGCGTAAGATTACGTTTTTGCTGCGCGCTGAAGCGAAGGTGCAAATTGTCGCCGAAACGCTGATGCCGGAACTTGCCGAAAAGGTCGAGCGCGAGGAAATTCAGTGGCGGGCAACCGTATTCGAAGAGCAGCAGCTTGACGACGTATTCCTGGTGATTGCCGCCACGGAAGATGACGAGCTGAACCAACGCGTTTATGTCGCGGCTAACGCGCGCTATCGGCTGGTCAACGTCGTGGATAATCAGGCGCTGTGCTCGTTTGTCTTTCCATCCATTGTCGATCGCTCTCCGCTGCTGGTGGCTATCTCTTCCAGCGGAAAAGCGCCGGTGCTGTCGCGGATTTTGCGCGAAAAAATCGAAGCGCTGCTGCCCACCAACCTTGGGCGGCTGGCTGAAACGGCGAGCTACTGGCGTCACCATATTAAAACCCATCTGAAAACCACCGCCGAACGCCGCCGCTTTTGGGAGCGCGTGTTTACAGGTCGCTTTGCCAGCCTGATGCTGGCGGGCAATAAAGATGAAGCGGAAAAAGCGCTGGAAGATGAACTTCGGCAGCCGGAAAAACGCCCTGGTGAAATTATTCTCGTCGGGGCAGGGCCAGGCGATGCCGGATTGCTGACCCTGCGCGGCCTGCAGGCCCTTCAGCAGGCGGACGTGGTGTTTTACGACAACCTGGTCACCCCGGAAGTACGTGAACTGGTGCGCCGGGACGCGGAGACAATCTGCGTCGGCAAAAGCGCCGCCGGCGTATCTGTACCGCAGCAGGAGATCAACCGCCTGCTGCTGGAAGCGGCGAAAGCGGGCAAGACGGTGATTCGCCTGAAGGGCGGCGACCCGTTTATTTTTGGCCGCGGCGGTGAAGAGCTGCAGGCCGCAGCCGAAGAGGGCATTCCATTTCAGGTCGTTCCGGGCGTCACGGCGGCGGCGGGCGCAACGGCCTATGCCGGTATTCCGCTGACGCATCGTGATTATGCCCAGAGCGTAACCTTCATTACCGGGCACTTTGGCGCTGAAAATTCACCGCTCGACTGGGCGCGGCTGGCGCAAAGCGGCCAGACCCTGGCGATTTATATGGGCAGTCTGAAAGCGGCGGAAATCAGCGCTCAGCTGATCGCCAACGGTCGCGGAGGCGATACCCCGGTGGCGGTAATCTCGCGCGGCACCCGCGCCGATCAGCAAACGAAGACCGGCACATTACAACAGCTTGAAAACCTGGCGAAAGACGCCCCGATGCCCGCGCTGCTGGTGGTGGGTGAAGTGGTGCAATTACATCAACAGCTCGCCTGGTTTCAACACACCTCATCCTCAGACGCCTTCAAGGCTTCTGTAGTAAATCTGGCTTAAGGAACGGTTATGGACCAAAAACGACTTACTCACCTGCGGCAACTGGAGGCGGAAAGCATCCATATCATTCGTGAGGTGGCCGCCGAATTCTCTAACCCGGTGATGATGTACTCCATCGGCAAAGACTCCAGCGTGATGCTGCATCTGGCGCGTAAAGCGTTTTATCCAGGCACCCTGCCGTTCCCGCTGCTGCACGTCGATACCGGCTGGAAATTCCGCGAAATGTACGAGTTCCGTGACCGTACCGCTAAAGCCTACGGCTGTGAGCTGCTGGTGCACAAAAACCCGGAAGGGGTGGCGATGGGGATTAACCCGTTCGTGCACGGCAGCGCCAAGCATACTGATATCATGAAAACCGAAGGCCTCAAGCAGGCGCTGAACAAATACGGCTTCGATGCCGCGTTCGGCGGCGCCCGTCGCGATGAAGAGAAATCCCGCGCTAAAGAGCGTATTTACTCCTTCCGCGACCGCTTCCACCGCTGGGATCCGAAAAACCAGCGCCCGGAGCTGTGGCACAACTATAACGGCCAGATTAACAAGGGCGAAAGTATCCGCGTATTCCCGCTCTCCAACTGGACCGAGCTGGACATCTGGCAGTACATCTATCTGGAAAATATTGAAATTGTTCCGCTGTACCTGGCGGCGGAGCGTCCGGTGCTGGAGCGCGACGGGATGCTGATGATGATCGATGACGATCGCATCAATTTACAGCCCGGCGAGATGATCAAAAAACAGATGGTACGCTTCCGCACCCTCGGCTGCTGGCCGCTGACCGGCGCGGTGGAGTCCAATGCGCAAACGCTGCCGGAGATCATCGAAGAGATGCTGGTCTCGACCACCAGCGAACGACAGGGGCGCGTGATTGACCGCGACCAGGCAGGCTCCATGGAGCTGAAGAAACGTCAGGGTTATTTCTAAGGAGCCGCCATGAATACGACTATTGCACAACAAATTGCCAACGAAGGCGGCGTTGAAGCCTACCTGCATGCCCAGCAGCACAAAAGCCTGCTGCGCTTTTTGACCTGCGGCAGCGTCGACGACGGCAAAAGTACGCTGATTGGCCGCCTGCTGCACGATACCCGTCAGATTTACGAAGATCAGCTCTCTTCGCTGCATAACGACAGCAAACGTCACGGTACCCAGGGCGAAAAACTCGATCTGGCGCTGCTGGTGGACGGTCTGCAGGCCGAGCGTGAGCAGGGCATCACCATCGACGTCGCCTATCGTTACTTCTCTACCGAGAAGCGCAAATTTATTATCGCCGACACCCCGGGACACGAACAGTATACCCGCAACATGGCGACCGGCGCGTCAACCTGCGACCTGGCGATCCTGCTGATCGACGCCCGCAAAGGCGTACTCGATCAAACCCGTCGTCACAGCTTTATCTCCACGCTGCTGGGGATCAAACACCTGGTGGTGGCGGTGAACAAAATGGACCTCGTCGATTTTAGCGAAGAGACCTTTAACACCATCCGTGAAGCGTATCTGACCTTTGCTGAACAGCTGCCAGGCGATCTCGACATTCGCTTTGTCCCGCTTTCCGCGCTTGAAGGGGACAACGTCGCCAGCCAGAGCGATAAAATGCCGTGGTACAGCGGCCCGACGCTGCTGGAAGTGCTGGAAACCGTTGAGATTCAGCGCGTGGTGGAAAGCCAGCCGCTGCGCTTCCCGGTGCAGTACGTCAACCGCCCGAACCTCGACTTCCGCGGGTTCTCCGGTACGGTTGCCGCCGGCAGCGTGAGCGTAGGACAGCGCCTGAAAGTGCTGCCGTCGGGGGTGGAATCCACCGTGGCGCGCATCGTCACCTTTGACGGCGATCTGCCGGAAGCGGCGGCCGGGGAAGCGATCACTCTCGTGCTGAAGGATGAAATTGATATCAGCCGCGGTGACCTGCTGGTGGACGCGACTGTCTCTCTGCCTGCGGTACAAAGCGCCAGCGTTGATGTGGTATGGATGGCGGAGCAGGCCCTAACGCCTGGCCAGAGCTATGACATTAAAATCGCCGGTAAGAAAACCCGCGCCCGCGTGGATGGCGTACGCTACCAGGTCGATATTAACAACCTGACCCAGCGTGAAGTGGAATCGCTGCCGCTCAACGGCATTGGGCTGGTGGATCTGACTTTCGACGAGCCGCTGGTACTCGATAAATACCAGGATAACCCGGTCACCGGGGGCCTGATTTTTATCGATCGTTTGACTAACGTGACCGTTGGCGCAGGGATGGTACGCGAACCGAACGAGCAGGCTCAGGCAGGCGCTTCGCAATACAGCGCGTTTGAGCTTGAGCTGAACCAGCTTATTCGCAAGCACTTCCCGCACTGGGACGCCCGCGACCTGCTGGGAGGCAAGTAATGGCCCGGCATGACGAAAACGTCGTCTGGCACGCGCATCCTGTCACGCAGGCGCAGCGCGAGCAGCATCATGGCCATCGCGGCGTGGTGCTGTGGTTCACCGGGCTTTCGGGCTCGGGGAAATCCACCGTTGCCGGCGCGCTGGAAGAGGCGCTGCATCGGCTCGGCGTGAGCACCTATTTACTGGATGGCGATAACGTGCGTCACGGCCTGTGCAGCGATCTTGGCTTCAGCGACGACGACCGCAAAGAAAACATTCGCCGGGTGGGTGAAGTGGCGAAGCTGATGGTGGATGCCGGGCTGGTAGTATTGACTGCGTTTATATCACCGCATCGCGCAGAGCGGCAGATGGTGCGCGAACGTTTGGGCGAAGGGCGCTTTATTGAAGTCTTTGTCGATACACCGCTGGCGATCTGCGAAGCGCGGGATCCGAAAGGGCTGTACAAGAAGGCACGGGCCGGGGAGCTGCGCAACTTTACCGGAATTGATTCAGTGTATGAATCCCCGGAGCGCGCCGAAATTCACCTCGACGGTGAACAATTGGTAACAAATTTGGTGCACCAATTATTAGACCTGCTACGACAGAGCGATATTATCAGATCCTGAAACGGCAGCGGCATCATCACAGGATGCCGATCGCCAGGTCAACAGGATTCGATATGCGCAATACCCAGAACATCAGTATTATTCGTTCAGAACCGCCGCCGGCAGTCAGCGACGAGACCACCTGGTCTCTGTCGGGCGCTGCCGTTGGCTTTATTTCATGGCTGCTGGCGCTGGGTATTCCCTTCCTGATCTATGGCAGTAACACGCTATTTGTCCTCCTCTACACCTGGCCGTTCTTCCTGGCATTAATGCCGGTTGCCGTCGTGGTTGGCATCGCGCTGCATTCGCTGATGGACGGCAAACTTCAGTACAGCGTCTGCGCGACGATTTTAACCGTCGGACTGATGTTCGGTCTGCTGTTCCTCTGGCTACTGGGGTAGTCCTTTCTACGAATGAATCTAGCCTGGGTATCAACGGTAAAAATGTGGTACAGTCCCCGCGTTACGCGGCGTCGTCCGCGCGCCAGAGTAGAGAACTCGGGCGAGTTATGGGATGATGATGCCGTTTTTCAGGGGGCAGGATGGGTAAACTAACGCTGCTGTTATTGGCTTTGCTGGTCTGGCTGCAGTACTCGCTATGGTTCGGCAAAAATGGTCTGCACGACTATAGCCGGGTTAACGACGATGTCTCCGCGCAGCAGGCAACGAACGCTAAATTAAAAGCACGCAACGATCAGCTGTTCGCCGAAATTGACGACCTCAACGGCGGTCAGGAAGCTATCGAAGAGCGCGCGCGCAATGAACTCAGTATGACCCGCCCGGGCGAAACGTTTTATCGTCTGGTGCCGGATGCGTCAAAACGCAACCAGGCCGCGGGGCAACAGCAGAATAATCGATAAACAGGCCCAGGATTACAACATGGCAGCCACTTTTCCGGGCGTTTGCGCCGTGGTGCCGGCAGCCGGTTTTGGCCGCCGCATGCAAACGGAATGCCCTAAACAATATCTCTCAATCGGTAACAAAACGATTCTCGAGCACGCGGTCGCCGCGCTGCTGGCAAACCCCCTTATACAGCGGGTAGTGATTGCCGTCAGCCCGGGCGACGTTCGCTTCAGCCAACTGCCGTTGGCGAACCACTCCCAAATCACCGTCGTTGATGGCGGCACGGAACGCGCGGACTCCGTTCTCGCTGGCCTGAAGGTTCTTGGCGAAGCCGACTGGGTGCTGGTGCACGATGCCGCGCGCCCCTGCCTGCACCAGGACGATCTCAGCCGCCTGCTTCAGCTATGCCAAACCAGCCGTACGGGCGGCATTCTGGCCGCTCCGGTTCGCGACACGATGAAGCGCGCGGAGCCGGGCAGGGCAGCCATCGCCCATACCGTTGAACGTAACGATTTATGGCACGCGCTGACGCCGCAATTTTTCCCTCGCGAACTGCTTGTTGATTGCCTGACGCGGGCGCTTAATGAAGGGGCGACCATCACCGACGAAGCCTCGGCGCTGGAGTACTGCGGCTTTCATCCTGAACTGGTCGCCGGACGAGCTGATAATATTAAAGTGACGCGCCCGGAAGACCTGGCGCTGGCCGAATTTTACCTTACCCGTTCCCGACACCAGGAGAAGGCTTAATGCGAATTGGACACGGTTTTGACGTACACGCTTTTGGCGGTGAAGGCCCAATCATCATCGGCGGCGTGCGCGTACCCTACGAGAAAGGGCTGCTGGCCCACTCCGACGGCGACGTCGCGCTGCACGCGCTGACCGATGCGCTGCTCGGCGCGGCGGCGCTGGGCGACATCGGCAAGCTGTTCCCGGATACCGACCCGGCCTTTAAGGGCGCCGACAGCCGCGAACTGCTGCGCGAAGCGTGGCGGCGGATTCAGGCGAAAGGCTATACCCTTGGCAACGTTGACGTCACCATTATCGCCCAGGCGCCAAAAATGCTGCCGCATATTCCCCAGATGCGCATCTTTATTGCCGAAGATCTCGGTTGCCATATGGACGATGTTAACGTCAAAGCCACCACCACGGAAAAGCTGGGCTTTACCGGTCGCGGCGAAGGCATTGCCTGTGAAGCGGTGGCGCTGCTGCGTAAGGCGGAGAAATGATCGCTTTTGACGAACTCACTTATCTGCATGGAAAACCGCTGAGCCAGGGGCTGCTAAAAGCCAACCCGGAGGACTTCGTGGTGGTTGAGGATCTGGGCTTTGCGCCTGACGGCGAAGGCGAGCATGTGCTGGTGCGTATTCTGAAAAACGGCTGCAATACCCGTTTTGTTGCTGACGCGCTGGCAAAATTCCTTAAAATTCATGCGCGTGAAGTGAGCTTTGCCGGGCAGAAGGACAAACACGCGGTCACTGAACAGTGGCTGTGCGCCCGAGTGCCGGGCAAAGAGATGCCCGACCTGAGCAAATTTCAGCTTGAAGGCTGTCAGGTACTGGAGTACGCGCGCCATAAGCGCAAGCTGCGCCTCGGGGCGCTGAAGGGGAACCAGTTTACGCTGGTGCTGCGCGAAATCAGCGATCGCGACGATGTCGAAACGCGTTTACAGGCGATTGCTGAGCATGGCGTACCTAACTATTTTGGCGCCCAGCGCTTCGGTATCGGCGGCAGTAACCTGCTGGGGGCGCTGCGCTGGGCCGAGAGCGGCGCGCCGGTGCGCGATCGCAATAAACGCAGTTTTTGGTTGTCGGCGGCCCGCAGCGCATTGTTTAATCAACAGGTTGGTATTAGATTAAAAAAACCGGAATTTAATCAGGTTGTTGATGGCGATGCGCTACAATTAGCGGGGCGCGGAAGCTGGTTCGTTGCGGCCTCTGAAGAACTGACGGAACTCCAGGCGCGGGTAGATAACCGCGAGCTGATGATTACCGCTGCGCTTGTGGGCAGCGGCGATTGGGGAAGCCAACGGGATGCGCTGGCCGCCGAGCAGGCGGCAGTGGTCGAAGAGACGCAGCTACAGGCGCTGCTGGTGCGTGAAAAAGTAGAGGCCGCCCGCCGGGCGATGCTGCTTTATCCCCAGCAGATGAGCTGGAACTGGTGGGATGACGTTACCGTTGAACTGCGTTTCTGGCTGCCCGCGGGCAGCTTCGCCACCAGCGTAGTAAGGGAGCTTATCAATACAACGGGTGACTATGCGAATATTGCTGAGTAACGATGATGGGATTCATGCGCCGGGCATTCAGACCCTGGCAAAGGCCTTACGGGAATTCGCTGAGGTTCAGATAGTTGCACCCGATCGTAACCGCAGCGGAGCGTCGAACTCCCTGACGCTGGAATCTTCGCTTCGCACTTTCACTTTTGATAACGGCGATATCGCCGTACAGATGGGCACGCCGACGGACTGTGTTTATCTCGGGGTCAACGCCCTGATGCGGCCGCGTCCGGATATCGTGGTTTCAGGCATTAACGCCGGACCCAACCTCGGTGACGACGTCATCTATTCCGGCACCGTTGCCGCCGCGATGGAAGGCCGTCATCTGGGCTTTCCGGCGCTGGCCGTCTCGCTAAACGGCTATCAGCATTACGATACCGCCGCTGCGGTCACCTGCTCTATTCTGCGCGCTTTAAGCCGCGAGCCGCTGCGCACCGGGCGCATTCTCAATATCAACGTGCCGGATCTGCCTCTTGAGCAGATCAAAGGTATCCGCGTGACCCGCTGCGGCAGTCGCCATCCTTCCGACCAGGTGATCCCGCAAAAAGATCCGCGCGGCAATACGCTGTACTGGATCGGACCGCCGGGCGAAAAGTACGACGCCGGGCCGGATACCGACTTTGCCGCCGTGGATGAAGGCTATGTGTCGGTCACGCCGCTACACGTCGATTTAACCGCCCACGGCGCGCATGAGGTGGTTAGCGGTTGGCTGGATCGCGTTGGAGTTGATACGCAATGGTAAGTAAACGTGTTGAAAGTCTTCTCAATCAGCTCCGCACGCAGGGCATTATTGACGAGCGCGTGCTGAACGCGATCGCCATGGTGCCGCGAGAAAAGTTTGTTGATGAAGCCTTTGAACATAAGGCGTGGGAAAACACGGCGCTGCCGATTGGTCAGGGGCAAACCATCTCGCAACCCTACATGGTGGCGCGGATGACCGAGCTTCTGACGCTAACGCCGGAGTCCCGGGTGCTGGAAATCGGCACCGGCTCTGGCTATCAGACGGCGATTCTGGCGCATCTGGTGCATCACGTTTGCTCGGTTGAGCGAATTAAGAGTTTGCAGTGGCACGCGCGCCGTCGTCTTAAACAACTTGATTTACATAATGTTTCAACCCGTCACGGCGATGGATGGCAGGGTTGGCAGGCGCGTGCGCCGTTCGACGCGATTATCGTTACCGCCGCGCCGCCGGAAATTCCGGCCGCTCTGCTGGCGCAGCTGGACGATGGCGGCGTACTGGTGCTGCCGGTTGGCGAAGAGCATCAGTTCCTGAAGCGGATCCGTCGGCGCGGCAACGAGTTTGTCATTGATACTGTCGAAGCCGTGCGCTTTGTTCCCCTCGTGAAGGGGGAGTTAGCCTGAACCCGGATTATTCCAGGTTTTTTTGCCTGCATTTAGGCATAGGGTGGACACATTTTTCGTGTCCTGGCCGGGCGCCGTCCGGTGAGCAAGATATTGGTAGTTAACATATTCCTGGGGGATAAATGAGCGCGGGAAGCCCAAATTTTACCTTAAGCCGCATTGCGGCTTTATCACTGGTGTCACTGTGGCTGGCAGGCTGCAGCAGCTCCAACAATCCGCCTGCGCCGGTCAGCTCGGCTGGCGGGACTTCGTCTTCCAGCACGAATTCCGGAATGCTGATCACGCCTCCATCCAATAACGTTCCGCAGGCGCGCCCGGTACAAACGCAGCCGGTGCAGACGCAGCCCGCTCAGGTCCAGCCGATGGCTCAGGAGCCGGTACAAACGGTGAACGGCAAAATTGTCTACAATCGTAAGTATGGGGATATTCCGAAAGGTAGCTATACCGGCGGCAGTACCTATACTGTTAAACGCGGCGACACGCTATTCTATATTGCGTGGGTCACCGGGAACGACTTCCGCGACCTGGCGCAGCGTAATAATATCCCGGCGCCGTACGGACTGAACGTGGGTCAGACGCTGCAGGTTGGCAACGCATCCGGTCAGCCAATCACCGGAGATAACCCTGTCGCCCAGGCCAGCGTGAAGGCCAGCAGCGGCGGGATGTTAACCGCAAATTCTGCACAAAAATCCACCGCGGTGGTTGCGTCCCAACCAACTATTACGTATTCTGAATCTTCAGGTGAACAGAGTGCTAATAAGATGTTGCCGAATAACAAGCCTGCGACGACAACAACCGTCGCGCCTGTTACGGCCCCGGCTGTCAGCACAACCCAATCGACTGCAAGCAGTACGTCAACCAGTTCGCCGATCTCTTCATGGCGCTGGCCGACTGATGGCAAGGTTATCGAGAACTTTAGTGGTGCCGAAGGTGGCAATAAAGGTATTGATATTGCAGGCAGTAAAGGACAGGCTATTGTCGCGACCGCAGATGGGCGCGTCGTCTATGCCGGTAACGCACTGCGCGGTTACGGTAATCTTATTATCATCAAACACAACGATGATTACCTGAGCGCCTACGCACATAACGATACGATGCTGGTAAAAGAGCAACAAGATATCAAGGCGGGGCAGAAAATCGCTACCATGGGTAGCACAGGTACAAGTTCTACACGTTTGCATTTTGAAATTCGTTACAAGGGGAAATCCGTCAACCCGCTGCAGTATTTACCGCAGCGATAATTTGGCAAAGTACGGATAAGCTCAGTATCGCTAAAAGAGGCGCCAGGGCGGCCAGAATGCCTGCTTTACCGGGGCAGAAAAGGTTCTCGTCCGGGCGTCTTTTAAGTGATGTTTAGCGGAAGGTGCTTTGCTCAGGGATCACGGGTAGGAGCCATCTTTATGAGTCAGAATACGCTGAAAGTTCATGATTTAAATGAAGACGCGGAATTTGATGAGAACGGAGTCGAGGTTTTTGATGAGAAAGCCTTAGTTGAAGAGGAACCCAGTGATAGCGATCTGGCTGAGGAAGAGCTTCTTTCGCAGGGAGCAACCCAACGGGTGCTCGATGCGACGCAGCTTTATCTTGGAGAGATTGGTTATTCCCCACTGCTGACGGCCGAAGAAGAGGTTTATTTTGCGCGTCGCGCGCTGCGTGGTGACGTTGCGTCACGCCGCCGGATGATCGAAAGTAACCTGCGTCTGGTCGTCAAGATAGCCCGCCGTTACGGCAATCGCGGTCTGGCTCTGCTGGATCTGATTGAAGAAGGTAACCTGGGGCTGATTCGCGCAGTTGAGAAGTTTGACCCGGAACGTGGGTTCCGTTTTTCGACTTACGCGACCTGGTGGATTCGCCAAACGATTGAACGGGCGATCATGAACCAAACCCGTACCATTCGTTTACCTATCCATATCGTCAAAGAGCTGAACGTTTATCTGCGTACCGCACGCGAGTTGTCCCATAAGCTGGACCACGAGCCAAGCGCGGAAGAGATAGCCGAACAGCTGGATAAGCCAGTTGATGACGTGAGCCGCATGCTGCGTCTGAACGAGCGCATTACCTCGGTGGATACACCGCTGGGCGGCGACTCGGAAAAAGCGCTGCTGGATATTCTGGCCGATGAAAAAGACAACGGCCCGGAAGACACCACGCAGGACGATGACATGAAACAAAGCATCGTCAAATGGCTGTTCGAACTGAACGCCAAGCAGCGTGAAGTGCTGGCTCGTCGCTTTGGTCTGCTCGGCTATGAAGCCGCGACGCTTGAGGATGTGGGCCGCGAAATTGGCCTGACCCGCGAACGCGTGCGTCAGATCCAGGTAGAAGGTCTCCGCCGTCTGCGGGAGATCCTGCAAAGCCAGGGGCTGAACATCGAAGCGCTGTTCCGCGAGTAAGACACCTTTCTTAAAAAAGGCTCAATCGTTTGATTGGGCCTTTTTCTTTTTTGGGCCTCCGTCGCTTACGCGATCGCCGTCTCGTGGAGGTGCCACCAGATGATTTTCTCTTCCTGCAGACGGAAAAGAACCGTCGACCAGCGCGCGGTTTCCGCTTTGCCGGGGAGCGCGTGTATTTCCCGGTAGCTCACCGCTGCGCCATCGCACCATTCGGCAAGTATGACGGCACTATCGACGACAATCTTTAAGCCCGGACGGCTGGCGCGAGCCCCGTGAAAAAAGGCGCTGACCGCCTGATGATCCATGCGCATACCGTTTATCGGGATCATGGTAAAGTCCGGGCTAAAGCGACGCATCAGCGCGTCGGCGCTCCCTTCACCCTGATTCAGCCAGTTTTCTATAGCCACGTGGGCCGCAATAACTTCCGCAATATAGCGATTCATTTGTTCTCCATTTTACCGTGCAGGCGCATGATTATCGCCCGGTTATCGAAGGTAAGGCAGCCCAGCAGCGGCGCCAGGGTCAACGCGGCGGCGGCGATAAATACGCCACGCCACGCCTGCGGCGTTGGCCAGTAAAGCAAAAAGGCGCTCAGTAAGGCTGCCAGTAGCGCAGATCCCATCAGGAAACTGAGCTGGCGGTTAAGATTCCACAGCGCGCTGGCGTCCGGCATATCGCCGTTCGCCACATTCAGAAACGCGCTGCTCTGGGCCGTACTGCTGCACAGGCTGCCGCCTGCGCCCATGAATATAAATGCCGCGATTAACATACTGCTGGCGGTATGGGCATTGACGCCAGCCAGGGTGACGATCCCGACTGCCTGGAGAAGGCAGCCTACCGCGATAAGCGGGCGAGGGCCGAGACGATTGAAATAGCGGCCGGTCGTCGCGATCGCCACAAACGAGGCCAGCGACCACGGAAGCATCAGGGCGCCGATGGCGGAGGGCGACATTCCCGTCACGCTTTGTAAATAAAACATCCCGACGACATTGATGCCAATAAAAGTCCCCGGCACGCAGAGATAGACCAGCATTGAAAAGCGCAGCAGCGGATCGCGCAGTAGCGAGAGACGCAGGAGTCCCCCCGGCCGCGCGACGCGTCTCTCATCCTTAATCCACAGCGCTGCCAGTCCGAACGTCAGCAGCGCGATCGGCAGGCTGGCAAAGAAAACCCAGCGCCAACTGAGCGATTGCACCAGCACCCCGCCGATCGCCGGCGAGCACGCCGGCGCCAGCAGCCCGACCAGCATCACCGCGGCGGAAAGTTTCGCCCGCTCGTGAGGCCTGAACTGTTGCCAGGTTAGCGACTGGCCTGGCGGAATCAATAGTCCGCCGCCCATCCCCTGCAGGGCGCGCCACATGACAAGGCTGGTCAACGAGTCGGCCATTCCTGCGGCCAGAGCCCCAAAGCTAAATATGCTGAGCGAAAGCAGGAATACCCGCCGGGTACCAAACTGCTGGCTGAGCCAGGCGCTAAACGGCAGTACCAGCGTGAGCCCGGCAATATAGCCATTGCTGACCCACGCCAGTTCGCCCACCGACGCGTGCAGCGTCCGGCCCATCGCCGGAAAGGCGACGCTGGCGATGAACATATTGATTAAGTCGAGAAAGAAACCCAGCAGAAAAACGGTTGCGACCTTGCTGCGATACGTCATTGATTAAACCCCCCGTGAAGGCCGCTACTGTAAACCTCAGCATCAGGGCGAATAAACACGACATTCGGAGATATACTGTCTGAAATTTTTTGACAATTGGCGGCGCGATGCTGAACCTGCAGCGGATGAACATATTTGTAGCGGTGGTCGATAGCGGAAGTTTTACCGCGGCGGCGACGGCGCTGGGGCAGACCAAGGCGGTGGTGAGTTTCAACATTCGCCAGCTGGAGAGCGAGCTGGGGGTTACGCTGCTGTTGCGATCGACCCGTCGGCTGACGCTGACGGAAGCCGGTTCGCTCTTCTATCATCGCGGGGTCGCGCTGCTGAAAGCGGCGGAAAACCTGCAGGACGACGTCCGGGGTAGCCACGTGGGGTTGAGCGGTGAACTGCGGATCACAACGACGCCAGAATATGGCGCGCAGGTGATTATCCCGGCGCTGGCGGAGTTCAGCCAGCGGCATCCAGCGCTCCGCGTGCGCCATGTTTCTTCTTCTCACCACGCGGATTTAATCTCCGAACGGTTTGACGTGGCGATTCGCCTCGGGACGCTGGCGGATTCGCGCTACCGCGCGGCGCTGATATCGCGTTTTGCCATCGTCCCGGTTGCTGCCCCATCATGGCTGGCGCAGCATCCTGTAAAGACGCTTGAGGAGCTGGCCCACGCGGCGTGGATTATTCATGAACGTCTGACCGCGCCGCTCCGCTGGCCGCTTACCGGGCCCGATGAGGAGAGCATCGCCTTCGAGATTAAACAGGCGCCGCGGCTGTCGGCAGATAGCGCCAGCGCGCTGATGGCCTTTGCGCTAGCGGGCAGCGGCATCGCGCTGCTGCCCGAATGGCTGGTGGCCGCTGCGCTGGCAGACAGCGCGCTGGTGAAGGTGATGCCGGCGTTTAGCTTTCCGCGCCAGGGGGTGTACGCGGTTTACCCGGACGCGCAGCACGTTCCCGTCAGGGTCCGGGCGTTTATTGATTTTCTCCGCGAGCGCCTGGGTTAATTGGGTTCTCGCGCTATCAGCTTGTGGATGATTTGCGAAAACTGCTGGCGCTCTTCATCGTTCAGCCGACCTAAAAATTCTTCATCAACGGCGTTACCCAGCGGCATTGAGCTTGCCAGTAGCGCTTCGCCTTCTGCGGTTAAATAGACAAACCGACGGCGTTTGTCCGCCGGATCGTGTTCGCGACGAACCAGACCGCGGCTCTCCATTCGGCTCAGCATCTCCGCCAGCGTCGCTTTCGTGCTGACCGCCGCTTCCGTTAGCGTCACCTGTTCAATGCCGGGATGTTCGGCAATGGAACGCATCACCGCATACTGCGGTTTGGTGAGGTCCGGCAGTTCAAGCTGCCAGCGGGCGGTGTGCTGCTGAAAAAGCTGGCGTAGCAGGTGAAACGCCTCGTTTTTTAACTCCATGACAACTCCGTAATCAAACCGTCGGTTCTATGATAGCCGTTCGGGAGGCGTTTTAGCATTTTTCCTGTTTTGATGAAAAATGCGGCCGTGTACGAACGCACTTGCACGAAAAGCTCATCAAGCGTAGTTTTAATAAAAATGTTCGTATACGAACAATTATGAGGCGATGATAAAGCTAATTGTAGGGATGACCGGAGCGACGGGTGCTCCGCTGGGCGTGGCGCTGCTCAAAGCGCTTCGAGAGATGCCGGAAGTGGAAACGCATCTGGTGATGTCAAAGTGGGCCAAAACCACCATTGAGCTGGAAACGCCTTACAGCGCCCGTGAAGTGGCTGCGCTGGCCGATTTCTCGCACAGTCCGGCGGACCAGGCCGCCGTCATCTCATCGGGTTCGTTTCGTACCGACGGCATGATCGTTATCCCCTGCAGTATGAAAACGCTGGCGGGTATCCGTGCCGGTTATGCCGAGGGGCTGGTGGGGCGGGCCGCGGACGTGGTGCTGAAAGAGGGGCGTAAGCTGGTGCTGGTGCCGCGTGAAATGCCGTTGAGCACGATCCATCTGGAAAACATGCTGGCCCTGTCACGCATGGGGGTGGCGATGGTGCCGCCCATGCCCGCTTATTACAACCATCCCAAAACCATTGAGGACGTCACTGACCACGTTGTCACGCGGGTGCTGGATCAGTTCGGTCTGGAGTATCACAAAGCGCGCCGCTGGAGCGGGTTGCGGGCGGTAGAGAATGTATCACAGGAGAATGAATAATGGCTTTTGATGATTTGCGCAGCTTTTTGCAGGCGCTGGACGACCAGGGGCAACTGCTGAAAATTAGCGAAGAAGTGAACGCGGAGCCGGATCTGGCCGCGGCGGCAAACGCGACCGGGCGCATCGGCGATGGCGCTCCCGCGCTGTGGTTTGACAATATTCGCGGTTTTACCGATGCGCGCGTGGCAATGAACACCATCGGTTCCTGGCAGAACCACGCTATCTCGCTGGGGCTGCCGCCGAATACGCCGGTGAAAAATCAGATCGACGAATTTATTCGTCGTTGGGATAAATTTCCGGTGACGCCGGAGCGGCGGGCAAACCCGGCGTGGGCGGAAAATACCGTCGACGGCGAGGCGATTAATCTGTTCGATATTCTGCCCCTGTTCCGTCTCAATGACGGCGACGGCGGCTTTTATCTCGACAAAGCCTGCGTGGTTTCTCGCGATCCTCTCGACCCGGACAATTTTGGTAAGCAAAACGTCGGCATTTACCGTATGGAGGTGAAGGGCAAACGTAAACTCGGCCTGCAGCCGGTACCTATGCACGATATCGCTCTGCATCTGCACAAAGCGGAAGAGCGCGGTGAAGACCTGCCGATCGCCATTACCCTGGGTAACGATCCGATTATCACCCTGATGGGCGCCACGCCGCTGAAATACGATCAGTCGGAATATGAGATGGCCGGCGCGCTGCGTGAAAGCCCGTACCCAATCGCCACCGCGCCGCTGACCGGCTTCGACGTACCGTGGGGGTCAGAGGTGATCCTCGAAGGGGTGATTGAAAGCCGCAAGCGCGAAATTGAAGGCCCGTTCGGCGAATTTACCGGCCACTACTCGGGCGGCCGTAATATGACGGTGGTGCGTATCGATAAGGTTTCCTACCGCAGCAAGCCGATTTTCGAGTCCCTCTATCTCGGTATGCCGTGGACCGAGATCGACTACCTGATGGGCCCGGCCACCTGCGTACCGCTGTATCAGCAGCTGAAGGCCGAGTTCCCGGAGGTGCAGGCCGTCAACGCGATGTACACCCACGGCCTGCTGGCGATTATCTCCACCAAAAAACGCTACGGCGGCTTTGCACGCGCGGTGGGTCTGCGGGCGATGACCACGCCGCACGGCCTGGGCTACGTGAAGATGGTGATCATGGTTGATGAAGACGTCGACCCGTTCAACCTGCCGCAGGTGATGTGGGCGCTGTCGTCGAAGGTCAACCCGGCGGGTGACCTGGTGCAGCTGCCGAATATGTCGGTCCTGGAGCTTGATCCAGGCTCCAGCCCGGCGGGGATCACCGACAAACTGATTATCGACGCCACCACGCCGGTTGCGCCCGATCTGCGCGGCCACTACAGCCAGCCGGTACAGGATCTTCCTGAAACCAAAGCCTGGGCTGAAAAACTGACCGCCATGCTGGCCAACCGTAAATAAGGAGAAGAAGATGATTTGTCCACGCTGCGCCGATGAACATATTGAAGTGCTGGCAACATCGCCGGTAAAAGATGTCTGGACGGTATTTCAGTGCCAGCACTGTTTCTACACCTGGCGGAATACTGAACCGCTACGCCGCACCAGCCGGGAACATTATCCGGAAGCGTTCCGCATGACCCAAAAGGATATCGATGACGCGCCAATGGTGCCGCATATTCCGCCGCTGCTGGCGGAAGATAAACGCTAAAATCAACGGGGTCCGCTTAGTCGGGCCTTTTTATATTTAGTTAATCAATGCAAAATATTTATTAATTAAATTTTCAAATTGCATAAAAGGTTAATAGAGCAGATACGTTTGCGAGCCATCTTCCAGTTTATAATAAAATCAACGGGTTTGATAAATTACCGATAAGCTTCGCGGCCGGGAAAATATAGAATAGCGGCGGGTGCTTGAGGCTATCTGGCTTTGAGCATTGACAAGGATTCAGATAGACGAAAGCCCCAGGAGATATTTCTATCAACTGAGGCTGACGAATGAACCTGAACAATTCAGATGTTAGTCTCTTCTTTGCAGGGAGGCAAGACATGCTAACAAAATATGCCCTTGTGGCAATCGTCGTACTGTGTATTACGGTACTGGGATTTACGCTTTTGGTGCGCAGCTCGCTGTGCGAACTCAGTACTAAAGAGCGTAGTATGGAGTTTAAAGCTGTTCTCGCTTACGAATCGAAGAAATAGCATCAGCGCGGGGGCAACCCCGCGTATTGGTTGTCAGGATGCATCCTCTCGCACCCAGTTTGCATTTGTTAAAACGGCAGCACCGCAGGGCGCTGCCGTTTTTTCACGTTAAACGAGAACTACATCAGGCTCTTCAGGCGATAGATCCACTCCAGCGCCTGGCGCGGAGTCAGCGAATCCGGGTCAAGATTCTCCAGCGCTTCAACCGCGGGCGAGGTCTCTTCCGGAGCGGAAAGCAGCGACATCTGGGTACCGTCCACCTGCGTGGCGGCAGCGCTCGGCGCAATGCTTTCCAGCTCGCGCAGCTTCTGCCGCGCGCGTTTAATCACCTCTTTCGGCACACCGGCCAGCGCGGCTACCGCCAGACCGTAGCTCTTACTGGCCGCGCCATCCTGCACGCTGTGCATGAAGGCGATGGTGTCGCCGTGCTCCAGAGCATCAAGATGGACGTTGGCCACGCCTGCCATTTTCTCCGGCAGCTGGGTCAGCTCGAAGTAGTGGGTGGCAAACAGGGTCAGGGCCTTAATCTTGTTCGCCAGATTTTCCGCGCAGGCCCACGCCAGCGACAGGCCATCGTAGGTCGAGGTGCCACGACCGATTTCATCCATCAGCACCAGGCTATGCTCGGTGGCGTTATGCAGAATATTGGCGGTTTCGGTCATCTCTACCATAAAGGTTGAGCGGCCGCTGGCCAGGTCATCCGCCGCGCCGACGCGGGTGAAAATACGATCGATGGGGCCGATGTCGACTTTTTCCGCCGGAACGTAGCTGCCGATATACGCCAGCAGGGCGATCAGCGCGGTCTGACGCATATAGGTACTTTTACCGCCCATATTCGGACCGGTGATAATCAGCATTCTCCGCTGCGGGGCGAGGTGCAGCGGGTTAGCGATGAACGGCTCTTTCAGAACCTGCTCAACCACCGGATGGCGGCCTTCGCTGATACGAATACCCGGCTTATCGCTAAAGGTCGGGCAGCAGTAGTTGAGGGTCTCCGCGCGCTCGGCGAGGTTCACCAGCACATCGAGCTCCGCCAGCGCGCTGGCGCTCTGCTGCAGGTCGCCAAGATGCGGCAGCAGCATATCGAAAAGTTCATCGTACAGCTGCTTTTCCAGCGCCAGCGCCTTCCCTTTGGAGGTCAGCACTTTGTCTTCATACTCCTTCAGCTCAGGAATAATATAGCGCTCGGCGTTCTTGAGGGTCTGGCGACGGACGTAGTGGATCGGCGCATGCTGGCTCTGACCGCGGCTAATCTGGATGTAGTAGCCGTGGACGGCATTGTAGCCTACCTTCAGCGTGTCCAGCCCCAGGCGCTCGCGCTCGCGAACTTCCAGTCTGTCGAGGTAATCGGTCGCGCCATCGGCCAGGCCGCGCCACTCATCGAGTTCCGCGTTATAGCCGGGGGCGATAACGCCGCCGTCGCGAACCAGTACCGGCGGCGCATCGATAATCGCCCGTTCCAGCAGTTCGCGCAGCTCGCTAAATTCCCCCATCTTTTCCCGGAGCCGCTGTACTGGCGCACAGTCGACGTCCCCCAGCATCGCGCGCAGTGCCGGCAGCTGCTGGAAAGCGTGACGCATACGCGCTAAATCGCGAGGACGGGCGGTGCGAAGCGCCAGGCGCGCCAGAATACGTTCGAGGTCGCCGACCTGGCGCAGTACCGGCTGCAGCTCGGTGTAATGTTCCTGCAGCGCGCCGATGGTCTGCTGGCGCTCTACCAGCACGGCGGTGTCGCGCGCCGGCATATGCAGCCAGCGCTTAAGCATACGGCTGCCCATGGGGGTCACGGTGCAGTCGAGCACCGAGGCCAGCGTATTATCAAAGCAGCCGGCCAGGTTCTGGGTGATCTCCAGATTGCGGCGGGTGGCCGCATCCATAATGATGCTGTCCTGCTGGCGCTCCATCGTGATGGAGCGGATATGCGGCAATGACGTGCGCTGGGTGTCTTTGACGTACTGCAGCAGGCAGCCGGCGGCGCACAGGCCGCGCGGGGCGTTTTCAACGCCGAAACCAACCAGATCGCGCGTACCGAACTGGAGATTGAGCTGCTGGCGCGCGGTGTCGATTTCAAATTCCCACAGCGGACGGCGGCGCAGGCCGCGGCGGCCCTCAATCAGCGACGACTCGGCAAAATCCTCCGCGTACAGCAGCTCGGCGGGGTTGGTGCGCTGGAGCTCCGCCGCCATCGTTTCGCGGTCAGCGGGTTCGCTCAGGCGAAAACGTCCGGAGCTGATATCGAGGGTGGCGTAGCCAAAACCTTTACTATCCTGCCAGATGGCGGCCAGCAGATTGTCCTGGCGTTCCTGCAGCAGCGCTTCATCGCTGATGGTACCCGGGGTCACAATGCGGACGACTTTGCGTTCAACCGGCCCTTTGGTCGTTGCCGGATCGCCAATCTGTTCGCAAATGGCCACCGACTCGCCCTGATTAACCAGCTTAGCCAGATAGTTCTCAACCGCGTGATGGGGGATCCCGGCCATCGGAATCGGTTCGCCCGCGGAAGCGCCGCGCTTCGTCAGCGAGATATCCAGCAGCTGCGATGCGCGTTTTGCATCGTCATAGAACAGTTCGTAAAAATCACCCATCCGGTAAAACAGCAGAATCTCCGGGTGCTGGGCTTTCAGCTTGAGATACTGCTGCATCATCGGGGTGTGGGCGTCAAGATTCTCTAGTGTACTCATCAGTTTTTGCTGTCCATTTTCTGAAGTTTTAATGAGTTAGCGGAGTTTATTGTTTTCATGACGTCGCGCTATCGCTCATCGGTTCCCGTGAAACTGTGCATTTCTGTTTATTGACTCATGAGCCGCATGATAACGGAGTCTTCAGGTCAGGAAAACAAGAAGCAGCGGCGGTATGCCGGAGGAGGAGGTCGCAGCGGAAAAAGGCTATACTGGCGAATGCAGGTCGATGGTATAGACGGGGAGACATCCGTTTTCACCGGCGTCGTACGCCTCGCGTTATTTCCCTTATTCCGTCTACTTTTCACCGTTGCGTGTAGCAGAAAAGGGGCTTTGTTAATAAAATGTGATCTGTGTTACAATTCTCTTACCATCAACATCTTTCGTTTATCCTCTATTAATTACCTTTCGTAATTTGTTTTTAGGATATATCTCAGCATTCTGCGAGTTAATTTCCTATGGTGGCATTGTTCGCGAGGTTAAATCTTTTTTTAATTCCTTTGTAAATGTATCTCTTTTTACCTAAAAAATGATTTGTTAGTATTTTTGTCGACCAGGGGATCTGGCTTTAATTAAATTATTAATATTAATTAATAGTCTAATTATTGAAACGGATTTTTCGGTGATGCGGAGGGCTGCAAATTGTTATGAGAGTATAACTCAGCAATTTTATAGCTCCTTACTCTTTAGGATAAAAATTTATAACGCAGGAATTTTCTATGAAACTGAATAAAGTTGCTATGGCTGTGGCATTAACTGCTGCTCTCGGCTCAATGTCTGCACTGGCTGATACCACTAATGGTCAGATTGAGCTTCAGGGTGAGCTGGTGAATACCGCGTGTGGTTTAGCGCCGTCGTCCAGCCCGGTAACCGTTGATTTTGGTCAGGTTCCAGTTTCCCTGCTGCAAGGCGGTGGTCAGGCAACTGAAACCAAAAACATCGAGCTGCAGTATTGCGATACCACCATCGCCAGCAGCGCCGTTGTTTCCTATACCCCGACTTCGGTTAACCCGAACGATCCTACTCTGGCTGCCTTTACTTCTGGTACCGCATCTGGTGCAGGTATCGGCCTGAAAGATAGCGCTAGCCAGACTGTGACCTGGGGCGCGCAGACCACGCCGGTCACCCTGGTCGATGGTACTAACACCATTCCTTTCGTGGCCTTCCTGAAAGCGGAAGCGGCAGCGAGCGGTTCTACCACTACCGTAACCGCGGGTGCATTCCAGTCAACGATCAATTTCACTATCGATTATCAATAATCGATTTTGAGTTATCGCTCGCGGGGAGGTTTCTCCCCGCGATATTGGATGGTGTACCCGATAATATGGAATTCTGAGTATGGTTAAGGATACAGAGAAAAAGAGACTGATGGCGCTATTCGTATCGGTATTACTCTTTTCCGGACATGCTTCGAGTACTAATTTTACGCCCGGACAGCTGGCGCTTTCGGGGGAGCTGGTTGCTGCCGCCTGCGATATTGATCCCAGCTCGCGGGAGCTATGGGTGGATTTCGGCAACATATCCGCTCGCGATATTAATATGGATCAAGAAGGTAAGCTCGTCCGGCCTTTTCTGGTGCGCTTAGTGGGCTGCGCGTCTTACGGCAGTGAAAATCAATCAACGCCCGGTGCTTATGCCACGATTACTTTTACCGGCAATGCGTCATCGCAGGACCCGACCGTATTAATTCCGGATGGGGAAGGAAAGGGGTTTGGTATACAGATTCGCGATCGCCGTGGGGAAGTTTTAACTTTTGGAGAACCCTCTTCGGGATATCTGCTAAGTGATGAGAATAATACGCTGAAATTCACCGCTTCGCTGGTTCCGGTTCAGCAACATATTAAGGCTGGGGATTTTTACGCCGTCACTCGTTTTTATATGGATTACAACTAGACGCAAGCCAGCTATTGCTGTTGTAGCTTGTTTACCGCGCACGATATTTTACTGAATGATTCGGGATGAATAGTCATGTCAGCAGAACTAAAAATAAAAATAATCCTCTCTCAGATGCTTTTTTTCTGCTGTGCTTCTATGGCTTGTGCCTCAACCGACGTGGAATTCAATACCGACGTACTGGATGCCGCCGATCGCGACAATATCGATTTAACCCGTTTCGCCACCGACAACTATGTCCCGCCGGGCGAGTACTTATTAGATATTAAAATAAATGGCCAGGCGGTGGGGCAGCAAAAGGTTCGCTATCTGGCTTCTAAGGACCAGAAGCATACCCAGGCCTGCATTAACGGCGAAATTCTTGCCAGATTGGCGTTGAAAGAAGAAGCGCAGAAAAAGGTCGCACAGCCGTTTGCCGATTGCTATGACCTGCTGAGCCTTCCTGGCGCTACGCTCAGCAACTACGCCGGGGTGCTGGACATCACGGTCCCGCAGGCGTGGATGAAATACAACGATCCGAACTGGACGCCGCCGGAGCGCTGGGACCAGGGCATAGGTGGGTTTTTGCTCGACTACAGTCTGACCGGGCAATATACCCGCCAGCTTGATATGCATGAAGATTACACCACCCTGAGCGGATACGGCCAGACCGGGTTTAACCTCGGCGGCTGGCGTTTGCGCGGCGAATATCAGACCAGCTATTACAGCGCGACGCATCAATTTGATTTCGACATGAATCAGATCTACGCCTACCGTCCGCTGCCGATGATGGCGGCAAAGCTGACGGCGGGGGAGATCTACCTTGATTCTCAGGTCTTCGACACCGTGCGCTTTACCGGGCTTAATCTCGCCAGCGATGAGCGTCAGCTGCCGCCAAACCTGCAGGGCTACGCGCCGGAAATTCGCGGCCTGGCCAAGACCAACGCCAAAGTGACGGTGAAGCAGAGCGGGCGCATTATTTATGAAACGACGGTTCCCGCCGGGCCGTTTAACATTCAGGATTTACGCAGTTCGGTGCGCGGTACGCTGGATGTTCAGGTGGAGGAGCAGGACGGTTCCATTTCGACGTTCCAGGTTAACACCGCCAACATTCCTTACCTTACGCGTCCCGGCTACGTGCGTTACAACGTGGCTGTCGGCGCGCCGTCCCGCTATAACCATAAAATTCAGGGGCCAGGTTTCGCTTCCGGTGATTTCTCCTGGGGGATAACCAACGCCTGGTCGCTGTACGGTGGTTTACAAAGCGCAGGGGCGGAATATACCGCGGTCTCCGCCGGTATTGGCCGCGATCTCAGCGTACTGGGCGCGCTCTCGCTGGACGCCACCGAATCCTACAGCCAGCAGTCAAACCAGAAGCGGCTTAAAGGCACCTCGTTTAAGCTGAGCTATGCGAAAACGTTCGACGAATATAACAGTTCAATTACCTTCGCCGGCTATCGCTTCTCTCAGGAAGATTTCCGCTCTTTCTCGCAATATCTCAACGAGCGTTACGAGGGTTACGACAGCCTTGGCCGTGAAAAAGAAGTCTATACCATCACCGGGAATAAAACGTTCTGGGCCGATGAGCCAGGCAAAGCGACCACCGTCTTTCTGACCTATACCCACCAGAATTACTGGAATCGAAGCAGCCAGGATCGCTACGGCATCTCGTTAGGGCGCTCGTTTAACGTCGGTAATATTCGCGGGATCACCACCAATATTTCGGCCTACCGTTCCGATTACGAAGGGCGTAAAGACGACTCTATTGCTTTCTCGCTTTCCATTCCCGTTGGCGATAGCAAATGGAGCGGTCTCGACGTACAGACCAATAACGGCAAAACCAGCCCGATGCTCTCGTACACCGACAGCAGCGACTACAACAACCTGTGGCGACTGCGTGCCGGGGCGAGCCAGAGCGGCTATGCCAACGTCGACGGCTACTATCAGCGCCGCTCGCAGTATGCCGAAATCAACAGCAACGCCAGCTATCAGCAGGATCACTACGTTTCCCTGAGCAGCACCCTGCGCGGCGGCTTTACCGCTACCCGGCACGGGGCGGCGATCCACAACAGCGGCGCGACGCTTAACACGGCGCGCGTGATGGTGAATACCAACGGTATCGGCGACGTTCCGCTCAATGACGGTAAATCAAGAACCAACAATTTCGGTATTGCCGTTATTCCGGACATCGTGAGCTACAACAGCTTTGATACCCGCGTTGATGTCGATGCGATGTCGGAATCCATCGAACCGGCAAAGGCCATCAGCACTGCCACGCTGACCGAAGGCGCCATTGGCTATCAGACCTTTGGCATGGCGAAGGGCGAAAAAATGATGGGGATTATTCGCCTGGCTGACGGTACCTATCCACCGTTCGGCGCGGAGGTTATCAACGGCGATGGCGTGAGCGTCTCCATGATTATGGAAGGTGGCCAGGGATGGCTGGCGGGGGTTAATCCTCAGGAGCTGCTAAGCGTAGTGTGGAGCGGGAAAAAGCAGTGCCAGATTGCCATCCCGCCGACCATCGTGCGTCGTTCGACAGCCGCGCTATTGCCGTGTAAATGACAGTGACAGTAATAAAAGGCCAAAAATGAGCATAACAAGCAACAAATTCTGCTGGATGGGCGTTGTGATGCTGGCGGCGGTAAGCGGTACCGCTCAGGCAGGGGTTTCGCTGGATCGCACGCGTCTTATCATCACCGGTAAAGACAGCTCGGCGAGCGCGAATTTAACCAACACCAGCCCGGATATTCCTTTCCTCGCGCAATCGTGGGTTGAGGACAGCAAGGGCAACAAGATTACCTCTCCGCTGGTGGTGCTGCCGCCTTTACAGCGGATTAACGGCGGGCAAAAAGGGGTGGCGCGGGTCACCAAAACTGATGGTATTAACCAGCTGCCGCAGGATCGGGAAAGCCTGTTTTATTTAAGCGTGCGCGAAATCCCGCCCAAGCCGGATAAAGCGAATGTCCTGCAGTTAGCCATGCAGTCGCGGATTAAATTATTTTACCGCCCGACGGCCATTATTCCCAAAAGCAAAAGCGAGATTTGGCAGGACCAGGTCGTCTTTCAAAAGAGCGGCAATAAGATGACCGCGCAAAACCCGACGCCCTATTACATCACCATTATTAGCTTGTCCCGCGTTAAGGGTGAAAAAATCACTAAGTTTCCGGGGATTATGATTGCGCCGAAGTCCAGCATGGAGTTCAGCGTAACCGACGGCGGCGTGCGAGATTTCGCCATGATGTATGTGAACGATTATGGCGGTCATCCGGAGCTGAAATATCGCTGTGAAGGAAATACCTGTAAAGCGCTGCCGCCATCGCAGCAAGGGTAATTAAAGAGGAACCTGATGATGAAAACGCGTCTATCGCTATTAGCACTGTTTGTATTCGGTATCAGTATGCCAGCGCTGGCCGACGCTGATATTCCGCTACAGCCACAGCACTATAACCGGGATCATCAGGGGGAAGATGGCGGTAACGTGATATTCAATGGCTCCGTTTATGCCTCGCCTTGCGTGCTGGCGCCGCAGAGCCGCCTGCAGATTATTGAGATGGGTGAAATCAGCGCCCGCCGTTTTCATCAGGCCGGCGACCGGAGCCAGCCGGTGCTGGTTCGCGTCGAACTCAGAGATTGCCTGAAAGGCGCCTCGCAGGCGCGCGACAGCATCGCCTCACGGACGACGGGCAGCAGCAAGCATCTCTACACCACCGGCGAGCAGGCGGTTCAGCTCACTTTTATCGGCGAATCGGATGAACATAATCGCCAGCTGCTGCGCCTGACCGGCAGCATCTCAGGAGCCGGTATTCGCCTGCTGGATGTCAAAGAGCGGGCGCTGGATATTAATCAAACGCAGCCGCCGTTTATTGTGAAAACCGGCGATAGCAGCCTGACGTTTATTGCAGTGCTGGAGTCAACCGGACGAAACGTGACCGCGGGCAACTTTAGCGGACTGCTACGTTTAAAAATGGAGTATCTCTGATGACGACGATGGTTATCGGGCGAAAATCTTACGTCACGCTTTTACTCTGCGGCGGCTTATTATCCCTTGACGCCAGCGCGGCGATTGAAGGGGAAATTACGCCGGTCGGCGGACCTAAAATGTATAATATTGACGTGGTCAATCAGGATATTACCAATAACAGCATTGGGGCAACGATTCCTTATGAATTTTCATTGGGTGGGCAATATTCTGGTATAGCCAGCTGTACCATTCCTATGGAAAATCAGGCGATTTATTACTCTGCGACCGCCTCGCTGATGCAGCAGGGAAGCGCGCCGGGCTATTTAAAGCTCAATGATTATATGGATGTAAAAATTGAAATTTATATCCGTGGTAAGCGCATGGATTATTTTGCGGTGCCTTTTTATAATGAATCGAATAACGCTTTTCAGAATAAATGCGTTCCGCCAACCACCCAATTTAATAACTTTGAGTCCGGCGCCAAGGGGCGGGTAACGTTTATGATTACTAAGCCTATTGTCAACGGCGTTAACCTGTTGGGTACAGAAATCGCCAAGCTTTACGGCCGCCTGGGGAACTATAGCTCAGGAATGGGCAGCACTCCAATGTCGATTGTCTCGATTAATTCCGGGGTCATTACCGTTCCGGATAAATGTATTGTTAACTCAGGCTCACCGATCGTCGTTGATTTTGATACCATCCCCAGTTCGGGTTCGCTGCTAAATGGCAATAATTACAGCCGGTCCGTGCCTATTCAGGTGAAATGCGAAGGGGGAAGTTTCGCGAACGGTAATTTAAATATTCGCCTGGGTATTCAGCAGGCCAATACTGCCAGTTTTAATAGCGATTATTTAGGGACCACCGGCGCCGTCGATCGATCCAATCTTGGCATTATTCTGAAAGATTCAGGCGGCAGTTTAGTGGCCGCGAATAGATTTTATGACGTGCCGGGTTTTAATAATAATCAGGGAACCTGGAATCTCACCGCCGCGCCGATTGCCAATGCCGGGACCAACGTTCTCGAAGGGGATTTCCAGGCATCGGCCACCGTGGTCGCTGAGTTTCAGTAAGGGGGCAGCATGCGTCAATTTATCGCATCTATGGTACTTCTGGGCTTACTGTCGGCGGCCACGCCGGCGTACGCCAGTGGGGAACTGATCGGCGGCGACTTAACCTTCAAAGGCACCGTCGCGGCCCATGGCTGCAGTATCGTTCCTTCATCCAAAAATATCGCCGTGGATTTTGGCCAGATTTCAACCCGTACGCTCTATGCGGAGAGCAAATCACAGCCCAAAGCGTTTGTGATTGAGCTTAAGGATTGCAGTACCGATGTTTTTAATTCCGTTACCGTAACCTTTAGCGGGACGGAAAATGCCAATATGAGCGACCGTCTGGCGATTACGCCGGTAGCGCCAAATTCCGCCAGCGGTATTGGCATTGGTTTTGAAGAGAGTAACGGCACGGCGATTTCACTCAATACGCCAACAACCGCGGTCGCCATTTCCGATGCCACCATGCAGTTAAATTTTAAAGCTTTTGTTGAAGGGGAACCGGACGCCTTGAGTAACAAAACCTTGCAGACCGGTGCCTTCCAGGCAACAGCGTATTACACCCTTAATTACCAGTAGAATAGATCAAGGATGATGATAAATGAGCCGCCGTTTCTTTCTCTACGATAAAAATATCTTTTTCTCAGAAGGCGTACGTTCTTTGGTTGACGATCTTGCCGCGCATGACGGCGACTGCGCTTTCTCAAGGCTCGACCAGTTCTCTCAGCTGATTAATACGCTGCGTCTGCCGAAGCAGAAAGAGGAGCTGCGCTGGGTGCTCTGCGATGTCGACAGTTTGCCGGACGAACGCTTTAATGCGCTATACACCATTAAAGAGTACTACTGCCGGGAAAATCAGCAGCTGGTGATTTTATTAGGAGAAAATAATATTTCTCTGTTTTTTGCGCTGCATTCGCTGCTCCCGGAGGCGAGCTGGTTATTAAAAAATGAGTCGCTGGAGAACTTTTTTAAATTCATTGAAGGCGCTGATTCGATGGTGGCAAAAAAAATATTTTATAGCCGCTCGCTGATTAATTATACCCGACAGAAGTGGTTAGCCCGGGATTTTAATAACAGTATCTCCAGCGATGACTGGTGGTTAATGGAAGAAATATTCAAAGGGAAGTCATTGTCGCAAATTTCCTCTGAGCAAAAAATTGATGTTCGTCGACTGAGCCGCTGCAAACGGGGCCTGATGAAAAAGTTAAACGCTAAAAATAACGTAGAGCTGTTTAATATTTTCAAATGTATCGTCGCCACCCCCTGCGTATAACAGCATACAAAGTCTAACATCGACAGAATTACTGGCAGATAGCTAAGCCAGTAGGTAAGTGTAAGAAAAATACATTTCAATATAAATAGTTAAGGATCTAACAAATGCAAAAATTAAGTATGATTGAAGCGTCAACTATTATTGGCGGCTGCTGCAAGGAAACTTGCACAAGCTCTTACGAGACAGTGGTCGTTGGCGGTGTTTCTACCTGTAAACAAGTGACCACCTGTACGGATAAGCACGGTTCAACCGTTAGCATGAAAGATGCGCCGGACAGCATGTGCGTCGTGCCAAATAGCGCCCGTTATTAATCACTGATGTGATACATGGAGGGGGAACCCTCCATGTATTTCTCCGCTATTTTCGCGAGCCTGGTATCAAATGAAGATAAAACCTATTACCGCCGTTGGCTATACGTTTCTGGTGGCGTTAATTTCGTCGCTAATTACCGTGCTGTGCTATCACATATTTGTGTTTAATACATTTTCACTGGATAGCAGTCAGCCTTCCGCCCTGCGGGAAATTGACAGCGCAACCGTTGCCAGTAGCCCAATAAAACATGAGAAAAGCATTATTGAAGTGATGTCCTATGGCTGTCACTACTGCGCATCGAACGAGGAAGAGATCGAAAAATTCGCCGCCACGCTACCCGCGGATAGCACCTTTGAAGTTATCCATATTACTGGCGAGAATAACGGCCTGGCGGTCTTTGCGCCGGTTTTTGCGACCCTTGAAGTCATGGGTATTGAGCGCCAGACGCGCGACCAGGCATTTAACGCGGTAATGACCCGCGGGATTAATTTAGCCGATGAGGAAGCGCTTAATGGCTGGCTGAAAAAGAATAGTATTGATGTCGATAAATACCATCAGCTACGCCAAAGTCAGGCCGTCGCCGAGCGTCTGGAATATATGGCGAAAATCACCGAACTTTATGACATTAACGCGACGCCGCTGTTTATTGTCAATAAAAAATACGTAGTGGCGAAGGATCGTCAGTTTCCTGAATTTGCCGACTATTTGCGCCAGCTGTTAACCCAGGATAAGGAGTAAGCGTGGCGCGCTTTCTCATCGTCTGGAGCGTCTTCAGCGTAAGAAAATGGTCCGCGCAGCTGAGCTGGCGCTACCGGCCTCTTACCGGCTACGGCCAAAAAGCGGTGCGTAGAGTCATGCGTTTTACCCCGATGCCGCTGCTGCTGCTGGCGGTTCGCGCGCTGTGTCGGCTGCGGCTGCTGGGCAGACAGTACCGTGGCCGCAGCGCCGTGGCGACGCAAAACTACCGCTGCCTGACGGGCGTCGAGGGCCGAATTGATGCCGGATGGATAGCCATGCGTCGCCAGCTGCTGGAGACAGGGGCGACCTGGGGACAGCACCCGGCCATCCTGGCCCAGATGCAGGCATGCACGCGAGAGCTTGACGCCGTTGTCGCTCCCCTGGCGGCGCAAAAGACGCCGGTCGTCCTTGCGCCGCTGCACTGCGTTTCCGATATCTTAGCGGCGATGGTCGGGGCTGGCGTGACGCCGGGCAAAGCCAGCGTAGTGGTCTCTTCCAGCGCGGAAAGCTACACCGTCGCCAGCCGAAAAATGGGCGGCGTCGCGCTCTCTTATTGCTCAATCCACCAGGATAATACATCGCTGGCTAGCGAGCTTATGGCGTTAATGACCAATGTATCGGCAGGGCGGGAAAATATGATTATTTTCCCCGACATTCCTGCCGATTACACCGTGCAGACCCCGGAAGCGCAGTCCGGGAAAATAAGCTGCCGGATATTTGGCCGCCCGGCAAAATTACATAGCGGGGTACAGCGGTTTTCTCGCATCGTATCGGCGCAGGTGGTTTTTTATCACCTCTATTATCAGCACGGGATAAAAATAAAGATCTATTCTCCGCTGAGGCCAAAAGAGGTCGCGGCAAAGCTACCGACGATGATTGAAAACACCCTGCGTGACTATCCGCAGGATTGGCTTTTGTGGCACAGCCATTCGCTCTATTTTATTAATCACTGATGCATCATCATGAAAAAGATTATTCCTGATATGGTTTTCCAGGAAGAGACCAATGAATGCGGCCTCTCCTGTATTGCGATGCTGGCGCAAACCCAGAATATTCCGTGCTCGCTGCCGGCTTTGCGGGAAATTTTCCCGGCATCCGATCATGGGACATCGTTGAGCGATTTATCCGTTATTCTGCAGCAGCTCGGCATTGCCACCGCGCCGGTATTGTTCGATCACGCTGAGCTTCATGCGCTGCCGTTCCCGTCCATTTTGCACTACGGCGCCAGCCACTATGTTCTGCTGGCCTGGCGAAAAGGGGATTACGTCTGCGTCATGAATCCGGCGATTGGCCAGCAGTGGCTGCCTTTCTCGGCATTAAAAAAAGAGATTAGCGGCTATGCGCTGATCCTTGAAGAGTCGCCCGGCGCGATTGCCGGCCCGGACCCGGTTATTGCCGGCGCGCAGCAGGAGATGCCGCGGACGATGAGCCTGAAGGAGACCGCGGCGGTTCCGGGCATTTATAAGCTGATGCTCTTGACCTTCCTGGTGTCGCTCACCCTGTTTTTAATGCCGACGATGGTCAGCCGGGCGATCAACCAGGCCTTCTCTGACGTTCAGAATACGCAGTTTCCTTATTTATGGTTCATCCTCGCCTTTGTTGTATCCACGCTGCTGGCGCTGGGCGTCAGGGTGATTAGCGAGCGATTTATTCGCCGCTTTGTCCTGCTTAAAAGCGATATCGGTTTTTCCCGCCTGCTGAATAATCCGCTGCGTTTTTTTGAAAAACGCGCGCCGGGGGACGTTTTCAGCCGTTTTATCGCCTGGCAGGGCGGGATGCTGCAAAAAATCGAACTGGATAACGGGCTCCGCTCGGACTGGATCATCTGCGTTATCGCGATCGGCATTATGTTCTGGATCTCCCCGGTGCTGGCGCTGATTTCCGCCGTGGGTATTGTGGCGATGGGGCTGATTAGCGTCTGGGCCATTTTTCGCGACCGCTGGTATACGCAGCAGCTGCAGCTGAAAAGCGCGACGCTGAATGACTTTTTTATGGAAACGCTTCAGGGCGTGTTAACCATCAAGACCGCCGGGCTGGAAACGCAGCGTAAAGCGCAGTTTGCCCGTCTGTCTCATGACCTTTTCACCTGCCTCCAGCGGCAGAAAGTTTATCAGCAGGTCAAAGAGGGACTGTACCAGCTGACCGGCAGCCTTGAGATGGTGGTTTTTATGCTGGTGGTGCTGCCGCTGGTGCACGCAAAGCTTATCTCGCTGGGCGACTTTTTTGCCTACAGCTTTTTACGACAGATTTTTACCTCCTACGTCACGCGGATATTTTATGCCGTGATCCGTAAATCACAGCTGCACGTGATCGATACCCGCGCGCAGGGCCTGTTCACCCGCCATGAGCCTGCTGCGCCCCAGTTTGCTCCGCTCAGCGGTGAAGCGGTTCCGCGGCTGACGTTCGAGCAGGTGAGCTTTCATTACAACCCGCAGCGTCCGGTACTCAATGCCGTTGATCTCATCCTGGAGCCCGGCGATCGGCTGGCGATCGTGGGTGATTCCGGCGCCGGAAAAAGCACCCTGCTGCGGCTGATGGCAGGGCTTTTTTCCGCGCAGCATGGGCGAATTTTGCTGAACAACGACGAGGTGAGCGCGCAGCAGCTGGCGTCGCAGGTATGGCTACAGAGTCAGGAAGACATCCTGTTCAACGCCTCGGTGCTGCAAAACATCACCCTGTTTGACCCGTGGTACAGCGACAGCGATCGCGGGCGAGTGGAGGCGCTGGTCGAAAAAATGGCGCTGGGGCCGGTGGTTCAGGCGCTGCCGGGAGGAATGGAAGCGCTGATCCGCGAGAGCCACTCGGCGCTCTCTTTAGGCCAGCGTCAGCGGCTGATGCTGGCGCGGGCGCTCTACAGCACCCGGCCCATACTGCTGTTCGACGAACCGACCGCCAATCTTGATGATGAAACCGCGGAAACGGCGATCCTCGCGCTGTGCCAGTACTGCCGCGAACAGGGCAAGACGCTGATCGTCGTGACCCACAGCGAGCAGATCCTGCATCACTTCACGCGGGTTTATCGCCTGAAGGAAGGCAAGCTGCGCGATATCACACAGGGAGAGGTGGAGCAATGAGAAGAGCATTTTTACGCCGCCGTAAAACGTGGCTGTTTGCGCTGGTCGCTATGCTGGCCATTGTTGCCGCCGTCTATTATCAGCGCTCATTTCCGGCACAGGCCGAGTCGATTGATACCGTTACGCTCGATCGCGGGGATATCGAAAAGGTCGTGCTGGCGAGCGGGATTATCAAACCTGCCGTCCAGGTGAGCGTCGGCGCGCAGGTCAGCGGCCAGCTGCGTAAGCTGTACGTGCGCCAGGGCGAGCGGGTGCGCAAAGGGCAGCTGTTAGCCGAAATCGACCCGACGCTGCAGCTTTCCGACTTACGCAACGCTACCGCGCAGCTGGCCAGCGCCAGAGCGCAAAAGCAGGCCTCTGAGGCCACGCTGGTGCAGTACCGTAAAGCGCTGGCGCGCGAGCAGGCCATGAGCCGCGACGGCTCCGGCGTGAGCAGCGACCTCGAACAGGCGCAGGCGCAGTATGCCGCGCAGGTTCAGCAGATAGCGGTGAATGAGGCGCAGATTGTGCAGGCGGAAATGAGCGTGCAGACCGCCAACGCCAACCTCGGCTATACCCGCATTCTCGCGCCTATGGATGGCGAAGTGCTGGGCATCGTGACCCGTGAAGGGCAAACCATCGTCTCCTCGCAAATTGCGCCTACGATTCTGGTGCTCGCCGATCTCGATAAAGTCCAGGTCCAAACCCGTATTTCCGAAGCCGATATCCAGAAAATCCATCCGGGACAGCCGCTATGGTTTTACGTCATTGCCGACCCGCAAACCCGTTATGAAGGGGAGCTTGGCTATGTCCAGCCCGCGCCGCAGGAGGCGCTGGAGGAACAAAACGCCGGCGCGTCTGCCGGTAACCAGCAGAGCAGCGCCATTTACTATAACGGCACCTTCGAGGTGGATAATCGCCAGCGATTGCTGAAAACCTCGATGACCGCCCAGGTGTTTATCCGCATCGCGCAGGTGAAAGATGCGCTGCGCGTGCCGGTTGCCGCGCTGGGGCGTTCGCTCGGGGATGAGCGCTACCTGGTCGTGGTGCAAAAGGAGAACGGCAGCGAGGAGCGCACCATCCGCATCGGGATTAACGACCGCCAGTATGCGCAGGTTCTTGAAGGATTACAGCCCGGTGAGCGGGTGGTGATCCCGCAGGATGCGGGGTCCGTCTGATGGCTGAGCCGTTAATCTTGCTGAACAACGTCACGCGTCATTTTGTTGCCGGGACGCAACTGATTCCGGTGCTGAAATCCATCTCTCTGACCATTATGCCCGGCGAGATGGTGGCGATTATGGGCGCTTCCGGCTCGGGTAAATCGACGCTGATGAATATTATCGGTTGTCTGGATAAACCCAGCAGCGGTGAAGTGTATATCAACGGCATCGCCACCCATCAGGCCGACAGCGCGGCGCTGGCGGAGCTGCGCAGCCGCTGGCTGGGATTTATTTTTCAGCGCTATCACCTGATGCCTTATTTGACGGCGGAAGAGAATATTGCCATCCCTGCGCTCTATACCGCGATGCCCGCCGCTGAGCGCCAGGCGCGCATTGCGCTGCTGGCGGAAAAGCTGGGCATTGACGCGCGCCTGGCGCATAAACCCGCGCAGCTTTCCGGCGGCCAGCAGCAGCGGGTCAGCGTCTGTCGGGCGCTGATCAACGGCGCGCAGATTATTCTCGCCGATGAACCCACCGGGGCGCTGGATAGCGTCAGCGGCCGGGCGCTGATGGATGTTCTGCACCAGCTGAACGCTGACGGGCATACGGTGATTATCGTGACCCACGATCGCGAGGTAGCGCAGCAGGCCCAGAGGATCGTCGAGATCAGCGATGGGCAGGTGGTCGCCGACAGCACCCACGGCGCGCGTGATAATCGCGGCATTCCGCGGCTGCCCGCGGTACAGGATAACGGCCGGGCCTCGCTGTCGCGCAGTATCGGAGAGTCGGTACGGATGGCATGGCGGTCGCTGCTGGGGCATCGTATGCGCGCCTTTTTGTCGATGCTGGGGATTATCATCGGCATTTCGTCCGTGGTTTCCTCCATGGCGGTGGGAGAAGGCGCCCGGCAGAGCATCATGAACGAGATTGGCAAGCTGGGTAATACCACGCTCGAAATCCGCCCCGGCACCGGCTGGGGCAGCAAGCGTCCGGATATGGAGCGGGCGCTGTCGCTGGATGATATCGCCAGCCTCGGCAAACAGTCGTGGGTGCTTGGGGTGTCGCCGATCGTCTCCAGCATGACGACCGCGGTGCGCCAGGGGTTTGATTCCTCGATTATTCTTTCCGGGGTTTCCGCCGACTATTTCTCGCTGCAGGGCATTCGTTTTCTTCACGGCAACGGTTTTACCCACCGCGATGTCGACGATCGTGAACCGGTGCTGGTGCTGGATGAAACCAGCAAAGAGACGCTGTTTCCCGGTAATGAAGATCCGCTGGGTAAAATTGTGCAAATCGCCGGCGCGCCGTGGCGGGTGATCGGCATCGCCAGCAAGCCGGGACCGAAGGTGGTCAGCGGGTTTATGTCGGCCTGGATCCCCTATACCTCTTTGTTGCAGCGGATTTCCGGGGACAAACCGCTGGAGGCGCTCACGCTGCGCTTTCAGGAAACGCTGTCGCCGCAGGACGCGGCGCGGCGGGCGGAAAGGCATCTTATCCGCGAGCACGGCAAAAAAGATTTCTTTGTCCAGACCGACGAACAGCTCGCCAACGCGCTGCAAAAAACCTCTGACTCCATGTCGCTGCTGATCACCGCGATTGCCGCCATCTCGCTTCTGGTTGGCGGCGTTGGCGTCATGAACATCATGCTGGTTTCCGTTACCGAACGCACCCATGAGATTGGCATCCGGCTTTCGGTCGGCGCTCGCCCCAGCGACATCATGCATCAATTCTTAATTGAGGCGGTGATGATCTGCGCGCTCGGCGGGCTGACGGGGGTATTGGGCTCCTGGGCCGCCGGTAACCTGTTTGCCCTGCTGACGCAGGAGTTTTCCATGGTCTTCACCTGGCTGCCGGTAGCGATGGCCTGCGGTTTTTCCGCCCTGATTGGCCTGACGTTTGGCTATTTTCCAGCGCGCCGCGCGGCGCGACTGAACCCGACGGAGGCGCTGGCCCGCGAATGAGACCGCTGACTTTATTACCGTTAATTGTATTGCTGACGGGCTGCGGGAATTTAACCCGCAGCGATTATCAGCGCCCGCTGCTGTCGGTGCCGGAGAACTGGCAGCGGACGGAGGGAGACAGCATCGCGCGCTCGCAGGAGAAAACGCAGCGCTGGTGGGACCGTTTCGGCGACGAACGTCTGTCGCGGGTGGTGGGGCAGGTGCTGGAAAGCAATAACGATCTTGCCGCTGCCGCCTTAACCCTTAAGCAGGCGCGTATTTCCGCTGGGCTCACCCGGACCAATATCAGCCCCGACGCGAGCCTCAACGGCTCCGGCAGTAACTCAAAACCGCTCAACAGCGGCGGTTCGCAGGAGAGCTACAGCGCCTCACTGTCCCTGAGCTATGAACTGGATCTGTGGGGCAAGCTGGCGCGGATCCGGGAGCAGAGCGAATGGGAGGCGATAGCCAGCGAGCAGGACTACCGGGCGACGATCCTGTCGACGATTGACACCACCGCGCAGCTGTACTGGAACATCGCTCTGCTGAACCAGCAAATGACGTATCAGGCGGCGAGTCTGGATATCGCCAGGCAGACGCTGGCGCAGATTGAGTCCTGGCAGCGAGCGGGGAAAGTGGGACTGCTTGATGTGCTGCAGGCGCGACAGACGGTCATCAGCCGGCAGAATCAGCTGCTGAGCCTGAAGCAGCAACGGGCGATTTCCCGTAACGCGCTGGCGCTGCTGCTCAACAGACCGCCGGCCCAGCACACCGATGAGTCCTCCGCGCTGGATGTGCGTCAGCATATCGCCATTGCCAACGCCACGCCGCTGGCCGCGCTCGCCAGCCGGCCGGACCTGCAGGCGGCGGAATCCCGCCTGCGGGCGGCGCTGGCGGGCTCAGACGCCGCGCGGCTGAGTTTCTATCCCACGCTCTCGCTGCAGGGAACGCTAAGCGCCGGAAGCCAGCTCTTTCACCAGTGGTTTAACGACCCGCTGCGCACCGTGGGCAGCAGCGTTTCCGCGCCCTTTATCCAGTGGAACACGGTACAGCTCACCGTGGAGCAGGCCAGCGTGAAGGTACAGCAGGAGGCGGTGAACTTTCGCCGCACCGCCTATACCGCGCTGTCGGAGGTGGACAACGCGATGGAGAAGCGGCTTAACGCCGACGAGCAGCGCGATCGTCTGCTGCAAACGCTGCAGCTGGGCGAGCAGCGTCTGGCGCTCACCGGGAGCCGCTACCGCTCAGGAGCTGTGGATTATCAGACTCTGCTGAACGCCCAGGACGCGCTGCTTGATGTGCAGAACAGCCTGGCGCAGAACCAGTACGACTATCTTTATGCCACTTTGCAGCTTTGGCTGGCGCAGGGAGGCATTAACCCGCAACAGAGGACTTCCCAGAATGAGTCACAGTAACTCCCCTTATCGCGTGGTGATAACCGGCTATGGCGCGGTGACTCCCCTCGGCGATAGCGCCGCCGAAAGCTGGCAGGCCATCATGGATTATCGACGCGGCTACCGCTATGTGGATCTCTCCGCGAACGGTATTCACACGCATTTTATCGGTCAGGTGGCGAATGAACCCAGCCTTAAGGGGGTTCCCGCCGCGATTCGTCGGCGTCTGCCACGTCACGCGCGCCTGGCGCTGGCCGCCGCGCGGGAAGCGGTGGCGATGGCCTTTGCGGGTGAAGCTCCCACGGCGTTTTATGACCCGCTAATGTGCGGCGCCATCATCGGCTCCGGCTGGGCAGGGCTGGATGAAAGCTATCTGGCGGTACCCGAGTTTGAGAAAACCGGCGTCTCCTCGCCCTTTAGCTGCTTTTTTTCCATGCCCAACGTGAGCACCGCCGCCTGTAGCCAGCTGTGGAATTTGCGCGGCTATCAAAATACCCCGGTCGCGGCCTGCGCCACCGGCACTATTGCTGTCGGCGAGGCCTATGATGCGATTCGCTTTGGCCGCGCCAGCATGCTGCTCGCCGGCGCCGGGGAATCGCTAAACAGCGTTTGCGCGATCTGGAATATCGATGTGCTCGGCGCGCTGAGCCGGGAAACGGAGTCGCCGGAGCGGGCCAGCTGTCCGTTCAGCCTGCAGCGCAGCGGGTTCGTGCTTTCGGAAGGCGGGGCGGTGCTGTGCCTGGAGGAGCGCGAGAGCGCCCTCGCGCGCGGGGCGACGATCCTGGCGGAGGTCACCGGCTATGCTAATTTCTCCGACGCGGTGGATTTTACCTCCCCGGCGGAGGACTGCGTAGCCCGCGAGCAGACCATCCGTTGGGCGCTGCGCGGCGCAGATCTCCAGCCTGCCGACCTCGATTACATCAACGCCCACGGCACCTCCACGCCGCTCAACGATCTCAACGAAACGCAGTCGCTGAAAAAGGCGCTGGGCGACGAGGCGTACCGCATCCCGATTTCCAGCACCAAAGCCTACTCCGGGCATCTGATTGCCGCCGCAGGGAGCTTCGAGACCATTGTTTGCCTGCAGGCGATGGCGGCGGGGATCCTGCCCGCGACGGCCCATTTAACCCAGCCTGACCCGCAGTGCGATCTTGACTATATCGCCGAAGGGCACCGTCAGGGGGAGATACATCGGGCGCTGAATCTGAGCTTTGGTTTCGGCGGCGCGAACGCCGCGCTGGTGCTGGAGAAACACGCGTGACGCTGCTGCACTACACCCTTGCCGACGCGCGGCAGTGGGCGGCGTTTTCCGGCGACGAAAACCCGATTCACTTCGACCTCGCGGCAGCGCGCGAGATGGGCGCGGGACAGCTGAGCGTCCACGGAATGCGCGCGCTGCTCGACGTGAAGCGCGATGCCCACTCCCGGCTGTACCGCCCTGAGCGTTACGTAAAATGCCAGGTTCGCCTGCGCAGGCCAATATGGTGCGATACCGACTGGCTGTTAACGCCCGGGGTAGCCAAAAATCGCCTTTTGTCCGCCACTTCGGTCAGCAATCCGCACAATGGCGAACTCTGCCTCTCCTGCCAGATGAGCACGGCGGCCGGGCCGGAATCGCTGGTGGGTAAACAGCCCTGCACGATTGCGCCAAAGACGCTGCGCGAGCTGCAGTCGTGCTTCCATGCCGCCTGGCCCGACCTGGCGCAGTGGCAGTTTCTTGACGCCTTGCTGTTCCGCCAGCTGATTGGCGATCCCGCGCTGCTGCGCCAGGAGAACATCGCCTCCCTGCTCGGGCCGGGGGAAACCTCGTTGCAGCAAATATTTACCCGCTATCCGGTGCTGCAAACCCACCAGGAGGTGGTGTTTGATGCTCGTCTCGCGGGCAAAGCGACGCCGATTTGGCCCGAATCTCTGGCGCTCTGGCTGCTGCCCTCGCTGGTGGTGGGCCAGGTCGAACAGGGGGCGCTGGTGCGCATCGCCGCGGCGGCGCAGCTGGATAACCTGATAATAACCAACGTGGTCACGCTAAAAGTTGGCCCCGTGCCTAATTGATAATTAAGGATAATTTATGACTGCCTATGATGAAGTTCTGCAAAAAGTATGTGAAATGATTTGCGATGCGAAAGACCTGGAACCGGATGAGATTGATGAGAATACGCCGCTGGTTCGACTGAAATTAGATAGCCTGGACTACGTCGAGCTCATGGTGCTGGCAAAACGTGAATTCAATATCACCCTGGAGGCGGACTGGTTTATTCACAATCCGGGGATCACCCTGGGCGAACTGTGTCAGCACATCAGCAAAGAGTCAGGTAACTGATATGACGCAACAATGGATATTAGTGACCGGCGGCAGCCGCGGTATCGGCCGGGCGCTGGTCACCGGCCTGGCGCAAAGCCGGAACGTGGTCTTTACCGGCCGCGATGAGGCTGCGATTAACGCCACCCGGGCGGCGAGCGAAAACTCCGCCCACCGGGTGCAGGGATACGTCTGCGACGGCAACGACGCGTCGCGGGTTGAACGGCTTGCGCAGGCGCTACTGGCCGAGCGGGGGGCACCGGAAGCGATTATTCACAATGCCGGGATAGCTCGCGATGGCCTGCATATTCATCAGGACGCCGCGCTCTGGCGCGAAGTGTTGGACACCAATGTGATCGCGATGATGAACTGGAACCGGGTGCTGCTGCCGGCGATGCTTACGCAGCGGCGGGGCTCCATCGTGATGATGTCGTCGGTCAGCGCGTTAAAGGGCAACGTGGGGCAGACGGCGTACGCCGCGAGTAAAGCGGCGATGAGCGGTATTGCGCGCTCGCTGGCGCTGGAGGTCGGGCGTTTCGGCATTCGGGTTAACTGCCTGGCGCCGGGCCTGATCCGTACGGAGATGCTGGAAGAGATACCCGCGCAAAAATTAAAAGAGATGCGCCAGGCGATACCGCTACGCCGATTGGGCGAAACGGATGATGTGCTGCAGGCGGTGGCGTTTTTAATCGGTGAGGGGAGCCAGTATATGACCGGGCAAACCCTGGTTCTGGACGGCGGATTGAGCGCCTGAGTCTGTGATTAGGCCGGGTTAGCCTCTAAAGGGAATGTGTGAGTTGCGCAATGCGATTCATTAACGCCTGTATTTCGCCAGCGGTTGCACGATAGACCTGGATAATTTGTGGGGAATATTGGGCAATCAGGGATAACATAAACGGGGGAATTTCCTCTCCCGGGTTATTTTTTATTAACTGCGCCAGCGACTTCTCTTCCGCTTTCGGTCTATTTAGCGCATGGACCACCCGTCGGCTCACCGCGATAAGCACGGCTTCTGGCGTAAGGATTTCCTCGGGTAATTGAAGCGGCGCGGGGCCATTTTGCATGGCCATCCACTCAGAAATATCATCAATACCTTCAATAGGATAAAGCGTGTGCCGGGCGTTGTCTGACGCACCAACGCGTTTTGACGGCGGGCTATGATCCAGACAGGAAATATTATGCAGTAACCCGCCAATTTCTACTTTCAGCGCTTGCGTCGCGCTCATTTCTATTTTTGTCGCCAGATAACCGGCAATGTGCCCGACGGCGGCGGAGTGCCAGGGCGTCTGCTGACTGAATTGATCGATAATAAAAGAGACCAGCTCAGCAATATCGCGGAGGTTGTGTAAAGAGAGGGTGTCGTTATGAACGCCGGAGATCGCGTTAATGTAATCGCGATAGTCGGTGGATGCCATGACAGACCAGAAATGGTCATCGGCGGAGAGCGTTCTGAAGGCCTGAATATACTCCTGTTTATAAAAAATATTAGCTCCGGCAGCAACGATGTCGACCAGCTTGTTGCTTAAAAAGGCGCTATGGTCGGTACGGTGCTCGCAATAAAGTACATCCAGCCGGTCAGCGAAGAAGAGCAGATGGCTCTCTTCGGGTACCCGCTCACCTTCAATATAACGCCCCAGACCGTTGCGCCAGCGGGTGTGATGATAGCGAACGATTCTGTTGAGCGGGCGAAACAGCGGAATTCGGCTAAGCAACTCGCTGCCGATTAGCGCGTGATTATTATGTTCATTATCGATGTAGTTGAGCGGCTCAAGGCGCGACTTTTCATTTAATCCGCCGACATCATGAATAAGAGCGGCGAGAATGGTTTTACGCCGCTGGGCCGCAGAAAAATTGACTAAATTTGCCAGATGCGATGCGATAAACGCCGTTCTGACATGGTGCAGATTTAGCCGTGGGTTAATCATATCAATGATATTAGCGATGCTGGCTAACGTCGGTAGTAAATGTATCGTCATGATATCTTTGTAATTAAAATTAATGAGATGAATCTCAATCAATGATTGTTTTTTTGACGCTGGCAACCATATTGTGGGAACGTTTGGTTACCGAATAAAATAGTATCATCATTAACGCGATTGATATAGATGATTCTATCATTAGTTTGGTTGTCAAAGAGGATTTTTTGCGCGATGTTATCAGGCGTATTATCACCGTTGTGGCGAGTGGTTTGCGAATCAGCAATATAAAAAAGATGCTCTGCAGCGGCGCTTTTTTTTAATGTGATGGAGAGGGTGCGCGAGACAATGTATTTATCTCCCGCGCTGGTGAGCAATCCCTCAAGGTTGATTATAAGATGATGGTTGGAAAACTCAGCGGATAGCAAGCCCTGGGAGCGGAGAACATTCTCATTTATTTCCTCTGTAAGATCGTATTGTGATTTACAGGAGAAAGCGTCATGGCTGTTGAAACAAATGTACAGGATGGAAGCTAATGCCAGCGTTAGCGTACAGGCCAGCGCGATAAAAGCGTATTTACGCATTTTTTATTTCCTTATAGTAGTAACTGTGGCACTGCTGGTACTTCATATCGCATTTGAGTATGAATATATCCATATAAATACCTAAGTCCTGTTCCTGATTTAATTGTCGGTTGAAAAGATAAATTTTCTTGGGTGTAGAACAATCGAGCCCCGAGGGGAACAGCTTTTTATTTCTTAGTATTTCCCCCGCGCGTAGCGCTCCTGCGCCATAAAAAATACATTTATCCTGAGTAAAAATCGCTGTAGGGGACTGTTTTTGATGGGTAAAAAACTGTGAAAGCAGCATCAAAGCTATCACCAACGGGATAAATAAAATGGCGACTTTGCGGTGTTGCCACAGCAAACTACGTCTGGGAAGTTCTGGGGCCAGCGTCGGGAGAGTGAAAGAGGAGGAGTAATCATTGTCGCTGGTGATAATGACTTCCTCAGAAATTTTAAAGCCAATTCGCGGTACCGTAATAATCACATTTTTCTCAACGCCCAGATCCGCAAGGCTGCGACGCAGCGTTGAGATGTATTGATTCAGGTTGCTATTAGAAGGTCTGGCGCCATATTTTTCAAACACCGACTGAAAAATGTCAACGCGAGAGATAATATCCCCACGGTATTGTAACAGATTGGTCAGGAGGCGAGTGGAAGTAGCAGAGAGTTCAATACAATCACCAGTCAACAGATTGACCAGGGATGCTTCCTCAGTATCAAATGTAATAAATCCCTCTATATCGAACCGCATTTTTATCTCCGCACGGAATTAAAAATTCACTCTTTATATCAGGGTTTTTATCATAAAAAAAAGTGAATTTCAGATAAATGTACTGTTTAAGTTGAAATTTAAAGCTAATGTTGCCGTTTTCGTAGGGTCAATCCATACTGCCGTGTACTTAATGACAGAAGGAGCTGACTCATGAAGATTTCATTTTCGTCCTGTACACCGCATTCGCATCAAAATTCTGTAACCGCAGTTGAGAATTTACGAGTGTTGATGAATTCAATGGGCATCAATAAATTCGCCGGGGTAATCGTACCAGAGCAGGAGTATATTCTTTATGTATTAAAAGAACATGAACCTGAAGGGTTACTTACTCGTGAGTTAGCGGACAAGTGCGAAATGTCAATTTATAAAGTCAGACATTTACTGCTGCCGTTGGAGAAGTATGGTCAGGTGATTAGAATAAAAATTAATAAGCATCATAAATGGTATTTTTATAATAAATAATATATGTCAAGGGCCATATTAACAAGAGGTAATGTTGTTTGCAATAAAGATAGAGATCTTGACTGTTTTTTTTATGTTTTTAGATTTTTAACAATTAATATCTCGCAAATGATAGAGAATATTCTTAATAATGAGAGCTCGCGACTCTTAAGAAAAAGATGTTTTGCTATCGACAGGCCGATAAGCAATTATGAATAATGACAGATAATTCTTATTAGAGGTTTTTAATCGATAGCCAACGGCCTGGGATGGCCGCTTTGTTGAGGAAATGATGCTTTTGTTTCTAAAGTGTTAAGTCGACGATATGACCATCTGATGCACTTGATGTTGGCGGGCGGCGAGATAAGGAGACGGATAAGAAAGAGGTATAGAGAATAATCGAAGGCAGTTTCTAACGTGCGCCGGCTTAAGCGTCATGAGTCCCTCCTGTTTCTGTTGTGCTTCTGCAGAGATACCTTTTTGGCTATACGAATGCGTATCGGCAGTAAAAGATAAAATAATGTGATCCAGTTCAATAATATCCATCATGAGATAATATCTTTCTCAGGTCTATACCCTAAATAATTCGAGTTGCTTAAAGGCGGCAAGGGAGTGAGTCCCCAGGAGCATAGATAACTATGTGACTGGGGGGAATGAGCGTAGCCAGCACATAAGCAACTTGAAGTATGACGGGTATATATTACTGTTGGTGTCCCTGGGCGTCATTAAAGTTGATGCTCGCTGATGTCCAGTATGCTGGACAGATCTCATGACTAATGTGCGATGGGTTAATTAACTGCAACAGCGTGCCGGGCAATTAGGGTGTTAATTGATATGAATTAATAAAATGGCTGCGCCAGTCACGTTACTGTAGGGCTAAATATTATGGTTATCAAACACTCGAATTGAGGGAGCACAAATGGCTTACAGAATGATTTTAAACGAAACCTCGTATTTTGGCCCAGGTTCGATTCGCTGTATCGTTGATGAAGTTAAAAAACGCGGCTTCAAAAAAGCGCTGGTGGTCACGGATAAGGATCTGATTCGTTTTAACGTCGCCACAAAAGTTTTTGCTATTCTCGACGAAGCCGGGCTGCCTTACAGCATTTTTGATGAAGTGGTCCCGAACCCCACGATTGAGGTTGTGCAGCAGGGCGTAGAGACGTTTAAACAGTCGGGCGCCGACTACCTGATCGCTATCGGCGGCGGCTCACCGCAGGATACCTGTAAGGCGATAGGCATCATCATTAATAACCCGGAGTTCGCCGACGTCCGCAGTCTTGAAGGCGGGGCGGAGACGAAAAACGCCGCCGTGCCGATGATTGCCATCCCAACCACCGCCGGTACGGCAGCCGAAGTCACCATCAACTACGTGATTACCGACGTACAGAATCGGCGCAAATTTGTTTGCTACGACCCGCACGATATCCCGGTAGTGGCGATCATCGATGCCGACATGATGAGCAGCATGCCGGCCAGCCTGAAGGCGGCGACCGGCGTCGACGCGCTAACCCATGCGATTGAAGGCTACATCACCAAAGGCGCATGGGAACTCACCGACATGCTGCATCTGAAGGCTATCGAGGTGATTGGCCGGTCGCTGCGTGCTTCCGTTCAGGGCGAGGCGCAGGGCGCGGAAGGGATGGCGCTGGGGCAGTATATTGCCGGAATGGGCTTCTCAAACGTTGGTCTGGGGCTGGTCCACGGTATGGCCCACCCGCTGGGCGCATTCTACGGTACGCCGCACGGCGTGGCTAACGCGGTGCTGCTGCCGCATATCATGGCCTACAACGCCGAATATACTGGCGAAAAATATCGCGACATCGCGGTGGCCCTCGGCAACAAGCAGGCGTCAACCCTGCCGATTGCCGAAGCGCGTCAGGCAGCCATTGAGGCGGTGGCGCAGCTGAATCGCGACGTCAATATCCCGGCGCGCCTGCGCGATGTCGGTATGAAAGAAGAGGATATTGATGCCCTTGCGGCGGCGGCTCTGGCGGATGTGTGCACCGGCGGCAACCCGCGTGACACTAATCTGGAAGAGATTAAAGCGCTGTATCGGGCAATTTTCTAACGCACTATAAAACCGCCGTTGTCGGTAGCGATACCGGCAACGGAAAGTTGTAATAAGAGGGGAGGGCGATTAATCAATTGTTGCTGCTGGTTGAAGACTTAATTTTATCAATGGCGGTAACGTTCTCCGACATGGCTTCGTTAAGTACTTTCACTGCTGTACTGGCATCGCGATTTTTTATCGACATGTAGACTTTGATATGGGCTTCTACGCTCTCAAGGGTGATACCGAGCGCGCGATTCAGCTCCTCAAGATAATAGTAATAAATATCTTTTATTGAATTCATTACGTTATAAAAGACGCTGTTGTGTGAGGCCCTGACGATAGCCAGATGGAAAGCGTAGTCTGCCTCCGAATACTTTTTGTAGTCGCCTTTGTTAATCAGCATATTGTTGAGCGCCTGTTCGAGCTCAAGAATGTCCTCTTCCGTGGCATGAGTAACGGCCAGCTCCACGCATTTGAACTCCACGGTCTGGCGGAAGATCATCATATCGTGAAACTCTTCGCGGCTAAGATGCATGATGGGACGAGGATCGTTGCTCAGCATCTGCGGCGTAAAGTGATCGCTTACGTAGCTACCGCTCCCCTGACGAGTGACGACGATGCCGAGATCGCGAAAGCGCTGGACAGCGCTGCGCACGCTGACCCTGCTAACGTTAAAGGAAGCGGTCAGCTCCGCTTCAGACGGAAGGCGGCTACCCGGCGGCCAGCTCCCATCCAGCAGCTTTGCGCTGATCTGATCATAAATTTCATTTACAACGTTCTGTTTTTGAATGGATTTTATGCTCAAGATCGCTGTCCGGTAGAGTGCTGAGAATTGCAGCATTGTATAACATTCACTTTTAAGAACAAAGCGCCCGACCGGGCGCTTGTCGCGGTTATTCAAAGCGAATGAGGACCTTAGCTGAGATATTTTTGTCCGCCGCGGTTATCAATGCCTGTTCAATGCTGGCAGGGGAGAATTCGGCGCTAATTAGCGGGCGCGGATTAATGCGGCCATCTTCAAGCCAGCGCACTGCGATAGTAAATTCGTCAATAAACCGGAACGAGCCTACCAGATTAATTTCTTTGACCAGCATGGCAGAGACCGGCCAGGTTATCGGGCTTACGCCCATACCCACTTGTACAATCGTTCCGGTTGGGCGGGTGAAATCCACCGTTGATGCTATCGCCGCAGGTGCGCCGGAGGCTTCGAAGACTATGTCGAAGTAGCCTCTGTTTTGCTGATAATACGCGCTGCGCTTTTCATCCCGAGGATCCATCACTGCAGTGGCGCCCATCTGTTGCGCCAGTTCCAGACACCGCGGGCTTAAATCGCAGGCCACCACATCAGAGGCGCCTGCGCTTTTGGCCGCTGCCAGAATCAGGCAGCCGATAGGGCCTGCCCCAATCACCAGTACACGTTTTCCAATTAACTGGCCTGCCATTTTCACCGCGTGAATGGCAACGGCCAGAGGTTCGGAAAAAGCCATGACGTTGGCCGGCACCCGACTATCGTATGCAATACATTGTTCCGGCTTAACCGCTACGTATTCAGAAAAGCCGCCATTCACGTGCGGGTTAAACTGCGCGCTTCCCATAAAGCGCATTGAGCTACACATGTTTTGTTTGCCCGAAAGACACATCTCACATTGGTTACACGGGCAAGAGGGGTTGATAGCAACGGTTTGACCAACCTTTAAACCGCTCTCTGCCGGACATTTTTCCACCACGCCAACAAATTCATGGCCGATGACCATGGGGTGTTTCAAAATCGACATACCCGCGCGACCATGTTGATAATAGTGAATGTCTGAACCGCAGATCCCGCCGTAGGCCACTTTAACCAACACATCATGCTTGCCGTATTCAATATCGCGTGTTGCAAACCGCACGTCTTTTTCAGCATGTGCCAGACAGGCGTTACAGGTTATTTTCTCAGTGTTCATAATTACCTCAGGATTTATTATTTGTTGCCGGGTGCAATGCGTTATTATCGCGGCTATCTGGATTAGCCTCTCCGGGTAAAATAACTTCTATTTTACCTACCAGAAAGATATAGGCCAGCAGACCCAGTCCGGCGACGGCGGCGATATACCACATGGCATATTGGAAATTTTGAGTGCGCTCAAGAATGATCCCGATAACAATCGGGCTGACGATCCCGGAAAGATTTCCGCATATATTTAAAAAACCGCCCATGGTTCCGAGGAAATTTCGCGGAATGACATCGCTCCACACTACCCAGCCTAAATTTGAAAAGGCATTGGCGAAAAAAGCAATGGAAAGTATCACAATAGCAATAATCGGCTGGTCTTCAAAAAAGTTAACTAAAGCAATAATCATTGTAACTAATAAACCAGCCATTACTGGTAATTTACGGGCAAAAGTTCTGGATTTTCCTTTTTTCAGCAGTAAATCACTGAGTGTGCCACCGCATAGCACTCCAAACATTGCCATAATATAAGGTAGCATGGCACCAACCCCTGCTTTTGATATGGAAAGGTGCAGCCCTTTTTCCAGATAAACAATAAACCAGGTGAGAAAAAAATAGAGCGTTGAGGAACAGGCAAACTGCGTAATGAACAGGCCCCAGACGGTCTTCCGGCAGAGGAAGAATTTAATATCCTGCCAGCCAATTTTTGTACTGACGGCGGATTGGTTCTCTGAGCCATAGCCGCCTCCAGCCTTGATGTAATCAAGCTCTGCCTGATTCACCGTAGTGCTGTGCTGCGGGTCGCGATAATATATCAGCCAGTATATGCCAAACAGTATTCCCGCGCCGCCGGATAAATAGAATGACATTTCCCAACCATAATTGGCGACGATAAAAGACAACGCTGGAGTCAGTAGAGCCAGACCAATATATTGTGCGCTGGAGTATATGGCGGTAGCTCTTGCTCGTTCATGATCCGGAAACCAGGTAGCAATAATTTTTGTATTAGAGGGGAATGACGGTGCTTCGGCGACACCAATTAACGCCCGGCAAGCTAATAGCATGACGAAGGATGCCGTCGCTGTCGAGAAAAGATGGTGGGACGAAAAGCCCATCATAAAAGTAAATACGCTCCATAAAATAATAGCGCCACCGTACAGAATGCGGGAGCCTATTCTGTCAAGAATATAGCCTACGGGGATCTGGCTAGCTGCATATGCCCAGGTGAACATAGAAAAAAGTAAACCGAGCTGCGTCGGTGTTAAACTAAAGTCATCCTGGATATTTGAGCCTGCGACTGCAAGATTGGCGCGATCCATATAGTTAATAGCGGTGACAATAAATAACAATGTGAGAATAAAGAGTCGTGATCTTGAAGCCTTCATAATTATACCTGTGTGATATCGGCAGACCCGTATAGTAAATATTCAGGCACGCCGAAAATTTTAAAGGCAAAAATGCTGAATGCACCGCGATATTACAGAACCGCCAACCAGCCGCCGTCGACGTAAATAATCTGTCCGTTGATATAATCTGAGGCTTTCGAGGACAAGAAAACCGCAGTACCAATCAATTCTTCCGGGCGGCCCCAGCGCTGCGATGGGTTGCTGTTTTTCACCCAGCTATCAAACTGCTTATCTTCGATAAGGGCGGTATTCATATCGGTCAAAATATACCCTGGACCAATGGCGTTGCTCTGTATATTGAACTGTGCCCACTCCGCCGCCATGGAGCAGGTGAGCATTTTGATCCCCCCTTTTGCCGCCGTGTAGGGAGCGACGGTAGGCCGTGCAGCCTGGCTGGTTAGCGAACCAATATTGACAATTTTACCGCCGGACCGGCGGGCGATCATTCGTTTTGCCGCGGCGCGCGAGACCAGAAATGCGCTGGTCAGGTTGGTATCAATCACTTTTTGCCAGTTTTCCAGCTCCAGCTCTACCATCGGCTTGCGGTATTGAATCCCAGCGTTGTTTATCAAAATATCCACGTGAATGCCCTGTGCATCCAGTTTGCTAAAGGCTTTCTCAATCGCATCTTCGCTGGTGACGTCGAACGCCGCGCCGTGCGCGCTGTAGCCTTTACTTGCCAACACATCGACCGACTCTGCCAGCAGCGTTTCGCGAATATCGTTCAGTATCACTCTGGCGCCTGCCACGGCGAGGCCTTCCGCATAGGCAAACCCCAGACCGCGCGCCGAACCGGTGACCAGAGCCGTTTTTCCCGTTAAATCGAATAATGCGCTCATTTTTATTTCCTCGCTTAATTTTACTTGTATGACGACTGTCTTATTTAAGCTTGATTTTTTGGTGAGGCAAAAGCAATAAGCTAAAAATAAATTTGCAATATAGATCACAAACACAACTCCTGTTTAAATGAAGTGTTTTATATAACTTATTGTATATATTGTTTTTTTTAATCTTTTTTGTTTGCTGGCATGATCGCGATCACAGAAATAAAGATTGAGGTTACGAGCCGCTAATCGTCGTGTTATAACAACGCAAAGTTGTAGGACAACTTACAAATGTGGCGATGATATTCGCTTACAGCATGGCAGGCAGTTAATTCTGTGAACTGAGGAGTTAAAGTGAGTAACCTGAAAATCACCAACGTGAAAACGATTCTGACGGCGCCCGGCGGCATTGATCTGGCGGTTGTGAAGGTCGAAACCAACGAGCCAGGCCTGTATGGCTTGGGCTGTGCGACGTTTACCCAGCGAATCTTCGCCGTGAAAAGCGCTATAGATGAATACATGGCGCCTTTTCTCATTGGCAAAGATCCCACGCGAATTGAAGATATCTGGCAGTCTGGCGCGGTCAGCGGCTACTGGCGCAGCGGACCGATTATGAACAACGCGCTATCCGGTGTGGATATGGCGCTGTGGGATATTAAAGGTAAGCTGGCGGGCATGCCGGTGTATGATTTGTTAGGCGGTAAATGCCGCGACGGCATTCCGCTGTATTGCCATACCGATGGCGGGGACGAAGTTGAAGTCGAGGACAATATCCGCGCCAGAATGGAAGAGGGATACCAGTACGTACGCTGTCAGATGGGGATGTACGGCGGCGCGGGTACCGACGATCTTAAGCTCATTGCGACCCAACTGGCGCGGGCGAAAAATATCCAACCGAAGCGTTCCCCGCGCAGCAAAACGCCGGGAATCTATTTTGACCCGGACGCTTATGCTAAAAGCGTTCCTCGCCTGTTTGACCATCTGCGCAACAAGCTGGGATTCGGTGTTGAGTTCATTCATGACGTGCATGAGCGCGTGACGCCGGTAACCGCAATTCATCTCGCCAAAACGCTTGAACAATATCAGCTCTTCTACCTTGAAGATCCTGTCGCCCCGGAAAATATCGACTGGCTTAAAATGCTCCGCCAGCAGGCCTCCACGCCGATCTCTATGGGGGAGCTGTTTGTGAATGTGAATGAGTGGAAACCCTTAATCGACAATAAGCTGATCGATTATATCCGCTGCCACGTCAGCACTATCGGCGGGATTACGCCAGCTAAGAAACTGGCGGTGTATAGCGAGTTTAACGGTGTGCGCACCGCATGGCATGGGCCTGGTGATATCTCACCGGTTGGGGTTTGCGCGAACATGCACCTTGATCTTAGCTCGCCCAACTTCGGTATTCAGGAGTACACGCCGATGAATGATGCCTTGCGCGATGTCTTCCCGGGATGCCCGGAGATAGACCACGGTTATGCCTACCTAAATAATAAACCGGGTCTGGGAATTGACCTTGATGAGGCCAAAGCGGCGAAGTATCCGTGCGAAGGTGGCATTCCGTCATGGACGATGGCGCGGACGCCGGATGGCACGGCTTCAAGACCGTAACCGGCTAATCACGAACGGAACGGACGTCAATGCCTTACTGACAACGTGCGCCCTTATGGAGTCCTCCGGGCGCGGCTGACGCCTTCGCCGGGCTACATACCGCACGAATTATAGCCCGACTAAGCGCAGCGCGAGCCGGGAAAGGATTATTGGCTGGCAGCGGGCTATTCTGGCGCAACACTGCTATCAGTTCACGGCGCCAGATAGACCTGCGGAACGGCCGCATCGGGATGTTCCCCCATGCTGACCTCCGCGCCGTACCAGCGGCTGATAATCGGCTGCTGGATCACCTCCTGCGGCGTGCCCTCGGCTACCAGCTTCCCCTGATACAGCAGCAGAATCCGGTCGGCCCACAGCGCCGCGAGGTTCAGGTCGTGCAGCACTATACAGACGTGCAGCCGGCTGCTGCGGGTCAGGCGTTTGAGCAGGCGCAGCAGGTGCTGCTGGTAATAGAGATCCAGCGCCGAAGTGGGCTCATCGAGAAACAGCCAGCCCTCGGGGGCGCCATCGCGCCACAGCTGTGCCAGACAGCGGGCCAGCTGCACCCGCTGCTGTTCGCCGCCGGAGAGGGAAGGGTAGCGTCTCCCGGCCAGATGATCGCAGCCGGTCTCTTCCATCACCCGGCGGATCATCTCCTCATTTGCTACGCCGCCCCACGGCGAACGGCCCATGGCGATAACCGTCTCAACCGGCCAGTCGGCGTGAAGCTGGGTACGCTGCAGCATCACCGCCCGCCGGCGGGAAAGCGTTTCTGCCGACCAGCTCTCCAGCGGACGGCCTTCCACCACCCGTTCGCCACCGTCGGGCGTTAAATAACCGGTTAACAGGCGCAGCAGGGTTGATTTACCGGCGCCGTTGGGGCCAATCAATGCCGTCGTCCCACCGCCGCAGAGCTGGAGCGAAACATCATGAATAATCTGCCGGTTACCCAGACGCAGCGACAGCGAACGCGCGCTATAGCGGTTATCCATGGGTCCCTTTCTCCCGACGAAAAATCAGCCACAGAAACCACGGCGCGCCGAGTACGCTGGTCAACAGCCCGACCGGCATCTCGGCGGGGGCGGCAACGGTACGCGCCAGCGTGTCGGCCAGCAGCAGTAACATCGCGCCGCACAGCAGCGAACCGGGGACCAGGCCGCGATGGTCCGGCCCCAGCCACATCCGCATCAAATGCGGCACGACCAGACCGATAAAGCCGATAATGCCGCTGATAGCCACCGCCGACGCCACCAGCAATGCGCTGCACAGCAGCAGTAGCCGCTGCAGGGCGCGAACGTTGACGCCGAGGTAGTGCGCCTCTTCATCGCCCAGCTGCAGCAGGTTAAGCCGTGAAGCCATCGCCCACACCACGAGAGAGGCCGGGATCATCAGCGTGGCCGCCACCAGCAGCGTCGACCATTCCGCCTGCCCGAGGCTACCCATCCCCCAAAGCGAAAGCTGGCGCAGCTGGGTATCGTTGCTGATCCACGCCAGTACCCCGACCAGCGCGCCGCACAGGGCGTTAATGGCGATGCCGACCAGCAGCAGGCGCGAAAGCGAGGCGTCTCCCGCCCGGCTGAGGATAAAAATCACCACCATCACCGCCATGCTGCCGATAAACGCCGCCAGCATCGGGGCGTACAGCGCCACGAGCAGCGGCACCGACAGAGGCAGCACCAGCCAGCAGGCGACCGCCAGCGCCGCGCCGCCGCTGATCCCTAACAGCCCCGGATCGGCGAGGGGGTTGCGAAACAGCCCCTGCATCACGCAGCCGGAGAGCGCCAGCGCGGCGCCGACCAGCAGCGCCAGCAGCACTCGCGGCAAACGAATGGTCAGCCAGATGTTTCTCAGAATCTCATCGCCGGAGGGCAGCAGGCTGGCCAACGGCAGACGCATGGCGCCCAGGGTCGTGGCTAACAGCGTCAGGACAATCAGCAGCAGCGTCATTAACCACAGATGACGGGCAGGGTGGGAGCGCATCAGGGCAGCTGCTCCGCTTTTTGCCGCAGCGCGAGCACCGCCTGCGGGGTGCGCGGACCAAAGCCGAGCAGGGCCATATCATCTATCACCAGTACCTGCTTATGGCGTCCCGCAGGCGTCTGCGCCAGCCCCGGTAGCTTCCAGAGCCCGGCTTCGCCGCCCATGCCTTTCAGCCCATCGGCGGAGATCACCACCAGGTCCGGCGTACTGGCGATAACGCCCTCCTGCGACATGCTGCGATAATGGTCGAAGCTCTGCATGGCATTTTGCAGCCCGGCCGCCCTGATTGCGCCATCCGCCGCGGTTTGTTTCCCGGCCACCATGGTATTCATGCCGCCGTGGCTGAGAATAAACAGCACCCGCTTGTTCACGGGCTGCGACGGAATTTGCGCGATCTGCTGATGAACCTTCTGGCGCAGGGCGTTACCTTCGCTCTGCTTACCAAGGGCGTCGGCAATCACGCCAATTTTTGCCTCGATTGCCGGCAGGTCGTAGCCGCCCGGGACGTTGATCACCTTAACCTTATTCTCTTCAACCTTTTTCAGCACCAGCGAGGGCTGCGCCTGGGCGCTGGCCAGCACCAGCGTCGGCCGCAGGGAGAGGATCCCCTCGGCGTTCAGCTGGCGGATATAGCCCACATCCGGCAGGCTCTGCGCGGCGGCAGGCCAGGTGCTGGTACTGTCTTTTGCCACCAGCTGCCGCTGGGCGTCGAGGGCGTAAACTACCTCCGTGACGTCGCCGCCGAGTGACACAATCCGCTCGGCGGCGGCGCTGGCCAACAGCGGAAACGCCGCAAGTAATATCAGCCAGCGCTTCATGCGAGTAGACCTTCGGTGGTCAAACGATCGACCTGCGCACGCCACTGCGCCTGCTCCGGGTGGCCTTCGCTGCGTTGACCGAACAGCTGTGCGATCTGCGTGCCGTCTTTGGCAAACAGCTCGACGCTGGTGACGTGGCCGTCAGAGGTCGGTTTGCGGGTCACCCAGATCTCATCCACGCTCTCCTCGCGCAGATGCAGGGTAAACGCGGGGTTGAAGATATTCAGCCAGCCGCGCATCGGGGCGACCTTCTCCAGCGCGCCGGTGAAGATCTGCACGCAGCCGCGGTTGCCGACAAAAATCATGATCTCGTTGCCATCCTGGCGGATGGTTTCCAGCAGGCCCGGCAGCGTCTGGGTGTCAATCCGGCAGGCGAGGTCGTCGCTGACCAGACGGAAAGCCTGCTGGCGCGACAGGCTATATTTTCTCAGCAGGCCGAAGAACTGGTGAACGTCGGTCATGGCCCGCCATTCATTTTCCAGCGCCGCCGCGTCGGCGGAGTCGGCATATTTCAGCGGTTCGGCCGGGCGAATCGCCAGCGGGGCAGGCGATTGCTGCGTATGCCCGGCAATCAGCGCATCCCAGGCCGCCATGTCGGTATTGCCGGTGGTGTAAACCTTGAGCAACGCGTCGCCGTGCGGATCGAAGAACTGGATGCTCTGGCGGCCGTTGTCGTTCAGGCGAAAAGCGCTGGCCCACTGGCTGAGAAACAGGCGCAGATCGAGGGCGCGCGGATTAAGCACCAGCCCGGCGTGGCCGCTCAGATGCTGATGGGTAAATTCGCCGACCTGCTCATGCACCGCGTATTCGTTGCGGCAGATGCATTTGGTTTCCCCCACGGTTTCCAGCGCCGTCAGAATGGCGCGGGCGTCGTCCTGCAGACGTACGGCATCGTAGCCCAGGCGGGCTTCGGTCAGCTCGGCTTCGCTAATCCCCATTTCGGCGGCGATATCGCGGGCGTATTTCGCGGAGGATTGCGCTTTCGTGGTCAGATAGCGCTGCCACAGCGGGGTATGTTGCGGTTGGGTGTTTTGCATAATTCACATCCTTCTCTACGATGAGTTTCCCCGGCGCGCGGCCGGGGAGCAGGTTTCTTATTATTGGCCGGTCAGAAATCGACGTTCACGCCCAGCTGCCAGGTGCGGCCAGGCATCACCGCCAGCGCTCTGTCGTTGGCGTCCTGGTTCGTCGCCGTTTCGATATTGCGGCTGCTCAGATAATCCCAGTATTTACGATCGGTAATGTTGTATACGCCGCCGTTCACGCGCACGTTCTTCGCGACCTGCCAGTACGCGGTCCAGTCCAGCATGCCGTAGCCCGGAACGCGCATATATTCGCTGGTCGAATCGGTAATCGCGGAGCCGGAGTTGGTATAGCTTTCGCGGTTGGTGGCGGTGGCGCGCTTGCCCTTAACAAAGGTGGCGGTCAGCGCGGTGCCGTACACTTTTGCCGGATCGTCCCACGCCACGCCGACGATGGCCTTCATTGGCGCGACGCTATCGAGGTCGACGTACTTATCGCCGCTGTAGCTGGATTTCGATTGCCCTTCACTATAGCCGTAAGCGAGGGTGGCGCTCAGGCCGTTAACCTCTTCAAACCAGGTGCCAAAGTTGAATTTAGCGCTGATTTCGCCGCCGTAGATGTACGCTTTATCGCGGTTTTCCGCCTGGTAAATGGTGTAGATGTTCGACGGTACGTTAGTGAACTGCGTCGGATTATTGGCGCGGGTGTAGCGGGTATAGGCGATAAAGTTCTTATAGGTGTTGTAGAACAGCGCGGTGCGCATGGTGATGCCTTCCGCCACTTCGCCCTTCATCCCCCACTCAACGTTATCGCTGGTTTCGGTTTTCAGATCGGTGTTGCCGATTAGCGCATACTGGGCGCGTCCGGCGTAGCTGGAGCCGAGGTTCCACGAACCGTACAGCTGGCTGGCGTTCGGGAACTGCGCGCCGCGCTGATACTGCAGATAAGTCATCAGGCGCGGGGAGATATCGTACTGCAAGACCAGCGACGGCAGCGCCTGGGTATCAGCGTTCTTACCGTACAGATTTGACACGTCGGAACCGGTCAGCACGCTGCTGTTGTTGGCCAAATCGGAGACGTTTTCCGGTTTGGTCGACTGATGCATCACGCGAATGCCCGGGATAACCGCAAAGTTATGGCCGTCGAGGTCGAAGTTAATTTTGTCCTGCAGGAAGCCGGCGACGATATAGCCGCGGCTGTCGGCGTCCGGCTGCATAATCTGGCTATAGGCGCTCGGGGTTGGCGACTGGGTTAACGGCCGCTGGGTTTTCGTCGTGCTGGCGTTAAAACCGGCGCTCAGATCGTGGCGGCCTATCGATTTCGCCAGCGCGCTCTGAATCCCCCAGGTGTCGGTATCGTAGTCGGAGCTCACCGTTTGCATCGCGCGGGTGACGCTGTCCGGCATATATGTCCAGTCATGGGCCTCGGTATGCTGGTAGTAGACTTTGGTCGATACGCTGTCGATATAGTCGTTCATCGGCGTCCAGTCGTCTTTCAGGCTCAGGCCCCAGCGGCGGGTCTGGCTGGTCTGGTTTGACGTACCGATAACGCTGTTGCCGCTGGAGTCCCAGGCGTCGTAATGCGTGTGGTTCGTTTTATGGTAATAATCGAAGGTGCTGGTGAACTTATGTTCGTCATTCGGCTGCCAGATCCCGGAGGCCATAAAGGCGTCCGAGTGCCAGTTTGCCGGATAGGAATCAACGGTCCCGCTGTTATTTTCCGTCTCCTGACCGTCGCGACGGCTGTAGACGAAGATCCCGCGCAGGGTCTCGTCGCCGCCGGCAATGGTGACGCCGTTGTGCCAGCTGCGATCGGACGAGTCGTAGCCGCTGCGGTAGCCGAAGGCGCTGGTTTTGCCCGGATGCAGATAGTCATCCGCGGATTTCGGGCGGAAAGAGACGTTGCCGCCGATGGCGCTGTTAGCGGTTTCCGTTGATGTCGCCCCGGACTGAATATCGATGCTGCCGTACATATAGGGGTCAATATAGTCGCGGCCCATACCGAAGGTATTAAGGCCCGCGCGGCTGGCGTAGCTGCGCCCGGTGGCGTTCGGCTGGGCGATGCCGTCGACATCGATCCCGACGCGGTTGCTCTCCATGCCGCGTATGTTGTAGCCGGTATAGCCGCCGCGGTCGAAGCCGCTTTTGCCGTTGCCGGAACCGCCGCTGGCGCCGGTGGCGCTAATGAGCGGCTCGTAGCGCATGATCGAGCCAAAGTCGTTGGCCCCTTTATCCTGCAGCTCCTGAGCGCCGATCGAATGTTCGCTGCCCGCTTTCAGCAACGGCGCCGGCGCGGTAACGGTCATCCGTTCCGAGCTGTCATCAGTCGATGCGCTGCTGGTGGTTTTCGCGGTGGTATCAGCCGCCCCGGCGGAAGTCTGATAAAGTGCTGTAAGCAAAGAAGTCACCAGCAGGCTTTTCTTGAACCATGCTGTTGATTGAGTGGAGTTATACATAGTAGCCACGCCTTAATCATTATTAGTATTGGCTCACGCGTTACTTCCAGAGTGCAGGTGTGTCCCGTTATTCCGTTACTGGACGTTTTTTCTCCATGCTTGTTGATTGCGAATGGTAATGATAGGTATTATCGTTTGCAACAAAATAATCATGTATTCTTCAATTAATCTGCAAGTTGTTTACAATTTGCCCTTTTACCGACAGCGAGAAGACGATGAGCCATAAAGCCGCGATTACCATCACCTACTGTTCGCAGTGCAACTGGATGCTGCGCGCCAGCTGGATGGCACAGGAACTGCTGCACAGCTTTAGCACCGATATCGCTTCGGTCACGCTGGTTCCGGGAACCGGCGGGATCTTCGTGGTGGCCGTTGATGATGTGCAAATCTGGGAGCGCAAGCAGGATGGCGGTTTCCCCGACGCGGCGGAGCTCAAGCGCCGGGTGCGCGATGTGTGCTTCCCGGAAAAACCGCTGGGGCACGTGGATAAACCGGCATAATCCTCAGGGAGTATGGGGCTGCATCGTCCTCTCTGAATGTGTATTATGAATGCATCTTTATCGGGGGGAACAGGTGATGGCGGGCAAACGTATTGCGCGGGAAAAAAAGACCATTAGCAGCATGATTGCGCTCTACCAGCGCCGCTGCCCGGATGCCCGCGACGACGCCGAACACTATCAGGCGCTCAACGGCTATGCCGACAAGCGGCTGGATAAGTGCGTATTTGGCGAAGAAAAGCCCGCCTGCAAGCAGTGCCCGGTGCATTGCTATCAGCCCGCGAAACGCGAAGAGATGAAGCAGATTATGCGCTGGGCGGGGCCGCGGATGCTCTGGCGGCACCCGATCCTGACGATTCGCCACCTGATCGATGACAAACGCCCGGTTCCGGAGTTACCGGAAAAGTATCGGCCCAAAAAGCCGCAATAAACTCCCCGGCTCGCGCGGCGCTTAGCCGGGCTACAATTCGTGCGGTCTGTAGCCCGGGTAAGGCGTCAGCCGCGACCCGGGGCTTCGCCGGAACGGGCCGTGGTTTGACTATCGCGAACCGACGTCCAGACAAACGCTATAACGAACAGGACGGTAAACAGCACCACAATGGTCGGCGCCGGGGCGCTGTCGAGATAAAACGACAGCCACACGCCGCCCAGCGAACAGCTTAACGCTATCGCCACCGCCAGCAGCAGGGCGCTGACAAAACGCCGCGTCAGCAGCAGAGCGATCGCCCCCGGCGCTATCAGCAGCGAAATCGACAAAATGATCCCCACCGCTTTCAGCGTCGCCACGATGGTCAGTGCAATCATGCACAGCAGCCCATAATGCAGCAGCCCGCAGCGCAATCCGCTGGCCTTCGCCTGCTGCGGATCAAAGGCGTGCAGCAGAAAATCACGCCACTTAAGCCCGATTATCAGCGCAATCGCCAGCGCGATCAGCGACGTTTGCGCAATATCGCTGGCGGAAATACCCAGCATGTCGCCAAACAGAATATGATCGAGATGGACCTCCGACTGAATCGACACGTACAGCACCAGGCCCGCGCCAAACATCCCGGAAAAGACGATGCCCATGATCGTATCGCGCTTAATGCGGCTGTTATCGTCGAGATAACCGGTGGCGATGGCGCAGAACAACCCGGCGATAAACGCGCCGATGGCGAAGGGGATACCGAGGATATACGCCACCACCACGCCCGGAAAAACCGCGTGGCTCATGGCATCGCCCATCAGCGCCCAGCCCTTGAGCACCAAAAACACCGACAGCAGCGCGCAGGGGACGGCAACGATCGCCGCCACCAGTATGGCGTTGACCATAAAGGAGAACTGGAAAGGTTCAATCAGCGCGCTCAGCATGAGGCCTCCCTGGCGCGGCGACGGCTGGCGAGCAGGCCGTGCTTCGGCGCGAAAACAAAAGCGGCTAAAAACAGCAGCGTCTGGGCGACGACGATAATCCCCCCGGTCGCCCCGTCCAGATAGTAGCTCAGCCACGCGCCGAAAAAGCTGGTCAGGCTGCCAATCGCGACGGCAATCCCCAGCAGGCGCGGGAAGCGGTCGGTCAACAGCCAGGCGGTGGCCCCGGGCGTCACCACCAGGCAAATCACCAGAAACGCGCCGACGGTCTGCAGCGCCGCCACGGTACAGGCCGCCAGCAGGGTAAAGAACAGCAGCTTCAGCGCGGTGGTATTCAGGCCAATGGAACGAGCGTGGTTCTCATCGAAAAAGGTCACCATCAGGTCTTTCCACTTCAGCAGCAGAATCGCCATCGAAATAGAGCCAATCGCCGCCAGCTGGATAATATCCTCCGGGGCGATGGCCAGAATATTGCCGAGAATAATGGTCTGGATATTCACCGAAGTGGGGTTCAGCGACACCATAAACAGGCCAATACCGAAAAAAGAGGAGAAGATCAGGCCGATAATCGCGTCTTCCTTCAGCTTCGAACGCTGGTTAAGAAACAGCATGCTGCCCGCCGCCAGGCCGCCGGAAAGAAACGCCCCCAGCGCGAAGGGCAGACCGAGCATATAAGCGCCCGCCACGCCGGGCACGATGGAGTGGGAGAGGGCGTCGCCAATCAGCGACCAGCCTTTAAGCATCAGGTAGCAGGAGAGAAACGCGCACACCCCGCCCACCAGCGCCGAGACCCACATCGCGTTCAGCATATAGTGATAACCAAACGGCTCCAGTAGCCAGCTCATCTTTCGCCTCCCGCCGCCCGACGGCTGATAAACGGCCGCTCATCGTCGGTGATAATCCGCTCTTCCGCGCCGCTCAGCACCACGTGGCGCAGCACGCCGCTAAACGCCAGTTCGAGGTTTTCGGCGGTAAAGGTGCTTTCCGTCGGGCCGCTGGCCAGCACGGTGCCTTTGACCATCACCGTGTAGTCGCAGAACTCGCTTACCGAGCCGAGGTTGTGAGTGGAAACCAGCATGGTGCAGCCTTCGTCGCGCAGTTCCCGCAGCAGCTCGATGATGCGCGCTTCGGTCTGCACGTCGACGCCGGTAAAGGGTTCATCCAGCAGAATGACTTTTCCCTGCTGAGCGATAGCGCGGGCCAGAAACACGCGCTTTTTCTGCCCGCCGGAGAGTTCGCCGATCTGGCGGTGGCGGTACTCGCTCATACCGACCCGCGCCAGGGCGGCGTCGACAATCTCATGGTCGCGCGGTTTGGCCCGCCGTAGCCAGCCCATATGGCCATAGCGCCCCATCATCACCACATCTTCCACCAGCACCGGGAAGGACCAGTCCACCTCTTCCGCCTGCGGAACGTAGGCGACGAGGTTCTGCCGCAGGGCGCGATTAACCGGCTGACCGAGAATCGCAATATCGCCTTTTCCGACGCGCACAAAGCCCATCAGCGCTTTAAACAGCGTCGATTTTCCCGAGCCGTTCACCCCGACCAGCGCCGCGATGGCGCTGCGTGGGACGCTAAACGAAGCATCGCGCAGCGCGGTATGACCGTTGCGGTAGGTGACGCTGACGTTGTTGACCGCGAGGCCCGGCAGCTCGTGACTCATGCCTGTTTCCTTAGTCCGTCGTTGATGCCCTGGACGATGGTTTGAGTGGTGACGCGCAGCAGGTCGAGATAGGTCGGCACCGGGCCATCGGCGGCGCTCAGAGAGTCGACGTACAGGACGCCGCCGTAGTGGGCGCCGGCCTCCCGGGCCACCTGACGCGCCGGTTTATCAGAGATGGTGCTTTCGCTAAAGATAGTCGGGATCCGCTCTTTCTTCATGGTGTCGATGGTTTTGCGCACCTGCTGCGGGGTGCCCTGCTGGTCGGCGTTTATCGGCCACAGATAGCGCTCCTGGAGGCCGTTATCGCGGGCCAGATAGGAGAACGCGCCCTCGCTGGTCACCAGCCAGCGCTTATCCTGCGGCAGCTTCGCCAGTTCCGCCTTCAGCGGCGCCATGGTCTGGCGGATCTTCTCTTTGTAGGCTTCGGCGTTGTGGCGATAGGCATCGGCGTTCGCAGGATCGTATTTCACCAGCGCGTCGCGAATATTATCGACGTAGATCAGCGCATTGTCCGCCGACATCCACGCGTGCGGGTTAGGTTTGCCGTTATACGGCCCTTCGCTGATGCCCATCGGCTGAATGCCGTTGCTGACCACCACTTCCGGTACGCCGTTTAAGTGCTGATAAAAGCGGGCGAACCACAGTTCAAGGTTCAGGCCGTTGGCGAGGATCAGCTGCGCGCCCTGCGCGCGTTTGATATCCCCGGGGGTCGGCTGATATTCATGGATCTCGGCCCCCGGTTTGGTGATGGAGCTGACGTCGGCGGCGTCGCCCGCGACGTTTTGCGCCATATCGGCGATCACCGTGAAGGTGGTAATCACTTTAAATTTCTCTTTTGCCTGGACGGGGGCGACGGCCAGCAGCGCCAGCGTGGCGGCAAACATCAGATGCTTCAGGGGTGGCAGGTGCAGCATAAGGTCCCTCACAACGTTGCGGTTAATTAATCATCATTTATAGCCATTGCTATGTTATATAGCACAAGCTATTTATAAATGAAAATAATTCTTATTTAGATGTGAGGCGAATGATTAGCGTGCGAACCCGCGGCGGGAGAGGAAAAGGCCCGGCCACGCGGAAGGCCGGACGCTGAAATCAGGAGAGATCGGCCACCGACTGGCGGGGGATCAGGCGGCCCGCCAGCGTGCGCCCTTCAGGAGAGAAGGTGGGGCGCTCGTCTATCAGGTTGCGGATACGCTGCAGGCAGTTTTCCATCAGCTGCTCCAGCGGCCAGGAGATACAGGTCAGCGGCGGATTGAGCAGCGAGGCGAGGGGAGAATCTTCCAGGCTCAGCAGCGAGACCTCCTGCGGTACGGCAACGTTGAACTCGCGCAGCAGGCGCATCGCTTCGGCGGCGTAGCGGTCCCGTTTCACGATAATCACCGAGTATTTGCTGAAGCTGTTAATCAGCGTCAGCAGCGCCTGTTCAACGTTATCGTTGGCCGCCAGCATCAGCTGCCGGTTAAAAGGGATGGAGTAGTTTTGCAGGACGTTGCGATAGCCTTCGAGCATCTGGCGGCTGGCGTCATCGCTGTCGTTATCAACGAGCAGCGCGATATTGCGATGGCCCTTGCCGATCACGTAGCGGCAGGCGCTTTCGGTGGCAAAAGCGTAGTCGTAGCCCTGATTATTGACCCCGGCAATGCTGAAGCGGTCAAAGGAGATCACGTTGCGCGGCGCATCCGCCGGGACGGCGCCGAGCACCACCACCGCCACGCACTGGCGCTGTAAATCGTCGACGACCGCCGCCTGTTCCGCCGCATCCGTGACGTACTGAACAATCAGGTTTTTATTCAGCCCCTTCAGCGCTAGCGAGAGCATCGGCAGCAGGCGCGCGCCGCTGCTATCATCGTTCGCCGGGATCACCAGCCCCACGTGATTGGATGTCTGACTGGCGAGGTTTTGCGCGGCAAAGCTCGGGCGGTAGTTAAGTTCCTCTACCGCGCGCAGCACCGCTTCCCGGCTCTCTTCGCGCACGCCCCTGGTGCCGGTCAGCACGCGGGATACCGTCGCTCGGGAGACATTCGCTAATCTTGAAACATCATCAATGGTTGGCATGGCATTTTCTGTCTGAATATTTTCGCCTAGCTTAGCATACCTGCTGAAAAAAGTGTCTACCGCCGACCGGCTTCAGCGTCGGCCAGAACCGGCAGCCAGGCCGCGCCGCGCACGCCGCTGGCGTCGCCGAAGCGGGCCTGTTTGATCTGCGTTCGGCAGCTATCGGAGAAGATATACGGGACGATCGCCGACGGCAGCTGCTCATAGATTTGCCCGACGTTGGAGAGCCCGCCGCCCAGTACAATCACCTGCGGATCGAGGATATTGATTACCGACGCCAGGCTACGGCCGAAAGCGTCAATAAAATGCCGCCAGTGGGCCTGCGCCTGCGGTTCGCCGTTTTGCGCGGCGGCGATAATCGCTTCCGCTGGCGCCTGCTCGCCGTAGCGGCGGGCAAAGCCGGTACCGGAGATAAAGCTTTCGATGCAGTTCTCTTTGCCGCAGTAGCAGGGCTGCGCCGGGCCGTCGCGCTCGGGGCAATAGCCCGGCAGAGGATTGTGTCCCCATTCGCCAGCGATGGCGTTAGGCCCGCTGAGCAGCCGTTGGTTCACCGCGACGCCGCCGCCGCAGCCGGTACCGATGATAACGCCGAATACGGTCGTTGCCCCCGCGCCCGCGCCGTCTACCGCCTCAGAGAGGGTGAAGCAGTCGGCATCGTTCGCCATCCATACCGGTTGACCAAGTTCCCGCATCAGGTCATGACGCAGGTCGTGGCCGTTGAGCACCAGACAGTTACAGTTTTTAATCAGGCCGCTTTGCGGGTCGATAGCCCCCGGCAGGCCGATGCCGAGAGTAAACGGCCGTTCGCTCCAGTCGCGGACGGTCGCAATCAGCCCGAGCAGCTGCTGCATAAACGCCTGATAGCTCTCTTTATGCGTCGGACGGCGCTGGCGATAGACGCACTCGCCCGCCGCGTTGAGCAGGACGGCTTCCATTTTGGTGCCGCCAATGTCTAAACCCAGATGTAGCATGGTTGTCCTTAATTGTGGTCGACGGTTTCCCGGGCCGCTACGCGTGTAGTTCAGGTAGCCCGGCTAAGCGCAACGCGAGCCGGGAAGCCAGCCAGGTGACATGAGCATTTACCGTTTTCCCGGGTTGCGGCGTCAACGCCTTACCCGGGCTACGTCATCTCCTCTCCCCCGGAGAGGGGGAACCCTACGCGTGCAGCGGTCGCGAGCGGTAAATGGCGATCAGTTCGCCGATCAGCTCTTTCGCCAGAATCGAGGTCATCAGATGATCCTGAGCGTGAACCATCACCAGGGTCATTTTGGTTTTACCCTCGCCTTCGTCGGCCTCAATCAGCTGGGTCTGTACCAAATGCGCCTCGCGGGCAAAATGCGCCGCTTCTTTCATTTTTTCGTCGGCGGCGGCGAAATCACCCGCTTTAGCGCAGCTCAGCGCTTCGTAGCACAGGCTACGCGACTGGCCGGCGTTGATGATGATACCCATTACCTGTTCTTCTAATTCCATGACAAACCTCTGAATAGTATGAATTATGCGGACTGCGGCGCGCTTTCGGCCTGGGCCGCCGCGTTAGCGTGCTCCTGCTCCAGCAGCTGTTTTTCGTAGGCTTTGAGGAACGGCAGATACATCACCATCGCCGTCGCCATGCAAATCAGGCACATGATCACCGGGCTAAAGCTCCAGTTCGCCGCCCACGAGGCGCCGATAGGGGCCGGCGTCGTCCACGGCGTCATCGACACCACGCGGCTCACCAGGTCCAGCTTCAGCGCAAAGTAGGCCAGGGTTGCGTTGATCATCGGCACCAGCACGAACGGCAGGAAGAACAGCGGATTCATAATGATCGGCGCGCCGAACAGAATCGGTTCGTTGATGTTAAATACGCCCGGCACTACGCCCATCCGGCCAATCGTCCGCAGATGCACCGCCTTACTGCGCAGCAGCATCAAAGCCAGCGGCAGGGTGGAGCCGACGCCGCCGATCAGCAGATAGTGATCCCAGAAGCCCTGGACATAGATATGCGGGATCGCGGTGCCTGCGGCCATCGCCGCCTGGTTGATCGACAGGTTCGCCATCCAGAACGGATTCATAATCCCGGTGACGATCAGCGCCCCGTGAATGCCGGCGAACCACAGCACCTGGCACACCAGCACCGACAGCAGAATCGCCGGTAGGGTATCGGACGCCGCCACCAGCGGTTTCACCAGCGACATGATCGCTTCCGGGATGATCATGCCCAGCTGCGCTTCGATAAACAGATTCAGCGGATGCAGCGTCAGCACGATCGCCAGCACCGGGATCAGGATCTCAAACGAGCGCGCCACGCCCGCCGGCACTTCAGGCGGCAGACGGATCGTAATATTGTGGCGCTTGAGGAAGGCGTACAGCTCGGTAGAGTAAATCGCCACCAGAATTGCGGTGAAGATCCCCTGGCCGGAGAAGTAGGCGGTGGAGATCTGGCCATCTTTCAGCGGCGCGGCCACCAGCAGGAACGACATCAGCGACAGCATCCCGGCGGTCAGCGAGTCCAGGTTATGGTGTTTTGCCAGGCTGGCGGCGATCCCGACGGCGATAAACAGCGTCATCACCCCCATGCTGAAGTTAAACGGCAGCATCAGCGCATCGCGATGATCGAGCGAAAATTGCAGCCAGGCGCGGGCAAAGCCCCACGTCGTATCCGGGGAAAACGGCGGGAAGATAAAGACCAGCAAAAACGAGCCGACGATCATAAAGGGCAGGGCGGTAATAAAACCGTCGCGGATGGAGGTGACGTATTTTTGTTGGCCGATCGCCCCCGCCATAGGCGTGATCTTCTGTTCAATCACGGCGATCAGCTTCGCGTACAGAGAGCTCATGATCTTTCCTTAGTTTTTGTTATCGATAAGGGAAAGCGCGAAATCCAGTACGGCGCCGCCTTTCTGCATGCCGTAATCCATCATATTGATGGGTTCCACGCGGATACCGTATTTATCAGCCTGCTTTTGCAGATCTTTCTGCATGTATTTCACCTGCGGCCCCAGCAGGACCACCTGGTAATGGCCGACCTGTTGATCGAATTCCGCGACGCCAAAGGCGTTGATCTCCACCGGCAGACCGCGCTGCTCGGCTTCGGCGATCATTTTTTTCACCAGCAGGCTGGTGGACATGCCCGCGGAACAGCACAACATTATCTTTTTCATATATCGCTCCTGATGAGATGGATGCGCCGACTATAGTCATAACGGATATAAAACGGAAAGCGCTTTCCGTTTGTGGATTTATTTATTGTGACCACGATCACCTATGGCGGGCTTTTACTTTACCCGGGAGTGCGCGATCATCCTGGCGACACCTCTATTCTTAAAGGCAGGATTATGAACATTCAGTTGATGAATGTTGCCGTCGATATCATCGAGCAGCGGCTGGCGCCGCTGGCCAACGTTCTGACGCGCAATAACCACATTACGGCGATGCGCGACAGCTTTGCGCTGGCGATGCCGTTTGTGATTGTGGGAAGTTTGCTGGTGCCGATTTTGTTTCCGCCCGTTTCCATTAACGGCGCATCGGCTTTCGGCCAGTTCTATTTCCAGCTGCGGCCCATTCTGCTGCCAACCTTTGAATTGACTATCGGGCTGGTGGCGCTGATTGTGGCCTTCGGCGCCAGCGCCAGCCTTGCCAAGCAGTACCGGCTGCCGGAGCGGCTCTGCGGGCTGACCGGCTGCCTGGCGTTTTTGCTGTTTATCGGCTTTCGCGACAACGGCGCGACCAATATTTTCCTCGGCGGAATGGGGATTTTTACCGCGCTGATTTCAAGCACTTACTCTATTGAAATCGTGCGCTTTTTCTATAAGAAAGGCTGGTGCATCCGCCTGCCGGAAGAGGTGCCGGTGATGACCCGCAACGGCTTTCAGCTGCTGATCCCGCTGCTGGTGGTGATGCTCTCTATTAGCGTCATCAACGCGCTGCTGCTGCAGAGCACCGGGCGCATTTTACCGGAGCTGATTAGCGAAGCGGTGCGGCCGCTGGTGGTGGCGTCCGATACCCTAACTGCGGTATTAATTTCTTTATTTATCTGCAACCTGCTTTGGTTTGTCGGCATTCACGGCGCGCTGATTATCACCGGGATTATGAACCCGTTCTGGATGACCTATCTGTTTGAAAACCAGCAGGTGCTGGCCGCCGGTTCCGCTACGCTGCCGCATATCTACCTGCAGGGATTCTGGGATTTCTACCTGCTGATCGGCGGTATCGGCTCGACGCTGCCGCTGGTGTTTATGGCGATGCGCAGCCGTTCGCGGCAGCTGAAAAGCGTGGGGAAAATTGGCCTGCTGCCCTCGCTGTTTAACATCAATGAGCCGATATTGTTCGGCTTTCCGATTATCATGAACCCGGTTTTCCTGCTGCCGTTTCTTTTTGTGCCGCTGATAAATGCCTGTATCGCCTGGTATTTAACCCATCTTGGGGTTCTCGATCGGGCGGTGGCGATGCTGCCGTGGTCGATGCCGGCGCCGCTCGGCGCGGCGTGGTCAGCCAACGGCAGCTGGAAAAACCTCTGCATGTGCCTGTTCGCCATTTTTAATGCCTGGATGCTCTATCGTCCGTTCTTCAAGGTCTATGAACGGCAGCTCGCCGATGCCGAACGCTAAGCTTTTCGCCTGCCTGCCACAGCCCGCCGCGCGCGGGCTTTTTTATTTCCGCTTAAAGACGTGATCTAAATCACGAATATTTGCCCGCTATCGTTAAATTTGTGAACTCATCCGGCAATTACGGAAAGCGTTTTCCATTAACGGATGTACATTTCCAGTTTTGATCCGTAAATTTCCTCCCGTTCTCAGGCAGTGTTAATAAAAAAATAACCAAGGATAAAAAATGATCAGGCTAAATCATTCAATACCTCTGTCTTTACTCGCCCTCGCGGTGATGAGCGACTGCGCCATCGCCGATCCGAAGTACGATTTTATGCTCCACGGCTATATCCGTTCGGGGATCCTCGCCAACGCCGACGGTAACCGCGCCGACTCCGTTGGCCTGATGCCGGACGGCAAGTGGCGTCTGGGCAACGAAGAGGACACCAAGATCGAACTGATCCCGACGGTGACGTTAACCTCGGACAGCGGCGTGGTGGCTAAAGTCCAGGCCAACATTACCCATCAGTCGAAATGCACCTCAGACTGGAACTGTCAGGATGACGACGGGCATGATGTGCAGTTCCGTGAGGGTTTTGCCGAACTGTCAAACCTCGACTTCGCCCCGGAAATGACCTTCTGGGCCGGTAAGCGCTACAGCAGCTCCAACACCTCCAGCCACCAGTTCGACTGGGAGTACATTCAGTACAACGGTACCGGCGGCGGCTTCGACAACATGGATCTCGGCTTCGCGCGCTTCGATGCCGGGGTTTACGCCTTCTCGCCGACGGATGAAACCAAAGCCTACCCGGTCGATAAAGGCGATCAGGGCTATCCGGATGACTACTCGCTCAACCTGTGGCTGAAAAAGATCGGCGGCACCGGCTTCGATCTTGAGCTGATTGGCCACCACATGAACCGCAACGAGAAGCACCCGACCTCGGCGGAGAAGGGCTACGGCGTGACCGGCGTTTACAACTTTGACGGCTTTTACGGCCTGACCGGCGGCTACTCTCGCGTGGTCTTCCAGTACGGGCGCGGCCTGGCGGCGGGAGACTCGCTGGGTAAAAACGGCTGGGGCTGGGCAAACCTCGACGATACCCAGTCCTGGCGCGTGGTGCTGGATAACATGGCCTCGCTCGGCGACTGGGAAATCTCCACGTTCGCCTACTATCAGAAAGACAAAAACTACCGCTGGTGGACGGAAGACGCCGAAGGCTGGGGGCGCACCAGCTGGGTGGCGGGGATTCGCCCGTACCAGCAGATCACCAAAAACTTCGCCATGCAGTACGAGCTGGGCTACGAATATCTCGACGATAAAAACTACAAAGGCGTGGACGGCAAAGGCAAAGGCGGCCTGACTAAAGTGACCATCGCGCCGACCCTGACCTTTGATTCCGGCTTCTGGACTCGCCCGCAGCTGCGCTTCTTCGTGACTTACGCGAAGTGGGATAAAGGGGTGTCCGACGCGCTGGACGGCAACTACGACTGGAGCACCAATACCCTTTCCGCCGGTAGCTACTCGCGCAGCGGCGACACCGATACGCTGAATTTCGGCGTGCAGGCCGAAGTCTGGTTCTAAGGAGAGATAACGATGATTAAGCCGGTGAAAAAACTGATGCTCGTCGCGCTGCTTTCGGCGCTGGGAAGCGCAGGCGCGATGGCCGCGGAGCAGTCGCACTTTGAACACTTTATTACCCGCGACGGCGCAACGTTAAAAGATGGCGACAAGGTGTTCCGCTTTGCGGGCATTCATGCGCCGGAACTGCACCGTATCGAGGACGATGCGCGCGGTATCTGCAAGGCCGACTCGCGCGGCTGGGGGCAATACTTCCGCTGGCCGACGGCGGAGGAACAGGAAAACTGGATTAAAGCGCTCGTGCAAACCGGCGCCAGGGCGCAGCGGGTATACGTGCTCTCGGTGCAGCAGACGTTTGACGAGGCCTGCGGTCGCGAAACCCATATTCTGGCCCCGGAAACCGCCGACGGCATGCCGCGCCTGAACGAAAAGGCGATGCGGGTGTACGACAACATGATCGCCGAGGCGGACAAACAGGGGCTGCGCCTGATTCTGCCGTTTATCGATCACTGGTGGTGGTGGGGCGGTCGCGAGCAGCTGGCGGCGTTCTACCACGAAAAGCCGGAGGATTTTTACCGTACCGACAGTAAAACCTTCAAGGCCTATCTGGACGTGATTCGTCAGGTTATCACCCGTACCAACAGCGTGACCGGGCGCCCCTATTACGACGAAAAAGCGATTATGGCCTGGGAGACCGGCAACGAGCTGGAGGACACCAACGCGGCGTTCCTTCAGCAGACCGCCGCGTGGATCAAAAAGTGGGCGCCGCACCAGCTGGTGGTGGATGGCACCTACAAGAAAATTAATGCGTTTGCGCTTAACGATCCCCATGTCGATATCGTCAGCAACCATTACTACACCAATGCCGATAACAACCATCCCGAACAGGTGAAAAAAGACCTGACGGCGGCAGCGGGTAAGAAAGTCTACATGGTGGGCGAATTTGGCCTGCTGGACGCGCAGCAGCTTAACGCCATTATGCAGTCGATCGTCCATAGCGAAGTCAACGGCGCGCAGGCGGCGGGCGGTTTAATCTGGGGCTTCCGCGGTCATCGTCACGACGGCGGCTTCTACTGGCACAAAGAGTCCACCGGCCACTACAGCTACCATCTGCCGGGCTTCCCGGTCGAAGGTAAGGCCAACCAGGAGATGGAGGTGGTCGACCTGGTGCGCACCGCCGCCGCGCAGATGAACGGGCAGGAGAAAGCGCCGCCGCTGCCGAAACCTGACGCGCCGACGCTGCGGCCAACGGATTCACCGTTTGCGATCAACTGGCTGGGGGCGGCGGTAGGGCGCGCCTATGATGTTGAGCGCGCCGATTCGGCATCCGGACCGTGGAAGGTCGTGGGGCGCGACATTTCCGACGGCGTTAACGAGTGGAACCCGCAGACGATGGATCTGTTCCGCGATGACTATCGCAGTCTGCGGCTGGGGAATACGTACTATTACCGCGTCATCGCTAAAAACGAGAGCGGCAGTTCATCGCCTTCGAACGTGATTAGCGTGAAGCATTCTCAGGCGAATCAGGCGCCAGTAGTGGCGCTGGCGGAGACGCTCACCACCAGCCAGGACCAGGGCGTGCAGCTCAGCGCGAGCTGGCGCGATGACGCCCTCCCGGACCGCAACGTGACGGTGAGCTGGAGCAACGGCGGCAGCGCGCAGGCCCACTTCTGCGCGACGGATAAAGCCGAAACCCGCGCCTGGTTCAGCGCTCCCGGTGAATACGCGCTGACTTTTAGCGCCGATGACGGCCTGCTCAAAAGCAGCAAAACCGTTAAGGTCACGGTGACGGAAGCCGTCGGTAAAGTCGCCGCCGACTACTGCCGTTTTGGCGGCGGGGTATTGAACGTGACCGATGGCAAGATTGCGGCGGCGAAAAGCGAAAAAGACGCGCTGGCGATTGGCGACGACGGCTTCCTCGGACCGTTCGCCAACGACGGGGATAAGGTCAGCTGGCAGGTTTCCGCGCCGTGGGCCGGCAAGTATCAGCTGCGGGTGACGTTCAGCGGCAAATGGGGCAGCAAGAAAAACTCGTTTATCGTCAACGACGGCGCGCCAATCGCGGTTGAATTCCCGCAGACCGATGAGCAGGGCCAGCAGCTGCTGGTGCCGGTTGAGCTGAAGGCCGGCGATAACCGCATCGACTTCGGTAAATTCGCCGGCGACTGGGGCTACATGTTTATCAAATCGATTGAAGTGGTTGCAGAGTAGTGCTTATTGGCTGCGCCCGTTGGGTGCGGCCTTTTTTAACTTACAGGAGGCGTTATGACCCGGTATCAGTTTCCGGAAGGCTTTTTATGGGGCGCGGCGGCATCCGGTCCGCAAACGGAAGGGATAAGCAACAAGCCGCACCGTTCTATTTGGGATAGCTGGTTTGCCGAACAGCCGGAACGTTTTTATCAGCAGATTGGGCCGCAAACCGTTTGCGACACCTATCATCAGTATCCCCAGGACGTGGCGTTGATGAAGCGGACCGGGTTCAACTCCTTCCGCACGTCGATTCAGTGGTCGCGGCTGATTGACGACTTCGAAACCGGCGCGCCCAATGCGGACGCGGTGCGTTTCTATCATGCCTACCTTGATGAGATGATTGAAAACGGCATCGAGCCGATGATCAACCTCTATCATTTTGACATGCCGGAAGCGCTGCAAAAGCAGTACGGCGGCTTTGAGTCGGCGCACGTGACCGATCTTTTCGCGCGTTTTGCCCGTACCGCTTTTGAGCTATTCGGTCACAAGGTGAAATACTGGATTACCTTCAACGAGCCGATTGTGCCGGTTGAGGGCGGCTACCTGTACGACTTCCACTATCCCTGCAAGAAAGACGGCAGGCTGGCGGCGCAGGTGGCGTTTAACATTATGCTGGCCCACGCCAAAGCGGTGCGCGAGTTTCGCGCGCTGGCGCTGGAAAGCGAGATTGGCGTGGTGCTGAATCTGACGCCGTCCTATACCCGCAACGACAGCGCGGAAGACCAAAAAGCGGCGTGGTATGCGGATCTGTTCTTCAACCGCAGCTTCCTCGATCCGCTGGTGAAGCATCAGTTCCCGAAAGCGCTGTGCGAAATTCTGGCCGCGCACGACTGCCTGCCGGAGGTGACAAAAGCCGACGTGGAGCTGATTACCGGATCGCGCGTCGATTTTCTCGGCGTTAACTATTACGTTCCGCGCCGGGTGAAGGCGCGCGAAAGCGACTATACGCTGGACTATTTCACCCCGGAGTTCTATTTCGAAAACTACGTGAATCCGCAAGGACGCTTTAATCCTTATCGCGATAATAATGAGATTCTGCCGCAGGCGATTTATGACATTGCCGCCAATATTCGCGATAACTACGGCAATATAAAGTGGTTCCTCGCGGAAATTGGTATTGCGATGGATATTGAGTCGGAAGGCGAACCCGGCGCAGACGGGGTGATTGACGATTCGTTCCGCATCGGCCTGATGGAAGAGCATCTGGTGCAGCTGCATCGCGCGATAGCCGACGGCGCGAACTGCTTTGGCGTGCATCAGTGGACCTTTATCGATAACTGGTCGTGGATTAACTCGTTCAAGCGCCGCTACGGTTTCTGGCGGCTCAACCTGCAAACCGGAGAGCGGCAGATAAAGCGCAACGCGCTGTGGTTTGCCGAACTGGCGACCAGCAACGGCTTCAGTTCTGATAAATAGCTCGGCAAAATCCCCCGGAGGCGGCGCTTGACGCGCCTGTCCGGGCTACTAAACCGCACGAACTTGTAGCCCGGACAGATGCGCAGCATCGCCTCCGGGAAACCGTACCTACCGGGGCTTCGAGGTCCCCGCCGTCTGCGGACAGGTAGCCCGGCTAAGGCGTCAGCCGCGAGCCGGGGATTACCGGCGCTATTTTTTCATTTCCGCCAGCGAGGCTATCCAGTTCATCGCCAGCTGCGGCCACTCGGCGGCGGGCAGGCCCCGGGTCCCGCGAATGCCAAATCCGTGTTTCCCCTCGGCGAACAGATGCAGCTCGGTCGGCACCTGCTGCGCGCGCAGGGCGTTAAACATCACCAGCGCGTTATCCACCGGCACGGAAGGATCGTCCACCGCGTGGAAAATAAAGGTCGGCGGCGTTTGCGGCGTGACGTTCTGCTCCGGTGAATAGCGGTGCTGCCGCTCTGCCGTCGCCGTTTCGCCAATCAATGCCTTGCGCGATCCGGGATGGGCAATCGCCGGATCCATGGAAATAACCGGATAGCCGAGCACCGCGAAGTCCGGCCGCGCGCTCTGCTGGTCAACCGCGTCCACGGCGGCGTAAGCCGGTTCGCTATAGCGGGTCTCCAGGCTTGCCGCCACGTGTCCCCCGGCGGAAAAGCCCATAATGCCGATTTTTTGCGGGTCGATATGCCACTCGGCGGCCCGCGCCCGCAGGGTACGCAGCGCGCGCTGCGCATCGGCCAACGGCGCCTCGCTGCCTTCCGCGTGACCGTCCGCCGGCATCCGGTAGGTCATCACAAACAGGGTATAGCCCCGGGCGTTAAATACCGGGGTGAGATCGCTGCCCTCTTTATCCAATACCACTCGCTGGTAAGAGCCGCCCGGCGTCACCAGCAGCGCGATACCGTTGGGCTTCTCCGGCGCGTAAACGGTAATTGTCGGAGCGCGAACGCCGGTGACCGCGCGATCGGGCAGCGAGGGATCTTTGCTGCGCTCCACCAGCGATTCGCTCGCCGGGCTGTTTTTCGCGCCGGGCGCTTCACCGCCGGGCCAGACGGAAAAGGTGGGAAGAGAGGAAAATGCAGCCTGAGAAGCCAAAAGCAAAGCGATGGCGGCGGCCAGAGGTAAACGCGTCATAAGCATCTCCATTAAGGAAAAGGCTTATTTATCATTCATCAGGAACGGGTAAAGCGAGTTGTCTCACAGAACGCTGTTTCATTAAAATCAAAATGAAACAGCGTTCTGAAGATGTGCCTACTGCAGCTGGTCTTTATTAATACCCAACCGTTTCATGCGCGAAAGCAGCGTCGTGCGCTTTAATCCCAGACGCTGGGCCGCGCCCTTCGGTCCGGCGACCACGCCGTTGCTCTCTTTCAGCACCCGGACAATCAGCTGGTATTCGTCTTCCCCTTCCTCCGGCAGCACTTCCGCCGCCAGCGGCTCCGTCTCGATACTCATTTCCGGTAAGGAGAGCTGCAGCACGCTGCCGCGGGTCAGCAGCACCGCGCGCTCAATGACGTTCTCCAGTTCGCGCACGTTACCCGGCCACTCCATGCGGCTGAGCAGGCGCAGCGTTTCCGCCGGAATGCTGTCAATGTTGCGCCCGAGACGGCGGGCAATTTTAAAGGTGAAGGCCTTCACCAGCAGGGGAATATCCTCCGGCCGCTCGCGCAGGGGAGGCAGGTGGATCGGGAAGACGTTCAGCCGATAGTAGAGATCGCTGCGAAACTCGCGATCGGCGACCATTTGCTTAAGATCGCGGTTGGTGGCGGCGATCAGGCGCACGTCGGTGTGAATCAGCTTATTGCTGCCGAGACGCTCGAACTCCTGCTCCTGCAATACGCGCAGCAGTTTCGGCTGTAGTTCAATCGGCATGTCGCCCACTTCATCGAGAAACAGCGAGCTTTTGTCCGCCAGTTCGAAACGGCCGATACGCTGGGCGCTGGCGCCGGTGAAGGCGCCGCGCTCGTGGCCAAACAGGTCGCTTTCCAGCAGCCCGGCGGGCATCGCCGCGCAGTTCATTTTGACCATCCGGCGGCTATTGCGGCCGCTCAGATTATGAATAGCGCGGGCAATCAGCTCCTTACCGGTGCCGGTTTCGCCGAGGATTAGCACCGTGCTGTCGCTCTGCGCCACCATCTCCACCTGCTTGAGCACGCTGTTCATGGCCTCGCTGCGGCCGATGATTTCGCCAAACTCGCTCTCGACGTTGTTAAGCTGTTCGGTCAGGGCGAGGTTCTCATCGACCAGCCGCTCTTTCAGCCGCTGAATCTCGCGGTAGGCGAGGGCGTTGTCGATGGCGATCGAGACGCGCTCTGCGATTTGCCGCAGCAGCTTGAGGTTGGTGGTGGTGAAGACTTTCTCATCGCACTGCGCCAGCTTCAGCACCCCAAGCAGGGTATTGCCGGACATCAACGGCAGCAGGCACAGGGTCTGAATTTTGTTATCCCACATCTCGAAAAGCATTTTTTCGTACGGCGCCAGCGGGTCGTGCTGATGCAGGTTGAGCAGCAGCATCTCTTTGCTTTTGAATACCCGTTCGGTCAGGGTACCGGCTTCGTCCACTTCGCTCTGGTCGTGCACCGGGTGGCTGGCGTCGAGGTAGTGGGTGGAGTAAATATTGAGCTTGCCTTTGCGGTTGCTGCGCAGTACCACGCTGATGGCGTCGATGCGGAAGTAGCGGTGGATCTCTTTGGCCACTTCGCTGACCAGTTCGTCGATATCCAGCCGCGAGAGTACCGCGTTGGTGATCGCCACCAGGATGCGGAAGTTGTCGCGTTCCCGGCACAGCAGGTCGTAATCAACGTTGTTGCTGACCCGGCTTTGGATCTGTTCGGTGACCACGGCAACGATTTGCGTAAAGGTGTGCAGCCGCTGGTACTCTTTTTCGGTCCACGGCCGGTTGTCGTCGCGAATAAATTCGCAGCCGCCGAAAATACGCCCTTCCGCCGCCAGCGGCAGCAGGCAGTAATAGCCAAAGGTGGGGTAGAGTCCGCTTACGGCGAGCTGCGGCCAGGTTTCGGCAAAGGTGGCGCTATCGCAATGCAGCGCATCCGGGCGCGAGAGCAGGCGTCGAACCGGGCCGTTGGCGAGGACGGTTTCATCCTCGTAGCTCACCGGCTGCCCCGCGTCGTCGCAGGCGTGCCGGACCGCGCGATGGTTGCCGGAATGCCACAGAATAATCGCCGCCCGGTCGGCGAGCGCGGACTGCTGCACCAGGCCGGTCAGCGTCTCGCTCAGCGCGGCCAGATCCGGCTGCTGTAATAAAATGCGGGTGATATCAAACAGACCCTGCTGCCCAAGATCGCCCATCGGTGTATACGACATTGCTTAAGTCCAAAAGCGCCGCAAAGCGGCGCAGAAGAAAGTGATGACACAAATAATAGTCTGTTAATAAAGCGGTTGTGACCGCCATTAACCCATCCGTGGGTGCCCGCTGGTTTGGGCTGGATAATCATGCTGGCTTTTCCCGGCTCGCGCTGCGCTTAGCCGGACTACAGGTGCGCGCAGTTTTGTAGCCCGGATAAGGCTTTAGCCGCAATCCGGGGTCCCGCACCGTTAACAAATTCTCGGCAGCGGCTCGGCGTGAGGAAGATCCAGCGTGCGCTTCACGCCGTACAGACCAACAGAGCGCACGCCCGCGCGCGGCACAACCTCGCCGATTATCGCCGCATCGCGGCCTAATGGATGAGACCGTAAATGCGCAAGTACGCTTTCCGCCGCCTCGCGGGCAACGGCGATCAGCAGCTTGCCCTCGTTGGCGAAATTAAGCGCGTCCAGCCCCAGCAGCTCGCACACGCCGCGCACGGTATCGTTCACCGGCAGCTTATTCTCGTGCAGTTCAATCCCGCAGCCGCTGGCGGCGGCAAACTCATGGGCCACCGCGTTAACGCCGCCGCGGGTGGCATCGCGCAGGGCTTTCACGCCAGCAACGTCGCGCAGCGTCTGAATCAAGGGCGTCAGCACCGCGCAGTCGCTGGACAGCGCGCCGTCAAGCCCCATCTGTTCGCGCAGGTTGAGGATCGTTGCCCCGTGATCGCCAAGCGTGCCGCTGACCAGCAGCACGTCTCCCGCGCTAATCTGCTGCGCCCCCCAGCGAATACCGGTAGGGATGACGCCGATCCCGGCGGTATTGATAAACAGCTTATCCGCCGCCCCGCGCGGCACCACTTTGGTATCGCCGGTGACAATGGCGATGCCGGCCTCCCGCGCGGTCTGCGCCATGCTGTTCACCACCGCTTCGAGGGTGGCCATCTCCAGCCCCTCTTCGAGAATAAACCCGCAGGAGAGATAGCGCGGCAGCGCGCCGCTCACCGCCACATCGTTGGCCGTGCCGCAGACCGCCAGCTTGCCGATGTTGCCGCCTGGGAAAAACAGCGGATCGATGACGTAGCTGTCGGTGGAGAAGGCGAGCCTGTCGCCCTGCGCGCTAAGCTGGGCGAGATCGAGACGCGCCTGATCTTCCTGCTCCGCCAGCCAGGGGTTGGCGAAAGCCTGCATAAACAGGTCGCCGATCAGCTGCTGCATTGCCAGACCGCCGCTACCGTGGGCTAACTGAACGCTTTTCATGCTTCGATTTCCTGACTGCGATATTGATACCAGGCGGCACAGGCGCCCTCCGATGAGACCATCAGCGCGCCGAACGCGCTCTGCGGGTTGCAGGTATTGCCGAATAGCGGGCACTGGTGCGGTTTGCAGCGGCCGGTCAGCACCTCGCCGCAGCGGGCGCGCGGGTCGTCGCTGACCCGCTGCGGCGCCGGGCGGAAATGCGCTTCGGCGTCGAAACGCTGATACGCGGCCGTCAGATGCACGCCGGAGTCGTTAATCACCCCCAGACCGCGCCACTCGCTATCGCCGCTAAGGCAAAACACCTCGGCGATGGCCGACTGCGCCAGCGGGTTGCCCGCATCGGGCACCACCCGGCGATACTGGTTCTCCACGTCGCTGTGCCGCGCTATTGTCTGCTCAACCAGCATCACCGCGCCTTGCAGTAGATCAAGCGGTTCGAATCCTGCCACCACTAAAGGACGATGATAGTCGCTGGCGATAAATCCGTAGGCGTCGGTGCCAATCACCATGCTGACGTGACCGGGGGCGAGAAACGCGTCGATACCGTTATCCGGCTGGTCGAGCAGGCTGCGCAGGGTCGGCAGCAGGGTGATGTGCTGGCAGAAAAAATAGAAGTTGGCGACGCCGCGCTCGCGGGCCTGGCGCAGGGTCAGGGCGGTGGCGGGCATCGTCGTTTCAAAACCAAGGCCGAAGAACACCACTTCACGCTCGGGGTGCTGCTGCGCCAGCTTCAGGGCGTCCATCGGCGAATAGACGATGCGGACGTCGGCGCCGCGCGATTTAGCCTGCAGCAGCGAGCCGTTTTTTCCCGGCACGCGCATGGCGTCGCCAAAGGTGCAGAAAATCACCCCCGGACGGCTGGCGATATCGATACAGGCGTCGATGCGCCCCATCGGCAGCACGCACACCGGGCAGCCGGGGCCGTGAATAAACTCGATATTTTCCGGCAGCAGCTGGTCGAGACCAAATTTAAAAATGGCGTGGGTATGACCGCCGCACACTTCCATAATGCGCAGCGGACGTTCGGCGGTATGCGGCAGCAGGCGCGCGCGCTGCCGGAGGTGTTCCACCAGCTGCATCACCTGTTCCGGGGCGCGGTATTCATCGACATAGCGCATTTACCGCTCCTCGCCGTACAGCAGCGCGCCGACGTCCGGCTCGACTTCAAACATATTTTGCAGCGCCTCGAGGGTATCGCGGGCTTCGGCTTCGTTAATCACGCTCATGGCGAAACCCACGTGGACCAGCACCCACTGGCCGAGACGCGGCTGGCCGCGATCGTCAACCGCGCCCACCAGGGTCAGGTCGACTTCGCGCTGAATGCCGCACACTTCGACCTTCGCCAGATTGCCGTCAATGGCGCAGATTTGTCCGGGAATGCCTATGCACATTGTTGCGTCTCCAGCCAGCTAAGCCACTGGTCCATGCCTTCGCCGCTGGTGGCGGAAAGCAGGATGATGTCAATATCCGGGTTCACCTCGCGGGCGCAGGCCAGACACTTCTCCACGTCAAAGTTGAGATACGGCAGCAGGTCGACCTTGTTAAGCAGCATCAGGCTGGCGGCGGCGAACATATGCGGATACTTCAGCGGCTTGTCTTCGCCTTCGGTTACCGACAGCACCGCCACTTTATGACGTTCGCCGAGGTCAAAGCTCGCCGGACACACCAGGTTACCGACGTTTTCGATAAACAGGATCCCGTGGTCATCCAGCGGCAGGCGCGGCGCGGCGTCGGCGATCATCTGCGCGTCGAGATGGCAGCCTTTGCCGGTGTTGACCTGAATCGCCGGGGTGCCGGTGGCGCGGATGCGCGCGGCGTCGTTCACCGTTTGCTGATCGCCTTCAATCACCGCGCAGGCGGTTTTCTCTTTCAGCCGCAGCAGGGTTTCCGTCAGCAGGGTGGTTTTGCCGGAGCCGGGGCTGGAGACCAGGTTCAGCACCAGCTGGTTTTTAGCGGCGAAGCGCGCGCGGTTGCGGGCGGCCAGACGGTTGTTTTTATCCAGCACGTCGATTTCCACTTCCAGCATCCGCCGCTGGCTCTGGCCCGGCGCATGGGTACCCGCCTCGCCGTGACCGTAGTGCAGGTCGCCAGCCTCCGAGCGGGTGGGGGAAAAGTTATCGGTTTTCACGCCGGTAATGTTCATCATCTGGCGCGGGGCGGGCGCGAAGGGGGCGCTGCGAAACGCCGAATGCGGGTTATGCTCGTCGCCTTCTATATAAAGGTTGCCTTCACCGCAGCCGCAGGTTGTACACATAATCTTATTACTCCACTTCTAGTCGCTGAATCTGTAAGCCGTCATCCGCCACGATTTGCAGCCGGTCGCTCTGACACTGCGGGCAGCGGCGCACGTGCTGGGAGATGAGATGCACGTACTGCTGGCAGGATTCACACCAGCATTCAGCCTGTTGTTCGGCGATATGCAGCTCGCAGCCCTCCGCCAGCGTGCCGCGGCACACCAGCTCAAAGCAGAAGGTCAGCGCGCTGGCCTCCACGCAGGAAAACGCCCCGACCTTTAGCCACACGCCGGTCACCCGACGCGCGCCGGCCTGCAGCGCCTGCTGTTCGATAATTTCCAGCGCCCGCTGGCTAAGAGTGATTTCGTGCATGGTGCCTCCGTATCGCGATGGCCCTTCAATGCAATAACGATGCCAGGTCATAGGTAATGTCACGAAAATGTCGATGACACGCTGCAGACGTCGTCATCGACATGTCTTTCTACCTCCCGAAATTTTATAAATATGTTTAAAATCAATTAATTAAATTTTGGCATGAAAAGTGCTTAACCGGTGCATCTCATACAACGGGGGATCCGGGATGACTATTTGGGAATTAAGTGAAAAGGCGGACTACATCGCCGATCGTCACCGCCAGCATCAGGAGCAGTGGCACACCTATTGCAACTCGCTGGTACAGGGAATAACCCTGTCGAAAGCGCGTCTGCATCACGCCATGAGCTGCGCGCCGGATAAAGAGCTGTGCTTCGTACTTTTTGGCCACTTTCAGGTCTACGTGGCGCTGGCGGAGGGCTTTAACAGCCACACCATCGAGTACTACGTCGAAACCAAAAACGGCGACGACAGACGCCTGATTGCCCAGGCCACGCTGGGTTCAGACGGCACCATTGATGGCCGGATCAGCAACCGCGATCGCGAGCAGGTTCTGGAGCACTATCTGGCGACTATCGCCAGCGTTTACGACCGTCTCTACGAGGCTATCGAACAAGACCAGCCGGTGGATTTAAGCCACCTGACGCTGGCCCGTTAATCGTCAGGTGTCGACAAGTGTCGAAGCTGACACCTGCGCAACCTGTTTTCGTCAAAAATGACTTTCACCTGAGGATGACCCGGTGAACCGTTTTGTAATTGCTGACTCCACCGTCTGTATCGGCTGTCGCACCTGCGAAGCCGCCTGCGCTGAGACTCACCGCCAGCAGGGCCTGCAGGCCATGCCCCGGCTGCATTTAATGCGCAATGAAAAAGAATCCGCGCCGCAGATGTGCCACCACTGTGAAGATGCGCCCTGCGCCGCCGTCTGCCCGGTTAACGCCATTAATCGCGTCGATGGCGCGGTGCAGCTCAATGAGAACCTGTGCGTAAGCTGCAAGCTGTGCGGCATCGCCTGTCCGTTCGGCGCCATTGAGTTTTCCGGCAGCCGTCCGCTGGATATGCCGGCTAACGCCAATACGCCCCTGGCCCCCGCCGCGCCGCCGGCGCCGGCCCGCGTCAGCTCGCTGCTCGACTGGGTGCCGGGCGTGCGCGCCATCGCCGTCAAATGCGACCTGTGCCACTTCGATGAGCAGGGCCCGGCGTGCGTACGCACCTGTCCGACCAAAGCGCTGCTGCTGGTGGATATCCGCGATATCGCCCAGGCCAGCAAGCGTAAGCGGCAGCTGACTTTTAATACCGATCTCGGCGATCTGTCGCTGTTCCAGGCGCAACAAGGGGACGTGAAATGAGTGTGATTTCCTTAGTGAATCAGGCGGTGGCCTGGTACGCCGCCAGCGCGGTGCTGGCGTTTCTGTTCGCCCTGCGCAAACCGCTGAGCGGGGCGATCTCCGGGATTGGCGGCGCGGTCGCCAGCGCGATGCTGGTGCTGGCGGGCGGAACGGCGCTGCTGATGCCGGAGCGCGTTAGCGGCGGCATGCTGCAGATGCTGCATTTGACCCTGCGCGTGGGCGGCGTCAACGCGCTGTGGCTGCTGGCGATCGGCCTGTCGGCGCTGCCGATTTCGCTGTTCAATATCGCCTGGCATCGTCATCCGCAGGTGAAAGCCAACGGCCTGCTGGTGAATCTGCTGCTGGCCGCCGCCGTCTGCGCCGTTGTGGTGACGAACTTCGGCGCGCTGGTGGTGATGGCGGAGATTATGGCCCTTTGCGCCGCGTTTCTTACCGGCTGCGCGCAGTCCGGCAAGCTGTGGTTTGCGCTGGGTCGCCTCGGTACGCTGCTGATGGCGTGGAGCTGCTGGCTGGTCTGGTCGTCCTACGGCACCCTTGAGCTGGCGCAGATTACCCAGCTGGCGATGGCGGCGCCGCAGAACGCGCTGCTGTGGCTGCCGGGCCTGGTCGGCTTTGCGCTGCTGGCCGGAGTTATTCCGCTGCACGGCTGGGCGCCGCAGGCCCACGCCGGCGCCAGCGCGCCGGCCGCCGCGCTGTTTTCCACGGTGGTGATGAAGGTCGGTCTCTACGGCATCCTGACGGTCTCGCTGGCCGGCAGCGTACCGCCGCTGTGGTGGGGCGTGATGCTGCTGGTGCTGGGGATGATCACCGCCTTCGTCGGCGGGCTGTACGCCCTGATGGAGCACAATATTCAGCGCCTGCTGGCGTACCACACCCTGGAAAACATCGGCATTATCCTGCTCGGCCTCGGGGCGTTCGTCACCGGCGTGGCGACCCATAACCCGACCCTGATGGTGCTGGGCTTTATTGGCGGCATGTATCACCTGATCAACCATAGCCTGTTTAAAACCACCCTGTTCCTCGGCGCGGGGGCGGTGTGGTTCCGCACCGGCCATCGCGATATCGAAAAGCTCGGCGGGATCGGCAAGAAAATGCCGCTGATTTCCCTTTCGATGCTGGTGGGTCTGATGGCGATGGCCGCGCTGCCGCCGCTGAACGGCTTTGCCGGGGAGTGGGTTATCTATCAGTCCTTCTTTAAGCTGAGCACCGGCGACGCGTTTGTTGGCCGCCTGCTCGGGCCGCTGCTGGCGGTGGGCCTGGCGATTACCGGCGCGCTGGCGGTGATGTGTATGGCGAAAGTCTACGGCGTCACCTTCCTCGGCGCGCCGCGAAGCAAAGAGGCGGAAAACGCCACCTGCGCGCCGGGGCTGATGACCTTTAGCGTGGTGCTGGCCGCCGTCTGCTGCGTGATTGGCGGGGTTGCCGCGCCGTGGCTGCTGCCGCTGGTGAGCGGGGCGTTTCCGGTGCAGGCGGAGGTCTCCAGCGCGGTGTCCCAGCCGATGATCGCCATTCTGCTGATTGCCTGCCCGCTGCTGCCGCTGCTGCTGATGATCTTCTTCAAGGGCGATCGCCTGCCGGCGCGCTCCCGCGGGGCGGCCTGGGTCTGCGGCTACGACCATGAAAAATCCATGGTGGTGACCGCCCACGGTTTCGCCATGCCGGTGAAAGAAGCCTTTGCGCCGATTCTGAAACTGCGCCACTGGCTGAACCCGGTGCGCCTGGTGCCCGGCTGGCAGAACGCTTCCGCGCCCGCGCTGTTTCGCGGCGTGGCGCTGGTGGAGCTGGCGGTACTGGTGGTGATTGTTATTTCCCGAGGAGCCTGAGAATGAGCGTATTAATTGCATTGTTGCAGGCGCTGGTGCTGTTCGCCGTCGCGCCGCTGTTGTCCGGGGTGACCCGCGTCGCCCGCGCGCGTCTGCATAATCGCCGCGGTCCGGGCGTGCTGCAGGAGTATCGGGACATTCTGAAACTGCTGGGGCGCCAGAGCGTTGGCCCGGATGCCTCCGGCTGGGTCTTCCGCCTGACGCCGTACGTGATGGTCGGCGTGATGCTAACCATCGCCACCGCGCTGCCGGTGGTGACCGTTGATTCGCCGATGGCGGGGCTGGGCGACCTGATCACCCTGATCTACCTGTTCGCTATCGCCCGCTTCTTCTTTGCTATTTCCGGCCTTGATACCGGCAGCCCGTTTACCGCTATTGGGGCCAGCCGCGAAGCGATGCTCGGCGTGCTGGTGGAGCCCATCCTGCTGCTCGGCCTGTGGGTCGCGGCGCAGGTCGCGGGGTCCACCCATATCAGCAGCATCACCGACACCATTTATCACTGGCCTGTCGCCCGCACTCTTCCGCTGATTCTGGCGCTGTGCGCCTGCGCCTTCGCCACCTTTATCGAAATGGGCAAGCTGCCGTTCGACCTGGCGGAAGCGGAGCAGGAGCTTCAGGAAGGCCCGCTCTCGGAATACAGCGGCAGCGGCTTCGGCGTGCTGAAGTGGGGCATCAGCCTCAAGCAGCTGGTGGTCCTGCAGATGTTCGTCGGCGTATTTATCCCGTGGGGACAGATGACCAGCTTTAGCGTCGGCGGTCTGCTGCTGGCGCTGGTGGTTGCCGTCGTCAAGCTGGTGCTCGGCGTGCTGGTGATTGCGCTGTTCGAAAACAGCATGGCGCGTCTGCGCTTTTGCGCCACCTCCCGCGTCACCTGGGCCGGGTTTGGTTTTGCCTTTTTAGCCTTCGTCTCCTTGCTGGTGGCGTGATTTAAGAGAGTTTGAGCATGTCTGAAGAAAAAATCGGTCAACACTATCTCGCCGCGCTGCATCAGGCCTTTCCGGGCGTGGTGCTGGATGAAGCCTGGCAGACCAAAGACCAGTTGACGGTCACGGTGAAGGTCAACTATCTGCCGGAAGTGGTCGAGTTTCTGTACTACAAGCAGGGCGGCTGGCTGTCGGTGCTGTTCGGCAACGATGAACGCAAGCTGAACGGCCACTACGCCGTCTACTACGTGCTGTCGATGGAGCAGGGCACGAAGTGCTGGATCACCGTGCGCGTGGAAGTGGATGCCAATAAACCCGAGTATCCGTCGGTGACGCCGCGGGTGCCGGCGGCGGTATGGGGCGAGCGCGAAGTGCGCGACATGTACGGCCTGGTGCCGGTGGGGCTGCCGGACGAGCGCCGGCTGGTGCTGCCGGACGACTGGCCGGATGAACTCTATCCGCTGCGTAAAGACAGCATGGACTACCGCCAGCGTCCGGCGCCGACCACCGACGCCGAAACCTACGAGTTTATCAACGAGCTGGGCAGCAAGAAAAACAACGTGGTGCCGATTGGCCCGCTGCACGTCACCTCCGACGAACCGGGTCACTTCCGCCTGTTCGTTGACGGCGAGAATATTATCGACGCCGACTACCGCCTGTTCTACGTCCATCGCGGGATGGAAAAGCTGGCGGAAACCCGCATGGGCTACAACGAAGTCACCTTCCTGTCGGACCGCGTGTGCGGTATCTGCGGTTTCGCCCACAGCACCGCCTACACCACTTCGGTGGAGAACGCGATGGGCATCGTGGTGCCGGAGCGCGCGCAGATGATCCGCGCCATTCTGCTGGAGGTGGAGCGCCTGCACTCGCACCTGCTGAACCTCGGCCTCGCCTGCCACTTTACCGGCTTCGACTCCGGGTTTATGCAGTTCTTCCGCGTGCGCGAAACCTCGATGAAGATGGCGGAAATTCTTACCGGGGCGCGTAAAACCTACGGTCTGAACCTGATTGGCGGCATTCGTCGCGATCTGCTGAAAGAGGACATGATCCAGACCCGCCAGCTGGCGCAGCAGATGCGCCGCGACGTGCAGGAGCTGGTAGATATGCTGCTCAGCACGCCGAATATGGAGCAGCGTACCGTGGGTATTGGCCGTCTCGACCCGCAAATCGCCCGCGACTTCAGCAACGTTGGCCCGATGGTGCGCGCCAGCGGCCACGCCCGCGATACCCGCGCCGATCACCCGTTTGTCGGCTACGGCCTGCTGCCGATGGAAGTGCACAGCGAGCAGGGCTGCGACGTCATCTCGCGCCTGAAGGTGCGCATCAACGAGGTCTACACCGCGCTGAACATGATCGACTTCGGCCTCGATAACCTGCCGGGCGGCCCGCTGATGGTCGAAGGGTTCACCTATATTCCGCACCGCTTCGCGCTGGGCTTCTCGGAAGCGCCGCGCGGAGATGATATCCACTGGAGCATGACCGGCGACAACCAGAAGCTGTACCGCTGGCGCTGCCGGGCGGCGACCTACGCCAACTGGCCGACCCTGCGCTATATGCTGCGCGGCAATACCGTCTCCGACGCGCCGCTGATTATCGGCAGCCTCGACCCGTGCTACTCCTGCACCGACCGCATGACCGTAGTCGACGTGCGCAAGAAGAAAAGCAAAGTGGTGCCGTACAAAGAGCTGGAGCGCTACAGCATCGAGCGTAAGAACTCGCCGCTGAAATAAGGAATCGCCATGTTTACCTTTATTAAAAAAGTCATCAAAACCGGCACCGCGACGCACTCATACCCGCTGGAGCCGATGCCGGTGGATAAAAACTTCCGCGGCAAACCGGAGCATAACCCGCAGCAGTGCATCGGCTGCGCCGCCTGCGTTAACGCCTGTCCGTCAAACGCCCTGACGGTGGAGACCGATCTGGCCACCAACCAGCTGGCGTGGCAGTTCAACCTCGGACGCTGCATTTTCTGCGGACGCTGCGAAGAGGTTTGCCCGACGGCGGCGATTAGGCTCTCTCAGGAGTACGAGCTGGCGGTGTGGAAAAAAGAGGATTTCCTCCAGCAGTCGCGTTTTGCCATCTGCCACTGTCGGGTATGCGAACGGCCGTTCGCCGTACAGAAAGAGATCGACTACGCCATCGCGCTGCTCAAACACAACGGCGACAGCCGCGCCGAGCTGCATCGCGAAAGCTTTGAGACCTGCCCGGAGTGTAAACGCCAGAAGTGCCTGGTGCCGTCCGACCGTATTGAACTGACTCGCCATATGAGAGAGGCCAGCTGATGAGCAACTTATTAGGCCCGCGCGATGAAAACGGCATTCCGGTGCCGATGACGGTGGATGAGTCCATCGCCAGCATGAAGGCATCGCTGCTGAAGAAAATTAAGCGTTCCGCCTACGTCTACCGGGTGGACTGCGGCGGCTGCAACGGCTGCGAGATCGAGATTTTCGCTACCCTTTCGCCGCTGTTCGACGCCGAGCGTTTTGGGATCAAAGTGGTGCCGTCGCCGCGTCACGCCGATATTCTGCTGTTTACCGGGGCGGTAACCCGGGCGATGCGTTCTCCCGCGCTGCGCGCGTGGCAGTCCGCGCCGGACCCGAAAATCTGTATCTCCTACGGTGCCTGCGGCAACAGCGGCGGCATCTTCCACGACCTCTACTGCGTATGGGGCGGCACCGATAAAATCGTGCCGGTGGATGTCTATATTCCCGGCTGCCCGCCGACCCCCGCCGCGACGCTGTACGGCTTCGCGATGGCGCTGGGCCTGCTGGAACAGAAAATCCACGCCCGCGTGCCGGGCGAACAGGACGAACGGCCGACCGAGCTTCTGCACCCGGATATGGTACAGCCGCTGCGGGTGCGCATCGACCGCGAAGCGCGCCGGCTGGCGGGCTATCGCTACGGTCGCCAGATAGCCGACGACTATATGCGCCTGCTGGGGCAGGGCGATAGCCAGGTGGTGCGCTGGCTGGAGGCGGAAAAAGATCCGCGCCTGACCGAGATCGTCACCCATCTGAACCAGGTGGTCGAGGGAGCGCGTATCCGATGAGCGAGACGGTGGTGTTCAGTCAGCTGAGCCGTAAATTTATTGATGAGAACGATGCGACGCCCGACCAGGCGCAGCAGGTGGTCTATTACAGCCTGGCGATTGGCCACCACCTCGGCGTCATCGACTGCCTTGAGGCGGCGCTGAGCTGCCCGTGGCAGGCGTATCTGGCGTGGATTGCGACCCTCGAAGAGGGCAGCACCGCGCGGCGAAAAATGGAAGGCGTGCCGAAGTACGGCGAGATTGTTATTGACAGCAATCATGTGACGATGCTGGCCAACGCTTTTGATAAAGCGCAGGCCCGTCAGACCCCCGAGCAGCAGGCGTGGAGCAAAACGCTGCTCAGCATGCTGCATGATATTCACCAGGAAAGCGCCATCTACCTGATGGTGAGGAGACTCCGTGACTGACGTTTTACTCTGTGTCGGCAATAGTATGATGGGCGACGACGGCGCAGGTCCGCTGCTGGCGGAGATGTGCGCGGCTAATCCCGTCGGCGAATGGGTGGTGATTGACGGCGGCAGCGCGCCGGAAAACGATATCGTCGCCATTCGCGAGCTGCGCCCCGAGCGCCTGCTGATAGTCGATGCCACCGATATGGGCCTGAACCCCGGCGAGATCCGCATCGTCGATCCGGACGATATCGCCGAGATGTTTATGATGACCACCCACAATATGCCGCTCAACTATCTGATCGATCAGCTAAAAGAGGATATCGGCGAGGTGATTTTCTTAGGCATTCAGCCGGATATCGTCGGCTTTTATTATCCAATGACCCAGCCGATTAAGGACGCGGTCGAGGTGGTGTACGCGCGGCTTGATGGCTGGCAGGGGAATGGCGGTTTTGCGGCACTTGAAGCCGCAGAGGAGCCGGCGTTCCCCGGCTAAGCGCAGCGCGAGCCTGGAGTTCGGCCTGGGGGAGCAAGCGTACTTTTTTCCCGGGTCGCGGCGTAAACGCCTTACCCGGGCTACCGGTCCGCGGGCGTTGATGAACCTGTAGCCGGAAGTTAGGTCAGGGGGAGCAAGTGGACTTTTTCCCGGGTCGCGGCGTAAACGCCTTACCCGGGCTACCGGTCCGCGAGCGTTGATGAACCTGTAGCCGGAAGTTAGGTCAGGGGGAGCAAGTGGACTTTTTTCCCGGGTCGCGGCGTAAACGCCTTACCCGGGCTACCGGTCCGCGAGCGTTGATGAACCTGTAGCCCGGCTAAGCGCAGCGCGAGCCTGGAGTTCGGTCAGGGTGAACAAGTTTACTTTTTCCCCCGGGTCGCGGCGTAAACGCCTTACCCGGGCTACCGGTCCGCGGGCGTTGATGAACCTGTAGCCCGGCTAAGCGTAGCGCAAGCCGGGGAAAATTTCCGTGTTGCAGGTGTTTGCTAAGCTGAGGCACCCTCCGTCTGCGGGGCGCACTACGCTAAATCTTCCCCGTTGCTGGCAATCACCTTCTTATACCACCAGAACGACTTTTTGCGTTTTCGCGCCAGCGTGCCGTGTCCGGCATCGTCGCGGTCGACGTAGATAAAGCCGTAGCGCTTGCTCATCTCGCCGGTAGAGGCGGACACCAGATCGATACAGCCCCAGCTGGTATAGCCCATCACCGGAATGCCGTCCTCGATGGCGTCACCCATCGCTTTAATATGCTCGCGCAGATAGCTGATGCGGTAGTCGTCATTAATCTCGCCGTTAGCGTCAATCTCATCCCGCGCGCCGAGACCGTTTTCCACGAGGAACAGCGGTTTCTGGTAGCGGTCATACATCATATTCATGGTGATGCGCAGGCCGAGCGGGTCGATGCCCCAGCCCCATTCGCTGGCCTGAATATGCGGGTTCTTCAGCGATTTAACGATATTGGCGGCGCTGGTGTTGCCGGCGTTCATCTCCGCCGACGCGCAGCGTGAAGCGTAGTAGCTGAAGGAGACGAAATCGACGGTATGGCGCAGGATTTCATCATCGCCCGCTTCTTTGGCGATAGTCACGCCTTTCTCGCGAAATACCCGCGCCGCCCAGACCGGATACGCGCCGCGCGCCTGGACATCGATAAAGAACAGGTTCTCGCGATCTTTCTCCAGCGCCATCCACACGTCTTCCGGCTTACAGGAGTAAGGGTAGAAGTTGCCGCCCGCCAGCATACAGCCGACCTGATTTTGCGGATTCACCTCGTGGGCGATTTTGGTCGCTAAGGCGCTGGCGACCAGTTCGTGATGGGCGGCCTGGTATTTCACCTGCTCCTGATTTTCCCCCTCTTCAAACACCAGACCGGCGCCGGAGAACGGGCTGTGCAGCATGATGTTGATTTCATTGAAGGTAAGCCAGTATTTCACCAAGCCATCAAAGGCTTCAAAGCAGGTGCGGGCGTAGCGGGTGAAGAACTCCACCATTTTTCGATTGCGCCAGGAGCCGTACTCGTTGACCAGGTGCATCGGCACGTCGAAATGGCACAGCGTCACCAGCGGCTCGATGCGGTGCTTTTTGCACTCCTCGAACAGCGAGCGATAAAAGGCGATCCCTTCCGGGTTCGGTTCCAGCTCATCGCCCTCAGGAAACAGACGGCTCCAGGCGATAGAGGTGCGGAAGACGCTAAAGCCCATCTCCGCCATCAGGGCGATATCTTCTTTATAACGATGATAAAAATCGATCGCCTCGTGGCTCGGGTAGAACTCATCGTCGCGCAGCGCGAAGCGTTTCTCCTGCCCCAGCTTGACCGCCAGGCGGTGCGCGCCGTGGGGAATCATATCGACGGTGGTCAGCCCTTTGCCGCCCTCCAGATATGCCCCTTCGGACTGGTTGGCGGCCAGTGCGCCGCCCCATAAAAATCCCTGTGGAAAAGTCGCCATGCGTTACCTCGTTAACAAAATGGTGTTCAGGCGTGAGAAGCCTGGGTGCCGGCCTGGCGCTGTCTGGCGTCGGCGGCGGCTTCTTCTTGCGGAATATCTTCAAAGCCAAGCATTAGCGTCAGGACAAACGACAGCACTACCGCCAGCGCCATGACGCCGAAGACCCAGACGATGGTCATCGGATTGGCCGGGTCGAAAAACTGGACGCTGGTAAACAACCCCGGCGCCGCCATCGAGTGGCTGGCGAGCCCGGCAATGCCGGCCACCGCGCCGCAGATAAAGCCGCTAATCAGGCTGGCGATCAGCGGTCGCTTCAGCCGCACCGCCACGCCGTACAGCGCCGGTTCGGAAATCCCCGCCAGAATCGCGGAAGCCGCGGCCGCCAGCGCCGTCTGGCGCAGCTCCGGGTTTTTGGTTTTCCACGCCACCGCCAGCGACGAACCGCCCAGCGACAGATTAGCGCCGATTTCCGACGGCATTACCATGCCCTCTTTGCCGGTTTCGGCGATGGTCTGAATGATAGTCGGGGTAAAGACCCGGTGCATCCCGGTCATCACCAGCAGCGGCCACAGGGCCCCCATAATCGCCACCGACAGCCAGCCGAGATAGCTGTGGATCGTATAGACCAGCGCGGAAATGGCGCTACCGATCCAGATGCCGAGCGGGCCAATCAGCAGAATCGACAGCGGAGCGGCGATCAGCACGATCAGCATCGGTTTAAGGAAGTTTTTTGTCACCGCCGGGGTGATACGGTCGACCCAGCGTTCGATATAGGAGAGGCACCAGGTCATCACCAGCGCCGGGATCACGGTATAGGTGTATTTCACCGCCGTCACCGGAATAAAGGCGAACTCCACGTGCTCGCCCTGGGCGGCTTTGGCCATCAGCTCGATAAAGCTCGGGTGTACCAGCACCCCGGCAATCGCAATCGCCAGCGACATATTGGTTTTGAACTTCACCGCCGCGGAGGCCGCGACCATCAGCGGCAGGAAGAAGAACGCGCCGTCGCCGATAACCGTCAGAATAGTCAGCGTTGACGCGCCTTTGGGCAGCGCGCCGGTCATCTCGAGGATCATTGCCAGCAGCTTAACCATCGATCCGCCGATAATCGCCGGGATCAGCGGCGACATGGTGCCGATCAGCGCGTCGAGGATCCCGGCGCCGATGCGTTTCAGGGTAATGGGTGGTTTCCCCTGCGGTTCAGCGGGGCGTAGATCCCCCGGCAGCAGCGCGACCACTTCGCGATACGCCTGGGAGACGGTATTGCCCACGATCACCTGGCACTGGTTATCGCTACGCACGACGCCGAGCACGCCTTTCAGCCCTTTGAGGGTGGCGCTGTCGACCCGCTCGTTGTCTTTGACCACGAAACGCAGGCGGGTCATGCAGTGGGTGACGGCGGCAACGTTATCTGCGCCGCCAATTGCCGCGATAATCTGCTGCGCCAGAGCTGCATAATTTTTAGACATCGGATTTTATCCTGTTTATCAATGGGGTACTGGCTTGTCGCCGCGCCGGAAAGCGGAGCGGCATCATGCATACATAGGAAACCGGTTCCACAAAATCATGATTAGTTTCATGAATGCATACAAGAAATAAAAAAATAAGATCTCGATTTTGTGATTTTGATCGCTGTGTGCGCATCAGCGCGGGCGACGCGCAAATGCTGAAAAAGCGCTGCGCGTGCAGTACACTGCGGGCAACATTGGCAACAGGAATAACCACATGGCAACGATGCTGGAGGTAGCGAAGCGCGCGGGGGTGTCAAAGGCCACCGTTTCGCGGGTGCTGTCGGGGAACGGCTATGTCAGCCAGGAGACCAAAGATCGCGTCTTCCAGGCGGTGGCCGAAAGCGGTTACCGGCCGAATCTGCTGGCGCGCAACCTGGCGACGAAAAAGACCCAGACCCTCGGGCTGGTGGTGACCAACACCCTTTATCACGGCGTCTATTTCAGCGAACTGCTTTACCACGTGGCGCGGATGACCGAAGACAAAGGGCGGCAGCTGATCCTCGCCGACGGCAAGCACAGCGCCGAGGAGGAGCGCGAGGCGATTCAGTATCTGCTCGATCTGCGCTGCGATGCGATTATTATCTATCCGCGCTTTCTCAGCGTTGATGAGATGGATGAGATTATCGAAAATCATGAGCGGCCGATCATGGTGCTCAACCGCCGCCTGCGCCGCAACGCCAGCCACTGCGTCTGGTCCGATCAAAAGGCCTCGGCGATGATGGCGGTGGAAAAGCTTATCGCGCTGGGCCATCGGGAAATCGCGTTTATTACCGGTTCGCTGGATTCGCCAACCGGCGTAGAGCGCCTCTCGGGCTATAAAGACGCGCTGGCCCGCGGCGGCATTGCCCTGAATAACGATCTGGTCGTCGAAGGCCGCTGGACGCCGGAAACCGGCGCGGCGGGAGTCGAGACGCTGCGCCAGCGCCGCGTCGGCTACAGCGCACTGGTGGCGAGCAACGACGATATGGCGGTTGGCGCGATGAAGCAGCTGCACCAGCTCGGCGTCAAGGTCCCGGAGCAGGTTTCGGTGGTGGGCTTTGACGATATCGCGCTGGCGCCGTTTATGGTGCCGGCGCTCTCCAGCGTCAAAGTCCCGGTGACGGAGATGATCAAAGAGAGCATCAACCGGCTGATCTTTATGCTCGACGGCGGCGATTTTAAATTTCAGCAAATCTTCCCCGGCGAGCTGATTGAACGCGACTCGATGGTTCCCGGCCCGCACGCCTGACGTCGTCAGCTGTCATCGTCACAACTGACGATGACAGTATCTCCCGTATTTATCTTCTTTAATATCAGTAATATAAAAGTTGGAACGCATTATGCATACTCCGGCGCGTAACCTTCTTACAGCTGGAGAAATGGATGAACCGTTTCATTATCGCCGACGCGAGCAAATGCATCGGCTGCCGCACCTGTGAAGTGGCCTGCGTGGTCTCTCATCAGGAAAATCAGGACTGCGCCGCGCTGACGCCAAAAAGCTTTTTACCGCGTATTCACGTGATCAAAGGCGTCAACGTGTCGACGGCCACCGCCTGCCGTCAGTGCGAGGACGCCCCGTGCGCCAACGTCTGTCCGAACGGCGCGATCAGCCGCGATCGGGGCTTCGTCCACGTGATGCAGGAGCGCTGCATCGGCTGCAAAACCTGCGTGGTGGCCTGTCCCTACGGCGCCATGGAAGTGGTGGTGCGCCCGGTTATCCGCCACAGCGGCGCGGGGCTGAACGTGATGGCGGAAAAAGCCGAAGCCAACAAATGCGACCTTTGCCACCACCGTGAGGAAGGCCCGGCCTGTATGGATGCCTGTCCGACCCACGCGCTGATTTGCGTCGACCGCAACAAGCTCGAACAGATGAATATCGAAAAACGCCGCCGCACCGCGCTGGCCTGGTAAGCCGGTCGCGCAATGAACGGGGTGCAAATCCGCATTCGCGGTAAAGTGCAGGGGGTGGGATTCCGCCCCTTCGTCTGGCAGCTGGCGCAGCAGCTGGAGCTGCGCGGCGACGTGTGCAACGACGGCGACGGCGTGCTGGTGCGCCTTGTCGGCGATGATGCGCCATTTCTCGCCGCGTTAACCCGGCGCTGCCCGCCGCTGGCGCGTATCGACAGCGCGGCAGCGGCGCCTTTTGTCTGGGCCGCGCCGCCGCCGGGCTTTACCATCCGCCAAAGCGGGGCCGGAAGCATGCGCACGCAGATTGTGCCCGATGCCGCTACCTGCCCGGCATGCCTGGCGGAGATGAACAACCCGCGGGAGCGCCGCTACCGCTATCCGTTTATCAACTGCACCCACTGCGGGCCGCGCTTTACCATTATTCGCGCTATGCCATACGACCGCCCGCTGACCTCTATGTCGCCGTTTCCTCTTTGCCCCGCCTGCGCGACGGAATATGGCGATCCCGCCGATCGCCGCTTTCACGCGCAGCCGGTAGCCTGCGCCGAGTGCGGCCCGCAGCTGGAGTGGCGCGGCCCGCAGGAGCATTTATTTGGCGAGGCCGCCTTAGATGCGACGATTGCTCGCCTGCTGGCGGGCGATATTGTGGCGGTGAAGGGGCTGGGCGGTTTCCATCTGCTGTGCGACGCCGGAAACCGCGAGGCCGTGGCGAAGCTGCGGGCGCGTAAGCATCGCCCGGCGAAACCGCTGGCGGTGATGCTGGCGACAACGGCGGGGCTCGATGAACCGGCGCTGACGCTGCTGACCTCTCCCGCCGCGCCGATCGTGCTGCTGGAGAAAACGCAGGTGGCCGGCCTGTGCGACCAGATTGCGCCAGGGCTTGCGGAAGTAGGGGGGATGCTGCCGTCTAATCCACTGCAGCATTTACTTTCGCAGGCGCTGGCGCGCCCATTAGTGATGACCTCCGGCAACCTTAGCGGTCGCCCGCCGGCGTTAACCAACGCCGAGGCGCTGGCGGATTTAGCCGGAATTGCCGACGGATTTCTGCTGCATAATCGCGAGATTGTGCAGCGGATGGATGATTCCGTGGTGCGGCAAAGCGGCGAGATGCTGCGCCGTGCCCGCGGCTACGTGCCGGACGCGCTGGCGCTGCCGCCGGGTTTCCACGACGTACCGCCGCTGCTGGCTCTCGGCGCGGATATGAAAAATACGTTCTGCCTGCTGCGCGGCGATGAAGCGGTGCTCAGCCAGCATTTTGGCGATCTCGATGAGGAGGGCGTCGAGGCGCAGTGGCGGCAGGCGCTGCGTCTGATGCAGGAGATTTACGCTTTTACCCCGCAGCGGGTGGTTGCCGACGCCCATCCCGGCTACCGCGCTTCGCGGTGGGCGGCGTCGCTTATGCTGCCGGTGGACCGCGTGTTGCATCATCATGCCCACGCCGCCGCCTGCCTGGCCGAGCACCGCTGGCCGCGGGAGGGCGGCGACGTGATTGCCCTGATCCTCGACGGTATCGGGATGGGGGAAAACGGCGCGCTGTGGGGCGGCGAGTGCCTGCGGGTCAACTATCGCGAGTGCGAGCATCTCGGCGGTCTGCCGGCGGTGGCGCTGCCCGGCGGCGACCTCGCGGCGCGTCAGCCGTGGCGCAATCTGCTCGCCCACTGCCTGGCCTTCGTCCCCGAGTGGCAGAATTATGCCGACACCGCCGCGCTGCGCCAGCAAAGCTGGCCGCTGCTGGCGCGGGCAATCGAGCGCGGTATTAATGCGCCGCAGGCATCGTCGTGCGGCCGTCTGTTTGACGCCGTCGCCTGCGCGCTGGAGTGCGCGCCGCTAACTCTGAGCTATGAGGGGGAAGCGGCGTGCCGTCTGGAGGCGCTGGCGGCGACCTGCGAAGGAGTTGATCATCCGGTGACCCTGCCGTGGCGCGATGGAAAACTGGATCTGGCGACGTTCTGGCAGCAGTGGCTGAGCTGGCAGGCGAGCCCGGCGCAAAAAGCGTGGGCCTTTCATGATGCGCTGGCCCGCGGGCTGGCGGCGATGATGCGCGATTGCGCGAACGCGCGGAATATTCACACGCTGGCCTTCGGCGGCGGGGTACTGCACAACCGCCTGCTGACGGCGCGATTGACCTTTTATCTGGCCGATTTTACTCTGCTCTTTCCGCAGCAGCTGCCCGCAGGCGATGGCGCGATTGCCCTCGGCCAGGCGGTTATCGCTGCGGCCCGCCTGCAGGCTTAAAGGACACCGATATGATAGTGACGATTTTGCGTCAGCAGCCGCGCGCAGCGGCGCTGGTGCTGGCATTGATTGCCGCCAATTTGCTGACCTGGGGCTGGGCGTTTACGGCGTTCGGCGGCAGCGGCGCGCTGATGGCCGCCAGCCTGCTGGCCTGGGGTTATGGTCTGCGCCACGCGGTGGACGCCGACCATATCGCGGCCATCGACAACGTGACCCGCAAAATGATGCAGCAGGGGAAGCGGCCTTTTGCCGTTGGCGCGTGGTTCTCGCTGGGGCATTCGTCGATTGTGGTGCTGGCTTCGGCGGCGATTGCCGCGACCGCCACCGCGTTTGGCCAGCAGATGAGCTGGTTTCACGAGACCGGCAGCGTTATCGGCACCGCCGTGTCGGCGCTGTTTCTGCTGGTGATGGCCTTTATCAACCTGGTCATTTTGCGCAGCGTCTGGCGCAGCTTTCGGGCGTGGAAGCAGGGCGAAAAGGTAAGCGATGAGGTCATGACCGGCGGCGGCATGATGAGCTGGTTGTTCGGTAAAACCTTCCGCCTGATTAGCCGCAGCTGGCAGATGTATCTGGTGGGCTTTCTGTTTGGCCTCGGCTTTGATACGGCGACGGAAATCGGCGTGCTGGGGATCTCCGCCGCCAGCGCGTCGAGCGGGGTGTCGATTTGGTCGATTATGGTTTTTCCGGCGCTGTTCGCCAGCGGGATGGCGCTGGTGGATACGCTCGATAACGTGCTGATGGTCGGCGCCTACGGCTGGGCGTTCAGCAAGCCGCAGCGCAAGCTCTATTACAATATGACCATTACCGGTACCTCGGTGGTGGTGGCGCTGTTTATCGGCGGTCTGGAAGCGCTGGGGCTGTTGATGGATAAGTTCTCTCTGAGCGGCGGCCTCTGGCGCTGGGTTGGCGCATTGAACGACCATCTCGGCGACGCCGGTTTTGTGGTGGTCGGGCTGTTCGTGGCCTGCTGGGTGCTGTCGGTGCTCAACTACCGCTGGCGCGGGTACGATAATCTGGCGCGGTAGGTTGGGCATTTCCCCGGCTCGCGCTGCGCTTAGCCGGGCTACAGGTTAATGGCCGTCTGCTGGCCGGTAGCCTGGACAGATGCGCAAGCATCGCCTCCGGGAAATTATGCCACTCTGCGCGCTGCTCCCGGGGGCGGCGCAAGGCGCCTGCCCGGGCTACTGCCGTCTGAGATCCGGTAGCCCGGGTAAGGCGTTTACGCCGCGACCCGGGAATAACCTCATTTCATCGAGGTTAACTCACCAGCTGCTTGAGCAGAGCAAAAGCATCTTTCATGCGATCCTCGCTGACCACAAAAGCGCGCAGCTGGTTCTCGGCGTCAACGCCTTTCGCGACCAGGCCGTCTTTGGCGGCAACGATATTCCACGTCAGATCCTCGCGCCGGGTATCGCCCGCCAGGTGCAGCGGTAAATCCGGCGTTTTGACCTTCACCAGCATCGGCGGCAGCTTCAGTTCTCCCTGCTGGGCCAGCAGATTTTTACTCAGGCACATGGCGCTTAGCAGAATCGGCTGCAGAAAAGGCAGGACCATGCCGTTGATTTCCGCGCAGTCGCCGAGGGCGTAAATCGCCGGATGGCTGGTTTGCAGCTGGCTGTTCACCACCACGCCGCGGTGAGTTTTCAACCCCGCATGCCGCGCCAGCGCCGTTTCCGGGCGTAAACCGGCGGCGGCCACCACCGCATCCACCGTCATCGTACGCTGGCGGTCAAGGGTGACGCGAATCCCGTCGGCGCTCTGCGTCAGGCTTTCCAGCTGGGACTTCAGCATCAGATCCACGCCCATGTCGGTCAGACGATGCTGCAGTCGGCTGCTGGCCTCGGGCGGCATCAGGGCCGACAGTACGCTGGCGGAGTTATCCACCACCGTCACCGCTTTGCCGGCGCGGCAGAAATCCATCGCCAGCTCGCAGCCAATCAGCCCGCCGCCGACGATCAGCACCCTTTTTGCATCGCGCAGCTGGCTTTGCGCCGCACCGTATTCCCGCTGGCTGTTCAGGGTCAGCATCAGCTCGCGGCCCGGCACCGGTGGGATAAACGGCGTCGCGCCGGTGGCAAGCACCAGTTTGTCATAGCGCCACTCGCGGTCCTGGCTCTTCACCAGGTGCTGCTCGGCGTCGATATCGCTGACCCAGGTATGCGGAAACAGGCGCAGATTGTACTGCTCGGCAAACTCGCCCGCCGTTTGCAGGGTCAGGTCGTCGGCGTTCTGCCCGCGGCTGACCACATGGCTGAGATCCGGTTTGTTGTACTCATCCATGCTGTCGGCGGCGATCAGGGTCAGCGGGATATTCGGGTCCTGCTTGCGAATATTTTTCACCAGCTGACGGGCCGCGAAGCCCGAGCCGATGATGACGATGCCATCACTCATTTTGCCTCCGATGCCAGAACGTCAAACACATCTTTACCCAGCGAACACTCAGGGCAGAGGAAGTTATCCGGGACTTCGCTCCACGGCGTACCCGGCTGGACGTCCTGGTTCGGTTCGCCCTGTTCGGGGTCGTAAATCCACTGGCAAACGCTACACTGCATTTTCGGGCCGAGATCGGCTGCCGCTGGCGCTGCGCAGGGCGTTGCCTCAGGCGCGGCGTGCTTGGCATGGCTCGCCGGCAGCGGGGAGAGGGCCCACTGGCGGGCGATTTCTCGGCCGTGCTCGCGGCACACTTCCAGCGCGTCGAGATCCGGGCGCCATTTGGCCTTCAGGCTCAGGGACATTTCAAAGCCCGCATCCTGTAAACGCGTGGACAGGCGGTCAACCGCGCCGCCGCTCCAGCCGTGGGAGCCGAAGGCGCTGGCGCGCTTGTTACGGAAACGCAGGCCGGTCATCTCCTCCACCAGCCCGGCGATTTTCGGCATCATCACGTTATTCATGGTTGAGGTGCCGACCAGCACGCCCTTCGAGCGGAACACGTTGGTCAGGATTTCATTTTTATCGCTGCGGGCGACGTTGAAAATTTTCACCGCCACGCGCGGATCCACGTCGGTAATGCCCTGGGCTATCGCGTCGGCCATCATGCGGGTGTTGTTGGACATGGTGTCGTAGAAAATCGTGATGCGGTCTTCCTGATAATCCGCCGCCCACTCAAGATATTTTTCGACGATCTGCGTCGGGTTATCGCGCCAGACCACGCCGTGGGAGGTGGCAATCATATCCACCGGCAGGTTAAAGCCGAGGATTTCGGTAATTTTCGGCGTCACCAGGCGGCTGAACGGGGTCAGAATATTGGCATAGTAGCGCTGGCACTGCTCATAAAGCTCAACCTGGTCAACTTCATCATTAAACAGATGTTCATCGCAGTAGTGCTGGCCGAAGGCGTCGTTGCTGAACAGCACCGCGTCGCCGGTCATATAGGTCATCATGCTATCCGGCCAGTGCAGCATCGGGGTTTCGACAAAAATCAGCTGCTTGCCGTTGCCGATATCCAGGCTGTCGCCGGTTTTCACCACCTTAAAATTCCACTCCGGGTGATGATGGTGTCCGGTGATGGAGTCGATGGCGTTGGCGGTACAGTAAATCGGCGTGTCCGGGATCTGGGTCATCAGCTCGGTCAGCGCGCCGGCATGGTCTTCCTCAGCATGGTTGATAATGATGTAATCAATATCGGCGAGGTCGATTTCACCGCGCAGGTTCTGCACGAATTCACGGCTGAATTTATGATCGACGGTATCGATCAGCACATTTTTTTCTTCCCGGATGAGATAGCTGTTGTAGCTGCTGCCGCGCAGCGTTTTGTATTCAGTCCCGTGGAAATCACGCACTTCCCAGTCGCGTTGGCCAACCCAATGAATGTTATTTTTAACCAGAATAGACATAGCAACCTCAATTAATTCAGCAGTGTTCAAATAAGATGTTTTGCTTATATCAAGTTGCGTGCCAACTTTTTAATTAATTGAATTTTAAGTGTTTTATGTTTTTTATTAAATCTGTTGATGTCAAAATGACAATAGTTAAAATAGTCGATATGACTACGTTTGGTGTCAAAATGACTATGAGGCGACAATGAGTTTCTCCGTCGAGGCCCTGGCGAAAATCGCCATTGATTTACAAAGCGATCTCGGCCATGCCGACCGTTTTTCGCGTTTGATTACCACCCTGCGGCAGATACTCGGCTGCGATGCTTCGGCGCTGCTGCGCTACGAGGCGCACCAGTTTGTGCCGCTGGCGATTGATGGCCTGGCCCAGGACGTGCTTGGCCGACGCTTTGCCCTTGAAGGCCACCCGCGGCTGGAGGCGATTGCCCGGGCGGGGGACGTGGTGCGCTTCCCGGCGGATAGCGATCTGCCGGACCCTTACGATGGCCTGATCCCCGGGCAGGAGAGCCTGAAGGTGCACGCCTGCGTCGGCCTGCCGCTGTTTGCCGGGCAAACCCTGATCGGCGCGCTCACCCTCGACGGTATGGATGCGGACCGTTTTGACAGCTTCAGCGACGAGGAGCTGCGCCTGATTGCCGCCCTGGTGGCCGGGGCGCTCAATAACGCGCTGCTGATCGCCCGGCTGGAGAATCAAAACGTGCTGCCGGAGCAGGCTATCGTGTATCCGGCAGCCGAACGTCAGGAGATGATTGGCCTGTCGGCGCCGATGCTGCAGCTGAAAAAAGAGATCGATATCGTCGCGGCTTCTGACTTAAACGTGCTGATTAGCGGCGAGACCGGCACCGGCAAAGAGCTGGTGGCGAAAGCGGTGCATCAGGGGTCGCCGCGGGCGGCCAATCCGCTGGTCTATCTCAACTGCGCGGCCCTGCCGGAGAGCGTGGCGGAGAGCGAGCTGTTTGGCCACGTCAAAGGGGCGTTTACCGGGGCGATCAGCAACCGCAGCGGTAAATTTGAAATGGCGGACAACGGGACGCTGTTCCTCGATGAAATTGGCGAGCTTTCGCTGGCGCTCCAGGCCAAGCTGCTGCGGGTGCTGCAGTATGGCGATATTCAGCGCGTCGGCGACGATCGCAGCCTGCGGGTTGATGTGCGGGTGCTGGCGGCCACCAACCGCGACCTGCGTCAGGAGGTGGTGGAGGGGCGCTTTCGCGCCGACCTGTATCATCGCCTGAGCGTGTTTCCTCTGTCGGTTCCGGCGCTGCGCGAGCGGGAAAGTGATGTGGTGCTGCTGGCCGGCTATTTTTGCGAACAGTGCCGTTTGCGCATGGGGCTGGCGCAGGTGATTTTAAGCGAAGCGACTCGGGCCAGGCTGCTCGCCTGGTCATGGCCGGGCAACGTACGCGAACTGGAGCACGCGATTCATCGGGCGGTGGTGCTGGCGCGGGCGACGCAGGCGGGTAATGATATCGTGCTGGAGCCGCAGCATTTTCAGCTGGCCGGGGAAGCGCCGGCCTTGCCGACCGTCAGCCCGCAGCCGGCGGCGGAAGCGGTGAGCCTGCGCGAGGCGACGGAGGCGTTCCAGCGCGAAGCGATCGCCAGCGCGCTGGCTGCTAATGGCCGCAGCTGGGCCGCCGCCGCCCGCGCGCTGGGGCTCGACGTCGCCAACCTGCACCGGCTGGCGAAGCGTCTGGGGCTTAAAGGATCCCGGCCTGATAAAAGTTCTGCAGGTTAATCGCGCCGACCAGCTGGCCGCTTTCATCCACCACCGGAGCGGCGCTGATTTTATGCTTCATCAGGCGCTCTTTGGCTTCTATCGCGCGGCTTTCCGCTTGCAGAGTGACGCCGTTGCGGGTCATCGCCTGGCTGACGATATCCTGTAAGCTGCCGCCGCCCACCAGCCAGCGGCGCAGGTCGCCGTCGGTAAAGACGCCCTGCACGTGGTTGCGCTCATCGCAGACCGCCACCAGCCCCAGGCCGGTGCGGCTGAGTTCGAGCATCGCGTCCATGACGCTGGTGTCGTTGGCGACGCGCGGCACGTCGCCGTCGCGGCGCATCAGATGGTGAACTTTGTTCAGCAGCCGCGCGCCCAGCGCGCCGGCCGGGTGCGAACGGGCGAAATCTTCTTCGTTAAAGCCGCGGGCCTGCATGACCGCCATGGCCAGCGCGTCGCCGAGCATCAGGGTATTGACGGTGCTGGAGGTGGGCGCGAGGTGCATCGGGCAGGCTTCACGCTCTACGGCAATATCAAGCACCGCTTTGGCCGCCAGCGCCAGCGGTGAAGTGGATTTACCGGTCATCGCCAGCAGCGGAATAGATTTTTCCTCCAGGCGCGGAACGATAAGATCCAGCTCTTTAGCGCTGCCGGAGTAGGAGATAAACAGCATCACGTCGCGGCTGTCGAGCATGCCGAGGTCGCCGTGCAGCGCTTCCGCCGGGTGAACAAAAAATGCCGGGGTGCCGGTGCTGGCGAAGGTGGCGGCCAGCTTTTTACCAATATGACCCGATTTACCGATACCGGAGACGACCAGTTTGCCCTCGCAGTGGATAATGGTTTCCGCCGCGCGGATGAAGTCGTCGCCCAGGCGTTCAGGCAGGCGGCTCGCCTCCTGAAGCTCCAGCATCAGGGTCTGGCGTCCGGCTTCTAACAGAAAGTTACTCATGATGTTCTCCAGTAATAATGACTTCGATGCCTTTGTCTTCCAGCGCCCGCTTAAATTCCGGGCTGATATCGGCATCGGTAATCAGTTTGTCTACGCTCTCCAGGCCGCAGACGATATTGGGACTTTTGCGGCCAAACTTCGACGAGTCGGCCATCAGGATAACTTCGCGGGCGGCATTGCACATCGCTTTGCTGACCGTATAAACCTCATTAAAGGTGGTGACGCCGGCGATTAAATCAATGCCGTCGGTGCCCATAAACAGTCGATCGAAGCTGAAGTGTTCGAAGGCGTTTTCCGCCAGCTGGCCGTGAAAGGAGGCCGATTTTTTGCGGAACGTGCCGCCCGGCATCAGAATGGTTTGTTCGTTATCCAGTTCGGAGAGGGCGTTGACGATATGCAGGCTGTTGGTCATCACGGTAATGTTATTGAAGCGGCTGAGCATCGGCACCATTTGCAGCACCGTGCTGCCGGCGTCAAGAATGATCGAGTCGCCATCGTGAATGAAGCTGACCGCGGCTTCGGCAATCCGCTCTTTTTTATGGGTGTTGATCAGCGTTTTGTGGTCGATGGGCGGATCGGCCTCGTCTTTATTTAACACCACGCCGCCGTAAGTGCGGATAACGGTACCGGCATTCTCAAGGATCACCAGATCCTTACGGATGGTGGTGCCGGTGGTGTCGAAGTGTTGCGCCAGCTCTTCGACCGAGCATTTGCCCTGCGATTGCAGGTGCTCGAGAATGGCTGCCTGGCGCTGACGTGGTTTCATAGGCGTTGTATCCTGCGTTTAAAGTTTCGAAATGATAATTTCGCAAGATATTAACGTTCACAACGAAATTATCCATGTTTCGGATTAAGCGCTAATGATAGTGCATTCTGACAGAGCGGATCATTGGGAAAGATCACATCAGGCTGCAATTCCTTAAGATGCTTACCGGTGAGGGCGGGAATTTTTTGCGGCCTGGCGAAGACGGTGAGGCCTTTCATTAACAGCGTATCGCGAATGCGGTCGTTTTCGTCGACGGCGATGGCGACGACGGCGCGCGGCTTGAACCGCCCCGAGGAGCGGCCGACGCCGACGCGTCCCTGCTGGCACAGCCGATCGAATGCGCGATTGAACTGCCTGATTTGCCAGCCGCCAAAGGCGAGCTGGGTTATCCAGGCGATGGCGGCGACGGTGATAAGTGCGGTAACCATAAAAGTCTCCTTAAGGTGTGTGCGATATTTCCCCGGAGGGCGACGAGTTGCGCCTTACCCGGGCTACGGATCGGCGCGGGGTGCCGGTTTTGTAGCCCGGATAAGCGCAGCGCAATCCGGGACCTCTGGTTTAAAACATCACCTGCCCGCCGGTGACGTTGATGGACTGCCCGGTGCAGTATGAAGCCTGCGGACTGGCGTAAAACATCAGCACGTTAAGTACGTCCTGGTAATCGCAGCCGCGCTTCAGCGGGACTTTGTCGATGTAATACTGCTCGACCTGCTCCTCCGGGATCCCCAGCTTGGTGGCGTACTGCGGCAGCAGAGACTGGAACATCGGCGACTTCAGCAGGTTGCCGAGCATCAGGGAGTGCACGGTAATCCCGTACTCCGCGAGGTCCAGCGCCAGCGACTGCGTCAGCCCCACGCCGCCAAACTTCGCCGCGCTATAGCCGGAGTTATGCTTGCTGCCCACTTTGCCGGATTTAGAGTTGATCTGAATGATGCGTCCTTTAATGCCGTCGCGGATCATCAGGCGGGAAAACTCGCGGGCGCAGAGGAAGTAGCCCACCAGATTCACCTGCAGCGAACGGTCGAAATCCCCCAGCGCGAAGTCGCTGATAAACGCCGCTTTAGCGATCCCGGCGCTATAGACCAGCAGGTCGACGCGGGAAAATATTTCGTCTACCCCGCGGGCGAGGGCGACCACGCTGGCTTCGCTGGTGGCGTCCGCGCCGAAGCCCCACGCCGTGCCTTCGCCATGTTCTGCATTGATGGCCTGCGCGACGCGGGTCGCTTTATCGCTCTGAATATCGACCACCGCCACGCGATAGCCTTCTGCGGCAAGCCCGCGACACAGAAACTCCCCTAAGGTTTGTCCCCCACCGATGACAACAGCAACCTGATTCATAATTTTCTCCTTACAACTTAAGCAACAAATTTCAGTACGCAGCCGGCGGCGATGCCTTCCGGCACCGGCCCCGCCACGTGTACGGTTCCGGGGAATTCCGCTTCGCGGTGGCCGTCAAAGCGCAGCGTGATATGGCCCAGCTCGCGCAGGTTCTGCTCGGCGACGTCGCCGACGGCGGTGACCGGGTAGCGCAGCTCGCCGAGCTGCAGCTCAGCGCCCGGCACCAGCGCGCCGGAGAGCTCGCCGTGGTTGTGAATAAAGCAGTACTCTTCGATATCGGCCGGGGCGCCTTCGCGGAAGGTGATCAGCATCTGCTCGTCCAGCGCCATCGCCGCGCTGGCGCCGATATGCGTAATGGTGGTCTGGTAAATCACGGTCATCTTCAGGCACCTCTTATTGGTAAATAAATCCGGAAACGAACCAGGCGATCAGCACCGTTGGCGCGCCGGTCAGGAAGCGGCTCACCAGTACCGACGGTACGCCGACGCGCACGGTGTCCTGGCGCGCTTCCGCCAGCGACAGGCCAACCGGGATAAAGTCGCAGGCGGCCTGGGCGTTAATGGCGAACAGCGCGGGCAGGGCGAGATGCGGCGGAATATTGCCAAGGCCAATCTGCACGCCAATCAGCACGCCGATAACCTGGGCGATGACCGCGCCGGGGCCGAGAAACGGCGACAGCAGCGGGAAAGAGCAGATCAGCGCCAGGGTGACGAGGCCCAGCGGATGGCTGGCGAGCGGCGCCAGGCCGTGGGCAATCCAGTCGCCGATGCCGGAGGCCATGATGATGCCGATCAGCGCCGCGACGAAGGCCATAAACGGCAGAATGGTTTTCAGCACCGTATCGATGGTGTCGCGCCCGGCCTGGAACAGCACCGCCACGACCGAGCCCATCCCCATACCAACTTTGGCCAGCAGGCCGTCGCTCTGCTCGGTTATTTTCTTGCTGGTGTCATAGTCGCGGGCCGCCGGCTGGGCAGGCGCGGCCTGCGGGGCCGGGGAGGGACCCTCTTCCAGCGCGAAAATGTTCTCTTCTTTGACGCCGGAAACGTAAATGTCTTCGACGATGTACTGCGCCAGCGGACCCGATTTGCCGGTCGCGTGGATATTAATGGTCGGGATGCGGCGCTTCGGGTAGATACCGCAGCGCAGGGTGCCGCCGCAGTCGATAATCGCCACGCCGATTTCCGCTTCCGGCGGTTCGCCCTCTTTGAAGCCATCGACCGCCTGCCAGCCGGTGAGGCGGGCGATTTTATCGACGATCGCCGGGCGGGTGCCCGCGGTGATATAGACAATCTTTTTACCGGCAACGGCGTCCAGTTCGAGCGGGCCGCCCCAGCCGCCGGCGCCTTTTTCAATGCGAATACGGGTCATGATGTCGCTCCTGACAGATGCACTTTCTGCTCAAGCTGGATGGCCATTTTTTTCTCAAAAATCGACGTGGTCAGGTCGGTCACCCAGCCGCGGAAGAAGTTCGTCACCAGGCCCACCAGCAGATAGCTCACCGCCAGCGGCCCTAACGGCAGACCGAGGGTGGTTAGCCCGTTGGCGATCCCCAGATAGACGAACAGTTCGCCGGGGTTGATGTGCGGAAACAGGCCGTTCATTGAGTGGCAGCTGTAGGAGGCCGCCGCGTAGTAGCTCGGTTTGTATTTCTCGGGCATAAAGCGCCCAAGGCTCAGGGTCATCGGGTTACAGAAAACGAAGGTGCCGATGCAGGGCAGCAGCAGGTAGCGGGAGATCGGATTACCGGCGCAGCGCTGCGCCAGCTTTTCGATCCGCTGCTGACCAATAAAGTTGATCAGCGCGTTCATGATCACCAGCAGACTGATCAGCAAAGGCAGGATCCCGGTGACCATACCGGTGAACACCTCGCCTCCCTTCTGAAACAGGCCGATAAACCATTCGGCGCCGTGGGTAACGACTTCAATCATTGTTCTCTCCTTCAGCGTGTTATTTTTCTTGCTAACTGGCAGCTAATTTTAATCATTTTAAAAGGTTTGAAATTGTTATATTGATCGCAAAATGAAAGATAAATATTTTATTTTGAAAGATTGTGGCTGGAGTGAACGAAGGATCCGGCGGGGCGAGAGGAAAAAGGGCGATAAAAAAGAATTTACATTGCCGCCGCTTCCTTGTGAGCGGGCGCATGCTTTACCATAATTACCCCTTGCCGATTTGTTAAATGGATGTCCCATGTTGAAGCGTCGTTCCCTGGCTTTACTCCCCCTGTGCGTTCTCCTCGCTGCCTGCAGCAGCAAACCTCAAACTCCTGCGGAAAAGGAAATGGCGGGCGGCACGGGCGGTTTTTTACTCGAGCCGCAGCATAACGTGATGGAGATGAGCGGCGATTTCGCCAATAACCCGGCGGCGGAACAGTTCATTGATAAAATGGTGAGCAAGCACGGCTTCGACCGACAGCAGCTGCATCAAATTCTCTCGCAGGCCAAACGCCTGGACTATGTGCTGCGTCTGATGGACCGCCAGGCGCCCACCGGGCTGCCGCCGTCAGGGCCAAACGGCGCCTGGCTGCGCTACAAAAAACAGTTTATTACCCCGGATAACGTGCAGAACGGCGTGGCATTCTGGAACCAGTATCAGGATGCGCTCAACCGCGCGTACCAGGTTTACGGCGTGCCGCCGGAAATTATCGTCGGGATTATTGGCGTCGAGACCCGCTGGGGCCGGGTGATGGGGAAAACCCGCATCCTTGATGCGCTGGCGACGCTGTCATTTAACTATCCGCGCCGCGCAGAATACTTCTCCAGCGAGCTGGAAACGTTCCTGCTGATGGCGCGCAGCGAACAGGATGACCCGCTCGATCTGAAAGGCTCCTTCGCCGGCGCGATGGGCTACGGTCAGTTTATGCCCTCTTCTTACAGGCAGTACGCGGTGGACTTTAACGGCGACGGGCATATCAACCTGTGGGATCCGGTCGATGCGATCGGCAGCGTAGCGAACTACTTCAAGCAGCACGGCTGGGTGAGCGGCGATCTGGTTGCGGTACAGGCGCTGGGCCAGGCGCCTGGGCTGAACAATGGGTTCAAAACCAAATACAGCGTCTCGCAGCTGGCGGCGGCGGGACTTACCCCGACTCAGCCGCTGGGTAACCACCAGCAGGCGAGCCTGCTGCGTCTGGATATCGGCACAGGCTACCAGTACTGGTACGGTCTGCCGAACTTCTACACTATTACCCGCTATAACCACAGCACCCATTACGCGATGGCCGTCTGGCAGCTCGGTCTGGCGGTTTCTCAGGCCCGGATGCAGTAATCCCGTCTTCTGTGCTCCTCTCCGTCCGGAGAGGAGTCTGTAACATTTTGCAGCATTTCCTTTTGTTGACGCCAATTTACATTCCGCGCTTCTTTTAATATTGTTATGTTATAACGTTTTATTGAGGCGTAAACATTGACTTCCTTATTGATGACTTCAGGCATCGCCCGGCTGGCGATGGCCGGCGTGCTGCTGGCCGCCCTGTGGCTGGCAACCTGGTGGGCGGTATCGCTGCCATGATAGAGCTCGATCATCTGGTGGCTGGCTATGAAGGGCTGGCGATCGCGCCGTCCCTTAGCGGCACGATTGCAACGGGGAGTATGACGGCTATCGTCGGCCTGAACGGCTGCGGGAAATCGACGCTGTTAAAGACGCTGGCCGGATTTATCCCGCCGGTCAGCGGCCGCCTGAACTGGCGCGACGGACGGCCGGTTATCGGCTGGCTGGCGCAGCGGCATGCGCTGGAGTCGCAGTTTCCGCTCACGGTGCAGGATGTCGTCAGCCAGGGGGCCTGGCCGCAGGTATCGTTGCTGCGCGGGCTCGGGGGGGAGGTGCGCCAGCGTATCGTCGCGGCCATAGCGCGGGTGGGGCTGCTAGCGATGGCGAAAACGCCGATTGAGGCGCTCTCCGGCGGCCAGTTTCAGCGCATGCTCTTCGCGAGGGTGATGGTGCAGCGCGCGCCGCTGGTGATGCTCGACGAACCGTTTACCGGCATCGACGAAGCCACCTGCCGTGAGCTGATGGCGCTGATCCTGGAAATGCATCAGCAGGGGCAGACGATTCTGGCGGTGCTGCACGATAACCAGCGGGTCGCCGACTATTTCCCGGAAACGATGCTGCTGACGCCGCAGCGCGCCCGCTGGGGCAGTACGCCTGATGTGCTGCCCGCCTTTCACTCCGCGAGGCTGGCATGATCTGGCACACCTTCATTCAGCCCTTTATCGAGTTTGGCTTTATGCGCCGCGCGCTGGTGGTGTGCCTGGCGCTCTCCCTGAGCACGACCATGCTCGGCGTCTTCTTACTTTTACGCCGCATGAGCCTGATGGGCGATGCGCTCTCGCATGCGATTTTGCCCGGCGTGGCGGTGGGCTACCTGCTTAACGGGATGTCGCTGCTGGCGATGACCGTCGGGGGTTTTATTGCCGGCATTGCGGTGGCGCTGGTGGCGGGGTGGGTCAGCCGACGCACGCTTTTAAAAGAGGATGCCAGCTTTGCCGGATTTTATCTCGGCTCCCTGGCGCTGGGCGTCACGCTGGTCTCGCTGCGCGGCTCTAACGTCGACCTGCTGCATCTGCTGTTCGGCTCGATTCTGGCGGTAGACCGCGATTCGGCGCTGTTTGTGACCGGCGTTGCCAGCCTGACGCTGATTTGCATCGCCCTGTTTTATCGCGGCCTGGTCAGCGAAGCCTTCGACAGCGTCTGGCTTCAGGTGAATGCGCGAAGAGTGCCTGCGCTGCTGCACGGCCTGTTCCTCGCCCTGCTGGTGCTCAATCTGGTGGCCGGGTTTCAGGTGCTCGGCACGCTGATGGCGGTGGGGGTCATGATGCTGCCCGCGGTCGCGGCGCGCTGCTGGGCGCGGACGCTGCCGGGCATTCTGCTGCTGGCGGCGCTGATGGGCGGTTTTTGCGCGTGGATGGGGCTGAGCCTGTCGTGGGCGGCGAATTTGCCTGCCGGACCCGCCATTGTGCTGACCGCCAGCGGCCTCTTTTTTGTATCGGTGTTTTTTGGCTCGCGCAGCCGGCTGGTTGTCGGCTGGCGTAAATTAATGGGGTAAGGACAATGATGAAACGTACCGGGATATGGCTGGCGCTGGCGCTGGGTCTGGCATCGCACGGGGTGATGGCGAAAACGCTAAACGTGGTGAGCAGTTTTTCCGTGTTGGGCGATATGGTGCAGCAGATTGGCGGCGAACATGTGCATGTGGATACGCTAGTGGGGCCGGACGGCGATCCGCATACCTTCGAGCCCTCGCCGAAAGACAGCGCGCTGCTGAACAACGCCGATGTGGTGGTGGTCAACGGCCTGGGGCTGGAGGGCTGGCTGGACCGGCTGATTAAAGCATCCGGGTTCAAAGGCGAGCTGGTGGTGGCTTCCCGCGGAGTCAAAACCCACACGCTTGAAGAAGATGGCGCAACGGTAACCGATCCGCATGCGTGGAACAGCGCCGCGAACGGTGCGCTGTACGCGCAGAATATCCTCAACGGCCTGGTGAAAGCCGACCCGGAAGATAAGTTGGCGTTGGAGGCCTCCGGCAAGCGCTATATCAGCCAGCTTAACGAGATCGATCGCTGGGCTAAAAGCCAGTTCACCGCCATTCCACAGGCAAAGCGTAAGGTTCTGACCAGCCATGATGCTTTCGGCTATTTTGGCCGCGCCTATGGCGTGACTTTCCTCGCGCCGCAGGGGCTATCTTCGGAAAGTGAGGCCAGCGCGGCGCAGGTGGCGGCATTAATTCGACAAATTAAAGCCGACGAGGTGCATACCTGGTTTATGGAAAATCAGCTTGATCCAAGACTGGTTAAACAGATTGCCAGCGCGACGGGCGCGCAGCCGGGAGGAGAGCTCTACCCTGAAGCCCTCTCTCAACCGGGCGGCGTGGCGGACAGCTACGTGAAAATGCTGCGTCACAACGTGGAGCTGATCGCGGCGAGTATGAAATAAATAAAAACCGGCCCGCAATGGGCCGGTTATCCGCCGCTATGGTTCTGCGAGTATCTGCTTGATTTTTTTGTTCAATGTGAATCCACTGGCAATACAGCCCACGCCCAGCAGGATCTGTACGCCTTCGAACAGCGGGTTGAATGAGCGGGTGAAAATATGCAGTAGCGCGGTTAGCAGTGAAACTGTGCCGCATACAAACAGGTACAGGCGCACCTGGCGAATTTTTTTCACGTTCTGCTCTGAGGTAAGCGTTGCTTTGGCCATTCCTGGTAACCTCTCATTTAACTCTTCCTTATATGTGCGGTGAATTGTGACACCGGCGCCCCCGGGCGGCTATCCGAAAATGCGGCGTTGGCCATAGCCGATGTTTTTCGCCAGCCGACTCGTAAATTCGTTACCTCGTCCCCATATCTCCGTTGAAAGTGCTATCTTTGATGGCCTCTTTGTACAGCTTAAGTGGGGCGACGAATGACAGATTCGGAATTAATGCAGCTGAGCGAGCAGGTGGGGATGGCGCTGAAAGCGCGCGGTGCGACGGTGACCACGGCGGAGTCCTGCACCGGCGGCTGGGTCGCCAAAACCCTTACCGATATCGCCGGCAGTTCGGCATGGTTTGAGCGCGGTTTCGTCACTTACAGCAATGAAGCGAAATCGCAGATGATTGGCGTCAGCGAAGCGACGCTGCTTAGCCATGGCGCGGTGAGTGAACCGGTGGTGGTGGAGATGGCCATCGGCGCGCTGCGTGCGGCTCGCGCGGACTATGCCATTTCGGTCAGCGGCATCGCCGGGCCGGACGGTGGCAGCGCGGAAAAGCCGGTGGGAACCGTCTGGTTTGGCGTGGCCAGCGCCAGCGGACAGGGCGTAACCCGGCGCGAATGCTTTGCCGGAGACCGCGAGTCGGTACGCCGCCAGGCCACGGCCTACGCGCTAAATCTCCTCTGGCAACAATTTCTACAAAATACTTGATACTGTATGACTATACAGTATAATTGCTTCAACAGAACAGAATTCACTACCCGGTTACACCCGGCATGAGAGGAGTAATAATGGCTATCGACGAAAACAAACAGAAAGCGTTGGCGGCAGCACTGGGCCAGATCGAAAAACAATTCGGTAAAGGCTCCATCATGCGCCTGGGTGAAGACCGTTCCATGGATGTGGAAACTATCTCCACCGGCTCGCTTTCCCTTGATATCGCCCTGGGCGCAGGCGGCCTGCCGATGGGCCGTATCGTCGAGATCTACGGGCCTGAATCTTCCGGTAAAACCACGCTGACGCTGCAGGTTATCGCCGCCGCGCAGCGCGAAGGCAAAACCTGTGCGTTTATCGATGCGGAACACGCGCTGGACCCGGTTTACGCACGCAAGCTGGGCGTCGATATCGACAACCTGCTGTGCTCCCAGCCGGATACCGGCGAACAGGCTCTGGAAATCTGTGACGCGCTGGCGCGTTCCGGTGCGGTAGACGTTATCGTCGTTGACTCCGTTGCGGCGCTGACGCCGAAAGCGGAAATCGAAGGCGAAATCGGCGACTCTCATATGGGCCTCGCGGCGCGTATGATGAGCCAGGCGATGCGTAAACTGGCGGGCAACCTGAAGCAGTCCAACACCCTGCTCATCTTCATCAACCAGATTCGTATGAAAATTGGCGTGATGTTCGGTAACCCGGAAACCACCACCGGCGGTAACGCGCTGAAGTTCTACGCCTCCGTGCGTCTGGATATCCGTCGTATCGGTGCGGTGAAAGAGGGCGACAACGTTGTCGGCAGCGAAACCCGCGTTAAAGTGGTGAAAAACAAAATTGCCGCGCCGTTTAAACAGGCTGAATTCCAGATCCTCTACGGCGAAGGGATTAACTTCTTCGGTGAGCTGGTCGATCTCGGCGTGAAAGAGAAGCTGATTGAGAAAGCCGGCGCATGGTACAGCTATAACGGTGATAAAATCGGTCAGGGTAAAGCGAACGCCATCTCCTGGCTGAAAGAGAACCCGGCTGCGGCAAAAGAGATCGAGAAGAAAGTTCGTGAACTGCTGCTGAGCAATCAGGACTCCACGCCAGACTTCGCGGTTGATGGCAACAGCGAAGCGGAAACCGGGCAAGATTTCTGATATCGTCTGAACAGACTAACAAGGGGCCGCTTATGCGGCCCTTTTGCTTTTTTTGATTAGCGAGGCTGACCGTGACTGAAACTTCATCCCGCCGCTCTGACTACGCCAGGCTGCTGGATCGCGCGATTCGCATTCTGGCAATGCGCGACCACAGCGAACAGGAGCTAAGGCGAAAACTGGCTGCACCGGTCATGAGCAAAAACGGCCCTGAAGCGTTAGATGTGACGCCGGAAGAGGTCGATAAAGTCGTTGAATGGTGCATTGAGAACCGCTATCTGGACGACGAACGCTTTGTCCGTCAGTTCATTGCCAGCCGCAGCCGCAAGGGGTACGGCCCGGCGCGCGTCCGCCAGGAGCTAAAGCAGAAGGGGATCTCCCGCGAGACGACAGAGGCAGCCATGCGCGAGTGCGAAATCGACTGGGCGCGGCTTGCCAAAGAGCAGGCGCAGCGAAAATATGGCGACCCCCTGCCCAGCGTATTTGCAGAAAAAGTCAAAATTCAGCGCTTTTTGCTCTACCGCGGCTATCTGATGGAGGATATTCAGGAAATCTGGCGAAATTTTGCAGATTGACCCATCCGGGATTTTACTTCCCCGTGAAGAAAACTTATCTTATTCCCACTTTATTTTCGTGAGTAGCCTGCCGGTCGATACTGGGTAGTGGCTGCCAGCGACATTTCGTTAGCTTGATTTCAGGATAATTATGAGCAAGAGCACCGCTGAGATCCGTCAGGCGTTTCTCGACTTTTTCCATAGTAAAGGACATCAGGTAGTTGCGAGCAGCTCCCTGGTGCCGCATAACGACCCGACCCTGCTGTTTACCAACGCCGGGATGAACCAGTTCAAGGATGTTTTCCTTGGTCTCGACAAACGTAATTATTCGCGCGCGACCACCGCGCAGCGTTGCGTTCGTGCGGGTGGTAAGCACAACGATCTGGAAAACGTCGGCTACACCGCGCGTCACCACACCTTCTTTGAAATGCTGGGTAACTTCAGCTTTGGCGATTACTTCAAGCAGGATGCCATCAAATACGCATGGGAGCTGCTGACCGGTGAAAACTGGTTCGCCCTGCCGAAAGAAAAACTGTGGGTGACCGTCTACGAAACCGACGATGAAGCGTTCGATATCTGGGCAAATGAAGTTGGCGTACCGCGCGAGCGTATTATCCGCATCGGCGACAACAAAGGCGCGCCGTTTGCTTCCGATAACTTCTGGCAGATGGGTGACACCGGGCCGTGCGGTCCATGCACCGAAATCTTCTTCGACCATGGCGACCATATCTGGGGCGGCCCTCCGGGAACGCCGGAAGAAGACGGCGATCGCTATATTGAGATCTGGAATATCGTCTTCATGCAGTTCAACCGTCAGGCTGACGGAACCATGGAGCCGCTGCCGAAGCCGTCCGTAGATACCGGTATGGGCCTCGAGCGTATTGCCGCCGTGCTGCAGCACGTCAACTCCAACTACGATATCGACCTGTTCCGCGATCTGATTAAGAGCGTGGCGAAGGTTACCGGCGCGACCGATCTCTCGAACAAGTCGCTGCGCGTTATCGCTGACCACATTCGCTCCTGCGCATTCCTGATTGCCGATGGCGTTATCCCGTCGAATGAAAACCGCGGCTACGTGCTGCGCCGCATCATTCGTCGCGCAATTCGCCATGGCAACATGCTGGGCGCGAAGGAGACCTTCTTCTGGAAACTGGTTGCCCCGCTGATTGACGTGATGGGTTCCGCTGGCGAAGAGCTGAAACAGCAGCAGGCTCAGGTTGAGCAGGTGCTGAAGACCGAAGAAGAGCAGTTTGCCCGTACGCTGGAGCGCGGACTGGCGCTGCTGGATGAAGAGCTGGCTAAACTGCAGGGCGACACGCTGGACGGCGAAACCGCTTTCCGCCTGTACGACACCTACGGCTTCCCGGTTGACCTGACCGCGGACGTTTGCCGCGAACGCAACATCAAGGTTGACGAAGCCGGCTTTGAAGCCGCGATGGAAGAGCAGCGCCGTCGCGCGCGCGAATCCAGCGGCTTTGGCGCGGACTACAATGCGATGATCCGCGTCGACGGCGCCTCTGAGTTTAAAGGCTATGACAGCCTGGAACTGAATGGCAAAGTCACCGCGCTGTTTATCGATGGTAAAGCGGTTGACGCGGTGAACGCCGGTCAGGAAGCGGTTGTTATCCTCGACCAGACGCCGTTCTACGCCGAATCCGGCGGCCAGGTGGGTGACAAAGGCGAACTGAAGGGCGCCGGTTTCTCCTTCCAGGTCAGCGACGCGCAGAAGTACGGCCAGGCAATTGGCCATATTGGTAAACTGACCAGCGGTTCGCTTAAAGTCGGCGACGCCGTGCAGGCCGATGTCGATCAGGCTCGCCGCCAGCGTATCCGCCTGAACCACTCCGCGACGCACCTGATGCACGCGGCGCTGCGCCAGGTTCTCGGTACGCACGTTGCGCAGAAAGGCTCTCTGGTCAACGACAAAGCATTGCGCTTCGACTTCTCGCATTTTGAAGCGATGAAGCCGGAGGAGATCCGTGCGGTAGAAGATCTGGTGAACGCGCAAATTCGTCGCAACCTGCCGATCGAAACCAATATCATGGATATTGACGCTGCGCGTGAATCCGGCGCGATGGCGCTGTTTGGCGAGAAATATGACGATCGCGTTCGCGTGCTGAGCATGGGCGATTTTTCCACCGAGCTGTGCGGCGGTACGCACGCCTCGCGCACCGGTGATATCGGCCTGTTCCGCATTACCTCTGAATCCGGTACCGCCGCTGGCGTGCGCCGTATCGAAGCGGTGACCGGCGAAGGCGCGATGGCGATGCTGCACGCGCAGAGCGATCTGCTGGGCGATATTGCACAGCTGCTGAAAGGGGATACCCACAGCCTCGGTGACAAAGTCCGCGCCGCGTTAGAACGCAGCCGTCAGCTGGAAAAAGAGCTGCAGCAGCTGAAAGAGCAGGCTGCCGTGCAGGAGAGCGCAAATCTCTCCAGCAAAGCGGAAGAGATTAACGGTGTTAAGCTGCTGGTCAGCGAGCTGGCCGGCGTTGAGCCGAAAATGCTGCGTACTATGGTTGACGATCTGAAAAATCAGCTGGGTTCAACGATTGTCGTGTTGGCCACGGTCGCAGAAGGTAAGGTTTCTCTGATTGCAGGTGTGTCTAAGGATGTGACAGACCGCGTTAAAGCCGGGGAACTGATTGGTATGCTCGCCCAGCAGGTGGGCGGTAAAGGGGGCGGTCGTCCGGATATGGCGCAAGCCGGCGGTACCGATGCGTCTGCTCTCCCTGCTGCGTTAGCCAGTGTGAAAGGCTGGGTAAGCGCAAAACTGTAATAACTATAATTGCATAGATGCTGTGATTCTCGGATTACAGCATCTTGCGCGAGAAGCACTGATAACGATAAAGTCGGGTTGAAGTTGTGTATATCGGCTAAACTTAGGTTTAACAGAATGTGATGCCGTGACTGCTTACACCGTAGGGTGTTTGTCATCGCTTACTTTTTGGCGTTATATGATGGATAATGCCGGGATACGAGAGACCCGACTCTTTTAATCTTTCAAGGAGCAAAGAATGCTGATTCTGACTCGTCGAGTTGGTGAGACCCTCATGATTGGAGATGAGGTCACTGTGACAGTTTTAGGGGTGAAGGGTAACCAGGTACGTATTGGCGTTAATGCCCCTAAAGAAGTCTCCGTGCATCGTGAAGAGATCTACCAGCGTATCCAGGCTGAAAAATCCCAGCAGTCCAGTTACTAAGGTTTTCGCGCCTCGCTATTTTGTGAGGCGCCTCCTTCCACCCGCCGTTTTTGCCAATTTTCCTCTCCGATAGCCTCTCATTTTTGTCTCTTTCTCCGCATCCGCGACAGTTATCTTTTGCGTTAGCCGCGGCGTAATCAGCAATTTCTTGTTGATAAAATACTCTTTTTGCCGTTTTCACAGGCTAATTGCGCGGGAAGTGTGCAAACGAAAAAAAGGTCTCGAAAAAAGGTTTGACTTATAAGTACCAGAAAGTAATATGTGCGCCATCGCAGCGACGAAGAGCAGAAACAAGTTCTTCGAAGCACTCGTAAGAGGCGTGTGGTGAGGTGGCCGAGAGGCTGAAGGCGCTCCCCTGCTAAGGGAGTATGCGGTCAAAAGCTGCATCCGGGGTTCGAATCCCCGCCTCACCGCCATTTTGCATCCGTAGCTCAGCTGGATAGAGTACTCGGCTACGAACCGAGCGGTCGGAGGTTCGAATCCTCCCGGATGCACCATATTCTCCATACCTTCAGCAACGAAGGTGTGAATGAGGTGGCGGTATTAGCCGCAAGCACCAGGGAGGATAACGTTGCTTTAGCAACGGCCCGAAGGGCGAGTCATCCTCCCGGATGCACCATCTTACTTGATACTGCTTTAGCAGCAGTATCAAAATCTGCAGTAAAGTAAGTTTCCCGATGCATCCGTAGCTCAGCTGGATAGAGTACTCGGCTACGAACCGAGCGGTCGGAGGTTCGAATCCTCCCGGATGCACCATATTCTCCGAGATAACAGCTACGCTGTTGTTTCATGGTCTGCGAGTGAATCGTCGGCACCAGGGAGGATAACGTTGCTTTAGCAACGGCCCGAAGGGCGAACCGAGTGAGTCATCCTCCCGGATGCACCCTCTCTTACTTGATACGGCTTTAGCAGCGGTATCAATATCGGCAGTAAAGCAAGTTTCCCGATGCATCCGTAGCTCAGCTGGATAGAGTACTCGGCTACGAACCGAGCGGTCGGAGGTTCGAATCCTCCCGGATGCACCATCTTACTTGATACAGCTTTAGCAGCAGTACCAAAATCTGCAGTAAAGTAAGTTTCCCGATGCATCCGTAGCTCAGCTGGATAGAGTACTCGGCTACGAACCGAGCGGTCGGAGGTTCGAATCCTCCCGGATGCACCATATTCTCCATACCTTCAGCAACGAAGGTGTGAATGAGGTGGCGGTATTAGCCGCAAGCACCAGGGAGGATAACGTTGCTT